>OCHA01000082.1_pt1 | contig 129212 bp, 112 predicted proteins | sample 1538591 | NCBI WGS metagenome assembly OCHA01 (sample SAMN04571710, study PRJEB22368) | human gut metagenome | biome: human gut; material: stool | host: Homo sapiens | place: Luxembourg | collected 2012-09-06 | reverse complement strand
AAAACCTAAGGGATAGGGTTAGGGGCGGCAGTCCCTCACCCTAGTCCCTTTGGTTGTCTCCCGCGTGAATAGCAGCAACGTTATTAAATGGAATAGCGAACCCGAGAAGTGCTGTCCGACAAAAAGAACTATCGGTAGCTTATCATCATAGTCAAAGCTGAATGATATAACAGAAGCACATAAAAACGACTTTTCCACATAAACTGAAAGGCGGTACTCATTATACGAGTACCGCCTTTTCCTATCTTTCTTAGCCATTAACAAGTCCCACCAGCCCCATAATAAACACAAACATCACAAGTACCGGCAGAACATACGTCATATAGCCCTTCATAAACCTCTTTATCTTAAGACCCTTGCCGGTATTCGCTTCATTTACGAAGTTATCCCAGCCCCAGCCCTTTTTCGTCACACAGAACAGAATGAATACAAACGAGCCGAGCGGAAGAATGAAGTTGCTGACTGCAGTATCTTCAAGGTCAAGTATCGTGCTTCCTGCGCCGAGCGGCTGAAAACCGCTGAGAACATTGAATCCCAGACAGCAGGGAACAGACAGTAAAAACAGCAGTATGCCGTTTATAATGCAGGCCTTCTTCCTGCTAAGCCCCCATAGGTCCATTGTGTTCGCTATTATACATTCAAACACGGCAAGCACCGTTGACAGCGCCGCAAATGACATGAATACGAAGAAAAGACTTCCCCACAGCCTGCCCAGAGGAATGTTGTTGAAAATGTTCGGCAGAGTTATGAATAACAGCTTCGGACCGCTTGTAACGTCCACTCCGTATGCCGAGCAGGCAGGAAAAATAATAAGTCCGGACGCTACCGCAACAAACGTGTCAAGCAGCGCTACATTTACCGATTCTCCGAGAAGCGACCTGTCCTTGCCGATATAACTGCCGAATATAGCCATACTTCCCATACCGATGCTCAGCGTGAAGAATGCCTGATTCATTGCGCTTACAAGGATATTTGTTATACCGACCTTTTCTATTACGCTGAGATCGGGCATAAGATAGAACGAAAGTCCTTCCGCTCCGCCGGGCAGTGTAAAGCTGTTTACGGCAAGCACCACCATAATTGCGAGCAGGGCGAGCATCATTATCTTAGTGACCTTTTCAAGCCCGTTCTGCACGCCTATAAGGCAGACAGCAACGCCTATCGCAACGACTATGCCCATATATGCTATAAGCGAAACAGGGTCGCCCAGAACGTCAACGTTGAAATGGTTCTCCACAGCCGCCGTATCCATTCCGACGATCTCTCCGGATGCGGTCGAAACAAAGAACTTCAGCATCCAGCCTGCCACCGTTGTATAGAACATCATCAGCAGATAACAGCCTATAAGCGAAACCTTTCCGTGCAAGTGCCACTTACTGCCTTTCGGTTCAAGCTGTTCGTACATTTTCGCAGGGCTTTTCTGAGCCGCTCTGCCTATGGAAAACTCCATAGTAAGCACGGGTATGCCGAGTATTACAAGGAAGAACAGATATATAAGGACGAAAAGACCGCCGCCGTTTTGACCTACCACATAAGGAAACTTCCATACGTTTCCTATACCTATTGCACAGCCTGCGCTGAGCAGTATAAAGCCAAGACGGCTGCCGAGTTTATCTCTTCCCATAGTTCCTCCGGGTTGTTGAAATTTTTAAGGTAATACCGCATAATTATTGTCGTGCGATTGCGCAGTCAGATTTTTCGTCAGATTGTATAAATTGAGTGCGGGCAGGCTGACGCCTGTCAAGCGAAATTTATGCAAGATGACGGAAAATACGCAAGCAAGCGTGCGGCAAAGGCGATAGCCGTTAATTGTGCGGTGTTGCCTTAAAGTGCCGCATTTACGCATCGGTTTTCAGAACCTCTCTGTAATCCCACAGATATTTGATTCCCGAAACCGTTGTAAGTATGCAGGATATGTACATAAGTATATCGCTGATAATCTGTACAGGGAAGGTTTCCGCAGTGACAGTGCCGAAATCGACAAGAATATGCATTATTATGATAACGCATATCGCAACCATTGTAGATGCTGTTTTCAGCTTGCCCCATATACTTGCCGCAATAACTGTCTTTTTCTCGCTTCCTGCGGCGATAAGCCGTATTCCCGATACCACGAATTCACGGGCGACTATTATAGCCGTTACCCAAGCGCTTGCCCAGCCAAGCTCAACAAAGCAGATCAGCGCCGTAACGACAAGCACCTTGTCGGCAAGCGGATCTAAAAACTTGCCGAAGTTTGTCACCATATTGTATTTTCTTGCAATTTTACCGTCTGCCGTGTCGGTTATGCTGGCAACGGCAAAGATTACAGCCGCCCACAGATAGCTGTAGGGAACAATATCGCCTGCGAGCATAAAGAACGCAAAGAACGGAACAAGTATCACCCGAAGCAGTGTGAGCTTATTAGCTATATTCATACCTCTGTCCTTTCAGCTTTATACCCGCTCACCGAGCAGATTGTTTTCCAGAACATCGGTGATCTTAACATTTACAAAGTCGCCAATCGTAAGCGAGCTTTTATCTTTTGCCGATGTGAAGTATATCATTCCGTCAATTTCGGGAGCAAAGTGCATACTTCTGCCGAAATACATATCGGAGTAGCGGTCAAAGCCCTCACAGACTACCTCGTAGGTGTTGCCTACCATACCTGCGTAATATTCGCCCATGCGTATTTCCTGCTCGCTCGTGATTATATCCGCTCTGCGCTGTCTTTCGCCCTCGTCTACCTGGTCGGGCATTTCGGCGGCGGGAGTATCTTCTTCCGCAGAATAGGCAAAGCAGCCAAGACGCTCAAACTTTATATCGTTTACAAATTCGGCAAGTTCGCTGAACTGCTCCTCCGTTTCACCTGGGAAGCCCGTGATAAGCGTTGTTCTCAGCACCACACCGGGAATTTCACGGCGGAGCTTTGCAAATAGCTCACGCAGGCTCTGCTCGTCGCCGCCACGGTACATATTGCGGAGAATTTCCTTGTTGCAGTGCTGTATCGGAATATCAATATAATTCAGCACCTTGTCCTCTGTCTTTATTGTTTCGATAAGCTCGTCCGTCATTCTTTCGGGATAGCAGTAAAGCAGTCTTATCCACTTTATGCCGTCTATCTTACATAACTCTTTAAGCAAATCCGGCAGAGCGTATTTCTTATAAAGGTCAATGCCGTATGCCGTAACGTCCTGTGCTACTATAACAAGCTCCTTTACGCCGTTTTCGGCAAATTTCTTTGCTTCCTCTATTATGTTCTCCATCTTTCTGGAACGCATTTTACCTCTTATAAGCGGTATTGCGCAGTAAGAACATTTGTTTGAACAGCCGTCTGCAATTCTCAGATATGCATAGTGGGGCAGAGTAGACTGCAGCTTGTCGCCCTCCATATTGTGACACAGCTTGTCGCCGAAGGTAACGACTCTCCTGTCCAGCATTACAGAGTTTATGATTTCAACTATATCATCGTTCTTTGCAATACCTACCACTGCGTCTATTTCGGGGAATTCTTCGTCCATCTGCTTCTGATAACGCTCGGCAAGACAGCCCGTTACGATTATCTTTTTGTTGATACCGTCATTTTTACGGCTTATTGCCTCCATTATCTCCTCGATGGCTTCTTCCTTTGCACTTTGTATAAAGCCGCAGGTGTTGATAATAACAACATCCGCAAGACCTGCCTCGTTTACTATCTTGAAGCCTGCTTTCGCTATCTTTGCAAGCATAAGCTCAGCGTCGCACTGGTTTTTCGGACATCCGAGAGATACCATTCCGACCTTTATCGTTTCTGCCATTATTTTTTCTTACCTTTCCGTTTTCCTTATATTCTGAATATTACGGTCTATTCGTCATATTCCTCATTTTCGTCATATTCGTCATAATCCCCGTCTTTTATGCGGGATAATGCGAGCTTTATATCATCATACGCAAAGCCTCTGCGAGCAAGCGCCGCAGTAACACGCTGTACGCTTTTATAGTCTGAAAAATCCAGCTTGCTTGCGTATTTTTTATCTACAAGATGCATTATCTCGTCGATAAAATCCTCCGTGTCGTATTCTTCTTCCTGTTGCGATATAAGGCTGTCGGGTAAGCCCTTTCTCCGCAGTTCAAAGCGGATTTTGGACTTACCCCAACCCTTGTTTATATATGCCCTGTATAGCTTTTCCGTATACTTTTCCTCATTTATGAGGTCATGCTCGCACATAAGCCCGACTACCATCTCGCACAGATCGGGCGGATAGTTTTTTATCAGCTTGTCATAAAGCTCTTTTTTGGAGTGATCACGCTGAGCGAGTATGTACAGCGCTCTGCGTTTTGCCCTTATTCTTTCGTCATCCGTATATGACATCAGCCGAGATCCTCAGGCGAAAATTCCTCGAAGTCGCTGTCTGCCTCCACAACAACGCTCTTCTTTGCTGCACCCTTTTTCTTGGGAGCGGGAGCAGGTGCGGGAGCGTCTGCTTTTGCGGCCTCGTCGCCGATTTCCATAAGCTCGTTTTCTGCCGCCGATTCTGAAGTGTCGGCATTGTCCGTGCCTTCTCCGTCCTCGCTTGCCGACATATCAAGCTTTGACATATTCTCTTTTATCTTGCCCTCGATTTCAAGGCGCAGATCGTCATTTTCCTTAAGGAACTTCTTTGTCTTTTCCTTGCCCTGTCCGAGCCTCTCTCCGTTATAGCTGTACCATGCGCCGCTTTTCTTTATAAATCCAAGCTCCTCGCCCATGGTTATGATTTCGCCGAGCCTTGATATGCCCTCGCCGAATATCATATCGAACTGTGTTTCCTTGAACGGAGGTGCAACCTTGTTCTTTACGACCTTGCATTTAGTAGTATAACCTATAATCTCACCACCGTCAACTATCTTTTCACCCTTGCGGACCTCTATACGCACACTCGCATAGAACTTGAGCGCACGGCCGCCAGGAGTAGTTTCGGGATTTCCGTACATAACGCCTATCTTTTCACGCACCTGGTTTATGAAGATAGCGACAGTATTCGACTTTGATATAACGCTTGTCAGCTTTCTCATAGCCGCCGACATAAGTCTTGCCTGAACGCCCACAAAGCTGTCGCCTATCTCGCCGTCGATTTCTGCCTTTGTGACCATAGCGGCAACCGAGTCAAGTACGACAATATCAATAGCACCCGAGCGTGCAAGCGTTTCCATAATTTCAAGCGCCTGCTCGCCCGTATCGGGCTGAGATACGATAAGGTGGTCAATATCAACGCCGAGCGACTTTGCATAAACGGGGTCGAGTGCGTGCTCAACGTCTATGAATGCCGCCATTCCGCCGAGCTTCTGCGTTTCTGCGATAGCGTGGAGCGTAACCGTTGTCTTACCGCCCGACTCCGGACCGTATATCTCAATAATTCTGCCCTTCGGCAGACCGCCTATACCGAGCGCATAGTCAAGACCTATAGAGCCTGTCGGCACGCTTTCAACATCCAGCTTTTTATTTCCCTCTCCGCCGAGGAACATTACAGCACCCTGACCGTAGTTCTTGATTATCTGCTCCATAGCGGTATCAAGAGCCTTTTTCTTCTCCTCCGGAGTGGTAGGATGATTTACGGTAGGTGTCGCCTTTTTTGTGTTTGCCTTTGCCATATTTTTTTACCCGTCCTTTCTGTGTTCGGTTTTATCCTGTGACTATATTCTATCATAATTGCTGTACCATAAAATGCACAGCTGTGTTCGGTTTATAGATATCAATCTGAACTTATGTGATATCATGTATTCTCTATCCCTAACCCCAAACCCCTTCCCCATGGGAAGGGGCTATATTGCTGGGGCTGCCGCCCCTAGTCCCTGCCGGGGGCTTTGCCCCTGCGACCCCATTTAATATGTTAAAGAGGTTTATTGGCATTTACTGCTGTGCTATAAAATGTACAAATTTTATTTTCATCGCTTTATAGAGCGGACTATTCTGTCGCGATCGCTGTAATCCCTGACAATTTCCGGAACGAATCCCGCACCTTCGAATATCCTGCTTACAGCCTGTCCCTGTTCTTCTCCGATTTCAACTGCAAAAAGTCCTCCGCTTCTGAGCTTTCCTGCCCACATCGGTATCAGCCTGCGATAAAAATCCAGACCGTCCTCACCGCCGAAAAGCGCAAGCTCAGGCTCGAATCTTACCTCATTCTGCAAGGCTTTCATATCCGCAGAGGAGATATACGGCGGATTTGACAGCACAGCGTAAAGCGAATCATCTTCGAACCGTCCGAGTATATCCTTATCGAAAATATCTCCGTTTATCGCAGTGACCGACCTTTCGGCTTTGTTCTGCTCTATATTTTTCAGAAAATATCCGTATGCCTTGTCGGAGATTTCGATCCCCGCAGTTTTTACATTCGCCTCAAGCGCAACAGTGACAGCGATACATCCGCTCCCTGAGCATAAGTCCACCGCCGTACCGCCCGTGTTTTTAAGATGTCCGATTGCTATATCGCACAGAAGCTCCGTTTCGGGACGGGGGATAAGCACTCCCTCCCCGACAAAATATTTTCTGCCGTAAAATTCCCAGTTTCCGAGAATATATTGCAGCGGCTCGCCCGTTTTACGTCTTTTCGCCTTATCCTCGCACTCGGCAAGCTGTGCTTCGGTGATTTCCTCAAACGGCATTTTACCGCCGCTGATTTCGCTTACTATCTGCCTTGCCTCAAAATACGCATCGTCGGTAACGCTTTCAAGCATATCGCTTATAAGCCGTACCGCTTGCCTTATTACCACTTTGCGTCCTCCGCATTTTCGGGGAGAACAGGCTTCATTGACGCAATAGCCACCTCTATCATCTCATCGGCAGGCTCCTTTGTGGTAAGACGCTGTATAGCAAGTCCCGGAGCGGAAATTATCTTTGTCAGCACATTGTCATACTTTCCTGCGATACGGATAAGTTCGTATGAGATACCTACGACTATCGGCAGGAAAATTATCTTACAGCATACTCTCAGCATATCGCCGATAAGCTTTGATACGCCGAACGCTTCAATGAACATCTCGCTGTTTATCGGGAGCAGGGTATATACCAGTATGCTTATCGCAAGCGTCAGGAATATAAAGCTTGTACCGCATCTGGGGTGGAAACGCTTGTACTTTCTGACGTTCTCCACAGTCAGTTCCTCACCGTGTTCATAGCAGAATATCGTCTTATGCTCCGCACCGTGATACTGATACAGCCTTTTCATCGTTTTCATAAGAGAGGTCAGCCACAGATAGCCGACAAAAAGCGCTATCTTTATGATACCCTCCGTCAGTGAGCGGAATGCGGATATATCCGTATCGCCGAACAGCGTCTGTATCCCTGTGAATATAAGCGTAGGCAGTATCGCAAACAGTGCGATTGCAAGCCCTACGCCGAGAATACCCGATATGACCGCAACAGCCGTTGTAAGAGCGGCATTATCGCCGTCTTTCTTTTCGTCCTTTTTATCCTCCGGCTTTTCTTCGCTTACGTTATCTGCCGGTTTGTCCTGCTCTTTTTCTTTTTTCTTCTTGTCCTTTTCGTCATCTTCTTCATCGAACATTCCGCTGACTTCGCCCGACTTGTTAAGATACTTGTAACCGTCCCCCAGCTGTGAAACGAAATTTATACAGCCTCTGATAAACGGCGCTTTGTTATACCACTTCGGAGTTTTCCTGTCCCACACCTCCGTGTATATCTCCCTGTCGGGCTGACGTACAGCCATACAGCCTTTTTTCGGCCCCAGCATCATAACGCCCTCTATGAGCGCCTGACCGCCGACCTTCGTTTTTATAACTTCTTTTTTCTGTTCACTCATGTTAAGCCTTAAGCCTTTCTTATTGTTCGTCCTTTTTCGCTACAGGCAGTGTGATGACCACTCTTGTGTACCGTCCAAGCTCACTTTCTATGTTCAGCGTTCCGTCGTGTGCGGCTACTATTTCGTCAGCGACCGCAAGCCCTATTCCCGAGCCTCTGACAGTGCTGTTCGCCTTGTAGAACTTCGCTTTGACCTTTGTTAAGTCGGACGACGCAATGCCGCATCCGTCATCCTCGACCGTAATTATTACAGCCTTGTCCGTTACCGCCGTCGCAACGATTATATGACCGTATGCGGCGGAGTATTTTATAGCGTTGTCTATTATATTTATAAACACCTGCCTTATACGGTTCCTGTCGCCGAATATAGTAACTATCTCCTGCGGCTCGTCATAAAGCAGTGTCTTGTTTTCCTGTCTTGCCTTTTCGGAATATATTATAACAGCGTCGGTAAGCTCCGCAAACACGTCCATATTTGCTTTGTTCAGATTGAATCTTCCGCCCTGTATCCTTGAGAAGTCAAGAAGCTCCTCAACCATGTTTGAAAGCCTTTCCGATTCTTCCGAAATTACCTTCATTCCTTTTTTGGTGACCTCTTTGTCGCCGGGACTTGTGGCGATAGTTTCGCTCCAGCCCTTGATAGCCGTAAGAGGTGTCCTCAGCTCGTGGGATACCGATGAGATAAAGTCGTTTTTTATCTTCTCCGAGTTTTCAAGCTCGTCAGCCATATAGTTGAATACACGGCACAGCTCACCCAGCTCGTCGTCTGTCTTTTCTTCAATATGCACACCGAAGTCGCCCTTTGCTATCTTTCGTGCGTTCACGCTTATCTGCCTTAACGGCATTACTATCGACTTTATGAAATAAAGTCCGAGAACCAGCATCAGTATTATGATCGCTCCGCTTATCGCTATAATGAATATCATTATTATGCCAAGCTGTTTATCGACCTTCGAAAGCGAGGTTATGACCCTCACCGCATTGTAGTTTGTATTGCCCGTTTCGAGCAGGCTCGTGACAGCCATTACCTTTTCGCCGTTGCTCTGATAACCGCTGTATGTGCCTATTCCCCCTTCGTCCTTTACAGCATAGTCGTAGTCGGGCATATCATAGGAGTTGCTGGGCTCAAAACCGCTTGACGTAATTACGACTTTGCCCTCGGAGTTTATCATCATAAGCTCCATGCGGTCTTTCTTTGTGAAGCTCTCGACCGTGTTTCTCACTTCGTTTGAATAGTTTGTTCCGCTTCCCGTTGAACTGCTGTTGTAGTACCGTGTAAGTACGGTCGATATAACGTTCAGCTCACTGCGGAGCGTCTGTTCAACGGTACTGTAGAAATACGACCTGAACATGCAGTACAGGACTATATCAAGCAGTACCAGAACTATAACCACCGCACTGAAGCTCTTCAGAAACCATCGGTTAGCTATCGTCGTGCGTCTTGCCAAAGCCTTTTACCCCCGTTTGTCTACCTGCTGAACTCGCCTGCGGCGGCAAGCTCATCCACACACCACTTATAGCCGTAGCCCCATATAGTAGTTATGTATCTCGGATTTGACGGATCTTCCTCTATCTTCATTCTCAGCCGCCTTATGTTGACATCGACTATTTTATCATCGCCGTAATAGTCATTGCCCCATATATGAGTAAGAATGCTCCTGCGGTCAAGCGCCGAGCCGCTGTTTTCCATGAAATATTCCAGCAGCTGATATTCCACCTGCGTTATCTCTATGCCTGTTCCGTTCTTTGTGAAAATACGGCTCTTGGTGTTTATCGAGAACGGACCGGAGATAAGCGTTCTTCCCTCGTCCTCAGGAGGTCTTGCAATGCTGAGGCTTACCCTGCGGTATACCGCATCGACCCTTGCGACAAGCTCTGACGGTGAGAACGGCTTTGTCACATAGTCGTCCGCACCCTGCGTAAGACAGCGTATCTTGTCTACCTCCTGGCTTTTTGCGGAGAGCATAATTATGCCCATAGTATCGCTTTTCTGCCTTAGCCACCTGCAAAGCTCACTGCCGTCCATACCCGGCATCATTATATCAAGCAGTGCAACGTCTATAAGACCGCCGTAATGCACATAAGCGTCCATCGCCTGTGCCGCATTGCTGACATCTATAACATCATATCCGCTGCGCTTCAGATTTATAACGACAAAATCTCTTATAGCGTCCTCGTCCTCGCAAACAAGTATTCTTTTCATGCCCGGACCTACCTTTCTTATTATAATTTTTTATCATAATTTTCTTGTCATAATTTTTTATCGGTTGCTTGCCGTAAACAGTACAGGGCTTCCGCTTCCTTCTGGACGGACTTTAAGCGCCGCCTCTATTTCGTCGTCGGTAAGAGAAAGCCCCTCATACACGATGCTCTTGCAGTAAACAACCTTTTCGCTGTCCTCGTAGAACAGTCTGTAGCCGTCACGGCTTGCACCTGTCGTATCCGTTGCGTTTTGCGCAGAGGGGCTGTTATTTTTAAGCACCGTCTTTATAGTCAGCAGAGCATATTCGTTTTCCTTAAGTTCGCCTTCATGCTTCCAGAATGTAACGGAATTATCCGATGAGTTTATTGTAGCCGTTACCATACCTATCCATCTTCCCGGGAAAACAAGCATATAGTTAAGACCCGGATCTATAAACGTATATGCCGTAAGTTCGATTTTTTTGCAGTTTTGTCTGTACCACAGCACAGCGTTGAGCTGTTCGGGGAAAGTGAGGTTTTCATATCCCGGAAGTGTGGCAGTAGCCGGAACGTCTATAATACCGTCGCCGTCAATATCCTGCGACTGTACCTTGGGCGTGTAGTTGTTCGTCCTTCTTGAGTAGCTTATATTGCTTGAGTCCATTACTATCGTATCCGCAGTTGCAAATGAGCTTCCCTTATAGTAAAGGACCGCCGTATTATACTGGTTTTCGGCTGTCAGATAATCGACCGTTATACACGGCTTTTCCTTTTCGAGTATAAGACAGCGTGCTATAGTTATCTTGTCAAATTCGGCAACGCCTTCTCCGAATGAAACCACGGGAAACGCCGTATGAAGCTCGCCGTTTTCACTGCAGGAGTATACGCTCATACTTCCGTTTTTCTTTGCACCGTTGCGGCCAAAGCAGGCGAGATATTCGCCCTTTTCGTCAATGCCGTTCAGAAAGGTGTAAGACGAATATCCTATTGTACCGAGCTGTTTGGCAACTCCGTTCTTGTAATCTATGATCGACAGTATCTTGTCGGACGAGCCGAGCACGGAGTAGCTTACTATCAGCTTTTCCTCATCAGAGCCGAGCTTGGAAAAGGCAACGCTTTCGATCTCCGTTCCTGCCGCAGGAAGCTCATATGTTGCCTTCCAGTTTCCGTTTTCATCCTTGTCAAGAAAGCTGATACGCAAGTTTCCTACCGCCGTATCATTCTGTGCAGGCTCTTTCGCCGCATCCGTCTTGTTCTGCTCATAAAAGACTATCGCCTCGTCGGTCGGTTCACCGTCTATGTTGCGTATAACAAACGCACTGCGGTACGAGCCTGTATGCGGATAACGCAAATCAACCCTGCCCGCACTTGCGGTCAGGGCGTTGTATATTTCTGTCTGTTCGTCTGTAAGTCTGGGCGATGTCAGCAGATCTCCGGAGAAAAAGCCCGCAGAACAGCCGCAGAGCATAGTAACAAGGCACAGCACTGCCATAAGTGCCGATGCTTTCCGGAGTATTTTATTAAGACGTAATACAGTGATGCTTTTCATTTTTTCTCCTAAGATGTTACGATTGTCAGCCTTGAGTGTCGTCTTGCATATCGTCCTGTGCTTCTTCTGAAGCTGTGCCGTTTTCCGTGTCCTCGGCGTCAGTGCTTTCCTCCGCCGTGCTTACGGATACATTTTCAAAAGCGGTCTGCTCCGGTTCGCCTGTTGCCGCTCTCTTTTTTGAAAACTGTACTACAGCCGCCAGTAATGCGGGTACAAGAGCGGTAACCATTATTTCAAGATCGGGCAAAGTTTCGGGAGAATTCTGAGCGATGACCGCCCACTTTTCGCTGTCAACCGCAAGAAGCACATAACAGCTTACGATATATGCCGCTGCGCTTGCAGAGCAGAAATAGCCCGATGCGATAAGAGCCGTTCTTGTCAGCTTTTTTTCTGCGCCGCATAAGAATCTTCCCGCATTGATCCAGAAAAGCACGGTGAGGACGTAAAACAGCATCATCATCAGCTTCTGCGGCATACCCGTGATTATCGGGCTTGAAAGATAGAATTTTATCGCAACTATAAGATAGTTGATTATTATGAAGATTGCGCTTATGCAGTGAGCCGGTACGATTTTTGCGGATGCCATCATACTCATACCGCCTATCAGATATGCGATACAGCAGGCAAGCGAGGTTATGGTGGTAAATCCTACGCTTCCGGATGAAAAATCGTTTATTACCGGTAATATCCACACCGCACCTGCGATGATCATTATAATACCGAATATGTTACTGCCTTTTTCCGAAAGCTCACCTGCCGCTGTGACCTTTGCATTCTTTACGTCAAAGTATGCCAGGATGCTTATTACTGCCGCCGATATTATCAGCAGTACGTTGAACACGGTATTGAACGCCTCACAGCCGTTAGCATACAGGAGCGAGGGATATTCGGTGCAGGAAACGAGCTGTATGATTCTCATTACAGTGAGAACAACAGCCGAAACCGCTCCCGCAAGGACAGCTTTTTTATCGGAAAGAAAACCTTTCATTATTACGCCTTTCAATTGTTCCTGAGATATGATCAACGTTCGTCAAGAGCAATATAATCCCTGTTCTTGATAAGCGTTCTGTAGGCAGGTCGCATGATACGCTTGCCGTTTTCTATTTCTTCCATTCTGTGTGCGCACCAGCCGGGCATTCTTGCACAGGCAAACAGTGCGGTATACATTTCTACCGGTATTCCGAGCAGCTTGTATACAAGACCCGAGTACATATCTACGTTTGCACACATCGTCTTTATATCGCCCTTGTTCTTTGCAAAAAGCTGGGGAGTAAGACGCTCGATAGTATCGAGAAGTCTGAACTCGGCTTCTACCTCTGTACCCTTAGCCAGCTTGAGCGCCGACTTCTTGAGCTGTACGGCTCTGGGGTCTGACAGCGTGTAGACAGCGTGACCCATACCGTATATAAGTCCGCTGTGGTCGTTTTCTTCCTTGTTCAGTATCTTTGTGAGGAAGTCAGCGACCTCGCCCTCGTTCTCCCAGTTCTTTACGCCGTTTTCGATGCAGTTAAGCATCTCCATAACCTTAATATTTGCACCGCCGTGACGGGGACCCTTAAGTGCCGATATAGCCGAAGCGTAAGCCGCATAAGCGTCTGTGCCGGTCGAGGTTACACAGCGGCAGGTAAATGTCGAGTTGTTACCGCCGCCATGCTCTGCGTGGAGCATAAGACAAAGGTCGAGGAGCTTTGCCTCCTCCTTTGTGTACTCACGGTTGTCACGCAGGGTTGACAGAATGCTCTCCGCAAGGCTCTCGTCAAGGTTTATCGGGTGCATTACCATGCTGGAGTTATACAGATAGCGGCGCATTACCTGATATGCGCCTACCATTATTGCAGGAAGTCTTGCAATAACCGAGATAGCCTTGAGCATCTCGCTTTCCATGCTCTTGTTCTCAGGCTCTTTATCGTATGTGTAAAGTGCCAGCACCGACTGCGCCATCTTGTTCATTATGTTAGATGACGGACAGCGCATAAGTACGTCCTCCGCAAAATAAGGGGGCAGGGTACGGTAGTGGGTAACTATCTTCTTGAAGTCCTCAAGATGCTCCTTGTCGGGAAGATTACCGAAAAGAAGAAGATATGCCGTTTCCTCAAAGCCGTATCTTCCGTCCTTTTCCACGCCGTTTATAAGGTCGCATATATCATAGCCCCTGTATATAAGCTGACCGGGAGCGGGACGCTTTTCGCCTTCGTCGATAACATAGCCGTGTACACAGCATATATTTGTAAGACCTACAACAACACCGCTTCCGTCGTTGTTACGAAGTCCTCTTTTTACGTTATATTTGTCATATAATCTCGGGTCGATTGCCGTCTGGATTTTATAGTCACGGCATAGCTTCTGAAATCGCTCGTTCATATAATTATTCCTTTCCTGTGTGTTTTAATAGCCTCCTGAATTCTATACCGCAAAAGCGGTGAATATAATGAATTACGGACGAACCGGTTTACCGAAGTGTCTATTCTTTATTATTATACTCTATTTACAGCAATAAGTCAAGAAAGGAAAAGCAGACAAAATGAAAAAGAAGCATCTGTATCTGTTAATAGCTATGCTCACCGCAGCGGCTGTACTGCCTATAATTATCCTTGTGTGCTTTTCTTCGGCAAACGAACCGCAAAGACCGGTCACGATAATTTATCGCAACACCGAATATGCGTATAAGGAATTTCTTGCCGGTTGCGTGCTTAGCTGTCTTAAAACGCTGGACGAACCGCCTGCGGACGATGAAAGCGAGGGTATAAATGCCGTAGCCGTTGCGCTCGACTGCTCGCTGAGGTATCTGTATAGCGCAGGGAAGTCTTTCGACAGCGGTTACCCTTATGTTGAATATATGGATGAAAAGGAAAGCATACAGCACTTCGGAGCGGAGACAGGCATATACAGAAAATACGCCGAAAGCTCCGCAGAATATGCCATATCGCTTAACCTTACCGTACAGGGAGGGACTGCCTTTCTCCCCGTCTGCCGTATTTCGTCGGGCATAACTATCTCACCGGAGGACAGCGGAAATCCCTTTGTAAAAAAGCTCTATTGCGAAAAGGACAAATCGGCTGAATACTATCACAGCACCTGTCAGCTTACGGCAGACGGAATAGCCGAGATAATGCTGACAGCGTACCCCTCTCTTATAATCCCTCCCGATGAATCAAAGTGGATAAGCGACATCCGCCGTGATGCAGACGGAAACGCACTCAGGCTGAATGTGTGTGGGATAGATATGTCCTGCGAGGAGTTCAGACGGCTGTTCGACATACGCTCGCCTGCGTTTGAAATGAGCTATACACAGCGCCTTTACAGCTTTGATATAAGAGGCGACGGCTGTAACAGCGGAATGAGCGTTTATTCGGCATTGATGCTGTCAAAACGTGGATACTCCTGCCGGGAGATACTGAATGAATTTTACGCTTTGTAAAAACAGATGTAATTATACTAAAAGAAATAAGCAGTCACGCAATCCCCCTCTTTCCGTCCAACCCTCCCAAAACCGCACTATCCCTTGCCCTGCACCACATTCTTGCCATATGAACGCTCTGTTGGTTTCGCATCAGCACTATCCCTCGCTCCGCACCACCACACTTGGCTCCCTTGCTAAAGGGAGCTGGATTGCGACAAGACTACTTCTTACCATAAATTGTCTTGCTTTGCGATTCAAGCATCTTTAATATCCTCTCAACCTTATCTGTCGCAAGACTGAGGGATCGTTGCACCAACCCTTCCAAAACCGCACTATACTTCGAAAAGCACTATATCCTTGCCTCCCTTGTCAAAGGTGAGGTGCTGTCGCCCAAAAGAATTCGGGCGACTACCGGAGGGATTGATTTTCTACCGCACCCTTTCCGTTTCTCAGACACCTCCGTTAACAATCCCTCAATAGTTGGCAGTGCTTCGCACTGCAACAGAAGCTCGCCTTTACACAAGGGAGCTAAAGGTGATAGTGCTTTACCAACCATTCCAAAACCGCACTATCCCTCGCCCTGCACCACCACCCTTGCCTCCCTTGTCAAAGGTGAGGTGCTGTCGCCCGAAAGAATTCGGGCGACTACCGGAGGGATTGCCACATCACTCCTCCCAAAACCGCACTATCCCTCGCCTCGCACTAAACTTGCCTCCCCTCGAAAAAGGGTGAGGTTCTGTTGCTCGGTCAAGCCGAGCCAACTATGGTGGGGATTGAATTTGATAGAACTTCTATCCCTAAAACTTCAAAGCATTCGCTCTGCCATAATTCGCCCTGCACCAACCCTTCCAAAACCGCACTATCCCTCGAAAATCGCCAACACCCTTGCCTTATGAACGCTCTGCCGGTTTCGCATCCGCACTATCCCTCGCCTCGCACTAAACTTGCCTCCCCTCGAAAAAGGGTGAGGTTCTGTTGCTCGGTCAAGCCGAGCCAACTATGGTGGGGATTGAATTTGATAGAACTTCTATCCCTAAAACTTCAAAGCATTCGCTCTGCCACAATTCGCCCTGCACCAACCTTCCCAAAACCGCACTATCCCTCGCCCCGCACCATCGCGCTTGCCTCCCTTGTCAAAGGGAGGTGGCTTGACGGCACGACACAAACTGTTGCTTTGTTGCGTCCTGCTTGCGATATGTCCGCTCTTTTTATATTGCAAACTTTTTGCCGTCAAGACGGAGGGATTGCTATACCACCTTTCGCTCAGCACCACATCTATGCCTCCCTTGTCAAAGGTGAGGTGCTGTCGCCCAAAAGAATTCGGGCGACTACCGGAGGGATTGCTTTCCTACCGCACCCTTTCCGTTTCTCAGACACCTCCGTTAACAATCCCTCAGTCACAGTGACGGAAAACACGATTCTCTGCCAACGCATCTTCAACTTTTATAAAAAGCAATATTGAAAACGTTGCGCTTCACTGTGCCAGCTCCCTTTACACAAGGGAGCTAAAGGTGATGGTGCTTTACCGACCATTCCAAAACCGCACTATCCCTTGCTCCGCACCACATTCTTGCCATATGAACGCTCTGCCTGTTTCGCATCCTTGCCTCGTCAGCCATTAGTGCCGTTGCATCGTGCAACGGCTTTGCGTGGCTGACTTTAAGCATCCTTGCGAAACTCTGGGCGTTCAACTTCGGGCATCCATGCCCGCCCTCGAAAAAGGTGAGGCAAGAATAAAGAAACTTAGCAAGAAATCGTAGCTCTTTTACCGTGTCGGAGTAAGTTATAAAACAACAGCCACGGTTTTCGCCGTGGCATAACATAATAATTATTAATTTTCTGTTTATATCCGCCGGTAACGGAGGTTAAGCGGATCGCTGATCGTCAGAACGGCGAACAGTTTGCGGCGACTCGCCGCCGCTCGCCGTAAAGGCTTTGCCTTTTCTTATGTAGTAATTGTAGAAGAACAGATCTACAACCAGCGCAAGCACCCAACCGACAGGCCACGACAGCCATATTCCGTCCGAGCCGAAGAACGGAGAGAGGATATAGGCGAAAATAACACGCAATGCAAGGTCAAGACAGGTGCTTATCATAAACGGCGTCATAATGCCGCAGCCTCTTACACCGCCGTCAATTACTATCTTTATGCAGACAAAGAAATAGAACGGGGAAACGATAGTCAGAAACTTACTGCCGGTTGCGATTATCTCAGCGTTAGCCTGTGTCGCAAACAGGTTTACAAGCGTTCCGCCGAAAAGCAGGAAGCACACTACAAAAGGTATCGCTATAACAAGACACATCAGCATACCCGACTTCACACCCGTTTTAATCCGGTCGGTCTTGTCTGCGCCTATGTTCTGAGCGCAGAAGCTCGACACGCTGTTTGAAAGCGTTGAGAAACAGGTTATTGCGAAAGTATTCAGCTTGATAGCAGACGCATAACCGCCTATTACCGATGAACCGAAGCTGTTGACCAGGCTCTGCACGAACAGATTTCCTACCGATACAAAACTGCTCTGTAATATTGACGGAACGGAAATACGGCTTATCTGCTTGAGTGCATCAGAAGAGAATATTTTAGGCTTTTCGGGAGTATCCGACTGTATCTTTCCGACACGTCTTAAAAGTACGAAGAACGCCGCAACACCTGCCGCACCCTGAGCGGCGAATGTAGCCCATGCAACGCCTGCGACGCCCATCTGAAATACTATTACAAACAGCAGGTCAAGCCCGATATTTCCGAGTGAAGATGCTATAAGGAAAAACAGAGGTGTTTTCGAGTCGCCGAGGGCGGTGAATATACCGTTGCAGGCGTTATAGATAAACAGGAACAGCAGTCCGAGTACATATACCCTCAGATAAATATCACTGTCCGCAAATATATCATCCGGTGTGCCGAGCAATGTCAGCATCGGTGAACATAAGGCACAGCCTATCACGGTAAGCACTCCGGCGATTGCCGCAAACGAAACCAGCGCCGTGTTTATCGCCGTTTTCATATATGTATAGTTCTTTGAACCGAAAAGTCGTGCAACAACGACCGACGCACCGACGCTTCCGCCTGTTGCCACTGCCATGAATATCATTGTGACGGGGTAACTTGCGCCTATTGCACCCAGTGCCATATCGCTTACAAAGTTGCCTGCAATAACGCTGTCAACAATGTTATAAAGCTGTTGGAATGCAACGCTGAGCAGCATCGGCAGAGAGAATTTCAGCAGAACGGAAAAGGTCCTGCCGCTAGTCATATCCGTGACCATTCTTTTATAATCGCTTCCTTATTTTTTCATAAAACCTTTTGGAGCGGCTTTTGTCATCCTTCCCGCATAGTCTTTTATCAGCTCCGCAAACTGCAGTTTTTTCACAAATCCCGACGGAATCTCCGAATATCCGAGCAGTGCGCCTTTCAGTGCGCCCGCTATAAATGCGCATATATCGCTTATACCGTCCTGATTTGCGGCAAGCTGTACCGCACTGAGATAGTCATAATGCACGCAGGCGCAGTATACGCCTATGGCAAGTGCAGAGTCCGCCGTACTGCCGTTTCCAAGCTCCGCTACATCGGTCAGCGGCGAGGTTTCCTCGTCAAGCAGTGAAAGAGCCTTGTCGAGCGCCGCAAAGCACTCCTCAAAGCCGTCATGCTCCTTGAGTATCTTCATCGTGTTCAGCACCGAGCGTTCAATGGTATTCCCCTTGCAGATAAATGCGATAATGGCAGAAAGACAGCCTGTTGCAAGGTATCCTGTCGGGTGCGAATGTGTAATGGCGGCAAGGTCACAGCCTACCGAAAAAGCAAGCTCAGGGTCGCTGTAAAAATACAGCCCCGCAGGAATCGCTCTCGGCAGACAGTCAAACAGCTTGTTCTGATTTATCGGACGGCGCTTCCTGCCGTAGTCGTTTTCGGATTTTATCCCTGCAAGCGTCTGTACAAGCTGTTTCGTGGGATTACGCTTCTTGCAGAATGCGGATATTCCGAGCAGATCGCACGGAAAACCGGTTTCGTTGTCGTCAAGTATCCACTGCAGGTCGATTGAAGAAGTACCGCCTGTCTGCGAATAAAGCCACTGCTGAAGCGCAAGGAAAACATAATCCGCACAGTTCGCTTCTCCCGTTCTCAGCCCTGCCGCATCAGCCCACAGTATACCGTGTGCCGTAAACAGCATCATCTGCGTCTCGTCTGATATACGGGCGGTTTTCTGTCGCTTCTCGGGACTTAGCTTAAGTATGCCCTTTTTGCCGTACAGATCCTTGATCTGACTTATTGTCAATGTCTTTACGGGAGAACCGAGAGCGTCGCCTGCGGCGGCACCTACAATACAACCCGAAAACCTTTCTTTCTTGTACAATTTCTTATTTGCCATAAAATCTCCTGCGGCAATGTGCCGTCCCAAATTCCGACCTGCGGCGGGTCGCCGCTGACAATTCCGACCTTGTGAAAACAAGGTGCTTACATTAGCTTTGCATAACGGTCGGGAACAAATGATAATTATATTTATAACGCTGTACAGCGTTTTATTCACTTGCCTGCATTTTTTCGTAGCTTATCATCAGATCCACGAATCTGCCGTAAGACTTCTTGCCGTCCGTCTGCCCCTGCGACTTAAGATAGGTATCGTTCACCGTTGTGGCGACAGCAGCGACCGGCGTTTCGTATTTCTTCCAGTATTTGCTGTTTGCTTTAAGCTCTGCCTTTATTCTGTTGTCCGCATAGCTCATAAGCTCGCTGTATATTTCCGCCCCTGCCGCCGAATAAAGCGCATTTGCGGCATAGATAAGAGCATATACCCACCCCGCATATTGAAGATACACGTTATCCGAGCCTGTGCAGGCGAGATAAGCGATGAAGTTCGCCTCATCCTCACGCATAAAGCCCTTCAGGTGCGACAGCTCATGACACACCGTGAACGGTTTCGCAAAGTCCGGCGCATTTGCGTTATAATTAGCTTCTATTGTAAACGGCGCATACATACCGAGTATTTTCATATAAGACATACCCTCTGACGCAATTACAGCCTTTGCGTCCGGATAAAACCCCGACAGGCTGTCATACCTTTCACCGAGTCGGTTCATTGCCTTTTTACATTCTTCATCGAGATTGATTTTACCGTCAAGCGAAACCGTCAGCGTTTCGTCCGTTTCTATTTTTCCGGCAGCGTCGTTTGCGTTCTTCAGAATATACACGCAAAGATCCGCAAGCTCCTGAGCCGTATATGTTTCAACGGTAAATCCGCTCACCTCGGAAAATGTAAAACGGTTATAGTTTATTCCGCAGAAAAGCGTAAACACCATAAACACGCTTACCGCAAAGCATACCACGACCGCAAGCACCCTCATCAACAGCTTTTTCCGCTTGCCCTTGCCCTTTACAAAGCGTATCACGGTAAAGACAACGCCGATAGCGGCAAGTATGATAACCGCATAAAGCAGTATCTCGCACAGCGAAAAGGGCAGTACGGACGAGATTCGTCCTACAGTACCCACAAAAAACGGGTATATCGTTGTGCTGTACCACTGCGCAAAGTCTGCCGTGTTTTTCGCAAGCAGTGTGAGAACAAACGACAGCAGGAACGCAGGAACGGCATAATACAGCCATTTCGGCAGCTTTTTAAAAAACGCTTTGATTGTCGCTGACAATGTTACCACAGCCTTTCGGATCAATACATATCTCTGAGGCTGTCGATAAAAGCGACAAAGTCGTTTCTTGCCGACAACGGCTCGATTATTTCCGCCTTTAAACCCAGCTGGAACAGCCAGCCGTAAAAGGTCGGGCTTACGTTTATATCCTTTGATATATAGAAGTTATTCTCGTCCAGCTTGTGCATGGTTATATCCGACCCGAATTTATCCATAACAACGCTTGTGAGCGAGTTGTCGAATCTCAGCTTTATTCTTATCGTTTCCTTGCCTGCGAACATACCGAATATTTTCCGTGTATATTCCGCAAGGTTGAAGTCCTCCGAGATTATCGCAGGCTCATCTGACACCTCAACGTCTTCCATACGGTCAACCCTGAAGTTTGAAACCGAGTTGTATTTTTCGTAAAAGCCTATGCAGTAGTAGTTTTCATCCTCCCACGCAAGATGATACGGCGACATAGTATAACGTCCGTCCGCATTTCTGAAAATCTTTCTCTTTTTTATATCGTAGTTGAAGTAGTGGAAGGTTATCTTTCTGCCGTTTTCAATGGCTTCGTGTATCTTGTTTATGCTGTAGTATATCTTCTTGTTTACGGTCTTTACACGGTTTGCGACAATAACGCTCCGCTGAAGCTCATTTGCACGGAAGTTGCTTGTAAGGTGGGCGATCTTGCCGATAAGCGCCCTTGATTTTTCTTCTGAAATGAATTTCGAGCAGGCTACAGCGTCCGCAAGCAGCTGTAATTCCTCAAACTCAAAATCACGGGAGGCAAGATAATACGTTCCGTTCTTATCCGAGCATATATCCATTCCGAGAATGTCACGGAGCGTTTCAATGTCGGAGTAGAGCGCCTTGCGTTCCGCCGTTATTCCGAGCCTTTCCAGCTTTTCCTGTATTCCGGCAACCGTCAGAGCGTGAAGCTCGTCCGATTCCTCACGGAACATTTTTTCGATATAAAGAATTTTCTGCTTCTGGTTGGATGAACGTGCCATAACATAAGTCCTTTCTATTCGTGCTTTATCTGCATTACAACCGATATTACCAGCACCGCCGCAAGCAATGCGGATATTATCACGGTAAAAACGTTGAACGTCATTATAATGTACGGTACAGCCGACATCGCAAGAGCAATGGCGGAAAGCACCGTGATCGGCGTCTGCCGTTTCTTCCCGAAGAATATCCACAGCAGAGAAAGCATAGCCGTAATAGTAGTTGTCACAGCGCATATCATATAGTGGAACATTGCGTATCCGAACGGCGTGACATCGAAATACGAGTAATTTTCAAATCTGAAAATCAAATGACCGTTGTCGGACATCAATCCGTATTTAAGCACTGCACCGAGCGGCAAAAGCTCTGTTATTATTGCCGCAAGGCAGATAAATAGCCGTATAACACCGAGTTTTTTCATAATATTTCACCTTTAAACAGGGAAAACACCCTGCATATCTCACTTCACCCTTACAAAATGTGCAATAAACGACCTGAAATCCCCCCACAACGACGGAATGTCAAATCCGCTGTTCATCAGAAGCTCTGCCGAATAAACCCTTCCCGTCTGCTCGTGCCGGTAATAACAGCCCTTTTCAAGACCCTTCAGCTTTACTCTGTGCAGGAACACGCTCGGCTCCTTGAGAACCTGTACATATTCGAGGAGCGTTTCGCTCTTGTCCTTTGCGACAAACTGCCATGCGTCAAAGCGGTCGTTTGCGAACGGATCTCCGATTCTGTAATAATCGCCCGTTCTCACAAGCGGATTGTACTTGTTGAATTCTTCTATCTGTTCCTTTATCGCATACTTGTCATCGTCCGAGATCTTCGTAACGTCAAGCTCATAGCCGAACGTACCCGACATCGCAACGTGTCCTCTCGTTTCAAACGGAGTGATCCTGCCTACACAGTGGTTCGGGCTGTCCGAAACGTGAGCGCCGAAGCAGGAGCAGGGATAGCACATAGAAGTGCCGTACTGTATCTTGAGCCTTTCTATAGCGTCGGTATCATCGCTTGTCCATATCTGAGGAGAGTAGTAGAGCATACCTGCGTCAAAGCGTGAGCCGCCGCCTGCACAGTTCTCAAGGAGCAGGTCAGGGAAGTCTGTCAGCAGTCTTTCCTGCATTTCATATACGCCGAGGACGTATCTGTGCCATATCTCACGCTGTCTTTCGGGAGGTAATACCTCGTTGCCGACCTCGCTGAGCTGTCTGTTCATATCCCACTTTACATATTCTATGTTTGCGCTTGAAAGGATAGCCTTCATCTGCTCATAGATATAGTCACGCACTTCTTTTCTTGAAAAATCAAGTACAAGCTGACTTCTTACAGTCGTGCGGTGTCTGCCGGGAATGTGTATACACCAGTCCTGATGCTCCGCATACAGCTTGCTGTCAGGGCTTATCATCTCAGGCTCGAACCATATACCGAACTTAAGACCTATCTTGTTTACCTCGTCTACAAGGTGCTTAAGACCGCCTTTTATCTTGTCCTCGTTTACAAACCAGTCGCCGAGGGAAGATTTATCATCGTTTCTGTGACCGAACCAGCCGTCGTCCATGACTAGCATCTCGATTCCGGCTTTCTTAGCCTCTCTTGCTATATCAAGGAGCTTGTCCGTGTCAAAGTTGAAATAGGTCGCTTCCCAGTTATTAATAAGTATAGGACGGCGCATATTCTTCCACTTTCCTCTGATAAGGTTGTTCCTCATTACATCGTGGAAGTTTCTCGACATCTGACCTAAGCCCTCGCCGGAATAGGTCATGATGACCTCCGGTGCCTGAAAATCCTCTCCCGGCTCTAAGTGCCACGAGAAGTCATACGGATTTATACCGAGCAGAGCCCTTGTCTTTTCATACTGACCTACCTCTACCATTCCGAGGAACGAACCCGAATACACCAGAGCAAAGCCGTATGCTTCACCGAAGTCCTCTGTTGCGGTGTGGTCGCACAGTGCAAAGAAGTTGTTGTGAGCGTGGCTTGTAGCACCTCTGTTGGAATCAATAGAATGCTTGCCGAAACGTATAGGAAAACGCTGTACATGGCGTTCTCTTGCCCATGTTCCGTGCAGTGTTATCATATCGTAGTCCATTCTGTCAAGATCAAGGCTCATTGATATGATACGGCGCAGGTCGATAGCGGCAAGACCGTTGTTTTCGACCTTTACGCTTCTTGTGATAACGTCAAATTTCGGGAATACGCTGTACATAAGCGTAATATCAAGACCGCTGTGCGGATCGTAGCAGAACACCTCAAGCGTCTGTGCCTCATCATCTGCGGCGTATGTAGCGGGAAGCCCTTTTAATTTCGGCTTTCCGTTTGAAATTCTGTAATCCTTGTAGTAGCATTCACAGGCGGACATACCGTTTATATCCATTACCTGCATTGCCGGTTCTCTGAAATCCGCAACGCCCGATGTCGGAAATTCGATGGGCGCACAGTCAAAGCTGTGAGGTCCCATAGCGTCGTGTACCGCAGGTACAAACGGCTCGTCATTCGGTATGCGGAGCATATGAGTTATATCAGTTTCCGGAATATAGCCGCCGTAGTACAGGTGGAGCAGGTTTCTGCTGTCGGTGATATGAAATGCGTAGCTCGATTTTTCCGTGTCGAGCTTGAATACACGCTTGTTTTCGTCAAATACGATAGACATAGTTTTTTCCGTCCTTTTAATTTTTCGGGTATACGGTCAGTTCCCATATACAATTAATATAACATATTTCACGGCTTTTCTCAATCCTTTTAAGTAAAAATTTAAGCATTTTTCATTTTTGCAAAACAATCCTCAAGCAATCCCCGGACAATCCCCAAACAATTCCGTTGTATAAGAGGTATATTACAGTACCGTTTTATCCATCCTCTTAATCGCAAAAACACAATATAACAGACTGTCGATAAACCTATATAATTTTTGAAAAATGGGGTTTGGGGCGTAGCCCCAAGCGGGGTGAGGGCGGCAGCCCCATATCAGCCCCTTTCCGGGGGAAAGGGGTTTTCGGCAAGGATGCCGAAATAAGGACACACCAAGCTTTGCAGGACGCAAAGCCATCAGAGTGTCCTAAAGGGGATAGGGATAATAAATCAGAAGTTTATTTCATAAACAGGCTTTTCTATCCTATAAGCTGAAATTACAGCACCGTTTTATCCACATTTTTTAACACAAAAACATAACATAATTCACTGTTAATCTTAAATTTACTTAAATTATAGCCTTATTGCTGTGTAATGCCGTGAGTTTCAATAAATTTTCACCTATATTTTAGGCATAATGCACATTGACATTAAAAAAGCGAAATGTTACAATAATTGTGTAAAGTTACATAAGTATGTAACAAAACGAAAATAAGTTTTATAGGAGGATTTTTCCAATGAAGTTAAGAAAAATCATGGCAGGCGTTGTAGCTACTGCTCTCGCAGCAAGCACATTAGCTGTAGCAGCAAGTGCTACATTAGTTACTGTTCCGGCAGAAGAGTTTGGTAACGCTATGAAGGAAAGCGGCTCAGGTAGCTGGGTAGCTTACATTTACTCCAAAAACGACGACGATCCTACAAAGAATGTAGATCTCGGCGTTAAGGTAGAGGATATCAAGTCTGCAACAGTAACTCTTAAGGCTGTTGAAACTACAGCAGGCGACTATGAATTCTTCGAAGGCGCATTCGGCGGCGGTATCGTTCTTTCATCAGGTGGCGGAGACTACGCTGATAAGTACGGCGATACAATCGACGAAGAATACAACAAGAAGGTTACAGACGTTAAGAACTGGACAGGTCTGGAATACTGGGGCGTAGTTGATGAGGATCTCGGTATTTCAAGTATTGATGATACTAAGCCCGTAAAGTTCAGCAAGGTCGGCGAGTACACATATGAAGCAAACGTAGACTTCCCCGATTCTGTTCTTCCTACAACCGGCGCTGGTTACGTTCAGATTGCAGTTCAGGAATGGGGCAGCGATATGTGCCCGCTCGAAGTACAGAGCGTTGTTCTTAAGGATGCTTCCGGCAATGCCTTAGTATCTTATGATGGTAAGGGCGCAGCAACTGTTGGCGGCGCTTCAGCTCCCGCTGACACAACAGCTCCTGCTGACACAACAGCTCCTGCTGACACAACAGCTCCCACAACAGGCGATTCTACAAAGCCCAACACAAACACAGGTGTTGAGAGCGTTGCAGTAGTAGCAGGCATCGCAGTTCTCGCTACAGGCGCTGTTATCGTTGCTAAGAAGAGAAAGTAATTTCGGCTTTAAGCAATAAATAAGCAATTTATCCCCCGCAGAAATTGCGGGGGATTTTTGTCGTTTCTTTCACTTTTGCACTATCCCACTTTACAAATTCACCATACACAAAAATCCGCTATCCCCACATCCCTTCGCCCCTCACCAACCCTTCCAAAACCGCACTATCCCTCGAAAATCGCCACCACCCTTGCCTCCCCTCGAAAAAGGGGAGGTGGCACGGCTGATATAATTTTTTGGCTTGCTGTACAGTATTCAGATAGTCCTACCTTTATGATTCTGAAACTATTCCGAGCCGTGACGGTGGGGATTGCTCCCCATCCGCACCATCAATGAGATTTTCCGCACTATCCCGCTCGCTTTTCGTAGGGTGAGGGTCTGTGTGTGCTTAGTTGGCTTTGCGTCCTTGCAAAGCCCTTGCGCACACACGCTTAAGGCATCCTTGCCTTGCTTGCCCCTCCCGTTGCACCGAATACTGTCATCCTCACAACCATTGCAAATGAACAATAATCCCTCGCTCCGCACCACCACACTTGCCTCCCTTGTCAAAGGGAGGTGGATTGACGGCAAGGCACAAACTGTCGCTTTGTTGCATTTTTACTTGCGATACATCCGCCTTTTTTATTCACCAAACTTTTTGCCGTCAAGACGGAGGGATTGCTATACCACCCTTCGCTCAGCACCACATCTATGCCTCTCTTGTCAAAGGTGAGGTACTGTCACCCGAAAAAATTCGGGCGACTACCGGAGGGATTGCTTTACACCACCAACCCTTCCAAAACCGTACTATCCCACGAAAATCGCCACCACCCTTGCCTCCCCTCGAAAAAGGGGAGGTGGCACGGCTGATATAATTTTTTGGCTTGCTGTACAGTATTCAGATAGTCCTACCTTTATGATTCTGAAACTATTCCGAGCCGTGACGGTGGGGATTGCTCCCCATCCGCACCATCAATGAGATTTTCCGCACTATCCCCTCGCCTCTCACCAACCCTCCCAAAACCGCACTATCCCACGCTTAGCACCACATTCTTGGCTCCCTTGCCAAAGGGAGCTGGATTGCGACAAGGCTATTTCTTATTATAAATTGCAACATTCTGCATTTCATCAACGTTAATATTCGCTCAGCCCTATCTGTCGCAAGACTGAGGGATCGCCCACCAACCTCTCCATCCCCACAACTTTCTCAAAAGTACATCCATCGCCTCTCCCCGCACCACACTCTTGCCTTTTAATGAACGTTCCGTTGGTTTTGCATCCGCACTGTCCCCTCTCTCCTCACCAACCCTTCCAAAACCGCACTATCCCACGCTTAGCACCACATTCTTGCCATATGAACGCTCTGCCAGTTTCGCATCCTAGCGAAACTCTGGGCGTTCAACTTCGGGCATCCATGCCCGTCCCTTGCCAAAGGGAGCTGGATTGCGACAAGGCTATTTCTTATTATAAATTGCAACATTCTGCATTTCATCAACGTTAATATTCGCTCAGCCCTATCTGTCGCAAGACTGAGGGATCGCCCACCAACCTCTCCATCCCCACAACCTTCTCAAAAGCACATCCATCCTTCACCCCACACCAACCCTTCCACAACCATCACCCCTCATTTTCCCGTTATTCATCATCCAACATTCATTTCCTCCCTGTATACCCTTGACAACTTCCGCCGATAATTCTATAATAAAAGCAGTAACTTCCATATCAACATAAAGGTGTGATGTAATGAACTTCAAATGGGATAAAAAATATCTCTACTGGGGAGTGACCGCATTCCTCGTTATCGCCGCCGCTATCGTGTTCTTCCTCGGTCTGTCACAGATTAAAGAAATACTCGACAGCGTCTTCTCGTTCCTGTCTATACTGACACCCGTCCTATACGGCTTTGTTATAGCATATATTCTCTGCCCGATAGCGACTTTCATCGAAAAGCCGTGCCTGCGCAGATTGTTCTATATAATACAGGACAAAAAGCGTGAAAAATTCGAGCGTGAACACCCCGGCGAAGAACCGCCGCCCAAGACCTTCCCCGTCCGCAAGGTCGCAAGAGTTATGAGCGTGGCTATAACTATGATTCTTGCCCTGCTTATACTCACAGGTATAATCTGGGTACTTCTCCCTCAGCTTATCGACACTATCACTATGCTCGTAAATAATATGCCGACATACGTTACACAGATAAGCGACTGGGTTTCGCAGACCCTCAGAAACTACCCCGAGGTAGAGGCTTATGTCCTCCAGTTCACCGGCGGCATTTCCGATATGCTCAACAACTGGCTGTCAACCGAGCTTCTTCCTCAGATGAACAATATATGGAATCTGATTTCGTCCAACGTCATGAACATAATCAGCGTGTTCATGAATCTCCTGCTCGGCTTCGTTATCGCTATCTACTTCCTCAACAGCAAGGAGCTTTTCGCCGCTCAGTTCAAGAAAATCCTCTACTGCCTGTTCAAGCCTAAGGTCGCTACAAAGATTATCAACAGCACCCGTGAGGTAAACAAGTCCTTCGGTCAGTTTATCACAGGTAAGATACTCGACAGCTTTATTATCGGTATGGTCTATGTACTGCTTATGAGCATCTTCAATATGCCCTATGCCGTACTCTGCGGCGTTGTTATGGGTATATTCTGCATCATCCCCTATTTCGGACCGTTTATTGGATATATCCCGTGTATGCTGTTGCTCGTCCTCGTTGACCCGATCCAGTGCATCTATTTCACCATTATGGTCGTTATCATCCAGAATATTGACGGTAACGTCCTCGCCCCAAAGATTATCGGCGACTCGACCGGTCTTTCGAGCTTCTGGGTCATCTTCGGTATGCTTGTCGGTCAGGGCTTGTTCGGCTTTGTCGGCCTTATCATCGGTATACCCCTGTTCGCCGTTGTATACAGCTTCACAAAAAACAGGGTCAAAAAACGACTCGAAAATAAAGACCTTCCCTCCGACTCAAACGTGTACCGTGACATCCACCATATAGATGACGAAACAAACGAGCCGGTCTACTTCCCTCACCCTCCTTATATGAAAAAGGAAAAGGAAAAGCACGAGTTTAAAGATATAAAGAAAATCTTCGTCAAGAACAAAAATTCCGACAGCAAAAACACGGATGACAAAAAGCAGAAATAATGTTATTATTTGCCTTTTATCGAGGCAAAAAATACCGTGTTTTTAAAAACTACATTATTCATCACCCTGACGCATCATTGATGCCTTACTTTTCGTGATAGGTAAGCCATTCTGCGTTTTCTGAATCATCAGGTGTGATTGTAAATCAATGGCAGGGAGAAAAATACTCACCTGCCATTTTCTGAAAGGAAGTTTTTATGGCAAAACAGTATGTTGTAACTCCGTCACAGATGAAAAAAGCGGAAGCGATGTGTGAGCAGAAAGGCACGTCGTGTGCCGTTCTTATGCGGAATGTAGGCTCTGCCATCGCACTTCACATCTCCCGTATCGTAAAGCCCTGCCGTGCGGCTGTCCTTGTCGGAAGCGGAAACAACGGCGGCGACGGCTTCGCAGTTGCCCATAATCTGCGTAAACGGGGCTTCTCCCCCCTCATAGTCCTCGTCGGCTCCACCCCGAAAACCGACCTCGCCATAGACTGCTTCAACGAGTACAAACCCGATTACGAAGCCGTTTTAAGCTACCCCGACCAACCGGAAACGGTGCTGAGTGAGCTTGGCTCCTGCGGCATCATCATTGACTGCGTCTACGGCACAGGCTTCCATGGCGAGCTTGCTCCCCCGGTCAGAAGGCTCTTTTCCTACTGCAACGGGAGCGCCGCCCTGCGCTTCTGTGCCGACATTGCTTCCGGCTGTAACGCAACCGACGGGAATGCCGATGAATACTCGTTTTGTGCGGATATGACCTTTGCGCTCGGAGCCGTAAAAACGGGTCAGCTCTACGTTCCGTGCAGTGAGTTTTCAGGCGATATTGTACTGCTCGACATAGGCATATCCGAGGCCTGCTACAGCGAATATGACGCCGAGCTGAACGGCGATTCCCTAGCCTCCCACTTTGTCAACCGCAGCCGTATCACCCACAAGGGAACGTTCGGAAGGCTGCTGAATGTTTCGGGCAGCGAGAGCTGTATCGGGGCGGCGTGGATGTCCACCAATGCCGCTCTGCGAACTGGTTCAGGGCTTGTTACGCTTGCCTCAGTGAGCGAGGTCACAACAAGCGTTGCGGCATCCTTGCACGAATGTATCTACCTTCCGCTCGGCAGTAAAACGCTTACCTCGGACTGTGCGGACAAGCTGTGCAAAAACGCCCGTACCGCCACTGCAATCCTGTTCGGATGCGGTGTAGGCAACAGCGACGAAGCCTACCGTCTGCTCTGTGCCTTGATTGACAATACCTCCTGCCCGATAGTTATCGACGCAGATGGAATAAATTCCCTCGCCCCGCATATAAATGAGCTGAAGGACAACACAGGCAGGCTCATACTTACCCCTCACATCAAGGAATTCAGCAGGCTGAGCGGACTTGGCACCGACTACATCCTCCGTCACAAGCTGAGCTGTGCCAAAGATTTCGCTGTAAAATACGGTGTTCACGTTCTGCTCAAGGACGCATACTCCGTATATGCCTCGCCGGACGGATTTACCGCCGTAAATATGAGCGGTAATGCGGCTTTAGCCAAGGGCGGAAGCGGTGATACGCTTGCAGGAACTATCGGTGGACTGCTTGCACAGGGCATTGAAACGGGCAATGCGGTAAGGCTCGGAGCGTATCTTTTCGGCTTATCCGCACAGTATGCCGCACGGGAGCGCAGTATGAGCGGAATTCTGCCGTCAGAGCTGCCGCAGCTTTACCCATATATCCTGCGTGAATTCTACGGAATAGCTTAACTCCTCACGTTGTCCTATATTACTTTACAAAGGACGACGTATTATGAGTAAAAGAATGATTATCACGACAGCCGTTTTATCCTGCCTTTTATGCACATCCTGCGCTGCCGCCGAAAAGGCGGAAATCCCCGATCTGAAGGGAGATATGAGCGTCAGCGGCAGGGTCGCCTGCGACGGCGTTACGGCACAGGCGGAGTTTACCCGCAGTGCAGGTGTATGGACCGTAAGCTTTACTTCTCCGGACAGCGTGAAGGGGCTTACCGTGACCGATGACGGCAACACCGTAAGGTACAGCCTTGACGGAATAGAATATGAATACGGCAGTTCCTCGCCGCAGTTTGCCTCAGCCGCAGAGCTTCTCACGCAGTGCATTGACAGTGCAGGAACAGCAGAAAACGTCACCGCCCGTAAAGGCACCGACAGGCTGACCTTAAGCGGCACGGCAGGCGATAACAGCTATACGCTGACGCTTGACGGCAACGGCGAAATAACGGGAATTTCGGTCGGCGGATATACGCTTGACTGCTCTGGTAATCCCGCACCTGAAACCTCTGCGCCTGCTGTCGATGTTGGTAAATACTTAAAGTAAAACCGATATACAAGACCGAATCCCCATTGCCAAAACAGGCAGTGGGGATTCTTTTTAATGCTTTCCGATTCGGGTTAATTGTCGTCTTGGGCAAGGGCGGCATTCGGTGCAACGGGAGGAGCAAGCAAGGCACGGATGCCTGAAATGAACGCCCAAAGGCTTTAAGCATGGACGCTTAAAGTCAGCCACGCAAAGCCGTTGCACGATGCAACGGCACTAATGGCTGACGAGGCAGGGACGCAAAGCCAACAGAGCGTTCATTAAGAGGCAAGGGTGTTAGCGATTTTCGAGGGATAGTGCGGTTTTTGGAAGGGTTGGTGTGGGATAGCGGATTTTTGTGTATGGTGAGTTTGTAGGGGAGTGGGCTTGCCCCTCCCGCTGAATCGAAGTTTTTGATTTTCACAGCGTTTTTAATCTGTTAAGTATCAAGGATTAAATTGAGATTACGTTTTTACATCGGATTTCTTTTGAATTGTTTTTTATAATTACAATGATGTTTCGGGAGGAACAAGCAAGGCAAGGATGCCTTAAGCGTGTGTGCCCAAGGGCTTTGCAAGGACGCAAAGCCAACTAAGCACACACAGACGCTCACCCTACGAAAAGCGAGATGTGATAGTGCGGATGCGAAACAGGCACATACAGATGTTGTCGTTACGAAAGGCGAGCGTGATGGCGCAAAGCAAGGGGTAGTGCGGTTTTGGAAGGAGTGGTGTAGCAATCCCTCCGGTAGTCGCCCGAATTCTTTCGGGCGACAGCACCTCACCTTTGACAAGGGACGGGCATGGATGCCCGAAGTTGAACGCCCAGAGTTTTAAGCATGGATGCTTAAAGTCAGCCACGCAAAGCCGTTGCACGATGCAACGGCACTAATGGCTGACGAGGCAATGTGATGCGAAACCAACAGAGCGTTCATATGGCAAGAATGTGGTGCGAGGCGAGGGATAGTGCGGGGCGAGGGATTATTGTCCTTTTGCAATGGTTGTGAGGGTGGCAGTATTCGGTGCAACGGGAGGGGCAAGCCCCTCCCCTACGAAAAGCGAGAGGGATAGTGCGGTTTTAGAAGGGTTGGTGCGGGGCGAGGGATGGTGGTGCGGCAATCCCTCCGGTAGTCGCCAGAATTTTTTCGGGCGACAGCACCTCACCTTTGACAAGGGAGGCAAGGGTGTTGGCGATTTTCGAGGGATAGTGCGGTTTTTGGAAGGGTTGGTGTGGGGCGAGGGGATAGTGGTGTGGCAATCCCTCCGGTAGTCGCCTTTGACAAGGGAGGCAAGTGTGTTGGTGCAAAGCAAGGGATAGTGCGGTTTTAGAATGGTTGGTAAAGCACTATCACCTTTAGCTCCCTTGTGTAAAGGGAGCTGGCACAGTGAAGCACAACGTTTTCAATATCGCTTTTTATAAAAGTTGAAGATGCGTTGGCAGAGAATTGTGTTTTCCGTCACTGTGACTGAGGGATTGTTAACGGAGGTGTCTGAGAAACGGAAAGGGTGCGGTAGGAAAGCAATCCCTCCGGTAGTCGCCCGAATTCTTTCGGGCGACAGCACCTCACCTTTGACAAGGGAGGCAAGTTTAGTGCGAGGCGAGGGATAGTGCGGTTTTGGGAAGGTTGGTGCGGCGGTGCGGACGAACTTTCCGTTACCGGAAATTTTAAAGAGAGCGTGGAAACTGTGATGAAGGGAACAATCTGTTTTTGAAATCGCACAGGTGAAAATAAAGCGAAATTTACCGAAAACTGCGTTATTACACTTGCAAAAGTATCGGATTTCTGTTATAATGTCTATCGTGTAGGCATAGGCTTTGATCCTAATTTCCATAAAAAGCCATATTACATAACCATATTATAATTAACCGACGCAGGAAAAATGCGTGAAAGGTCGTGTTATCAGTGGAACGATTCGGTTCCATCGTCTTTGCCTGACGGCGAGATCAAATACAGGATAATAAATAACGAGGAAAGAATAAAGGTATGAAAGAACAGTTACAGAATATAAAGGAGCAGGCGCTGAAAACTATCGGCGACTGCGTTGATGTTAAGCAGCTTGACGAGCTGAGAGTAAAGTACCTTGGCAAGAAGGGCGAGCTTACAGCTATACTCAAGAGCATGGGTAAGCTGTCCGCTGAGGAAAGACCTGTTATGGGTCAGCTTGCAAACGATGTAAGACAGTCGCTTGAGGGCTTTATTGCACAGAAGCAGGCACAGCTTAAATCTGCGCTTATGGAGCAGAAATTAAAGAAGGAAACGCTGGACGTTACTATGCCCGGAAAGCAGCAGGCGATGGGAGTGCGTCATCCGCTGAATATAGTTCTTGACGAGCTTAAGGAAATATTCAGAGGAATGGGATACACTGTAGTAGACGGTCCTGAGGTCGAGGAAACGAAGTACGTTTTCGATATGCTTCTGACTGAGGACGGTCACCCTGCAAGAGATGAGCAGGATACATTCTATATTACTGATGAAATACTTCTGCGTACACAGACATCTTCCGTGCAGATAAGAACAATGCTTAAAAACAAGCCTCCTATAGCTATCATAAGCCCCGGACGTGTTTATCGTCCCGACGCTGTTGACGGCACGCACTCGCCTATTTTCCACCAGTGCGAAGGTCTTGTAATAGATAAGAATATCACATTCGGCGATCTTAAGGGTACGCTTGAAACGTTTGCTAAGCGTCTTTACGGCGACGAGGTAAAGCTCCGCTTCCGTCCTCACCACTTCCCGTATACAGAGCCGTCAGCCGAGGTTGACTTACAGTGCTTCAAGTGTGGAGGCAAGGGTTGTCCGCTCTGCAAGGGCGAAGGCTGGATAGAGATGCTCGGTTCAGGCATCGTTCATCCGCAGGTACTTATCAACTGCGGAATAGATCCCGAAGAATACAGCGGTTTCGCTTTCGGTATAGGACTTGAGCGTATTGCTATGATGAGATACAACATAGACGATATGCGTCTGCTGTACGAGAACGATCAGCGTTTCCTCGCACAGTTCAGATAAGAGAATTCAGAAATACCGATAGGAATCGTAAAAGGAGATATTAACGTGGATTTATCAATGAGATGGCTTAACGACTATGTTAAAGCCGATATGCCAATAAAGGAATTCGTAGCGGATATGACGATGAGCGGTTCAAAGGTTGAAACCTATCATAAGATGTCCGATCCTATAAATAACGTGGTAGTTGCAAAGGTGCTGAAGCTGGAGCGTCACCCCGACAGCGAAAAGCTGTGGATATGCCAGCTTGACGCAGGCAGGGATGAGCCTGTGCAGATAGTTACTGCGGCGCAGAATCTGTTCGAGGGGGCTATAGTTCCCGCTTGTATGCACAACAGTACGATCGCAGACGGAACAAAGATCACAAAGGGCAAGCTGAGAGGCGTTGCAAGTAACGGTATGATGTGCTCTTATGCGGAGCTTGGTCTTACAAAGGATGATTTTGACTATCCCGTAGCAGACGACGGAATACTTATACTGAATAACGATCCCGATGTTGATTCTTTCAGAATGGGTATGGATATATGCGAGGCTTTACAGACAGACGATACTATAGTAGAGTTTGAGATAACGAACAACCGCCCCGACTGTCTTTCTGTACTCGGACTTGCACAGGAGGCAAGCGCAACGTTTGATATTCCTATGAACTACACCGAGCCTTCGTTCAAGGGCGTTGACGGTGATATTACAAAGGAAATCAGCGTAAGCGTTGAAAATACAAAGCTCTGCTCACGCTATATGGCGGCGCTTGTAAAGAACGTAAAGATAGGACCTTCGCCCAAGTGGATGGCAAGAAGGCTGAGAGCGAGCGGAGTAAGACCTATCAACAACCTTGTTGATATAACGAACTTCGTAATGCTTGAATACGGTCACCCGATGCACGCATTCGATTTAAGATATGTCGAGGACAACAGGATAGTTGTAAGAAACGCAAAAGAGGGAGAAACATTAAAGCTGCTCGACGAAATGGCAGAGCCTGTAAAGCTGACTCCCGAAATGCTGATAATCGCAGACGGAAAGAAGCCTATCGCCATAGCCGGCGTTATGGGCGGCGAGCATAGCGGTATTATGGAGGATACGACTACTGTCGTATTTGAGGCTGCCTGCTTTGACGGCGTATCGGTAAGACGTACAGCAAGAAAGATAGGCGAGCGTACCGAGGCAAGCTCACGTTTTGAAAAGGGTCTTAACCCGGTAAACGCAGAAAAGGCGCTCAAGAGAGCATTACAGCTTATCGAGATGCTGGGCTGCGGCGAGGTAGTGAATACTATCATTGACGAGAACCACAGCGAGTATGTTCCCGAAAGATTAAAGCACGACTATAAGTGGGTGAACGAGCATTTAGGCTCGGATATAAGCGAGAACGAGCAGATAGAGATATTAAAGAAGCTCGGCTTCGGCTATGAAAACGGCGAGATAATCGTTCCGCCTACCCGTATAGATATGCACCGTGCGTGCGATGTTGCGGAGGAGGTTGCCCGTATATACGGCTACAACAGAATCCCCTCGACTATACCGAAGCTGTCATCACAGGGCAAGAGAACGCCCGAACAGATATTCGAGGACAAGGTAATTTCGCTTGCGCTGGCACTCGGATTCTACGAGGTAATGACCTACAGCTTTATTTCGCCTAAGGACTATGAGCTTCTGCGTATGGACGAGAAGTCAAGAAAGAGCGTTGTGTTAAGACGTCCGCTCGGCGAGGATACAAGCGTAATGCGTACTTCTGCGCTTACATCAATGATGGAAGTTGTAAGAAGAAACTGGAGCAACAGAAACCTTGAAGGCAGATTCTTCGAGATAGCAAGAGAGTATTTCCCGACAGGTGAGAATCAGCTCCCTGTTGAAAGAGATGTTCTGTGCTATGCGCTTTACGGAAACGGCGAGGATTTCTTCACGGCAAAGGGCGTTGCCGAGGAAGTTATGGCAAAACTCGGACTGAAGAATGTCGTATACACGGCTGAAAAGAACAATCCGACATTCCACCCCGGAAGATGCGCAAAGGTCACTGTAAACGGCGAGCTTATCGGCTATGTCGGTCAGCTTCATCCGGAGGCTGCGGCTAATTTCGGTGTAAATACAGAGGTTTACTGTGCTACGCTCAGCATGGAGGTAATGTTCAATAATGCCAACGGCGATGTAAAGTACACCGCACTGCCCAAGTTCCCCTCAACATACAGGGATCTGAGCCTTGTGTGCAACGAGGACGTGCCGAGCGGAGACATAGTTGCGGTAATCGAAAAGACCGCAAAGCATCTTGAGGCTGTACGTCTGTTCGATATGTACAAGGGCGAGCAGGTGCCTGCAGGTATGAAGAGCCTTTCATACAAGCTGATACTCAGAAAGAAAGACGCTACTCTGACAGACGATGAGGCGGACGCAGTTGTTGCAAAGGTGCTTAAGGCACTTGAGGATATAGGCGTTACATTAAGATAACGGCGGAATTTGCAGAAATAATCGGGGCACAGCCCCTTATAAACAGTAAGGAGAAAAGCAATGAAATATTTTAAAAAGCTGGCAGCGGCAATATGCGCCGTGGCAATCACATTAAGCGTTGCAGGCTGTGCGGATGTATCGACTGTAGGCTCGGTTGACAATCAGACCATAAATGCGGGCATATATCTTCTTTATGAGCAGACGGCTATAGGCGAGGCTCAGCAGGAGGTTGACGATCAGCTTAAGGCTATGGGAACAAGCTCGTCAAAGATAGAGAATTTCAGCTACTACAACTACAAGGTACAGGACAAGACGTTCTCACAGTATGTTCAGGACCGTACATTAGAGCAGGTAAAGCAGTATGTCGCTATCCAGAACAAGTTCAAGGAGCTGAACCTTTCACTCACAGACGAGGAAGAGGAGAACGTAAAGACCTCTGTAAAGAAGATGTGGAATACAGAAATCTCATATTATGGCTACAGCACAGGAAAAACCTACGGTCAGAACTATGAGGCAGGCGGAATAAGCAAGAAGTCATACGAGGCTGTTCAGCTTGTAAACAAGATGAGTGAGAAGGTATTTGACGCTTACTATGAGAAAAACGGCATATCCGCAACAGACGAAAAGGATATAGCTACTTATTTCTATGACAATTACGGCAGATTCCAGATAATACAGGTTTCTCTTAAAGAGGGCAACGGCGACAAGATAACGACCGACGAGGGCAAGAAGGCAAAGAAGGAACAGGCTCAGGGCTATGTTGACAGACTGCTTGCCGGCGAGGACTACGATAAGGTATATCACGAGTATCAGGATCTTGTGGCAAAGGAAAAGGCTGAGGCTGAAGCCGAGAGCAACTCGGGCAATTCTTCTGCGGCATCATCTGTAACTTCTTCGACAAGCGAAAGCGCATCGGACGATACAACGAGCAGCGGAACATCGGGAAGTAAAGAAGAGGAGCATGACCACGAATTCCTGATCGGCAAGACGGATACTTCACCGAGCGAGGAGTTTGTAAAGTGGGCATTCGAGCTTGACACAGACAAGGGCGGAGTTTACGAGGACGACAGCGTTTACTATGCGGTAGTACGCCGTGATATAAAGGAACGTGAGGACTGGCTCACGGAGAATCACAGCAACGTGCTTCACGTTATGAAGGATGACGAGTACAAGGCTATGCTCAACGAAACGGCTAAGGACTATGTGCTTGATCTCAACAATGACGCACTCAACAAGTACAAGCCCGAAAATTTAAAGAAGTAAACAAAGCATAAAGAAAAGTACAAAGATATGCGGTCAGAGCAGGAAATACTCTGACCGTTATTTTTCGGAAAGGACAATGCGGTATGATAGTATTATCCGGTAATGATATTTCGGTGTCCTTCGGCGGTGAAACGCTGTTTCACGATGTGAATTTTCGGCTTGAAGAAAACGGCAGAGCCGGACTTGTAGGTGTAAACGGGTGCGGAAAAACCACGCTGATGCACGTTATAAACGGCAGGCAGGAGGCTGAAACAGGCGGTATAAGCAAGGCGGCGGGGATAAAGCTCGGCTGTATGGAGCAGTATGTTATCCGTGACGATAATATCACTCTATATGACGAGGTACTGGAGATATTCCGTCCGCTTATCGACGCTGAAAACGAGCTTGCGGATATAGCGGTTGCGATAGATACGGGCGACCACAGCGAGCAGACGCTGTCAAGGCAGATGCAGCTGCAGGAAAGATTTGAGCGTGAGGGCGGACTTACCTATAAATCAATGACTTGCTCGGCACTTGTCGGTCTGGGATTTTCCGAAGATGATTTCAACAAACCGATAAGCGTTATGAGCGGTGGTCAGAAAAGCAAGGCACAGCTTGCGAAGCTGCTTCTTTCGGGAAGCAATATACTGCTTCTTGACGAGCCTACGAACCACCTTGATATAACCGCTTGCGAATGGCTTGAAAAGTTCCTTACGGAATATAAGGGCGCATATATCGTAATATCGCACGACCGTTATTTTCTCGACAAAGTCACCGACACGACTTTTGAAATGGAAAACAGGACGCTTCGTGAATATAAGGGCAACTATACACGCTATCTTGAGCTGAAGGCTGAGGCGAGAGAGGCTCAGCAGAGAGTGTACGACAGGACGGTAAAGGAAATAAACCGTATCGAAGGCATTGTAGAGCAACAGAAGCGGTGGGGGCAGGAGCATAACTTCATCACGGCGGCATCAAAGCAGAAGCAGGCGGACAGGCTGAAGGAAACGCTCGAAAAGCCTGAGGATCTGCCGGAGGCTATAAAGTTCACGTTCAGGGCGAAGGAAGGCGGCGCAAACGATGTGCTTATCGCAAAGGGCCTGTCGAAATCGTTTGACGGGACGGTGGTTTTCACAAATGCAGAGCTTGATATAAAGAAGAACACGACAACATTTATATTAGGCGAGAACGGCTGCGGAAAGACTACGCTTCTGAAAATCCTTACGGGAGAATATCAGGCGGATAGCGGAGAGTATAAATTCGGCAACAATATACAATTTGGATATTATGATCAGGCACAGACGGATCTTGACCCGTCAAAGACGGTGATTGACGAGGTGTGGGACAGGTATCCCGGAATGACGCAGACGCAGGTGCGTTCTGCACTGGCGCAGTTTTTGTTCAAGGGCGATGATGTGTTCAAGAATGTGGGCAAGCTCAGCGGAGGAGAAAAGGCAAGGGTGTCGCTCCTTAAGCTGATGCTTAGCAAGGCGAATATGCTGCTGCTCGACGAGCCTACAAACCATCTGGACATACATTCGAGAGAGGCTCTGGAAAACGCACTGGCAAGCTACGGCGGAACGCTTCTTATCGTGTCGCACGACAGATACCTGATCAACAAGCTGGCCGACAGGATAGTGTGGCTCGGAAAGACGGGTACTGTAAACATAGACGGAAACTATGACAGGTATATCGAACTCAAGGAAGCGAAGGCACAGTCCGAGCAGGCTGTACAGGTAAAGGCGGCAGAAGGCAAGAAGAACGACTACAAGGAGCGCAAGGAGCGTGAAAGCACGCTCAGAAAGCTCAGCGGTGCGCTGAAGCGTTGCGAGCAGGCGATAGATGAGGTCGGGCTGAAAACGGCGGAGCTTGCACAGCAGATGTCACAGCCGGAGATAGCGACAGACTATGAAAAAACGAGTGCGCTTGCACAGGAAATAGAGGCGCTGAAGGAAAAAGAGGAGGCGCTTACTGCCGAGTGGATGGAGCTGAGTGAGCAAATCGAAGCGTTTACATGAGTTACAAGCGAAAATTAAGTAATATATGGGATAATTAGCTAAAAAAATCGCCGAAAATATTTGTGCATATTCAACAAAGTTTGATTAAGCAAATTAAGGAATTAGCTAAATTAAGTTATAAGAATTTTCAATGTGGAAATCGTTTACACCAAAAATAGCTTATAAGACGCCCGAAAAATCAAGATATTGTGCAGACAAAAATCAAATTCAGCAATATGCACAAAATTTGCGTGTGAAGTTTGTAACTGTTAGACAAGCGCAAAAGTGATTTGTACAGAAAATCAAAATCATTTGAGAAATGTGAAAGTTCTTTTATGAACCTTGACAGTAAGGTGATAATTTGGTATAATTACTACGTTATAGACCCTTGTGCTGTTTTGTACATTATTTCTAAATACGGCGTGTTTACAGCCGAAAACGAATAATACAATTGTGCATATGGTACAAAAAGCAGATGAAACAATTTGCAGGGCAAGCGGAGCTTACGGACTTTTTTGAGGATCGAAACTGCCTATGGAAACGATTTTAAGAGCGGAGAATATCTCCAGGAGCTTTAAAATAAACGATAATACCACTGTTGACGCTTTGAAGGATATAAATCTCGATGTGGAAAAGAACAAGCTGGTCGTGCTGAGAGGCAGATCCGGCTCGGGCAAGACCACGCTGATAAATATACTCGGAGCGCTTGACCGTCCTACAGGCGGCGATGTCTACTTTGACGGGAAGAAGATAACGGGTCTTTCCGACAAGGAGATGGATAAGCTGAGAAGAAACGATATGTCGTTTGTTTTCCAGTCTGTAGCGCTTATACCGACAATGACGGCGTATGAGAACGTTGAGTTTGCAATGCGGCTTGTGGGTATGCCTTATGCGGAGCGTGTAAAGCGGGCGAAGGAATGTCTTGTAAGAGTGGGACTTGAAAAGCGTATGCACCACAGACCCGGAGAGCTTTCGGGCGGTGAGCAGCAGAGAGTGGCGATAGCGAGGGCGATTTCGCACAAGCCGAAGCTGATATTTGCGGATGAGCCTACTGCGGCGCTTGATATGCCTACGGGACTTGCGGTTATGAATCTGTTTAAAGAGCTTGTACATACGGACGGGCTTACAATAGTGATGACAACGCACGACACTGCGATGATGGAGCAGTGCGACGTGGTTTATACACTTGACGACGGACGCATTACAGACGTCAGAAAGCAGGTGGAGTGATGCCTCATAGAATGATGCTTGCACCGCCTGAAAATGTGATGGTGCAATGTGAGAACCTTGTCAAGATATATAAGACGACCGATGTTGAGGTAATGGCTTTACAGGGACTTGACCTCACGGTTGAGCGTGGAGAGCTGATGGGCATTGTCGGTGCGAGCGGAAGCGGTAAATCAACGCTTCTGAATATGCTCGGTGCGCTCGATAAGCCTTCGGCGGGAAGTCTTTACGTTGACGGTAAGGATCTTCTTAAATTTGATGAAAAGGATCTTATAAAATATAAGAGAGAAACGGTCGGTTTCGTGTGGCAGAACAACGCCAGAAACCTTATACCGTATCTTACGGCGATACAGAACGTTGAAATGCCGCTTTTACTTTCGGGACACAAGAACCGAAAGGAGAGAGCGGAGGAGCTGCTCGACATGGTAGGACTTTCAGCGAGAAAGAACTCGGTACTCGGTCAGCTTTCGGGCGGTGAGCAGCAACGAGTGGCTATCGCCATAGCGCTTTCAAACAATCCCAGCCTGCTCCTTGCGGACGAACCTACGGGTGCGGTCGATACCAAGACGGCGGCGATGGTGCTTGATGTTTTCAAGCAGCTAAACCGTCAGACAGGCGTTACCATTATAATAGTAACACACGATACAAATCTGTCGAAGTCGATCGACCGTGTTGTTGCTATCCGTGACGGCCGTACATCGAGCGAGATGCTGAGAAAGAAAACCGAGATCCTCTCATTCGGGGAACTCGAAAAGATGAGCGAGCAGCAAAGGGCGGAGCATGAAAAGCTCATGCAGCAAAGCGGCTCGGATCAAGAGGAGCTTGTTGTTCTTGACAGGGCAGGCAGACTCCAGATACCAAAAGAATATCTCGAGGCTCTGGGTATAAGGGGCGGAGATAAAGTGCGTGTTGAGCTTGAGGACGGAAAAATTTCCGTTTACAACTCGGACTACAATATGCACGGATAAATTCCTTAACTCGTCGAAATTAGCATATTTTCGATTGGACATAAACGACAACTATCAGAAAGGTGGATTATTACTGTGGCAACAAAAGTCAGCAGGATGAAAAGAACATTAGCGGGTATATTGTCATGTGCGACACTCGTATCCTCATTGTCACTTACATCAACCGCAGTCAGCGCAGAAGCGACAACAGATACTTCTGCCGGACAATCCGAGGAAAGCAAAACCGATAGCTCAGTGAGCGAAATCACAATCACCGGTATGGAGGGCAAGTACAGCACTTATTACAACAGTCATAAGGACGCCGCTAAGCCCAAGAAGGAAATCACTATCTATGCTACCGACTACAAGGAAGGTACGATAGACGGCACATCCTTCGTCAACAACGTATCGGAGATGACAGCCGAGCAGGCTGCAGCCATAATGCCTGCACTTGAGGAGATTACTCAGAAATCAGGCGACGGCTACAACGGAATCAAGGCATTCCTCGAAGAAGATACCGATCTCAAGACAGATCACTACTCAACGATAAAGTGGAAGAGCGACAAGCTCACGCTTACATATGAGTTCAATGTCGAGGAAACGGGTCTTTACAATCTTGAGACTATCTATTATCCTATCGAGGGCAATGAATCAAAGAATACCGTTCTTGACATAGGTCTTAAGATAGACGGCGAATATCCTTTCGCAGCGGCACAGGACATCACGCTCGACCGTTACTGGAAGGACGAGAGAGAGATAACCCGTGACAGCAAGGACAACGATCTTCGTCCCGGACAGGTAACCTATGATTGCTGGATAAAGTATCCTATCAAGGACAAGGAAGGTCTTTACAACGAGCCTTACTACTTCTATCTTGAAAAAGGCAAGCACACAATGACACTTGAGGGTATCAGAACCTACGGTGTTTTCCATTCGTTTACGTTCAAAAACTACGATGAGCTTGTAAGCTACGATTCAATCAAGCCCACAGATGATCAGCTTCAGAACACTCCCGCACTTTCTTCAAAGAACGAGGAGCTGGGAACGAACACCATCTTCCTTCAGGCTGAGGAGTCTGAATACAAGACAGCATCGACATTATATGCTACTTACGACAGAACGACCTACATGACAAATCCCAACCACCCGACCAAGCAGCGTTACAATACTATCGGTCAGGCAACGTGGAGTAAGGCAACACAGGCAATCACCTACAAGTTCAAGGTTGAAAACGACGGTTATTACCGCTTCAACTTCAAGGCAAGACAGAATCAGATGAGAGGCTTCTTCTCAAACAGAAGAATCTACATTGACGGAAAGGTTCCGTGCAAGGAGCTTGACGATGTTAGGTTCATCTATTCTCCGGACTGGTACAACCTCACTCCCCAGGACGAGAACGGCAACGATATTTACGTTTATCTGACAGCGGGCGAGGAGCACGAGCTGACGCTTGAGGCTATACCCGGTTCAATCGGCGCGGTTATGCAGAGACTTGACGACCTTATACTCGAGCTCAACCAGTACTACAGAAGAATACTTATGATAACGGGTCCCAACCCCGATGAATACAAGGATTACTTTGTAGAAAGGAAGATACCCGGTATTCAGGACGCATTCCGGAGAATAGTTGATTCTCTGCGTGCGGAGAAGGCAAGCATCGAGAACCTTACAAAGAAGGGCTCTGAGGCATCGGCGCTTGAAACAATGTGTATCTACCTTGAAAGATGTATAAAGAGCCCTGAGGATATTCCGATAATGGCAAGCAGTATCAAGGACAGCATCTCGTCTATATCGGCGTGGATGCGTGACTACCGTGGTCAGCCCCTTGAGCTTGACTACATAGAGGTGGCAACCTGCCACGAGGATTTCGCATCACCGTACGGCAACTTCTTCGGTGAACTTGCATTCGGCTTCAACGCATTTATCGGTTCGTTCTTCGAGGATTATACGAACCTTTCGGATTCAAGTGCAACATCGCTCGACGTATGGGTATCACTTGCCCGTGACCAGGCAACCGTTGTAAAGAACCTTGTTGACAACAAGTTCAACTCGAATCCCGACTATAACGGAACACAGGCTTCAATCAACCTTGTACAAGGCTCTGTACTTGAAGCAACGCTCGCAGGCAAGGGTCCTGAAATCGCACTGTTCATCGGCGGCGACTTCCCGATACAGCTCGCTGCGAGAGGACTGCTCCTTGATATGACGCAGTTCAAGGATTATGAGGCGGTAACAAAGAGATTTGCGAAGGACGCAATGACGCTGTACGAATATAACGACGGTGTATCGACAGGCGTTTACGGTCTCCCCGTTTCACAGACATTCCCGATGCTGTTCTACAGAACAGACGTACTTAAGGAGCTTGGATATGAGAATCCTCCCGAAACATGGGATCAGCTCACAGATATGCTCCCGACATTACAGAGAAAGTACCTTGACGTAGGTCTTATACTTCCTCAGAACGTTTCATCGAACACGTTCGACTCAGGTAACACATTCATTATGCTGATGCTCCAGACAGGTCAGGACATCTACAACAAGGACCTTTACACAACGGACTACAACAGCATGAAAACTACCGACATAAAGAACGTAAACCTCACGAACTTCATGACTCAGGATTCTATCAGAGTATTTGAGCAGTGGACAAAGTTCTACACGGTATTCAGTTTTGATCAGACATTCGACGCATTCTCACGTTTCAGAACAGGTGAGATGCCCCTCGTTGTTCAGGCCTATACGTTCTACAACCAGCTGTCAGTTGCAGCACCCGAAATCAAGGGTCTGTGGGACTTCACACTGGTACCCGGAACAAAGCAGGCAGACGGAACAATAAATCACGCTGTAAACTCTGCAGGCAGTGGTGCGGTAATATTCAACAAGGTTTCAAATCAGGCTGCAGCCTGGGATTTCGTAAAGTGGTTCACAAGTACGGATATTCAGGTTGACTACGGTAAGCAGATCGAAGCTCTTATGGGTCCCCTGGGACGTTTCGATACGGCAAACGTAGAAGCTCTTGAACAGCTCCCTTGGTCAACTGCCGAGTATGAGAAGATCTCATCACAGCAGAGCTACCTCAAGGAAGTACCGATCATTCCCGCATCTTATGCAGTAACAAGACACATCAACAACGCATTCAGAATGGTTGTTAACGATGCAGGTAACCCCAGATACACGCTTATGAGCTACAACGATCAGATTAAGTCTGAGATCGTAAGAAAGTATCAGGAATTATCGTCCGTCAAAAAATGATCTTGAAAAGCGGTGAGGGCTTTTCGCCCTCACAGGCTTTGCTGAATTATAGAGGAGGTTATCGGTTTGTTTAACAGAGAAAAGCCGCAGTATATTGAAGACAGCAAGGTCAGATATACACTGCGTGAGATGAAGAAGAACGCAAGCGTATATGTGCTTCTTGCGCCCTACTTCATACTCTTTACGATCTTTACGATCATACCGGTGTTGCTTTCGTTGCCTATGGGCTTTACGAACTTCAACATGGTACAGTTCCCCCAGTTTGTGGGACTGAGCAATTTCTATTCGCTGATACTTGAGGACGAGGTCTTCTTAAAGGCGATACAGAATACGCTCGTATTCGCAATTATAACAGGTCCGTTAAGCTATATCATGTGCTTTATACTGGCATGGCTTATCAACGAAATGCCCAGAGCATTAAAGACAATGTTCACATTTATCTTCTATGCGCCGACTCTGGCAGGTAACATCTATACCACATGGCAGCTCATATTCTCGGGCGATACATACGGTATAGCAAACTCTTATCTGCTTGACCTCGGTATCATAAACAGCGCACGTCAGTGGCTGACAGACGCAAACTACATCATGGGTGTTGTAATCGTCGTTCAGCTGTGGATGTCGCTGGGTGCCGGATTCCTTGCGCTTCGTGCAGGTCTTCAGGGTATACCGAAGGACAGATACGAGGCGGGTGCTATCGAAGGCATCAAGAACCGTACACAGCAGTTACTGCTCGTTACGGTGCCGGCAATGGGACCTCAGCTGCTGTTCGCAGCGGTTATGCAGATCACCGCTTCCTTCACAGCCGGTGATGTAGGTCGTTTCCTTACCGCATTCCCTTCAACAGACTATGCGGCACACACGATCATGACACACGCTTATGACTACGGTTCAATACGTTATGAGATGGGTTACTCATCGGCTATATGCTTCGTATTGTTCGCAGTAATGCTGCTTGCCAACTGGGGTATCAAGAAGGTACTCGGCAAGTACCTTGACTGATCGGAGGATCTCACATTATGAATTTCTCTCTAAGAAAGGAAGGCAGTTATGAAAATAACTAAGAGGAGAAGAAAAAGATATGGCGGTTCTCTGGGCGGCGACATTTTCATATTTGTAGTGCTCGCTCTGCTGGGTCTGTTCATGATCTTCCCCATTTATCTTTCTGTTATACAGTCACTGAAGCCTGTTGAGGAGCTGTTCCTCTTCCCGCCCAGACTATATGTACAGAACATCACGGATCAGAACTTTGCTGATCTGCTTGCTACGGCATCCAACATGTGGGTACCGTTCTCAAGATACATTTTCAACTCTGTATTTGTAGCTGTAGTAGTTACAGTTGCACAGCTTTTATTCTCGTCATCGGCGGCATACGCGCTTTCAAAGGTTGCATTCCCCGGTGCGAAGGCGCTCAACAAGATAATCGAGGTTGCCCTTCTGTTCACATCTACCGTACTTTACATCATGCAGTACATGGTAATGGCTACACTTGGTATGATCGATACATACTTTGCAATCATTCTGCCGTACATCGCAACGCCTATGGGACTGTTCCTTATGCGTCAGTTCATGGGACAGCTGCCCGACAGTATGATAGAGGCCGCAAAGCTGGACGGCGCAAGCCACATCAGAATCTGCTGGCAGATAGTAATGCCCAACGTTAAACCCGCTTGGCTGACACTTCTGATATTCGCTTTCCAGGGCGCATGGCAGATTACAGGTTATTCATTCATTTATAATGAGGCATTAAAACCCATTCCGACCGTTATGCAGCAGATAAGTGCCGCCGGTATTGCCCGTGCGGGCGTTGCGGCAGCCGCAGCTGTTATCACGATGCTGCCGCCTATCATAGTATTCATTTTCTGCCAGAGCAGCGTTATGGAAACTATGGCTACCAGCGGTCTTAAAGACTGATTTATTATTAGATTATACAGAAAGGATGATTTTAGTGCCAAACATGAAGAAAATCGCTACGGCAGCCGTATCGGCCATAATGGCGGTTTCCATGCTGTGCAGTTCAGCGTTTGCCGATCAGCCGTACGAAGGTTACAGCTACGACTGGTGGGGCGATCCTGTTCCTTCACAGACCGGATACGTTGTAGACCGTGTAGTTACAGGTCTTGATTTCGGCTCCGGCACAAGATATAATACCGATGCTCAGCTGAAAGCGATTTCAGAGCAGACGGGCAGTGAGGTAACAAAGGATGTTGAGATCGGCGAGCTTAAAGAGCCTCAGGATCTTTTCATTGACCGTAAAACACAGAGTCTTTATATAGTAGACTCCGGTAATAACCGCATACTTGTTACAGACGTAACTTATTCAAGAGCGTTTACTGTAATGGATTATTTCTATAATCCCAAGACAGACAAATATGAAACACTGAAGAATCCGCACGGAATTTTCGTAAGACACGTTGAGGACGCTGCAAACGAAAACGAGTCCACAATGATATACATTGCGGACTACGACAACAGCCGTGTAATCGGTGTTTATGCAGACGGAACGGTATTCCAGATATTCGAAAGACCTTCCACTGAATTCTATGACGCAGATGTTACATTCCTTCCCAACAAGGTCGTAGTTGACGTTGCGGGCAACGTTTATGTAAACATCAAGTCAATCACAGACGGTGCGGTAATGTTCGCACCCGACGGTTCATTCAGTAACTTCTTCGGTGCAAACCGAGTTGAGCAGACAGCACAGGCGATCGCCAACAAGTTCTGGAGAACAATCCTCTCCCGTGAGGCAGCCGCAGCATTCATTCAGGCGGTTCCGATGGAGTTCGATAACTTCGATATAGACGATGAGGGCTTTATTTACACCGTAACAGGTTCAAAGAGTGCCACAACGGATATATTCAAGAAGATGAACCCTGCAGGTGAGAACATCCTTATCAACCTCGGTTATTCGGATTACACCTACGGCGATATGGCTTCGTACTATTATAAGAACCAGACATACGGCTCACAGATCACTGACGTTGACGTTGACGAGGACGGAACGATAAGACTTCTTGACTTCGCAAACGGACGTATCTTTGAATACACAAACGAATGCGACCTGCTGTTCATCTACGGCGGCAAGGGCAACCAGAAGGGCCTGTTCACAAACGTAACGGCAATTGAAGCGTACAACAGTGTTGTATATGTACTTGACAGCCGTAAGAACTCTATCACATCATTCAAGCGCACAGAGTTTGGTGACATCGTACACGAGGCGATGGGTCTTTACAACCTCGGTAAGTACGAGGAGGCAAGCGGTCCGTGGCAGGAAGTCCTGATCCGTGACAGCAACTACTGGTTCGCTTATATCGGTCTTGGTAACTCAGAGCTTTCTCAGGGTAACTACGAGCAGGCAATGAAATACTTCTACCGTAACAGCAGATCCGGATATAACAGAGCGTTCAAGCAGTACAGAATGCAGTTTATCAGAGATCACTTCAATGTATTTATGATAATCGTGCTTGTAATAATAGTAGCGCTTGTTGTTCTCAGCAAGGTAAGAAAACGCATTAAGGCTAAGAAAGCGGGAGGTAAATAAAAATGAGATTTGATTTAGATATGCCCGCCTGGAAATGGCCGTTCTACGTTGCAAGACATCCTTTCGAGGGCTTTGAGGATCTTCGTTGGAAGAAAGCATACAACACTAAGGTTTCACTTGTTATAGTTCTTTGTTTCTTTGTTATAACGGTGTGCCAGCAGGTAATGACAGGCTTCCTTTTCAATGACAACTATGTAAAGATATTCAACATCGTGCCGCTCCTGGTTCAGACTGTTATCCTGTTCTTCACATGGGTAATAGGTAACTGGTCACTGTGTACTCTGTTCGACGGAGAAGGCTCAGTAAAGGCGATTACGAGCGTCAGCGCTTATTCGCTCGTTCCTTATCTTATCACTCAGGTAGTGGTAATACTCGCAAGTAACGTGTTACTCAAGAGCGAGGGTGCGTTCATCATATTCTTCCAGTATCTCGGTATACTGTGGACGGTGGTGCTTATGATCTCGGGTATCAAGACAGTTCATCAGTACTCGGTACCCAAGACGCTTCTTGCAATGGTTTTCACTGTTGCGGCAATGGTAATAATCCTGTTCCTGCTCGTGCTGTTACTCAGCTTGTTCCAGCAGGTTTACATCTTCGGTTTCTCTATCTATACCGAGTTGATGTACAGATTCAGTTTGTAAGCGGAGGTGTGACAGAAGATGATAAAAATCAGAAAAAAGATACTTGCAGTTCTGCTCACAGCCGCAATGCTCGTTTCGATGAGCTCGCTTGTTGCATGGTCTGACGAACAGCCCGCAACGGACGACGGCACATCACAGACAGAGCAGACAACCGATGACGGCGCATCCGCAGATGATAAGCAGGACGACAAGAAAGACGATAAAAAAGATGACAAGGAAAAGCCCAGAACCGACGAGGAAGGGCTTGCGGATATGAGCGTTGTGGCTGAAAACGACAGCTACAAGTTATACTTTAACGAATCGACGACAAACTTTGCAGTTCAGTCAAAGAGCGACAACTATGTATGGTGGGCTACTCCTCTTAACGCAGACAAGGACGAAAATGCCAAGACTGCGCAGAAGAAGAATATGCAGTCTCCGTTATATGTAGTATACGGTGACGTTTCATCACACACAAGTCAGAGAATAAACATTTACGATGCTTCGATAAAGTCGGGCAAATTCAGCTTTGAGCCGATTGAAAACGGTGTAAAGGTCATATACAGATTAAGCAAGATTGAAGCTGAAATTCCTATGACGATTACACTTGAGAAAGACAATGTAAATGTTTCGGTAATAACGGAAGAAATCAAGGAACAGCAGGCAACCGACACGAGCGGTCTTGTACTTCTTGAAATCGGTATGCTACAGTTCTTTAATGCGGCAGGCATGGAAGATGAGGGCTATATGGTAGTTCCCGACGGCTCGGGCGCTGTAATCAACTACAACAACCGCCGTTACAACGCACAGGCCTACAACAGTGAGGTATACGGTCGTGATACATCGATCGGTATGCTGACACGTCCGTCAAAGACAGAGCAGGTTTATCTCCCTGTTATCGGTGCTGTTACAAACGGTGAAAAGACAAATCACGGTTATATGGCAATTGCTAAGTCCGGCGAAACCTGTGCAAGCGTAAACGCTACTGTAAGCGGACAGAACTCAACATCATACAACAACACATGGTTCGAGTTCAAGGTAAGAGCAGAGGATACCTACTACATGGGTAACCGTAAGCTCACGGTTTACGAGCAGGGCAAGATAAACCAGCCCAACCTCACGGTAGGCTATTATCCTCTTGCAAAGGAAAACCTTTCTTATGTTGATATTGCGGAAGCATACAGAAACTACCTTATCGAGCAGAAGGGATTCAAGGATAAGAGCGACAATATAACAAACAGCTATTATCTTGACCTTTACGGCGGTACGATAAAGGCACAGTCGATTGCAGGCTTGCCTGTAAATCTTGAAACTGCCGCTACAACATACGAGCAGGCTCAGGAAATAATAAAGCAGCTCAACGAGCTTGGCGTTGACGATATTGTTGCAAACTACAACGATTTCAACGGCGCAGGCATCAAGGGTATGATCACAGCCGATGTAAATTACGCAGGAACGCTTGGCGGCAAGAACGCATACAAGACGCTTGCGGAATATGTAGGCTCGATAAACGGCAAGCTGTTCGCAAGTGCGGGAATCACCTACATGAAGGACAGCGGTAACGGCTACAGCTACACGCTGAACGCCTGCAAGGCTATAACAAAGGCTTATGCAACAACGAATAACTGGGATATTGCATTCGGCATTCCGAACCAGGTAAGACTTGTTACAAAGACAACCCTGTCACCTTATTACTGGCCTGATCTTTACAACAAGATCAGCAAGTCGTTTACAAGCGAAGGAATAACAACGATAAGCCTTGATGACGCTACAACGTTGCTCTACAGCGACTTCAGCCGTGAGAATTATTCCAGAGCAGACACAATGAACAAGCTGGTAGACGGCTACAAGCAGTTCAAGGACGCAGGCTTCACGCTTCTTGCAAGCGGCGCTAACGCTTATGCGCTCCCCTATGTTGATTATCTGACAGACGTACCTGTTACTTCAAGTAACTTCGATCTGTTTGACTATGACATTCCGTTCTATGAGATCGTTATCCACGGTTACCTGCCTTACACAACAAAGGCGGTAAATGCAAGTGCAAACGCAGATGATACTATCATGCTCGCACTTCTTACAGCAACACCTGTTCACTATGATATGATGTATGCCGATCCTAACGATTTCACAGACAGCGATTACGAGACGCTCTTCTATTCAAACTACAAGGGCTGGCTCGAACCCTCGGCTAAGATTTACAAGCTCTATCAGGACGAACTGAAGGACTTCGCAAATCTCCACATCACAGGATACAACAGAATTTCCGGCGATGAGATGGAAACCGAGTTTGACGGCGGAAAGACAATCAGGGTAAATACCAGAGAAATGACTCTCACCGTCAACGGCAAGGAAATCGATCTTGCACAATATGGACTGAAGGGAGAAACAGATGAATAATTCGAATTTCAACCCGAATGAAGAAATTGAAGCAATGAAGACGACCGACGCCGCCGAGACTCCCGTTGATGACACACCCGCAGCCGACAAGGCTGTGGCTGCCGAAACGGCAGCAGAAGCAACAGCTTCAGAGCCTGATGTAAAGCAGGAAACGGTCGAGGAAACAGCTTCAGAGCCTGCCGATAAGGCAGATGACGCTGACGAGGCACCGGCTTCCGTTGCTAACAAGTCAGCACATATGACCGCAGCAGCTGCGGCACTGAACGTTGAGGACGAGGAAGTGGACATCCGCCGCAGACAACCCAGAGTTCAGAAGGAAATCAAGAAATCCCGTATTTCATACGAGAAGAAAAAAGGACTTTACGGTTACGGATTCATAGCGATATGGATCATCGGCGTAATCTATATGTTCATTGTGCCGATATTCAAGTCGGCGTGGTACTCAATGTGCTATACTGAGCTTGTTACAACAGCAGATCAGGCCGCACAGAGAGGAATGACTTCAGCAGGTATCTATACCGAGTGGAACAACTTCGGAAACTATGAGGAGGCTCTTTTCAAGAACCAGGATTACCTCCCCAAGCTGACCGAGTCACTTGGTGCTATGGTACCGCAGGTTATCGTAGTAATGATATTCTCGCTGTTTATCGCACTTCTTCTTAACCAGAAGTTCAGAGGCAGAACATTCGCAAGAGCGGTATTCTTCTTACCGGTACTTGTTGCGACGGGTCCTGTACTGGCGGTAATCAAGGGTGATATATCGACCAACGGTATTTCGAGCGGTGAGCAGTTCAGTGCACTGTTCCAGACCGACCTTGTCGATGAGCTGTTGCAGTTCTTAGGTATATATAATCTGAACCAACAGCTGACCATGACGATACAGACGATAACGAGTGATATTTTCAACCTATTATGGAGTGCCGGTATTCAGATACTGATATTCCTTGCGGCGTTACAGCAGATACCGGTTTCGGCAAAGGAAGCGGCATCTATGGAGGGCGCTACGGGATGGGAATTCTTCTGGAAGATAACGTTCCCGATGATAAGCCCGATGATATTGGCAAACCTGATTTATACGGTTATCGATACGTTCATCGATTCGGAAAACCCGGTTATGTCAATAGTTCTTGCACAGTCAAGAGGCTTAAGATACGGTCTTTCGGCGGCTATGGCATGGATCTACTTCCTGATAGTTGCGGTTGCACTTGCAATTATCGTTGCTATTGTATCTAAGTTCGTATTCTATGAAAATGATTAAGGAGGTGTAGTTGTGAGCGAAAAAGATTTAGAACAGTTCAATGCAGATGTTCAGGAAAACGAAGCAGCCACAGCTGCACCTGTCGATAACGCTTCTCCGGAAGCAATCGGCGAGGCTATAAAGGAGATTAACGGCGAGGCTGACGCTTCTGCCGCTCCCGAAAAGGCTGATGACGAGCTTCAGGTAGGTGTTATCAAGCCTATCGCAACAGGAAAGCCCGAATCAAAGAGAGCTTTGAAGAAGGCTGAAAAGAAAAAGGCTAAAGAGCTTAAGAATATCTACCATGTAAGCAACTGGCAGATAATCAAGAATTACCGTAATTACAACCAGCAGGAAAGAAAGCACTACAAGTACATCTTCAGAAGAAGAATTACCGAAAAGGTATGGCCTGTTTTCCGTTTCCTTATCCTGTTCGGTCTGGGATTCGTAATTCTCTATCCTATACTTTATATGCTGTCTACGGCAATCAGACCCCAGACAGAAATGAGCGATCCTTCGGTAATGTGGATACCAAAGGAAGTTATATTCTCCAACTTCGTTGACGTATGGATCGCAATGAATTTCCCGAAGGTACTTTTGCAGACTGTACTTGTAAACGTAGTATGCTCGATGATACAGGTCGTTACCTGTGGCGTTACGGGCTACGGATTTGCACGATTCAAGTTCAAGGGCAAGGGACTTATGTTCGGTATCGTTATCTTACAGATCATCGTACCCGTACAGGTAATCCTTATCCCTCTGTATATGCAGTTCAGATTCTTCGATATATTCGGTCTGATAAAGCTGTTTACAGGCAATGCGGTTAACCTTGTAAGTACGCCTATGGCACTTTACTTACAGGCGTTCTTCTGCAACGGTATCAGAGCAGGCGTATTTATACTTCTGTTCAGACAGTTCTTCAGAGGACTGCCCAAGGACCTCGAAGATGCTGCTTATCTCGACGGCTGTGGACCTTTCATGACATTTATCCGTGTTATGGTGCCGAATGCTAAGACTTCGTTCTTAACGGTATTCATCTTCTCAATCGTATGGTACTGGAACGACTCTTATGTAACGGGTATGTTCTTCACTGACCCGTATACGATAGCGATGGAAATCGACCGTCTTGGAACAACGATGATACTTTATTTCACCGGAGAGCAAAACGGTATGGCGAGCGACTATCTGGTATGGATAGAAGCGGGATGCTTAATGTCATTACTTCCGATACTTATTATGTACATCTTCTTACAGAAGCAGTTCGTTGAAGGTATCGAACGTTCAGGTCTTGCCAACTAAATGGCTGTGAGCCATTGCAAATTCGCCTTTTGAAAAAAATGGCGGCTACGTTGACGGCGATTTGAACGATAGTGAAAAACAAATTTAAGGGGAGTATCGGAAGATGCTCCTCTTTCTATATCCTTTTTTATCGGACAAACAGAGAAAATATAGCAGGAGGATAAAACATGAATGATGTATGCCGAATGATAAAAAAGCAAACGGCAACGAACTTTAGTAATATGGAAACGGCGATAAAGACATATGACAGAAATGCGTCTGTCTGCGGTACACCTGCGTGGCGGTATGTGTATCACGCTATTCACTCGGCGGACAAGTGGTTTTTCAATCCGTCAAAATTCACAGAACCGGATTTTTACGAAAACGGAATGGATAATCCCGATAATCCTTGCAACGTTGTTCTGAGCGATACAGAGTTGCTCGATTACCTGCATAAAGTGCAGATAAAAACAGAAAACTATCTTGATAATCTGAGCGACGAAGAGCTTAAAGAAAAGCCCAACGGGTGTGAATATACAAGGCTTGAACTTATCTTAGGGCAGTTTCGGCATATTTCCTCGCATATAGGAATGATAAACGGTCAGACTATAGAGAGAACGGGAAGATTCCCTGTGTTTTCGGGTCTTGACGGAAAGCAGACAGATAAATTATATGACGAATAAGAACGAAGGAACAGAAGATGTACATTGATTTTCATATACACGCTTATGCGGACGAAATAGCGGACAGGGCGGTGCAGAAGCTGAAGGATACGGCAAACTGCAACGTTTATACAAACGGAAGAATAGACGATACAAGGCAGAAGCTGAAAGAGTGGGGTATTGATTACGGCGTTTTACTGCCGGTTGCAACAAAGCCGACACAGCAGACGACTATAAACAACTGGGCAAAGGAGCAAAATCACGGCAACATAATATCATTCGGGACGGTGCATCCTGACAGTGAAGAGCTTTGCAGTGAGCTTGAACGCATATCGTCCTTGGGGCTTCACGGTGTTAAATTACATCCGGATTATCAGGGGCATTTTATGTTCGAGCCGTGTATGCAGAGGATTTATGAAAAATGCGGCGAACTGGGGCTTCCTGTTATTCTTCATATGGGATATGACCCTATATCATCTATGACGTTCCACGCAATGCCGGCAGACCTTGCCGAAATGGCAAAGAAGTATCCTGACTGCACATTCATCGGGGCGCATATGGGCGGAATGGCAAACTGGGAGCGTGTGCTGTATTATATCAGGGACGCAAGGAATATCTATTTTGACACGGCGTACTGTGCAGATTATATGTCGGATGAAATGTTTATGGAAATGTTCAGGGCATACGGCGAGGACAGGATATTGTTCGGAAGCGACCTTCCTTGGAGCAATCCGTACGATGAGATAAGAATGATCGACAGAATGCCGATAAGCGACAGTGCAAAGGATAAGATATTTTATAAAAATGCGGCGGAGCTGTTAAAGATAGATATATAAAATAAAGGACGTGACTTTATCGGTCACGTCCTTGTCTTATATTCGGTTATTCGGCGTCTTTACCTGCCGCCGCAAGTGCTATGGCGCATTCGATACGCTTTTTCTGAAGCTCACAGGACAGCTTGTGGGGCTTCTTTACATCGCCCTCATAGATAAAGCTGTTTGCGTTACAGCCGCCTGAGCAGTAGAATCTTGCCCAGCAGTTACCGCAGTTTTCCTTGCTGTAGATATGTATACCTGCGAAGTAATCCTTTATCTTCTGATCAATCTTGTCTGAGAAAATGTCGCCCATCTTCCATTCTTCGATACCTACGAACTGGTGGCAGGGGTAAATATCGCCGTCGGGTGTAACGGCAACATATTCGTTGCCGCATCCGCATCCACGCAGACGCTTTACGGCGCAGGGACCCTGATTTAAGTCTATCATAAAGTGGAAGAAGTTGAACTTGCGCTTATTGGCGAGCTTCTGCTCCTCCATCAGCTTTTCAAGCCTGTCATATTCGGCGAATATAGTGGGGAGATCGCTCTCAGTGATAGCGTAGGGCATTTTGGGATCGGTCACAACAGGCTCCACGGAGAGCTGTTCGAAGCCGAGATCGCTTATATGCAGAACATCGTTTGCAAAGTCGAGGTTGTACTTTGTGAACGTACCTCTTACATAGTAGTCCTTTGTACCTCTGCCGGCTACCAGCTTCTGATATTTCGGAACGATTATGTCATAGCTTCCCTTGCCGTTCGGAGTGGGGCGGATATTATCGTTTACTTCTTTTCTTCCGTCAAGCGATAATACGCAGTTTGACATTTCCTTGTTTATATAATCTATCTTTTCATCGTCAAGGAGCATACCGTTTGTTGTAATGGTGAAGCGGAAGTTCTTGCCGTGCTGTTTTTCTATGCTTCTTGCGTACTTTACGGTTTCGACTACGGTATCCCAAGCCATTAAAGGCTCACCGCCGAAGAAGTCTACCTCAAGATTTTCTCTGTTGGCGCTGTGCTTTATAAGGAAGTCCATAGCTCTTTTACCCGTTTCGGGCTTCATCAGCATTCTGTCGCCGCCGAAGTCGCCTGTCTGGGCAAAGCAGTATTTGCATCTCAGGTTGCAGTCGTGCGAAACGTGCAGGCACATAGCCTTGATAGGAGCCTTCATAGCCATTGCGGCGTACTGCTCGTAATCGTCCTCGGTGAAGAGCATCTTTGCGTCATAAAGCTCTTTAAGCTCTGCGTAGCACTCCTTTACATCGTCCTTGTCGAAGCCGTCCATCTTAGCAATTATCTCATCGGGACATACATCGGCAAAGGGGGGAGCGACATAGTCGAGGAGCTTATATGTCAGCTCGTCCACAACGTGAACGCCGCCGCTGCATACGTCAAGTACAATGTACTGACCGTTTTGCTCATACTTATGTATCATTTCTTTCATTGGTCAAATCCTTTTCTGAGTTATATAAGGCGGTTTTCCGCCGAAATATTCAAACAAGCCAAAAGCTCCCGTATTTGTTCGGGAGCTTTCAAAGCTTTTCTCTTACCCGTGCCTTACTTGTTTAAAGCCTCGCACTTCTGGTTAGCTACTGTGCAGCTTGTCTTGCAAGCAGACTGGCATGATGTCTGGCATCTGCCGCAACCGCCCTTAGCAGCTGTTTCCTTGAGGTTAGCCTTGTTAACAGTCTTAATGTGCTTCATAAAAACACCTCCGTTTATGTTATCGTTCTAATTGTATCATAAAGATACGGAAATTTCAATAGTTATTTTGAAAAATTACATCCAACCGCAGTCATCGTATTCGCTCCACTTGTCCTCAAGCTGTTGCTGTTGTGATGCAAACTTCATAACGATATAGGCTACGCACGCTACAACAGCTATGAGAGCGCCTATAACGGGAATGACATAATTCTTTTTCTTTTTTTCTTCCATAGTATTTTTCCTTTCGGTATTATTAAAGCCTGACGGCAGATTTACATATTAAGATATTCCTTATAGATCTCCGACTTTGAGAACGGGGTTTTTCCTGCGACCTGTCTGCAGGCATCGGACGGCTTTATTCCGCCGTCAACCAGTTCTTTTGCCATAAGTGCGGCATCGGCAAGCGTAATATCCTCGTTTTCCTTTACCTTTGGTTTTCCCTCGACCACAAGCACATATTCGCCTCTCGGCGTAAGCTCCTTGTAGCGTTCTATCATTTCTGATATAGTACCCTTGATAACTTCCTCGTGTATCTTGGTAAGCTCTCTGCAAAGGGCTATCTGTCGGTTTCCGAGAACTCTGTACAGATCGTCGAGCGTGTTTTTCAGCTTGTGGGGCGCTTCATAGAATATAAGCGTTCTTGAAAAGTCCTTGATTTCGTCAAGGTGTTCGTCACGCTGTTTTTTGGTAACGCTTAAAAATCCCTCGAAGCTGAAGCGTGAGGTGTCAAGCCCACTCATACAAAGCGCTGTTATTGCTGCGCTGGGGCCGGGTACGCTTTCTATTTCAACGCCGTGCTCGTGGCACTCTCTTACAAGCTCTTCGCCGGGGTCGGATATGCAGGGCATACCTGCATCTGTCACTATGGCGCAGGTTTCGCCGCTAAGCAGACGGGCGGTTATATCCTCGCCACGCTTGTTACCGCTGAACTTGTGGTAGCTCACCATAGGCTTGCTTATAGAGAAGTGGGTAAGCAACTTCTGAGTTACTCTTGTATCCTCTGCGGCGATAAAATCGACCTTGCCGAGCGTTTCGACCGCTCTGGGTGACAGGTCCGACAGATTTCCTATCGGAGTGCCGACTATATATAATATTCCTGCCATATTTCTGTGTCAGCCTTTCTTCATTTTTGTGCCGTAGTAGATTCTGTTCATTTCATCGCTGTAGCCGTTGTCACTGTAAACCTCAAAATCGGGGAGAAGCTCCATTCCGGGTTTGCCGCCCTTTTTTCCGCTTATAAGGACGAGCCACGGCTTACCGCCTTTGCGGTTCACTACATTCTGCATAACTTTCGGCTCGATACCGTGCGAACGCATAGAGCAGATGACATCGGCAAGGCGAAGCGGTATCTGGCAGAGCTTGAGGCTGCCGCCGAACTTCAACAGCGACGAGGCTGTCTTCATAACATCGTCGATATTGCACAGTATCTCGTGTCTTGCCGCCGCCTGTGCATCGGAAAGTCGTTCCTCGCCCGAGCCTTTTTTCCAGTAGGGCGGATTTACCGTCACTATGTCGAAGTATTCACGGGGTACGCCCTGCGGGTCTTTAAGGTCGCAAAGCACAGGCTTTATTCTGTCCGAAAGGTTATTTTCGGCAACGCTTTTATCAAAAAGCTCTACCGCTTCAGGCATTATCTCGACGCCGTATATCTCTTTCGGGGGCTTTTTGGATATGTTTCTGCACATTATCAGCGGAACTATGCCGCAGCCTGTACACAGGTCGCACACCTTATGGTGAGGTGCGGGGTCGGCAAAATCCGCAAGGAGAAATGCGTCAGTGCCGAAACGGTGATCCTCGGAAACGTATATCTTTATGCCGGAAAGGTCGAAGCTCTCATATTTTTCTGCCATATCAGCCTACCAGTATATTTCCCTCGGGGAGAATCCTGTTCTTATCCGAGTTGTTATTTTTTCTTATTATAAGAGAGGTCATAAGCGTTACGGGACCGATCCTTCCTGCAAGCATGGTGAATACCATTATCAGCTTTGCGGGGACATTCATCTCTGCGGACGCACCTACAGAGAAGCCTGTAGTAGAGAATGCGGAAACCACCTCGAATATTGTTTTCTGAAGCGACATACCCTCACAGCACATAAGTATGCCTGTGAATGAAACGGCTATAAGAGTCAGCGACAGAACGATAACGGTGAATGTTTTATATATAGCGTCACGCTTTATCCTGTGACCCATAAGATAGGTATCCTCTCTGCCCTTCAGCACGGAAATTACCGTACAAACGACAAGCGCAACGGTCGTTATCTTGATACCGCCCGCTGTGGACGCAGGTGCGGCACCGATGAACATAAGGATAGTGATAATTATTTTTGTAAAGGGCATAAGATCGTTCATATCAAAGCAGGGGAAGCCTGCGGTACGGGAGCTTGCGCTTAAGAATATAGATGTGAGAATTTTTTCTCCTATGGGCATCTGTCCGAGCGTGTCCTGATTGCTGAATTCTACAATAAATATTATAGCGGCGCCGACAAGCAGCATAACTGCGGCCATTATAAGAACCAGCTTTGTATGCAGAAGAAGCCTTTTTGCTTTGCTGTAATGCCTTATATTGCGCCATACGATAAAGCCCAGACCTCCGGTCGTTATAAGCACAATGAGAGTTATCATAACTAAAGGGTTATTTGTATATTCGCTGAGTCCCACAGCTCCGGGTGTTGCTGTGAGCAGGTCAAAGCCTGCGTTGCAGAAAGCGGAAACGGACAGGAATATCGCTTCGAAAATTCCGAGTGCGCCGAAGTCTGGAACAAAGACAAACGCAAGTATGACAGCGCCGACAAATTCGATGGCAAACGAGTAAAGAACAATTTCATAGAAAAGCCTTTTCGGTGTGGTTTCGAGGGCGTTGTCGGTAAGGTCGCTTGCGGCGATTTTTACGGTTGACCAGCCCAGCTTTTTGCCGAGTATAAGGTTGATGAACGTTACCAAGGTCAGAAAGCCGAGACCGCCGACCTGTATAAGAGCGAGTATGACACCCTGACCGAAGCCGTTGAAATAATTGAAGGTATCCAAAACGGTTATTCCGGTAACGCAGGTCGCACTTGTGGCGGTGAACAGGCAGTCTATGAAGCTGCTGAACTGACCGCTTTTTGAAGATATGGGCAGGAAAAGAAGTGTTGCACCTGCCAGTATTATGATGGAAAAGCCCAGCACGAGCATCCTTGACGGCTGCATTTGTCGGGTTTTCTTTTTGAGTTTAGGCATTTGGGATTATATCTCTCCTTAGCATTTACAAAGATGTTATTTACTCTCGGAAACGGTATTGTTTCCGGGCTTTTCGGGCGGTTCGCCGTTATCGTGGCGGATTGCATTCTTTCCTATCGCATAGACGTTTATATCATCGATGCGTCCGATAAGTACGCAGGCACCGCTGACCTTTACGGAGTCGGAGCTTACAACGTAGCAATCTGTCGGCAGCGTTCCGCCCTCTTTAATATATTTTACCGTTGACGACTGGTTGTAATACTGGATACTCATAGCTGTCATGCGGTCATTATCGTAAACTATTATGGTTTTGTTTTCTGTGCCGCCGGAATATTCAGTGATACAGCGGTTTATCTCAAGCGTGTCGGAAACATTTTCACGGCTTTCTTCCGCATAGCCGAAAAGACCGCTTGAGGCAGACGATACGCAGGCATAGCAGATAACGCCCGTGAATATAAAGGCGGTTATTACGGAAGCGTGGTTTTTTGTACAGCACACAACGGGTACCGCCGCCGCAAACACGGTGAAAAGAAGGCATATAGGATAAAGCATATCAGAGCTTGTAAGTCCGGCTGACGAGTCGCATCCGATAAGCATAGAGGTGATGCCCGGCGTTATTACGTTGCTGAGCATCTGTCCGCCCGACTGAGTGCAGTTGTACATCAGCAGTGCGGCGGTAGCGGCAAGACCGTTCCCGGTCACAGAGATAAGAAGCCTTGTATAGCTTATGCCGTACACGAAAATATAGCAGAAGAACAGGAGGATAAAGGGAATCGTTACGGCAAAGACCGACGCTGCGCCGAATACCGTATCCTGCGTCGAAATGTCACAATCGGCTTTCAAGAAAGCGTCAAGGGGAACGGCGAATATGAACATAAGCGTACACAGCACGCCCATTGATACGAATCTGTTATCATAATATTGTTCTTCATTGCGTCTTTTACAGCGGATGAAGCTGACAAGTGCAATGACGGCAAAGATGACACCTGCGCCGCCAAGTCCCCACGAGGATACTATGAAGTAATACAAGCGACCGCCTATAAGAGTAAGCAGAGCCGCACTGTTTTCGGATAAAGCCTGCAAAGAGCCTGCGACCGATTGCAATATACCTCCGGAATAAGCGTAAAGGTCTTTTGTGAGCCACGTCAGAATAATATCGGCGGCAAAAAGAAGTATAAACGTTATTGCGTATGTGCTGAAATATATGCTTTTTCTGACTCCTGCGAGCTTTACATAAAGGCAGTAAAGGCATACGGCAAGAAACACACCTGCGCACGACGGCGACAGGAAATAAGCACAGGCTGTAAGAAGTCCTGCAGTGACCGAAGCAAAGAAGGCACCTGCTTTTTTCCCGTTTTCCTTTTCACCTCTGAAGATTACAAGCAATAAAAGCCAGACAAAAACGGTGGAAAGCGGTTCTGAAAGCAGGTAGTGGGAATATATAAGCACTGACGGGAATATTCCGCACAATGCAGTTACGAGAAGTCTCTGCCACAGCTTTGTGACACCGAGTTTATCTGTCAGACGGAAAGCGGAAAGAGGGATAAGCGCATAAGCGGCTGAATTTATCAGCATAAACAGCTTATACTGGAACACGGGGTCGGGGCAGAGCATAGTCGGAAGGTATGGTATTCCACGCAGGAAGCCGCTTATGCTTCCTACAGGCGACATTACACCTGTCCAATCTCTGCCGAGAAATGCGGCGGCGGCCGCCGCTCCCGTAAATTCTTCCTCAAGAGATGCGGTCTGCATAAACATACCGAGCGCAGAGCCTAATATAAAAAACACAAGGAAAACAAGGAGCGACATTCCTTTTTCGCCCTTTTTTCCGTAAAATGTTTTAAGTCTGCTCAAAATGCCGTCCTCCTTTCATTAATGTCGTTTATCTGCAAAAATATCAGTTTACCAGTTCCTTAAGAACGGAGATGCTGATGCCGAGCGTATTGTTGATAAGCTGGAAAACGAGCATCATAGCTATGGCAGTGCAGAAGGAGAATGCTATTGCATAGAATATTCCGGGTTTTCCTGCCGCTTCAATCCTTGCAAGTATGCGTTCACGGCTTTCATCGGGGTATTGCTGTTTTATCGTCTTTATTTTTCTGACCGCAGTTTTCAGATAGAAGTAGTTGAAGAACATAAGCGCAAAGATATTCAGCGCAAGGGATATCATAGCGGTAACGATATATGCAACGGCAAGGTCGCTTGAGGACAAGCCGAGATTATTGGCAAAATAGTTGAGAAGAATCCTTGTTTCCGTACTCAGAAAAAGCAATATCATCATAATAACGCCGAACAGATTCATCCTGCGGTAAAAGCAGTGGATAGGGAAGAACAGGAATGACGCAAAGTTCAGCTTGAGCAATTTGTTGTTTTTTCTGATGTCCTTGAATACGGGAAGATAGTAATATCCGTTTTTTCCGACAAATTTCAGAAGCTCCTGAGCGGTCACGCCGTCAATCTCCTCAAAATCCTTCTGCTGTTCAAGCAGTTTTCTGTCCATTATTTCACGGTATTCGTCATAGCTTTCAACGTGGAATATTTCAAAGCCGTCCTCGCTTGTTTCGGGCTTGTTGATCTGTGCGGATTCGACGTTTTCGAGATGCTCACGCAGTTCTGCACTGTCGCCCTTCCACTCGTAGCTGCCGTGCTCGGCAGAGTGTACGCAGGTGCCTACCCTGTTCCAGCACTCACGGTGATACGGAGCGCCGCATTCGGGGCAGACTACAATGTCTTCATCGTCAAAGAATTTCATGCCGCAGGCGGCACATTTTTCGTTTTTAAACTGTTCGTGCATTTTATATCCTTAATCTGATTTTGTTCAGTGACTATATTTAATATATTATAACACGGTTTATTCACGCCGTCAAGGTGTGTATAAACCGTGTTAAAACGTTCTCAGACACAGTGCGACAGCACACCGCATAATTATGCGGGTAAAATCGGCACATTGTCAAGATATAAAAACCGCTTGTATAAGCAGGCGTGACGGTGTATAATAACAGCAGTGAAGAGCTAAAGGAGCGTGTGTATGAGAAAAAGGATATTATGGATACAAACGGGCGGAACATTTTCGTGCGCAGGCACAAAAAGCGGACTTGCTCCGCAGTCAAGCGAAGAGCAGGCAGAAAAAATACTGGCGCTGATGCCGCAGGTTTGCGAAAAATACGATATTGTGCCGATGACGCTGATGAACATAGACAGCAGTGATATGACAATATCCGACCAGAAGCGCATTGCAGATACGATTGATGATAATATCGGGAAATATGACGGGATAGTTATAACGCACGGAACGGACACTATGGCATATACCGCCGCCGCTTTATCGGTCATGACGGAAAATCCGCCCGTGCCGATCGTGCTCACCGGCTCGCAGCGTCCGTTCTTTGACAGCGGCAGTGACGCACCGGCGAACTTTGAAGACGCTCTGGCTGTGGCAGGAAGCGGTACGGTGTGCCGTGTCTGTGTTGTTTTCGGCGGAAAGATTATGGACGGAAGAGATTGCACTAAGATTGATACCGTATCGGACAACGCTTTCACCTGTGTGAAGGGGGATATAGGCACTGTAAAAAGCGGCAGGGTGAAAATCACCTGCAAGGAGCCTTGCGGCGGTAAATACAGGTATGACAGCTCTTTATGCAAGGCGGACGGTAAAGTCGCCGTTCTTGATATGCATCCGTCATTCAACCCGAATATGATAAAAATGCTGTATGAGGGCGGTATCAGGGGCTTTGTCATACGTTGCTACGGAGCAGGAGGAATACCCGAAAGAGTGAGGGCGGCGCTCGGCAGAGTAATAGCCGGAGGTGCAAAAGCGATTGCGGTTACTCAGTGCCTTTACGGAGGGGTTGACCTTAATATTTACGCTGTGGGCACAGACGCAAGAAAGGCGGGTATATCTGACGGAGGGTATATGACGACTGAGTATGCTGTGGCGTGGATGATGAGGGAGGTGGGGAGGTAGGTCACCCAACTGAAACTCCCGCAAGGAACGGCGGCATCGCTTGCATTTGAAAGAAATAGCGTTTGAAAAAATGTATATTTCGGCTGTTCTGACGGGATTTTTTGAAATCTTGCATTTTTCGCTTGCAAAATCAGCAGAAATGTAGTACAATTAACATATATGAAACATTCACGAAATTTGGCGGAATGCCGGAAGGATACTAAAATGCAGGAAGATCTACTTGTTCAGATTGAAAATAAAATGAGCACTTTCTCGAAAAGTCAGAAGCTCATAGCAAACTATATTATAAACAGCTATGAAAAGGCGGCTTATATGACCGCACTGAAGCTGGGAAACGCAGTAAACGTCAGCGAATCCACGGTTGTGCGCTTTGCCATAGAAATGGGCTTTGAGGGCTATCCGGAGCTTCAGAAGAGCTTACAGTCGCTGATAAAGAACCGTCTTACAGCGGTACAGCGTATCAATATTACAAATGACCGTATCGGTGACGACGGAGTGCTTAAGAACACGCTCACGCAGGATATGGACCGTATCCGCAGAACGCTTGAGGAAATCGACCCGAAGGCTTTTGACAGGGCTATAGAGAAGATATGCTCGGCAAGAAGAATATATATACTCGGCGCTATGAGCAGCAGTATTCTTGCGAGATTTCTTGATTATAACTTCCAGCTTATATTCGATAATGTGCATTTTGTACAGGCTATCAATACAAGCGGTATCTATCAGCAGATCATACATATGAACAGCGAGGACGCATTTATAGCAATATCTTTTCCCAGATATTCGCAGAGTACGATAAAGGCTACGGCATACGCAAAGAAATGTAACGCAAACGTTGTGGCTATAACCGACAGCGTGACATCGCCGCTCGCCACTTATGCGAACGAACTGCTTATAGCAAGGAGCGATATGGCGAGCTTTGCGGATTCGCTCGTTGCTCCGCTCAGCCTGCTCAATGCGATAATCGTTGCGGTGAGCGCAAGAAACAAGGACAACATCGAGCAGACCTTCGGCAAGCTGGAAAAGCTGTGGGAAGAAAACCAGGTATATAAAAAGGACGTATAATGAACTACGACTTAGCAATAATCGGCGGAGGTGCGGCAGGTATGGCTGCCGCCGTTTTTGCCGCTGAGAACGGTGTGCGCACCGTTGTGATTGAGCATAACAGGCAGCTCGGTAAAAAGCTCGCCATAACGGGCAAGGGCAGGTGTAACGTCACAAACAACAGTGACAACGACAATATAATGAAGAACATACCCACAGGAAGCCGTTTTCTATACAGCGCTCTTGCGGGTTTTTCGGCGTATGATACAATGAATTTCTTCGAGGGGCTTGGAGTGCCTCTTAAAACGGAGAGGGGAAACCGTGTTTTCCCTGTTTCAGACAGTGCAAAGGATATAGTTGAGGCACTGAAAAAACGCATGGGTACGCTTGGCGTCAAGGTTATCACAGCGCACGCAAAAGGCGTTATAACCGAGGACGGCAGGGTAAAAGGAGTAAGGCTCGGTGAGAGCGAGGTTTATGCAAACAGCGTCATAATAGCGACGGGCGGAGCGTCCTACAGCGGTACAGGCTCGGACGGCAGCGGATATGAGATAGCACGGGCGCTCGGTCATACAATAGTAGAACCAAAGCCTATGCTTGTGCCGATATGTGTGAAGGAAAGCTGCTGCTGTGATATGTCGGGGCTTAGCCTTAAAAATGTAACGCTTTCGCTTATTGATACGGCAAAGAACAAGCCTGTGTACAGGGAGCAGGGAGAAATGCTGTTCACGCACTTCGGGGTCAGCGGTCCGCTGGTGCTTTCCGCATCGGCTTATGTCAAGAAAAGCACTTACAGGCTTGAGATAGATCTGAAGCCTGCGCTTGACGATAAAAAGCTAAACGCAAGACTGCTCCGTGATTTCGGCGAACAGCACACAAAGCAGATTTCTACTGTTATGAGAGGGCTGTTGCCGCAGGCAATGGTAGAGCCTGTGCTTGACAAGGCAGGAGTTGCGGTCGATACAAGGATAAGTGAGATTACAAAGGTGCAAAGAGCGGCGATTGTAAATGCGCTGAAGCATTTTGATCTTACGGTGACGGGACTCAGGCCGATAGAAGAAGCGATAATCACAGACGGAGGAGTATCGCTCAAGGAAATAGACCCGAAAACGATGGGCTCGAAGCTGATTGACGGGTTATATTTTGCAGGGGAGATAATCGACTGTGCGGCTTATACTGGCGGATATAATTTACAGATAGCGTTTTCCACAGCGCACAGTGCGGCTACGGCTGTGCGGCTGTGAGCCGCTTCAGATTCGCCGTTCTATTTGATTGAGCTTTGCTTAACTTTCGTTATCGGCGGGTTCCTTACGGAACACCATTTTAACGTAAAAATGGGAAATTAAAAGTTTCGGTCGCCCCTTTTCAAAGGGGCGCAGTTTCCAAAGACAGCGTCTTTGGTCGCTTTCCGCAGAAAGCGAAATTTCTTATTATAAAGCGAATTTTTGAAGGGTTAGGGAAACTTTTTGCAAGATAAAAAGTTTCCCTGAACTGATTTTGTATTGCTTTTTATCCTCAAAAAAGGTGTCGGTGGCACGTTTTTTGACACGGCGGGCGGCTGTGAGCCGCTTCAAATTCCGCCTTTAATACTGTTGCAGTACAGCAAAAGATGGTGAAACGGCGGGGTTACACAAAGCAGTAATTTGTAAAACGGCGGGCGGCTGTGAGCCGCTCCAAGTTCCGCCTATTAAAATAATTGTGCTGACGGAGTGCAATCCCTCCGTCTTGACGGCAGATAAGTTTGGCAAATTAAAAAAGGCAGGGGTATCGCAAGCAAAACGCAACAAAGCAACAGTTTGCGCCTTGCCGGCAATCCACCTCCCCTTTTTCGAGGGGGAGGCAAGTTGTGATAGTGCGGGGTGAGTGATAGCACGAGGGCGGTGGAAGCTGTGATGTTATTAGAGTGATAAATACGCAGTTGCGTAATGTTGCCGCCGGTAACGGAGGTTGCTCATATCGCTGACAATCGGAACGGCGAATTTGAGGCGGCACATTGCCGCTCGCCGTGCTTGACAACGGTGGGAAAAGGTGATATACTAAGTCTATATCAAACCGTTGACCGAGAGTAGTAATATCGGCAGAGATACTACAGAGAGCCGCATTAGCTGAAAAGCGGTGTATTTATCCGATACGAATGGACTTGCGAGGGCAGACCGAAAGCGTTTAAGCGAGTAGTTTCTGACGGAAGGCTCTGACCGTTACACAGAGAGCGCATTTTTATGTGCGTAACAATAAGGTGGCTTGCAGATACGGCTTCTGTTCCTTATTCGGAACGGGAGCTTTTTTATTAAGCCGTATAAAAAATGAGGTAAATATTATGAGCAAGATTATTTTAACGGGTGACAGACCCACAGGCAGACTTCACATAGGACACTATGTAGGCTCGCTCAGACGCAGAGTGCAGTTACAGAACACGGGCGATTTTGACGAAATATACATCATGATCGCAGACGCACAGGCGCTGACCGATAACTTCGACAATCCCGAAAAGGTACGCAGTAACATAGGAGAGGTAGCGCTTGACTATATGGCGGCAGGACTTGACCCCGAAAAGTCAACGATATTCATTCAGTCGATGATACCCGAGCTTACCGAGCTTACATTCTACTATATGAACCTTGTTACAGTATCAAGATTACAGCGTAATCCTACCGTAAAAGCGGAAATTACGATGAGAAACTTTGAAGCAAGCATACCTGCAGGCTTCTTATGCTATCCGATAAGCCAGACCGCCGATATTACAGCCTTCAAGGCTACGACAGTACCGGTAGGCGAGGATCAGCTGCCTATGCTTGAACAGGCAAAGGAGATAGTCCACAAGTTCAACTCCATCTATGAGCCTGTGCTTGTTGAGCCGGAAATATTACTTCCCGAAAACGAGGCTTGTATGCGTCTGCCCGGCACTGACGGCAAGGCAAAAATGAGCAAGTCACTGGGCAACTGCATTTACCTTGCGGATAGCCCCGCAGACATCAAGACAAAGATAATGAGTATGTTTACCGATCCGCTTCATATACAGGTGTCAGACCCCGGTCATATCGAGGGCAACACGGTATTCACCTACCTTGACGCATTCTGCACAGACGAGCATTTTGAACGTTATCTGCCCGATTACAAGAACCTTGACGAGCTGAAAGAGCATTATAAGCGTGGCGGTCTTGGCGATATGAAGATAAAGAAGTTCCTTAACAATGTAATGCAGGAGGAGCTTGAGCCGATAAGACTGCGCCGTGAGGAGCTTGCAAAGAATATGGACTACGTTTACGATGTGCTGAAGAAGGGTACCGAAAAGGCACGTCAGTGTGCCGCTCAGACCATGAGCGAGGTTAAGAAGGCTATGAAGATCGATTATTTCGGTTAAGGCGTGAATAAATGAATATAATAACAGCCGTATTTGTTTTATGAGCAAATACGGCTGTTTATTAATCTGTGATTTTACCGTCTGAAATGCGGATAATGCGGTCGCATTTTTCGGCAAGCTGATTATCGTGTGTTACTATGACTATTGTGCGGTTGTCGTTGCGGTTGAGGTCGATGAGAAGCGAAAGAACATCGTTTCCTGTCGAAACGTCAAGGTTGCCTGTAGGCTCATCGCAAAGAAGAACCGAGGGGTCGTTGACAAGCGCTCTTGCGATAGCTACACGCTGTTGCTGACCGCCCGAAAGTTCTGACGGGTATCTGCCGAGCAGATTTTCGACACCCAGCTTTTTTACGGTATCCGATATATCGGTTTTGCCCTTTTTGGCGAGCTTTGACGGGAGAAGTATGTTTTCTTTTGCGGTAAGCTCCGGTATCAGATCGTAAAACTGGAACACAAAGCCAATCTTGTTCAATCTGAAATCCGCCAGTGCCGTATCTGCGAGTTTTGTTATGTCGGTATCGTCATAGCAAACGCTTCCGCCTGTTGCCTTGTCCAGTCCTCCGAGTATGTTCAGCAGAGTGGTTTTTCCGCTTCCGCTCTTGCCTGTTATTGCTACAAGCTCTCCGTCATCTATGCGTATATCGAGGTTATTTATAGCGGTCACGGCGTTTTCGCCTTTGCCGTATATACGGGTAAGTCCGGTTGTTGTAATCATTGCCTTTTCCTTTCCTCGTTCAGTTGAACAGAAATTTCAGATGTGAATTTTTTTGTTGAAAGCACAGTGAGTATAACGGTTATTATCGAGATGGCGATAAAAATTATAACAAGCGGTTTTATAAGGGGAACCATCCAGAATTCATCATTCAGAAAACAGTTGTTTATAATATCCGAAGCCGCCGATTCGTCAAAATCGGCTATACCGCTTTCAAGCTGTTCTTTCATAATATCGACCTTGTCGTACATCCTGTTTGTAAAGAGCTGTACTCCGTAAGCGGCAAGACCTGCAAAGGCGGTCGCTATGACCGGTATTCTGAGGTTTGAGATAAACAGCTTTCGCCGTATCCGTGAAAGCGGTGTTCCTAAGGCACGAAGCACGGATATTTCGTAAGACTTCATTCTTATTTTAAGTCCAATACAGCTGAAATAAGCCGCAAAGCCGAGAAGCGACATTATAAGAACGGTGGCGAGAGTACCCGACATTCTGTTGAATTTGTCTATGGTTTCCTGCCTTTTCATCTCGCCTAAATTGGTACGGGTCATACCTGCCGCCGGCGGAACAAGGCCGCCGTCAATATCGGTCGATGAATAGACGCTGTTGTATACCGCTCCTGAGAAGCCCGAAGAAGCCGCACCTGCGGCAGTGGTCAGCAGGAAACATCCGCTGTTTTCTTTTTCCTGAAAGCCGAAATCTAAAAGGCAACGGAGCGTTTTATCCGACAAATTGTTCAGCGTTAGCGTAGCGCCGATATTGAAGGTATGGTCTGCTACCTTGCCTATGCCGTAATTACTGTCGTTTGCGGTAACGCCCATAATCCGAATGCTGTCACCGACCTTATAGGTGTTACGGCCGCTTTCCTGCACCATAATGACCTTTTCTCCGCTGTTAAGTGCGGAAATGTCGGGCAGGCCGCCGGAAATATATGAGGAAAGCTCATTCAGCGTCTTTTCATCGGCAAGTCTTATCGGAATATTATAGCAGAATTTGCCACCGATACCGTCTGAGCCGAAAAAGCTCTTATATTCTTTGTCGGAAAGCTCTGAAACGGAGGCTATCGTGTCATCATCTGTCTGAAGCGCCGTTTCGGGGCTGTTTTTATAGGCGGGGGTTTCGCTGTCGCACACAGCAAAGGTGTTTTCGATATATCCGAAAGACAGGGCATCGGTGAATTTTTCCGTGTCGTTGTCAGACAGACCGTAGGTGTAGCCGTAATTTGCTATTTTAAGGTTGTGTGCTTCATCCTGTCCGAGAGAGGTCGCCGTTATCGGAGGGCAGGATAAATAATCGGCTATGCCGTCCTCCTCCATATCGAGTGAATCAAGCGAACCGATAGTATAGGTCGGCGGAAAGTCAAACAAAAGCCAGTTCATTACTACCTTTCCGTCACGGGTGTATCGCATATAGCCGAGAACGGTACCGAATACTATCAGCGACAGAGCGACGGTCTGTATAAGCGTTATGCCCTTACTGCCGAGCGAACGTGAAAGCATACCTTCCGCCGAATTTGAACAGTGGAGTAATCTTTTTTTCTTTTGCTTTTTTGACGAAAGAGTGATCGGTATAAACACAAGGTATCCGAGTGTGATGGTTATTGCAGAGAATATAACGGCGATAATAAGGGGGTCGGCGGTCGCACCGAGAACGATAGGATCGGTCGTAAAGGCGCTGTATCCGCTCATACCCATAATTCCTGTACGCACGGAGTAGGAAACGGAATAGAACAGTATGCCGAGGGCTATTCCGAACACGGTCTGAGCGACAAAAAGCATAACCGCTTCGGTTGCGTACATAATAGTGCTTTTGGTTTTTGAAAAGCCTATATTGTGCAAAAGACGGCCTGTGTTTTCTCTCTCCCTGAAAACTATATTAAGCACGCAGATAAAAGACAATACGGCAATCAACGCACAAATGGACGACATAATAATAAGCCAGAGCGTATTTCTGTTGATAAGATGCTGTTCATCGGTGATATTTTCTTCGTGGTTGTTTGCGTAGAAATGTAAATATGCGTCATCGCCGTTTTGCGATGAATATTTTTCTTCAATCAAGGTAACAAACTCACGGTCGGAAATCCCGAAAATGCTGAGCTCGCCGCTTTCCTTATTTTTGACTGTAATGCCGCCGCCTCCGTACAGGTCGATAGTGTAGCCTGTTGTCGCAGTGTCTGACGGTTTTCCGACATATATAAGAGGAAGGGGATCGGGAGGTATCTCATCGTCATCGGTATATTCGGCTTTTTCGCACAGCGGTCTTTCGGAGTACGCCTTGTCGATAATGCCCGTAAGAATATACTGCTTGCCGTTTATTGTTATGCTGTCGCCGGTTTTTCCGAGATAACCGACACTTTCGAGAAGCGACTGCTCGACAGCGGCTTCATTTTCAAAAAAAGGCATCGAACCGTTTTTCATCGGAACGTGAAGTAAATTGCAAGCCTTATCCGTATAGCCGTAGTTATATTCCTTGCCGTAGAAATCGGCTTTTCCCGGTACGGTCACGGTTTCGTGCGTGAAGGTCAGGTCTGAAGGGATCAGCTCGTTTTTTATATCATCGGGAATGCCACTCAGAATAAGATCATATTTTCCGAAGGTGTCATATCCCGTTTCGACCTCACGGTTTATCTCTTCACGAATGAAAAGAAAAACCGATGTGATTATTGCGGTGAGCAGTAATCCGGAAAACAGCAGTGACAGAGCGGTACGCAAATGTTTTCTCCAGTATTTGCAGAGAATATAAAAATAACAGGACATCTTTTTACCTCGACGTAAGAATATAATTGAAAGAAATTTGTGCTTGAATTGATAATCGGACAGCGGAATAAAATGTGATAATAACACACAAATAATACGCATTAAATATTATTTAAATTATACCATAGCAAAAAAAGATGTCAATCGCATATTTATATCATTTATCACTCGATATGATATTTTGTAAATTATTCACAAAAATCGTTTTGCAGAATTGGCAAAAATAACAAACCCTGTTTTGTCGCATCAGAATTTATCTGCAAAGTATGCGATAACCGACATTTCTTTACCTGTTCCTTTATCAATGCCCTTGACCGTTATGCCCGACAGGTTCATAAGCTCGCCTACACGCACTTCCGACAGGTCACAGCGCATTACATCCCTGCCAAGACACACAAGGACGAAGTCGCCGTCCATTATATTAACTGCGCCGTTTTCACCGAGCCGTACTTCCTTATAGGTTTCGGGGTCACGCATTGTGACGTATTTCAGCGGTCTTTTGTCGAGCCGTGTCGTATCCTTTACGGACATTGTATCCTTAGGACGTTTGCTTTTACCGAACATAGTTATCACCCAATCAGAATTTTTTCTTTCAGTATAGCGTTAAAAGCAGGCTTTGTCAACTTACACAAAATAATTTATAGAAAGAAATACCAATATTATTTAAATTAACACCGATTTTTTTAAAAAAGTTACAATATTATTACAAATCGGTTAAAAGCGTTGACATCCGGCGGTTTTTAAGTTATTATATAATAGCTGAATTATAGAATTACCGCTGTAAACGGCGGTTCAGTTTGTAGAAAAAGTCTGTTTTTAAAAAAGGTGCTTGTTCACAATCCCTATCCCCAAACCCCTTTCCCAAGGAAAGGGGCTGAGTGTGGGGCTGCCGCCCCACCAAGCAAGGACGCTTGAAGTCAGTCGTACACAGTCGCTGCACGACGCAGTGACACTAACGACTGACAACCCGCATTGGGGCTACGCCCAAAGCAAGGATGCTTTGGTTGCTTGCCAAAAGTTTTGCACGATGCAAAACCGGCAGAGCAAGCAACGCTAAACACCCATTTTAAAAAGTTATATAGGTTTTTCAACAGACTGTACTGTCGGTAGACGGCGGTTATATACATAAAACTTTGCGAGGGTAACCCTCTTTTGAAAGGAATGTCTGAATGACAGAGATAAACAGACTGTGTTTAGGTTGTATGAACGAGAAAGAGAGCGACGGACCGTGCGAGAAGTGCGGCTACAGCAATGACGCTCCTTATCTGCCGTCATATCTGGCACCGGGAACGATACTCAACGACCGTTATATTGTAGGAAAGCTGCTCAGCTATAACGGCGAGGGCGCTACATATATCGGCTTCGACAAGGTGACGGGTGCAAAGGTCACCGTCAGGGAATATATGCCGGATACGCTTTGCTCACGCAAGAAGGGCGATCCTCAGATAGTGGTTGATGCTAACAGGCTTCCGCTTTATAAAACGTATATGTCGGAATTCGTTGAGCTTAACAAGGCACTGCTCAAGGCACGCTCAATGACGCATATACAGACGGTGCTTGATATTTTCCCCCAGAACAATACGGCGTATGTAATATTCGAATTTATAAACGGAATTACTCTGAAGGCTTATCTTGCGAACTGCTCGGGCGAGCTTAGCTGGGACAGAGTAAAGGAGCTTTTCCCTCCGATACTGACAACGCTGAGCCTTGTGCATTCGGCAGGGATAATCCACAGAGGAATCAGTCCGCAGACCATACTTGTAACAGAGAAGAACGAGCTTAAGCTGATAGATTTCCAGATAAGCGCAGGAAGAACAACAGGTACGGAGATCGCCTGCGAAATGTACCCCGGATATTCCGCTCCCGAACAGTATTCCTCAGCCGAGTGGCAGGGAACGTGGACAGATGTGTACGGCATATCTGCTACTTTATACAGGGTGCTGACGGGCTGTGTGCCTACAGAATCTATTTCAAGGCTGGGAAATGATAACTGCCCCGAGCCTATGGTGATAAACAGAAATGTGCCGAGCCACGTTTCAAAGGTTATAATGAACGGCCTTAAGCTGAATACGTCAAACCGTATACAGACTATAACGGAGCTTGTTGTAAAGCTGTTTGAACAGCCTAAGTTCAACACGGCAGAGCAGGAGCCTGTGCGCCCCGTTCAGCGTGTCAGAAAGGTTGAAACGAAGGAAGAAGTGAAGCCCGCTCCCACAGTCACAAAATCAGCTAACGCAAAGAAAAAGAAGCAGAATAACAAGATTGCCGTTATCGCAACGATAATTGTATGTGCGGTCATCGTGATAGGCTTTGCGATAGCGATAACTGTACTTGCAATCACGGATAAGGGCAATACAAGCTCGACAGATCCCAATTATTATTCCGCTCCCGAAAGCACGACAACATCGAGCGCTCCGGAAACCACCACTTCAAACACTACGGTTTCCTCAGACACTGCGCCCGATATAGTTTACGGATGCCCCACCTTCACAGGTGCACTGTTTACTTCTATCCAGGATACATATAACTTTGTCAAAATAACCGCAGAGTATAAGTTCGACGATACGGTAGCAAACGGTATTGTAATAAGCCAGAGCATAAAGCCCGATACCGAGATTACATCCGGAACGGAAATAAAGCTCGTTGTGAGCAAGGGCCCCGCTTCAATAAAGCTGCCGGATTATACCGGTCTTAAGGTTGACCAGTATACAGCTCTGCTTTCACAGAAGAATGTAAAGTTTGAGAAGAAGGCAACGAGCGATACGCACGGCGTAAAGGACGGATATGTTGTTAAATGCAGTAAGGAGATAGGCGAAACGGTAAACGTTAAGGATTCAGAAAAGGTTACGGTTTACTACGCAAAGTCGGACGGCTCGTCTTCATCATCTTCAACATCATCAAAAACGAACTGATAAAAAATTACGATTGTCGCAGGACTTCCTATAAGCTCTGCGGCAATTGCTGTATAATGTATAAATGCCGAAATAAAGAAACGGAGAATAAAAATGGATCTTGCGAAAATAAGAAAAGAGATCGACGCAACGGATGATCAGATACTCAGCTTGTTCCTTAAGCGAATGGAGCTTTGCGTAGGGGTCGCCAAATATAAGAAGGAAAACAATATGCAGGTATTTCAAGGAAAGCGTGAGCAGGAAATACTTGAGCGTATAAAGAGCAAATCTCCCGATGATCTGGCGGAGGGCGCAGGTCAGCTTTTCACCTGTATAATGGATATATCGAAATGCTTACAGCAGAGAATATTGTCCGACGCACCTGTGCCGCATTTTGAAAGCCCGAAAACACAGCCGGTAAGAATCGCCTGCCCCGGAACAAAGGGCAGTAATACGGAGGAGGCATCGGTGAAGCTGTTCCCCGACTCCGAAATAGATTTTTACCCCGATTTTTCGGACGTGTTCGAGGCGGTGGAGAACGGAAGTGCGGATTACGGCGTACTGCCTATAGAAAACAGCACTGCGGGGGATATAAGGCAGACATACGACCTGCTTGCGAAGTACAATTTTTATATCTGCAAGCGTACGCAGATAAAGATAAACCATTGCCTTGCCGCAAAGCCCGGTGCGGATATAAAGACAATTTATTCACACGAGCAGGCGCTAAAGCAGTGCTTCGGATTTCTTAAGGAATATCCCGCAAGGCAGGTGCCTTATGCGAACACGGCTCTTGCCGCAGAAATGGTCGCAAACAGCGATGATAACACGATAGCGGCGATATGCTCGGAAAGATGCGCCGAGCTTTACGGACTGGAAACGGTAAAGCGTGATATTGCAGACAACCCCGATAATACCACACGGTTTATATGCATATCAAAGCGGCCTGAGGTGACACCGGACGCAGATATAATTTCTATCTGTATGTCACTGCCGCATACGACAGGCTCACTGTACAGAATGCTGATACGTTTTGCACTGTACGGTCTTAATATCACAAAGATAGAGAGCGCGCCCGTTCCGCAGGCAAAGCAGGATATAAAGAGAGAAACGTTTGACGTGGTGTTCTATCTCGACTTTGAGGGAAATGCGCTTGACCCTGAGGTAGTAAGGCTTATGACGATACTTGAGGAGGAAATGAAGTATTTCAAGTTCCTCGGCAACTATAAGCATTTTGACTGATCGTAAAGGAGAAGAAAAATAATTTAGCAAATCATTGACAAACGTAGACAGATATGATGCGATGTACTCATAAGGAAAATAAAGGAGTTTTTATATGAGTAATTATAAGACACAAGAGTTTGCTGAAATGATAGGCGTGTCTGTTAAAACATTACAGCGTTGGGATAAGGAAGTATAAAAAACAGATTGAAGGGGACGAAGAAATTGCTAAAGAGTTACAAAACCGAAATAAATCCAACCCCTGAACAGAAACAAATAATTAACCGCACTATCGGGGTTTGCAGATATGTTTACAATTTTTATCTCGCTCACAATCAAGAGATATATAAAAACGATAAACGTTTTGTATCTGGAATGGATTTTTCTAAGTGGTTAAATAATGAGTTCATTCCTAATAACCCTGATCTTCACTGGATAAAAGAAGTTAGTAGCAAGTCGGTTAAACAAAGCGTTATGAACGCTGAAAGAGCTTTTAAGAATTTTTTCAAAGGGAAATCACATTTTCCAGAATTTAAGAAGAAAGCAAAATCAGATGTAAAAATGTATTTCGTGAAAACCGATGCAAAGGCAATTATCCCTTGTGAAAGACACAGAATTACAATTCCTACACTTGGTTGGGTAAGATTAAAAGAAAAAGGTTATATCCCTACAAACCCCAATACACATACAATCAAAAGCGGAGCTGTTTCTTATAAAGCGGGTAGATATTATGTATCTGTTTTAGTTGATGAACAAGAACAACAAAAGCCTGTATTGAATGAATTTGGGATAGGTATTGACTTAGGTTTAAAAGATTTTGCTATTTGCTCAAATGGCAAAACTTATAAGAATATCAACAAAAGTTCTCAAATAAGGAAACTCGAAAAGAAACTTAGGCGAGAACAACGTAGCTTATCGAGGAAATACGAAAGCTACAAGAAACTTAATAAAAATTTGAAAGGAGAAGCTACTCGACAAAATATCCAAAAGCAAAAGCTAAAGGTACAAAAACTCTATCAGAGGCTTGACAACATAAGAATAGATTATGTAAACAAAGTAATATCAGAATTGGTGAAAACCAAACCAATGTGGATTACTATTGAGGATTTGAATGTGTCAGGTATGATGAAAAACAGACATCTCTCCAAAACGATTGCACAGCAGAAGTTCTTTGAGTTCAGAACAAAGCTACTTGCCAAGTGTAATGAATATGGAATTGAATTAAGAGTTGTTGACCGTTTCTATCCTTCAAGTAAAACTTGTCATTGCTGTGGTAGTGTCAAATTTGATTTGAAATTATCAGATAGAACGTATCACTGTAATGAGTGTGGTTATACGGAAGATAGAGATTACAATGCAAGTCTTAATTTAAGAGATTGTCAAACTTACAGCATAGCATAAACAAGCTATTGTAAGTGTGTACCGATGGCTAATCGGGAATTTACGCCTGTGGACTATACAGGAACTTGTGAGTAGTATTAGTAATAATACAAAAGCATATAGGTAGAAGCAGGAATTTTCTCAATATGGATATATTTGTCCATGTTTTGAGTAGCAGAGGTATGTTTACAAGTGCGATAATACTTGCCGCAGGGAGCGGCAGGAGGATGGGTTTTGACAAGATGACGGCAATGCTTTGCGGCAAGGCGGTCATACTGTACAGCATAGAGCGGTTTGTCGAAAGCAACGCCGATGAAATAATAATAGCGGCAAGCGAGGATAATACAGATAAAATCAGAGAGCTTGTAAGCGAAAACATACATACCGATAAGCCGATAAAAATCATCACGGGCGGAGCGACACGCTTTGAGTCGGCGGTGAAAGCGGTAAGGCAGACCTCGTGCGAGTGCGATGTGGTGTCGGTGCATGACGGAGCAAGGCCTTTTGTGACGGCAAAGACGGCAGACAAGGTTGCACTGGAGGCATTTCGGCACGGTGCGGCACTGGCGGCGGTAAGAGCGAAGGACACGGTAAAGATATGCGATGACGGAGTTGTCACAGCTACTCCTGACAGAAGCGGTCTGTGGCTTGCGCAGACACCTCAGGCGGCAAGAAAAGCCGACTATCTTGCGGCGGCGGAAAAGCTCGATGTGAATGACGCAAGGATAACTGATGATGCATCGGTAATGGAACTGTATGGGATAAAGCCGTTTATCGTTGAGGGCAGTTATGACAATATAAAGCTGACCACGAAAGAGGACATAGCAATGACGGAATATATTATCGGGAAAACAGGCACATCTAAACTTTGTGTAGGTCACGGATATGACGTGCACAGGCTTGTAGAGGGCAGAAAGCTGATACTCTGCGGTGTTGAGGTGCCGAATAAGGATAATCTGGGGCTTCTCGGTCACAGTGACGCAGATGTTGCGGTACACGCACTTATGGACGCTATGCTCGGTGCGGCGGCACTGGGCGATATAGGACGGCATTTCCCCGACAGCGACAGCAGATACAAGGGTATCAGCAGTATGAAGCTGCTTGAACACGTCAGAAAACTGCTTGACGGGAAAAACGCTCACGTTACGAATGCGGATATAACGATAGTTGCGGAAAAGCCGAAGCTTGCAAAGTTCATTCCCGATATGCAAAGGAGCATAGCGGCGGCGCTGGGACTTGACACGGACGATATCAACGTAAAGGCGACTACCGAGGAGGGTCTTGGCATAGCAGGAGAGGGTATAGCCGCCCACGCTGTATGCATGATAGCAAAGCAGGGCTGAAAAACTGGTAAATTGAATAAACTGCTGTGAAAAATTCATGATTATAAAAGCGTTACGGGTATATAAAAATCCCGTAACGCTTTTGTTTATGCCGATTTATAAGAATTTATCCGAAAAATAAAATACTTTAAATGTCAGCTTTACAAATAATAGTATTGCAAAAATGAATAACGAGCCATTCAAAAAATTCATGGAAATTTGTCAAGAAAATTATCCACTTATAACATTTTTGTTTGGTAAATTCATAGATTTTGACGAAAAATTTTGTTTTAACATTCAAGGCGGATTGACATATTCTAAATAGGTGTTATAATACGGGCATACAGAAAAAACAGGGGCTATATCGCACAGCAGCGATATAGCCTTTGTGACGAAAAGAAAAAGTAGAACAAACAGAAAGGAAGATGAATTATGGATTACACATATCTGCTTTATATAGCGATAATCCTCATTTTCACAAAAGCATTCGGACTGCTGTCAAAGGTTATAAAGCTGCCTCAGGTAGTCGGCGCACTGGTTGCGGGCATTATTTTAGGCCCTGTGTGTCTTAACCTTGTATCTCTTGACAACGCTCCGATACTCAGCAATCTGTCGGAGATAGGCGTTATAGTGCTTATGTTCGTCGCAGGTCTTGAAACGGATATCCGTGAGATGAAAAAGTGCGGACTTGCAAGCTCGATAATAGCTCTTATCGGTGTTATCGTTCCTCTGGTCGGCGGTGCCGCTACAGCGTTCCTGTTCGGTACGGCAGATCCCACTCTTTCGACATCGACATTCCTGCAGGATGTTTTCGTAGGTGTTATCCTTACTGCAACATCGGTAAGTATCACTGTTGAAACGCTTAAAGAACTCGGAAAGCTCAACACAAGAGCGGGTAACGCAATACTCGGTGCGGCTCTTATAGACGATGTACTCGGTATCATTGCACTGACGGTAATTACATCTCTTGCAGATCCCGAGTCGGGAAATATCGGTATAGTAATACTGAAGATACTCGGCTTCTTCGCATTCGCTCTGCTGTTCGGTGTATTCTTCCACTTCGTATTCAACAAGTGGACACAGAGAACGGAAGAAAATCAGCGCCGTTATGTTATTGTCAGCTTTGCGCTCTGCCTTCTCTTTGCGTATGTTGCCGAAGAATTCTTCGGTGTTGCCGATATTACAGGCTCGTTCGTTGCAGGTCTTGTAATTTCAAGTACGTCAAAGACGAAGTATATCGCACACAGATTTGATACAATGTCCTATCTGCTGTTGTCGCCTATCTTCTTTGCAAGCATAGGTCTTAAGGTAACGCTTACAAATATGACACCTACAATCATCATATTCGCCGTTGTACTGCTGGTAGTCGCTATACTGTCAAAGGTTGTCGGCTGCGGACTTGGTGCGAAGATATGCAGATACACAAACAAAGAGGCGTTACAAATCGGCGTGGGAATGATTTCCCGTGGCGAAGTTGCGCTGATAGTTGCGGATAAGGGTCTTAATATGGGCCTTATGAGCAGCGGACTTTTCGGTCCTATAGTAATTATGGTGGTTATCACTACTGTAGTAACTCCTATCCTGCTGAAGTTCGTATTCAAGGATAAGAATGATACTTCGGGAGAAATAAAGTCTAAGGAAGCTACAGAGGTTACAACTTCAGACGACAGCCTTGAGTATGTTCCCGGTCAGGATAACGTGTAATCTCAAATTAAACAAATAATATTCAGAGCCGCCGATGAGCATAAAAGCCGTCGGCGGCTTCTTTACACAAGTTTTTATTGACAAGAGGGCAGTTTTACTATATTATTATATTAGCTGCGTTTATTGCAGATATTTTTCCGAAAGGTTGTGTGTCTGTTGGAAAAAAAGCTGAAGCTGTACGGTTTCAACAACCTCACAAAGACTCTGAGCTTCAACATATACGATGTCTGTTATGCTAAAGGAGCAAGAGAGCAGAAAGAATATATAGACTATATCGACGAGCAGTATAATTCCGAGCGACTTACGGGTATACTGTGCGACGTTACGGATATAATCGGGGCGAATGTGCTTAACATTTCAAAGCAGGACTACGATCCGCAGGGCGCAAGCGTAACACTGCTGATAAGTGAAAAGGCTACAGACAGCATGGAGATAGACAAGTCGTGCAACAGAGGAATGGTGGACGGAAAGCCGCTCCATCCTCAGCGTAACGGTGCCGGCAAGGCTCTGTCATCCGAAACGGTGGTTGCACATCTTGACAAGTCGCACGTTACGGTGCATACCTATCCCGAATATCACCCGAACAACAGTATTTCTACATTCAGGGTGGATATTGACGTTTCGACCTGCGGAGAGATTTCGCCGCTTAATGCGCTGGATTATCTTATCGGCAGTTTCGATTCCGATATTATAACGATAGACTACAGGGTGAGAGGCTTTACCCGTGATGTAGGCGGAAGAAAGCTGTATCTCGACCACGATATAACCTCGATACAGGATTTTATCAACGATTATACGCTGACGAAATATGACGCTACAGATATAAATGTGTATCAGGCGAACATATTCCACACAAGGCTTATGGTGCGTGAGATGGATCTGAAAAACTACCTGTTCAATACGGATATATATGACATTCCGCCTAAGGAGCGACTGAGAATTACGGAGAGCCTAAGGCGTGAGATGATAGAGATATATTCGGGGATGAATATTTATGGGTGAGCAACATAATCTTGTGATTTTGAGTTTAGCGATGATTTATATTTAAGCATTTCCGTTTAATAAGAACTATCCCCTTGGCTCCCTTGTGTAAAGGGAGCTGGCACAGTGCGGTACAATATTTTCGGTGTTACTTTTAATATCAGGTCGAAGATTTTTGATAAATAAATAAGATTTCCGTCACTGTGACTGAGGGATTGTTAACGGAGGCGACGGCAGAACTGAAACAGTTTGTAGCAAGCGATCCCTCAGTCTTGGCGGCAGACAGAAGTAAGTGCTATTTGAATGTCACATGTGTCGCCGGATATAACGAGATTTGACAGGAGCGAGCCTTGCCGCAAGCCAGCTCCCTTTGGCAAGGGAGCCAAGTTTAGTGCTTGGCGAAGCGTGTTGCTTCTTTTGAAATGAAGTAAAATTCATGTAGGGTTAGTGCTATCTGAAAAATAGAACTATTACTCTTGGCTCCCTTGTGTAAAGGGAGCTGGCACAGTGTGGTACAATATTTTCGGTGTTACTTTTAATATCAGGTCGAAGATTTTTGATAAATAAATAAGATTTCCGTCACTGTGACTGAGGGATTGTTAACGGAGGCGACGGCAGAACTGAAACAGTTTGTAGCAAGCGATCCCTCAGTCTTGGCGGCAGACAGAAGTAAGTGCTATTTGAATGTCACATGTGTCGCCGGATATAACGAGATTTGACAGGAGCGAGCCTTGCCGCAAGCCAGCTCCCTTTGGCAAGGGAGCCAAGTTTAGTGCTTGGCGAAGCGTGTTGTTTCTTATTGAATAATATTGAGTATCGCAATAGTTTTGGACAACACCGTAACAGAAGAGGAGTGTGTATGGACGAAAAAAAGCAATACATTCATAATAAACAGCTTGTTTCTTATGCCAAAAAGCTACGTTCTCAGATGACAGATGAAGAAAGGAAATTGTGGTACTGCTATCTTAAAGAGTACCCTGTCAGATTTATACGACAAAAAGTTCTGTTTAAATATATTGCTGATTTTTATTGTCCGAAAGCAAAGCTTGTAATTGAGCTTGACGGTTCACAGCATTACGAGGAAAAAGAAATGGAGTACGACAAAGAACGAACAGCTTTTCTGAATTCGAAAGGTATAATGGTATTGCGTTTCACGAATAGCAGTATTCACAATGAGTTCAGAAATGTCTGTGAATATATAGAACAAACAGTAAGTAAAAGAATGGAAAATATAAGCTATAAGGCTGAATGAATATTACTTCCTTCCCGAAAGGACTGATGATATGCTCTCACAGGAGCGTGCGCCTATATATGAGGCGTTAAAGGAATACCGGGCAAAGCGCATAGTGCCTTTTGACGTACCCGGTCATAAGATGGGCAGGGGCAACCCCGAACTGACGGAATTTTTAGGCAGAGAATGTATGACGGTGGACGTGAACTCGTCAAAGCCGCTCGATAACCTCTGTCACCCGGTTTCCGTAATAAAAGAAGCGGAACAGATAGCCGCAGAGGCTTTCGGCGCAAAGAACGCATTCTTTATAGTAAACGGAACGACTGCCGCAGTGCAGGCTATGGCGCTTGCCGTTGCAAAGCGTGGTGAGAAGATAATAATGCCCCGTAACGTACACCGCAGTGCGATAAATGCGCTTATTCTCGGCGGAGCGGTGCCTGTTTACGTTAATCCCGGAGTAAACAAGGAGCTGGGCATACCGCTGGGAATGACGGTCGAGGATGTTGAAAAGGCGATACTCGAAAACCCCGACGCAAAGGCGGTATTTGTAAATAACCCCACCTATTACGGAGTATGCTCGGATATAAAGAAGATAGCCGACCTTGCACACGCACACGGAATGTATCTTCTTGCGGACGAGGCGCACGGAACACATTTCTACTTCGGTGACAATATGCCGCTTGCGGGAATGAAGGCGGGTGCGGATTTTGCCGCAGTAAGTATGCACAAGAGCGGCGGTTCGCTGACGCAGAGCAGTTTTTTACTTACAGCGGACACGGTGAACGAGGGCTATGTAAGGCAGATAATTAACCTTATGCAGACGACAAGCGGCAGCTATCTTCTGATGTCTAGCCTTGATATATCAAGAAGAAACCTTGCGCTTCACGGCAGGGAGATATTCGCAAAGGTGCAGTCCTATGCGCAGTATATGCGTGACGAGATAAACGAGATAGGCGGATATTACGCATTCTCAAAGGAGTTGTGCGACGGCGGTGCGTTCTATGATTTTGACGTGACAAAGCTGTCGATACACACAAGGGATATAGGGCTTGCGGGTATCGAGGTGTATGATATTCTGCGTGACAGATACGGCATACAGATAGAATTCGGAGATATAGGAAATATACTCGCTTACGTTTCGATAGGCGACAGGGAGCTGTATCTCGACAGGCTCATAGGAGCGCTCAACGATATAAAGCGTATCTATTCGAAGGATAAAACGGGTATGCTTGACCACGAGTATATCAATCCTATAGTTAAGCTGTCACCGCAGGACGCATTCTACGGAAACAAGAAAAGCGTACCGATCGAACAAAGCTCCGGCAAGATAAGCGGTGAATTTGTAATGTGCTATCCGCCCGGAATACCGATACTTGCACCGGGTGAGCAGATAACAGACGAAATTCTCGCATATATAAAATATGCAGGGGATAAGGGCTGTTTCCTTACAGGTACACAGGATCTCGAAATAAAGAATATTATGATACTGGACGAATAAATTCGTCCGCCGTACCACATTGACTTATGCGTTTACAGATTGAAAGGACGGTAATACAAATGGATCTTTGGTTTACTGAAAATCACAGCGACAGTGTAAGATTTTCTATAAGAGTTGACAAGCAGCTTTACAGTGAACAAAGCGAATATCAGCGCATAGACGTGTTTCAGTCGCTCGAATTCGGCAGACTGCTTGCACTTGACGGATATGTAATGATAACGCAGAAGGACGAATTTATCTATCACGATATGATAGTTCACGTTCCTATGGCGGTAAAGAAGGATATAAAGAACGTGCTTGTTATCGGCGCAGGCGACGGCGGTACGGTAAGGGAGCTGTGCCGTTACAGCACGATAGAGCATATCGACCTTGTCGAGATAGACAAAAAGGTTGTTGAGGTCTGCGAGGAATATTTCCCTGAAATGACCGTTTCAATGCACGACCCCAGACTTGATATACATTTTACCGACGGACTTCGTTTTGTAAGACGCAAGCAGGGCGAATACGACCTTATAATAGTTGATTCTACCGACCCGTTCGGACCGGGCGAGGGACTTTTTACACCCGAGTTCTACGGAAACTGCTATAATGCACTGACCGATACAGGCGTGCTTGTGAATCAGCACGAAAGCCCGTTCTATGTAAATGACGCAAAGGCTATGTGCAGGGCGCACGAGCGTATAAAGTCGGTGTTCCCCGTGTGCGCCGTTTATCAGGCTCATATCCCGACATACGCAAGCGGACACTGGCTGTTCGGCTTTGCAAGCAAGGGACTTGATCCGATAAAGGATCTTGATGAACAGCACTGGAATTCACTCGGAATTAAGACAAGATATTATAATACAGAGCTTCACAAGGGCTGTTTTGCTCTGCCGAGCTATGTAAAGGAAATGCTGGAAACGGGAGAGGTGCTTGATGTGCGCCGCTGATTTCAAGAGCGCCTGCGGGAAAGCGGGGCTTGCGCTTATAATAATATTTGCGGCACGTTGTATAGCAGATGCGGCGGCGTGGCTTATAGGCACTGTTATGAGCGGATGCGACAGTCAGATAGTATCGTCCGTGCAGTCGCTTTCGAGCATAATTATATTATACGGCCTTGCGATAGCTGTTACCGCAAGGGTTTTCGGCTATCGGTTTGACAAGACGGTGTACAAAAAGCCGAAAAGGCTCGGCAAGGCTATATCGTGGTTTGTGCCTATGTATGGCGCAGGTCAGATAGCTAATATAATAGTGCTTGCCGTATCATTTCTGCTTATACACAATCAATCGGCGGTCGAGGATACGCTTACTCCGATAATTTCTTCGGGAACGGGAAGCGGTGCGTGGTATCTTGCGTTTTTGTTCATACAGATGGTAATCCTTGCTCCGTTGTTTGAGGAATACTGGTTCAGAGGCGTTATACAGACCTCGCTTATGCCTTACGGCAACGGATTTGCGATACTTGTTTCCGCTCTTTGCTTCGGTATGGCGCACGGGAATATACACCAGTTCTGCTATACGTTTATAGTGGGTATCTGTCTTGGATATGTGAGATATGCGACGGGCAGTATTATGCCGACAACTATAATGCACGCAATGTTCAACTCGATAGCGGCAATAGCCGTTGTTGCAGTCAAAACCGACACGTTTGTAACAGCGATGTCAAAGGTGCAGAAGGGAAGCCCTGTGACAAGCGGCGAGGAAGCCTATCTTACCGTCCTTATGATATACATTGTGCTGGTACTGATAATTGCACTTGTGGGTATGGGTGCGGCTATAGGAAAGCTGAAGAACAACCGCCTTTACCGTCCGGTAAATAATTACCCGGAGCTTTCAAAAAAGCAGAAATTTGCCGCAATTGCAAAGAATCCGATTTTTATCGTGGGATTTCTTGCGTGTACTGCGTATATAATAGTTGTGATGATTATTTAACGAAAGGACTCTGTTAAAATGCAGAAAAGCCTTATTGCTGTCATAGCGGACAGATACAGACAGCAGGATTTTGATGCGCTTACTTCGAAGGACGACCTTAAGCCTGCGGATATACGCAGGATATGCTTTGATCTGGGAATAGCACTTATCATATCCGTGCTGTTTCAGAAGGTAATATTTGTTGCGATGGTGTTTTTGCTCAGGGGCTTTGTGAACGCAGGGCTTGACACGGGCAGTACACTGTTTACCGTACTGAATTACACGTTCAGCAATATATCGACATATCTGCCGAAAATACTGGCGTTCGGTGCGGTCTATCTTAAATACCGACCGCTGAGGCGGCTTGATACGCAGTATGAAAACAAGTCGTATTATCCGCTTATATTTATCCCTGCGATGTTTGCCTTTGCAATGTGGGGAAGTAATATAACCACCTGCATAAACTATATTCTTCAGCTTCTTTTCGGAGTGGGAGAGATAGAGAATGTGATGGATGCTATTGCGCCGTCGAGCTTCTCATCTGGCATTGTAACGCTTATATTTACCGCATTCGTTGCGCCGGTATTTGAAGAAATGATATACCGTCATTTGTTGCTCCGCTCGCTGAAGCCCATAGGCGATACGCCTGCGATTATCCTGTCGGCGCTGATATTCGGGCTTGCTCACGGAAATTTCGACCAGTTTGCGTATGCGTTTTTAAGCGGCGTGATCTTCGGACTTATGGCGGTGAGATATGACTCGATAATTCCCGGAATGGTACTTCATCTGATAAATAACTTCTTTGTTACGGTCATAACGTATCAGAAACAGCTCACGGGCATCGGCGGTTTATGGGACGGCCTTGTAAATGCGGCGGCGGCACTGGGAAACATTATCGTGAATATCTCCTACTTTGCGGCGCCGTTTGTGGCGGTACTGCTTGCGTTCTGCGGAGCGGCAAGGCTGACTGCCGTGAGCGGTGAAAACAAGCACAGAAAATTGCTTGCAATATTCTCACCTGTGTTTATAATAGCGCTTGTCGTAATGCTGCTGCAGTTTAATTGAAAATAACGGCGGAATGTGGCTTCACATTCCGCTTTGCTATACCGATTTTCTTGTATGCAACGCAAAGTAGCACAGAAAAACAACGATTGTAAGCATATGTTTATTGCGGCTACTCGAAAAACAGGGTACGATATAGCTGTTCACAAAAGCCAAACGAAAACAGGAGGATGACAATATGGATTTCAGCGAAAAGTTAAAGCAGATAAGAAAGAGCGAGGGCAAGTCGCTGTTTGGCTATTTTGACAATTTTTGTTGGCTATATCTCACAAAATATCAAGACAAGCCTTGATTTTGCATAGCATAAATGATATTCTAACAATAGAGAATGTGTTTCTTTATTAAAAATAAAACGGAGGTACTTATGAAAAAGAAAAAACATTTATTCACTGTTTTACTATTAGTAATTTCACTACTCTCAGCAAGCATATCTGTATATGCACAAGGAAACGCCGATAACGAAAACAGCACAAATGAAGAAAGCATTGAAGAAGCTGACAGAAATCTTATGAAAGACTTATTACCGGGCGATTTGGACCTTGTTGAACTGTCGAATAAGGAGCTTGAAGACTATGAGATACCCGAAGTTATATCTGCAAAGGATATAAAGGAAAAGGAACACGCAAACCGTTTATTTGCACAGGAAACAGATGATTATTCGATAGTGTATCAGAATAAAGACGGCTCAAAAACAATGTACTATTTTGATGAGCCTGTAAAGTACACCGATGAAAACGGTACTGTGTGTGATAAAAGCACAAAGCTGTCTGAATCGGACAAAGATATGCATTTGTAAGTGCGGATAATAATATAAACGTATATATGCCCGAACAGCTCGACAACGAAACAGGCATTATCGTTAAAAGTGGCGAATATACCATAGAAATGTCACCTGTCGATTCGGATAAGGCGGATGTATCGGATATTATAACCGAAACAGAAAACAAATATGACGAACACGACATAGTTGAATATACCGATGTGTTCGGGGTCGATACAACAATAGAATACAGCGCACAGCTCAACGGGGTAAAAGAAAATATCATACTTGACCGATACAACGGAAAGAACGAATTTTCTTTCGATGTTGATACAAACGGTCTTAGCCTTAAAGATGAGGGCGGCTATTTTTCAATTGTTGACGGTGAAAAGGAAGAGATAGTCGGTACTGTCAGTGAGGTTATATTATTTGACAGCTCAAACGGCGAAAACACGATAGTACCGCAGGGATATGTTACGGGATATACGGCAGTACAAAACAACGACGGAAGATATACAATAACTATAACTCTTGATAACGAATGGCTTGAAAATGAAGCCGTATATCCGGTTGTAATAGACCCGACAATCAAAATCAACACGAGCGGAAGCGGAAGTTCAAAAACAATACTTGACGCTCCTGTATACAGCAAGAAGAGCACGACAAACTTCGGTTCGTATTCTATAGGTACAGTAGGTTATCAGGACAGTACATACGGCGCAGGCAGACTTATTGTGCGCTTTCCCGGACTTGACAGCAACGCAACATACAAGAGCCTTAAAGCAAATGAAATTGAAAGTGCAAAGCTGTATATGTATGAGGGCACGGGAAATTCAGGTACTTCGACATTACAGGTAAGATATTCAAACCAGACATCGGGTTGGGCTGAAACAGCACCTACATATGCAAACACAAGTGCCGGCGGCTCTGTAATGAGTACAACTAAAATATCCAAAAGCGGTACTTGTACATTTGATTTTACTACTCTGGCAATAGCGAGCAAATATTCCGGATATGACATTAAAAAGGGCATAGTTATAACCAATGCGAACGAAACCAATGCGTCACTGCGCCGCTCTTTCTATATGACGGAGTACAGTAGTTCAAAGCCGAGAGTTGTTGTTGAATGGAATCCTCTGGTTGACGGTATGGCGTATGTGTTTAAGACGGATAGTGAAAATTGCATAGCTTATGATGGAACAGGAAACGTGTCGGAAACATTTATTGCAACAGTTCCAGGATATAATACTACAATTTATTCCGATAGCCAACAAGCTTGGATTGTAAAAAAGTCAAAAAGCGGTGGTTATATTTTATATACATTAAATGGTGAAAAAGGCGTACAACCTGCGTTGTGTACTACTAATGGATCAAATGTCATCACATCAACGTGCACTAATGAAATAAGCGCTTATTACAACTGGGAATTTGAAAAAATAACTAACAATACGTACTGTATGATAAATATGTATAACAATAAGTGGTTATACAAAAAATCGAACGGACGTTTAGGATTAACCGACGATTCAAGCCAAAGGCTAATTTTCACAAAAGTAAATAGTAATTATCCATCAAACTGGGATGGAAAATATTCCGGACAAACGAATACATATAAACTTAATATCATATTCAATAGTCAGGCAGATTATAACAGCTTTGCTAGCTCCGCGGAGGCATGGAATGATATAAGTGATAAAATATCTGTGAAAGCATATCCACCTAATGTAACGCCAACTTCGGGGTTAAACGTTTTTCTGTCACGCAAAAATTTAACTACCTCAGGAATTGAGGATGCTTCTTATAACACTTATGGAATTTTTATTCCTAACTCTTCGTTAAATAACTATCTTAAAACAAATAACGACATTAATGAAAATAAATTAGAAGATTGGTCAAGCGGTGTAATATTTATAAATCAAGATAACGGCAGTTTCAACTCTTTAAATTTTACACATCAAAAAGCAGTGGTTATGCATGAAGTGGGTCATGCATTAAAATTGTGCCACATAGATGAAAAAGTTACCGATCGAGAAAGCGCATTTACGGCAATGTCAATAATGAGAGGAAAACATTCAGATATTAATGTCACAATTACTTTGTATGATAAGTTAAGCTTAAAGAAAAAATGGGGGTAAATTATTATGAAAAAACTAACTAAAACAACAGCACTGATCTTATCGGCACTTATGTTATTCGGCTGTACAAGTAACTCTGCAACCGGCAGCGTTGGCGATACTACTCCGCCTGTGGAAAATTCGGTCACTGACAGTAAAAATGAAAGCTCGGCTACAGAAAACAGCTCTGCAACTGATAATACAAGCAAGGAAAGTGAAGAAAACCTTGTAAAGAATATCGAGGGGTATCAGACGTTTTCTTACGATAAGGACAAATACGAGATTACAAACGAATACATATATTCTAACACATATCGTCCCATATATAGTATGTATCTTCCTGTTGAGCCGAATCTTGATGACTTGTATAAAGAAACGATAGACGTTAAATCATCGGAACTTGTAGCGTTGAAGTGCAGAGTTGTAGGAGACAGTTATGTTATCAATGACGGTAAATGCGGTGAAACGTTGATTATGAAGCCGTTTTTATCTTTAATCTACACGCCTGTTGTTATAGAAGAAGTTGTCGATTCCAATAACGGAAAATGCTTGTATAATAAAGGGGATATATTATATATCCGTGAATCTTATCGTATAACAGAACAGTATAACGACAGAAGCTTAAATTTTGTGCAAAAAGAGGAAGAAAATCTGAAAGCTCATTTTGAAAATAAGTCAGGTGAGTTTGACAGCAGTAAACACAGTGAAATTGATAAAAAATATTATGACGGGCAAATGGAATATTACAACGCTTTAAGGAGTGCAAACGGGAAATATATACAAACAACGTGGAATCCTGTTTTTTTGCAAAAGGGTCAATCTTATCTGATTTTTGCCGACAATGATACTACTGCAAATGAAGTTGACGGAAATATTTACAATAGTGCTTATCCTATCGTTTTTGATTTAGAACAAAGCAAACCGTCTGTATTTAAATCAGAAAAGGAAGACGACGGAGTGTTCACTGCAAGCTATGCATACCGTTATCAGTGGAAGATACTTAAAGAAAAGTACGGGGAGCATTTCAAGAGCTGATTACAATTAAATAATGCACAGCCGTGGCGGTGAAGTCACGGCTGTTTTTGCACAACAGGCTGAGTGATACCGCTTTTTTCCTCATATCCGCCCCTCTTCACCTTCAATTATACAATATGCACAAAAGCGGCGGTCTAATTTTAGCCATTTTCATAGAAAAAAAGATTGACAAAATGCGCTTCAAATTGATATAATGATATTGTTAAAAAAATAACAAATGGGTAAACCGCCGACCCTGCGGTAAACTATAATAGCAGACCGCAAAAACGGTACAATAAGAAAGAACAGTTTAAAACATTCAGGAGGACAAAATGGCTAAGAAGCAAATCGTAAGCAACAAGACAGCTGAATCTGCTCCCGTAAGCCCGCTGATCGTTGACAATGTTGACGCTCTCAAGGCTCGTATGGCAGAAGTAAGAGCTGCACAGCAGGAATTCGCAACCTTTACACAGGAGCAGGTCGATAAGATCTTCCAGGCAGCAGCAATCGCCGCTAACCAGATGAGAATCCCGCTCGCTAAGATGGCAGTAGAAGAAACAGGCATGGGTGTTGTTGAAGATAAGGTTATCAAGAACAACTACGCAGCCGAGTACATCTACAACGCTTACAAGAACACAAAGACCTGCGACATTATCGAAGAAGACAAGGCTTTCGGTACAATGAAGGTTGCAGAGCCTATCGGTGTTGTTGCCGCAGTTATTCCTACAACAAACCCCACATCAACAGCTATATTCAAGACACTTATCTGTCTTAAGACAAGAAACGGTATCATAATCAGCCCCCACCCCAGAGCTAAGAAGAGCACAATCGCTGCCGCTAAGGTAGTTCTGGACGCTGCAGTTGCTGCAGGCGCACCTAAGGGCATCATCGCCTGGATCGACGTTCCTTCGCTCGACCTCACAAACGAAGTTATGAGAAGCGCTGATATAATCCTCGCTACAGGCGGTCCCGGAATGGTTAAGGCTGCTTACTCATCAGGCAAGCCCGCTCTCGGCGTTGGTGCAGGTAACACACCCGCAATCATTGATACTACAGCAGACATCAAGCTCGCTGTTGCATCAATCGTTCACTCAAAGACATTTGATAACGGTATGATCTGTGCTTCTGAGCAGTCAGTAATCGTACTCGACAAGATATATGACAAGGTTAAGAAGGAATTTGCATCACTCGGCTGCTACTTCTTAAATCCCGAAGAAACAGAAAAGGTAAGAAAGACAATCCTTATCAACGGCGCACTCAACGCAAAGATAGTTGGTCAGAAGGCCGCTACGATCGCTGAGCTTGCAGGCGTTAAGGTTGACCCCAAGACTAAGGTTCTTATCGGTGAAGTTGAAAGCGTAGACATCGAAGAAGAGTTTGCACACGAAAAGCTCTCTCCCGTACTCGCTATGTACAAGGCTAAGGACTTTGAAGACGCAGTTGCAAAGGCTGAAAGGCTCGTTGCTGACGGCGGTTACGGTCATACATCATCTCTGTACTGCAACGCTGTTACAGAGCGTGAGAAGATCAACGAATTCGCCAACAGAATGAAGACCTGCCGTATCCTCGTTAACACACCTTCTTCACACGGCGGTATCGGTGACCTTTACAACTTCAAGCTTCTCCCCTCATTAACACTGGGTTGCGGCTCATGGGGCGGTAACTCCGTATCCGAAAACGTTGGTGTTAAGCACCTCATCAACATCAAGACAGTCGCTGAGAGGAGAGAGAATATGCTGTGGCTGAGACTTCCTGAGAAGGTTTACTTCAAGAAGGGTTCTATGCCTGTTGCTCTTGATGAGCTGGGCACAATAATGCACAAGAAGAAGGCATTCATCGTAACAGACTCCTTCTTATATCATAACGGCAACACAAAGGCTATCACAGATAAGCTCGATCAGATGGGTATTTCTCATACAGTATTCTTCAACGTTGCTCCCGATCCTACGCTTGCTTGCGCTAAGGAAGGTGCAGAGCTGATGAAGCAGTTCCAGCCCGATGTTATCATCGCACTCGGCGGCGGTTCTGCTATGGACGCAGGTAAGATCATGTGGGTACTTTACGAGCATCCCGATGTTGACTTCCTCGATATGGCTATGAGATATATGGATATCCGTAAGAGAGTTTACACATTCCCCAAGATGGGCGAAAAGGCTTACTTCGTAGCTATCCCCACATCTTCAGGTACAGGTTCTGAGTGTACTCCTTTCGCAGTTATCACTGACGAAAAGACAGGCGTTAAGTATCCTCTTGCTGACTATCAGTTACTGCCCAACATGGCAATCATTGATACAGACAACATGATGACACAGCCTAAGGGTCTGACAAGTGCTTCAGGTGTTGACGCACTCACACACTGCCTCGAGGCTTACGCATCAATCATGGCTACAGACTACACAGACGGTCTTGCTCTCAAGGCTGCAAGAAACATCTTCGAGTATCTGCCCAGAGCTTACGCTGAAGGTCAGACAGATGTTGAAGCAAGAGAGAAGATGGCTAATGCTTCTGCTATGGCAGGTATCGCATTCGCTAACGCATTCCTCGGTGTCTGCCACTCAATGGCTCACAAGCTCGGTGCTTTCCACCACCTGCCTCACGGTATTGCAAACGCTCTGCTTATCACACACGTTATGCGTTTCAATGCAGTTCCCAACCCCACAAAGATGGGTACATTCTCACAGTATGATCACCCCCATACTCTTGAGAGATACGTTGAAGTTGCTGAATTCTGCGGCGTAACAGGCAAGAACAACGAAGAGAAGTTCGAGAAGTTCATCGCTAAGATCGAACAGCTCAAGGAAACTGTAGGCATCAAGAAGACAATCAAGGACTACGGTATTGATGAGAAGGACTTCTTAGACAGACTTGACGCTATGACAGAGCAGGCATTCGACGATCAGTGCACAGGCGCTAACCCCAGATACCCGCTGATGAGCGAGATCAAGCAGATGTACCTCAATGCTTACTACGGCGTTGACGAAACAGTTTAATCGCAAGCTCCATAATGTTTTAAACTAATATAGAGAACCCCCGCAGGTGAGAGCCTGCGGGGGTTCTTGCTTTATAAGAGCGGTTTCACTGAAAACTTGGTCGGATTTTGTGGTAAGTTTTCAGTGAAATTATGACAAACGGCTTGCTTTTGTGTTAAAAACAGTGTATAATCATATTGAAAAGTAGCATAATTTTCGCAGTAAGTTTTCAGTGGAGGTGTATTATGGAGATAAAACGTGACAAGTATCTTGAAAAAATAATTTCATATATGTGGGACGGACAGGTGAAAGTAATAACGGGAATACGCCGCTCAGGCAAATCATATCTTCTCGGTACGCTGTTCAGAAAATATCTGCTTGAAAACGGAACAAAGCCGGATAATATCTTTTCCTACGCATTTGACCTTGCGAGCGATATACGATACAGAGATCCGTTGGAGCTTGTTAAAGACGTCCGTGAAAGAGTAAGGACGGACAGCGAGCAGTATTATCTGTTTGTGGACGAAATACAGATGTCTGACGAAGTGCCTAATCCTTATAATAAGGACGGTAAAAAGATTACGTTCTATGACGCTCTGAATGATCTGCGTTCAATGCCGAACCTTGATATATACGTCATCGGAAGCAATTCAAAAATGCTGTCGGCGGATATACTCACTCAGTTCAGAGGCAGGAGCGACGAAATAAGGGTTCACCCGCTTAGCTTTGCAGAGTATTATTCAGCTGTGGGCGGCGATAAATACGAAGCGTTTGACAATTATGCGTTTTACGGCGGTATGCCGCTCGTACTGTCAAGACCTACCGATAAAGCAAAGATGAACTATCTTACCACACTGTTTTCGGAGGTATACATTAAAGATATAGTTGAACGCAGGAGAATAAAGCGTGAGGATATTCTGTCGGCAGTGCTTGATTTATTGTGTTCATCGGTAGGTTCTCTTACGAATCCGACCAACATTGCAAACAGCCTTAATTCAAAGCAGAAGCTGAAGGGCGAAGGTGCTGTCGCTAATAATACGGTAAAGCAGTATATTGATAATCTGACCGACGCATATCTTTTCAGTGAGTGCAGGCGGTATGATGTCAGAGGTAAAGGTTATTTTGATTACCCGAACAAATATTATTGCGAGGATATAGGGCTGAGAAATGCACGGATAGGCTTCAGACAGCAGGAAATGACGCATATTATGGAAAATATTATATACAATGAGCTGGTTATCCGTGATTGCATGGTAGATGTGGGAGTGGTGTATTCGAGCGAAAAGGACGACAACGGAAAGCCAAAGCAGGTCGCAAGGGAAATTGATTTTATAGCAAATGACGGAGAGAAAAAACTGTATATCCAGTCGGCTTTTGCGTTGCCTGATGAAGAAAAAGCAGTACAGGAAAACAAGCCGTTTTCGCTCACAGGCGATTATTTCCCGAAGATAATAGTACGTCATGATATAACTAAGCGTTGGTATAACGAAAGCGGTGTTCTTAATATAGGAATAGTGGATTTTCTGCTTGATGACAGCATAATATGAGTGTTATGACTTGATTGTGTAACCTCGTTACACAATACTTGTGCAAAATGTACCACAAAAAGAAATCGCTTATATATAAAATTCACTAAAATTGAAGATTAGTACAAAATTTAGCAATTTGGCTATTGCTTTTTTGAATGCGTTGTGGTATCCTAAGAATACAGAAAACACCAAGGGCAACAGAAAAGGTGCTGAGAAGAAATTCTTCGGCATATATTTATTCTGAAGACCCACGGGGAATTTTGGATTTAACGGCGCAGACCGTTAAACATAAAAAAACTTTTACATATTTCAAGGAGGTAATTTCCCATGATAAAGAAATTACAGAAACTGAAAGCCAAGAAAGGCTTCACACTCGTTGAGCTGATCGTTGTTATCGCTATCATCGGCGTACTCGCAGCTATCCTGATCCCCACAATGCTGGGCTTCGTTACTTCTTCAAGAGTAACATCAGCTAACTCAACAGCAGCTTCAATCAAGAAGCAGATTGATAACTTCTTAACAGATGCTGATACAGCAGGCTATGGTATGAAGCAGTCTTCAGCAGCTAAGGCTAACATCACATTCAAAATTGATGCAGACGGTGAATGGACAGCTTCTGTAGTAACAGGTGCTTACACACCCGGTACAGCCGGTGGTGCTCTTACAGACGCTTTCAAGACAGGCGGTTCTGTTAAGTGGGCTGCATCAGCTGATAACATCACAAAGGATACACCGAAGAGTTCTGCAGGGGATGCAACTGCACTTTTAACTATTGACATTGCAAGCGTATTCCCCGATGTAAAGAGTTCATATATCTATGCTTACTGCGAGGGCGGCAAGACATTATATGTAGCTTATACAGCTGATGGCAATACAAAGCCTGCAAGCATGCCCGCAGAAGCTGATTTCAAGGCTGGTACATATGCATGGGACGGTAACACAGCCGGCATTACAAGTGACGGTATCACACTTGGTACAGCTCCTGCACTTTCACTTGGTACATCATCTTCAACGTAATAGTTATTGATAGATGAGTCAATACATTAAGTAAACTTGTTATTCCCCCGACGGGTGACTGTCGGGGGATACTTGTTATGGTGGAATATGAGTAAAAAGGAAAAATTGATTTTAATTGTCGGTATAGCGGTTATTCTGATATGCACTGTGTTTGTGCTGTTTATGCTTGACCGTTCTTCTGTAATCAGAATTTTCCCTCGTCCTGCTCCGAAGCAGGAAAAAGTGATAGAGCTTGATAACTTGGGCAGTGCTGATACACCTATTGGGAAAACCGCAGTGGTCACTATATTCTGTAATGATAAACTCACTAAATGGGATTTCACTACAGACAATGATAAACAAACCAGAAAAAATGATTTTTGTTCATTGAAAATTGCTACAGATTGGCTGAGCGAACAAGGAAAAAAATATAACAAGGATTGTGAGTTTGTAATTCCGAATGATGAAGACAGCGACCTTTATTATGAAACTGCATTTAAAAATATAGTAGGAAATGCGGTACAGGCTTTTGACAAGGAAGAAGAATGGAAATATATTGAAAGTAATATAGACAGCGAAAGTCTGAAAAAGAAGTATAATTGCGATAATATTATATATCTTTTGTTCACAAACAACTATGACGCTGAATTAAAGAATCACGATGAAATTATTATAAATTCGTATGTTGTAAATGTTTATGACAAGGCTAACGCATATCCGTATGAACTTGCTTGCTTATCTAAATTTGCTGATACTGACAGGATTGCACCGTCAATTATTGCACATGAAATACTTCATTTATTTGGCGCACCGGATTTATATTGCTTTGATGCGATAGGTTTAAATTATGGTACAACAGCAGAATTTGTAGAATATTGCCGTAAAAATAACAATAAAGATATTATGTTATCTACCTTAGACAGTGAAACCGGTGTAGCATTACCTAATCGAATAACGCAGGAGATAACCGACATAACCGCCTATTATATAGGCTGGCTGGAAACAGCACCTGATTGTATAGATGAATACCTGCTTGTACACTCACAGCACGAGTACAAAAACAGAAAAGAGATAAATTTGCAATAATGTGAATTTATAATATTATTAATTAGCTGTTGATTTCCTGCGTGAAATGTGTTATTATTAACTTAATAAGCCAACACGGAGGAAATACAATGTATACAATTCGGCACTTACATAAGAAAAAAGGCTTTACTATAGTTGAGCTTGTTGTGGTTATGGCGGTAATAGGCGTGCTTGCCGCAATACTTGTGCCTGTACTGCTCGGAGTTACGATAAGGGCGAATATAGGCTCGGCAAACAGCACCGCTTCGGAAATCAAGAAGCAGATAGGCTATTTTCTGACAATGGCGGACGCAAACCGCAAGAACTATATGCTTATGGGGGAAGATTGTCGAGAGGTGTTTACTCTGACTGTAAGTGACGGCAATTGGCATATAGATGCGGCGCAGAATCCCTCTGCATTTTCTCCGGACACGGTAACGTGGGGGAATGCCGCAGACGTTGACGAAAGCACAACCACCACATCGTCGCAGTACGGAGAAGAATTGCTCGGAATGTATCTGAAAAACTGCTTCCCAGAGCTCAGAAACGGTGTAATAAGAGCCAACTGCATAAAAGGCGTATGCGTGTCGGTGTGGTATACGCCCGATACGACCGATATATCGGATATAAACGATGTTCCGCAGTTCGGTACAACTGTCGCCTGGGTCGATGAAAACGGCGATGAGATTACAAAGTACCGTTGGGACGGCACTACCGCAGGCATAAGTGCGGACGGATATACGATAGGTACCGCACCGATGCTTGATCTCGGAATTTAAAAGCTGAATATATGCCCGATTGTGAATGCAGTCGGGCATATCTTGACTACCGGCAAAAAGGAGGGGGAAATGGCTTACAGCGAGCTTATAAAGAACTTTGAGAAAATACGTTCATATATGCGTGAATTCTATGTATTCGGCTTCAAGAGCAGAAACGGGTACGACAGGAAAAGCGCACGCTCGTATGATGATGAACGCCGCAGGGTAGAAAGCTGGCTCGGAGATTATATGCGCTTTGCAAAAACCAACGAGGGCAAGAATGTATTTCTGTCGGTAGACAGCCGTACCGCCTGTAAAAACCCTTTCTATAAGGCGTGGAAAGCAAAGAGCTTTACGGACGGGGATATAACTCTGCACTTCGCAGTGTTCGATATACTTTACACTCCCGATATAAAGCTGACGCTGTCGGAGCTTGTAGATGAGATTGATTCATTGCTGTCGGGAGATTTTACGTTTGACGAATCGACCCTTAGAAAAAAGCTCAAGGAATACACCGCCGAGGGCATCATCATAACCGAAAAGCAGGGCAGAAAGGTGCTTTACAGCCGTTCTCCCGATGTTGATGTTTCACAGCTATGCGATGTTGTTGACTTTTTCGGAGAAACCGCACCGTGCGGTGTTATCGGCTCGTTTATCTCGGACAAATTACCTCCGCACAATGAACTTTTCACATTCAAGCACCACTATATCACGCAGGCGCTTGACAGCGATATAGCGGCTATGCTGTTTGACGCAATGCAGAAGAAAAGCTGTGTCACTGTGGAAAATCTCGGCAGACACAGCGACAAGCCGATGTCGGTAGGGCTTGTACCGCTGAGAATTTATATCAGCGCACAAAACGGCAGACAGCACCTTATAGCCTATAACATAAAGCTGAACAGGCTGTTTTCGTATCGGCTTGATTACATATCGGATGTAAAAATCGGCGAACCGTGCGAAAGGTTTGACGAGCTGAGGGAGAAGCTGAATGCGGCTGAAAGCTGTATGTGGGGCGTAAACGGCAGGCTTGATACCGACAGCACGGAACACGTTGAGTTTGATATAAGAATAGCCGATGATGAGCAGTATATAGTAAACCGCCTTGAGCGTGAAAAGCGGTGCGGTACGGTTGAAAAAATAGACGATAACCATTACAGATACTCTGCCGATGTATTCGACACTACCGAAATGATACCGTGGATACGCACGTTTATCTGCCGTATAACAAGGCTCGATTTTTCGGACAGAACAGCTGAAAATAATTTTAAAGCCGATATAGAGAAAATGTATGAAATATACGGTATAGAAGATAACACGGAGGATAACACGGCTGACAGCGGAGGTGAAAGCGATGATATTCAGTGAGCTTTACTCGGCATATTATAACACGGTAGCAAGGATAATCACTGCCGCATTCGATAAGAATACGACAGAGAAGGACCTTGACCGTATCGTGAGCGAAAACGCATTTTCCGAAAGCGTGCTGACTATAATGCCGTCGCTTAAAAGCGGAAAGTGGAAGCTGCTTGACGGCAATTTAAGACCGCTTTTAAAGCACGAGCCGACAATGCCGCTGACATTGCTTCAGAAGCGCTGGCTGAAAGCCGTATCGCTTGATAAGAGAGTGAGGCTGTTTGATGTACAGTTCCCCGACTTATCCGATGTTGAGCCGCTTTTCACCGAGGACGATTATAAAGTATACGATAAATACTCGGACGGTGATGATTTTGGCGATGAGGGCTATATCGGTAGGTTCAGGCTGATATATTATGCCATAAAGAACAATCTGCCGATAATCGCAAGGCTGAATAACCGCTATGGCAAGGAAGCAACGCTGAGATTTTTCCCCAAAGGGTTTGAATATTCGGAAAAGGACGATAAGATAAGAGTAATAATGGACGGCTGTAAGTACAGACAGTTAAACCTCGGCAGAATTATAAACTGTCAGCTGTACGCAGGCACAGGTCGGTGGAACGAAAAGCCGGAAGCAATGCAGATAAGAGAGCTTACCCTGCAGATAAATGACGAGCGGAATGCGCTTGAGCGTGTAATGCTCCACTTTGCACACTTTGAAAAGCAGGCGGAGCGTGTTGACGATAATAAGTATCTGCTTCATCTGAAATATTACGCAACCGATGAAACGGAGATTGTTATCCGTGTGTTGTCCTTCGGCCCTTGCGTTAAAGTTATCAGCCCGGATAGCTTTGTCGGATTGATAAAGGAAAGACTGAAAGAGCAGATGGCGTGCGGAGTGAAATGATGATTGAAGTTTTATTTTCTTATGCGTTTCCAAATGGGGTTGAGGGGCGAAGCCCCCAATAGGGACGAGGGGCGATAGCCCCCGTATTTTCCCCCTTTCCCGGGGAAAGGGGGCAGGGGGATAGGGATAATAAATCAGAAGTTTATTTCAAAAACAGACTTTTTATAAGCTGCGAACAAATATAGTTCGCAGCTTTTTTTCCGTGAAAAACCAAATCCCATCCTGTATAATAAACTCATGCGATGAAGGAAAGCTTCACCGCAGACAAAAGGCACTGACAGCAGCTTTTATATGAGGTTAAAAACAGTGCCTTGCAGAATGTTAAGGCACAGACAGCAGTTCATATTATTTATATGGAAAATAACAGTGCCTTGTAAAGACGCATACAGCAGCATTTTACACCTGTGTTTTTTAAACACCATTTTTTGCCGACCTGACGGCGACACAGCCTTACGGCTTGTTACAGTGCGGTTAAAGTCCGTGCACCCATTTTTAATTGCGTCTTGTTAACAGACAGCGTCCCTGATTATTCCCATCATATTTTTTAAGGGACGTTGTTCTTATTTTTTGAGAAAGGAGAGCAGAGATATGCTTGAAATCAAAGGGAAAATCAACACCGCAATATGTTACGCAAAAGTAGTCGAGGACGAAGCAATAGAACAGATACGCAGAATGTGCGACTATGAGTTCACCGCAGGCTCAAAAATCAGAATAATGCCCGATGTACACGCAGGCAAGGGTTGCACTGTCGGCACGACAATGACGATAACCGATAAGGCAGTACCCAATGTCGTAGGTGTGGATATCGGTTGCGGAATGTATACAGCGGAGCTTGGAAAGGCGGAAATCGACCTTAGTAAGATAGATGAAGCCGCACACTACATACCGAGCGGAAGAAATGTATGGGACGGACGTTATGAACGCTTTGACCTTACGGGACTTCGTTGCTACAGACATCTTGAACAGGCAAAACGGCTTGAAAGAAGCCTCGGTACGCTCGGCGGCGGTAATCATTTTATAGAGATAGACGTTTCCTCGGACGGTAACAAGTACCTTGTTATCCATTCGGGCAGCCGTAACTTAGGCAAGCAGGTAGCTGAGTATTATCAGAACCTTGCGATTGAGCTTGCGTCCGGTAAGGGCGAGCTTTTTGAAAAGAAAGCGGAGCTTATAAAGACATATAAGGAGCAGGGCAGACGCACCGAAATTCAGTCCGCATTAAAGGCGATGGAAAAAGAGTGGCAGGCGAAAGTCCCCGATACGCCCGCAGATCTCTGCTATCTTTATGATAATTACCTTGAGGATTATCTTTATGATGTCGAGATATGTCAGCACTTTGCAAAGCGTAACCGTGAGCGTATGGCTGAGATAATCCTTGACAGGTGCGGACTTACTGCCGTGTCTGCATTCCATACGATACACAATTACATTGATACCAAGGAGCGCATACTCCGCAAGGGCGCAATTTCCGCAAAGAGCGGCGAGCTTGTGCTTATCTCGATAAATATGAGGGACGGAAGCGTGCTTGCAAGAGGAAAGGGCAATCCGGACTGGAATTATTCCGCACCGCACGGCGCAGGCAGGATTATGTCGAGAACAAAGGCTAAGGAAACGCTCGACATTGAGCAGTATAAGAAGAGCATGGAGGGCATATACACGACCTCGGTCAATAATTCAACGCTTGACGAAGCGCCTATGGCGTATAAGTCGCTATCGGATATTATTGATGTTATCAGAGAGTCGGTAGATGTTATCGAAGTGCTGAAACCGATATATAATTTCAAGGCGTGTGAGTAACCTGCTCTGCGCCGCAGAGGAGGAAATTACAATGCTTCACTATTTAAAAGAAGAATCAAACATGACCCTGACCGAAAACGGCGCAGCGACCTACATAAGCACAAAATCACACTGCCTTGATCTGTTCGGCACGATAGGAGCAATCCGTAACAGCACCGAAAACGATATTATCGGCCGCTTTGTAAAAGCGTATTCGGAGGATAAGAATCTTGCCGTAAAAACGCTTTTCTTCGCCCGTGATGCCCGTGAGGGTCTTGGCGAGCGCAGAGTGTTCCGTATAATACTGAACTATCTTGCAAAATATGAGCCTGAGAGCGTACGCCGAAACATAGAATACATCGCTGAGTACGGCAGATATGACGATCTGCTGTGCCTTATCGGTACGCCCTGCGAAAAGGACGCTTTGCAGATTATAGAAGGTCAGCTCAAAAAGGATATAGCGTCTGACACGGGCGTGTCGCTTCTTGCAAAATGGCTTCCCTCTGTCAATACGTCAAATAAGGAAACTGTCCGCACGGCACGCCGTCTTGCACGTCTGCTCGGAATGAGTGAAAAGCAGTACCGTAAAACAGTTGTCGCACTGAGAAAAAAGATTGATATAGTTGAAAACCGCCTGCGTGTGCAGGACTATACCTTTGACTATTCAAAACTGCCCGCCCTTGCAATGCTGAAATATCGTGGTGCGTTCTATGAAAACGACTTTGACCGTTACTGCGAGTATATCGACAATGTGAAAAACGGCAAAGCAAAAATGCACACAGGCGTACTGACCCCGTATGACGTTATCGCTCCGTGCTTCAATTGGCGTTCAGACGGGCTGTCCGCAGAGGAACGCAACGCAATGGACGTAACGTGGAACGCCCTCGAAGATTTCGGCAACGATGAAAACGCACTTGCCGTGATTGACGGTTCGGGTTCGATGTATCCCAGAGCAATTGCTGTTGCGCTGTCGCTCGGAATATATTTTGCCGAAAGAAACAAGGGCAGGTTCCACAATCATTTTATAACCTTCTCTGAAAGACCTCAGCTTGTCGAAATAAAGGGCAGTGATATTGCAGGAAAGGTGGAGTACTGCCGTCGGTATAGCGAAGTCGCAAACACGAATATATCGGCTGTGTTCAATCTTTTGCTGAAAACCGCCGTAAAATATAATCTTCCGCAGGAAGAGCTTCCGAAACGGTTATATATAATCTCGGATATGGAGTTTGACGAGTGTGCGGATAACGCAGGCAAAACGAACTTCGAATGTGCAATGAGAAAGTATGCCGAAAAAGGATATACGCTCCCCGAGATAGTTTTCTGGAACGTTGAGAGCAGAAAAGCTCAGCAGCCTGTCACAATGAACGAGAACGGTGTTGCGCTCGTTTCGGGCTGTTCGCCCAGACTTTTCTCAATGGTGGCAAGCGGTGAGCTTAACCCTTACAAAGCTATGCTCGATACGCTTATGTCTGAGCGTTACGCTCCGATAAGCGCCTGATATTACCGATATTTTCTAATTCCCTATACGAATAACCGCCGTTTCTCAGGACGGCGGTTACAGTCTGTCGATAAACCCACATAACTTATAAAAATGGGGTTTGGGGCGTAGCCCCAAGCGGGATGAGGGCGGCAGCCCCACATTCAGCCCGGCACGGATGCCGGGCGTGTATGCACAAAGGCTCTGCACGATGCAGAGCCAACAAAGCATACACAGCCCTTCACCACGGGGAAAGGGGTTTTCGGCAAGGATGCCGAAATAAGGACACACCAAGCTTTGCACGAAGCAAAGCCAATAGAGTGTCCTAAAGGGGATAGGGATAATAAATCAGAAGTTTATTTCAAAAATAGACTTTTTCTACAAGCTGAACCGCCGTTTCTCAGGACGGCGGTTATTTGTATATAAAGAACAGCGGTACCGGAAAACCGATACCGCTGTCTGAAGGAAAAGATCTTCGTCACATCAAACGTGACATTAAGAAAAACAACTGTAAGGAGCTGTTGCTTTTAAAATTATTCTTTTACTGCTGTAGATGAGCCTATTTCCATAGTACCCTTCTTCATAACGTAGTCGTACTCTTTGCCGTCAGTGCCCTTGAGCTTGAAAGAGAGCTTGTCGTTTTCAAGCTTTACGCTCATCTGGATCTTGTCTGTGCTGCCTACTTCCATTACTTCTGCACCGTTGCTCTTGTACTGAACGTTGTGTTCTTCCGTAGCGGCAACTGACTTTATTATAACCTTATCATCTGTGAATGTCCATACGGATGCGAATGATGATTCGTCAACGCCGAGCTTAGCCGCATAGTCTGCTACAGAATCGCCTGCGATAGTTTCGTAGATCCAATCGCCCTTCATCTTATCCTTTGCCGAGCCTGAGCAAGCTGCGAGTGCCATTACCATTACTGCTGCCATTGCAAGTGCAATGACCGACTTGATTACTTTCTTCATAATTATTCCTTTCTTTGCGGTATGTCCGCCTCTGATTATGTAATATCGGTTGTTTTTCCAACCTTAGCAAATTATACTCACCGAAATTGTTTAATTCAATTAACTGGCGTAAATCGGTTGCATTTTGGCATTAATCGGTTCAGCCCTTGAAGAAGCTGGTGATGTTGAAGCCTGTGGGCATAGGCAGGGTGAACATATAGATTGTTGCGATAACAAATGCGACAAGAGCGATAATTACCACAGCATATTTGTTCGCCTTATGATTGAATGAGCCGGCAATACCGAGTAAGAACAGTACAACGCTGTAGATGACCGTTACAAGACCGAATGCGTCACCGTTTGAATTATCCTTCTGACCCTGTTCAAGCACCTCCTGCGACTTTGCAAGAAGCTCGTTTGCTTTTGTGAAATAGCTGTTGACATAATTCTCGTCAAAGAAGGGCGAGCTCATACTGTTTTCCTTTTCGAGCCACGCAAGTATAGTTGCCTGAGGATCGCTGCTGCTGTTGTCGGCAGTGTTCCAGTCAATCTTTGCCGCCATTGTTTCACTCACGTTCTCCGCCATCTTGTAGAACAGCTGGTTGCACAGCTTTGCAAGCTCAGCCTCGTTATTATTGTTCTGCGCAAAGACGATTTCAATCTGCAATGAGCTTATATCGTTCCAGAGTATCATATCCTGATTCATCTGCTGAACGCCTGCATTATATTCCGAGTTGCCCTCGGAAGCAAGATTGTTGCTGGTGGCGTAGTTGGTAGCCTGATTTCCGCCGTGAAGCGAGCCTATCCAGCTTGCCCACGCTGTGAGCAGGGCGGTAACGCCCAGCATTATTACTATTATAAGCTCGGTGAGCTTGTCCATATCCGGCTTTTTTTTGACAGCAGTGTCGGCTGTCTTTTTCTCGTTCTCGTTTTCCATAGGAACCTCCTGTTTGATGTTTTGCGATAAATATTATAACAATAACGTTCAGCTGTAACAACAAATTGGCTTTAATCGGCGCAAATCGGGCTTGAAAAGGCATTGCGGGGCAGAATTTTTATTGCACAAAAAGCGGAAATATAGTATAATCATAACAGGACATAATTACAGCGATGTAAACCAAGCAAAGCGGAAGGTGCATAACCAATGGATCTCAGAATAGCAATTACGGACGACCTTAACTCAGAGCGTGAAAAGCTGTCATCGGCAATAATCGCTCCGTTTTCAAAAGTGGGGCTGAACGTAGGCAATATAGACGAATATACAAGCGGCGAGGAATTGCTCAGGCAGTTTTCCGCCGGCAGATACGATCTGATTTTTCTTGACATATATATGGGCGGAATGAGCGGCGTTGAAACCGCCAAACGTATCAGGGCGCTGGATAAGAATGTTATGCTGGTGTTTGTCACCACAAGCAACGAGTTTGCAAGCGAAAGCTATGCGGTAAAGGCAAACTTCTATCTGCTGAAGCCCGTAAGGGCGGAAAGTATAAGACAGCTTGCCGAAACCGTAGCGCAGCAGCTTAAGAATACGGGATGTGCGGCGGCGCTCCCCGACGGTACGGTGATACCGCTGTCATCGCTTGTCTATACCTCGTGTTCCGGACATTATGTAAACGTATTTCTGGTCGGAAACGAGCCGCTGAAGATCCGTACCACGCATAAGATAATGGAAGAATCGCTTTCAAAATACGAAGGGGTGATTTCCTGCAATAAGGGCATGCTTGTGTCGCTTGCAAATGTAGCCCGTATTGACGGTGAAAATTTTCTGATGATAAACGGCGATACCGTTCCGATAAGCCGCCGTAAGATGACGCAGATCAAAAACGACTATACACGTTTCGTTCTGAATCGTATTCACAGCGAATTTGAGAAAGATCAGGTGACGGTCAGATGAATGAGATGCTGAGTAGATTTGTAAACGAGGCATTATCCTGCCTTATAATCGTACCTACGACGGTGCTTTGCTTACTGCCTATGAAGGACAAGATGAAATATTCCATCAAAAATGTCCTCCCGTTGTTTTTAGGCGTGCTTGTTATGGTGACGGTGATAGTTTCGGGCGCAACGGCATTGCTCCCTGTAGATCCGAAGGTAGTTTTCTATATTCTGCTGGTGCCTTTGTTCCTTGCGTACAGAGTCATTGTCGATGCGGATATTGTCAAATGCTTTGCAACGTTTCTGTTGTCGTTTGCTATAATGAGCTTCTGCAAGAATTATGCCATAATGATTGATGCAGTTATACACCCTGAGCTTGGAGTGCCGACATTCAGCACCGACGGCGCATTGATACAGCTCGGAATATCCTGTGCAGTGACTGCCGCTATTGCTTATCCGGTAGCAAAATACGGCTCTCATCTTATAAACGGGCTTCCGTACAGAAGGGTATGGCTGATTTCGATAGTAATGTCGCTTATGTTTATCGGATTCAATTTTACGGTACAGCCCGTGCATTATCAGACGCTTTATCTTAACCGTGTTTTTCTGGTTTATATCCTGATAACAACTCTTATGTTCGTTATGCTCGTGCTTATGTATACCGTGTTTTATTTCATAGCGTCCGCTTTGCTGAAAGCCGGCAAGGACAAGGAACATATAAGCGTGCTTGAAATGCAGAAGAAGCAGTACGACGCCCAGCAGAAATATCTTGAGGACACCTCACGCATACGTCACGATTTCAAGCACTCAATCATTGCAATAAAGACGCTTGCCGATGACGGCGATATAGAGGAGCTGAAAAGCTATCTTGATAACTATATAGATACGTTCCCGAGCAGATCGCCCGTGCGTTACTGCGGAAACTATGCGCTCAACGCTCTGCTGAGCCACTTTGAAGAACAGGCACAGCAACACGGTATTACTCTCAGATTGCGGATCGATACCGATAACAAGGAGGAGGCTGTGCTGTCCGACGACGAGCTTTGCTGTATAGTCGGTAACATACTTGAAAATGCGGTAAACGCAAGCCTTATGCTTCCTGAAAACAACGATCGCAGAATCTCACTTTCGGTAAAGGCGGACGATGCCTCAGGCAACCTTTACATAGTAGCTGAAAATAATTTTAACGGCAAAGTACGTTGTGAGGGCGGACACTATTATTCCACCACCAAGGGCGGTAACGGCATAGGGCTTGAATCAGTGCTGTTCACAGCCGAAAAACACGGCGGTACGGCAACCTTCTATCATAAGGGTAAGGTATTCTGCTCCGATGTGGTCATACCGCTAAAATAAGCTAAAATAAGACAGCATAAGAATAAGCACCCCCGTTCAACTGAACGGGGGTGCTGCTATTATTTATTCTGCCGATTAAAGCTCGATAACAATATCATTCTCAGCCTTTAAGATGCTGTCAAGAATGAGCTTGCCTTCAATCTTTTCACCGTTTACCGTTACACTCTTAACGCCGTGTTCACTGCCGTTCGGGTTCTTAACGGTAACATTCAGCTTCTTGCCTCTGAATGTCTTCTTCATTGTGTATTCCTTCCACTCTGAAGGGATAGAAGGATCGATTACGATACCCTTTGTTTCGGGGTTAAGACCGAGGATACCCTCTGTAGTACCTACCATAACGGTAGAAGCCGTACCTGTCAGCCAGTGTACATGAGCACGACCTGCGAAGGGGCTGTCCTTACCTTCAACGAACTGACCGTAAACATAGGGCTCAAGAACTCTGTGCTCTGCGTTCTCGTTGTAGGTTGCGGGAGCTGCTTCCTTCCAGTACTTATATGCACGGTTGCCGTGACCGAGCTTTGACTCTGCGAGTATCAGCCAACCCTGAGGCTGTGAGAAGATACCTGCATTTTCCTTTGTGCACTTGTTGAAGCACTGCATAAGAGCACCGTCAAAGCCGTGCTTAACATAAGGAGGATACATAACCATTGCGCCGTAAGGAGTGTTAAGCTCTCTTTCTACGCTGTCCATAGCCTTTTCAGCCTGTTCCTTGCTTGCAAAACCGGAGATGACTGACCAAGACTGAGGATTGAGCCACATTGAAGCCTCGGGGTCTGTTCTCTGACCGATAACAGTGCCGTCTTCCTTGTAGCCTCTTATCCATCTGTCCTCGTTCCAGCAAGCTGACAGTATCTCGTCGAGCTTAGCCTTTACTTCGTCAAGGTACTTTGCGTACTCTGCGTCGTTCTTCTCAAGAGCGTATGTCTTTAAGATTTTTATTGCGTAAACAAGCTGGAATGCTACGAATGTAGATTCGCCCTTCTTGCCAAGACGTAAGCAGTCGTTCCAGTCAGCGTGAAGACCTGCGGGCATACCGTGGTTGCCGAGGTGGTTCATCGAGAAGTCGATAGCTCTCTTTAAGTGATCGTATACTGTGCCGGATTCGCCGTCGTTTGCATACGAGATAACTTCGTCAAGGAATGCGTGGTCGCCGCTTTCGGAGATGTACTTGTAAACTGTCGGGAACAGCCACAGAGCGTCATCTGCACGGTATGAGGGGTGACCTGTCTGCTTAGCGTATACGCTGTTTTCATCGTTTTCGTCGGGGTGGTTTTCCTGTCCTGCCTTGTGATCGTACTTAACGAGGGGAAGACCTGCGCCGTTTGTAACCTGAGCAGAGAGCATGAATACGATCTGCTTCTTAGCCATTTCGGGAGCAAGGTGGATAACGCCCTGAATATCCTGTACAGTATCACGGTAGCCGAAGCCGTTTCTCAGACCGCAATACTGGAATGATGCGGCTCTTGACCAGATGAATGTGATGAAGCAGTTGTAAGCGTTCCATACATTTACCATATTGTTGAAGTCTGCATCGGGAGTATTTACCTGCAGATTGTCGAGCTTTGAGTGCCAGTAGTTCTTAAGTTCTGCAAGATCCTTCTCTACAGCGTTCTCATTCTCGTACTTAGCGATGATAGCCTCAATTTCAGCCTCTGTCTTCTGACCGCCGAGAATATAAGTGAGTACCTTTGTTTCGCCGGGCTGTAAAACGATGTCGCTCTGGAGTGCGCCGCAGGAGTTTGTGTTGTAGTTAAGGTCGCCCTTTAAACCTTCTTCAATGCCCTTGGGGTTGTTGTATGTTCTGTAAGAGCCTACGAAAGCGTCACGGTCACCGCAGTAAGCGTCAACCTTAGCAGAAGCAAGACCTAAGAAACGTCCGCTGTTGGGGTTGTATATCTCATTCTGCATCTGGTGGATATACTTGTTCTTGAAGTATGTTTTTGTGATGAACAGGGTGTACTGGAGGTTGACCTGATCCTGCTCGTAGTTGGGATCGTTAACGAACTCGCAGTAGCCTGTAACGCTCAGCTTACGGGGCTTTGTGTCTGTGTTGGTTATCTTTGCGGCCCATACTTCATAAGTAGCGTCCATAGGAACGTAGTATGTAACCTCAGACTTTATCTTCTTGTACTCTGAGGTGATGACAGTGTAGGCTGTACCGTGACGGCACTCGCTCTTGTAGCTGTCGAGGGGCTTGCATACGGGCGCCCACGAAGCCGACCAGAAATCATTGTCCTCAGCGTCCTTGATATATACATATCTGCCGGGCTGATCGTTGGGAACAGCATTGAAACGGTAACGGATAACACGTCCGTTTGCACCGGATTTAACGAAGCTGTAGCCGCCTGCGTTGTTTGAAATGATAGCACCGTATTCGGGTGAGCCTAAGTAGTTTGCCCATGCCGACGGAGTATCGGGTCTTGTGATGACATATTCCTTGTTTTCAAGGTCAAAATGTCCGTAATTCATCAGAAAGTCCTCCTTGATATTATATTCCCCGTAAACAAGCTGTTTCACGGGTTTTAAATTCCTTTGCGTAACTTCATTATATCAGGAAATCGTTTTCATTTCAAGGGCGGTATTGTGCACAAATTTAGTTGTCTGTTTTTGTGCAGTATTGCTATATCACTGATTGACGCCCGACAGATGAAATTTATCTGTGAAAAATACTGAAAATTACCGCTCATTCCCCTGTTTACAGTATTTTAACATTGATTTTACCGATTTTAAGTAGTATAATTATTCAAAGAAAAATAAAAAGAACAAAAGACAAGAGGTAAACTTATGAACTGGGCAATTATTGAGCAGGTCGTTATAATGGGTCTGCTCGCAGGCGTCGGCATACTCTGCCGTAAGCTGAAGCTGCTTGACGATGCCTGCACCAAAAAGCTTTCAACCGTTGTGCTTAATTTCGCAACACCTATGGTTATTCTGGTATCCTATCAGAAGCCGTTCGACCCCGAAACGCTGAACACACTGCTTTTATCATTCCTCATAGCGATAATAAGCTATGCCATAGCGTTTATACTTGTTCCGTTGATAATACGCAGTAAGGACAAGGAGGGCCAGCTGATAGAGCGTTTCAGTTGCCTTTACTCAAACTGTGCCTTTATGGGCATACCGCTGATACAGGGCGTATACGGCACTGAGGGCGTATTCTGCCTTACGGCATACGTTACTATGTTCAATCTCTGCTCGTGGACGCACGGAGTTGTTATGATGAAGGGCGGAAAGCCGAACTTTAAGCAGATGCTGAAGTCGCTGTTATCTCCGAGCATCATCGTTACAATAATCGGTATTATCCTGTTCCTTTGCAACTTCACTCTGCCGAATGTAATTCTTGAAGCGGCACAGCACCTTGCAAATATCAACACACCGCTCGCAATGATAATAGCAGGCTCAACTATAGCTACGGTAAAGCTGCTCCCTGCGCTGAAAAAGCCAAGACTTTACTACACCTGCTTTGTAAAGCTGTTCCTGCTTCCTGCACTGCTTACCGTTATCTGCCTTGTGTTTAAGATAGATCAGACCGTAGCTGGCGTAAACATACTCGCTACCGCCTGCCCCGCCGCTGCTATGTGTACAATGTTTGCCCTGCTCTATGACAGGGACGCAGGCTACAGTGCGGAGGTGTTTGCGGTAAGCACCATACTTTCGATGGTCACACTGCCGCTTACACTGATGTACTATACGGCGCTTGCAGGGGTATTCATGTAATTTAAGCGTTATAAAGGAGCATATCTCATGACAAATATCACAACAGAAACCTGTGCCGCATTGCTTGATATACTCAGGGAGAAGAATCCACTTGTACATTGCATCACAAACTATGTTACCGCAAACACCGTTGCAAACGGACTTCTTGCGGCAGGCGCATCTCCCGTTATGGCGGACAGCCCGCTTGACGCAGAGGATATAACCGCAAAGGCATCGGCGGTACTGTTCAATATGGGTACGCTCAGCAAGGACAGGCTTCGTGCAATGCTGATTTCCGCACAGAAGGCGGCGGATATGTCAAATCCGATAGTGCTTGACCCTGTAGGCGCAGGCTCTACAGATAACAGATTACGAAGCACTATGCAGCTTCTGCGTCAGTTCAGATTCGCCGCAGTAAGAGGCAACGCTTCCGAAATATCCGCACTGCTTTCGACAAGCCCTATTACTATGAAGGCGGAAAAGGGCGTGGACAGTGCCGAAACAACGCTTGAGGACAAAATATCGCTTGCCAAAAAAGCGGCAAAGCGTTACAGCTGTACCGTTATGGTAACAGGCAGTACCGATGTCATAGCAAACGGCGGCAGGGTAGCGCTTGTTTCAAACGGTGTGCCTATGATGAGCAAGATTACCGGCACGGGCTGTCTTGCGTCCGGACTTGTAGCGGCGCTGTGCGGCTGTACAGAGGACAGCTTTGAGGCGGCGGTAACAGCGGCGGCGCTTATCGGAACGGTAGGCGAAATTGCAAGCGAAACCGCAAAGGGTACAGGCTCGCTGTATGTCGGTATGCTTGACACGCTGACGAATATTACTCCCGACATTTTCACACAATACGCAAAGATAGAAAATTACACAGGAGAATAATAAGATGGAAGACCTGGATAAGATCCGCGAGTTTTTCGCAAAAGACCGTTTCGCTACGGAAAACGGCGCAGTGATTGAAGCTGTAGGGAAAAATACAGCTACAGTCGGTATGAAGATAGAATCACGTCATCGCAATGCCGCAGGAATAGTAATGGGCGGAGCGATTTTCACCCTTGCCGATTTTGCCTTTGCGGTAGCGTCAAACCACGAAAAATTAGGCACTGTATCGCTAAACGCAAATATTACGTTTTTAAGAGCCTCCAAGGGCGATAAGCTCATAGCAACGGCTGAATGCGTCCGTGACGGAAGAACGACCTGTTATTATCGTGTTTCGGTTACAGATAATACCGGCGCACTTATAGCCGAAATTACAACAAGCGGATATAAGACAAGCTGATTTGAGCAAGACCGCAGGGCAGTTTTCAAAGTATAATACTTTTTGGCGGAATATTCTTAACTCCTCTTAAATCTTAATTGCCGTCAAGCGTAGATTTTGTGCCGTTTTACGCCATATTTCGACCGTTATACGCCACGCTATTGACAAAAAAGCGTGAGTATGGTAAAATGTGTTTGTGTTACAGCGCTGAGAAGTACTGTAAATACGGTTATATTTTAGGTTGATCGGATATAGGAGGATTTTATTATGAACAAAACTGCGGCAATACTTATTGCATTTTTCCTCGGCGGACTTGGCGTTCATCGCTTTATGGCAGGAAAAATCGGAACAGGCATTATCTGGCTTCTCACAGGCGGATGCTTCGGTATAGGCTGGCTCGTAGACCTGATTCAGGTTTGCACAGGCAAGTTTACAACTAAGGACGGCGCACCCTGGGTAACAGAATAATCTGTAAATGACAACTCCCGACTTATGCTGAGCATAGGTCGGGAGTTTTTTCTTTATCGGTTGCTGACGCTGTATGCGATCTTCTTTTCGTCAAGATAGTCCTTGACGGCATTGAAAGCCTTGAGCGTTGAATTTTCATCGCTTATTTTTATTGTAGCACCGGCTTCAAGTCCGTCTATTTCCGATTTTAATTCTTCGATTCCGATTTCGTGATTATTAACAAAATACTTGTCCTCGGAAATAGTTATCTCCAGCGCAAAGCTGTCGGTGTTACCGGGATTTCCGCCCTCGGCGGATATGTTGCTTGTCTGTGCTTTTGATGAATTATCCGCACTGCTTATGTCAGATGCCGTATTTGCTTCGGAAGATGTTGCCGTTTGTTCGCCGTTTATCAGCTTGCTGATTTCGGGATAGCCGAAATATATTAAAGCACCGCATACGGCAAGCAGGAGTATCACAATAATAAACTTTTTCATATTGCACCTCTTTTACTGTGCTTCGATAAAGCTGATGCTGTTTTCCGACAGTTTGGCTTTAAGAGCTTTGTACGCCTTAAGAGATGAGCCTTCATCGGCTATCTTTACGGGCAGATTCTTATCGAGCGACTTTATGCTGTCGATAAGCTCGTCAAGGGTAACCTTTTTATTATCGTATATGTATTCGTTACCTGACACGGTAACATTGATATATTCAAGCTCCTCTACAACCGATACGGTGTTTGAGTTATCCGCAATGCCTGAGCCTTCGCCGTCACCGTTTCCGCCGCCAAAGCCGAAGCCCTTGAACGCAAATACCGCAACAACCGCCAGAGCGGCAACAACTAATAATATTATAAGTCCGACAGGTACTGCACCTTTATTATTTATCTTTTTCATTTAAGCTCCTTCGTGTCAGCTTGCAAAAACCGAAACATCGGTTTCCGAGTAGAATAGATGCGTATATTCGCTTTTCATCGTGTTTATTATTTTCATAGTGTCAAGATATGCCGAGGTAGTTCCGCTTTCTGTAGCGTCATAAGAAAACTCTATAAGAATAGTATTATCGGCGGTGTAGCCCTGCTCTTTGAACAGCTCCCGCACTTCATCGGTCATTATGCTTATATCGGATTTTGGTATTTCCTTAACTATTTCTTCGCCTTTGGCAAATTTCAGCGTCCAGCCGTTCTCACCGCTCATATCAAGATGCAGCTTAAGGTTCTTGTTCTCGCTGAAATCCATTATCGCATCTGTGTTTTCGCCGCTTCTGTCAACAGCAGAATTGGCTTCTTCAAGCCGTTTGTCCGCCTGTTCGTTTTTCTCCTGCGCTTCACCGAGAAGCTCGTCTGCCTTGTCATTTTTTGCTTTTGCTTCTTCCAGCTCGGCGCTTACCTGCTGCTGTTTATCTTCAAGATCTTTCTTCAGATTGTCCGTTTCCAGACTGCTGAAGATTATAAAGAAGAACAGGATAATCATTATAACATCAAGCAGAGAAGTGAAGTCGAGGATTATCTGTCGTTTCTTCATTTTCTGCTGCTTCCCTTTTTGGTGTAGTGGCTTTTTACGAGAATATCAATTTTTTCAATCGCCGATTCTACCGTTGTCTGAAAAACCGAATTCAGCACCTTGAAAAAAATCGAGAACACAAGACCCCATGCGGTAGTGTCAAGCGCTAAGAAGAAGTTTGCTTTCAGTTCCTGTGTTGCTCCGCCCGTTATATCAAGCGACAATAACGCAAGCACCGTTCCGAGCATACCCAGCAGGGGAAATATTGATACAAGCGCAATAAAAGCAGAGTAGCAGAAGTTTATCCAGTTGAACGAGGTGTTCTTATAGTCGATTTCGTTGTTTACGCTCATACTTTTCAGTATCTTCCTCGACCATACCACCGATATGATAAGAAGGGTAAGGCACACCGGGAACAAGGCAAATATAAGCGGTGACACGAATGGTCCGAAATTTTTCAATGCGTCTGTTAAAGCTCCCATAGCCCTTACCTCCGTCTTTCGACAAAATCCTTTAAATTTCTACATAATTATATCACCGACAAAGTTAAAAGTCAATTGAAAGAAAGTATTTCATTTTGTAGTTTTACGGGATCATTTCTGAACCGATACACCTATATCGGTCAGTGTTGCAATTGCCCTCTTGTCTGTCTGTGCAAACCGCTGTGACAGATACCTCAGAGCCGCACCAAGCTCTCCGTCCGGTCCGCCGTACTGCGACAGGATATAGCTTGCGAGCTTCGGATTGCGGTTTTTGATGACGACAGGTATCTGCGTCCTTTTTTCAAATATAAACATAAGCCCTCCTTATAATATCCACTGACCGCTCAGCCAGTCCCAACCGCAATCTTTTCCTGCACACGAGGCTCTCAGCGGATAGAATTCGTTCTCAAACGCACAACGGCACGCTTCTGTCTGCTTCACTGCCTCACGGTACAGTTCGAGAGCCTTTTCATCGTCCGGGTGGGTGTCGAGGAACAGCTTTAAGTCCTGTGCATAGAAGTCTGCGGCGGACAGCTGTCTTAACAGCTGAGAAGCTCTTGACGGCATATTATACGCCATTGTAAAGCCCCCTTTCATATTCGTCCAACGTAATGTTAAGTTCGGGGAAGACAGTTCCCGCTCTCATTGCCGTTTCAGGATCGTACAGCTTTCCGAGCCGCTGGAACGGTGCGTAAGCATATCCTGCCTTCTTTTTTACAGGAATACTGCCGTCACTTTCCGTGCAGCAGAAAAATCCGTCCTTATTCATATTCGTTTTGCTCCTTTCATTCGTGTTTTTTCGGCTTTACAGTACATTTTATGCGCATTTGTACTTGTATGTTACAAATGGGATATTTTGACATATACATAACAATGGTATCTCAAAAACAGCATTGACACCGCCGCAAATGTGTTATATACTGTGTCTGTCAGACAGATCCTATACGATTTTTACATCTATAAAGCAAGGGAGCTCGTGAACGGGCTGAGAGGGAATTGCAATTCCGACCTTTGAACCTGATTTGGATAATGCCAACGTAGGGAACGGTTGTTTTAGTGCGCATAAAAACATCGGCTCCCGCAGACAGTGTGGGAGCTTTTTTGACGGACAAAAGAAAAGAGGTATTTTTGTATGAATAAAAAGGTAAGTATTCAGAAACTCGCAATTTCAGGCGTTCTCATCGCATTGGCGGTAGTGCTGAGCGGATTTTCAATCCCGATAGGAGCGTCAAAGTGTTTCCCCATTCAGCATATGGTAAACGTGATAGCAGGCACACTGCTCGGACCGTGGTACGCTGTGGGAATGGCATTTGTCACATCGCTTATAAGACTTATAATGGGTACAGGCACACTGCTTGCTTTCCCCGGAAGTATGGTAGGCGCACTCTGCTGCGGACTTGCTTTCAGATACATTTTCCCGAAATGGTCGTTTGCTAAGCGTGTTCCGATAGCTTTCCTCGGTGAGATAATCGGCACAGGTATCCTCGGCGCTATGGCTGCTTTCCCCATTGCCACATTTGTAATGGGCAAAGAGGCGGCTTTATTCACTTACGTTATCCCCTTCGGTGTAAGCACGGTAGGCGGTGCGCTGATAGCATCCGTCCTCATGTTCGCCCTTGCAAAGACGGGAGTTATAAATATGATGTTCAGACAGACAAGCGAGAAAAAAGCGTAAACGTCCATAAATAAATCAAAGCCACAGAGATTATTCCCTGTGGCTTTTTCTTATTCTCCTGAACCGCTGTCCTTTGTCTGTTCCTTCTTCTTATGATACTTCTTTATCATAACCGCCGTAAGCAGCGATGTAAACGGCACGGTCAGCACAATTCCTATAGTACCGGATATTCCCTGCATTATCTCGATGCAGATATTGTTCGAGTTTATAAGCTGATAGTACGAAAGATCGTAGCAGTAGTCAATCATCAGCGTGACTATCGAGCCGCCGACAAACGCAAGTATCAGCGTGTTGGACATTGTACCCATCATATCCCTGCCGACATTTATACCGCTCCTGAAAAGCTCCGATACGCTGAGCTCCGGCTTCTTTTCGTGTATTTCATCTATAGTTGACGCAAGCGACATTCCCACGTCCATTACTGCGCCGAGTGTTGATATGAGAATACCCGAGAATAAAAGTCCACCTATATTTATAGGTATATTCTGCCCGATAAACAGCAGACTTTCTACTTCGGATACATTATAACCGTTGATTCCGGCAAGTTGACCGAATATCAGAGCCAGCACGCCTGCCACCAGCACTCCGAATGCCGTTCCTGCGATAGCACTGACAGATTTCACATTCGCTCCCGCAACAAAGAATATCGTTATGACGGTAGACAGGACGCATATAATCGCCGCCGCCCAGAACGGCGAAAAGCCTCTGTATACAAGCGGAAAGTAAACGAAAATCGTCAGCACGAATGTAAGAGCAAGACATACCGCAGATTTTATGCCTTTTTTACCGCCCACCAGCCACAGCATGATTACAAACAGCGCAACAAAGGCATATACAACATATTCTCTGTCACGGCTGTAAACAGTCACAACAGGCTCTCCGCCATCATTGGCGCTGACTATGGCTACTACGTCAAGACCTACCGTACACGGCGCACCGAAAAGATTTCCGTTAGGGCTTATCGCACTCAGCTCCTTGCCTGCATAGCTTCCCGTCTTTATCTTTAGAACTACCTCCTGATTGCCGTACCGCTCGCCGTCTTCCTCAAGGTTATCCTTGGTGATTTTTGTTACGGTTGCTTTTTCAAACGTCCTGTTGTATGTCGATACAAGCTCCACCTTGTCGAATGAGTTGAGCAATACAATAAGCACCGCACTTAATGCAATACCGACAAGCGCTATTATATATCCTATGATTTTACCTTTTGTCAAATTCAGCTTATTCATCTTTATCATATCTTTCTGAATACGGTTATCCCCACCGCTTTTACACAGTGGGGACTTCCGTTATTTTATGTGTTTACTTGGAAGATTTCTTATTCTTGATAGCCTCGGGTACTACCATACCTGCCAGAGCGATTGCACTGAGTACCGAGAGAGTGGCAAAGGGAGCAACCGATACCATATTACCTGTGTTGGGGTTTGTGATGTTGTCGTCAGGCTTGCTTGTGTCATCAGGCTTGCTTGTGTCATCAGGCTTGCTTGTGTCATCAGGCTTGCTTGTGTTGTCAGGCTTGCTTGTGTCATCGGGCTTGCTTGTGTCATCAGGCTTGCTTGTGTCGTCAGGCTTGCTTACATCTGAGCTTGTATCGTCATCTGCGGGTTCTTCGGGCTTTGCTTTAAGAGCGGCAACCGCTTCGTTGAGATAAGCTGTAGCTTCTGCAATCTTGTCGCTTGTAGACTGATTGTCTGCGATGATCGTTTCGGCATTCTTGATAGCCTCGTTTACCTTGGCAACGCTTTCGTCTGTGTACTTGTCAGCCTCAAGCTGTTTCTTTGCGGCTTCGACAGCCTCGTTCAGTGCGGTTGTATCAGCCTTCTTTACAATTGTGTATGCAGATGAGCCTTCAAGCACCTTGTTTGTATCTGCGTCATAGGTTGTGATTGTTACTGCGGTTTCTGTCATATTGATTACCGAGTAGCTGGGTGTCCAAGTCTGGCTTCTTTCAGCTATGTAATCCTGCTGTGCGGGGATAAGCTCATAGTACTTTGAACCCGTAGCTGAGTTAGCCTCCATATATACCGTACCCTCAGGGTCAACTATCGTGCCGGTAACAAGGTCTGAGTTTATCGTGTAGCAGTTGTTCTGAGTAAGATAATCCTCGCCGTAGGCATTGCTTCTGTCGAATGCCGTATGTTCTTTACCGTCACCGCTTAACTGATAGCTTCTTGAATATGTGTGATCGTGACCCTGTAAAGCTACGTCAATGTCGAACTCGTCAAAGATAGGAGTAAGCTGTGTTCTTAAGATGATACCGTCAGAGTCGGAGTGGTCGAGACCGGAGCCGTATATATCCTGGTGGAACATTACGATTCTCCACTTCTTGTCCTTGTTTTCGTTTACGGCCTTTTCGATTACATTTCTGTGAGTAGCACAGTTGTAGTTGTTCGTGTCGATTACGATGAACAGTGCATCGCCGTATGTGTAGTAGTAATCTGTGCCTGCGTTTGTGTGTCCGAGAGCGTAAGTTGTATCGTCAAGGTCGAATGAGTTGGGCATGTTGAAGTGGTAAGAATACTGATATGATCCGCTGTCGTGGTTGCCTATTGTAGTGGATACCGGGAGAGAAGCGAGAGCCGAAGCGTTAAGATAACCGGCATATTCATATTCCCTGTCGGCATAGTTTACCTGGTCGCCTGCACTTAACATAAAGCTGACCTCAGGGTGAGCTGTAATTGCGTTATTAAGTGTCTTGTTCCAGTTGAAAGCGTCATTCCTTGCGGCGATCTCATTCTTCATTTTTTCATTTTCACTGCTTATCTGATTCTTGCACGCACCGATCTGGGGGTCGCCTACATAAAGGAATGAGAACGAATCGGGGTTGCCAGTCTTTACGCTTTCGACCTTCTGCCATTCGCCGTTTTTGAATACCTGATAATAGTACTGCGTTTCCTTTTCAAGATTCTTTACGGTTACCTTGTTAGAGAAATAACCGTCAAGAGCCTCAATGTTTATTGAAACTTGTGTGCCGGTAAACTCTGTTGCGTCCTTCATATCCTCTTTCTTTGCGATTCTTACCTTAGGCTGTTCAACAGTCTTTGAGTACCACGCAAAGCCAAGCTGTGTTTCGTCTGCGCCTATGTTTACCGAAACCTTTTCGTAATCGTTCTTGACTGTTTCCCAGTCTGTTTTCCACTGTGTCCATTCGGTCGTAGCTCCCTGCGAACCGTCATTCCAGTGCTCTGTAGCGGCATAAGCTGTCATAGCCGCACTTGATACCATAATAGCGGCGAGTGTGCCTGCCATTACTTTCTTTCCTGTTTTCATGTTTCTCATGATGATGTCCTTTCATTTGTTCATTTATACCTCTTGTGTACAAGCCGATTATAACACCGTCAGAGAAAATTAATCACCAAAAGAATTTAAAGAGTTTGTAAAATGTGTAACGGCCTGCGTTTACAAGCCGTTACTTATATACCTATCTTTTTGTTATATACAGCCTCTTAGTCCCCGTATTCTCGCAGAAATATCTGTCATGCTCTGCAAGAAGCATTGTCTGTTCACCGCCCGACAGCGTACTGAACGGTCTGTACAGAATGTCGCAGTCCGTACCCATATAAGACAGCTCACGGATTACCTCCCATTCCTGCACATCAGGACAGATTATCCCTTACTTTATTTGTCAATAGGCGGACTGAAAATTAAGCTCGTCATTTGAGCGGTTTACGGCGAAATTTAGACGAGTTGACAAAAAATAACTGATATGCTATAATTTATTTTACAGGGATATTTTGCCTGTATTTTACTTGAAAGCCGAATGCGATACTATTAACGATACTATTAAAAGGAGCGATTCGACCGATGAAAATTAAAAACCGTTTTAAAAAAGCTGTGGCGGCACTGATGCTTGTCACAATGACCGCAATTTCCGTATGCGCCTGTGCCGATAAGAGCGGATCCGACAAGTCAGGCGAGCCTGGTGCGGTGCAGGGAAACTACTATCTTGACGCAGACAAATCAAAGCAATACATCAGCTTTAACGAGGACAACAGCTTCAGATTTGTCGGATATGATTTTGAAGTGCTCGCAAAAGACCTTGTCGGTGATATGATAGAAGATAAGACGGATCTTGCCGAAAGGCTTGACGATGCTTATACATATCATTTTGATAAGGATACGAATGAGATTTGGTTTAACGTTCTGCAGTCCGATAGCTCCGATTCCGCTGAATTTGTGATTCCGATGCAGCTCGGCGGTGACAAACAGAGCGTGACGTTTCTGAATAAAACATATACGGCAATACCGCACAATTAACGGCCATCGCCTTTGCCGCACGCTTGCTTGCATATTTTCCGTCATCTTACACAAATTTCGCTTGACAGGCGCAAGCCTGCCCACGCTCAATTTATACAATCTGACGAAAAATCTGACTGCGCAATCGCACGACAATAATTATGCAGTATTGCCATAAAATTGCACAGTAACAATTATGGCACACTTAATATACACGGTGTGCCGTTTTTGGTATCGGAGGGATAACTTATGGGCGGTATAATGTACCGGACGGAAAATCTTAATAAAAGCTATGCTGACGGTGACGGAGTGTGCTATGCTCTGAAGGATGTAAATCTTGATATAAGCAAGGGTCAGATGGTGGCGATTGTCGGCGAGTCGGGGAGCGGAAAATCAACGCTTTTAAATATACTCGGAGCGATAGACAGCGCAACCGGCGGAAAGGTCATAGCGAACGGAAAAAATATAGCAGGTCTGTCGGAAGAACAGCTTAGCACTTACCGCAGTAAAACTGTGGGATTTGTTTTTCAGGCGTTTCATATCATTGATTGCTACACGGTATATGACAATATCGAGCTTCCGCTTATAATAAACAAAGTGCCGGGATCACAGCGTGACGATATGATAAGGAAAGCGGTCGCACGGGTGGGGCTTGACGATAAGCTGAGAACCAAGTGCAACAAGCTGTCGGGCGGAGAAAAGCAGAGGGTGGCTATCGCAAGGGCGCTTGTTCATTCGCCTGATGTAATACTTGCGGATGAGCCTTGCGGAAATCTGGACAGCCGTAACAGTGAAAGCATAATGAAACTGTTGCGTGGGCTTGTTGATGAAGATACTCTTGTGGTGATGGTCACTCACAGCAAGACAGACGCACGGTTGTGCGACAGAATAATTACGCTCAGTGACGGTATGGTGGTAAGCGATGAAATTATACGATGAAATAAGGCTAGCTGTAAGAGAAGGAAAAAAGTGTCTGCCTTATCTTATTATTACCGCACTTATGTTTGCGATAGTTTCTGCGGTTGCGTCCTGTCTGTTTCTGACAGCAGTGAATTTACGGCGGGATTATTACGATTATCTTGATAAACAGACGCAGGGAGGACACGAATTCATTGTAACCTGCGGTTATACTGCCGGTGTTAAGGACAAGCTGTCGGAGTGCGGCTTTGATAAAGTTGTACATCTGTCATCGGCGGATTACGATGCCGGTATATATGTGTCTGACAGCGGAAAGAAAATCGGGCTTCTGCAAAATCTTCCGCTGTGCTTCATTGATGAGCTGCTTAGCGAGTCCTCCGGCTTCGACTGTGAAATGATCGGCGGTGAGGATATAAAACCGTGTTTCGATACTCCGGGATCTGACAGTATGTGGATAGATGAATATATAGCCCTTTCGGAATCGCTTGCCGTCGGTGATAAGCTGAGTGTTAAAAGTAAAGAAAAAACGATAAAGGAATACACGATAGCAGGAATATACAGCGGAGAGAACACATTTTTTGCGTATCCCGTTATCGTTCCGTTTAATTCATATTACGACAGTGCGGTTGCAAATAACCGACAGATTGACAGCGTTTTTTCATGCACGATAAACAGCATGCACCAATATGACAAAACGGTCACTGCGGCAAGGCAAAACGGGTTTGATATAGATGCAAGTGCGTTTGAAATGGGTATAACCGCTATTAACTATGCGTACATACTTTTTATCGGGCTGGCTGTTTTGTTTGCAGGGATAGCTTTCTTTTCTGTTTTAAATACATTTTCGGTAACAATAGCGAAACGCTCGCATATAATGACAAATTTCATACTGTTGGGGGCGAAAAAAAACAACGTATACGCAATATATTTTATCCCTTATTTTTCATCACTGCTGCTCGGCGCTGCAATCGGATTTTTGCTGATGCACCTGCTGTTTTCCTATGTTTCATCCCTGACAAAAAGCCTGCTTTGTTTTGAGGTGGCTTTGGAAACAGCAAGCGGCATTGTGGGCATATCGGCATTCGCTCTCTTGTTTATAGCCGTACTTGCGGTTATGCTTTATTGCAAATTCCGCACGCTGAGCGGAATAAACCTCTCTGACACGGTAAGAGAATATGACAGATAACAGAAAGGCGTAAGATGAAAATAACCGATATATTAAAGCTGGCAATGAAGAATCTGACCGGACACAAGCGTATTATGCTGAGGGTGGCTGTAAGCGTTTTGACTGTTGTGCTGCTGTGCTGCTCTGCGGCTGTTTTTGTGTCGGCAGTTACCGATGAATTATCGGATATACAGTACAAGCATATAGATCAGGCGTGTGCAACGGTGTTTGCATATTCCGATACCGCAAAGCAGGCAGAGGATACTGCGGACGATATTATATCAAAAATAACCGCCGTGTCAGAAGTAATCTCCTGCAACGTCGGTTATCAATACAATATATATACGACAAGCGAATATCTGAATTCCGTATCACAGTCAATTGACAGTGAAGACCATCTGGTGAAGGATATAACGCTTATCTGCGGTGACGATATGAAAAAAACTGCGTCTGTGGATATGATGCGGCAGAGCAAGCATATTCTTGCGGTAGATATGCGGTATGATGTGATTTCGGAAAATCAACGCATCAGCTTTGAACACAACTATCCCGACAAACAAATCTTTTTGTACGGCAGAAACATAAGCGGTGATGACGAGGTCGTTATTTCGGAAGATTTTCTGTCCGAACTGGGATTTACCCGTGAGGAAATGGAAAGGCTGACAGGCAATCGTGTTTCACTGAAACGTACCGACAACGGTGAAATATATCTTGACGGGTTTACCGTTTGCGGAATAGCAAGCAGTGAGGCTGCCGCAAGCGTGTTCGGACAAAGCTTGATGATTACAAAAAGCGCCGCCGAAAAAACAAAACTCTGCTACAGCGATGCCGCAGTACATCTGTATTATGACAGCTTTCAGAAAGCGCTTGAAGCTTGTGAGCAAGCCGAAAAAAACGGTATTCACGCAACTGTCGGATATGCTCTTATGATATATTCAAGAATAGACAGAGTAAGTGCCTTTATCGAAAAGATTCTGATTGTTATACTGCCGCTTATATGTGTTTCAATGCTGCTGTCGGCGGCATCCGCACTTTTGCTGTATTATTCGGACACCGCACAGAGAATAGCTGTGATGAGAGCGCTCGGAGCCACAAAAACGGATGTGTACGGAATAACTCTTGCGGAAACGGTTCTTGCTGTTTTTGTTTCGGGTATAGCCGGATTTCTGCTGTCGGTCGGTGTAAATGCCATGTATAACATATGGCTTGAAAGCTATTTTGATTTATCTGTGCAGATTATAAGCACTGTTCAGCTTATCGCAGGTGCGGTATCCTGTATGTTTATGTTTGCTTGTGTACTTACAGCGTCTTTTGTAACAACGATAAAAATCTCATCTGCATCTATAGACCGTATGCTGAAAGGTGAGCGTTGACGCCCTCACGCCTGCATCGTTCCCTTCAGCATCTGTCTGTCACGAGGACGCTTTCTTATGCGGAAAATAATATCCGACACGATAAAAGAAACTATAAGCCCCGCAAGCAGTATCACCACTGCAAGCAATGCCGCAACAGGCAGACTGTCGGAAAGCTCGGTAGGCAGAAACTTAAATCCCTCCACCATAAAATGATCCCCGAAAAAGCCCGCTATCAGGTTGAATATCGAATATCCGAAGAAGACGATCCACATAAGAAAATAAGTCGATGCAAGCGGCAGACTGACGCCGATTATTATTGCCGATATAAGCAAAAAGTCGGGCAGAGCGGAAGGGTTCACAACAGCGGTAACAATAATCGCAGGTATCAGAGCCACAACGCTCATTATCAGCAAAAATACCTGCACAGCCCTCGTCCGCAGACACTTGTAAAGCCTGCTTGTGCGGATATAGACGCTCACATAAATATCCGAATACAACGATGACACGCCGAAAAATAGGAGCACTGTTATAAACGGTACGGTCGTCAGATAAAACGGATAATCATCACTGCCTCTTATTTCAGGCGCAACCGCCATCCCAACGGTTACCGCCACAATGACAGCGGCAAAGCATATAAGCCACGCAATATTGGCGGCGGTAAGCCTGAAAACACGCTTTATAACGAATCTAAGCGATAAAAGAAAATTCTTCATATCTTCATATACCTCCTCAGAACTGCCAGTTTTCCTTGATGTAACGGCAGGCGGACGCTGTTGATACAGCCGTTCCGACCGCCCCGACCACAGTTAATATAATGCTCGCAGTAAGTGCGGCGATGTAGCTTATATGGCTCGCCGCTGTTGCTGTTGCCGACAGAATAAACATAGCGACAAGCAACGTTATCAGAAGAAGAATGCTTCTTGCGTTAGCGGTTTTTGTAGATACGAGCGGACGTATCAGAATGCCGGACAGAAGCGATGCGCCAAGTGAAAACAGCACCATAGGCGGCAGATCTGCAAATTCAAGGTCACCGCTCATAAGCGTGAAAATTCCGAGTACGAGCGATACTGCCACCGCAGTAACAGACGAGATTATAACAGAGCCTGCAAGCGACTTGCCAAACTTTTCTCCGCCGTGCTTTATCGTTCTTGCGTACTTACTGCCGTCAACCTTGTAGTAGAGATTTATAGCGTTGCCGTTTATTAATAGCGCACCTGCAAAGCCGATAACACAGCACACTGTGTTAAGGGCGGAATATGCAATATCGTCATTTTCCTCTGCGGCCGCTGTGCTGTCGTCTGTGTTTTCTCTGTCGCTTTTTCCTGCGGCAGAGCCGGCTAAGAAGCCTATAACATATATTGCCGCAACCATAACTATCATAATGAGTGAAACCTTGAACAGCGTGTTAGCATTGAATAAGCGTACCGATTTCATCATACTTATGCCTCCTTTTTAAGAGCAAGGCGTTTTTCTTCCGCAATCTTCATAAGGTCAATGCTGAGCTGGCTTAATGTAGGACGTTCCGTAACAGCACCCAGTGCTTCGAGCTTCTGCTTGTTTTCGGCTAAGGCAAGACCTGTTGCTGTGGACGATGAATGGGAAGAGCAGAGCAGAAGCGGCGATATTTTGTCAAGGCTTTCGGGTTCTGCACTGAGGGCAATATACTTGTCCTTCAGATCCTCTGTGAAGCCCTGCTCGACTACCTTGCCGTTATCCATAAATATTACATAGTCTGCGGCATTTTCCATATCGGCTATGTTGTGGGTCGAGAAGATTATACTCCTTTCGCCGTTACCGCTGTCTATATAGTCACGGAAGCGGTCGCACAGCCTGTCACGCATAAGCGGGTCGAGCGATGAGCCGGGCTCGTCAAGCACCAGCAGATCGGTTTCTCTTGCAAAAGCTGATGCCAGGAACACTCTCATCTTCATACCGTCCGACATACTCGATAAAGGCTTTTTGCTGTTTTTCTCATCGGTAACGCCAAGCTCACCGAGAAGCGAATAAAATCTGTCCTTGCTGAATTTATCGAACGCAAGGCTCATGGAAAGTGCAATATCCCTCACCTTCCAGTTAGCCGGGAACATCGCCTGTGATGCGCAGTAGCCGATGCGCTCCTTTACATTACCCTTGTCGGCGTTATCGGTTTCTCCGAAATATGTTACTGTGCCGTCTGTCTTTGCGGTAATACCGCAGATTATATCCATAAGTGTTGTTTTTCCTGCGCCGTTTGCGCCGATAAGCGCCGTTGCGAAGCCTTTCGGAAATGAAAGGTCAACAGGACCCAGCGAAAAATCTTTATATTTTCTGGTAAGATTACTTACCTTGATTACCTCTTCCATATTATCTCCTTTTAAATGAATCATTCAATACTGCCGAGTGTTTTCAGCACCTCGCATACCTCGTCTACGGATAGCCCTGCAAGCCTTGCACAGTCGAGTGCGTCCTGCAGATGCTGTTCAAGAAGTCGCATATACTGTTCCTTTATCATACCCGTGTCCTGAGCATTGACTATATAGCCCTTGCCCTGAACGGCGCTGACAAGCCCCTCCGAGCAAAGCTCCTCGTATGCCTTCATAGTGGTTATTACGCTGATTTTAAGCTCTTTTGCAAGTCCTCTTATCGAGGGAAGATATTCCCCGGCAGAAATCGTGCCGTTCATAATACGTTCCTTGAAATCGGCTGAGATCTGCTTGTATATCGGAATATCGGAATTAAGAAGAATTTTCATAGCTCCTCCTTTTCATATTCGTAAGCTTACGTCACATAACAGGCGATCAAACTGTTTATGTGTTATATATACAGTATAAACTGACACGGACAATTTGTCAATAGGGAAAATGAAAAAAGTCGGAAAAAGTATATCTGTTTTAATTGTGGATTTTAGCGTAACAGTCTGAGTATCGCCATTAAAAGAAAAATGTATGATATAATGTGACATATTTGTAGGGGAGGGGCTTGCCCCTCCCGCAGACTGTCGAAAAACCTCTATCATTATCAAAAATGGGCGTTTAGCGTTGCTCGCTCTGCTGGTTTTGCATCGTGCAAAACTTTTGGCAAGCAACCAAAGCATCCTTGCTTTGGGCGTAGCCCCAAGGCGGGTCGCAGGGACGCCAGTCCCCGTATTCACCCCCTTTCCGGGGGAAAGGGGGCAGGGGGATAGGGATAATAAATCAGAAGTTGATTTCAAAAACAGACTTTTTCTACAATCTGGGTGAGGGGCTTGCCCCTCCCGAAATATAATACACCTTTCTCAAAACATACGGTAATCGTATCAAGCAATTTAAAACGCAGTATGGTTGCTGTCCTGCATAAACGGGTATTCAGGAGAATAATACTGCTTTTCACACCTTTTCATAATTTTTTCACCCTCAGTTATTATTCAATTAACAAACAGGCGTTATAATTTAGCCATAGTCGAAGGAAAAGGTTTTCCGACGGCGATAAGGCGAGTGCCTTGATAACCGCTCAGGCGGTACTATTATAGGAGCGCAGTTACCGCAGATGCGATACCGCTCCGGCTAAGTACAACGAAAGTTTATATACATCCCCTCGATCAATAAGCAGGAACTCCCCCGATGATAAGTCGGGGGAGTTCTTGTGTGCCTGCCGAAAAAACCATTGTTATTAAAGCTGTACAGCGAAATATATTGCCAACACCACTTAAAACATTTTCCGTACCGACAAGGAGTTAATATTTTCGTGACCTTATCAGTACAACTGCACTGACATTAATCTTTCAAAAAAACGCCACTAACCTGAGATATATGTACTAATATGCGGACGTGTAGCGTTAAGCGTCCCTGCATTGACAAGATATACAATGTTCAGGT
>OCHA01000081.1_pt1 | contig 132198 bp, 138 predicted proteins | sample 1538591 | NCBI WGS metagenome assembly OCHA01 (sample SAMN04571710, study PRJEB22368) | human gut metagenome | biome: human gut; material: stool | host: Homo sapiens | place: Luxembourg | collected 2012-09-06 | reverse complement strand
TTTTCGCGAGCCTCCGTCATCAGGCTGCCATTAAACAGATGATATCTCTGTACTGTCAAATCGGGACCGTCAATTATTGTCTCGCCGAGCTTCAACCGAAGCTCGTATTGATACTGGCCGCCGCCCGAGGGCGCGTCCCACTGTACCATGCTTTTAGGGCTCTCTGCCCATCGTATGTTTTGGGGCATACCTGCGCCTGCCGCAAACACTGTCGCCGGCAGTATTCCTACCACCATGCATAAGGACAGCAGCAGCGCCAGCAAACTCTTTTTTCGAAGCATCTTCATTCTCTCCTTTGCAAATAGAATCAGTTTTTGGTATTTCCGCCGTCCGGTCCGGACGGATCCTTTCCTCCGGCTGGCGGGTTATCCTGTGCCTTCCGCTTTTTCCTGTATAAGAATACAAGCAGCAGCGCCAGCAGGACAGCCACCGGTATCGCGGCCAACAGAACGATGTAGACGGCGTTTCCATCCTTTTCGTCTCCCGGCAACGGGTCGGGTTGGATGATTGCAGAAACGGAGAAGGGGGTATCGGAACCGAGTACGGCATACCGGCCCGGGCCGCCGGCTTCAAAGACCAGGCTGCCGTCTTCGGCCTTTGCCTCTATGCGCTCCGGCTCGCCGTCCACCCGCACCGCCTGGTAATGGGCGTAGCCCTCCAGATGGCTGTTCATCGGGATGCGCACCGTCATGGCGCTGTCTTTGATTTCCACCGGCTCCCCGTTCTGGCGGATGCTGATCTCATACACCGACAGCAGGCCGTCCAGTTCTTCTTTCAGCTCCGGCTTCTCTTCAAGCAGGCTCTCCGCCTCCATGACGCCGGCGTACAGCTCCACACCCTCCGGAACCGCTTCGGACAGGGAGACGGAAACGCCGGTATTTTCATCGGTCAGTTCCGCGATGCCTTCGCCGCCGGAATCCTGCCCGTTATCCGTGGTTTCCCCGGTGGCTGACGTCTGCGCGGCGTCCCTTGTCTCGGCGTAGCCGCAGACGGTGCAGGTGCGGCTCTCTGTATTGCCATCCGCCGTCCATGCGCCGAAGCTGTGATCCGCCGCATCCTTTTTGTCGCCGCAGGAACACGCCTGCCAGTGCTGTGCCGCGTCGTGCTTTTGGGTATAGCTGTGCTCATGGGGCGGTTCGGCTTCTCCGCCGCCCGACCCCGCCTTGGTCGCCCAGGGGCCCCATTCGCCGACGTCCGCCACCATATACTGGCCGTCCGGGTCGCCCACGATCATGATCCATCTGGCACGCACCCGTATGGTGTACTCTTCCTGCGGCCGCGTCACCACGTCGTTTGTGAAAAACAAATAGGTGTCGATTTCCACTGCCTTGGACTCGACCACATCGTCGCCCAGCAGCAGCTGCGCCTCGTATTCAAAGCTGTCGCCGGAGGCCGCTCCCGCCGGCCGATCCCACTGCACCTGGTTTTGGTAGCCCGACCAGCGGGGATTTCCCGGCACATATTCCCCCGCCGCCGAAACGGACAGGGGAAGGGCCGCGATCATCAGGCATACCGCCAGCAGCATACTGAAAAGCCGTGCGCCTTTTTGCCGCCCCGGCGGTTTTTCCCTGCGCATACGCAATCTCCTCCCTTTATCGCACCGGAGCGCCCTGCGGGGAAAGCGGCGTTCCGCATGCTCCGCAGAAGCGGCTTCCGGGCGGTATCTCCGCCCCGCACTGGGAGCATTTGTTTTCCAGCTTCGCCCCGCAGTTGTTGCAGAATTTGGCGCCGGCCGCACACTGGGTTTTGCAGGCGGGGCAAACCACCATACCCGCGTTCAGTTCCGCCCCGGCGTTTCGCACCACCACCGAGCGGCCGCCGGAGACGATGCACTGCTCAATCACCTGGAAAATCTCTTCCGGCAGCTTTTTCTGCTTGTAGGCGCCCACACCGGCAGTCACCGCCAGCGGCCATGCGATAAACCATCCCAGCGCGCCGGCGCCGATCTTATCCGACCATTCGCCCTGACCCACGGTGACGTTTAAGTTGTCATCCATTCGGATCATCTGCACCGTCGTAGCCATCCTCATGCCGGCAATGGTCTTCCAGCCGTCTTTTTCCTGACGGCCCTGCACCACATAGCCTTCTGTGGTTTCGGCGCTCTGTACCTCCATCCCTTTGGCGGAGGACAGGAACGACGATACGGCGTTCGCCACTACCTGGGTACTCATACCGGCGGGCAGCCGGAATACTCTCGATTCATTTGCCATAGATATCCCTCCAGATATTCAGATTCATTGTCTGTTTATTCGCTCTGCCGGGAGAGCGGCGCCCCGCATTCCGGACAGAATTTCACGCCCGGGGCAGCGGACGCGCCGCACGAGGGGCATACCGTACCGTCAGGCGCGGCCGGAGTTTGTGCAGCAGTCTGCGCAGCCTTGGCCGCTTCCGCTTCCGCACGGATCCGGCCGATTTCCGCCTGTGCCTGCGCCGCTGTTCCCTATACGGCATAATGCCGGTCCGGCACGAAACAGCGGCGGTTGATCATCAGCTCGTTCTCAAGGTACTGGGCAACCTTATCGGCTACGGCGGTCACCGCCCGTTCCTCTCCCTGGGCCGACAGGCCGGGACAGGGTTCACGCATGGAAACCGTCAGTCCGGTCTCCACATCCTGTATCTCTGTCGAAAGGCTGAAGGTGCTGACGTTCCCGTAAACCGAAAGCCGGGCGACCACCGCGCCGCTTTCCTCTTTCCGGTATTCCGCCCCCTCCGCGTCCAGCACGTCGTAAACGGCCATCTGCACGTACCGCCGGACATAGGGAAGGAGCCTTTTCACCTGACGCATTCCGTTTCCCTCCTTGTCATGTATTCCTTGTTTGCGGTTTTCCGCCGCTTCCCTATTCGATGTAACCGCTGATGGGCTCTGCATACATTTTGTTTTCAGTCACCGGCTTGTAGCGGTCACTGCCGGTGCTTTCATACCATCCGGCCTCCGCCCGGTAGATTTCGCCGGTCTGCGTGTCGTACACGCGCTCGTAGCCGCCGGTTTCGTCGCTCTGCATCTGGCTGGTGATGTCCTGCTCGACGTTCCGGTCCTCCCAGGCCGCCATGATGATTTCCAGCCTCTCGTTGGTGATGCGGCTGATTTCCTTTGACATCGCCACCTTTTCTTCACCGGCCTGCTCAGTGGCTTTTACGAAACTCTCAGAATAGGCGAGCGTTCCAAGGCATTTGGTGAGGACGCTCTCCCATTCGATGAAGGTATCCTTCGCGGCGGTGACCGCCATGACGTTGTATGCCATGTAGTAGCCGCCGTCCGCCCGGGGGATGATATATCCTACCGGCAGTCCTGCGGCAATATCGACGCTTCCGAAGTCCACCACCGACGCGGCGAACATCCCCTCGCCTTCCTTGCCGTTTTCGGTAAAGGACGCCCGCAGCGTCTCTTCTCCCAGAGCATACGAGGACAGGAGGCTGGCCGAGGCAAAGCGGTCGGTCACGGCAAAGCCGTCAAACCGGGGGAAGGTATAGCCGGCATAGCTCGGCTCCCACTGCTCTACAAACGCCGCGTATTCCGAAAACAGCTTGAAAAAGTTTTCGGTGGAGGGGGTTGTCAGCACCGGCGCCTGGGAAAGCATCTGCGCCCATGTGTTCCCCATGGTGACGTTATACGCATAGGCGTCCTTTCCCTCCTGGCTGTGCAGCAGGCCCTCCGCCTTCAGCAGGACAAACATCTGGTTGAGGGGCTGGCTGGGATCCTGCACCCGGATGGAATGGTACATGGCCGTACCGCCGCTGGTGACTGTCCAGCCCTTGGGGATCTGCAGGCTGAAATCCGCCGTTTCATACAGCTCGGTTTCGATGGACCTGGCCGCTGTCTCAGTGATTTTTACGTCGTTTTCTTCTTTCGTGATGGTCCCGTCGCTGTTGACGACAGGCTCCTTTCCGCCCGGCTGCCCCTGCCCGGCGCAACCGGCGAGGGAGAGCGCCAGCGCCGCCGCCAGCAGCAGGGATAATACGCTTTTCTTTTTCATAGCAGAATGCCTCCTGATCGATTTTTATTAATTTCAATAGCCATCCAGAGCGAGGAGCTTCTCCATCACATCCGGCGGGTATGCGATGTAGCCCGATTCATAGTCCTCGCCTATCGCCTCCTGAATTTTTGGGGAACCGCGGCAGACGCCGGGAAGTGGATTCTTACGCCCTCATTTTAGATGAAAAGAGGCCGGATTGTCTATGCGTAAATCCCGCCAATCGTATCAAAACAGGTGGCGGTGAACCGCCATTTTTCAAAAAACCGATGGCGGTCAACCGCCATTTTTCAAAAACCGATGGCGGTCAACCGCCATTTGTGCATATTATATAAATCAAAGCAACTATTTTGAGGCTTTATATATGCACAACTTCTAATCGTTCCAAATAGGGGTTGAGGTGTACTTTTCGTTCCTGATTTTTCCTTTCCCGGATGCCGAATGGCGTAAATTTCATTTTTCAAGTGGGGAAAACGATGTTTTTTATCAGGACAATTCGTTACCGCACACAAAAACACCCTGCCTCTCCTGAGAGAAAGCAGGGTGTTCTTTTATCCTGTATGTTAATCGTTACGGTAAAGCAGGTACATAGTGATGCGGGATTTTGCGCCCGTCTTTTCGTACAGGGCGGAGATATGCCGTTCCACCGTCCGCTTGGACAGGAACAGGCGGTCGGCGATCTCCTGGGCGCTGCTGTCCGAAGAAATCATCTGGGAAAATACATCCCATTCCCGTTCGGTCAGCCCGTATTTTGCGATGAACGCCTCCCTGCGCTCTTCGTCCGACTTTTGGGAAGCAGACGGCTCCTTGGGCTCCATGACGGCGTTCATGCGGGCGGTATACACGGCCATAGCAACGCTGACCGCCACGAACAGCACCAGGGCGATGACAATGGCGGCCAGGCTGTTGCCAGTGGCCAGCAGCGCCACCGATCCGTTGGTGATCAGGGCGGCGCTCACGTTATTCATGGCGCGGCCCATGCCCGCCCACAGCGACGGCAGGCGCATATGCCGGGAAAGCTCCATAAAGCTCGCTGTAAAGAAGACAACGAAAAAGCCCGAGGACAGGTAAAAGACCACCAGTCCGATCAGGAACGGAGCGCCCAGGTTCAGTACCACAATGGACAGAACCGACATCATCATCACGCAGTACATAATAAGCCTCATATACTTCCGCTTGCGGATATCGAAGACAAAGCCTGCGGCGAGGCCGCTGAATGCCAGCAGCAGGCGGGGCCACTGCCCGATATCCGTCCCGCTCGCATGACGGAGAGTCACGGCATTGTCCAGTGTGCTGAACACGCAGGCCATCAGCACTACCAGCAGCGCCAGCATAATGCCCGCCGTCCGTTTTTTCCGGGTGAGGGAAATGTCTTCCGCAGGTTCCGAAGAGGCGCCCGCAGTCTCCGTCATTTCGATGCGGCTTTGGGCGGCCTGTCTCGTTCGGATGACCAGCAGGCTCAAAGCCGCCAGGAATACCGAAAGAAACGCCGCCTCCGCAACCTCCAGGTTGACAAGGTTGTTGTTTGCATACTGGAGCAGAATTCCCAGGGCGTAGGCGATCCCCGCCAGCCGTGCCAATGCATTGTCGCCGTCTATGGTGACGGCAGCCAGATAGTGGACGGCGCTGCCGAAAACGCCCAGCAGCAGGAAGAGCACCATCCCTGCCGTCATGGTCGCCGCATAGGAGATATGCTGCTGGACAATGAAGGTACAGATAATCGCACCCAGCGCCAGGATAAAGGTCAGCGCGCTTTTATAGCGCCTCCCGCCCCAGCGTTCCATGGCCGGATACAAGAAAAAGCCGACGGCGCTGGCGCCCAGCGCATAGTTCTGGGCAATGACAGTTCTCCCTTCCGTCACCGACAGAGAAATCATATTGACAAACAGATATTCCGCCCCTAAAAAGACAAAAGTAAAAATACCGATCAGCAGAATGGCGTTGACAGACGCCGGCTTTCTCAGTTCCCCTTTCATCGTACCACCCTTTCCACAGAAGCCGCTGCAGGCGTCCCGTTATTTCTCCGATTCTTCCGTCAGCTCCACTACATCCCCGATGTCACAGCGGAGCGCCCGGCAGATCCGCTCCAAAACCTCCAGGCTCACATATTCGTCCCGGTTCAGCTTTGCTATCGTAGAGGAGGACACATCTGCCAACTCTGTCAGGACGGATTTTTTCATCTTTTTATCAATCAGCAATTTCCACAGCCGGTTGTACTGGACAGCCATACGCTTCATCTCCCGCCTTGTTTATGGAAGACAGTATAGCACAAAAATCGTGAAAAGTCAATGGATTTTATGAGATGTCACATATTTTTACGAATGTTAAGCCAAAAGAAAGCAGCCGCTCCTTTTACAGGCTCCTTTTACAGCCATAGACATTTACCGCTTTTTATTTCCAACGAGGTGAAGAAGCTAAAATACAGGGGAAAGGAGTACGATTATTTTCTGTTTACTCTGCAATGTTTATTACCTCGACACCTTTGCTCTTAGCGTAGTTCACTGTATAAAAAGTTCCGCCCTTGTTTTCTGTGAGATAAGAAATACAAGCAGAACTGTTATCAACCAGATGGCGATTGCGTTTATGCATACAGCCCCTCGTGTACTCCTGAGAAGTATATACAACTTTATCGGCCTTCTGTTTGATGTCATCGTATATCTCTATAGTACCTTGTCTTTTCATAAGCTCCTTTCCGGAATCGTCAGAGGAGTTTTTCTCCAACTCCTTCTTGTATACCTTTCTTAAATATTCATCAAAAATAGTTCTTCGAATCAAGGCCTTCTTTCCAATTTTATAGACCGAACCGGCTTCACGTGCCATACGTGTAAACACCTTCAGGCCGAGTCCATAATAATCGGCGCCTTGATATAGTGTTATAAAATCATGCTTCTGCATCTCGATATCTTCGTCGTCAAGCATATCTGAGAACATCCAAAGGTTTCCACTCATACTGGTTCCTCCTCGGATTTCAAGGTGCTTGGCTCATGAAACCTTTCCAAGTATTCCTCGAAGATATCACGATTGATCAAAACAGTACCATCCATACGGTAAATGGCTCCGGCTGCACTGGCAAGTTCTAATATTTTTTTGTGTTGCAAACTATAGATGATTTCGGCATCTTTATATCGCAGGAACTGTCTGCGAATCCTTTTAGCACTCTCCCTTACATCGTTACGTTTTTTCAGGTCATAATATGCTCTTGTCTCTTCACTAATCATTGTCTTTGTTCCTTTCGGTTTTAATTTTGTCATGACACAAGCAGACCTAACAAAAAAAGAGAACACCTTCTGAAATTACTTTCAAAAAGTGTTCTCTATACAGCAAGTACTGTATTGTGTTTTATCCTTACAACAATTCATTCTGCTTCACAATTCTTCAAAATTATATGAAAAATTGTTGTCAATTTGTTGTCAACTCGGATTTGAGATGCCGAAAACCCTTGATTTTACTGGATTTTTTAGTCCAGAGGCTTCATTGTCGGGAACAGCAAAACGTCACGTATGCTGTAGGAATCCGTAAGGAGCATAACAAGCCTGTCTATTCCGATGCCGAGGCCGCCCGTCGGCGGCATGCCGTACTCCAGCGCGGTAACGAAATCGTGGTCTATCATATTTGCCTCATCGTCGCCCGCCTCACGCAGTTTCATCTGCGCCTCAAAGCGCTGCATCTGGTCTATCGGGTCGTTCAACTCGGAATAAGCGTTTCCGTACTCGCCGCCCATGATAAACAGTTCAAACCTTTCGGTAAGCACCGGGCAATCCGGTTTTCTCTTGGTAAGGGGACTGATCTCCACGGGATAATCCATAATGAACGTGGGCTGAACCAGATTCTTTTCCACAAATTCCTCAAAGAAAGAATTCAGAACATCGCCCCAGGTTTCCTTGCCGTTTTGCACTTCTATGCCCTTTTCTTTTGCGATGGCAACCGCCTTTTCATTATTGGACATAAATTCGGCAAAATCAATGCCGGAGAATTTTTTAACAGCCTCTACCATCGTCATTCTCGCAAACGGGGTTTCCAGATCGATATCCGTGCCGCAGTACGTGATATGCAGTGTGCCGCAGGCGTCCTGCGCCGCCTGGCGGATCAGCGCCTCCGCGATATCCATCATACCGTGGTAATCCGTATACGCCTGATAGAGTTCTATACAGGTAAATTCGGGATTGTGGCGAACATCCATACCCTCGTTTCTGAAGTTTCTGCCGATCTCATACACTCTTTCCATGCCGCCCACGATCAGCCTTTTCAGATAAAGTTCCGTTGCGATGCGCAGGTACATATCCAGATTCAGCGTATTGTGATGCGTGATAAACGGCCTTGCCGCCGCGCCGCCTGGGATCGTATTGAGCATCGGGGTTTCCACCTCAATGAATCCGTGGCTGTCCAGATAATTCCGGATGGAAGTGATGATCTTGGAGCGTTTGATGAAGGTATCCTTAACGCCGGGATTCATGATCATATCCAGATAGCGTTTTCTGTATCTTGTATCCGTATCGGTTAAGCCGTGAAATTTTTCCGGCAGCGGAAGAAGAGATTTGGAAAGGAGACGAATCGTTTTTGCGTGAACGGAGATTTCCCCCGTGCGGGTCTTGAAAACATAGCCGCAGATCTCAACAATATCGCCTATATCCCATTTTTTGAACTCGGCATATTCCGCCTCACCGATATCGTTCATGCGCACATAGACCTGGATTTTTCCTTCCCTGTCCTGCACATCAATGAAGTTTGCCTTGCCCATATCACGCCAGGTCATAATCCTGCCGCAGATATGAACGTCTTTGCCCTCAAGGGCGTCATAATCGTTTTTGATACCGGCGCTTTCCGCTGTCTGCGTAGCCGTAGTGATCTCAAACGGATCTTTTCCCTCCGCCTGAAGCGCGCGGAGCTTGTCCACACGGATCTGCCTTAATTCGTTTTCAGACAGCACAACTTCTGCCACCGCCATCGGCGCGGCGTTTGCGTTGTTGCCGATGAATTCTATATTTTTGAGCGCCTCATCCTCCGTATCCGCGCTGCCTGTGCAGGCAACCGCGCCGGTCTGGAGAAAGAGGGTATATTTTACCTTATCCCCGTCCTGCTCAATCAGGTATTTTGGGTTGGTCTTTTCCTCGTCGTTTTGCAGGGTGTTCTGCACTTTCATGCGGCTGTTTTTCTTAACCGCCTTCACACCGCGCCTGCACTCCTCCTCCTTTTGGAACACGGGCGACGCGGCATATATTTTTTCATCCTCTTTAAAGACGAAAGAAAAAGTGTTATCGGCATTTTTGCTGATTTCAAACTTTCCCGCCATATATTCTACCTCTTATTCAATATTCAAAATTTCATATTCAAGATTTCCGATCGGTGCCTCTACGGTTACGGTTTCTCCTATTTTAGAGCCGATCAGCGCCTTGCCGACCGGGCTTTCATCAGAGATTTTGCCGTTGGACGGATCAGACTGCGCAAAGCCTACGATCTCGTAAACGGATTCATTGCCGTCTGAAAGGCGCTTTACGGTTACTTTTCTGCCGATCGTAACGGCGTCCGCATCCTCAACGTCTATGATCTCGGCATGATCGATCTGATACTCAAGTTCGGTGATCCTTGCCTCGATCTTTGCCTGCTCTGATTTTGCCTCGTCATACTCACTGTTTTCGGAAAGGTCGCCGTAAGAACGGGCAACCTTCAGTTTTTCGGCTATATCGATACGGCCCTCTGTTTTGAGCGCCTCCAGTTCTTTTTCCAGTTCCGCTTTGCCTGCTGCGGTCATTTTAAAGGTTTTAGCTGCCATAATAAAATGATACTCCTTTACCATATTTTAATCACTTAATTATATATTATAATATATAGGATGTCAAGTAAAGTAAAATGACGCGGTTGTAAACAATTTGAAATCAAAAAATTATATTTACAGCCTTAAAAACGCAATATGCACAAATTCTGCTTAAACTAATATCCCAAATCCTCATTGATCAGCAGGATCACGTATTCGCCGGTCATTGGCGGCGCCCAAAGAACACAAAGCCCGCGGCAAATCCTCTGCGAACTGTTACAATCATAGCATTTATCCGCCTTAACTGCGCACGGCGTTTTTGCTCCGACTCTTTTGGCGTTCAGCGGCGCCGCGATATTTCTTGCCCTAAACAGCGCTTCTTCATAAGTTTCTCTTATCTTGTTTCTGCCGATTACCAGATACACCTTTTCATGACCGTAAAGCAACGAGGCAACGCGGTTGCAATTGCCGTCTATATTAACAATCTCGCCGGTTTTGCCAGCGCATTTACGGAAGAAATATAAATATCGGCTGAATTTGCAAGCTGCCTGATTTTCGTATCGGATGCACCGCCGGAAATTCTTTGATGCCAATAGACCGTATTGCTTTTAGATAAAATCTCATACAGTTTCATTTGTTCAAGCGTTACGGAACCTCCAAAGCCGACTGTTTTATTTTTTATCTCTTTTCCCAAATATTCCGCTGCGTCACGCGCTGTTTCAAACTCTGAAACTTTATACCCCAAATTCCGAAGTTTATCAGTAATTGCTGAGAAATCCATATTTTTTCTTTCCATTCTTTTAACCCGAACTACGCTGCAAAATACTATTTGTTAATGCAATACTTTAACACAAATCGCTAAAAAAAGCAAAAGCACAGCGGGAGAACCTGCTGCGCTTTTATAAAGATTCCGTTTGCAAACCGATCAGTCGTTGGGGATAAACGCCTTATGGACGGCGGAAACGGCTCTGTCCGCATCCTCAGCGGCAATGATGACGGAGATCTTGATCTCTGAGGTAGAGATCATCTGGATATTGATATTCTGGGCATAGAGCGCCTCAAACATTTTGGAAGCCGTGCCGGGGTGGGATTCCATGCCGGCGCCGACGATAGAAACCTTGGCAACATCCGTGGAGCATTTGATCTCCTTATCCCCGATTGCGTCCATTTCACGCAGCGCATCTATGGCAACGGGGCCGTTTGCCTTGGAAACGGTAAAGGTAAGATCTTTCGTGCCGTCCCTGCCGACGGACTGAAGAATAATATCCACATTAATATTTTTCTGGGAAAGTTTTGAGAACACCTTAAATACAACGCCGGGGATATCCTCAAGACCTACCACCGAAATCAGGGCAACATCCGTATCTTTTGTTACGCCTCTTATAAGCATTTTTTCCATTTTTACTTTCTCCTTAACAATTGTTCCCGGAACGGGGTTTAAAGATGACAGAACTTCAAGTTCCACAGAATATTTCTTCGCCATTTCAACGGAGCGGTTATTGAGCACCTGTGCGCCGAGTGTGGCGAGTTCAAGCATTTCATCATATGTGATCTCATCCAGTTTTCTGGCGCCCTCCACCTTGCGCGGATCCGCGGTGTAAACGCCCTCTACATCCGTAAAGATCTGGCATTTATCGGCATGCATGGCGGCTGCGATGGCAACGGCGGAAGTATCCGAGCCGCCGCGGCCGAGGGTGGTGAGATCATCATATCTGTTGATGCCCTGAAAGCCGGCAACAACAACGATATTGTGCTTTGCGATCTCCGCCTGAAGTCTGTTTGTTTTGATATTTTTAATACGCGCCGCGCCGTAAACGGAATTGGTATTAAAGCCCGCCTGCCAGCCGAGCAGCGAGATAACGGGAAAGCCGAGGCTTTCGATTGCCATGGCAAGCAAAGAGATGGAGATCTGCTCGCCCGCCGCAAGGAGCTGATCCATTTCTCTTTTTGCGGCTTTCGGATTGATCTCCATGGCTTTTGCGATCAGGTCATCCGTTGTATCACCCTGGGCGGAAACAACAACCACAACATCGTTGCCCGCCTTATAGGTATCCGTAACGATGCGCGCAACATTCATCACGCGCTGTGCGTTCGCAACGGACGAGCCGCCGAATTTCTGAACTATAAGTGACATAAACTACGTATCCTCCGAATCAATAATTTGTTACTTTGATTACATTGAGCACCTTGGAATCGCCGAGTATCTCATAGAGTTTTGCCTGCGTCATGGAATCCGTGATAAAGGCGACCTCATCAGACGGCTGCCCTTTTCTGGACAGGAATTTCACATCGTTAAACATACTCATGACTTCGGTTTCCGAAAGTTTTGCCCGCACATAGAAAGGCATTTCCAGCTGCGTTTTATAATCCACAACATAATCCTCTTCGCCGGGGCCCCAGCCGAACACCTTTCTTCTGTCTATATGTTTGGCGCAATCCACCATATCGGCAACAACAGCGGATGCCGTGGGCAGTTTGCCTGCGCCCCTGCCGTAAAAGCACACGTCGCCGACCGCGTCGCCGCGCACAAGAATGGCATTGAAAACATCGCGCACACTTGCAAGCTGACTGCCGTTATAAACAACGGCGGGGCTCACAAACGCGGCAATATTATTTTCGTCTATATATTTGATCTGCCCAAGCAGTTTGATCACGCCGTTTGCAGAATGAATATAGGAAACATCCTCCAGCGTGATATTGGAAATGCCCTCCGTTTCCACCTGCGAGGGATAAACATGTTTGCCGAACGCAAGAGACGCAAGAATGCAGACCTTGCGGCAGGCGTCGTGCCCTTCAATATCGGCAGTGGGGTCTTTTTCCGCATAGCCGTTTTTCTGGGCGAGCTTGAGCGCGTCCTCAAAGCTCATATCATCCTCAATCATCTTGGTAAGGATAAAATTGGTGGTGCCGTTTAAGATTCCCGCGATGCCCTCGATATGGTTTGCGGCAAGGCACTGCGACATCGGGCGGATGATCGGTATACCGCCGCCCACACTTGCTTCAAACAAATAATTCGTGCCGCTTTCTTTTGCCGTTTCCAGCAATTCCAGCCCTTTCTGGGCAACAAGCTCCTTATTTGAGGTAACAACGGATTTGCCGGCTTTAAGCAATTTCATCGTAAAATCATATGCCGGGTTTATTCCGCCCATGGTTTCCGCAACGACTTTGATCTCCGGATCGTTGAGGATCTCGTTAAAATCCTTAGTGAGTTCCTGTTCGTGCGCGTCGCCCGGAAAATCACGCAGATCAAGTATTTTTGCGATTTCAAGTTCGATACCGCCTGAACGTTTTGAAATTACGTCTTCATGCGTATCTATCACTTCGGCTACGCCGCTGCCAACAGTACCGTAACCCATGATTGCAACTTTCATATTGAACCTCCTGCATCAGTTGTTTAAATGAACGGCACGAACGCCGTTTACTGCATTCAAGCAATCCATAAGCGCATCCACATCCACGGACATTTCCGCCGTATAAACCGCCAAAGAAACATCCGCCACACCGTTTTTCGGCACGCTTTGATTAATAGAAAGCACATTTGCGCCCAGGCGGTACAGTTCCGCTGTGACCGCGGAGAGAACGCCTTTTGTATCTTTCAGTTTGAGGGAGAGCGTGAGCATTTCTCCCCCGTTCTGCGGATCATACTCAAAAATGCCGTCTTTATATTTATAATATGCCGAACGGGATATTCCCGCCATTTTCGCCGCCTGCGTGGCGCTTGCGGCTTCGCCGGACGCGAGCAGGGACTTTGCGGTAACCACTTTTGCATATACCGCAGGCAAAAGTTCCTGATTGACCAGAAGGTACTTAAATTTCGCCAAATCTGTCCACCACCCGTGTACAACTGTTTTGCTGTGAAACACACTTTAGATATAATATCACTAAACCATAAAATATACAAGCATTTTTTTAATTTTTTTTAAATATTCTTGATTCTTGTTGATTAATGAACTATTATTGAATTAGAATAAATAAAAAGAGGAAGTTAGAGGATCTTTTCATGACGGAAAAAACAGAAAAAAAGCGGGCGTTTCTGATCAACCTGCTCTTCATTGCGGCGGTGCTTGGCCTGATATATGTATTTTTTAAATATCTGTTTTGGCCAGTTGCGCCGTTTTTGCTATCCTTTTTCTTTGCCATGCTGCTGCAAAGGCCGCTGCGATGGCTTACAAAAAAAACAAAAAACAAAGGCAGAGGGATCTGGTCTGTTGTGCTTGTGCTGCTGTCCATTGCCATTATCCTTGTGCCGGTCATTCTGATCATTTACAATTTGATCGGTGAACTCAGGGAATTTGTTTCCTATCTGATCCAGCAGCTTTCCGATTTTCCGAAATTCCTTGCGGATTTGCAGGAGATTCTGCTGAAAGCGATCAATTTCCTGCCGGACGGTCTTTACAGCGCCGCCGCAGAAAAGATCACTCAGATCATCAGTTCCCTTACCACGGATTTTGACATCAGCGCCCTCGGGCTGAGTTCGGATACCGTTCGCAACACCATTACAAGCGGAGTCAGCGGAATATACAATGTGGCAAGAAACGTACCCTCAGCCGTTATCGGCATTGTGATCGGGATCATTGCCTGGATCCTTTTTGCAAAGGATTATAACAAAGTTGTCGGTTTTATACAGCTGCAGCTGCCGGAAGGCAAAAAGAATCTGCTGGTTGAGATCAAACAGGTATTCTCCAACACGATTTTTAAAATGGTTCGCGCCTATCTGCTGATCATGTTCATCACGTTCTGCGAACTCTCCATCGGCTTTACGATTCTGAGCGTTGCGGGAATCATGAACAACAGTTATATCTATTTAATTGCGCTTGCGATCTGTATATTTGACATTTTACCCGTTGCAGGCTCAGGCGGAATACTGATCCCGTGGGCGATCGTTTCCCTGATCATGGGCAACACGGCGCAGGCGATCGGACTGCTCGTGATCTATGCCGTGATCAGTATTATACGGCAGTACATTGAGCCGAAGATCGTTGGGGATTCGCTTGGAGTCAATCCGCTGATCACCCTTGCAGGGCTGTATTTCGGGCTGAAACTCTTTGGCGTTCTGGGCATGTTTATCGTGCCGATCCTGCTGATGACGTTAAAGGTGTTCAATGACACGGGCAGAATACACCTTTGGAAAACGATGAATCCGATTCCCGTGGCGGTAACGGCGCCAAAAGAGCCGAAAACCAAAAAAAGTTTCTTTAAAAAACGCAGAAAAAAAGAGACGGAAACAGATCGTTCCGACGCTGAGCAAAGCGAACATGACGCACAATGACAAACATGCCGCCTGAACCAATCAGGCGGCATGTTTATGTTTAACTTTAATATAAAATGCAGAAAGATTTATACATTGAGCAGTTGGAGCACCTGTTCCTTGCTGATGAGGCCGATGCTTTTATTTACCGTTTGCCCGTTTTTAATGACCACCAGCGTGGGGATACTCTCGATCCCGAACATGGAAGCCAGATCTGACGCCTCATCCACATTGACTTTGCAGACTTTGACATCACTTAACGTCTCCGCCACTTCATCAATAACCGGGCTCATCATGCGGCAGGGACCGCACCATTCCGCCCAGAAATCGATCAGAACGGTCTTATCGCTCTGCATAACTTCTGTTTTAAAATTATTGCGGGTAAGATTTACGATTGACATAACGATCCGTCCTTTCCGGTCAATCCTTGGATTTGTAATAGAGCATACAATGGCAGAATCCCTCAAAATCAGGGTCCGCGATCTGCTCCCTGAACTCGCGGCACACACATTTGTTTTCTTCCGTGCGCTGCAAACGGCACGGGCAGTAGCCGCCTGTTCTTTTCAGCCCCTCTTTAACCGTTTTCACCGTTTCTTTATCGGGATTCAGTTTAACAGACAAAAGATCACGACCTTTGTAGATTTATTCTTCATAGCCCTGGAGAAATTCTTTGGTGCGCGCGAATTTAGGCGAATCAAACACCTGCTGCGGCGTGCCCTGTTCCAGGATCACACCGCCGTCCATAAATATGACCTGATCGGAAACATCGTGCGCAAATTTCATTTCATGGGTTACGATCACCATGGTCATATTATCCGCGGCAAGGCCCTTAATAACTTTCAGGATTTCGCCGGTCAGTTCCGGATCAAGCGCGGAAGTCGGCTCATCAAAGAACAGCACACGCGGGGAAAGGCAGAGTGCTCTTGCGATAGAAACACGCTGTTTCTGCCCGCCGGAAAGCTCGCAGGGGTAAGCGTCCTTTTTATCCGAAAGGCCGACTTTTGCAAGCAGCGAAGCGGCTTTTTCCTCTATCTGCGCAAAAATCTCTTTTTTATTATGCTTAAATTCAGGATCTTCCTTTGCAAGCAGTTTCGGCGCCAGAAGCAGATTATCCATAACGCTATATTGCGGAAACAGATTGAAATCCTGAAAAACAAGGCCGAAATTAAGGCGCATTTTTCTGATCTCCCTCTCAGAGACCCTGCCTTTCTGAGACGCGTCAAAAATCACATTCCCATCCACGGCGATCGTGCCCTCATCCGCTCTTTCCAGAAAATTGAGGCAGCGCAGCAGCGTGGTTTTACCGCTGCCGGAAGAGCCGATTACGGAAAGCACCTCCCCCTCCTCAAGAGAAAAAGATATGCCGCGCAGGACTTCATTATTCCCGAATTTCTTTTTAATATTGTTGATTTCAAGAACAGACATAATGATTAACCCTTATAATAATCCATTTTCTTTTCAATATAGTTGAACAAAAGCGTAAGGATGCCGTTAAACGCGAGATAGAATACCGCGGTGTAAAACAGCGGCCAGATGATGCCCTCCAGCTTGATATAATTCTGCGCCATCCAAATGACCTCATAAACGGCGATGATTCTTGCAAGAGAGGTATCCTTTACCAGCGTTATGATCTCGTTGCTCATAGGCGGCACAATCCTTTTGATCACCTGGAAGAGAACGACCTTGAAAAAGATCTGCGATTTGGTCATGCCGAGCACCTGCCCCGCTTCGTACTGACCGCGGGGTATCGCTTCGATTCCGCCCCTGTATATCTCTGAGAAATAGCAGGCGTAATTGATCACAAACGCGATCAAAACAGCATTGAAACGCTCCATCAGATCCCAGCCGAAGATCAGGCCGGGGCCGTAATATACAACGATCAGCTGCAGCATAAGCGGCGTGCCCCGAATGACCCAGACAAACGCTTTTGTTATAAACTTAAGCGGCAGAAATTTGCTCATGGAACCGAAACTGACGATAAGGCCAAGCGGAAGCGCGAACACAAGCGTGAGCGCAAACAGCTTTGCCGTCATTCCGAATCCCTCAAGCAGATCCTTTGTTACCGAGAGAAACAAATCCATATCCATAAGATCCATTTACCTTTCAAAGCCTGAGGGCAGAGAGATACCCCCCTGCCCTCAGAAGATATTTAAACGATATTTCGAATGCGTATCACACGCCCGCATTAAGCAAGGGCAAGCTGATACTTATCGGCAAGCTGCTGAAGGGAGCCGTCCGCCTTCATCTCTTCGATAATCTTATTTACTTCGGCGGTTACGTCAGAATCTTTTCTGAAACCGATGCCGTATTCCTCAGAAGTGAGGGCAAAGCCGGAGGCGAGATCCGCATAGCTTGTGCCGGCGCCCGTCATTGCCTTTGCCATAGTGCTGTCTATTACACACGCCTGAACGGAACCGCTTTCAACCTCAAGCAGCGCGTCAGACTGGGCTGTAACCGTTGTCATGTTATCGGCATAACCGGCAGCCTCGATCGCAGCAGCGCCTGCTGAACCGCTCTCCGCGGCAAACGTAACGCCTGCAAGGCTTGCGGCGTTCGGATAATTGCCGATCACATCGCTTTTCATAACCAGAATCTGTTCATTCTTTACATATGGTTCGGTGCAGTTCATCGCCGACATAACTTCATCCGTTAAAGTCATGCCGTTCCAGCAGCAGTCGATTGCCTTAGAATCCAGTTCAAAGATCTTATTATCCCAGTCGATCACCTGGAACTGCGCCTCAACGCCCAGCCTTTCGCAGACAGCCTGCGCAAATTCGGTGTCAAATCCCGTCCAGTTTCCGTTTTCATCCTGATAGTTCATCGGCTCATATTCCGTGATGCCGATCACCATAACGCCTTTATCTTTTATGTACTGAAGATCGCTGTTATCCGCATCCGTCTGCGACGCGGAATTCGAGCAGGCGGCAAAGCAGCCGGCTACGAACAAAACGGACAAAAGCACTGCCAAAAACTTTTTAAATTTTTTCATAAGATTTCCTCCGTATATTTGATATGATTATTTTATCGTATTAGCGTGCTAAAGTCAATAGTGAATCTGCTTATAAAATCCGTTTTAAAACCGCAGATATTTATTGCATTGGAATAAAAAATAAGATATGATAAAACCAGAACCTGAAATTTGATTTACGGGTGGCGTTATGAAAAACAGAAAAACAAAGAAAAATACGATTTGCATTGCCGCCGCGGCTGCAGCCGTTCTGCTTGCCGCCGGAATCGTAATTGCCGCCGTTTCTATGCGTGCAAGGCCTAAAATCAGCGATTCGGCATCCCCCTCTGAACGGACGATAGAATATAACGATAAGATCTACACGCCCGCTTTGCCGGTCAGTTTATGCCGGTTTGAAAAAGGCGAGTGTGTTTACAGGCATTTTGATTTATTTGCGACGTCAAAGATCTACACCGTTAAAAACGACACGGAAAATGAGTTTCTGGTCTACTATGAATGGGACAACAATATGCTGTTCACCTCCATCCCTGATTTTGAGGAAAAATACCCGCTCAACAACTATGAAAAAAGCAGGGCAACGGCGGTGGAATTCGCCAACGGTTCTGCCCTGAACGATCCTTATTACACGGAAGACAACGGCGTTATTGATTTTATAAATAACATGAAAAACCATTCAGACGGCACGCAGGCAACATACCCGCTGCGGGAATCTGACGGATTTACGTGCAAAATATATATTTATATGGACGGCATGCCCGTTTCCGACTGCTGCATAGGCGAACTTGCGCACTATGGCGGCAAATGGATCTTTACTGATGTAAGCACCGAGTTCGAGGGCGAAGCCGGTCCGGACGGCGCGGACACAAGAACCTTTACAGGCATTGTGATAACGGATGAAAGCGCAATAGAATATTTAGAAGAATTTTGCGCCGAAAATCTGCCCTATATGCTTGAATCATAATAAATCATTTAAAACAAGCGCCCTGAATCAAAGGCTTTTGATTCAGGGCTTTATTTTTTCATGACATGAAATTCTGTTATTCCTTTATTAATGTCAAGAGGGAGTAAAACCTCCCCCGGAGCAAATATAGAGTTGCAAAGGGGGTGAGACAATGGACAATGTTATAATAATATTAGCTTTAATCCTTTGCCTTCTCCTTACGGTTAAGCAAGAGCATATAAAAAAATAACCACTACATAAAGTAGCGGCTACTTTTTAAACGCAATGCCCCGGGGTTTCCCCCTTGGCAACTCTATATTACCACAAAAAAATTAAAAAGTCAATGCAATGCAGACAGCAAAAGCTGCAAAGTTATTGAAGATGCTTTTTGCCGCCGCTTTCCAACACGGAAAATTTTATTATCTTATTATGCTTTAAAATTTTAGTTTTGGTGTAGGTGAGCATCCCCGTATCCCCAACCACAAAAACATTTTTACCTGGGGGCAGACTGAATGAAAGCCTTTCGCCGCTTTCCGTTTCAAAAAAGATGTTATCCGTCGTGTATCCGCTAACATAGCCGGAACTGTAATCCCCTCTGCCGAAGCTGCTGCCTGACATGGAATAATCCTGCGTTATTTTTATAACAGTGGCAAATACGGTTACAGGCGGATCACTCTGCCTGTTCAGGAAGTTGTCAAAACAACCTTTTTTAAACAGCAAAAAGAAGATCAAAAAGATAATAACCAATACGATCAAAAGAAGCAAGCCGACTGCGCGATACACTTTTAAGCCCCCATTACACAGGTTTCAAAATCATTTTATCAAATCAATAAACGATTGTCAATCAAGGTACAAAAACAGGGACTGTTCTAAAACGAAGAACAGCCCCTGAAAAATTTTAGGATACTTCGGCTTAAAGCCCGGTATTCTCGGCAATATATTTTCTTGCCTTAACGGCGTATTCAAACGGGTTTGCTTTGGCGGGATCCTGTTCCGCCTCCACAACGACCCAGCCCTCATAATCATTATCGGCAAGGATATCGAAAATGGGTTTGAAATCCACATCGCCGTCTCCGGGAACGGTGAACACGCCGGCGCGCACTGCATCCAGAAAACTCATATGATTCGGCACAACCTGATTATTGTAAACATCCATTCGCACATCCTTAAGATGAACATGCTTAACACGGTTTATATACTTTTTAAGCACGGGCACGGGATCGATTCCGGCAAAGGTGAGGTGGCCGCTGTCAAACAACAGATAAACCAGTTCGGGATCGGTCATCTCCATCAGTTTATCGATCTCCTCCACCGTCTGCACACCGGTGCCCATATGGTGATGCACGGTAAAATACATACCCTTAGAGCGCGCGTACGCACCCATTTCGTTAAAGCCTTTGGTTACAATTTCCCATTGTTCATCCGTATAATACGGTTTTTCGTCAAGTATGGATTTATCCAAACAGCCCTGAATGGAGTTGCCCTGCTCGGACGCGCCCACAACCTTGGCACCGAGTTCACAGAGCATATCGCAGTGCTTTTTGAACGCCTCAATCGTTTCTTCATACGGCTTTGAAGTCAGATAAGAGGAGAACCAGGCATTACAAACCTGAAGGCCTCTGATATCCAGATACTGTTTCAGCACCTTGGGATCTTTGGGGTATTTGTTGCCGATCTCCGTGCCCTGAAACCCGGCGAGCGCCATCTCGCTGACGCACTGTTCAAACGTGTTTTCAGCGCCCAGATCGGGCATATCGTCATTCGTCCAGCCAATGGGAGCAATGGCGAGTTTTACTTTATTTTTATCCAGCATAATTTTTATTCCCTTCAGAAGATTAATAATCGAATGTTTCTTTAATATGCTTTTGCATATCCTCATAGGCGGCGGCAACCGTTTTGCTCTTGGAGACTTCGGCAACGCCCACACGCCACCAGGATTCGAATCCGGGCGTCATCGTTTTGGGCAGCACCTTAATATCAAAAACTACGGTTTTGGTCTGCTTTTTGGCGTCCGCCAGCGCGGCTCTGAGCTCATCCGAAGTGCGGATCGTGTAGCCTTTTGCGCCGTAGCCTTCCGCGATCTTGGCAAAATCAACGGGGATCTCACCGCCGTCCAGCATACCTGTTTTGGGGTTCCTTGCGCGGAACACGGTGCCAAACGTATCCGTGCCCTGATTGTTCTGCAGATTTTCAATACATCCCCAGCCCATATTATCAAACACACAGATATTGAGTTTTAAGCCCTCCTGAAGGGAAGTATACAGTTCGGAATGCGCCATTAGGAAAGATCCGTCTCCGCAGAACGCGTAGACCTCCTTTTCCGGCTCGGCAAGTTTAACGCCAAACGCGCCGTTGATCTCATAGCCCATATTGGAATAGCCGTATTCCATATGATAGGTTCTGCTGTTTTTGGGTCTGAACAGGCGCTGCATATCGCCGGGAAGCGAACCTGCAGACGCAACGGCAATATCGCTGTCGCCCATAAATTCATTGATGATACCAAGCGCAAGCGTCTGATTCAGGCCGCCGGGCAGTTCGGTTGAATAATACTCGTCAACAATAGCGTCCCACTCTTTTTTAGCATTGGCGATTTCGTCTTTATATTCTGTTTTATAGCCCTCGCACGCGCCGGTGAGCGCTTTCAGAGCTTCTCTGGCATCTGCCACGATCGCTTCCGCGTCCATTTTATACGCGTCAAACGGGCAGATATTGATTCCAAGGACTTTTCTGTTTTCATTAAACAGCCATTTGGACGAAGTGGTAAAATCGGTAAATCTTGTGCCCACGCCGATGATGAGATCCGCATCCCTGCCGATCACATTTGCGGCTTTGCCGCCGGTAACGCCGATACCGCCCAGATTGAGCGGATGATTCCAAGGCACAAGGCTTCTGCCCGCCTGCGTCTCGCTGATTGGGATAGTATACTTCTCGGCAAATTCCAGAAGTTCTTTCTCCGCGCCGCTGTAGCGAACACCGCCGCCGCAGACGATAATGGGCTTTTTCGCCGAGCGGATCAGGGTTGCCGCCCTTTCCAGCTGGGAAGAGGTGATCGGTCTTCTGTCCATATGCCAAACGCGTTTTTGCAGGAAATGCTCCGGATAATCATTCGCTTCGCCTTCCACATCCTGCGGCATTGCAAGGCAGACCGCGCCGGTATCCGCCGGATCCGTCAGCACGCGCATCGCGTTAATACACGCCGTCATCAGCTGCTCCGGTCTTACGATCCGGTCATAATAATGGCAGACGCCTTTGAACGCATCCGTAACCGTTCTGCCGTAATTATCAAAAAATTCCGCCTGCTGCAAAACCGGATCCGGCTGGCGGCACGCAAATGTATCGCCGGGAAGAACAAGCAAGGGGATCCTGTTTGCCGTTGCGCAGCCGCACGCCGTTACCATATTTGTTGCGCCGGGGCCGATGGAGGAAACGCAGGGTATGATGGCTTTTCGATCCATCTGCTTTGCATAAGCAACGGCGGCAAGCGCCATATTCTGCTCATTTTTGCCCTGATAAAATTTCAGGTTATGACCGCCCTGCTCCAGCGCCTGGCCCACGCCGACCACGCAGCCGTGGCCGAAAATGCCGAAGATGCCGGAAACGAACTTGGATTCCACGCCGTCACACTCAATATACTGATTGTCAAGAAAGCGCACAAGCGCCTGGGACATGGTTAATCTTTCTCTTTTCATGCTCAGCATCCCTCGATCTCAGAAAGTTTTACGGGTCTGTGTTCCGCAACGGATTTCTTTGCGGCAAGACCCAGACGAAGCGCCTCCAGCCCGTCATATACGGTGGTCTGGGTTGGCTTATCATTTATAACGCAGTCAATAAACTGGGTCATCTCATCCGTAAAGGACTGCATATATCTTTCCAGGAAGAAATAGAGCGGCTTATCGGAAACGCTGCCGTTCTCATCAATGAAGGCAACATTTGTAGGCGTGTCATTGACCGCGGACGCCTGGCCTTTGGAGCCAAACACTTCCAAGCGCTGATCGTATCCGTAAGACGCCTTGCGGCAGTTATCGATCACGCCGATGGCGCCGCTCTTAAATTTAAGGGCAACAAGGGCGGTATCCACATCCCCCGCCTCGCCGATCGCGGGATCCACCATAACGGTAGCGTTGGCATAAACCTCTTCTACCTCGCCGCCGATAAAGCGCGCCATATCAAAATCATGCACCGTCATATCCAGGAACATGCCGCCTGAAACTTTAACGTAATCGATGGACGGCGGCTCGGGATCACGGCTCGTGATTTTGATCGTTTGGATCTTGCCGATTTTGCCGTCCTGCTCCAGTTTTTTTATGTAAGCAAAATTGTGATCATATCTTCTGTTGAACCCGATCTGAAGTTTGACCCCGGCTTTATCCACGGCGTCAATCACTTTTTTGATCTTTTCAACGGTAAGGTCAACCGGCTTTTCGCAGAAAATATGCTTGCCGGCCGCGGCCGCCTCACACGCGATATCGGCGTGCGTATCCGTTGAAGAACAGATGAGCACCGCGTCGATCGACGGATCATTCAGGATCTGATGATAATCCTTATAATAATTCGGAATACCGAGTTCTTCTGCAACCTTTTTTGCGCTTTCCTCATAAATATCGGAAATTGCAACGATCTGTGCCTGCGGAATATGATAGGTGATTGACTTGGCATGAACCTGCCCGATTCTGCCGGCGCCGATGATGCCGACTTTGATCTTTTCCATAAATAAATACCCCTTTTTCTGTTATTTTACGGAAAAAGCGCGGAAAACAAACCCTGCAAGGCGGGGCAAGATATCCGCGGCTTTTCTGTTTTTTAAATTATTTTAATCATAGCACAAGGCAATATCCATTTCAAGATGAAAGTCGTGATAATTTTGATAAATTCAAAAATAAGTAATATTTTGTTATTGAAAAGGTATACAATATTGATTATAATTATAAAGTGTTATAATATATATTTTATTAATTATACATAAACAGGAAGTGTTGAAACGATGACCTATACCTATAAAACGCAGGGCACCTGCTCCAAACTGATCACCATTGATATAGACGAAGACGGGCAGACCATTCAGAATGTAAGTTACACAGGCGGCTGTAACGGCAATTTAAAAGGCATAGCGGCGCTTGTAAAGGGCAGAAAAATAGACGAAGTTAAAAACACGCTTGCCGGAATCAAATGCGGATTCAAGCAAACTTCCTGCCCGGACCAGCTTGCAAAAGCGCTGGACGAAATAGAAAAGAAAAACAACACGCAAGAATGAAAAGGAACTGAATATGTTTAAACTGAAAAGCAAAAAACTGGAAAGGGAATTTAATGTTACGGACGGCTTTTTATACGCCTCCCAGATCAAAAACACGTATTCCGGTATGGACCTGATCCCGGACGGCAGCGGCAGTGAATTTGAGATCAGATTTAAAGACGGAGATACCTTATCCTCCAAAAGTCTTGCCGTGGGCGAGGCTGTAGAACGGGACGGCAAACTCTTTTTCCGTTTTAAAGAAGAGATGCATACAACCGTAACGATGAGTTACCGTATCGGTTCTGACGGAGAAACGCTGGAAAAGCAGATTGCCATTGAGCAGAGCGAGCCGAAAACCATTGATTACGTTATGCTGGAAAACATCGGGATCGTTAATTCAAAAACGTCCTATACGACAAACGGCGGCGCTACCGAAACGGACGAATTTTACTCCAACCTTGGCCAGCCGTTTTATATTGACAGTTTATTCTTCGGCTGCGTATTTCCCGGAACAAAAAACGGCGTATTCCACGGCAGAGGCGAGATCGTATATTTTATAGGAAAGAGCGCGGAGCGCAAAATCGTTTGCCCCACCACGGTGATGGGCGCTGCAAAGAGCGGCATGATGGTGGATCTGAAAAAAGCGTTTTTTGAATATATTGACCGAATTGCCGTTAAATCGCCGTTTCGTGTGCAGTACAACACCTGGTATGACAGGATGATGGATATTGACGCGGACAACACGCAGGCTGCGTTTTACAATGTGGAAAGCAAACTCTCTTCAAACGGAGTTCCCCCGCTGGACGGCTATGTGATTGACGACGGCTGGAACAATTACAAAGCCGGATTCTGGAGCTTTAACCAAAAAAGATTTCCAAACGGCGTTTTAGATCTCAGTTATCTGACCAAATGCCTTGGCAGCAGTTTCGGGCTGTGGCTCGGGCCGCGCGGCGGATATAACTTCAACTCCAAATTTGCAAAGCGGATCGAGCGCGCCGGAAACGGTTACTACAACGCAGAATCCGACGACATCTGCGTATGCTCCAAAACCTATCTGAACAAACTGAAAGATTTTCTGGTGCAGACGACAAGGGAAAACGATATTGCCTATTGGAAACTGGACGGATTTGCGCTGAAACCGTGTAAGAACCCGAAACATGACCATATTACCGGCGGCGACCACGATATGTATTACATTACGGAACTGTGGCGCAGGTGGATCAAGATATTCAAGGCGCTCAGGGAAACGCGCAGCGCGCAGGGCAAAGATCTTTGGATCAACTTTACGTGCTATGTAAATCCGTCGCCATGGTGGCTGCAATATGTGAATTCCATCTGGCTGCAAAACAGCAAAGATATCGGCTTTGCTGAAAATTATCCGGAAGGTGAGCAATCCCAGGCGGACGCCGAAATGACCTACAGGGATTCTGTTTACTATGATTTTATTGTAAACCGAGGACTGCAGTTCCCGATGGGCAATCTGTATAATCACGAGCCGATCTACGGTCGTGAGGCGCATCTGGACTACACGGATGCCGAGTTTGAAAAGGCATTTTTCTGGAACGCCTGCCGCGGCGCCGCGCTGAATGAACTGTATATTTCCCACTCCATGATGAATGATGAAAAATGGCGCATCCTTGCCCGCGTTCTGAACTGGCAGCGCGCAAACCATCCCATTTTGAAACACGCGATGATGCTCGGCGGCGACCCGGCGGACAACAATGTTTACTGCTACGCAGCGTGGACGCAGGACGGCGAAGGCATAATCGGGCTTCGCAATCCCACGCATGAGGCGGCGCCGCTGACGCTTACGCTAAACAAGCTAATGGGCTGCCCGGAAAGTTTAAAGGATGTGCGCCGTTTCAACGTTCTGAATAAAAACGGAGCAGAGAGTTCAGACCTGTATAACTATAACGACAAGATCAACCTGACGCTTGCGCCCTTTGAAGTAAAGATCTTCCAGTTTGGGAAAACGGACAAAAGATACACCGGCGCAGACGAAGGGAATGATTTTACCATTGTTTTTGACTATGACGGCAATGACGGCGTGATCTGCCAGAACGACGATATCCTGATACGCGTGGACAAAGGCATGATCACCGTGCATATGGGCACGCTGACACTGCGATCTGAAAACTCGATCCGTTCTTCCAGCCACACGGTTACGGTGGTGAGAGAGAAAAACAGAATGGTAAAATTATATGTTGACAGTTCGCTTGACTGCTCAGCATACGAAGAACGCGGAAAAGCCGTGCTTTCCTGCGAATTGACCAGCGGCGCAGAGGGATTCAAAGTGATCCATTCCGCCACGCCATACAACGATATCGTTGAGATCGGCGGCATATTAAAGAAATCAAGAAAGAGGCGCAGAAACTAAATGAAATGCAAAAAATGCGGATTTGACGGCATTGAAGAAAGCGGCGACTGGATCACCTGCCCCAACTGCGGGGCAAAGTATTTTAACACCAGCATATCGCCCGAACTCAGCGCCACAAAACAGATTGACGCCATTGAAAATAAAATGGCGGGAAATTCCGAGCAAAAGCCATATGGAAACGATGATTCCGCCGGCTTAGGGGAAAGCGCGCAAACGGAGGAACCAAGCGGCGGCAAAAAAGGCAAAAAGCAGAAAAAAAAGAAAAGCAAATTCAGGGAAACGATCGATTTTCTGCTGCCGATCATTATTGCCGTAATTGTTGCGTTGCTGTTGAAATCCTTTGTTTTCGCCAACGCCGTGGTACCTACGGGATCCATGAAAAACACGATCGGCGAGGGAGACCGGATCATTGCCAGCCGTCTGGCGTATATAAACAGCGACCCGGAACGATACGATATCATTCTTTTTTACTTTCCGGATGATGAGAGTCAGATCTTTGTAAAACGTGTGATCGGGCTGCCCGGCGAAACGGTAACGATCGTGGACGGCTCCGCCTTTATCACCGATAAGGACGGAAACACCTACGAAACCGACCAGAGTTTCATTACGAACGGCGATCCGATCGGTGATTACGGTCCGTTCTATATTCCGGAAAAAGGCGAAACGATCACAACGGACGGTGTTTTCTGCTACGCTGAAAACGGTATGCGCGTTGGGTATTCGCAGTTCATTGATAAATACTGCGATGTCAGCGCAAGCGGCGAATACACCGTTGCGGAAAATCTGTATTTCTGTATGGGAGACAACAGAAACGAATCGCACGATTCCAGATTCTGGGACAACACCTATGTTGCTGAAAACAAGATTCTGGGCGAAGCGAAATTCAAATATTATCCCAAATTTGAAACGCTGAAATAAAGACACGCACAGAAAACCGGCTCTGCCAAAAGGCAGAGCCGGTTATTTTTTACAACTTATGATTCTTGACTTTCTTTTTCAAATTCCGCTCTCATTTCAAGCACTTTATTGTGGATAGTCTCCTTGCGCTTTCCGGTCAGTTTATAGAAGAAGAACGGTACGCCGGCAAGGAACATCATAATGCCGTGGAAAACGGTGTAGAAGAACAGCAGCAGTATTCTTGTTTGCAAACTCTGCTCCGGTTCCGGCACCAGATCTGTGGGCTGGATATAACCGATGATGGAATGATCACCGTAAAGTATAATAGGAGCAAGCGCCTGCGCGATCGTGCCGCTGATCATGGTAAAGATACCGATGACGAAAGGCAAAGTTGCGTCAAGCCGTTTACCACCCGTCTTTACTTCAATGTCTTCCAGCACATCAGCCTGGAACATAGACGGCAGCAGATTTGACGCGCCGAACTGAAGGCCGATCAGGAACAGGAATACGATAAACACGATCTGCAAAACCGTGCTTGGGTTGTTGAAATAAATATAGCCGACTGCAAAGGCAATGCCGTTTATGATTACGGAATAGATACCGCTTGCAATATAGAGTACCTTGGAATTAAACTTTTGGAGCAGGAAGTTTATAGCGAGCATACCTACCGCCGTTCCGATACCGGTGGGCAGGCCGAACCAGAGAAACTGATCTGTGCCGCCGAGAAGCGCCGCGGCAAGGAAAACGCCCATATATGTAGCGATCTGCCTGAAGTTCTTAAGAAACTCGGAAATAATGATGACCCACGCATACTTATTCACAAGTACGTCTTTAATTCCGATCAGCGGATTTTTCTTTTCACTGCTGTATGCTACGCGCTCTTTTATTGCTTTTGTGCCTACAAGCATAAGAATCGTGCCGATCGCGCCGCACAATGCCGCGCCTACAATATACTGCGTGCCCTCATCTTTCCAAATCATGCCGATAACAAGTATAATAACAAGGGGCGCCGAGTTGCCGACGGCGGAACAGATACTTCTGAAAGAAATAACAGTATCTCTCTCCTTAAGATTGGGCGTAAGAACAAACGCAACTTTATTGATAGAATCGCCGAAATTGGTTGCAACCGCCCAGAGAACGGCTATTGTTGTTACATACACAAGAAGCAGATTTCCCGAAAGCGCGGGCGGCGCCCAGAAACTTAGCACGAGCAGAACGCCGCACGGAATAGCAACTGCCAGCGCGAGCGGGCGGAATTTACCCATTTTGCCTGGTCTTCTGCCGTCTATATACATAGTTATAAAGAAATTAAGAACAAACGGGATGATATTCACAAGCGTGTTAAAGAGCGAGACCTGGTTTTGATCCAGCCTAAGCACGTTAACAAGATAAGCGCTTCTGTAAGAGCCGATCATGCCCGTCATATTGGTATAAAAGAATACGGCAAACAGATACAGCACGAATTCTTTTGCTTTAACATATTTTTTGTCCTGCGCCAAAGGCGGCGCAACAGCATTTCCCATAAAAAATTACCCCTTAAACATTATTTTTTCAAAACCGCCTCATAATCCATCTGCTTTTCATCGCCGATCATGGACAGAACAAAACCTTTGATATCCGCGAGCAGCGGCTGATTTTTGCCGAGTTTGTTTTGAACGATCCGCAGCACCGGTGAAAGCCTGTCAAACAGTTTTGAAACCGCGCTGTACATAGGCGTGCCTTTTACATAAGGCTCATTGCCCACAAAAATATTTCTTACGAATTCTACGATCGTATCCTTAAGCAATCTGTGGCGGATAGAATCATCCACTTTAAAGCAGAAAATCCTGCCGACCCCGCCGAGCGTCAGTTTTTTCAGGATTCTGCCCGCTATGGTAACAGGCACTTTTAATTTTTTATTCTTCTCCGGGCCTCCGAAAAGCCGTGTGAAAAACGCAAAATCATCCGCCATAGCGTCCACGATATCGAGGATCATTCTGTCAAACCGCCACTGAAAATATTCTGCAGCAGTTCTGCCGCCCTTATCCCAGTTAAAATCATCAATGGTGAATGATTTTACCGTTACGTTTTCATCGTCAATGACAACGCGCCTGTAAGCGCACGGGCAGCCGACAAAACAGCCCGTTTGAATATCGGTTATCGTGTTGCCTTTTGCGGTCTTATATTGAGTAAGCGCCTGCGCGTGCATATGCCCGGTAAAGATCAGATTCATACCGGCATCGGCAAATTCGTTTGCGCGTTTTTCCCAATCTGTCAGTTTTGCATCGCCTATGAAATTCATAACCGGTGAAAACGGCAGCAGCGGATAATGGGTCATTGCAAATATGTAATCCCCGGCATCATGCGCCTTTTTGATTTCTTCAAGCGCCCACTGCATCTGATCATCCCAAAGGCCTTTAAAGTCTTTACAGTCGCCGTCACAATTCAGCGCCAGCAACCTGTAACCCGGCTGTAACTGAACCACATAAGACATGGAATTTTTATGTTCTGAAATTGCCTCGTCAAAGCCGAAATCCTTATAAAAATCACGCAGATCTTTGCGATCCATGCCCCTGACCGGGATCTCTTTTTCTCCGTCAAACTCAACGGGATTTTCCGCATAGTCATGGCGGGCAGTGATCAGGCAGATTCTTTTCCCCTGCTCTTTTAATTTATAAAGTTTTTCTCTGAAGCCAACATGACTTTGATATTCGCCTCTATAAACAAGATCGCCTGGAATAAGAATGATATCCGTATCCTTATCCGCGGCGATCTGGGCAAAGCCGGAATCAATGATTGCGCCTGTTTCGGCAACACATTTCTGATCCGTTCTGCTTCGTCTTTCATATGCAGGCCCGCTGGCCTTAAAAGAAGTATCATAATAATGAGTATCTGTAACAAGATAAAACGCAAGTTTTTCCATATAATCACCTTCTTTCCCATATAATATTCTAAACACTTGCGCATTTTAAGAAACCTTATATAATAAAGTATCACAAAATCACACATAAATCTTGGTTAAATATCACAAAAAGAGTATAATTTATCACATTTTTGCATTCAGCCTGAAATCTCTTGGCGAATATCCCGTGAATTTTTTGAAACAAATCGAAAAATATTGTGGATTAGAATAAGACAACGCATATGCGATTTCCGTTACCCTCATATTGGTATTCAGCAGATAATATTTAGCCAGATTAATCTTGCATTCCAGATAATACTGATAAGGCGTTTTGCCGAATTTCTCCGAAAAGACATTAATAATATGATTTTTTGAATAATTCATATAACTGCACAGGGCGTCCAGATTAAATTCGTCATCCAGATGATTATCTATATTTCGTTTGATCCTTTCGGCAAAATCAAGCTGACCGACCGCCTTTTTTTCATAAATGGCGGAAAAGATCTTAAACAGTTCTACCCGGAGCAATTGTTCCGCCTCCGCCAGATCTTCCGTATTAAAAGCAATATCAAATATATGGCGGAAGTTTTTTTCCAGAAAACAGCCTTCAAATATATACGTATCCGCGGGCAGATAGTTCTCTATCAGCGCATCTGCCAATTTTCCGTAAAAAGAAATAAAATATTTATGCCAGCCGTTTTCCTTTTGAGAATAGTAATGATGCTTACTGCCCATAGGTAAAAAGAAGATATCGCCTTTTTTAGGATGAAACACCTTGCCGTTGATCTCCAGCGTGCCATACCCATCCACAATATATTCAAAGGAAGTAAGATCGCTGCAATCCCTGCTGATATCAAATTTTTCATCGCAAAGCGTTTCGCCCACAAAGTTAATAGAAAGCGGATTCAGATTGATCTTATCCGGCGTGGGAATGGATATCCTTTTAATATTTTCAAACACAGCAATCACTTCCCAGCAAATGTATCCTTTACATTTTTTATATATAAAAACATTATAACAAAAACGGGACTTCTTGTGAAGTCCCGTTTCGTTGATTTTAACATATTGTTTCAACAAATTGCATAAAAACTTGTTGATCTTTATGAATTATGCCAAATCAGTCTTTTTTAGGAGCGTAATACTCAACCGTGCGAAGAAGATCATTGTACTTAGCAACTGCATTTTCAGCAGCGATATTGAACAATTTATCCGCCTTGTCGGGGAAACTTCTTCTAAGGGAGGAATAACGTGTTTCTCCGTTGATGAATTCGATATAATCCGCTGTAGGCGCTTTGGAATCCAGCGTGAACGGATTCTTGCCTTCCTCAACAAGCGCCGGATTGAATCTGAACAGATTCCAGTAGCCTGCTGCAACCGCTTTCTTCTGCTCCGCCTGGTTAAACGGCATCTTGATACCGTGGTTGATACAAGGCGCATAGCAGATGATCAGGGACGGGCCGTTATAAGCCTCCGCCTCTTTAAACGCTTTCAGGCACTGGTTGTAATCCGCGCCCATGGCTACCTGCGCAACATAGATATAACCGTAAGACATAGCGATCTTTGCAAGATCTTTCTTCTTGGTTACCTTACCGGATGCGGCAAACTGTGCAACAGCGCCTGTTGGCGTTGCTTTAGAAGCCTGACCGCCGGTATTGGAATAAACCTCTGTATCAAATACAAGAACATTGACATCCTGATTCTGCGCAAGAACGTGATCCAGTCCGCCGAAGCCGATATCATAAGCCCAGCCGTCGCCGCCGAAGATCCACTGGCTCTTCTTGGCAGCATAACTCTTATCCTTAAGGAAGTCCTCAGCAGCAGCTTTCTGCTCGCCCTCAAACGTTGTGGTTTCAAGAGCTTTGATCAGATCCTTTGCAGGCGCGTCATTGCCGCGTGTGGAATGGAATGTATCCAGATAAGCCTGCACTTTATCGCCGATGCCGGTATCTTTAAGCGCAAGCGCGTCTTTCGCGAGTCTTGCACGGATCTGCGTCTGCGCAAGGAACATGCCAAGGCCGAATTCAGCGTTGTCTTCAAACAGGGAGTTTGACCAAGCCGGGCCGTTTCCGTTCTTGTCTACCGTGTAAGGCGTTGAAGGCGCGGAGCCGCCCCAGATGGAAGAACATCCGGTAGCGTTTGCGATATACATCTTATCGCCGTAAAGCTGGGTAGCAAGTTTTGCATAAGGCGTTTCACCGCAGCCTGCGCACGCGCCGGAGAACTCAAGATAAGGCTTGAGATACTGGGTGGAAACGATCGTTTTATCCGACGCAACTTCCGGTTTCGGATCAATATCGCAAAGTGCGTCAAATACAGGCTGATTCTCCATCTGAGAAGCGATCGGCTTCATGGTAAGTGATTTTGTAGGACAAACATTTGCGCAGGATGCACAGCCGGTGCAGTCCAGCGTTGAAATGATGATTGCATATTTCAGACCGGAATCCTTGGGAACTTTCAGATCTACTGCCTTGGTATTTGCCGGAGCGGCAGCAAGTTCCTCAGCCGTAAGGGCAACCGGGCGGATAACAGCGTGCGGACATACCATTGCGCATCTGTTACACTGCGCGCAGGAAGCAGGCTCCCACTCGGGAACATCTACAGCGATGCCGCGCTTTTCAAACGCAGAAGAGCCCTGCGGATAAACGCCGTCTGCCATATCCACAAATTTAGAAACCGGGATCTTATCCCCTTTCTGGTGATCAACGGGATCCAGAATATCCTTAACGAATTTCTTCATTTCAGGACGGTCTGTATTCACAACGAGTTCTTTTTCCTCATCCACGGCAGTTTTCCAGCTTTCCGGAACGTCTACCTTGATAACTTCCTTGGAACCTCTGTCTATACCCTGATGGTTTGCAGCAACAACCGCATCGCCCTTCTTGGAGAACTTGGCAGTTGCCTTTGCTTTCATGAGTTCGATTGCCTTGTCTACCGGAAGAATACCGGAAATGGTGAAGAACGCAGACTGAAGGATCGTTGACGCTCTGCCGGCAAGGCCGACTTCTTCCGCGATCTTGATGCCGTTGATGATATAGAAATTAATATCGTTATTGGCGATATATCTCTTCATAGCGGCGGGGAGCTGCTTGTCAAGCTCTTCCGGAGTCCAGATGCAGTTCAAAAGGAATGTACCGCCGGGCACAAGATCCTGAACCATATCATATTTTGTTACATAAGACGGGCAGTGGCAGGCAACAAAGTTTGCCTTGTTAATCAGATAGGTAGAAGTGATCGGGCTGTCTCCGAAACGAAGGTGGGAAACCGTGATACCGCCGGACTTCTTGGAATCATAGAAGAAATAGCCCTGCGCGTATTTATCCGTATTATCGCCGATGATCTTAATGGAGTCTTTGTTGGCGCCAACCGTACCGTCTGAGCCGAGACCCCAGAATTTACAACTGGTTGTGCCGGCAGGCGTTGTATCCACATTTTCGCCGATCTCAAGGGAAAGATTGGTAACATCATCCGTAATACCAACGGTAAATACTTCCTTAGGCTCGTCCGCAGTCATATTGTTATAGATTGCAATGATATGCGCGGGAACAGTATCCTTGGAACCAAGACCGTAACGGCCGTGATAGATCGGGGTTGTCTCAAACTGAGAACCTTTGAATGCCGCAACAACATCCAGATAAAGCGGTTCGCCGATGGAGCCGGGCTCTTTGGTTCTGTCAATAACAGAGATCTTCTTTACGGTTGACGGAATAACGTCAAGCAGATATTTTGCGGAGAACGGTCTGTAAAGATGTACTTTTACAAGGCCTGTTTTAGCGCCTTTTGCATTGAGGTAATCTACGGTTTCAGCAATCGTGTCGCAAACAGAACCCATAGCGATAATGATATGTTCCGCATCCTCTGCGCCATAATAATTGAAAGGCTTGTAATCCGTGCCGATCTTTTCATTAACCATGTTCATATACATAACCGTGGTCTCTACGGCATCGTTATAATACTTGTTGCAAGCCTCTCTGTGCTGGAAGAAGATATCCGAGTTCTCGGCAGAGCCGCGAAGCGTAGGATGCTCAGGATTCAAAGCGTGCGCTCTGAAACGCTTAACATCTTCCATATCCACCATATCTTTCAGATCATCATAATCCCAAACTTCGATCTTCTGGATCTCGTGAGAAGTACGGAAACCATCAAAGAAATGAAGGAACGGAACGGAACTCTTAAGTGTGGAGAGGTGCGCAACTGCACCGAGATCCATAACTTCCTGCGGGTTATTGGAGCAAAGCATTGCATAACCGGTCTGGCGGCAGGCATAAATATCCGAATGATCGCCGAAAATATTCAGCGCATGGGAAGATACGCAGCGTGCCGATACATGAATTACAGAAGAAAGAAGCTCACCGGCGATCTTATACATATTCGGGATCATGAGAAGAAGACCCTGAGACGCCGTGTAAGTGGTTGTGAGCGCACCGGCGGAAAGAGAGCCGTGAACTGCGCCGGCAGCGCCGCCCTCTGATTCCATCTCCTGAACTCTTACATTCTGGCCGAAGATATTTTTGGCGTTCTGAGATGAAAGAACGTCTGTTACTTCCGCCATAACGGAAGACGGTGTGATGGGGTAAATTGCTGCTACTTCTGTAAACGCATAAGAAACGTGCGCAGCGGCATTATTACCGTCCATCGTTTTCTTTTTTCTTTTTAACATTGTAAACAATTACCTCCTAGAACTTCAATGTTCATAAATTACTGTTTCAGACAAACGGGAGACGCACCGCACCGCGGCGCACAGACTTTTTAACAACTCTCCCCATAGCAAAGGGCGCACTACGCCCTTTCACAGTCCGCACCTATTTTAACACAACGATACTGATAATTCAATAAACATTTTTAATATTTAAAAATATTTTATTTTGCGTTTGATTGTATAATTCGCATAAAATAAACGGAAGAATAAGGAAAGACCAAAAACAAAAAATCCCGCCGCGAAATACCGCAGCGGGAATGGAAAAGCAGGATCAAATCGCAGGCGCAAAATTCTCCTCAGAGCCATCCAGCGGAAGAACAACAACAACTTGTGAGCCGGTCTGTGTGGAGATCTGTGTAGCGCTTGTGCCGTAATTTTCAAGCCTTGCCTCAACAGTAACCACGCCCTCATAACTTTCAGAGGTGATACAGTAATAGTTTTTTCCGTTGAGCTGAACATCTATGCCGTTTTGCGTTTGCTGTTCGCCGTTTACAGAAACAAACAGCTTATCGGCAACATTGCCGTCATTCGGAAGGGTGATATAGATCTCTATCTGCCTTGCCACGGGATCCTGACTGCCGGATCCGCCGGTATTTCCCGAATTGCCGGAATTCCCGGAGTTACTTCCACTGCCGGAATTGCCCGAACTGCCCGAACTGCCCGAACTGCCGCTCTGACTGCCGGATGACGAACCGCCGCTTGAGCCGGAGCCTGACGAGCCGGACTGCTGATCACTGCTGCCGGAAGAACTTCCGGGCTGCGTTGTGGGCGCGCCGTCCACGAACACACCGTTTTCAATGCCCGGCGTAAGTTCGGAAGCCGGCTCCGTGCTGACCGGAGCATCCGTATATTCCTCTTTATCGTTGCCGCCCAGAGTGAGAGCGCAGACAACGGCAACCGCCGCGCAGATCACCACAGCAACAGCAACAGCAACGCCAATGATGATCTTTTTCTTTTTGGAACCGCCGTTATCGCCTGTTTCGGCGATCTCTTTATATTCATCAGCCATAATAATACCCCTTTCTGACCTGTGGAATTATTCTATAAACGCACAAAAAGACGCGTCGCTCGGCATACGCCAATCCCCTCTTGGGGAAAGCGATACGGAGCCGACTTTGGGTGAATCCGGCACGCAGCTGCGCTTGAACTGGCTTATGAAAAAGCGTTTCATAAACACCAGCGCCCAACCGGAGATCACCTCTTTCGTATATTTTCCCTCAAACGCTTTCTGCGCAAGACGGATCAGTTTTTCCGAAGAAAAGCCGAACCGGACAAAATGATACAGAAAGAAATCATGCAGTTCGTAAGGGCCGATATTTTCTTCCGTTTTCTGCGCGATATTTCCGTTTTCATCCGGCGGCAGAAGTTCCGGCGAAACCGGCGTATCTAAAATATCATAAAGCACAGCCGCCGTCTCTTTTTCACTGACACAAGCAACATACTCCACCAAATAGCGCACAAGCGTTTTCGGCACGGATGCATTCACGCCGTACATGCTCATATGATCGCCGTTATACGTGCACCAGCCCATGGCAAGTTCGCTGAGATCCCCCGTGCCCACAAGCAGTTTACCGTGTTTGTTGGCAAGATCAAACAGCACCTGCGTGCGTTCCCTTGCCTGCGTATTCTCATACGTGATGTCATGGGTCTTGGGATCGTGCCCGATATCTTTCATATGCAGGATACAAGCATCCTTAATATCGATCTCTTTTATGGTTACGCCGAGATACTGCATCAGTTTCAGCGCGTTGTTATACGTTCTGCCCGTTGTGCCGAAACCCGGCATTGTAACGCCCAATATATCCGCATTGCTCTTGCCGAGCAGTTCCATTGCCTTTGCGCACACAAGCAACGCAAGCGTGGAATCCAGACCGCCGGAAATGCCGACCACCGCGCCGCTGGAACCAACATGTTCCAGCCGTTTCGCAAGCGCGCCTGCCTGGATCGAAAAGATCTCGCGGCAGCGTTCACGGCGTTTATCGTCATTTTCCGGAACGAACGGATGCGGATCCACATACCTGAACCGAAGATCGTTATGTTCATTTTCCAGCTGCGCGTTTACGAGTTCCGCCGCGCAGGCGCTGTTTTCAAAACTCATATTCTTAACGCGCAGAGCATTGAGTTTTTCTATATCCAAATCCGAATAAATAAGATTTGTTTGCCTTAAAAAGCGTTCGCCCTCTGCAAGCATGCCTCCGTTTTCGGCAATAAAGAGCGCGCCGCCGAACAGAAGATCGGTTGTGCTCTCAAACACGGATGCGCCGGCATAAACATAGCCGCAGACACAGCGCGCGGACTGACCCGAAACAAGCTGCTTTCTGTACTGCGCCTTGGAAACATATTCATCGCTTGCCGAAAGATTGGCAATCAAATTGGCGCCGCTAACGCAAAGCGATCCGCTCGGCGGATCGGGCACCCAAAGATCCTCGCACAGTTCCACACCCAAAACAGCGCCGCTGCCGAGATCAAACAGCATCCTGCCGATCTTCGTTTTCTGCCCGCAGATCTCTATATCCCGCGGGCTGCCGAGATTCGCGCCGGATGCAAACCAGCGTTTTTCATAAAACTCATTATAATTGGCGATATGCGTCTTGGGAACAAGCCCTGCGATCACGCCGTTTACAAGAACGGCGGCGCAGTTATAAAGGCTGTTGCCGTACCGCACCGGAACACCAACAAGAACGGCGATGTTTTTGCCTTTCGTATACGCGGCGATCTCGCCGAGCGCAACTTGTGCGCGGTTCAGAAGTGAGGCGGTAAAGAAAAGATCGGCGCAGGTGTAGCCGGTTACGGAAAGTTCCGGCGTAACAAGCAGGCGCGCTTTATGCTGAACCGCCTCATCTATGGCTTTTTTTATTTCTTCTTTATTAAAATCCGGATCCGCGACTCTGAGTTTCAGCGATGCCGCGGCGGCTCTGAAAAATCCGTAATTCATAGTTCACCTATATCAAAGTAATCTTAAACGAGAACGACGCCTCACAGCCCGGGTCCAGAATTGTCATTCCGCGCTTATGTTCAAAAATCTCGCCTTCATCGGAGCAGGTGGAAATCCCCGTCCACGGCTCAAGGGCAACGAAATTGCCTCCGTTTGCGGAAGACCAGATCAGCAGATTATCAAAATCCTGATAATCAATCCTGACTCCCCTGCCGCCGGCGCTGAGCGTTGCGGATTTCGGCTTTATATGATCAAATACCATGGCATCCAGATCAAACAGAGAATGATCAAGATCTATTTTATTCGGCGTATCCAGCACATCATAGCGCTTAGAGATATCGATCAGCCCCGTTTCCACATCCGGGCGCAGGCATTTCTGATCCACAGCGCCGCAAAATTCCACGCTGTAATCCTCAAACGCTTTGCCGGCCTCAAGCGGGCAGTTGAAAGCGGGATGGCCGCCGATCACGAAAGGCAGTTTATCTTTGCCTGTATTCCGAACGGTATATCTGGTGGTTACCGAATTTTTCAAGACGGTATAATGGATCTCCAGGGCATAATCAAACGGGAAGGCTTTTTTCGTTTCCGTATCGGAACACTGAAGAAAAGAAACGTAATTTGCACCTGTTTCGGCAATCTTAAACGGATGGATCCTTGCCACGCCATGGCGTTTCATAACACAGGGCTTTCCGAACGCCACGGCTTTTTCGTTTCTTAAAACACCCGTTATGGGAAAGCACACAGGCGCCTGGCCCGCCCAGTACTGCGGATCACCCTGCCAGAGGTATTCCACACCGTCTTTAACCAGAGAATGGAGCATGGCGCCATCCTGCAAACACTGCACCTTTACGCTTTCGCTTTGGATTTCTACAACCATTACGCACCGCCCTAATACACTTATTAAATCATAAATCATTATATATCATTATAATTTCCATTGCAATATTGAAAATGTAAACACAATGTTATAAAATAATAAACAGGATGATCAGAAAGGAGAACGCAGCATGGATATTGATTCCTATGTTTACGACGCAATTTTCAGCGAAATGCCCAAACACACTGTCTTTTACAGCCTTTTGTGGGAGCAGTTTAAGGAGGACGGTTTTGTGATCACGGACGAGCCCGGCCATGAGATAGACTGCATCTTTAAGGCGGTTTCCATGCAGAACCTGATGGGCGAATTTATGTACAGGCTGTATGACGAAGTGAACGAGACCGGGTTTGAGGACGCAGTTGACTATATTGAGAAAGCAGGATTCACGGAGGATGATATCCTGACATACTGCAAAAAAGACGAAGAGATTGAGATTGATGCAAGCGACATGGATATCACCGCCAAAAATGCGCTGGACCGCGTTACGGAACTGACTGCGGAAAAAATGCTGGAGGAATATTCGCCGGACGATATTTTTGATATGATGTTTACGGCGGCGTACGACTTTGAGCAGGATTTTACGTTTGATTTTGAGGATTCGGACGAATTTTTGGCATTTGTGGACGCCAACACGGAAAAACTGGATCAGTACAAAGAGGAATACCCGGGCGTTATAAACTGGATTGAAAACGGCATGATCTGCTGAATGAGTATCCAGAGGCCGGGATATACATAAATTCCCCGCTAAGTTCTTTATAGTTTCTGCAATAAAATTCATTTCATGCTTTCAGCACCATCATTTTCAAAAGCAAAAAAATCCCGCGCCGGCAATGACCGCCAGCACGGGATTTTTTTAAGGTAAAATTTGCTTATTCGGTCTGTTTTGACGAAAACCATCCGCGGCGGAGGAAAGGTTTGCCGGATTCAGTTCATCCAGTTTACGATTGCGGACGTTGTATCGCCAAAGCCGATTATGTCAAGATCCATACCGGCAAGTTCGGGCAGGACCACATCATTTACGATATATTCGACCGCACCGTTCCACTCTATAGAACCGTCATCATTCAAAGGTACTTTCCCGATATAGCCATTGATCTTGGAAACCGTTTCTTGCACGGCGGAGAGATCAATATCCATACCCAAAGAACCAAGAGCAGGAACAAGCGTATCAAGCATCGTATTGATTTTATTTATTATGGTCTTAACTGCGTTATACAATGTTGCGTTGTTTTTTCACTCATAATATTTTGAAGCATACCAACCACATTATTAATGGTATCGGGTATAAGTGCATCAACAATATTTTTAATATATGTTGCGGTTTTTTCTGCTTTAACAGGTCCGATAATTGTTACGTCTTCTTCGTTGGGATTATCTATAAGAGCAACATATAGAGTTTCGGCTTGTTGAACGCCCATAACACTACATAATCATCTATTGCTGTAGTAAGGACTTTAAGTTGTTCTATATCTCCCAATCCTAACGCTAAAACAAGCACGATGATATTCCAAAAACCTGGACATATAAGAGTATCAATAAACCTATTTAAAGCCTGTTTGAAATCCAAAGATGAATGAACTATAACAGGGCCGCCTTTTGGGGTCAGTCAAAAAGCCGCCTGCAAAAGCAGACGGCTTGGAACGCGGATTTATTTTTTGATATTAAACAACAGCCTTTTTACGACCGGTATTTTCGAAAGCAGGAAAGAAAGAACAAGGGAAACGGTAAAAACAACTGCAATATAGATCAGCGTCTTTAACGGATTGTTGATATCCATCGCCTCAAAATATTTAAGAATATCCCTTAAAAGCGGCACGTGCATAAAATACATGCCGAAACTAACGCTTGAGATTGCCGCGGTAACGGGGATTCCTTTTTTTACAAGAGCTCGTTTTGTATTGATTCTGCTGAAAAGTTCAAACAGGCAAAAAGCGCACAAAAACAAAAACGGGAAATCGTACCAAAGGTGATAATCGTAACCGGCGCGCATCATAAAGAATATGAAAAGCGCCATTACGGCAAACGCGGCAACGGAGATCAGCAAAACAACAGCGGTTGGAATTCTTTTGAGCACACCCCTTTTGCACAGCGCGCCGGCAATCAAATAAATGCCGTAGGTTCCGCCCAAAAACGAAACATCCACCTGCCGTGTAACGGTAAACGGAAGATCAAATGCGTTTTGAAAAATTCCGTAAAACTGGAAAAGAAAAACGGTTACAAACACCAGCAAAACCGGAACGGCAAGCACTTTAGACGAAACATTGCGGATGGCGTTTGCAATAAACGGGACCGCGATATAAAAGCCGATGATCAGCGGAACATACCACATATGCCCCATATTGTGCGGACGGATAAACAGCATATCGCCAATCATATCCGCAACCGTATAGCCGCCTTCGCCGGTAATAAAATACCTTGCGGCATAGATCAGGATCCACATTTCCGCAGTAACGATGAGCGGCAGCAAATTGTGCTTGTAAAAAGAAAAGATCTTTTTGGAGGAGGAAAAATCCCGATCCAGAAGAAGATAGCCGGTGATCATCAAAAACAGCGGCACACCGATTCTGCCAACCGTGAAAAGCACATTTCGGAACATGGGGGAAAACACACCCATCGTTTGCAGTTTATCAAAATCCATACTGTATATACGTTCCGTGCAGTGAACCACGATTACGCTGAAAATTGCAAAAGATCTTGCAATATCCAGCCACGCGATCCTTGTTTTTTGCAAAGCCCTCACCCCTTTACGATCTGATAGTAATATGCTTAGTATAAAAGCACAAAAGCGGTGCATCAAAACGGCGCACCGCTTTATCTTTTGCATTTTTTATTCCGCGTCAAAATTAAAGATGGTTGCCAAAACGGTTTTATAACCGGTTTCGATCGCCTGCGGATTCAGGCGGTCATAACTGTCTCTGCGGTTATGGTAATAATCGGCAGGGGCAGGATCCATAGCGGCAAGGCAGGTTGCCTTGATGCCTGCCTGTGAAAACGCAGCGGCGTCGGATGCGCCGAAGAACAGATTTGCAAGTTGTGCGGAATCATAGCCCGCGTCTGCGGCAGACTTCTGAACGAGCTCGGAAAACGCAAGATCGTTCTTGACTGTTCCCGTCATATCCTTATGGTAAACATTCAGGTATTCCAGATCCGTAAGCGTATCTACACAAAGCACGGCAGTTTCCACGCCGTCATTTAAATATTCGTCTTTATGCGCCTTGGCAAAAGCCTTTGCGCCTCTTAAGCCTGCCTCTTCGCCGTCCGTAATCATGGCAACAACCTCAGTATGCTCAAGATCAACGCCTGCCATATCCAGCATACGCAGCGCGCATACCGCGGCATAGGTGCCGGTAAGGTTATCATTTGCGCCGGGCGAGATCCTGCCGAAGTTTACAAAGGTAAAGAGCAGCACCATGGAAACAGCGGTTAGAACATTAAAATAGAAAGAGTAATTCAGCATGAAATCGCCGAACGCGCCCATATCCACAAAATTCGCGATCACACTTAATACGGAAATGATCAGCGAGATCACGGCAGTGCCGATAGAAAGCCCCATCCAAAGACCCATGCCTTTATCCTTAAGCAGATAAATCGGGCGCCACTCGTAAGCAGCGTCTATATGGCCGCTGATTACGATCCTTTTTTTGACTTCACTGCGCGGTTTTCTGGTTGCCACAAGGTTATGGGCGGTCACTTTTTTATACATACCGTCCATAAACTGCTTATACATCAAAAATTCCATTGCCGTAATGAACAGCCCGATGGCAACGCAGACGCCCACAATGCAATGCGCAATAAAGAAATTTTCAAAATTCAGCGCAAAAACAAGCCCAAAACCGATTACAACAGCGGCAATCACAAGCGCCGAAACCAATTTTGTGAAATGCAGGAACGCACGGGGCGCCATTTTATATTCCTCAAAATGGGTCTCGTCGCAAAACTGATCCAGTTCTTTTTTCAGATGTTTTTGAGCGTCAAAGCACGCCTCATTGCCGGATTCACGCGGGCCGTACTTTTTGATTACATTGGTGATTTCTTTCACGGTATAATCCACATTTTCTTTTATGACCGCGTTCGGGAAGTCACTGATTTTCATGTTTCGTTCTCCTTTAATCTGTTATTTTCGTTAAATTCGTAATCCGGATCACCGGAGCGGAATTTACGGCACACCGAACCGCGCTTGAGCGGATTCTTCGGCATCGCAATTTTATCCACCGCAAAATTGATGCCGAGCGGCTTAAACACGCTTTGGTATGCTTTATATCTTTTAAGAAACTGCGCATAATCCCTTTTTTTTGCAGGGGTCCACGCAACTTCTGCAAGAGCCTCCATTCTGGGATGCTGGTGAAGCTGGACTTTGCTGAAAGAATCGATCCATTCCGTCCAAGTCTCACCCTCCACACCAAGTACGGAATCATAATCTGTTATGCCGTATTTTTCCGGCGCAAATTTATAAGTGTTGGCAAGCGGATACTGCGCGTAGGACATATCAAAATAAAATGATTTATGATTGCTCATAATGATCTTTCCGCCGGACGCGGCAAAATGCTTTGTATTTTTATCCTGCCCCGGCAGCCACTGCTGTATCACCATGCTGCCGTCCAGGCGGTCTATGCCCTGATTAAGCACATCGTTCCAGGCAATCATATGCTTGCCTTTTTTCTTTAAATATTCACAGAGTTCGTTTGTCAGTTTCTTCTGCAGTTCTTTTTCGTTTTTGAATCCGTATTCCTTCATTGCTTTCTGGCAGTCCGGGCAGGTCTTCCACTCGGAAACATCGCATTCATCGCCGCCAACATGGAAATAGGAAAACGGGAAAAGCTCGCAGATTTCATCATACACGTCAAAGATAAACTGCACGCTTTCTTTTTTGCCAAGGCAAAGCGGGCGGTTCCAGTCCTTTATGCCCTCTTTTTTAAAGAGGATATCGCCCATACAGCCGAACACTTCCCTTTTCAGATTGCGGCAGGCAAGGTGCGGATAAGCGGCAAGCGCAGCGGCAAAATGCGCCGGAACATCAATCTCCGGCACGATATGAATACAGCGCTCTGCGGCATAATCCACAATTTCTTTGATCTGATCCTGCGTATAGAAATACGGGCCGTAAGGGGTATTGTCTGTTTTGGCGCATCCCCAGCCGCCGATATGCGTAAAACGGCGCTTGGAACCAATCTCTGTCAACAGCGGATATTTTTTTATCTCCACGCGCCAGCCCTGATCGTCCGTTAAATGCCAGTGAAAAACATTCAGTTTTAAACGGAACATATCATCCAGCAAAGACTTAACGTGTTCCATACCGAAGAAATGGCGGCTTTCATCCAAGTGGATACCGCGCCACTGAAACTGCGGCGCATCCTGAATCGTAACATAGGGGATCTCGTTTTTGCCCTCGTCGAATCTGCCGAGCATGCGCACGGACTGGAGCGCGTAATACGCGCCGGCACGGTCAGACGCTTTGATTTCCACGCCGTTTGCATCCACTTTTAAACGATATGCCTCTTTGCCCAGCGATTCCTCCCTGAAAATTTTAACGGGAGAATCCTTATCGCCCTTGTTTTTCACAAGCGGCAATTCAATCTCGGAATAAACGGCGCTGTCCTTTTTCAGCCTGAACACGCCCTTTGAAGCCCGAACTTCACGGGCCATCGGTATAAGATTGATCATTTTTTTAGTTCCCTCTCTAATTTTTTTTGATTATAACACAAATCTTCATTGACAACAATACTTTTAACGTAGTAAAATAAAAAACAGCCAAAATAATATTCCTGCCCGTAGCACAATGGCTAATGCATTTGATTCCGATTCAAAAGACTGGAGGTTCGACCCCTCTCGGGCAGACCAAAACCGCCGGAAGCACAATCTGCTTCCGGCGGCTGTTTTATTGTCTCTTCAGCAAAGAATAAACGAAAACGGTTCACCGAACCGTTTTCTTTGCGCCGTGACCCTCCCGGGTTCGACTCCCTTCGGTATTATATAAAAAATACGCGCACCGAAATGGTGTGCGTTATTTTTGGTGGACGCGAAGGGAGTCGAACCCTCGACCTCTGCAATGCGAATGCAGCACTCTCCCAACTGAGCTACGCGCCCGTGCGCTATATATAATACTACATTTTTTCTCACAAAACAAGAGTAAATTTAAATTTTTTTACAGTTTGCGATTCACAGCGCATTTTGCCGGTATTTATCGAAGGAAATCAAGTAAGCACAGGTCTGTTGGCTGCTATAAAGGTCATTCTGTCCCGCTCATCCTGGGTGCCGTGCCTTCTGCCGTGCCCGCCGTGATCTGAAGTAATAATATAAAGCCAGTCCTCCTGCGCAAATTCGGGGCGCAATTCTATATACGCAATCAGTTCAAAAGCATATCGGTCTGCGTTTGTAACGCCGGAAACATATCTATAGTCCTCCGGCCCGAAGCCGAAAGAATGACCGTTATGATCCGGAAATTCATTGATAGCGAACAAAATATCCACACCGTTATCTATTGCGGTCAAAACCGTATTCTGGAGTTCAGCTTCATCGTTTACCTGCTTAAACACGAGCGGCAGATTTTTTTCTTTGGCGGTTTTGATCTCGTTTTTATACGTAACGGTAAAATGATCCGGCCATATGGAGGCAAACAAAGCGCTGATTCCGTTTTGGGCAGCCTGCATCAGTATGGTGGGGACGGAATCTTTTTTGGTAACATGCCTGACCACGCCGTTTTCCACACCCCACTTGCCGGTCAAAATGGACGCCCAGCCCTGCGCGGTGCTTGTTTCCTGTATCGTTTCCGGCAGGTTTTTGTCTCCGCCGGCATAGCTTAAAAACAGACCGCCTTTTTCTTTCAGATACGTTACGGCGCTGTAAGGACTTTTGCAGTTATAACCGGTTATCTTTTCCCGATTGCCCTGCACAAGATAAAACATAGAATCCGCGCGGGCACCGTCCAGCCCGTAAATCAGCACCTTTTTACGCTTGCCTGACTTTTCTTCCAGATGTTTTTTTATCATTTGATATACTGCGGTCTGCGGGTATGCAGTGGAAACGGTGTTATCAAAAACGCCGCTCTGATCAAGCAGACCGAGATACTTTTGAGATACAGATTGAAAAAGCATATTTATTCCTTCTCTAAAAATAATTTTTCTTTAAATTGCTTTCTATTTGTATTATAATGAAGTTGAAAACACATTACAAGGGCAAAAAATATATGAAAAAACGCTTTGGATACAAAAACGCATATAACGGCAGACTTTTTCTGCTTTGCTGGATCGCGTATTTTTCCACATACATATGCAGGCTGAATTTTTCCGCCGTTATGCCTGAACTGCTGGGCAGCGGCGCTTTTACGCAGAGTGAGACGGCGGCAGTATCTTCCGCTTTCTTTATCTGTTACGGCGCGGGACAGTTGTTCAGCGGCGTTCTTTGCGACAAAATTTCCGCACGACTGCTGATTTTTGCCGGCGTACTGTTTTCCGGCCTGAGCAATCTGTTTATATTCCTGTTCAGCGAGTCCTATACTGCGCTGCTCGTGCTGTGGGCGCTGAACGGAATTGCGCAGTCGCTTGTGTGGGCGCCGATTCTGAAACTTGCCGGGGATTATTACAACGAGGGCGAAAAAGTGAAATTCGGCGTAGATATCTCAACAACCGTACCGCTCGGAACGCTTGCCAGCTATGGCGTAAGCCTGGTTACCCTGCTTTTTGCAGAGTGGAGATATGTTTTCGCCGTGTGCGGCGCGCTGGTCATTATCGCCGCGGTATACTGGTTTATCGGAACATCCGGGCTGAAGAAGATACCTAAGGTAGAAAACCGAATGGATGAGGCAATTCAAACTGCGCCAACCGCCGTTTCCGGGAAAAAGCTTGTGAAAATCCTTTTGATCAGCGGCACGGCGGCACTGATGATCCCCATTGCGATCCAAGGCACGCTGAAAGACAGCGTTACGCAGTGGATCCCCACGTTTCTGGAAGGCAACTATAATATGGGAACGAGTCTTTCGCTGCTGCTGACGATGGTTTTGCCGGTCATCAACGTAACGGGCGCTTATCTTGCGAAAGCGCTGAACAAAAAGTTAAAGAACGAACTTGCCACCTCCGCTGCATTTTTCGGCATAGCGGCAGCATTTCTGATCCTTTTGATGACAGCGGGAACGAAGATCGCCGTTCTTGCGCTGATCTGCATGGCAGGAATCACAAATTCCATGTTTGCGATCAATGTTATGCTGATCACGATGGTGCCGCTGCATTTTCCAAAATACGGCAGAACGGGAACGGTTGGCGGCCTGCTGAACGCCGTTGCATATATCGGCTGCGGGCTGTTGAATATGGGCGCCGGCGCAATACTGGAAACCGACGACGGCTGGCGCGCGCTGTTTATCCTGTGGCTTGCACTGGCTGCTGCGGCAGCAATCATTACAATTCTGTGCGTAAAGCCGTGGAAAAAATTCACGCACGTACCAAACTCATACGGCGAATAATATATGCCGAGATCCAAACGTATAAAAAATTTAAGTGCTTATAATACATTTTAAAGAAACGGAGAAAAAAATAATGAAACTGAGTTTTAAGGGCGAGCAATTCAAGATCATGCAGATCGCAGACACACAGGAGGGCGCCAAGGTCAGCCCGGACACGTTAAATCTGATCAACACGGCGATCGATAAGGAAAAGCCGGATCTGATCGTATATTCCGGCGATCAGATCTGGGGCAAAATGAGTTTTAAGGGCAATGCGGAAAAGGTGGAGCGCGTTTTGCACGAACTCACCTACCCTGCCGTTTCCAGAAAGATCCCGTTTGCCGTATGTTTCGGCAATCATGACAGGCAGGTGGGCCTTTCCAACAAAGAACAGTTTGAGATCTACAAAAAAATAGACTGCTTTATCGGGGAGGACACGCCAGGAATAGACGGCTGCGCCAATCAGGTGATAGAAATTGAGGATAACGGAGAGCCGAAATTTCTGCTCTATCTGATAGACAGCCATTCCAGCCTGCAGGTGGGTTATGATCACGTTCATAAAAACCAGATCGAATGGTACAAAAGCGTAAGAGACGCATATGAGAAAAAACTGGGGCATGTTGTGCCGTCCATTGTAATTCAGCACATACCCGTGCCGGAAGTTATGGAGCTTTTGCTTGAGGTAAAGAAAAACGTAAAAGGCGCCCAGCAGGGATTCCGAAACCACGCGGGCAAATGGTATATCCTAAACAGGGAAAAAGTGAATCCGGAAGGATTTATGAAAGAATCCCCGGCAGATCCTATGGAAAACAGCGGAGAATTTGACGCCATGGCGCAAAAAGGCGATGTAAAAGGCATCTATTTCGGGCACGACCACAACAATTCCTTTCACGGAACCGTGCGCGGGATTGACCTTGGCTATACCCAGGGCGCCGGGTTCCACGTTTACGGGCCGGGGCTGGACCGCGGCGTGCGCATGATCAGCCTAAAAAAAGACGGAACTTACGATACATACGATTTAAGATACCGGGATATCATAGGCAAAAAAGTGAAAGAAAAACTGCATTTCGGCGTTTTGCAGATTATGCCCACCAATATGTTTGACGCGATAAGCAGAGGAATCAAGATCGTTGCCGTATTGGCGGCGATTGCCGTTCTCATCGCTCTGCTGGCGCATTTTTTAGGCTGAGCGGAAAGCATATCCTTTTTCCGTGCTGATAACAGAAAGCCGCTGTTAATCAAAGCGGAAATTTGACATTTTCAGCGCGACGGCGGTATGCTTAGATCAGGAGTGATGCAAAATGAAATATGATGAACTTCTGAGCATAAATTTTGTTTCCGACCAGATATGCGGTTCGGCGGGCAAAACGGAAAACCGCAGTGCGCATACGCCCTACCGGGATGAGATCCGCCTGTTTTCCTGCATTGAGCAGGGCAATGTAAACCGGCTGATTGAAGAGATCAAGCGCCATGCCGACGGCGGTATTTTTGTTGGCACAATGAGTGAAAACAGCCTGATGCAGCGAAAATACATGGCGGTAAGCAGCATCACACTGGCAACCCGATATGCCATTCAGGGCGGTCTGCGCGAAGAAGAGGCGTATCTGTTTTCAGACCGGTTTATCAAAACCATGGATAAGCTGAACAGCGACGCCGAAGTGATGGGCTGCCTGTTAAAAAACATTTATGAACTGACGCAAAAGGTTGCAGAATCCAAGAAAGAAAACCGGTTTTCGCCGCATGTAAGAAGATGCGTTGCCTATATCGGCAAAAATTTAGGCAGAAAACTGCCCGTTTGTGAAATTGCAAAAGAACTTGGCCTGTCCGCAGATTACCTGTCCCACCTGTTTAAAAAGGAGACGGGCACAGCGCTGGGCGCATATATTTTAAAGCAGCGGCTGGAGGCGGCAAGGACGCTGCTGTGGGAAGGCGCAAGCATTCCCTCTGTATGCAAAGCAGTATGTTTTAGTTCAAAATCTCACTTTATTGCCGCTTTTAAAAAAGAATACGGCGTAACGCCCGGCGCGTTTTCTGCCGCCGTAAAGCCGAAAAAATAAATAGGTTTGAAAAAATGATTTATAAGGAGTGTGGCCATGCCGGCGCTGTCCATTATGATCAAGCCAGCATCCGCGCTGTGCAACCTGAGGTGTGCATATTGCTTTTACAGGGATGTGGCAGAAAACAGAACGCAAAATGAATATGGAATCATGACGCGTGAAACAGAACAGGCGCTGATCGAAAAAGCGCTGGATTTTGCAGACGGCGCGCCCGTTTCCTTTGTTTTTCAGGGCGGCGAACCGACACTGGCGGGTCTGGATTATTTTAAAAACTTTGTTGACGATCTGAAAAAACGAAACCAAAAAAACAGCCCTGTTTTTCTGAGTATACAGACAAACGGAACGCTGATCAATGACGAATGGGCGGCGTTTCTTGCGAACAATAACTTCCTGACCGGACTGAGCCTGGACGGCGATTTTGACGCAAACCGATTCAGAAAAGATGAAAGCGGAAAAAATGCCTTTTACAAAATTTTGAAAGCCGCCGAAATCTTAAAAAAGCACAAAGCGCAGTTCAACATTCTATCTGTTTTAACAGGTTATTCGGCAAAGCGCGGAAAAGAGATCTATCGTTTTTTTAAAAGCGAAGGGTTTCAAAACATACAGTTTATCCCCTGCCTGAAACCGTTCGGTTATAAGGGAGAAAGCGACCTGTTTATGACGGAAAGCGAATACGGAAATTTCCTTTGCGATGTGTTTAAACTGTATGCAGCGGACTACAAAAAGGGCAGATATATCAGCGTTCGCCAGTTTGACAACTGGGTGCGCCTGTACCTTGGCGGCGCCGCGGAGCAGTGCGGCATGAACGGCTTTTGCGCGCGCCAGTTCGTCTGCGAGGGCAACGGCAATATTTACCCCTGCGATTTCTACTGCACGGATGATTACCTGCTTGGAAACATCCATAAAAACACTTTTTCGGATATTGCGTTTTGCGAAACAGCTAAGCGGTTTATTGAAGAAAGCGGCAACGCTCCTGAAACCTGCAAATCATGCGAATATTTCCGGCTATGCCGTGCAGGCGGCTGCAAACGGGAAAGGCAGAGCGCCGATTACTGCGGCGCCTACAAACGATTTTTTAAAGAGTGCCTGCCGCTGTTTCGGTATTTTGACGATCTGAAACAGCGATAAACATAAAAGCATACAGATAAAAATCCCGCAGACGGTCAAACCGTTTGCGGGATCGTTATATACAGCCTATTCTTCAATGCCCAAAATATCGTTTGCGGCATTTGTTTCCAGCGTTTCCACACTTTTCAGATTTTTCTGAATAATGGAATTGCGGTGATCCGCTTCATCCAGCGCTTTTCCTGCCGCCTCGATCTTATCCTTTGCCTTTTGGAGCAGCGTGCCGAATTTTTCATACTGCGTTTTTGCCGCGCCAAGCACTTTCCACACTTCGTTTGCTTTTTTATTGATGGCGATCGTACGAAAGCCCATGGCAAGCGAATTGAGCAGCGCGGTGATGGTGCTTGGGCCGGCGATCATCACACCCTGCGCCTGCAGCGTTTCCGCAATGCCGCTTTTGCCGGATGCGATCTCAGCATAAAGCCCTTCCGTTGCCAGATACAAAATTGCAAACGGCGTTGTGTTGGGCGGCGCAATATATTTTTTAACGAGTTTTGCCTCGTCCTTAACCCTTGTTTCAAGCGCTTTTCTTGCCTTTTCCAGTTCGTCATAATTGCCGTTTTCGGCAGCGGCGGAAAGCCTGATATAATCCTCCATGGGGAATTTGGAATCGATCGGCAGATATGTGATCTCGTCGTTCTCCTTAGCCGGAATGCGAACGGCAAACTCCACACGCCCGTCATAAGCGGGATTCGTTTTCACATTGGTATCATACATATTGGGGATCGTTTCATCCAGAATATTTCCAAGCTGCACTTCCGCCCAGGTGCCCCTTGCCTTTACATTGGTGAGCACTTTATTCAAACTTTTTACATTATCCGTAACGCCGGAGGAGAGTTCTTTCATCTCCCCAAGGCTTTTGTAAACGTTGGAAAGCTGCTCGGAAACCGTTTTAAAAGAGGCGTTGAGCCGCTGGTTGAGCGTTTCGGCAAGTTTTTCATCCACCGTTTTGCGCATTTCATCCAGTTTTTTCTCATTGCTCTCCTGCATTCTGGTGATCGACGCGGAGATCTTTTCCGCCTGCTTATCGGAATTCTCCGTCAGCGTTTCGTTTACTTTGATCATCTGCTGATAATTCTTTTCCGTAAGATCCTGCATGCTTTTTGAAACTTCACGCAGGGATTTATCCGTTTGGCTGGAAAGATAATCCAGCCTGCCGGAAAGATTATCCAGTTTTTCAGTTACAGGTCTGATCTTTTCGCCGGTATCCTCCCGCACCGGTTTATTCTTTAAAGCAACTACAAGTACCGCCGCGCATAAAACCACAAGCACGGCAAGCAAGATAAGAATTAAAATTTCCATAAAAACACCTCCGCTAAAACACCATATATTTTAGCATAAAAGCCGTGCATGAACAACAGATTTTTAAGAAAGCGCCGAAACAGAGTAAAAAACCGTACGCTCATCCGGCAGACGCCCTTGAAAACGCACCGGGATGCTGATATAATATCTTAGAGGTAAAACTATGAAACATGTATGGACAGATAATCTAAGAAACGTTGAGCCTTACGTGCCCGGCGAGCAAAGCAAAGAAAAAAATATTATAAAACTGAACGCAAATGAAAATCCGTATCCGCCGTCGCCCAAAGTGTTTGAGGCGATCCGCCGGTTTGACTGCGCCTGCCTGAAACTTTATCCGGATGCCAATGCAGCCGAATTCAAAGCGGCAATCGCAGCCTATTACGGCGTAAAAAAGGAAAACGTGTTTATCGGCAACGGCTCGGACGATGTGCTGGCGCTTTCATTTCAAACTTTTTTTAACAGCAATATACCGATCGCCTACCCCGATATCACATACAGTTTTTACCCCGTTTGGTGCGAACTGTTTGGAATTCCTTACAAAACCCATCCTCTTGGTGAAGATTTTCGGATCCATATTGAAGATTACCGGGCGGAAAACGGCGGCGTGGTAATTCCAAACCCAAACGCCCCCACCTCGCTTGGCGAAGGCAGAGAATTCATTGAAAAAATAATGGAATACAACAAAGACTGCGTTGTTATAATTGACGAGGCGTATGTTGATTTCGGCGGTTATTCAAGCACCGAGCTCACAAAAAAATATGAAAATCTGCTTGTTACCGCCACGTTTTCAAAAAGCCGCAGCCTTGCCGGAATGCGGATCGGCTGCGCAATAGGCAGTGAAAAACTGATCAGCGCGCTTGAAGCGGTAAAAAATTCCTACAACAGCTACACAGTAAACAGCCTTGCCATGGCGGCGGGAACGGCGGCAATCAATGATGTTGCCTATTTTAAGGAAACCGTTTCCAAAGTGATAAAAACACGCGAAAGAGTTAAAAGCGAGTTAAAGGATCTTGGCTTTGAAGTGCTGGATTCCCAAACAAACTTTTTAATGGCAGCCCACCCAAACAAGGATATGAAAGAATATTTTGAATATCTAAAGGCTCAAAAAGTTTTTATAAGATATTTCAATAAGCCGAGGATAAATAAATACGTGCGCATCACGATCGGCACGGATGAGGAAATGGATATCTTTCTTGATAAAACGAAAGCGTTTCTTGAAAAATAAGCGCAAAAAGCCCGGGATCTTAACTGATCTCGGGCTTTTGTTATACACCGGAAAACAAGATAAAAAACAGCCAAACAAAGAAAAGAATCACACCTGCTGAAATGATAAAGCCTAATCTGGACTTTATTACGCCGAGTTTATCGTTTATTTCAATAAGCAGGCGTTTTTCATCGTCAAAATCCAGATCTTTAAGCATCTTTTCTTTTTTTCGGTTTTCGTCTGCTTTTTTCATTTCTTCTTCAAACGCTTTATCGTCCACAAGCATCCCCCTTTTCGGTTTAAAAGAAAGCACATTGCGATTTTAAAATAACACAAAGCATTTCAAAAGTCAATTCAAAACACAGTGAAAAAGGAAAAACCACTGCAAAGGTATAAGCCTTTACAGCGGTTTTCTATTATTTATTCGGCAGTATCAGCCGTTTCCTTTTCAGCAGACGAAGAACCGTCCGCGCTTTCAAACGTAAATTCACCGTTTTTATAATCGGCAACATACCTGCCGCCGGAAACAACTTTCTTTTCCAACATGCGTTCCGAAAGCGGATCCTCTATCTTTTGCTGGATGGCACGGCGAAGGGGTCGTGCGCCGTAAACATCATCGAATCCCGCATCGGCGATCGCGCTGATGGCATCATCCGTAAACGAAAGTTCAATATCCATCTCTGCAAGGCGTTTATCCAGAGATTTGAGCATACGCTTTGCGATCTCCTGAATATCCTCTTTCTGCAGGCGGTTGAAAACAATGATTTCATCGATCCTGTTCAGGAATTCCGGCTTAAATGTGCGTTTCAGATCTTCCATAACCAGTTCTTCAATGTTCTTATTTTCATCACTGTTTTCACCGAATCCAAGAGAAGTATTATTACCGGTGATCTTGGACGCGCCAACATTGGACGTCATAATGATAATGGCGTTTTTGAAAGATACTTTTCTGCCCTTGGAATCTGTAAGCACGCCATCCTCAAGAATTTGAAGAAGCATATTGAACACATCCGGATGCGCCTTTTCAATCTCATCGAAAAGAACAACGGAATACGGTTTTCTTCTGATTTTTTCAGTAAGCTGGCCACCCTCTTCAAATCCCACATATCCCGGCGGCGAACCGATCAGTTTGGACACGGTATGTTTTTCCATATACTCGCTCATATCCAGTTTTATGATCGCATCCTCCGAACCGAACATCGCCTCGGCAAGGGATTTACATAGCTCGGTTTTACCTACGCCGGTGGGGCCAAGAAAGATAAACGAACCAAGCGGCCGGTTTGGATTCTTGATGCCTACCCTGCCGCGGCGGATCGCTTTGGCAACAGCGGAAACGGCTTTATCCTGCCCAACGATCCTTTCGTGGAGGATATTTTCCATATTGAGCAGCCGTTCCGACTCCTCTTTTGTTAGCTGTGTAACGGGAATGCCGGACCAGGAGGAAACCACATTCGCGATATCTTCGGTTGTTACAACCTTGATATCTTTGCCGGAACGGTTCTTCCACTTATCCTTTTCCTCATCCAGCAGGGTCTGCAAACTCTTTTCCTTATCCCTGATTTTGGCGGCGTTCTCAAAATCCTGACTCTTTACGGCAGAAGCTTTTTCCTGCTCTAAGCGTTTGATCTCCTGCTCCATGCTCTTTAGATTCGGCGGCGCCGTAAAGGCTTTAAGCCTTACGCGTGAAGCCGCTTCATCGATCAGATCAATCGCTTTATCCGGCAAAAATCTATCCGCAATATAGCGGGAACTCATTTTCACAGCGGATTCGATCGCCTCATCCGGGATCTTTACTTTGTGATGCGCTTCATATTTATCACGCAGGCCTTTTAAGATCTCTACGGTTTCTTCCTCGGTCGGCTCGCCAACCATAACACTCTGGAAACGGCGTTCAAGGGCAGCGTCCTTTTCAATATTCTTTCTGTATTCATCAATGGTGGTGGCGCCGATCACCTGGATCTCGCCTCTGGCAAGCGCCGGTTTCAGAATATTGGCGGCATCAACTGCGCCTTCGGCAGCGCCGGCGCCGATCAGAGTGTGCACCTCATCAATGAACAAAATCACATTTTTGGCGTTTTTAACTTCATCCATTGCTTTTTTGATACGCTCTTCAAAATCGCCCCTGTATTTTGTGCCGGCGACCATAGAAGTCAGATCAAGCGCAACGATCTTTTTGCCCGCAAGAAGTTCGGGCACTTCATCCTTAACGATCTTTAGGGCAAGCCCCTCTGCGATTGCCGTTTTGCCGACGCCGGGTTCACCGATCAGGCAAGGATTATTTTTGGTTCTTCTGGAAAGGATCTGAATGACTCTTTCAATTTCCTTTTCCCTGCCAATAACGGGGTCTATGCCGCCGTTGCGCGCTTTTTCGGTAAGATCTGTGCCGAACTCATCCAATGTGGGCGTATTGCTCTTGCCCTTCTTGCTGTTTTTGGAGCCTCTGAATTCCGCATTTGGCCTTGCAAGATCATTCACAAGTTCTTCTGTGAACGCCTCCGCATCCACATCACAGGCGCTGAGCAATTTAACTGCGCCGGAATCGCCCTCCCTGAGCAGGGCAAGAAGCAGATGTTCCGTGCCGACGAATGAATTTCTCATGCCCCGTGCAAGCTGGAAACTGACTTCCAGCACACGTTTTGCCGTAGGTGTAAAATCATTCGGAGACAGCGCTGTGGGATTGCCCACGCCGGTGCTTTCCTTGATCAGTTCTTCAATCTTATCAAGCGTTACGCCCTTTTCCGTAAGAAGTTCCGCACCGTAACTTGTGTTTTCCTTAAGCACGCCGATCAGGATATGCTCTGTGCCAATATAAGTATGACCGAAATTTTCAGCCGCTTTGATTGCAAGATTTAAAACATCATTTGCTTTCTGTGTAAAACTGTTAAACCTGTACATAATTTATTCCTCCTTAAATTACCGGAATAAAGATATCCGCTGCCGGTTTGATCCGAATACAAAGAAGCCGCAACCGTTTTTGCAAATATTCAGACCGACAGATTTCTGACATCCTGTGCCCTGAGTTTCTGAACAGACTCCGGGGTTTCCTCGCTGCCGTGCGCGGTTAAAACATTGCCGTCCGCCATAGTATGGATCATGGCGGTTATCTTATTTATATCGCAATCGAAATAGCCGAGCGCAGCGCCGAGTCTGATATCTGAAGCAAGGGCAATGAACTCGGCATAGCTTAAACGCCTTGCCATTTTCAGTGTGCCCATACTTCTGTAAAGTTTATCCTCCCAAAACTCACTGTTTTTCATGGTTGCCCTTAAATTTCTTTCCTGCATGGCGATCTGGAGCGCAATGGACGCAATATTATCCATCGCCTCTTTTTCCGTTATGCCAAGGGTAACATGATTGGTGAGTTGGTAGAAAGGACTGCCCTCGCCGTAGAGCGGCCGAAGGGTGAGCCCGAGTTTGCCCACAAGGGAGGAAAGCCTGCCGATGGAGCCGTTTTCCTTAATTGCGGGCAGGTGCAGCCCGACGGAGATCTTCAAACCCGTTCCGAGATTGATGGGGCTTGCAGTTAAAAATCCGAGTTTTTCATCAAAGGCGATAGAAAGATTTTTCAAAAAAACATCATCAATCTTATCCGCCTTTCGGTAAGCCTTTTCAACCTCCAGCCCGCTTGCAAAGGCGCTGATGCGGATATGATCTTCCTCGCAAAGCATGATGGTAACGCTTTCATCCTCCGTTGTGAGGAACGCGCCCTTTTCCCGCGCAAATTCCGGGCTGATCATCTGCCGCTCGGCATATGCCGCCGCCTGCGCGTTACTTTGATTTGCAAGATCTATCAGTTCAAATTCGCCGGCAAGTTCGGAGTTTTTAACGCAGGCATACAGTTTTTTTACCGTGCTGCGCTTGATCTCCGGGCTCAGTTTGTTTTTAAAAGGTGTATCGCTCAGATTCCTTGCGAGCCTGACTTTGGAATACAGGATCACATCATTATCTGCTCCGCCAAGGCTGTACCATTTGCTCATTTATTTATCCTCCCCGGTCATTTCCTTTATTTTATCCCTGAGAACAGCCGCGTCCTCAAACCTTTGATCTTTAATCGCCTGCTGAAGATCTGCCTGCAGTTTTTCCAGTTCGCTCTTCGGCTGCGGTTGAGTTTTTTCGGCTTTCGCCTCTTCTTTATCGGGAACTTCCGTGTAGGTAATATTCTTGCCCACATGGCTTGCGTTGCCGTGCAGTTTGAAGATGGACGGCTCAAGGCGATCGGCGAACTTGGAATAGCAGTCCGCGCAGCCGACAAGCCCGTTGTTTACGATATCGTTAAACGTGGAGCCGCAGGTTTCGCATCTGTCCACACCGGAAAGAATATTCATTGCCGGGATACCGGCGCCGAGCAGATTGCCAAGGAACGTATCGGCAAAGAAATTTTCCTGGTTAAACTCATTCATAACGCCGAGTTCCCTGGCGCAATCCTCGCAAAGATGCATTTCAGTAACATGGCCGTTTATATTCTGTTTAAAATAAGTGGTTGCTTCATTCTGATTACAATGTTGACATTTCATAATAAATTCAATCCTTTCCAAAGAAAAAATTTACATTTCATCGATTTACCGTCAGCCGATATACGCAAGAAGCATTTTTTTAAACTGCCTTGCGCGCACGGCATCTCTGGTATTCTGCGGCAATTCTTTAAAATTGGAATCCGCCACAGCCGCACTCAGGATCTTGGCGCTTTTATCATCAATCAGATTCTGATAGTTGAGATTATAAATATTGGCTTTTGCGGAGCGCTCATCTATTGAATCCCCAACGCTGTTGATCAGCGCCATGATAGCGGAATTTTTTGAATTCGCGCGTGTAATGTAGATACATCCTCCGCCGCCCCGGCGGCTTTCGATTCGATAGCCCTGTTCCGGAGTAAAGCGCGAGGTGATCACATAATTTATCTGGCTCGGCACGCACCCGAGTTGTGACGCGAGGTCATTTCTTCTGATCCGGATGGTGGGATTATCATCGTCAAACATATCCAGGATCATGCCGGCAATGGCATCGGACATATTCACACCTGATCACTTCCTTCTTTATTGATAAGCCTTTTGTTTTGTCAAAGCGGATTTATCACTTTTGACTTTGACTTTCCTTGACTTTCTGAATTCATATTACCACAAAGGTCAAAGAAAGTCAAGAGGTTTTACAAAAAAATTTTAAAAAAAACAATTTGCCCGTTTTTTGGCTTAACTGCGCCGTTTTTTCCTGATGGCGCAGTTTTTTTCTAAGATTTTTTCATCAAATTTTAAAAAATTTACGCTTTAACATTTCAAGAGAAAGGTCAAACATATTTGCTTCAATGGTCAAAAAAACTGGCTCAAAGTCAAAAAGCGGCAAACAAAAATGCGCCCGGAAAACCGGGCGCACCGTTTGGTACTCATTTACTCAGCAACCGCAACCGCAGTCGTTGTTGTTGGAATAACCGCAATTGCCGAAGCCGCCGCAGAGGAGCAGGATTATGATAAGGATGATAACCCAAGAAGTTCCGCCGCAGCCGTTGTTACAACCGCAACCCATGATCGTACCTCCCTTCGCTTTTCTAAGTCATACTATGAAAAGCGAAGAAAAGTGTTACAATCAAATTACGATGCCGCCGCTGACGGAAATATCCTGCCCGGTGATATACGAACTGCCGGCAAGGAAAAAGACGGTTTCAGCAACATCATATGTGGAACCGAGTTTGCCGAGCGGCACTTCCTGCACCAGTTCCCGCTCACTGAACCGGGCGTTCATTCTTGTATCAATAATGCCGGGCGAAACACTGTTTACCGTAATTCCGCTTGGCGCCAGTTCTTTTGCCAGCGCCTTGGTAAGCCCGATGACCGCCGCCTTGCTCATGGAATAAAGCGTTTCGCACGACGCGCCAGTTTCGCCCCACATGGAAGCGATATTGATGATAGCGCCGCTGTGCACTTTCAGCATAAGATTTGCCGCCTCTTTACAGCAGAAATACACAGCCCGCGCATTAACGGACATCAGTTCTTCATAATCTTCAAAATTCGTGTCATTAATCATTTTGATCAGACTGACGCCGGCATTGTTTATCAGCACATCCAGCGTTTTGAATTCGGAAAACAGCGCTTTGATATCCTCTTCTTTTCTAAGATCACACGGAATCGGCGTTACACAATCCAGATTCGGCTCTGATTCATGGCAAGTGATAAAAACATCATAGCCCTTTTCGGCAAAAAGACGGGCGCACGCACTGCCGATTCCGGTTGCGCCGCCGGTTATCAAAACTTTTTTCATCGTACCACCTGTTTCCAGCAATGAATTTTCCTTTGCACATATCTTAACACAAAATATTGTTTTTTTCAACGAAGTATGCTATGATGAACAATAAGATTTAAAAAGAATGGTGATCTTATGGATTTTGATTTTTCAACGATTTCTCTTTATGTAGATAAGGATGAAAACCTGATTGGCATTCCCTGCGGGGAAAGCGAAAAATACGGCATTGCGGATATTGACACCGTATTGCTGCTTAAAGCGCCGTATGACGCAAAACAAGTTGAAGATTTTATTGAAAAGGTGTTTGACGCCTGCTTTACCAAAAAGCACAACGATGAGAGCAATATTTCCACAATAGAAAAATACACACAAAAGAAAGGCTTTGTAAACGCAACCGCTGATCTGACGCTGATCTCCCTTGTGAAAACAAAAGAATCCTATTCTATTATGCCCACATTTAACGATTATGAAAAAGGGCCGCTGTGTATTGACGATGATGAAAGAATCGTTTCCCTGCAGTATAAAGAAGGCGAACTGTTTGAGCATATACACGATATTATCATGGTATATATGAAAGCAAATGTTTTCTATAAGGAACAGCAGATCGCGCAGCAAAACAGAAAAAAGAAAGGGGAAAACCTCCATTAATGCAAAAAGCAGAGCGTTTTGAAGGCTCTGCTTTTCTTTTATCGGGTTACTATCATTTTTGCGCGGCGATCAGCAACATCATGGGACGGCGCATCTCATCCGCCATACCGGGAATCGCCATCATTTCTTCCGGCGGCGCCGGCTCAGTTACGCGCCGCACGGTAAAGCCGCAGTCCAGCAGCGTATTGAGATACGTAGTTAACGTTCGGTGGTACTTGATTACCGTTTCGCCCAGAAAAACGGCGTTTCGCTTGCCCTCATAATAATAGTTATCCACCGGAAAATGCAGGATATTGCCGTTTTCATCATAATACCAATCCTGACTGCCCTGCGCCGTAAACACGGGATGCTCGCACGAAAAAACAAAGCTGCCGCCCGGCACAAGCCAGGAATAGATATTGCGGAAAAGCAAAGCGATATCCTGAATATAATGAAAAGCCAGCGAACTGATCACGCAGTCAAACGAACTGCACGCAAAATGCAAATCCTCCATAGCTGCACGCTGATACACGATCTTTTCCCGCGCATTCTTGTGTTTTGCGGTTTCCAGCATTTTTACCGAAATGTCTATGCCGAGAACACTTTTTGCACCGTTATCCGCGGCATAGGCGCAATGCCAGCCGTAGCCGCACCCAAGGTCCAGCACACGTTTTCCGGTAAAATCAGGCATCATTTTTTTTAAAGCATACCATTCCCCTGCGCCGCTTAGGCCGTATTTGGAACGGCTCATCTCACTGTATTTTTGAAAAAATACGGCATCATCATATTTATTTTCTTTCATAAAACGCTTTCTGTTTAAAAAGATCCGGCAGATGATCTGCCGGATCCTATTTTTTTAAATGGATTTGAGAAGTGCCGGCAGGCGGGTAAGCGCGCCGCCAAGGCGCCAGAAGATCTTGTTGAAACCGGCGAAAGAGGATCTGTCATCGTTAAGGATCATAAGCAGTCCGTCCGCCATTTCGGGGCTGAATACGCCCATGCTCATGGCAATGAAGTTTCGGATTGGAATCTGCGTTGCCATCGCGGCAAGCATCTTGCCGTCTCCGTTGGCGTCTGAACCCATCTTGCTCATGATGCCTTCGATCAGTTTGCAGATCCTGCCGCCCCACTTGGTGTGCCTTGCGTCATTCAGGCAGCAGTAGATATCGATCTTCTTGCTCTTGTCAAACGCAGGGCTTGGCAGTTTCTGACCGTATACCGCCTCAAACTGCTCGCCTTTCATACCGTTCAGGTCTGCTGTGTAATAAGCGGGCGCCGTCTTTCTGTAATCCGGAATCTGAGCCTCTACCGTTGAGGTTACGTTGACCGTTTCCGTCAGCCGGATATCTCTGCTGGACGCGCCTACCAGAATCTCAAACGCGCCCGTTTCCACATGCCAGTCTCCGATATTTACGTTGTAATACGCAAACGCTCTCTTGCCAAGCTCAACGGTTACTTCCTTTTCTTCTCCCGCTTTCAGGAACACTTTTGTGAACGCACGCAGTTCCTTTTTGGGTCTGAATATGGTTGATTCCTTATCGGCAACATATATTTCGGCGATCTCCGCGCCGTCAACGCTGCCGGTATTCTTGATCTTGAATGATACCTCCAGCGTGTCCGTATCTTTAATATCTTTGGAAGACACCTTGATATCGCTGTATGCAAAGGTTGTGTATGAAAGTCCGTAACCAAACGGGAAAAGCACTTCTTTTTCCGCCGTATCGTAATATCTGTAGCCGATATATACGGATTCTCTGTGCTCGCTGGTAACCGGGCCGCCGGGGTAGTTGCCGTATGTAGGATTATCCTCGAACCGAAGCGGATACGTTTCCGCCGTTTTACCGCTTGGGTTAACTTTACCCGTCAGGATATTGGCAACGGCAGCGCCGGTTGCCTGACCGCCCAAGCCGGAATTGAGGAGCCCTTTTACCTCGTTTACCCACGGCATGTATACCACGGAACCGCCGGCAAGCACAACCACCGTGTTCGGATTTGCTTTTACCACTTCGGAGATCAGGTTGTTATGGCAGGACGGCATATTGATATCCGCTCTGTCATACCCTTCGCCCTCAAACTCTTCTGTCAGTCCGGCAAACACCACTGCCACATCCGCTGCCTTTGCGGCCGCTGCCGCTTCGGATACAAGCTGCGAATTGATCACATCCTTGCCCTTTTCGTAGCCCTGCGCATAGGTAACATCCACACCGAGAGAAACAAGGCAGTCATATGCATTATCCAGTTTTGTTGCGTTGATGACGGAGGAACCTGCGCCTTGGAATCTGGGTGATTTGGCAAGTTCGCCGATCACGGCAACTTTCTGGCCGGATTTGAGCGGCAGGATGCTCTCTTCGTTTTTAAGGAGCGTCATAGAGCCTTCTGCAACTCTCTGCGCAAGTTTATGGTGCGCCTCCACATCATATTTATAATTCTTTTCAAGATTCGGTTTGGATTTTACAATCAAATCCACAACGTTATCCACACGCTCATCCAGCACTTTGATATCCAGATCGCCGTTCTTAACCGCATCTATAATCTTTTGGGTATTGAGCGTGCCGGAGGACGGCATTTCCAGATCCGTGCCGTTTTCAAGGCCGGGGATTCTGTCTACCGAAGCGCCCCAGTCCGTAACCACAAGGCCTTCAAAGCCCCATTCGTCTCTTAAAACATCCTGCTGGAGCCATTTGTTTTGGGACGCGTAAACGCCGTTGATCCGGTTATAGGAATTCATCACCGTCCACGGCTGGGATTCTTTCACGGCAATTTCAAACGCCGGGAAATAGATCTCGCGGATCGTGCGCTCATCGATCACTTCATTAACAACCATACGGAACGCCTCCTGCGAGTTGCAGGCGAAGTGCTTAAGAGAGTTGCCGACACCCTTGGACTGGCAGCCGTTGATCAAGCTTGCGCTCATTTTTCCTGCAAGCAGCGGATCTTCTGAGAAATACTCAAAGTTTCTGCCGCACACGGGCGAACGCTTAATGTTTGTGCCCGGACCGAGGATTACGGAAACCTTTTCCTGAATACACTCTTCCGCGAGCGCCTCCCCCTCCAGCCTTAAAAGATCTTCATCCCAGGAACAGGCGGATGTTGCCGCCGGCGGGAAACAGGTGGTCGGCACGGAATTTCCAAGGCCGATCCCGCTGGAACTTTTCTTATCCGGATTCTGCTTACGCAGGCCGTGCGGTCCGTCCGTGATCATGATCTTCGGCAAGCCGAGTTCTTTTGCCTCTTCAAGATGCCAGTAATCGTAGCCCGAAACAAATCTTGCCTTTTGCTCAAGGCTCATTTTGTTTACGATGTCTGCATGCTTCATAAATTTTACCCTCCGAAAGAATTAAGAGATGATGCCGGGCATAATCTCTCAGTTTATGATTTGTTTATATTATATATTAAAACACGGAGGAATACAAGCAGAAAATGGCATGAAAGCAAAATTCCGCCGTCTTTAAATAAGGCGGCAGATCGGCTCTGCTTGCAGCGCGCTCAGCGGCAAACGCTTTAAGTTCAGCCAAAGGCAGCAGGGCGCGAACTTTCCGCCGATGCACCCGTGGGCCGCTGCCATTTCAACCCGGTTGTCGATGACTGGGATAAATGGCTTGATGATTATGAAAAACGGCACAGCACAAACGGTGAAAAAATATTGAATAATATTTATGACCGTGATACAATAAATAAGTATTTTAAATCGACATCCAAACATAATTTCCCGATTACAAAAGAATCTATAAAAAGTGTTTCTGATATTATTATCGATGATCTTAATCAAGAGCAAAACAAAAAAATTAATCTATACAGAAGAAAACTACTTGAAGATATGCAACAATATGACACTGGTATAGAAGGTGCTTATTCCATACCTTTGTCCGGTTCTGATGACGCGGTTTTTGTTCTGGGTGAATATGGGAAAACAAAGATCATGGACTTGGATGAAATGTATTACGCCGTACATAACCATCCTGATAACGGTGCGTTGACTTCAAACGATATACTTAATTTTTTAGGCTTTGAAAAGATGATTTGCATTGAAGCCCAAACAAACGGTGGCGCAAATACTACTGTAATAATAAAAACCTTTCATTCAGATCCAGATCAATATCGAGAGTATATAGTTTCACGTTTAAAAGAGTTTGAGAAAAAATACCCAAATATAGACGTTGAACGAGATTTTGAAATTATTAATAGTTTCTTTCTTGAAATCATAAAGGATGCTGACAAGTATTATAAATCAATCATTAAGTAACGAGTTTAGTGATATATTTGATATTGATAGAGATATCAGATTGGCAGAAAAATTGTCAAGACAAAAAGATTTAAAAGAAAGAACAAACAAAAACATAAGGGAATTTATGGAAAATCAAGCGAAAAATGCATCAAAAGGAAGCAGCAATGTCAAAAAATGATATGGAAGTAATCGAATACAAGATATTGGCATATCTGTATGAAAGCCGGTCATACTACAGCGCTTGAAGAGGTAGCGTGGAAATGCCGGCTTTTTGATGAAGCAATGTTGTAAAGGAAAGGAATGATATTTGTATGATAAATTATAAAGAAGCGGAAAAGAAAGCACGCAAATATTACAAAGATTATGATATTATTTCCAACCGCGAAGATGAACAGTATTACATATTTGCATTTGGCATAAAAGGTAAAGATCCTCTCCCTGGCATGGAGTTAATCCGTATTGATAAAAATACCGGTGAATTGAGCACATATAGTACAGTTCTCCAATTACAAATGAAAGCCCCGAAAATTACAGAGGATTTTTTTGACAAATAAGTTTAAGCACCATGCAAAGGCACGGTGCTTTTATTATGCCTTTTTTGAGGTTCAGCGATGATAAATGTAACAATGGAACAGGGCAAAATAACGGCAAGCGGGCACGCAGGTTATACGCCGATTTTTTCGCATAAAAAAGCCGCCTTTTCAGGCGGCTCGATTTTGCAGAAATCAGCGTTATTTCAGGAATTTGATCAGTTCCAGTGCGGCGCCGATATCGCCGTCCACCTTCAGCTTGCCAAGGGTAAACGCCTTTACCGGATCCAGTTTGCCGTTGATCAGTTTGATCAGATTATCCGCGCTTGCAATCAGGATGGCATTACGGTCATAATACTCATAAGGCTCAATATGGATCTCTCCGTTTTTGATTTCCACATAAAAGATGCCCTCCGGCTTGCCCACGATATTGATCTGAAACGCAAGCGTGCCGCTGACGGAACTGACATCCGTATCTTTAAATCTTTCCCTAAAGGCTTCTACAACCTGTTCATAAGTTAAAGCTGCCATACATGACCTCCGTAAAAATAGTATACTTTATTTTAGCACACCGGCAGGTTGAATTCAACAGCCTGAGACCAGATATTTTGCCCGGCAGAAATCAGCTTTTATCCTTGCTGCGTGAAATCAGCGCAACGATCAACCCAGACATCATGGCAACGGTGACGCCGCCTGCCATGGCGGAAAAGCCGCCTGTAATCACGCCTGTAAATCCCTTTTCCCTTACAGCCTCTTTCACACCGTTTGCGAGCGAATTGCCGAAACCCGTCAGCGGTATCGTGGCGCCGGCACCGGCGAAATCCACCAACTTATCATAAACGCCAAACGCGCCCAGCAAAACGCCGAGGCAGACAAAAAGCACAAGTATCCTTGCCGGGGTCAGTTTTGTATTATCAATCAGGATCTGGCCGATCACGCAGATCAGCCCGCCAACAATGAATGCCTTTAAAAAGATCATAAAAAATCACCTGCTGATAGTTTTTGCCCCAGCAGGTGTAATATTCCTTAAAAAATCAAATTTTTCTTTTTGTTCTTTTCGTTGTTTCGCGGTCGGACCCGTTCATGCGTTCGTAAAGATACCCGTGTTGACACGCCGGAATTTTTTGAGAAAAAGCAATAAAACCGCCGGCTAAATATCAGCCAAGATCGATCGGGTTTTTATTATCCATTTTTGCTTTTCTGCCGTATTTCTCCTCAAAGCCGGGATTAATGTAATCCTCAACAACCTTGCCGTCTCTGATTCTGATCACGCGCTCTGCCTGTTCGGCGATCTCATTATCGTGGGTGATTACAATTACGGTTCTGCCGTCATCCTTCAGGTTATGCAGGATCTGCATAACATCTTTTGTGGACCGGGTATCCAGATTGCCGGTAGGCTCATCGGCAAGGATCACGGGCGGCGCGGCTGCGATCGCTCTGGCTACCGCAACTCTCTGCTGCTGGCCGCCGGACAGCGCCGCGGGCAAATGGTGCATACGCTCTTTCAGACCTACTTTTTCCAGCGCGGCAATGGAAAGCTCGCGCCTTTCCGCTTTGGGCACACCGCGGTACACAAGCGGAAGTTCCACATTTTCAAGCGCATTGAGCGAGGCGATCAAATTAAAGCCCTGAAAGATAAAGCCGATCTGCTTGTTGCGGATCTCGCTCATCTCATCATCCGTAAGATCCTCTACAAGCCTGCCGTTGATATAGTATTCACCGGAGGTGGGAACATCCAAAAGACCCAGCATATTCATCAGCGTGGATTTGCCCGAACCGGACTGACCGATGATTGCCACAAATTCGCCCTCATCAATCGTGAGAGAAACGCCGTCCAAAGCGTTTACCTGGTTTTCACCGGGGTTATATATCTTATACACATTGCGGACATCAATAAGGTGCATCATACTCTTCCTTTACAAATAGTATATTTAAATATTACAGATAATTATATAATTTGTCAAGTGATTTGAATAATAAAATAAAATTGTTTAACAATAGTTAATAGTAATTTAAAAAAGGTGAGAAAAATGGGAATAAGCAAAAACGAATACAGCAAAATGACGGATAAAGCAAGCGGCGATTCCCCCAAGGTCTTAAACAGTATAAAGGCTTTTCTTTTCGGCGGAGCCATTTGCTGTTTCGGGCAGGCGCTGAATGAACTTTTCCGTATGGCGGGGCTGAACGGAGACGAAATCAAAATTGCAACGCCGTGCATTCTGATCATCCTTACGGCGATACTGACGGGGCTTGGTGTGTTTGACAAGATCGCAAGGCACGCAGGCGCGGGAACGATCGTTCCCATAACGGGCTTTGCCAATTCCGTAGTCTCCCCTGCGCTGGAATTCAAGCAGGAGGGTCTGATCCTCGGCACTGCCGCGCAGATGTTTACCATTGCCGGCCCCGTTATAGTATACGGCACGGCAAGTTCCGTTATTTACGGGCTGATCATTTATATCTTTAAATTATACTAAATAAGCAAAAGCTCCGGCTGCCGCGTGCTGATTTCACACGGCAGCCGGAGCCCCTTCCAGTTTCAAGCAGCTGCAAAGGCTGCTTTTTTTGTATCATTCCGAAACATCAAACGATTCAAGCCGTTTCAGCCTGAAAACATCCCGCACCGCCCATACTGCCGCGCCGGACAGCAGGGAAACACCTGCTGCAAGGCAGATTTTTGCATCCCCGCCGGCAACATCATTTACATATCCCATGCCTATAACCGGGATCAGGCAGAGAAAAATTCCCGTTATGCTCATCACGAGCTGCCCCACGCCTTTATATATTCGGTTCATATAAAGGTTATGGGCGCCGAAGATACCGAGCGTGCAGGCAAGTTTTCGGGCAGTTTTGATATTCTTTTTCTTTTGCGCTTTTGCCGTTTGGCAAGGGTAAACCGGATAAAAAGAAGTAAAATTGGAAATGAAAAGCAGCACCAAGGCAAGCCACAGCGGCACCAGTTCCAAAAGCCCGCTTTTTCCAAGTGTAAACTGAACGGTGATCATGCCGGCAAGGATTAGAATAACAAGAAATGTAGTGATCCTGTACTTAATATGCTTTTTATAGTTATGTATAAAAAACATCAGTATCGCGATAGAATTGAGCGCAATGAAGATCAGCGTGGCAATCAGATGCGCCGTCTGCTCCCAGCCCCAGTCATTGATAAACACAACGCCGGGCATAAAGAAAATGGCGGCAATTGCAAAAGCGGTACCTACCCTGCCGGGATACCCGAATTTTTTGTAAAGATAGATGATATTCAAGAAGAACGCCGCGGCGGTCAGCACACCCCACATCAAAAAGCCGTGTGGATAATCATAGCCGAGCCAAGAAAGCGTATTATCCGTTTCCGCAGGATTTCTGATAAAACCGAATATAACATTATAAACGAGCGCCATAGTCAGCACAACCATGGACATCGTTTTGTTGGGCGCTTTAAAAGCCCCGATCTTTCCGTAATCGCTCATAACACACCTCCGCGAACCGTTTTCAGGTTTATCATAAGATTTTTGTATTATGTAAGATTTTCCGTTTGGCATTCACCTTGGTGCCGCCGAAATATATAACAAGCGGTTGGTTTTTTATACCTGCTTTTTTAAATCTGAACAAAACGGCGTCATTACCTTTTAAATAAATAAATCTTTCAAATCCTGCCGAGCCGCTGAACTTATTCACAGTGTTGCTGCCAAACCGGCGCGCCATATTTTTTTGATAATCTTTATTTTTCCTAACCTCTTTTACAAGGCGCAAAATTTGCTTTACTACCCTTTTTGGCATTCCGGGCGGGTATTTTTCGCCCTTTTCCGTGCGGTCATTATAAAGCCTGTAATAATAGCCATCCTCGCCAAAAGCATAAATGACGCTATCTTTAATGACTTCCAATCCGCCGGAATCGCGCATATAATCAACATAATTTTCGTCATTAAAACTGACCTTAATCAAATCGCCGTTTTGGTATTGCTGTGTTATGTATTTTTTAGATTCCTCATAGTGTAAATCCGTATATTTTGAAGTGTAAAGAAAATAGTTCATAAAAGTTCCTTTGCGCACCGGCTTTAGCAAAATGCCGTCAAAGATCCGTATTCTATCGCTGTACTGCGGTAGCTTTCTGCTTTCATCATAGCACACACAAGAAAAATTGTCCATAAAATAAGACCGCTTAATGACAGTTAAGCGGTCATAACGGGATTTTGTAAAAATCATTTCAGTTGTTTTAAAGAAGACTTATCCGGCGCGGCGATCAAAAGAACTGCCTGAAGCACCAGAAATACAACGGCAATTACCCGGATTGCCGTTATGACTGCGTAAAGCGAATTTACAACTTTCTGAAAAGTGCCCATAACTTTAATATTGTTTTTAAGATCCATACTACACCTCCAAAAGCACAGCGTGGGCAATGCCCGGAATAGGCTGACCCTGCTTGCTGGATGTGGGAGACATTAACGCGCCCGTTGCAACAAACAGCACTTTCTTCAGATTGCCGGAGCGCATCCGTTTTAAAATATGAGAACACAGAACGGACGCGCTGCATCCGCATCCGGAACCGCCGCTGTTGACATCCTGCTCCTCCAGATCAAAGATCATCAAACCGCAGTCATAATGAACTTCCCGAATATCCAGCCCATGCTCCTTTTCCAGCAGTTCATAAAGCAGTTTGGAACCTGTGCTGCCGAGATCTCCGGTGAGGATCATATCATAATCCTGCGGCGCAGTATTCGTATCGCACAGAAAATCATAGATCGTCTTTTCCGCAGCCGGCGCCATGGCGGCGCCCATATTATTCGCGTCCGTAATTCCGAGATCGCAGATCGTGCCGATTGACACAGCCGGAATTTTGATGCCGCTGCCCTTGTTTTTGACCACTGCGCAGCCGGCGCCCGTTACAGTCCACTGGGCTGTTGGCGGTCTCTGCCCGCCGTATTCAAGCGGAAAGCGAAACTGCCTTTCGCTGGAGCAAAAATGGCTGGACGTGCCGGCGGCAATACACTGCGCGCCGCCGTCCACGAGCATAGCCCCGATGCTGAGCGAAAGCGCCATTGTGGAACATGCGCCGTAAAGCCCTATGGACGGCATCATTAAATCTTTCAGCGCAAAGGAACTGCCCATACACTGATTGAGCAGGTCTCCGCTCAAAACAAAATTCACCTCTGACGGCGCAGTATTCGCATTACTGAGCGCGCGTATAATGGCATCGTGCAGCATTGCAGATTCGGCAAGTTCATACGATTCCTGCCCCATGGTTGTATCTTCAAAGATCGCGTCAAAATCAGCGGCAAGCGGCCCTTCGCCCTCTTTTTTTCCGCATACGCCCGCCGAACCGATAATGACCGGCGGCCTGCTGAAAAACGCGGTTTTGCCCTTTATTTGCATAGAAAAACACCTCGGGTTTATTTTGCCCGAGATGTTTTGTTTTATAGTATCCGTCTTTTGATTTATGCCGCCTAAACGGCAGGAATTTTTTTGAAATTTTTATTCAAAATAATACACGCGTGTTTCGTAAGGGCGCATTTTGAACCCGTTGCCCTGAACCGTGGGATTTTTATAATTACACAGCAAGGGCGTACCTTTTTCCAGATCAAAGCCCTTTGGCGCCTCAAACGCAACATTTTCTTCTGTAAAGGAATTGATCACAAGCAGGCGCTTGCCATTATAATTTCGCTCATAAACATAAAGTTTATCCGAATTTTTATAATGCTCCTTATAATCGCCCCAAATTGCAACATCATTTTCCTTTTTGAACTTGATCAGCGCTCTGTAATGATTGAGGATCGAATCCGGGTCGTTTTCCTGTGCCGCCGCATTGATTTCTTTATAATTCGGATTCACATAAAACCACGGCGTGCCCGTTGTGAAACCGGCATTCTCCTCTGCGCTCCACTGCACGGGTGTGCGCGCATTATCCCGGGTGGATTTAAACGCAAGTTCCGCACACAGTTTTTCCGGGAGATGCATTTTTTCCCTTGCGGTTTTGTAGTTATTCTGCACAAAGCAGTCCACATAATCTGAAACGCTGTTCAGGCGGATATTCGTCATACCGATCTCCTGCCCCTGATAAATAAACGGTGTGCCCTGCTGAAGCATATACATATTTGCAAGCATTTTGCCAGATTCCACACGGTATTTTTCACTGCCGTAGCGGGAGATGATACGCGGATGATCATGGTTTTCAATATAAAGGGTGTTCCAAGCCTTGCCGTTCAATTTTTCCTGCCACCTGGAAAAAGCGTGTTTCATTTTTTTCAGATTAAATTTGGTTTGCAGATAATCCATCAGGATACAATCCGCGTCCATATGCTGAAAATGGAACATGAGATCCAGTTCCCGGTTTTCCCCGCCTATGTATTTCAGCGCGTTTCCCGGCGTCATCATCGGCGCCTCGCCAACGGTAAAGCAGTCATACTGATCCGTAACCTCCCTGTATTCACGCAGATACTCGTGAACATGCGGGCCGTCCATATAATGCTCTATGCCGCACGCGGTAGGGATCGGAAAGCCGTTTGGCAGACCTTCTTTTTTGGAGATAAAGGTAATCACGTCTTCCCGGAAACCGTCCACACCCAGATCAAGCCAGAAACGGAGGATATCCTTGACTTCCCGGCGCACGTTCGGGTTATCGTGATTCAGATCCGGCTGCTTTTTGGCAAATACATGCAGGTAGTATTCATCGATATCTTTTTCATATTCCCAAGCGCCGCCCTCAAAGCAGGAGAGCCAGTTGTTGGGCGGACGTTTCCCCCTGCCCTTACGCCAGAAATAATAATCATGATACGGCGAGGAAAGATCTTTGGATTTTTGAAACCATTCGTGTTCATCCGAAGTGTGGTTCACAACCAGATCCATAATCACTTTCATGCCGCGCGCATGCGCCTCATCCAGCACCTGCTTAAACAGATCCATATTTCCGTATTCCGGGCTGATATTGCGGTAATCAGCAATATCATAGCCGAAATCGGCGTTCGGCGAAGGATAGAGCGGCGAAAACCAGATGCAGTTGATGCCGAGGCTTTCCAGATAATCCATTTTGCTGAGCACGCCCTGCAGATCGCCGATGCCGTCTCCGTTGCCGTCACAAAACGAACGCGGCCAGATCTGATACACAACAAGATTTTTAAACCAGTCTTTCATAAAATTCACCCCTTAAGATAATTATAGCAAACAAATCCCGGCAGAACAACCGATAATCCGAAATAAATCGAATCACTTAAGTGCAAAGGGATCACCGGTCATTCTTTTTATCGTGCTTTTCCTGCTTTTTTCTGGCTCTTTCGGCTTTGAGTTTTTCTTTCATTGCCTTTTGCTCTTCTTTTAAGGCTTTTTCTTTTTCCTCTTCCAACCGTGCCTCTTCCTGCGCTCTGCTTTTGGCGTCATCATAAAGCGCTTTAATATCTTCGTAATGGCGGTAATTTTCCGCCTGCTTAACCAGTTTTACGGCGTCGATATAAGGCTTGGCAAGTTTGTTGTAATAAGAGTTGTCGTCCGTTGCCTTTTTGATCTCGGCGTCAATCTCTTTTTTCTCTTTTTTAAGCCGCTCACGCTGTGCCTTTAAGTTTTGCACTTCTGCGGCATTTTTTGACTTCTTTGCCTGCTTGATCTGCTCTTCCAGCCCGGTGCGCGCCTCCAGATTTGCATCTTCCTTTTCAAACAGGGATTCAAACACGGAAGTATCAAACGCCTCTATATGGCCGCCGTGCTTTTTCTCAATGATCTTTTTGCTGTAGATCCTGTTTTTGGCGGATTCGATTGCGGAAGAACGCTCTTCTTTTTGCAGTTTGGTTTCTTTCGGCATTGCCTTTGCCTTTTCAAGAATGCTCTGCAGTTTTTCATAAGAATCGGCAGTTAAGCCGTCCAGCCCGGCGGCGGCAAGCTGCTGCGCCTCCTTGAGTTTAAACTTCCACTCTTCCGTATCAAATTTTCTCATTTCCTTCATAACGATCTTGGAGATCTCGATCGTATCATTATACTCTGCAGCGCCCTTGTATAATTTTCTGGCATCCTTTCTTGCCTGTTTTGTTGGAGCGGATTTGATTGCGGCTTTCATCTTTTTCAGATCTTTCGGCTGCGCGTTTTCAAACTGCGCGGATTCCTCGATCATATCGATCGTTTCCACAATATCACGGTCTCTGAGAACATGGTTTCCGTAATCTTCAAACAGAGCGCGCACTCTGAGCACCTTAATGATGCCCCGCTGGCGGATCTCCGTCATATCATAAAAGAAATACGGTATAACATTCATCACCGCGCCGACAACGGAAAGAATAACGATAACTGTGAAAACTTCCTTAAAAATATCCGGCAGATACAAAACGTTATACGGTGACTGGCTCATATCCGCAGCCGTTTTTCCGGTGATCTCCACAATCTCGCTCATGCGCTCTTTCAGCACGGTATCGTTGATCCCCAGACTTTGGTATACGGACGGAACCACACTGCTGGTTGCAAGCGTTACGACTGTTCCGATCAGGCCGACGGTGGAGAACATGCCGTCAATCCGCTCACCGGTTATGTACTGCTGATAATCACGCATATCTGCATTCATTGCCGGGGTCAGTATAACACCGAACGAGGTCATCAGATAATTCATAAACAGAACAACGGCGATTGCCCAGATCATATTTTCCGGTTCTGACCGGACAACGGGATAGAGCAGCGATAGAAATATGGCGTTTAAAATATTCGTTACGATAACGACCTTTTTCTTGCCCCATTTGCGGATTGCGAACGGAGCGGCGAGCATGCCCCAAAGGCTTGCGTTGCCGACGAAAAGACCGAGAAAGCTGAACGCGCCGGCGGAAATATCGCCCTTGCTGTGGTATTCATAGCACCAGTTGATCATCTGGCCGTAAGTGGTTTCCAGAAATCCCACCCAGCCGGCAAGGGAAATAACCCAGAACAGTTTGTTTTTTGCCACTGCCTTGAGCGCATCCCAGAATTTAATACGGATAACATGGGTTTTCGCCTGCACGATCTTTTCCTGCGTATTGGCGTAAATATAAACGGAACAGATAATGCCGATAACGGCAAACGGCGGATAAAGCACCCTATACACATTCATATCGGTAATAGAGCCGTCCTCCGTTACCAAGGACGCAACGAGCGGCAGAACCGCCGTTGCGATGGACGGTGCAAGAGAATACACAACGGATTTGATTGTTAAAACATCCGCCCTTTCCTGCGTATCCGGCGAAAGCACCATGATCAGGTTTTCATATGCCTCATAGAAAAACATATAAAAGAACTGGATGCCGATATTGAACAGAAGCACGATAATGCCTTTGATGATTTGGCTTTCAATCTTTTCATACGGCACCATGACCATACCGATCACGATTGCAGCGGTTGGAAACGCCATATACAGCATGTATGGTCTGTATTTACCCTGCTTACTGCGGGCGTTATCAATAATATTTGCGCGGATCGCGGTTGCAGGAAACGAAATAATAATGGAGACGGCATACAGCAGATACATAAAATTCGGCTCTATGCCGATGGCATTGCCGATGATCAGATTTGTTGTGCTGAGCGTTAACTGCTGAATACAGTAGATCAGAAAATACATACCGATTCCGCCTACCGAATATGCCGTAATCTCCTTAAACGGCATATATCTGCCGGGCATGGGATGGTTCCAGTACACCCGGGCGTCTGAAACGAATTTGCGAATTTTGTCTACATTCAAAATTCACCCCTCCTTACTATAAAAACTATTTATATTATAACACTGCACCGAAACGCAAACTATTCTCTAAATGCCCAAAAAAGCGGTCTGTTTTTTAATCAATATGCGAATTGAATTTCCGATTCAGCGGTCTAAATTTCCGATTTTTGTATGTTGTGTTTGTGAAATAAAGAACAAAAAACGGCTCTGCCGAATGGCAAAGCCGCAAACAGAATACAGGATTAAATTATATTACACGGTTAAAAGACTGCGACGTTTCTTTTTTATAAAAAACGGAATAACAAATAAAAGTGCTTTGCAAATATTATCTGCAATCATGCAATACCAGACCGCATTAAGGCCAAGCCCCCAAACGCGAACACACAGAAACGTGAACAGGATCCTGACCGCCCACATACCTGCCGTTTCCACAAAAAAGGCGTAACCCGTGCGGCCAAGGCCGTAAAATATACCCTCCAGCACCACCATCAGCCCAAAAAACGGCTCTGAAAACGCCACAATCTTCAGCATGGCGGAACCGAGTTCAACCACACGTTCGCTTGGTGTAAACAGGCGCATCAGCAATGTGGAGCCAAAATAGAGCAGAATGCCGCTTAAAACCATAACGGCAACGGTCAGAACCACGCTGAGCCGGCTGACTGCCCTGCCATTCGCCGCCGTTTAAATACAGCATGCCGAATTTTGCCATATCATAAATATTCATGGAAACGCCGTTACCGCCGTCCGAAATGCCCTGCGCATCCGCAGAAACGCTTGCGCTGTTCATTTCCATCGGATCAAACAGATATCGTTTGCCGAATTCCTCCAAAGTCATTCCCGAAGCCTGCTGCAGGATCGCGCTTAAAAGATGCGTATTGCCCGTGGAATAGTTAAAAACGGTACCGGGCCGGGAAGTGACCGAACGATCCAGAATGTACTGCACCCAGTTTGCCGAAGAACGCCAGTCATACCAATCTGCGGTATCGCTCATATCGATGCCCGAAGTGTGGGTAAGCAGATGGCGGATCGTAATCTCCGCCCAATATCCTCCGTTTTCAAGCACTTGGGGAAAATAAGTTGAGATCGGAACATCCACACTTTCAATCAGCCCCATATCCACAGCGATACCGATCAGCGCGCTCGTAACGCTTTTAGAAGCGGAGTTCAGCACAAACACGCTGTTTTCGTCATACCCATCCTTATAGTATTCATCCACGATATAACCGTTTCTTACAATAACGGAGGAAAGAAGCGGAAAGGAATCAAACGTTTCGTGCACATCATTCAGAACAGCGGGATCTACGCCCTGATTTTGCGGGCTGTCCTTTTGCCGCTGCCAGGCAGGCGGCGCGGCGGTTGTAGAAACCGTTGTGCCGGATGTTTGTGGTTCAGTGCTGTTTACATTTTGCCTTGCGCAGGCACAAAGCGAAAAGAGCATTACCAAAATAAAACATGCCGCAATCCGTTTTTTCATAAAAACGCCCCTTAATGTTAAACTGACAGGCGGCTTTCCACCGCAACATCAGTTTAACACCAAAGGGCATCTATAGCAAATACTTATTTTGAATAGCCGTTTATAACTTTTTTCTATATCTGAAAAACCTCAGATCAGCGGCGCAGCACGCCGTTCTCATTCGCTTAACCGCTTACGGTCAGCCAAGGATCTCTTTGAGGATCTTTGTAACTTCCGCCGCAGGCGCTTTGCCTTTTAACGCGCGCATGCACTGGCCGATCAGGAAGTTGAACGACTGGGATTTGCCGCCTTTATATTCCTCCACCGCTTTCTGGTTGCCCGCGATCACTTCCTCCACAACGGATCGGATTGCGCCGGTATCCGAAAGCACTTCCATATTATGCGCTTTTACATAATCGGCGGGGATCACATCTTCCTCAAAAACAGCCTTAAAAACTTTTTTCGCGGAATCACGGCTGATCTTATTGGAATTTAACAGATTGATGATCTCGCCTAAGGAATCCTGCCTGAAATGCATATTTTCCGGCAGGGTCTGCGTATCGTTAAGCATCTTCATCAACTCGCCCATGATCCAGTTGGCGCTGTCTTTGGGATTGCCGGTGATCTCAACCGTTCTTTCAAACAGGCGCACATAATAAATGCTGGAACAGATCATGGAAGTATCATATTCGGAAAGGCCAAGCTGCGTCGTATAACGCTCCTTTTTCGCGTCCGGAAGCTCAGGCAGTGTTTTCCGAATCTTTTCAACATATTCCTCCGTAAGGCAGACGGGCGGAATATCCGGATCCGGAAAATATTTATAATCCTGCGCGTCTTCCTTGCTGCGCATAGCGTGGGATTCGCCCTTGGCGTCATCCCATCTTCTGGTTTCCTGAACAACTTTGCCGCCGTCTTCAATGATCTCCTGCTGGCGGCGCGCCTCACTTTCAATGGCATTATGGATCGCCTTGAAAGAATTGATATTTTTCATTTCCGTTCTGGTGCCGAGTTGATCCGAACCCTTTTCCATAACGGAAACGTTTACATCGGCACGCAGGGAACCCTCCTGCATTTTACAGTCTGACACACCGCAGAACTGCAGGATATCCCTGAGTTTTTCAACATACTGCACAGCCTCGTCCGCAGAGGCAATATCCGGCTCAGAAACGATCTCCAAAAGCGGCACGCCGCAGCGGTTGAAATTGACAAGCGTACAGTCGTTCCACTCATCGTGGATCAGTTTGCCTGCGTCTTCCTCCATATGGATCTCATGGATCCGGACTTTCTTTTTACCGCCGTTAATGCTGTCATCGATCTCAATATAGCCGTTTCTGCATATGGGCAGATAAAGCTGGCTGATCTGATAGGCCTTTGGCAGATCGGGGTAAAAATAATTCTTTCTGTCAAACTTATTATTCATCGTGATCTCGCAGTTTGTTGCCAAACCTGTTCTGACCGCGAATTCAAGCACTTTTTCATTCAGAACCGGAAGCGTGCCGGGCATGCCGGAACAGATCTCACAAACGTGGGTATTCGGCTCGCCGCCGAATTCAGTGGAGCAGGAACAGAAGATCTTTGTTTTCGTTGCAAGTTCTGTGTGGACTTCCAGTCCGCAAACCGTTGAAAATTCCATGTTTCCGCCTCCTTAAACGCCTGCCGGCTTTTTGGTGTGATAGTCTGTAATATTCTGATACGCATTGCCGGCGGCAAGGATTGTTTTTTCATCAAACGGTCTGCCGATCAGCTGCATGCCAACGGGCATACCGCTGCCGTCAAATCCGCACGGCAAAGCAAGGGAAGGCAGACCCGCAATATTAATCATAACGGTATAGATATCGCCGAGATACATGGCAAGCGGATCGCTTAAGCCTTCGCCCATGGTAAGCGCCGTGGTGGGCGCAACCGGGCCAAGCAGAAAATCATACTTCTGAAACGCCTCATTAAACGCCTTTACAATCAGCCCTTTTGCCTTTAACGCCTTATTATAATAAGCGTCAAAATAACCGCTGGAAAGCACAAAGTTACCCAGCATAATGCGCTTTTTGACCTCCATGCCGAAGCCTTCGGATCTGGATTTGAAATAAACTTCGCGCAGGCTGTGCGCATCCGGCGATTTGTAGCCGTATTTAATGCCGTCAAAACGGGAGAGGTTTGAGCACGCCTCCGCGCATGCAATAATATAATAAGTGGGAATCGCGTATTTTACGATCGGCATGGCGAATTCCTCCACCTCTGCGCCGAGAGACCGAAGCGTTTCCGCCGCCTGCATCACACTTTTGGCAACGTCCTCGCTAATCCCCTCGCCGAAGAAATCGGACGGAATACCTACCTTTTTGCCTTTCAGATCCGCGGTATTTTTGATCTCATCCAGTGTGAACGGATTCGGGTCCGCCGAAGTGCCGTCTTTTTCATCTTTTCCGCAGATCACGGAGAAAAGCGCCGCCGCGTCAAGCGCCGTCTTGGCGATCGGCCCGATCTGATCAAGAGAAGAGGCATACGCGATCAACCCGTATCTGGAAACAGAGCCATAAGTGGGTTTAAGACCCGTAACGCCGCAGAAAGAACAGGGCTGGCGGATGGAGCCGCCTGTATCGGAGCCGAGCGCAATCACGCTTTCACGCGCCGCCACGGCCGCCGCCGCGCCGCCGGAAGATCCGCCGGGCACCTTATTGGTATCCCACGGGTTTTTGGTGGCGCCGTAATAGGAAGTTTCCGTAGTGGAGCCCATGGCAAACTCGTCCATATTCACTTTGCCGCACGGGATCATGCCGGCTGCCGTCAGTTTTTTGACAACAGTGGCATCATAGGGCGGTTTAAAATTATAAAGCATTTTGGAAGCGCAGGAAGTGATCTCACCCTTTGTGCAAATATTATCCTTAATTGCAACAGGAACGCCGGCAAGAGGGGAATTTGCATCGCCGCTGTCTATCTTTTTTTGCGCGGCTCTTGCCTTTTCCAAAGCGGCATCCTTGTCAAACGCCGTATAGCAATTGTAAGCGCCGTCTTTTTCCTCTATGCGTTTTGCAACGGACGCAACAGCGTCCTCGCAGGAGATTTCCCTGCTTTGAATTTTCTGCGCGATCTCCAGCGCCGTCATTTCATAAAGTTCCATACCGTGCCTCCTATTCCGTTACCGTTTTCGGAACAACGAACGCGCCGCCGCTGCTTTCCGGGGCATTTGCCGTTATCTCGTGCGGAGACATGGATGGTTTGACCTCATCTTTTCTGAAAACATTATGGATCGGAAAAGAATGGCTCATTGCCTCAACACCCGTTGTATCGAGTTCGTTGAGCATATCGATATAAGTCAGGATATCCTGAAGCTCGCCGCCCACTTTTTTTTCCTCTTCCTCGGTAAGTGTGATTCTGGCAAGGGATTCAAGATATTTGATCAGTTCGGGAGTAATTTGCATATAGACCCTCCTATTTTCGTAAAAGCAAATATAAAAGGCAATCGGGCGCACAGAATGTGCACCCGCGTTGTTTATTTTTCGGGAACGGGGCGGCGAAGTTTGATATGGGTTTCGCGAAGCTGCATTTCCGTTACCGTATTCGGCGCGCCGAGCAGAAGATCCTGCGCGTTGGAATTCATCGGGAAGGCAATGACCTCCCGGATATTTTCCTCATCTTTAAGGAGCATGATCATTCTGTCCACACCGGGCGCCATACCTGCATGCGGCGGCGCGCCGTAATGGAACGCCTTAAACAGAGCGCCGAATTTTTCTTTCACGTCCTGCTCTGTATATCCCGCCATTTCAAAAGCTTTTACCATCACATCCGGTCTGTGGTTTCTGACCGCGCCGGAGGAAAGCTCCACGCCGTTGCAGACGATATCATACTGATACGCCTTAATCTTAAGTGGATCCTCGTGCAGAAGAGCATCCATTTCGCCCTGCGGCATGGAAAACGGATTGTGTGTGAAGATCAGTTTGCCGTCCTCATCCAGCTCATACATCGGGAAATCCGTAATAAAGCAAAGTTCAAATTTGTTTTTATCAATCAGATCCAGTCTGTTGGCAAGCTCCGTGCGTATCTGACCTGCAAGTTCGTTTACGCGTTTCGGCGCATCGCAGATGAAGAACAGCGTATCATCCGTTTTAAAGTTGAAGATACGGCGCAGTTCCTCTTTCTTTTCGGGAGGCAGGAACTTATCGATCGGGCCTTTGTAAGAGCCGTCTTCCAGCACCTCGATATAACCAAGGCCTTTCATACCGATCTCCAGCGCGAATTTCAGCATCTTTTCAAACCAGCCCTTGGACTGCTTGGCACAGCTGGGAACATTGATACCCCTGACCGGTCTGCCCTTGAACGCTTTAAATTCTACATCGCTAAAGAAATCCGTAAGATCTACAATCTCCAGCGGGTTTCTGAGATCCGGTTTATCCGTGCCGTATTTCAGCATGGATTCTTCGTATGGGATCCTTACAAACGGCGCGGGAGACACAGCCTTGCCGCCGCCGAATTTTGTGAACGTATCATAAAGCACATCCTCTGCAACGGCGAAAACATCTTCCTGCGTTGCAAACGCCATTTCAAAATCCAACTGGTAAAATTCACCGGGAGAACGGTCTGCGCGGGCATCCTCGTCCCTGAAACACGGCGCGATCTGAAAATATTTGTCAAAGCCGGACACCATAAGCAGCTGCTTGAACTGCTGCGGCGCCTGCGGCAGCGCGTAAAACTTGCCCTCATGCTTTCTGGAGGGAATAATATAATCCCTTGCGCCCTCCGGCGAAGAGCAGGTCAGGATCGGCGTCGTGATCTCCGTAAAGCCAAGACTTTCCATCTTTTTGCGCAGGAAAGAAACAACCTGACTTCTAAACAGGATATTATCGTGAACCGCCTTGTTTCTGAGATCCAGAAAACGGTAGGTAAGGCGTACATCTTCCCGCGTTTCCTTTGAATCGGAGATTTCAAACGGAAGATTTTCCGTGCAGGCGCCAAGCACGGTAAGTTTATCTACCTTAACCTCCAGTTCGCCCGTTTTAATCTTTTTATTTATGGTTTCCTCATCACGTTTTACAACAACACCCTCAACAGAAATCACGCTCTCTTTTTTGAGGTGATAAATGAGCGTATCATCGTTTACAACGACCTGCGTTACACCGTATTCATCACGCAGATCTATAAAGGCAACGCCGCCGTGGTCACGGATGGTATCCACCCAGCCGGCAAGCGTTACGCTCTGACCGAGATCATCCAGGGTCAGTTCCCCGCAGTTAAAAGTTCTGTAAGCCATAAGTACGATTCCTTTCGGAGTTAAAATTTAACATTCGCCGCCCGCGCGGCAGGAGCGGAAAAGCCTTGTTTTGCCGCAAACTATACCACTCCACAATAATTTCCGTAATAGTATAGCATATAAATTTAAAATATACAATAAAAAATTACGCAAACACGGAAAAAACCGTTTAAGTCCGGACTTAAACGGTTTTTGTGTATCTGTATCCTAAACAATCGCTTGCAGCGCTACGTGTTTGCTTATCTGCTGAGCAGAGCCCGCTCATAAGGGGCAAGATGCAGTATACCGCCGCGGCAGACGCCCCCGAAGAACGAATAGGAAGCGTCCCAAACGCTGCCCACATCAATATCCGCCGAATCGGCGGAGAGATTCACGGCAGTCAGCACGCTGTTTTCACTGCCGGAACGGGTATAGGCCAGCACGCCCCCTTTTGCATAGACGATCTGAAACTCGCCTTCCTTGAAAGCGGCACAGCCGTGGCGGATCTCCCCAAGGCGCTTATACCATCTGTAGAGTTCTTTGTTTATATGATCCCACGGGAAACACGCCCTGTTGAACGGGTCTTTCATGCCCTGCATACCCGCCTCATCCCCATAATAAATACTGGGAACGCCGGGCAGCGTAAACTGCAGCAGGCTTGCCGTTTTCAGCATGGAAACGCCTTTTAAATACGCCGCATCGCCAAGGGTATTGTGCTCGTGCTGCCACGCCCGGTCTTTTCCGGCGGCATCCGGGCCGGCAAGATACGTAATGGCGCGCTGTGTATCGTGCGTGCCTATATGGTTCATCAGTTCATGCAAAACACACGGCGGATAGTTTTCCACGATGTGCATAACCGAATCCGCAAACGCCTCCGCTGTGCCGCCCTTAACAAAACGCAGAACGGCTGCGGCAAAGGGATAATTCATTACGCTGTCCAGCTGATCACCAAGCAGATACCGCCGCCGTTTGCCGTACGCAAATTTCGTGGTAGCGTCTTCCCACACCTCGCCTATGATCACGGCGTTTTCCTTTTCTTCCTTTACGGCAGTTCGGAGTTCATCCAGAAAAACATCCGGCAATTCATCCGCCACATCCAGTCTCCAGCCGTCTGCGCCGGCACGAAGCCATTTGCGCAGAATGCCGTTTTTGCCGCATATATATTCGCGGTAAGCGGGATTTTCCTCTTCCACCTCCGGGAGGAGTTTAATGCCCCACCAGCTTTTATAGCCGTTTGGGTAATCCGTAAATTTATACCAACTGTAATACGGACTTTCCTTACTGTTATAAGCGCCCACACAGTTATAATGGGAATACATATTAAAATATTTGGAATCGCAGCCGGTATGGCTGAAAACGCCGTCCAAAACAACGGAAATGCCCAGTTTGTGCGCGCTGCGGCATAAGGAGTGAAAATCTTTTTCGCTGCCGAGAAGAGGATCTATCTGTTCATAATCCGCCGTATCATAGCGGTGATTGGAATTTGCCTCAAAGATGGGATTCAGGTAAATACAGGTTACGCCGAGAGACTTGATATACGGCAGTTTCTCCTCAATACCTTTTAGATCGCCGCCGAAATAATCGTTGTTCCAAATGCCGTTCATCTGGTTCTCATTCCAGAACGGCTCCTCGCCCCATTTGCGCATAACACGGCTTTCCCTTACGCCTTTTTTCGGCGCGCCGCTGCTGCAAAACCTGTCCGGGAAGATCTGATAAATAATGCCGCCCTTTAAAAATGCGGGTGTTTTAAAATTCCGGTCAAACACCGTTTGCTGAAATTCCGCGCCCTGTGCGTTAAAATCGCCAAGCCCATTTTCCACTTTTTTGATATAATTCAGGCCCCACGGGGTATCCAGTTCAAAATGATAAAAATAAATACCGGGCGTGGTGGCATAAAAGTGCAGTTCCCAAAACTCATGATCACCGCCGCACATACCTGCCCAGAACATGCCGTAAAACACGGTATCTTCCCCGTCTTTACGCACGGCAAGGCGCGCACCGGAACAGCCCATGGCTCTGGGTACAATGATACGCAGTTTAACCTTTTCCTCTGTGGCAATAGCACGAACAGCGGACTTGTATTCAGTTTTTCTGGAATCAAAAGGCTGCATAACCGCTCCGTAAAAACCGTGATGAAAACACTTGAGGCAAGGGCGTTGTTCCCTTGCCTTTGCGTTTAAAATAATATGTTTTAAGAAATTCAGGCTTTTGCTCTGCCTGTTTTTCTGCCGCCAGAAACGGCCTTTTTGCTTTCCGCCTTATCCTCTTTTTCAAAGCGGACAGGCTTGGTGTGCCAAATATTCTCGGCATATTCCGCAATAGCGCGGTCCGCGCTGAAAATGCCCGCCGAGGCAATATTGATCAGGCTCATTTTGGCAAATCTATTTTTATCCTTATAAAGTTCGGCAGAAAATTCCTGCGCTTTCTGATAATCGGCAAAATCCGCGAGCGCCATATAAGGATCGGAATTGGTAAGGCCGGAAACGAAATCGCCGAAATTCTTGCCGTTTACGCGGGCGGAAAGAAAATCAATCACGCCCTTTAAAACAGGATTGTTATTCACATAATTCATCGGGTAATAGCCGTCTCTCTGCAACTGCTGCACCTCAGACGTTTTCATGCCGAAGAGGATGATATTTTCTTCACCCACGGCATTGGCAATCTCCACATTTGCGCCGTCCAGCGTGCCGAGCGTGACAGCGCCGTTGAGCATCAGTTTCATATTGCCCGTGCCGGATGCCTCTGTTCCGGCAAGCGAGATCTGCTCTGAAATATCGGCAGCCGGCATAAGAAGTTCCGCAAGGCTGACGTTGTATTCTTCCATAAACACAACTTTCAGTTTTTGGTTTACGTCCGGGTCATTGTTGATCACCTTGGAAACCGCATCGATCAGTTCAATGGTCTTCTTTGCCATATAATAGCCGGGCGCAGCTTTGGACGCAAAAATATAGGTGCGCGGCACAAAATCCGCATTCGGATCCTTTTTGAGCATCAGGTATTGCGCAACGATATTCAAAATATTCAGGCTCTGGCGCTTATATTCATGCAGCCGTTTTACCTGAACGTCAAATATAGAATCCGGATCTATCTCTACGCCGTTTCTCTTTTGAACCACTTCGGCAAAACGAACTTTATTCTGCCGTTTGATAGCCATAAGATCGGCAAGCACTTTCGGATCGTTCTGATAATCACGCAGTTTTAAAAGCTCGCTGCTTTTTGTGATAAATCCATCCCCGATCAGATCCGTCAGATAAGCCGTGAGCGGCTCATTTGCCTGGCAGATCCATCTTCTGAACGCAATGCCGTTTGTAACATTTGTAAATTTATCCGGCGTGATCGTATAAAAATCATGGAAAACGGTATCTTTCAAGATTTGGGAATGCAGGGAAGAAACACCGTTTACCGAATGGGAACCGGCAACGCAGAGGTTTGCCATTCTGACCACACCGCCGGAGATGATTGCCATGCGCTCCACCTTATCGGCATCGTGCGTAACGCCCCAAACATAGGCACGGAAACGGTTATCGATCTCCTTGGTGATCTGATAAATCCTTGGCAGAAGGCGTTTGTAGAGTTCCTCGCTCCAGCATTCCAGCGCCTCTTTCATAACCGTGTGATTTGTATAAGCAACGGTTTTGGTAACCAAATTCCAAGCGTCATCCCAGCCGTAGCCGCACTCGTCCAGCATGATCCGCATCAGTTCCGGGATCGCCATGGTGGGGTGCGTATCGTTGATATGGATTGCAACCTTTTCCGGCAGATTATCCAGCGTATTATACTTGGTTAAATGGCGCCTGATAATATCCTGCACAGACGCGGAAACCAGAAAATACTGCTGGCGGAGTCTTAAGGATTTACCCTCCGGCGAATTATCCGCCGGATAAAGGACTTTGGAGATCGCCTCTGCCATAGCGGACTGCTCCATAGCTTTCATATAGTTGCCTTCGTTAAACAGACCCATATCCAGAGCCGGCTTGCGCGCTGCCCAAAGGCGCAGGCGTGCAACGCCCTTTCCCTTGCCGGAAACGTACATATCATATGGCACGGCAATCACCGTATTGCAGTCTTTCTGCTCCACGCTGTGATAATCGCCGTCCCAGTTTTCCTCTATATGACCTTCAAATTTGATCTCCTGCGCTCTTTCCTCTCTCGGAACAAGCCATACGTCGCCGCCCGGAAGCCAGAAATCGGGCAGTTCCGTTTGCCAGCCGTCAACCAGTTTCTGGCGGAAAATACCCGCCTCATACCGGATACAATACCCCATAGACTGAATGCCGGTTGTGGCAAGACCATCCAGATAACAGGCGGCAAGCCTGCCGAGCCCGCCGTTGCCGAGACCGGCGTCCGGCTCCAGCGCATACAACTTTTCCAGCTTTACGCCGAAACCTTTTAGCGCCTCGCTGAATACATCTGTAAGGCCGAGATTATAAAGATTATTTTTAAGCGAACGGCCCATCAGAAATTCCATGCAAAGGTAATAGACCTGTTTGGAATCCTGCCCGTTTGCGGTATGACGAAATGCACTGTTCATTTCAGAAAGTTCATCACGCAGGATCATGGCAACGGATTTATAATACTGCTCATCGGTTGCCGTATCCGGAGTGACGCCGAAAAAATGACTCAACTTATCGTTGATCAGTTTCTTCGCTTGAGACACTGAAATGCCTTGATTCATATACAAAACCTCCAAAATAAATTGAGAAAAAGAATAATTTTAACATCAATATTGTTCATTATACACTAAAATCAGCCGATATTCAATAGCAGATATCAGGATTTGCGCTTTTTGAAGAATCTTTGCAGAACGAGCGGCACGATCGCGAGCAGCGATTTTATATTGATCAGGATTACGCAAACAGCAAGCGCACATGCAATCCCAAAACTGCCCCATTCGCCTGCCACCTCAAAGATCATGACAGCGGCAGCGGCGAGCAGCAAAACAACAGACGGAATAAAGGTGAAATAATTAATTTTTATATTTACAAATTTTTTGGTGTTGATCACGCGGATCACAAACACAACAACAAAGGATACCGCCGTGGCGATTGCCGCGCCGTAAGGCCCTATGACCGGAATCAGAATAAAATTCAAAACCACATTTAAAACAGCGCCCGTGCCCGCGGTCACCATAGAAAGCATACTCTTTTTTTCCGCCATATATACCGAGGCATAGAAATTTACAAGGTTTGAAAACGTTGTGGCAATCACAAGGATGGGCACGTAATGCCAGGAATCGTAATAATCTTCGCCGAGGTAGAGATCCGTAATGATCCGGGAACCTGCAATCAGCAAGGCACCGACCGCCAAAAGCGCGCCGCTGTACGTTTTGAACACTTTGGTAAAAAATTCGGATTTTCCCTTATTGTCATATTCATCCACGGCAGACAGCTGCCACGCATCAATGAAAATAGACGCAAAGATCGTTACAAAATTCGGTATTTTATAAGCCGAAGTATAGATGCCGCTTACGGACACGCCGTTAAAATACGTAACCATATACTGATCCGAAACGTTGATGATCCACCAGAGAATGATGGTGGGGATCAGCGGAATACAGTATTTGAGCATGGGAAAAACCGTGCTTTTTCTAAGCCCGGTTCTGAAATTGACATACCGCCACAGTTTTGCAACAACGAACATGAACAAAACAGAAAGCATATCGCTTGTGAAAATGGCAAGAATATATCCGTAAATTCCCCAATGGAACGCACCGAGATAAAGAAAGGTGAAGCCTGCCGAAGTGGCGGTTGCGATCACGCCGTCCACGGCATACAGTTTTACATGGCCGCAGCCGCGTACAAACTGCTGGCAAAGCTGGCGCAGCGAGGAACCAAGCAGCATTAAATACAGCAGGATCGTATACTGGCCGAAATTGAAATCATTGATCGTGATGCGCATGACGACCGGCGCGAACAGGCAGAACACGGCAAAGCCGATAACGGTTGTTGCAACGCCGGTTGAAAAAACGCATTTTTTATCGCTGTTTTTATCGAGCGCAAAACGCAGTGCCGCCGAATTGACGGCGAGTGTAACAATGGGCACAAGAATATTGACGGCGTTTTGAATCAGTGTTGCGCCGCCGAAATCCCCCGTTGCCATAACTCTTGTGTAAAAGAAAGTGAGCACAAGGGTAAGCAGTTTGGAGGAAAAGGTGCCTATTGCGAAAACAATTGTGTTTGAGGCAAGTTTTTTATACTTGTCCATCCTTTACCATTCCTTTGATCCGTAACTAAAATACGCGCTATTCGTTTTTGCAAAGCGGTTATCTGACCTGACCGTTTCCGAAGATCAGGTATTTTGTGGTGGTCAGTTCCCGAAGGCCCATCGGGCCGCGGGCATGCAGTTTCTGCGTAGAGATGCCGATCTCCGCGCCGAGGCCGAATTCACCGCCGTCCGTAAACCTTGTAGATGCGTTTACGTATACGGAGGAAGAATCCACCCTTTGCATAAATTCGCGCGCGTGCTCCTCATTTTGTGTAATAATGGATTCGCTGTGACCGGTGGAATATTTGTTGATATGTTTGATTGCTTCATCAAGACTGTCCACCGTTTTAACACTGATCTTATAATCCAGATACTCCGCTGCGAAATCCTCTTCGCTTGCAGGCAAAACGCCCTCTGCGGCAAACATGGCGCGCTCATCTCCGCGCATCTCCACCTGCTTTTCATCTAGTTGCTTTTTGATCACGGGCAGCGCCCTGTTTAGTATGCCCGAATGGATCACAAGACTTTCACACGCGTTGCACACGCTGATGCGCTGCGTTTTGGCGTTAAAAATGATATTTGCCGCCATATCGATATCCGCGCTTTCATCCACATAAATATGGCAGTTTCCGGAGCCGGTTTCGATCACGGGAACGGTGGAATTCTCCACAACGCTGCGGATCAGCCCCTTGCCGCCGCGCGGGATCAGGCAGTCAATGTATCCGTTCATACGCATCATCTGATTTGCGGACTCCCGGGAAGTATCCGTTACAAGCTGGATACAGTTTTCATCAAATCCGCATGCGGCAAGCGCGCTGCGCATAGCGGCTACGATCGCAATATTGGAATGGATTGCCTCTTTGCCGCCGCGCAGGATCACGGCATTGGAACTTTTCAGGCAAAGCACCGCTGCGTCCGCCGTAACATTCGGTCTGGACTCATAAATGATACCGATCACACCGATCGGAACAGAGACCTTTTTGATCACAAGGCCATTTGGCCTTGTCGTCTCCTCCAGCAGTCTGCCGCAGGGATCGGGCAGCGCGGCAACATCCTCCACCGCTTTGGCAATATCCTCTATTCGTTTCTGATCCAGCAAAAGCCGATCCAGCATACCGGCACTGAGCCCGTTTTTGCTGCCGTTTTCAAGATCTGTTTTATTTTCATTTATAATCGTTTCGCTGCTATTTCTGAGTGACTGTGCGATTGCAAGGAGCGCCTTGTTTTTCTCCTGCGTTGTAACTGTGGAAAGGAAATCCTTTGCCGCAAGGGCTTTTATGCCTATCTCTTTCATGCTTTCACCGCCTTAAAATATGTACCAACATTTTCGCCGTTCACAACTTTATAAATATTCGTGGGCTTATTGCCGTTAATGATGGCAACGGGAATCCCTGCGCAAACGGCGATCTCCGCCGCGTTTATTTTTGTGATGAATCCGCCCGTGCCGCGCTTGCCGGCAACGCCTGTTACGGATTTAATGCTGTCGTCAATCTGCTCCACAACACTGATCAGCTTGGCATTTTTATTTTCGGCGGGATCGCCGTCATACAGCCCATCCGTATCCGTTAGGATCACAAGCAGATCCGCGTCTGTAATTTTTGCTACTGTAGCGGAAAGGCAGTCATTGTCCCCGCTGACCAGTTCTTCTACAGAGACGGAATCGTTTTCATTTACGATCGGCAGGCAGTCATAGGCAAGAAGCTGATCCAGCGTATTGGTAATATGAAATCTGCTGTCGCTGTTTTCCAGTTCGTCAAACGTGAGCAGCAGCTGACTGACAACCACATCGTATTCGGAAAATAATCTGTCATAAAGAAACATCAGTTCGCTCTGCCCCACGGCAGCCGCGGCCTGAAGGCACTGAATCTCTTTCGGCTTTTCGGAAAGACGCAGCCTGCCCATACCTACGGAGATGGCGCCGGAAGACACCAATACAATCTGATGCCCTTCATTTTTTAAATCGGAAAGCACGGAGGCAAGTTTTGCGATCAGCGCGATATTTGCCTTGCCGGTGCTGTGCGTTAAAGTGGAAGTTCCGATCTTCACAACGATTCTTTTTTTACCGTTTTTTAGTTTCATACGATTCTCCAAAATGATTAAAATAACGCCTGTATATACAAATAATCAATTTATTATAGCAAAAAAAGATTAGCAATAAAAGACTTTTTTGTATGTTTTCGGATTTTCAGGGCAAAATCCGTTTAGGGAATATTTATCCGAAACCGAAAGGAATGATCAAATGAAAAGGCGAAATATAGTAAGAATCTGTTCTTTTGCCGTGTTTGCCGTTGCGGCGCTTACGGCTTTCGCCGTTACGGGCGCCGTAAAAAGTAACAACTATCAGACGCAGCTTGAGGCATCCTATCAGCGCAATCTGACGCAGCTTTCCGAATGCCTGGATTCTATAGAAACGAGCCTTGCAAAGAGCCAGTACGCCACATCCAGCGACATGATGAACCGCATATCGGGAAATCTGTATTCCGAGTGCTGCACAGCAAAAAACGCGCTTTCCTCCCTGCCGATCAGCCAGCTCAATCTGAGCGGCGCCTATAAATTTTTAAGCCAGGCGGGCGATTACGCGCGGTATCTTTCCACAAAATCAGAAATCACGCAGGAGGAATACGATAACCTGACGCTGCTTTTATCTTACGCGCAGAAGTATTCTGATTTTACCGACACAATCGTCAGCCGCTGCAACGCAGGCGGAAAGATCACGGAAAACGAAGTCTCGCTCGGCGACGGCAGCGAAATGAAGGTGTCCTCCTTTTCAACAGACTTTTCCTCTGCGGAAGAAACCTTTGAAAACTACCCCACCCTGCTCTATGACGGCCCGTTTGCGGACGCCGTGCTCAACAAACAGAGCGTTCTTATAAAAAACGGGAAAAAGAAAGATCAGGACGAGTGCAGAAAGATCGCGGCAAACGCCCTTGGCGTTGACGAAGGCGGCGTTGTATACAAAACCGAAGAAAGCGGCACACTGCCGGCATATGTTTTTTCCTACAAACTGCAAACAATTGCCGTAACCAAAAACGGCGGATATATCGCCTATATTCTAAATGAAGGCGCGCCCGGCAGCCAGACGGTTACAGAAGATAACGCCATAAACATCGCAAAGGATTTTCTGAACAAAATCGGCTACACGGATATGAAGGAATCCTATTATTCGGTATACAACAACGTGTGCACGATCAATTTTGCATACAACAAAAACAATATCACGTATTACCCTGATCTGATCAAAGTGGGCATATCGCTTTCAGACGGCAGTGTTTTCTCTCTGGAGGCGGACGGTTACCTGATCAACCACACAGACAGAACGGTTCCCGCGTTCTCTGCGGAACAAAACGAGATCAACCTTAGCAACAGCGTGGAAGTGGTTTCCCGCTCCCGGTGTGTGATTCCGAAGAACAGCGGCGTAGAAGTGTTCTGCAACGAATACCACTGCAAGAACAAGAGCACCGGCCAGGAAGTGCTGATCTACACGAATTCCGAAACCGGGGAGGAAGAGGATATCCTGCTGCTGATGTATTCGGATAACGGCACGCTTACCAAATAGCCTTTACGGGGATTTTCCCGTTTATATATAAATCAAAACATTATTCTGAAAGGATGCATTTTTATGAAAAAAAGTATGATTGTGCTTGTGGCAGCGGTTGTTTTGGCTGTGTGCGTATTCGCCGGCTGTTCCAACAACGCAGATAACGATACCACGACCACAACAATCACCACGGCACGCACAACAGAAACAACAACCGCCAACACCACCAGCACCACAAACATGGTGGAAGAAGGGCTTTCAAACGCAGGCGAAAACGCCAGCGAGGCGGCGTCTGACGTGGGCGATGCTGTTGGCGACGCGGCAGGCGGCGTAGGAGAGGCAGCTTCAGATCTTGGGGACGCGGCAAGAGACGCGCTCGGATAAAAAGCACAACCCCCGCTTAACAAAGCGGGGGTAATTTATAATATCCTGATCCTATTGAGAAACATATTCGGCACGGATTCACCAAAGGGATGCGTTTCCTTGTTCTTGAATAAGCCGAATGGGAGAATTCTGCTTTTCCGCCTAAACCTAACTATTCGAATCCGGCTGCGGCATCGTTCGGCTCAGCATGGAGATATCCCTTGCGTTGATATAGCCGTCCGCATTCATATCGAGCACAGAAACGTAATCGCTGTCTCCGCGCTTGGCGTTATAGGCCGAAAGCATCGCTTTTTCCGCCTGCTGATACATTTTCAGCATCATGGAATAATCGCGGGCGTTAATATAGCCGTCATGATTCAAATCATTTTCCGCCTGATAGTTTTCATCCGTTTCACAGGTGTTATACAGGTCAAAGAAATCCCCGCTGCTCTGCGCCACGGTGTTTGTAAAATCACCCGTAACGCTGCCGGAGCACTTGGAACACCGATAGACGGTATAACCGGGTTCCAGCCACGTTGGCGCGGTTACGGATTCCGTTTCATAACGGTGTATACAGTTTACAATCTCAAACTGCGCCGTCACCTCGCGCCCCATATAATGCGCCGTTACGGTATGCACGCCGATTTCTGCCGCGCAGTCGGACAGATCCAGTATAATATCACAGCCGTTCAGATAAGGAATCAGGCTTTCCGAACCTTTCCACTCGTAAAGTTTTCCGTTTGCGTAAACCACTTTCATGCTCAGATCCTGAAGCAGCTGCTGCGGCGAAAAGGACGAAAGTTCATAAACAGCGCCCTGTTTTTCTCCGTTTACATAAAAGTGCAGATAATCATCCTGCGGGATCTCCTCGGCGGCCGTACTGGTCATCCAAACGGAAAACGGGCCGCAGGAATTGAAATACCCTGAGGTGTAGGAAAACTCATAAAAATAGGTTTTGCCCTTTTCAAGATACGCCGTATTGCTGAAAACATACCGATTTTCCGCATTCAGTTCCTCCGGCGCGTAACTTGCAGAAACAAGGCTGCCGGCAGCGTCATACAACTGTGTTTTCATCTTTTTACGGGAAGAAACGGTAACCGTATATGCAGCGGAATACTGCGGCGTAAAAGAACAGCGGTAATAATATTTCCAATTATCGTTCTGATTAAAATTATTGGTGCCGGTAGTCAGATCCAACTGGGAAAACAGCGCCAAATTCAGATTTTCAAACTCGATCGGCGTGGTGGGAAAATAATTTGCGGCTGCCGCATTCATGCCGCACGGCAGAACAACTGAAGTGAGAACGGTTAAAACCGCAAATAAAACAGCCAGTCTTTTTTTCATAATTATGCTCCGCCGGCATAACGCCGGTCAAATGAAAAGGCGCCTTTTAAGACGCCTTTTTCCTTTACAGATCCGGCAAGCAGATCTTTTATTCTTCTGTATCGTTTTCTGTTTCCTGATCATCGCCATCCAGTTCAAATTCAAGAAACTCGCCGCAGGCAGGGCATTCGATGCCGCCTTCCATAACGGTATCTTCATCCACAGTGAATTCTTCGCCGCAGGCGGGGCAGGTAACGGCATATTCGCCGTCCTCACAATCCTCGCAATCCTCACAGTCGCACTCGTCACATTCCGCAAGGTAATCTTCTACCTCGGCAAGGTCATCGTCAATACCATCCACCTGCTCGGCAAGAAGATCCATGTCTTCATTTACATCGTCAATATCCTGAATGATGTTTTCAAGCACTTCCACGATAGCTTTAAACATCTTTGTATCTTTTTTATCTGCGTCAAAATCAAGGCCGTCCAGCAGACCTTTGAGATAGCCGAGGCTTTCTGTAGTATTCATAAAAAATCCTTTCTGCGCTTATGCGCGCTCCATATATTCACAGGTTCTTGTATCCACGCGGATCTTATCGCCCTCGTTGATAAAGAGCGGTACTCTGATCTCCGCGCCGGTCTCCAGCGTTGCGGGTTTTAAAGTGTTTGTTGCGGTGTTGCCCTTGAAACCGGGATCTGTTTTGGTAACCTCCAGCGTTACGAAAGTAGGCGGCTCAACGCCGAAAACTTTGCCTTTGTAGGAAAGAACGCGGCAGATGTCATTTTCCTTAACGAATTTGAAGTTATCGCTGAGATCACTTTCCGCAACGGGAACCATATCAAATGTTTCCTGATCCATAAAGTAATAAATACCGTCGTCATTATAGGAATAAACCATATCTTTTCTTTCAATAAAAGCAGTTGGGAATTTTTCCGTTGGGTTAAACGTTCTTTCAACCACGGAACCCTGAATTACATTTTTGATTTTTGCTCTTACGAAAGCGGCGCCTTTGCCCGGCTTAACATGCTGAAATTCGATGATCTGATAAACCTGGCCGTCCATTTCAAACGTTACGCCGTTTCTGAAATCGCCTGCTGATACCATAAATAATACCTCCAAAGTTTATTATTCTTAATACAGATTTATTTTATAATATTTCCAGTAATAAATCAATACCCATTTTGTAACTGTCTTTCCCGTAGCCGCAGATCTGCTTTTTGCAAACTTCGGTGATTACGGAAGTTTTTCTGAACTCCTCGCGGTTGTGAATATCACTCATATGCACCTCCACGAACGGCAGGAATTCATTTACGGATTCGATTGCGTCCCGGATTGCATAGGAATAGTGCGTATACGCGCCGGCATTGATCACAACGCCGTCATATTCCTCCCGGCTCTGCTGGATCATATCAATCAGATCGCCTTCGTGGTTAGACTGAAAAAAACTGATCTTTGCGCTGCGCGCCTTGCCGTAGATCTTCAGTTCCTCATTAATCGCTTTCAGTGTTTCCGAGCCGTAGATATTCTTTTTTCTGATCCCCGTCATATTCAGATTGGGGCCGTTGATAACCAGTATTTTTTTCATAGCAAAACCACCTTTCACACAAAGCGCCCTGCTTTTTCTTTTGCAGGATCTTCATAGTAAGAAAACAAGGGGAACGAAAGTACCCGTTCCCCTTTTATCTTTTATGTAAGATTATTTATACTTTCTTTTGCGAGCGGCTTCGCTCTTCTTTTTACGAGCAACCGAAGGCTTTTCATAATGCTCTCTTTTGCGAACTTCCTGAATAATGCCGTCGCGAGAAGTCTGCCGCTTAAAACGGCGGATAGCGCTGTCAAGAGATTCATTTTCCTTAATTCTGACCTGGCTCACTTAATTCCCTCCCTCCGACCTGCTGTCAGGGGTAATCACAAATTTTGAATATTTTTTGAATATCCGCACAAGATTATAATCAAATAACACGGAATTGTCAAGCATTTTAGCAAATAATGTATAAAAAAGCCGCTTAAAAGCATAGGTTTGGGCAAGATAGGGGCGGCATTGCAGCCGCTTTGGCAATGGGATCAGCCTTTTGCGGAAGTGGAACCGAAACCGCCGTTTCGAATACCGCTTGCGTCATCATCAGCGGTGATACCAAACGGAAGAAAGATGCCCTGGGCAAATCCGTCCCCGGCGCTGAGGGATACGCAATGCCCTTCCTCGTGCGCATCACAGGAAAGTTTGATCATGATGTGGCCTTCGTTTGAGGAGCCGTAATAATCCGCATCTATGATCCCAACGGTGTTATCCAGCTGGATCCTGTGTTTAAACCCGAGGCCGGAACGCGGAAAGATCTGAAGCACCCAGCCGTCTTCCATTTTTGCACGAATTCCGGTTGGAATCAGCACGCTCTCCCCTTTTTTTACGGTTACATCTAACGGGGCGTAAAAATCATACCCGGCAGAACCTGCGGTTGCCCTTTGCGGAAGTTTGATGGAATCATAGATCTCTTTACAGTTTTCCACGTTTGGAAAATTCTTTTTCATATCCGATTCAAACTGAGAATAACTTACTTTCTGAAACGCAGCAATTCTTTGCATACCAAAACCGCCTTTACAATGATTTCGAATAATTTTAACTTATTTTAACATTTTCACCGTTTTATTTCAACTGAAAAAATCACTTCTGCCCCCAGAAAGCAAAAGAAAAAAGCGGCTCCGAGGAGCCGCCCGGCGCGATCCCGCACAACACAGCACGGCGCGCCGTATCTATTAAAGTCCGAATGAAACGGAAAGCGCCTCATTCACCTTGCCCATGTCGCCCACATCCAGAGCGCCCATTTTTTCCCGCAGGCGGCGTTTGTCGATCGTGCGCACCTGTTCAAGCAGCACAATGCTGTCCTTTGACAGTCCGCAGTGGCCGGCATCCACCTCTATATGGGTGGGAAGATTGGTTTTATCTTTCTGACTTGTGATGGCGGCGGCTATAACGGTTGGTGAAAATCTGTTTCCCACATCATTCTGAACAATGAGCACCGGCCTTACGCCACCCTGCTCCGAGCCCACAACAGGGCTAAGATCGGCATAATAAATATCGCCGCGTTTAACAGTCATAATAATCACCTTTATTTTATTTTTTATTCCGTTTATAGTTTTGCCTGAATTTTTTGATTTTAAACATCCGTATTTCATTATATGCTTAAAAACTTTTTTAGCCCTTCGGCATAGTATGAACTGAGGTGAAATTACGAAGTTTTCACTTTAAAAAATCCGCGCCGGGCAAAATGGCAGAGCGGCGCGGCTGACATTAAAGGAGATATACCATGTTCAAATATGAAGAAACGTTCAATCCGAGTTTCCTGAAAAAGCCCTCTGGCGGAATACCCGCACCGCTTCCGGACGACGCCACGGTAACCATGGCGTACGTTCCGTTTCAGCAGCACCCCGTTTTATATGACGACACAATGACAGGGCTTTGCGCGGGAACGATCTTTCCGGAACTTGACAAACCGTTTATCGGGGGAGGTGCGGAAAGATGAACAGGGAAAAAATGCTGATCAGGCTTTCCGCAGTGCAGTTTGCCATGTGGGAAATGCGGGTTTATCTTGACACACATAACGGCTGCCCGGAAGCGCACAAACTCTATGAAAAATACACTGCCGAATTCAACGCGCTCAAAAAGGAGTTTGAGGAAAAATTCGGCCCCATCACCCTTGGTGAAAACAACAGCGACGAATGGCTCAAGGATCCGTGGCCGTGGGATAACGACTGCTGATATCCGAACAAAACGTGCCATATTACAAACAAAAAAACGGAGCGCAGAAAATGCGCTCCGTTGCAACGGATATTATTTTGTTGTTTTTTCTTCCGCCTGTTCTTTTGAAGCAGGCTTTTTCTTTTTCTTGGCAAAAATGATGAACTTGCTGAAAAAGTAATTCAGGATCACCACAATCACAGCAAGGATCACTTTGGCAATCAACTGACCCGTGATCTCAAAGCCGAGCAAAGTGAAGGAATACGCGCCCATGCCGAGGATATCCACAAACAGCCAAAGTCCGCCCTCTTCCACACCGAAACTGAACAGGCGCGCAGCAAAAAACGCAACAACCTCACGGGCAACAATCTTAATATTCCAGCTTTTGGATTCAAACACCCATAATTTATTGGTTACATAAGCGAAAATCACGGAAACGATCCACGCTATGGCGTTGTTAAGAAGATAGACATGATCGCCGAAGATCTTATTAAGCGCCCAGAAACAAACGAAATTTACCAGTGTTGTGAGCACGCCGAAAACAACGTAAGTGATCAGTTCCTTATATTTAACGAAAAGTGCTTTGATCTTATTCATCTTTATTTTTTTCCTTTTCCGCGCCGAGGTGGTTTTTCAGAATATAGACAGGCCTGTTTTTAACCTGCACATAAATTTTAGAAATATACTCGCCGAGTATGCCAAGGCAGAAAAGCTGCAATCCGCCGAGGAGAAGGACGAGCACCACGATCGTTGCATAGCCGGGCACGCTGATACCGAACGCCAGTTTCTGAATCACAACAACGATCAGATAAATAATGGACGCCAGAGAGGAAAAGAACCCGATATAGGCGGAAAGCTTGAGCGGAAACGTAGTAAACGAGACGATTCCCTCAATTGCGTATTTCACAAGTTTCACAAAATTCCACTTGGATTCGCCGCTTTCCCTCTCGCACACAGTGTAGGGCATATATTCCGTATTGAACCCGACGAAACTGAAAATGCCCTTTGAAAAGCGGTGGTATTCGCCCAATTGCAAAACGGCATCCACCATTTTGCGTTTCATAAGCCGGAAATCCGACGCACCGTTTACAAACGGCACTTCGGCAACTTTATTGATAATTTTATAAAAAGCGGATTTCATGGCGCTCATCAGTTTGCTTTCCTTGCGCTCATCCTGATAAGCGGTAACGCAATCCACATCCGGGTTCTTCTGCATGATCTCCAGCATCTGAAGCACAACTTCCGGGCGCTGCTGAAGATCCGCGTCTATCAGGCAGACCAGATCACCGCGCACGCTGTTTAACCCGGCGTAGATTGCCGCCTCCTTGCCGAAATTGCGGCTGAACGAAAGCACCTGGATCTGAGAATCCGTATGCTCTTCATACAGTTTTTTCAAAAGCGCATAAGTATTGTCCTTGCTGCCGTCGTTGACAAAAACAAATTCATAATCCTCAACATTTCCGGCAAAGACTTTTTTAACTTCCGAATAGAATTTTTCAACGTTTCCCTCTTCATTATAACAGGGAACAACAAGTGAAAGTTTCATTTTAAACCTCTTGATCTTTTTTAATATCCGAATAAAAAAACATTCGGATCCGAAACGTGCAATACACGCCTTTGTTATTGTAACACACCCACACCGTAAAAACAACCTGAAATTACCATTTGCGGCGCGTTTTAAAAATTTAAATATACTCATTTTAATAACTGTTTTTACTTTAGCAGTATGTAAACCGGGGTTTACATACTGCTTTTTGGCGCCGCCGAAAGTTTACAATTTTAAAATGTAAACCAAAATGAATGGTTTTTGAAATAAAAACAGGCTAACCTAAAAAGGCGATGAAAACCGCAGAAAAGATCAAACGGCTTGCAAGAAACGGCAGCCGGGAAAGGTTATGAACATATGAAAGCAAAAAAAATGATGCCGCTGGATAACGCCGCAAAAATATACCCTGCCGCGATGACAAAAAAATGGAACGCCGTATTTGCAATATCCGCTTATATGAAAGAAAAAATAAACCGAAGCGCACTGAGAAGCGCCGTGGAAGATCTTGCGGAAAGATTCCCAAGTTTTTACGTTTGCCTGAAAAGAGGAGCGTTTTGGGATTACTTTTATAAAGCGGAGGACTTGAACATTTTGTCAGATTCCAGCGAGATCTGCAAACCGATCAACACCAAAGATAAAAAGCGCCCGCTTTTCCGGGTGAATATAAACGGCTGCGAGATCCGGTGTGAATTTTTCCACGCCGTAACGGACGGCACGGGCGCCATGGAATTTGTGAAAGCGCTGCTGCTCAGATATTTGCAGCTGTGCGGCTGTAACGTAAAGGAAAACGGGAACTACGGCATAAAAGAATACCGGGAGGCACCAAGCAAAAGTGAATGCGAAGATGAGTTTCTTAAAATTTATGACGGAAATCCCGGAAAAGCCAGAAAAGGCAGCGGCGCCTACCAAATTAAAATAGATAAGGAAAACGAACACTTTTACAGAGACGAAGTATGCATACCGCTGAATCAAATAAAACAGATTACCAAAAAATACAACTGCACGGTAACGCAGTTTATTGCCGCCGCGTATTCCATGGCGCTTATAGATATGTATAATGACGATTGCAGCCCCGCCAAAAAGCCGCTGCGGCTCTCCATTCCGGTCAATTTAAGAAAATATTGGAAAAGCCGCACCCTGCGCAATTTTTCCTCATTCATCACAGCCGATATCGTGCAGAATGAAAAAACCGGTTTTGACGATGTGCTGAACACCATAAAAAGCGAGATGAACCGCAAGATCAGCAAAGAAAAGCTTTATGAGGATGTGAGCCGGAATGTGGCGGATGAAAAGATGCTGATCTCACGCATTGCGCCGGCCTTTTTAAAAAAGCCGGTCATGAAAGCGGCTTTCAGACTGTTCGGCGAAAAGAACTATACCTCCACGGTAACCAATCTGGGCGCGGTAAAGCTGCCGCCGGAGATGGAAGAACACATCAAAATGATCACCGTAACGCTTGGGGAAACGTATATCAACCCCATCAACTGCGCCGTGGTGAGTTTTGCAGACACACTCTGCGCCACCCTGTCCTTTACCGGAAACGGCTTTAAGATCGTGCGTTATTTCATGGATATTCTGGCGGCAAAAGGGCTGAACGTTTCCTGCGCAGGCGCTGTATAAAAGAAAAAAGAGAAATTCCGGCATCCAGATCTTTGGCATGCCGGAATTTCCGCTTTTTTCGGAGGGGAGATTATCTTCTGTTACGCCTGAAACGGTTATCGCTCCAAAGCATTTGCCGCAGGGCGTGTTTCCTTTTCTTTCAGTTTTTTCATGTATTTCATGCCGAAATAAGTGCCCGCGGCGGAAACAATGGTGATCACTGCAAAGACGGCAATGAAAAGCGTGTAATTGTTATCGATCAGCCTGCTGCCGCAATAGGTGGACGAAAGAATGGCAGGTATTCGGGCAATGCCGGTTATGATCAGAAACGGCAGAAATTTTGTATCCGTCAGACCGATAAAATACGTAATGATATCTTTTGGCGTACCGGGGATGAGATAAATAACGAACAGCAGCAGATATTTTCTTTTTGCGTTTTTCAGGAAACTCCATTCATTGATCTTTTTGATATCCACAAAGATCTCTACAAACTTCACGCCGAACGCCTTGGTGAGGGCAAGAATAATGAGAGAACCGATCTCCGTGCCCAGCATGCAATAGAAAAATCCGCCGAAAGTGCCCCACACATAGCCGGAGCCGATCTCCAGCGGTTCCGCAGGAATGATCTTGATGACCGTCTGGAACGCGCGGACAAAGACAAACATTACATTGGCAGGAACGGAAGATCCATCCAGCCAAGCCTTAAATGCCTGCTGATCCGTGATAACGTGCAAAAGTTCTTTGCCGAGCGTAAAATACAGCGCAAGAAAGCACCCGAGCATGACCGCGGCAGACGCGCCGGCAAGAATCCACTGCCTTTTGGTAACGCTTTTTAATTTCAGTATTTTATTCATTACACAGCCGCCTCGAATCCTTTAGGAAGCGGTTTCTGCTCTCTTTTCTCATGCCAGAAGACATCCAGTTCCCCGCGGTAATTTGGTTTCCACGGCTTATTTTTGCCGTTGTAATGCACGAACACCGTGTTTTGCCTTACCCAAGAAAGGTTTAGGCTGTTTCTTCTGTACGTTGCCTCGTCCAGATTATAATAGCACGGATTTACGGATATGATCTTCTCCTTAAACAGGGCGTTGATTACGTCCTGATCCGCCTGAAACAGGCTTTTTCCTTTTTTAGAGATATAACTGAAGATCCTGTCCGCCGTAATATAGCGGCGCATATTCTCAACATGGATCATCAGCACGCCGGCGTTTATGTAATCGCCGTGCATACCGAGATCCAAACGAAGCCGGTTGAACGCTTTTATAACGCCCCGGGTATGCCCCGCCCCGGCAAAGATCATATCGCCGAATTCCATATTATACAAAAGTTTTACGGAGTTCAGCACAGCGATATCCGGATCAAGGTAAAGGATCCGATCCACCTCCGGCGGCAGATATTCAAATAAAAGCAGTCTGTAATACGTTTCCTTTGAGATGCGTTTTGTAAAGTGGGCGCCGTCAAAAAGTTCCGGCGCAATTTTTATGGGGTGCAGTGTAATGCGGTCGCAATCCACACCGTTTTGAATATAGGTAAGATCCGTAAAAGTGAGCGAACTGTGCGCGATATAAACATCAAACGAATCGCGGTTTGAAACCGCCAGCGTTCTGAGCATTCTGATCAGCACGTCCGCGTAATTCGCGTCAATTGTAACAAGTATGTTCATATTCATAAAAAACACTCCTTCCTTTTTCTTCAACTCCATAATACCCCTGCCCTTTTAAAGCACGGTAAAACAAAAATAAAGAATTGTTAAGAACATACTAAAAACCGCTTGTAATATACGGAAAAGCAGCCTTTTCAACTGCATTTTATACGATCCGCCGAAAACTGCAATAGTAAGTGCAAAAACTAATATTCACACTGCAAAATCTAAAAACAGGCATAAAAAATCCCATTTTCATATACGAAAATGGGTTTTTCGGATACTTATGATTTATTTTGCGGCAGACAGCAATATCTTCAAAGTGAATTTCCCGTTTGCCTGCGTGGTTGTGCAAGTGCCGCCGTACTTTTCAGCCGCCTTTTTCATATTGGAAATACCAAAACCGTGCAGGAATTTATCCGCCTTTGTGGTATGACCGTCTGCGTGTGCTTTCTCAGTGCAGTTGTTCTCGATCAGGATAGATACAAAATCCTGCACCTGACCTGCCTTAACAAGTATTACACGCTGTTCGTCGGGAAGTTTCTCGCAGGCTTCGATGGCATTGTCTATTCCGTTGCCGAAAAAGGTGCTGATGTCAAGCGGCTCTATGAAATCCACGCCGCTGAAATCTATAAAGGCGGAAAAGTCGATCTGCTTTTCACGGGCTTTCTCTGCCTTATCCCGGATAATAATATCAAGGAAATCGTTGCCTGTATGGATATAGTTTTCATAGTCCGCAATCTGTGTGCGCAGTTCCTGTGCCATCTTGCGTGTCTCATCTGTTGCCTGAGCGCCCTCCAGCACAAGCAGATGATTTTTCATATCGTGATAAATAGAGCGTATGCGCTCCTCGTCTTTCTGTTTGTCCTGATAGTAGGCGTACTGCTGCTGAAGCTGGGCGATTTGCACCTTGTCCCGCTGTTCCTGCTCACGGAGATAGGATACATTTCGAGAATACAGAAATTGCACAATAAAAACTACACCAAGCACAGATGTAACCACATCCAAAATCAGCGTATTAGACTCTCCCAAATTCAAATAGCCATAAGTACTTGCAAAGGATACTGCAAATACCAACAAAAAACTGACCGACAAAACAGCAGCGTCTTTTGCCTGTATTTCGTATTTAAAGTTTTTTAGCAGATGGTATGCGATTACAGCGTACAATGCTTTCAGTAAAATCACAAAAACATAAATCTGCCATTTCAAAATGCTTGTTCCGCCCACCTGCGCCATTGTGTCGCCCTGATAAAACAGGCTCATTATGGAAATTCCCGTAGCTTCTGAAAGCGGTACAATGACCAGATACGATAGTTCCATAACAATGACCGCAGTATGAATGGACACTTTATAGCAAATCAATGTAATTGCAGCCATTAAAGCTAAAACAATGAAAATTCGATATGCCCCTATATCCACAAAAAAGGTCATAATAATAACCGCTATTGCAAAAACAGCGGGCGGGACAATCCTGCTGACTGCCTTTTGAAATCGGCAAGTCCTGCAAAAGCACAAAGTAATTACATAAAAAATAGCTGTTTCCACGATTATGGATAGAACATCTAACAGATTATACACCCACATCACAGCATATCCCCCCAAAAGTCAGCCAACTTCGCCATAAATTCCTTACGTTTCGGCTGACTGATCGGGACACGCTCGCCCGTCGTTAAGACCGCCCCCAGATTTTCCACGCTTTTCACATACGCCATATTCACGATAAAGCTGGCGTGACAGCGGGCGAACTGCCGCTGCGCCCCTAAAAGCGAAGCGATTTCTTTCATATTCTTGTAAATGACCTGCTCCTGATCGTCAAAGTGCAGAAGCACATTGCGCTTATAAGTTTCGGCATAGCGCAGATTTTTATACAGCACCTTATATTTACCGTTATCATTTGAAAAACTGATATACGGCTCCTCTCTGCCCTGATAGCGTGAAAAAAAGCGGTCAAGTTCCATTTTGAGCCTGCCGTACTTCATAGGCTTGAGCAGATAGTTGATTGCTCCGTACTCATAGCCTTTCCATACATATTGCGACAAAGAAGTCAGGAAAAATAAGCCCACCGTACTGTCTGTCTTTCGGATTTCTTCCGCAGTTTTCAGACCGCCCAGTTTTTCCATCCTTATATCCATAAAAATCAAATCAAAATCAGGCTGATAGTTTTCAAGCAATTCCGATCCGTCGTGGAACTCAAAAAGGCAAAACTCCCTGCCCGTATCTGCCGCATAGCGATTTAACAGTTCTTTCAGATCTTTGATAAGTGCGATCTCATCATCGCAGATCACGATATTAAACATCCGTAAAACTCCCTGTAATCATCCGAAAATCACGCGCCTATTATAGCACGGAAGTCTACGCAGTACAATAACCTTATTTAATAATTTTAAAAAGCGAAGCAGTTTTTAAAGCGTATTTTGCCCCGGTTTTGATGTGTTTTCAAATTTAACAAAACGCAACGCAAAGCATAATATGAAATGAATAATTAAAAAGGAGAAAATTTTATGTTTAATTATATAAAAAAACTGCAATACCCGATCAATATTAAGCACTGCGATCCCAAAGCCGCCAGCCTGATCATCTCCCAGTATGGTGGACTGTATTGCTAAAAGAGGTAATAAAAAAGTCCCCGACTCATAAGAGCCGGGGCTTTTCTTTAAAGGCGTTTCCGCCTATAACGCCGCTGGGACACATCGTTGAGAGGTGCGAGCGTTCAAATCCTTATTTGATGTATGTATCACCGTCATAGTATGCTGCTACCCAGCCGGAGGGGATCTGGAGCCAGGTATCGCCGCTTACGGTCTTGACTGCCTTGGCGGTTACTTTGGTGCCTTTTTTCAGCACTGCGCCGCCGCTCTTTGCAGTGGCGTTTTTCTTTCCGTCCGCTGTGAGCTGGGAAACAGATTTCTGTGCATAGTTCGTTCCGGCACCGGTTCTGACTTTCACGTTGGTCTGGAGCGTGTACGTGCTGCCTACCTTGTATGCAGGCGCACCGGTGATCTTGCTCTGGTCTTTCGGACGGAGCACGCCGTAAACGTTATCATAACCGTGCTTCACCTTGTGCATTGCTTTGCCGTTCCAGTTCTGATCGTAGGAATAGAATTCGGACGTGTCGCCTTCGCCGGTGCATATTGCTACATGCCCGCAGCCGTTGCCCTGATTGCCATCCCACACCATGATATCGCCTTTCTGCGGAACGAATGAGGCGGTGTTTTTGATCTTCGTGAAATTCTTAGTCAGCTCGGAATGCTTGCTGAAATTCAGCCAGTAATACTTTGCGTTGCCCCAAGAACCCGGTTTGATGCCGAACACTTTGTTCAGATATGCTTTGATCAGATCTACGCACTGTGCGCCGTATGCGCCGTCATAGTCCGTTGCTTTGCCGTTATAGGCTTTTACAAATTCATCATAGGTCATCAAACCGCCCTTTTCCTCATCCTCTTTCGGGCTGTCATATGTAAGCGCCTGCTGGCTGTCTGATACGCCCTTAGTTGTGGGGTCAGTTGTAATGCCTATTGCTGCAGGGATCATAAGAACAAGCATAGCTACATTCATTATTTCATCCGCCGTGACCGAGGTTTCCACCTTAAAAATTTTAAGAATGGCGAAAACTGCCACAACTACGGCGGATATAATGCCCATCCACCAAGAGCCACTCTGAAGTCTTACTTTCCAGTTAATTTTTTGCATAATTATTTCTCCTTTTTTTGTTTATTTTCGAGAGCATAAATTCTGCTCTCGTGATTGATTAAGCTTTTTTGATGTTCACCAAGCGTATCAAAAATAAGCCTATGTTTATCAGCAGACTTGCTTTTGAAATCGCTAAGTTCGTCCTCATCCTTGTCCATTCTGTAAACAAGATGATTGATTTTTTCGCTGAGCTGTGTCATTGCCTTGGTGTTTTTAGAGAGCGGCACGGCTACTGTGCCCACAAGCCCCACTATGGCAATTATTACGGTTACGACAGTCCATTCACTCACATAAATCACACTCCATCTGTAACCGCCTCCGTTTCTAAGTCCTTTACCCGCCAATCGCAAACAATCTGTGTGTCTGTTTCGCTGTAGACCGGCACAAGGGTCTGCGTTTCCGGATCATAGTCCGGGGCAGGGTTTTCTATATAGTCCTTGTAGCCCGCATAATCCTTTAACAGTTGTTCCGGCGGGTTTGCAATCGTGATCTTTTCCTCTGGTGGAATGAGAACGCCATTGTTCAATTTCGCTATCATGTTTTTTCCTCCTTTAAGACTGTGTGGGCTGCTTGATCATAAATTCAGCATTCAGTCCGTCCGCCGGTTCCGCTGCCGAGGCATTTGTGAAACCGTACATATATGCCACGAATTGGGCGTTGCTTTCAACCGTGAACGATGCGGTGCCTGTTTGCCAGCCGCTGAGAGAACCTTGGTAAATGAATGAATCCCCGCTTTTTGAATAAAACGCTACTGCCATTTGATAACCGGACGGGATTTTGATAATGATCTCTGTTCCGGGCTCGTAGAAGTGGTGTCCGCTTCTGATTCTGGACGTTGAATCCTGAAACACGCCGTTGGTGATCGCGCCCATGACCCAGTCTCCGTATCGAATGCTTGTAAAATAATCGGCAGGCTGTACCGCCGGTTTCGGTTTCAGCGCCGTTACCCAACCTATGATCCTGCCGTAACCAAGATTTTTGATCTTGACCTCATAAGAGGTGTTTTGCGCTGGCACAAAATCGCCTTGCTTATCGCAGTCATTGCCGATGAACTTAATGCTGTCGGCAGGATAAGAAAGCACGGTTGCGGCCTCTCCGCTTTCAAATACAAGCAAACATTCATAATCATCCGGGATTGACTCCGGCAAAGCCAGATTCAGACTTGCAGTCGCCTGCAATCGGTATTCGCTGTTGTTTTCAAGGGTGATACTTGAACCGCTTGGAGTAGATATTGCCGGTATTGCTTTTTTCTGCGCCAGCGCTGCGGTAACCACTTTGTTCTGAACGGCAAACGTGCTGGAATCATTTAACGCGGCATCCGCCGGCTTTGAAACCAGATTGTAAAGACCGGTTTCTGTATTCTGATCAAGTACGGTAACGATGTCCCCGGGATCACAATCCTGGATCGCGCCGGCAAAATAACTGATTACCTGTATCAGCTGAACTACCGCCTGTAACGTTTCAAATGTCAGATCTACGGTCTGCGTATCGCCCTGCACCGGTTTCAGCACAATCCGAAACGAATCGTCCAGCACCGTGATGAACGTTCCGCCCGCGCCCGGCTTGCCGGCATCCGCGGTAGAACCGAGCAGGATCAGGGCGTTGGAGCCAACGAAAAACGGCTGCTGATAATCTACGCTTTCAGTAACTACATTAGACGGGAGCACCTGCACCCAACCCTGATTTTTGCAGTGGTAAACGCCTGAAATGGAATTGATCACATACGGCTGTGTTTGAGACGCGCCCGGTTCGATCTCTGTGATACTGCTGTTTCCCGGATCGCCTTTTTCACCTTTCGGGATCAGGAAATCCAGCACGGCGGCATTTTCCGTGCCGTTGTTAGTAACGGCTGCATCAGTGCCGGGTTCTCCGGTTGTAACAGTTCCAACGGTTACGGTAGCCGCTGCACCGTCATTTCCTGGCGCGCCGTCTGCTCCTGCCGGTCCGGGTTCGCCTTGTGGTCCCGGTTCGCCCTGTGGTCCCGGTTCGCCCTGCGGTCCTGCCGGTCCCGGAGAACCGTCCTTGCCGTTGAAAGCGCCGCTTTCCGCCTGCTCCCTAATCTCTTCTGCCGTCTGCTGTGCATCTTCGGCGGCGTTCTGTGCCGCTGCGGTTTGTGCAACGATTTGTTCATATTGTGTAGGCGTAGGGTCTGACGGATCACCGCCGTAAACGGTAGGGCGGTTAAAGAACTGAACAATGCTTGAAGTAATGCGATACCGTTCTTTTTCTCCTGCAACAGAAAACTGAACATAGCCTTCATCAGAAAGCGATTCTGGAGGAATCGTGCACTGATCTCCACTTAACATTTGTGAAGTAACGATTCCTGTTTTTGGGTTTCTGAAATAGGCGGTCTTTACTGTATCGTCCCAGTCCTCCGTAGTAAAATCAAAAACACATTGGATATAATTTTGATTTTCCTCTACACTGGAAACGCTTTCTTTCAGCACCAATTCTTGATTAGTTACGGTTAAATGAAAGATCATAACGCTCACCTTCCGTATACAGCGACCAGTACCATATTTCCGTTTGAATAGGAAATGCCGCCATTATCGCCATAAGCGGTGTTGTACTGCTCGCCGCTTATGCTCTGATCATTTATGGTAATCCTTTTTCGGGCGTTGGTACCAAACGCAACGGTGCCCGAAGCACAGACTGTTAGGCCTCTATGAAAAGCCGGGATAAAATCAAAAGAAGAATCCCCGTAAGGCGGATCACTGATATTTCCGGCAAGCTGCCATTCCAAAACGATTCCGAGTTGTAAGTTTGACAGGCTTTCCGACAAATTTATGCTTGTATTTGCTCCGAGACGTGCGGCACCGCTCCAAAGCGTTTTCCAACTTGTGGAAAGAGGCGCCAGTATTGACACAACCGGTTCAACAGAGATAATATTCACGCCATTCAGCGTGACAACAAAGACAGCGGCTTCTGCTACAGGATCAAGTTTCTGAAGATCTCCGTCACTGGATATGGACGGAACAACCGGAGCATTTGCATCCGGTGTACCCTGAAGATAGCCCCACTCCCCTTTCTCGGTCTGCGAACTTCCGTCATACGTATACTTAATTGTGATCAGATCTTTTCGCTGCATGCCCTGAGAGCCATTCGGCACCGTGATCGTATCATAAGTAGACGGTGCAACCGCAAATTCACAGCCCTGAAAGAGCAGCGCGCCATCATTAATATGTATCTCATTGTTTGAGGCAATCTCCGTTTTCAGATTCTGCCCGGTGTTTAATATGTAAACACCTTTTCCGGCAATGCCCTGATTGAGCGCCCTGTCCTGCACACTGGTAATATGCGGGCTGCCGGTTCGCCCTGTTACGATTTCCATATCATTCCTCCAAATTATATTGAACGGATTTCACTCCGTCTTCATAGGTAATTATTTTGCTTTTCAGCGCTTTCTTAACCGACATACCGGTTATATAGTCACGCCCGCCGATAAGATCTCCGATATCCACATCGATTCCAAGGCTTTCAACGTCCATGGAAAACGAAGTGCCTTTTAGGAGTTCCTGAAACTTCTTTTCACCGTCTGCTCTCAGGTCTTCGGAATTGGCATTGTCATAGGTTTCGGCGATCTCCTCAATCCCTGTATAAAACTGCGCGGTGCCTATATTCCCGTTCGCATCCAGATAAAGATCCAGCACTTCTCTGTTTTTCAATTCGCCTGATCCAAGGCAGATTAAATGGTTTACGCTGCCTTGGTTTATCTCAATCGTGAAATTCAACCGGTCATCTTGCGACAATTCGATCCGACTTGAAAAATCCGAGATCGGGGCAGCGGAGACTTCCACATGCCCCGACACCCCCGCCTCACCTTGAATATAACGAAAACCCAATCGATACCCGACTGACTTCAACATTTTACTTAAGCCGTCCAAAACAGACGTATACCGGTCAAATTGATAGTTGTTTACCGTTATTCCGGTATCATCCTTATTTACTGTGATCAGACCGTCAAACATAAGATCTATAATGTTTCCTATGCAAGCATTTAGATCTCCGCTTACGGTTCGGTAATCCGCACCGGGCGGAGGAACAATGATCCTCTTGCTTAAACAGCCGCGCCACGTAAGCCCTTTAATCCGAATCAAATTTTCAGAAGTGCTTGTTTCAACAGTGGAAATAATCCCGCCGCATTCGGAATCCGGCTCATAAACAAGGCAGCCGAACTCAGTTTCCGGCTGCCACTGTTCTACAGGAATTTCAATTTCAAAATCATTTTCACCGCCAAGATCAAAATCGCATTTGGAATAGTCAAGCGCTTTGATATCCTTTCCGGCGGCATTCGCAAGGATCAGATCCATAAAGGCTCGCTCCTTTCCAAGAACACAGTCAATTCAAAACCGAAAGTGCCGTCCCAACTTACTTGGGTGTATCCGGGCGGTATCTTTTCAAAAACAGTGTTGACCTTACCCCGAAAATCGTAAACGCTTTCCTGCGTACCGTTTGAAAGATGTTTCATGACGGTGTTATTACGCGAATCGATCACAAGGTATTCACCGTTTTGCAGTGAAGTAAACACCTCATAAGGATGACCGGCAATCAATATCCGCGGATTGTTACACGGGCCGAATATCGTAAGTTTAAAATCAGACGTTTCCAGATGACTTATGTTTAATGATCCGCGCCCCGTTTGCTGAGGTGTGTATTCAAAATCATAGTCAAACGCATAATCCAGAAATTCCGCCGCGGAATGCTCACTCTCGGAAACTGCAGGATAAAAAGAAAAATCCTGCTCCGAGATCCATGCATTCTTTCCGCTCACGGCCGTCAGATCATGAAACATATACGCTGTTGGCTTTTCCCAGTCTGATTTATCCGATGCCAAAATGCGGCACGGAAAATAGGAGCCGGTATCCGTTTCGATCCTGCCGTCCGTGTTGTTGATAACATCATATTCGATAACATTAAACAGGTGTTCGGCAGCCTCTTTCAGGGCGGCTCTTTTTTCAGCATACGGCAATGTCCAATCGGGAATAAGACCGACTTTGAACGGCCTTTCCCCGGTTTCCCGCCGGATATTCGTTATGCGGTTGTTGGACGAATCATATTTCCACGAATAGTTCACCAGATCTCCGCTTTGGAAAAGATAAGGAAACTCCGAAAAGTCAAGGATCTCTCCCCGGCTGTTGACATATCTGAAATTCATCGTTTTCTTACCCCCTTGTGAAGCCGAGATCGGATATAAACCTGCCTGCCTCTCGGTTATTGACTGTCATGCGCATATTGGAAATACCCTTTCCGATCTCCTGCGCGTAGAGCCTTGAAGTATCGACTACCGCGGCGATTATATAATCGCCGAGATTATCATCACTGTTGGCATATCGTGAAACATTCGTTGCCGTATTCATTTCAAATTGTGTTGAGTTATACTCCGGCAACAATGGCAATTGATTAAGGGTTTTTTCAATAAGCGGCTGCGCCTTTTTCAAACCAATTGCATAGCCTTCATCGGTATAAACACCATATTGCATAAACACCTTGGACGGAGAGTGAATTCCAAGCAGATCTTTGAACGTATCGCTGATTCCGCTTGCTATGTTGCCAAGAGTTGACCGCAGGCTTGAAAGCATGGATTTTAACCCTTCAATCAAGCCGTTAATGATATCGCGTCCGAGTTTTCCCCAGTCCACCTCTGAAAATGCGCCGATTATGGCAGCAAATACTTCAGGCAAAGCAGATATGATAGTATCGATTTGCGAAGTGAGGCTGGTAGCCAGTGTTACCATTATTTGCAAACCTATAGGTATCAACTGAGGCAATAAGGATATTAATCCGCTCACCACACCCTTGATAATTCTTGGCAAAACACCCACCAAACTTGGAAGTGCGCCAACGAGCGCTTGCGCCAAAGTTAAAATTAGGTTTAAGCCTGCACTGATTATGCCTGCTAAATTTGCCGGATCAACTAACGTATCCACAATAGTTAACAAGGCGCTGACTATAGTCGGGATCAGAGTCGGGATTTCCTGTGTCAGACCGTTCACCAGACTTATGATAAGGGTGATACCCATCTGAAGCAGATACGGTGCCATTGTTAAAATGCTGGACAACATGGAACTCAGACCTGATAAAAGTTGCGGAATCAAGGTTGGCAATAATGTATTAAGGCTTACCATAACTCCAGTTAAAAGAGAGGCCAAATTTGATATGATATTTGGTAATTGCGTTTTAAAGAATTCTCCCAACCCGCTGAATAGCGATGACATAATAACAGGTAATTGACTACTGAGCCCTTGAAACAGATTAGATAAAAGGCTACTCGTAGTAGTAAGAAGCATAGGCAATTTCTGGGTAATCGAAGAAACCAACCCTGCAACCATCTGACCGCCTATCTGCCCCAACGCTCCCATGTCTCCCGCTTTCAACTGTTCCGTAATTTGAGAAAGTCCGTCATTCAGTGTTGGTAATATATCTCCTGCAACGGCATCCGATGAGGACTGCGCAAAAGCGCCGAGTGCCTGAGACGCGTTATCTTTTAAAGTCGAAAACTGCCCGGAAAGTGTTTCAGATTGCTTTTGCATCGACTGAAAATATCTTCCGCCTACAGCAGTAGAACGTTCCATGGATGCAGTAATCTCATCAACGGACAATGCTCCATCGCTGATGCGTTGGTAAAGGCTTGCCATGCTTTCGCCTGTGCTTTCTGATATTTCCTGAAGAGGATTAAAACCTGCTTCTATCATCTGTTTAACATCTTCCAGTTGCACTTTACCTGCAGATGACATCTGCCCATATGCCATAGCAATACGCTGCATTTTATCTGCGCTGCCCTGTGCAATATCACCAAGCATGGTCATTTTTTCAACGGCACCATCAGCAGTGAAACCATAGTTCATCAACAACTGCGTTGCGTTTGCCAGATCAGATGTTTCAAACGGTGTTTTCGCGCCGAGATCAACAAGTTTATCCATGGTTTCTGCGGCCTTGTCTGCTGATCCGGTCATAACTTCAAATGAAGTTTGATATTGTTCGATTTCCGCGTTATATTTAACGCCTGCTACCAAAGCCGCAGACAATCCGGTCGCTACAGCGCCTATAGCGGCTCCGGCAACCTTAGCACTGGTAGCAAGTCCACTCTTTAAACCTGAACTTAAACCGCTTACCGTTTTATTGAATTGCTCGGTTTTTTTGGTAGAATTATCAAGACTCTTGTTATAATTGGAGGCATCAGCTGTAATTTTAACGCTTAATTTCCCATTAGCCATTTCTATTCCTCCTCATTAATTCCGCCGCCCAGTTCTTGCCTTCCTTTTTCTCCACCTCATAGACGATATCCTTGTTGTTTTCAAACTCCTCATCAGATATCAATCTGGGCGCTTTTTTCCACAACTTTCGAAACGCTTTTCCTTTCTTTCTGATTGCATTATTAATTGCGTTAAAAACGGCATCACGCAGCAGCGTACTTTCATTGACCGTTTTTGTTTCATAGGCTTTCAGTATAAAAGCACGTTCCCGCGGTGTCAGAGCGTTGTAATCAGACTTGGAATAGCCGAAATGAACGGCAAAAAAGGCAAAATCCATATCCTCGCGATACGGTTTTGCCTCTTCATCTTCTACTCTTCCGGTTCGGAAGTATTCGAAACGGATGAGGCGTTCGGGAATAAAAAAGGGCAGTCCTCATTCAACTGCCTTGCGATCTCGTTATTGACGTTTAAATAACCGTTTTCTGTTTTTAACGCCGCTTGAAAGATTTCACTTGCCTGTTTGTTGGAGCAAAACGTGTCTGCTCCATCTTCTTTCAAGCATATTCTGAAAATCGTTTCCATTTCTGAAATGGAAAACGCGCCGGAATGCTCGGTATAGATCGTTATGATCGGACGTTTCAGCGCGTTTTCAACAAGTTTAAGACGTTCAAGATTAAACTTAAGGTGATACTGCCTGCCGTTTACTTCAATCATTAATCAGCACCTCCAACACCTTCCGGCATAGTGTCGCTTTCTAACGGCTTCGCTATCAGATCGTGCAGTTTTCCTGTGCCTGTGAAAGAAAACGAAGTAGTTACGCTGTCATCAGTCGGCGCTTCAAAACTTATGCCTGTGATATAAGCAAATCCTGCATATATGCCTTTTTTCTGCTTCTTATCAATCCACTTCAGACAGATCGGCTGGCTTTCCCTGAAAGCCGTGTTGAGCGCCTGCTGCGCTTCGTCAGAGGTCAATCTGATTCCGCTGCATTCTCCGCTCCAGCTTTTCATTCCCGCAACTGAAACCTGCCAGTCGCCGTCTGCGGTCTTGCTTTTCGTTGAAATCTCTGACGTTTCCGCTTCCTGGTCAACGTTGCTGTCCTGTTGACCGCCTACTGCTAACAATTTAGCCCCGGCGCTGTCCCATACGCACATCAGCACGTCCTTGCCGGACATTGAACTGACAGAGGGCGGCGTTAATCCGTCAAACGCTGCAAACATCTGAATGTCATACTTTTTCATTTGAAAACTCCTTTACTTGATCTTATAGCCGTATGCCACCTTGAAACGGATGGGCAAAACGGCGTGTTTTTCTTTGGTTTCCGGTTCCTCATATATAGCCTCAACGCCGTCTGAGATCTGATATACAAGGGAAAAGCCCTCCGGAAGCGTTATATCTTCCGTAAGGGCTTCTTCAATTTCATTGATTAATTTATAAATGGCGGTATTGCCTTTGTAAGGTTCTGCCACAGCGTGGATATTGACCCGGTAGACCTCGCAGAACATGGCTTTCGTGTCGTTTGGCTCCTTACCTGCCGCCTCTATATAAATAAGCGGTGAAGGCGCGTTTTTCGGCACAAAATCATAGACTTTTGCGGTCGTATTTTTCTTAAGCAAAGCAATGACCGCCGCGATCAGGTCAACAAACGAAAGTTTTTTAAGCATTCATAGCCCTCGCAATCTCCTTTTCAAGGTCTTCTTTAAAGATCGGCGCCTGCGCCTGCACATTGCTGCGCAGATAATACTGACCGGGTACAAAACCTCCGCCGCCTCTGGTACGGTGGCCGTATTCCACATGCGGAGCATATTCTTCTGTGTAGCCAAATTCGTCTTTTTTCTGATAGCGGCTTTTTCTTAGTTCACCGGAAGCAACCGGCGTACCGCCGCCGCTTGCACCTTTCTTTGCGGCACGCTGGTACATCTGCGCAGCCTGTTCCTTAACGACACCTTCAAAACGGATCGCGTTCATCGCTTTCAGTTTCTTCATCAGTTCCGGATAGCCTAAAACATAATTGCTCATTTCGTGCCCTCCAAAATCACCAGCGTAAAACGCCCCAAAGCCTGTATTTCAGGCTTGCGGTATGTTTTTTCCTGAAATTCTATAAAATCGAATCTCGGCAGCGATGAATACATACAACGCAGCAAAATATTTCTTGTGCGCACGGTGATCTCCCTGCCGTCAAGATCCTGTTCCTTTAGAACATACGGCGTAAAGCGGGCAGGTATCTCTGCCGCCTGCTTGGGGGATGTTATTGCGTTTCCGAGTTCATCGGTACCCGTCTGTTCGTTTACAAACAGTTTCGCCGGCAACCACTTCATAGGAACTTCACCACCCCACTGCCAGTACCGCTCTTTGCTTTGTAAGCGCTGATCTCGCTTGCATATTTATTTAGGATATCTTCAACGAATGAAACGGAAAGCCCGCCGTCATTCTCTGTAGAGATACCCTCATAGGAATATCTGCGGAAGAGTTCAATACACGCCTCAACAGCTATATGTTCGAACGCAAGCGGCAGTTCACTTGTGCCGAGCCGGAGATTCAGGCGGCTTTCAACCGTACAGCACCAGTGATAGATACGCTCATCGCTGATCGTGCTGTCCTCTTCAGTTATCAGTTTTTTTACCGAATCAAACAACATAAAGCCGCCCTCCTTTCATTACGCCTTAACAGTTACGGCTTTACTGCCTGCTGCCTGTGCCTGATATGAGCCGTCAGCCTCAACAAGAGTTATCGTCTGACCTGAAGTTGCGGTAATATCAGATTCACCGTCCCAAGTGCTCCAGTTCCTTACATTTTGACCGTATGTTACTGAAACGGCGCCTGTATCGAGTTTATACTTGTAGACGTTAGAGGTCTTCTCTTTTTCGGGCGAAACGGTGATTTTTGTTGAACCGCTTTCTGTTCCCTCAGCAGCGGTTACCGTAAGCGTACCGAGAGTAGGCGTATCATCCACTGTAACCACTGCTACAGCGTCAATGTACTCCGCAAAAAGTTTGATGCCCATAAGCGCATAGCTTTCTGACTGTACATAATCGTAATCGCCTTTGGTATGGAAACCAAGCATGGGCAGTGTTGGATCTACCGTGTACACCAGACCGGCTTTTGAAAACTCTGAATTTGCCGGGTTTACATAATAAGGAATAATATTGTTAACAGGTGTTGCAGCAACTGTGCCCTGCGGAATCTCTGAACTGAAAAACAGGTAATCGATTCCCATGAAGTTTTGGACATAATTCATGCCAAAAGCAGTCTGTACAGTGATGTTGGCGCTGCCGATGTATTTATAAACATCAAGCGTATTAACAAATTCCGCTATACCGGTAACCTGTCTGCCCATTTTCTGAAACTTATGGCGCACACGGCCTGCTGCCATAGACATCGCCATCTGAAGATCTTTTTCAGTAGAAGTAAGCGTTCCCGTCAGAAGAAAGCTGTAAAAGTCATTCAGAACAACATTCTGCAGTTGAATCTTGAATTCTTCATCTGCAAGCGTAACCGCTCTTTCATAGCCGTGTTCGGCGATGCTTTCCATCGTAACCGCTTTTGCATATTTTTTGATTGCTACAGGTCCTACAGGATCAGCCTGGACTTTGAAGTTTGAAAAAGGCACTTTCTCGCCCTCGGCAACATTGCCGTCCTTAAGCATGCCGGTAACCGTGTTCCTGTAAAGCATAGTTCCGTTTGCTTTTTCAATCGGTCTTGAGATACCAAGAATATCAAGCAACTGCTGGATATTCCTTGTAAACGTGGTTACAAAGTCTATCTCCCTTGCCTGTACGTCAATATCAGTAGTTGTTATCACGCCGTCTTGCGCGGCGAATAACTGTAAATCATATCTTTTTCTTTTCATTATTTTCCTCCAAATAATTCAATGTTTTCGGCAATTGCTTTCTGCCTGGCGGCAGTGTCCTTAATTGCCATAATATCGTTTTTTGTTACGGTTTTAGAGCCCCCTGTTCTTGGCTCCCTGTGTGAAATCTTACTATCAACCGCCTGCGAAACGGCAGACTGAAATGCCTTAGCGAAAGCCTTGACGTTTGCGGAAGTCGTATCAGCGTCAGTCGTTACAAGCACGGAAACAAGTTCATCCGGTATGTTGATGTTCTGTTCAGAAAGGATTGCACGCGCCGTTTTTGCCATTTCGGAAAGGGTTTCGCGGTTTTTATACTCATCCAATTCTTTTTGCAGTTTTTGAAGTTTGTAATCCGATTTTTGCTGCTCGTTCATTTCAGCAAGTTTTTGCGCCTCGTTGATCTCCTGGTCTTTTTTCGCCTGCCATTCCGCAAACTTGCGGTTGATCAGTTTATCCACGTCTTCATCGGTATAGAGTTTCTTCTGCGCTTCTCCCGCCTTTTCTTCATTACTTTCCTGCGTGCCGTCAGATTTGCTCTTTGCCTTTGGTTCTGTGGAATCGTTCGCCGGCTCAGTCTGTGGTTCATCGGCGAATAACTGAAGACTGTAGATTGTTTTACGTTTCATGTTTTCCTCCATAGTTTTAAGTCACAATGCTTGACTGTAGATTCCGTAGATTTTAACGAGTGCCACGCCTGCTCTTTTCCTCAGTTTTTAACGTGTCCCGAGCCTGCACGGTTATATATTCGGGGTAGTTTTCGGCAAGCGCCTTTACTCCCTCAATATAAGCGTTGATCAGCAGCAGCCCCTCAGGGCTTACCTGCTGCCACTGTGCTGTCATTTCGCCGTTTTCAAGGACTATTTCGATATTATCATCGGTAAACTTCTCAACGGCGATCTCCAGCGTTAGGGAAAGCACAGAAAAAGCGGCGCACACGATGTCCTGCCCTTTCGGCGCATAACCTGCGTGCCCGCTTGCCGTTATTTTCCCTTGTTTTATTGTTACGTTTATCATTGCTAAACCTCAAAATGGGTACAAGAAAAGCACCGTGCCTTTGCATGGTGCTTAACAAAAAATATTAATTTAAAAGGAAAGGCTACTATGATTTATTATCAAAGTAGCCTTAATTTGGTTGTTTGGCAGGCGTACAATTCTCCTGCGTCTCTCAGGCTGTGCCTTGTCAGTACCATCGGCGTGTGGACTGTACGAATTCCTCCACCTCAAACAACCCTATTTATCCTATGCTTATTATATCAAATTCATTCTTTTCTGTAAAGAATTTTTTTGTTTCTTAACAATCGATTCCATTCCTTACTGTCTATTTTCATAAAAGTAATTATTGAGTTTTTGTAATTGGAACTATCCTGTCCTGTTAAAAAACGAACAATAAGTTTAAATTTTTCTCCGGCAACCTCTATTTCTTTTAGCACTAAAATACTATTAGGTTTGTTGGCTTCAATAATGTAATCTGGTGAACGAACAATTTCCGACAGATATGAACCATATCGTTCATAATCATCCGGATGCCTTAATCTTATATGCTCAATTTGTTTTTGTGTTATTATAACCTCATCAGTAAGAATTTCATCAGTTGCACATTGATAAATTGTTTTGTCTATCTTTCCTATATAATGTAATCCTTGTTTCTCAAAACTTTTTATTTTGTTTATATTATCATAATCGGAAATATTATTCAATATTTTTTCACCGTTTGTGCTGTGCCGTTTTTCATAATCATCAAGCCATTTATCCCAGTCATCCACAACCGGGTTGAAATGGCAGCGGCACCACGGGTGCATGGGTGGGAAGTTCGCGCCCTGCTGCCTTTGGCTGAATTTGAACCGTCTGCCGCTCAGGGCGGAGCACACCGAACAGACCTTACCGTCTCCGGCAGTCAGATATTCATATTCTTCAAAATCCAGCTCAAATATCCTTGCCTGCGCCTCATTCATCACATAGGTGCCCTCGGTGTATATCAGCCTGTATGCATCGTTTTTGGAGACATTGATAAACCTGCTGCGAACCTGTTGTGTAAGCCTTTCATAACTGTCTCCACGGGCAAAGCCCTGTGAAATATCATTATTCAGGTATTCCGCCAACTTGTCAGCGTTCTGCCAGATGCGCTGTGAATAGTCTTTACTGCCTGTCCAAGCCGTATTGACAAAGTTTTTGATGATGCTTTCATTTTCGGTCAGTCCTACCGCTTTTGCCGCCGCCTTGCTGTTTGTGAAATACAGTTTGCTCAGGTGCTCTTGCAGCTGCGCGTTCGTTATGGCGCCGATCTCATACTGATGCAGCAGCACGCTTTCCTTTAAGCCCTCCAGCCGGTTCAGTTTATATACGCTTTCCCGAACCGGCATCAGATCGGCGTACTGCGGATATTTCTTTGCAAAATCATCCATACGCTCAATGAGCAGTTTTATATCGTCAGCGCTCAACTGCTCAAACAGACGGGCGTATTCTATGACGTTATCCCTGCCGTATTTTTGATAATAAGCGGCGATCTCTTTATCCAGTTTTGCCGCCTCGCGCTCGTAAGCCTTTAAAAGCCGCTTTTTGAGCGCCGCCTCATCCTTTTCAAGCGAAGAATCAAGTTGATCCTGCCGTCTCTGCCAGTAACTACTCATCGGTTATCGTTGTCCTTGCCGTTTCATAATCCGTCTGATAGGCGGTCATATCGTTTTCTTTCTGCTTGCGTTCGATTTCTGCTTTCACATCATCCACGATAGAAAGCACGCTGAGCAGGGTCTCATCACTGGTTATGCCTTTCAGTTTTGACGCCACGTCCGCCTCCTCTGTGAGGTTTACGGGATAATTCAAAGTGAACTGAAAGCGCAGTTTTATCCAGTCGTCTTTTGCCATTTTACTGACCGGATTGGAAAAGATCAGCCTGTAGCGTTTATTGAAACCCGCCGTAAACTTGCGCTGTTTTGTTTTCGCAAGATCGCTCATGATCGTAAGCCTGTAGCGCATAGCAAGCCCGGAGGCGGCGTCAAAATTTTCATCATTGATATTTGCCACCATACAAGTAACAAAGATCTGCCGTTCCAAACGGTTTAAAAGGTTTTCCTGTGAGGTATCCGCATTTGGCTTTGCCAGGAAATCCGCGTCCCCGTTTACACCGTCCTGCGCGGGAATATTGATCACTCGGTTATCGCGGATATTCGCAACATCGCTGCTGTTCATATCCGGTCCGATCACTTTCATATACGCATCGGCAAAATAATCGATATCGTTCGCCTTTTCCGAGAGCGCCTTGTTGTACTCGTTCATCATAGAAAGAGCGCCCTCATACAGCCCTATGCGTTCCTCGTTTTCGTAGAACTCAACTGCCGGAACGCCGTCAAAGCCGTGCAGTTCGCCCTCTTCGTCTTCAAAACGAACGGTGCCGCCGGTAACATAGAAGTACCAAACGCGGCTGCTGTCTGAAATGCTGCCGTGCAAATTCTTATCTGCGTCAAAATAATAACGGACAAAGTATTTCGGATTCGTATTCACACTGTCGTCATAGATCATAAATGCCTGTGTGGGCGGCAGATACGATATGCAGATCATATTCTCGCTGTTGACATAATACAGTTCATACGCCCTGCCATAGATCGAGCACAGTTTGGAAAGTTCGGCGTTCTTATCGTCCTGATTATTAAACGTATCAAGCAGCGCCGCATATTTGGCAACGTGGCTGTCATCACACTGCGTTTTGACCGGGATGCCGATAAAAAAGCCGTTAAACGTATCCGTTATGTATTTTGCAAAATTGACGGAAAGCCGGTTGTCCGGCTTATATTTTGGCTTTTTCGGTAAACGAAAGATTTCATACCGGTTGCAATACGCGTTTTTTAAATCCATGTATCTGTGTGTTGAAATATGGATATTTGCCATAATAAACGAATACAGATCCTCTTTTGAGAGTTCCTCTTCCGCACTCATTCTGAAAACATTGTATTCAACCATCAAATTCCCTCCTTAAACAAATGGATACCGCCCGCCGGCTTTGAAAGAATGCGCATCAGGCTGGCGGCGCTGTCCGGCGCGTCATCATGAGCCGCCTGCTCCGTGTAGTCCAGGATCTGCGCAAGGTACTCCGGATCTGTATCGTTAATCCAGTAGATCCTGCTCCAGTTTGCTTTTAAATACGTTGATATTTTGATAAATTTGTTCATCTTTTCTGCGTAGGAATCGCAGGGCAAGCCGTTTGAGCGGAGCTCCTTGGCAAGATAGCCTTTATCAGCGTTCCGTTCGCAATGAATAGTTCCCAACCTATACTCTTTTTGATAAGCCGCTATTTCGCCCAAACAATCATCAACATGCTTTTGCCATATCTTCCCAAATCCGATGACCGTGCCGTCCGGCTGGCGTTTAAACGCCGTGTATGCGGTGTAGTCTTCGCCGCCGTAAGCCGCGTCTATGTGCGAAATGCCGTTATACAGCCGTTCAACCTGATCCGTGAACTTAGGCTCGGTAAACATAGCGTTCTGATCCGCTATATGCTTCAGTTCATAGTTGGCGGCAAAAAGGCTTGGGCTCATGCTGCTGCGCAACTCCCTGAGTTTTTTAGGCGTTATAAGCCCGGTTGAGTAGCAGTCGTATTTTTCAATGTTCGGCATCAGTGTGAACGCGTCATCCTTATGCCAGGGCGTGCCAAGATTGATAAAACGACCGCCGCGGTTACATACGTTTTGCAGTTCCTGATAAAACACCTTAATGCGCTCGCGTTCGGCGCGGCTGATCCTGTCTTTCAGGTTCACGATATCATCTGTAACGATAATATCGGCGTGCTTACCTGTAACGCTGCCGGTTGTACCCATGCCCACGATCTGTGACGCGCCGCGCACGCCTGTTATAAGGTTGGTGTCGATCTCTGTGGCGTTTTCTTTAACAAGTTTGAGATCTATACCGTAAAGTTCATGCGCGATCTCACGCACGCAGCCTGTTGCAAGGATCTGTTTGACCTGTTTGATAACCTCGATAACATCATTATCTGTTTTACGGAAAAACAGGATGTTTTGATTTGGCGCAACGATTGTATGCAGCGCCATAAATAAAGAAACGTCCGTTGTTTTATAAGAGCCTCTGTGCGCCTGTTTCGTCTGGTTTTCTTTTGAATAAAGAAAAGACCTCAACCACTCATTGTGCAGAGCGGTCAGGTCTTTGAATCCTACCCAATGGCCTATAAGAACAGGCTGATCATAGAGCAGGTCAAGTATTTGTTTTTGTTTAGCTGTCATTTTCAATTCGCCCGTTCAGGTATTCGGTCATTTCCTTTACGGTTTCGTCAACAGGCTTTGAAAGCTCGATCTTGTTGGTATATATGCCGTCCATCTTGTTAAGCGTATCGATCGCCTTGATCCGTGAATCGTCTTTTTTACTGAATTGCGCAATATCAGACAGCGTTATCATACGCTGCGCACGTGTCATGATCGCGGCGTTTTCTGCTTTTTCTTTCAGTTCGTTATACCTTGTCAAAATCTTATCCGTCTTAAGAAGAGCACATGCTTTGCTGTCAACAGCTGCATCTTTCCACTTTTCAGAGCTCGGATACGCGGCGCGGTAAGCCTTACGCTGGCTCAGGCCGATTATAAGGCCCTGTATGAATTTTTCCTGCTTTGCAGTTAAAGCCGTAAGGCTCACCTCCCCATAAAAAAGCAAGCCCATCCAAACGGCAGGCTTGCTTTGATCTTATTTGCTATTTTAATCATACCACAGATCTATTGTGATTTTTGTGAATGTTGTGAAAGATAAGCATTTAATTTTTTAATGCAGGTCGAGTAGTGATAGTTCATCTTTTGGCCAATCTCTTCATAAGTCATGCCTTTAATAAATTTTAATTCGGCTATGGTTTTAACAGTTTCGTCCTGAATACTGAATATGTAGCGCTGGATCTCTTCAATTTCAGCAACAAGCCTGTTAAATTCAGCGGAAAGTTGTCTTTCAAGTTCCATAGAGCGCAAAGCAAAAAGAGCCGTAGGATCTCCCACCGTACCCGTCTGCACAGATACCTGAGACGGATCTATGCCTTTCATATATTCTGCTTTCAGTTCCTCGCGGATGATTTCCAGCTGCTCAACCTTGTCTTTATAAGAATTCAGCTCTGCAAAAGTCATACACTATCACCTCGACACAAATTTCAACTAAATACAATCAGCCTGCAAAAAGGCTTCATACAACTTTGGAAACTGAATAGCAAGCCAGTCCACCATCTCTTCATTATGCGCCCAACTGCAAACATCGAGCCCGGATTCATGAAGAAAAGCGTGTATAATTTCGTGCCTTGTTACAGATTTTTTATAAAGTTCGATATTTTTTAAAGTCCTCTCGTTAGACTTTTTCATTTCATCAACAATGCACTCCTTGGAAGTATGATCCGAATATCCGTCCGCTCCTGCAAGTTTTTTATCCGTTTCCAAGTTTCTCTCTTCAACGGTGTATTCGGTACCTAAAATATTAATTTTCATCTGATTATCCTTTCTCGTTATTATCTCTTGACATACGCAGATTCCAAAGTTTGACTGCTTCATCAACAGCACAGTAGTCAACGCTTTGCATAACGTTCTTAGTTTTGGCACTGCAGTTCTCACATCGTACCATGGCGTATGGTTCAGAGAATTGCGTATCGATAATCAATTTTGCTTTACCGCCGCAAAACGGGCATGGTAATAATTCTGTCTCTTTATCGTTCATTTTTTCACTTTCCCTCCATTTCTTTTGTAAACAATAAATGAAATCTTGTTTTGTTCTTTTTGCGTATTCTACGGTTTTCGCCGTATATAGCAAGGTGCCAAATTTTTCTTAACCTTTTATCTTCAATAGGCAAATTTTTGTATAATACCTTTGCAACAGTACGAATTTGATTAACGGCTTTATATAATGCATCAGCTATTTTTGAAATAGATTCTCTAACCTTCTCAAAATCAGCTGATAATTGAACGTCAATATCTGTCATTTAATCAATCCTCCACATAGCACCAGCTTTGCGGTGGGTGGGTTAAAAAACATTCCTCGTTTTGACACTCTGGACAATCTCTTTTTGCAAATCCTAAATCTGCATACCAACACTCGCGATTATATTTTTTAAACTCATTCAATCCTTTAGGCTCATCATAGATTGCAAGATTTGAGATGTGCCAACCGTATAGTTTATCTGCTCCAACTGCATATTTTCTAATTTCATCTGGAGACAAACAGCCAGCAGATAAAATTTTATCCGAATACCAAAATTTGCTTAATGCAAAAAGATTTATGATTTCATCGCATACGAACTCACCTATGACTTTGCCACAATATTTGCCTTGAAAATATCCATTGCCCTTTCTGTAATATTCTTTTGTGCAATACACATAACACTTAAAGGGTGTTTCTATCTTTGGTCTTGTTTTCCGAACCTCAATAGTCTTTTTACCGCTCGCTATTAATTCGCAGTATTTTGGCTTAATACTTAATATTACAGATTTCATTCTTTTGCCTCCTCAAAATAAACTTAATTGCCATTTTGTTTCTCTACTGATTTTTCAAACCTAAATTTAAGTTGAGCCGGATAAAGATCTACTTCCGGCTTTCTTCTACCAGTCCAACGCAAACCACCACACTTACCGATGCATTTATAACCACTGGCTTTCAGGCTTGCTCCGTTCTCAGTTTCTAAAATATAAGTAATTATCTTTTTGTACCCCATAGCCCTTGCAGCTCTCCACGCCGCAGCATACAGAATTGAACAGGCATTACGAGTACCATCCGTACAGCATCTTGTTACCTCAAGCGTTAATCCGTCGTCAAGATAACGTGATACAGGTCTTCCGACAATACAAACGCCCACTATTTTTTCGCCGTCAGTAGCGCCGATTGAAAATTTATGACCGACAACAGGCTTATGGTGGCGGTGGTTTCTTTCAACAAATGCGTTTGCTTCAGCAAGCGAGACTGGGACGATGTCAAGTTTCATGTTTCCTCCTTAAATAAACTTAATTGAGCATCGTAAGCAAGGATATCCTGCTCTACATCATAAATGGATGTTTTTGTCAATGTATTCCAGCAATAGCCGATAATGTTTGGCTCCTTTTCAAGTGCTTTGAGCTTTTCAAACAAGTCTCTATGGTGATGATAGAGGTGATAAAGTTCAATAAATCTTGCGTTCGGACAGAACCAGCAACCTCCGCGTTTTGTAAATTCATATGTAGGACTTAATAATCCATATTGCTTACACAGGTCATACGCCATGGCTTCTGTATAACCCTCTTTTGCAAGAATTGATATTTTATCATCTGTCAAACGTTCAAGCCGTGTAGGTTCATCAGCGGCTATTCCGATATATTGTCTATGCTCTCCGATAGATTTAATGTAATCCTTGATTGGCTTAACTTTGCACTCATTATTAATTACACAACGTCCAGCCATCGGAAAGCCGTACCTCCAGCCAATATGCCCAGGGTACTTCTTAGAACGTGTTAAAATGCGATTAAATTCCCACATATAATTTTTTTCTGAACGAACTATTTTAAATTTATAGCCCCATTCCTCACATTTCGGTTTAAGCACATTATTTATAAAGTCTATATGCTCCGGAAGTTCGCCACTGATATTTTCATCAAACATCACTTCCGAGAAAATCACTTCATCAAGCGGATAGCCTTTCTCGTGCGCAAGGATTATCGTTGCCACGCTGTCCTTTCCGCCGGAGCAACTGCATATGTAGGTCATATTAACTTCTTGATCTCAGGCTGAAAATTCATCCAGAGTTTTTCTGTTCGATGCAGACCCATTTGAGCCGTAGTTTGCTTTTCGGCCGTGTTCCAGTCTGACAGTTCCGAATTATACAGTTCATTATCGTACCCGCTTAAAATTATTTTTGAGTTGCTTTCTTTAAGCAGTTTAAGCAATTCAATATGCTGTTGATCAGTCATTTCGCATTTATACATATTCCGTTTTCGGAGGCTCTGCAGATACGGCGGATCACAATAGATTAAAGTGTTTTCATTGTTGTACCGCTGAATAAGGGCCAACGCATCCGTGTTCTCTATTTGAGCGTCCTTAAGGCGTTTACAGCATTTAGTGATGATATCCGGCAAGCAATTCCACATAGTAGCACAGCGCGGACCACCATAAGTTTGCACGTTGCGCCAACTGTTTTTGCTGCTGTTGGATGTTCCGAAAGACTGATGATATCTGACAAGAGTTCTTCTTGCCTGTTCAATCGGATCATCTGAAGGAGTATTACAACTGATAAACTCGTCTCGTGAAAAGGGAGTGAGATTTATTGCTTTTGCAAGTTCTTCCGGGTAGTCCCTGCAGACACGAAATAGATTTACAATGTTACCGTCCACATCGTTTATCGTTTCAATGTATGAAGGCTCTTTGTTAAAGAAGCAAGCTCCGCTACCAAAAAACGGTTCAACATAGACCTTATGCTCCGGGAAAAACGATAATATCCAATCTGCTATTCTCCATTTTCCTCCCGGATACTTTAGAATAGAAGTCATTACTTTGCCTCTTTCTTGAGAAAGTCAATAATACAATCCTTACATTTATCAACTTCGTTACAATTATCGTCACACCACGGCTCTAGGTATATTAATTTTGCACGCTCTTCAATACTCATATCAGTGAGTTTATCGTTGTTTGTGTACGGTTTTAATAAGGTCGTACGCTCCTCTTTATGTTTTATGTATCCTGTAGCTAATCCTAAACACATCATTTTGTCTCCTATTCATATCTTATAAAATCGTTTCCGTAAATTTTGTTTATTTCATCGAACACATAGCCAAGTCCCAAGCCTTTTTTATTTGGCTGCCAAACACCGTTTACGAATTCACCGCCATTTATGCAGTATTCATACTGTTTCGGGTGTGTTTCTTTTAATAGCTGAAATCTTGTTTTACCCTTTTCAAGATGCAAGCCGAATGCACAAAACATACACCCTGTTCTGTTACATCCTGTTGTTTCATATTTGCATTGGTCGCCATCAAAAGTAAGCTGGCATTCTGTTTCTATGACTTTTCCATACGGTTCTGCAACCGGCAAATTGTTTTTGTATATATACTCCAGAACATCCTGCTCGGTCCAAAATGCCATCGGCGTTGATTTTGGATTTTTTAAATCAAAACCGCTACAACCATTTTTGAGCCATTTTTGCGTTCTTAATCTACTTTCGCAAGCCATTTCAGCTGTCATTGAATAAGAATTTTGTTTTTTAAAAAATGAATGTGAAGGCTGTTTTTTCATAACATCACAACACCTGGATGAAATAAAAAAATCAGTATCAATTAAAGGTTTCCATTTTGTTGCATTATAAGGCGAGATATTTCCTTTGTATCGAGCTATTCCATTTAATTTATCAATTGAATCCTTACCTGACAATCCGCCTTTTCTGGCATAAAAAATTAATTTTGACACCTCTTTAGATATAACAGGATAGCCATATTTTTTAATCACTTCGTCGAATCTCATTTTCGGTCTGATGACGTCAACATTATCAAAAGTCTTTACAAACTGTCTGATTTCAGGATATTCAAGTCCTGTGTCGACAAATACTGCCTTAATGTCTTGGTGACCTCTCCAATGATTCCTTGCAATATCAAGTAAAACTGTACTATCCTTGCCGCCGCTGAAGGATACAGCAACATTTCCATCATAATGCTTATACCAAGCATCAATACGCTCTGCGGTCATTTCTATTTTTCTTTCAAGTGGTAACGACTGCATGTATTTCAATTCCCTTATATCTCGCATTTTCCACCTCACACTGCAATCTGATTGTTAAGCTCGTGCATTGAAGAGATGTTCTTACGACACCATTCGGGAAGATTTGCTTCAACAAGTGCTTTTGCAAAAGCGGGCGGCACGGCATTTCCGCATCTTGCTACCTGTTTACTTTTCGGGTATTTTTTTCCTGTGTAATCCACATCAATGATATAATCATCAGGAAAGCCTTGCGCTCTGTATAGCTCTTTCGGCTGCAGCATTCTCAATCCGATATCTGAAATATAATATTCAACGCCTTTAATATTGAAAATCAATATTTCATCATCGGCCAGCTCCCATTCTGTATATTTGTTAAGCAATTCTCTGACTTTGCTCCAGTATCCGAAACTGCATCCCGCAGAATACTTTCTAATGTAAACCCTGGTGTTTGCAAAATGGGCACCGCTCGTTGTGATCGTGTTTAAAGGTTCCTGAACGGAACGACAATCCATATTATTTCTTAATATAGTTAGATAATTGGTACATACCGACATTCTGTCTTTTGTGGTAATGGTATGCAGCGGTGAATTACAGCTGAAACTTTGGTCTGCTCCGCTGTAATACTTGGTTAAAAACGGAGCGGTTAAAGCGTTATGATCTATTGCCGTTACAGTCGGCACAGGTCTTTTTATGTCCGCGCCTACCACGCCTCCATAGAATTTGGATAAATACGGTATTTGCAGTCCGTATCTGTTTGAACCGTCAACCGTAAGTATAGGCTCGTGAAGTTTCTGCCCTCTTACCTCACCTTTTGCCGTTTCACTGTGATACTGAATAAGAGAAGGTGTGCAAAAATACTGTTTGCGACTGCCGACAATTGTTGATACAGGTTTATTAATATCCTGCACTCTCGGCTTTTGTCCTTTTCTCTCGCCGTTACCTATATGTACTATAAAAAGCTTTGAATCCTTAATAACGAACTTATCAAGACCCCTTGCTATTCTCCTTTGAGTATTAACGGCAAGGGGCTTTTTTCTCTCGAAGATTGAGGGACACGGTAAATCAAAATCGATACAGTCAGCTGCGGTTCTCCACGGCTTCAGTTTACCGCTCTTAACATCATCACTGTTCGGATCTCCGTGAGTAGGCTCAGGCCATACTATAGGCTTGCCGTCACACCTTGCTATAAGGAAAAAGCGTTTTCTTATTGTGGGAGCACCATAATCACACGCTCTCAGTTCCTTGTGTTCAATTTCATATCCAAGGTCTTGCAGTTGTGTCTTCCAACGCTGAAAGGTCTCTCCGCTTTTGCTCTTAACAGGTTTTCCTTTTCGAACAGGCCCCCAGGTTTGAAACTCCTCTACATTTTCAAGGATAATAACTCTCGGTTTTACTGTACCTGCCCACCTCAGCACTATCCAGGCAAGCCCTCGTATATTTTTATCAACAGGCTTTCCGCCCTTTGCTTTCGAGAAATGTTTGCAGTCCGGAGAAAACCAGGCAAGGCCTATTCTTCTGCCTCTACACACTTCTCTCGGGTCTATATCCCATACAGACGCTTGATAATGCTCAGTGTAAGGATGGTTTGTCATATGCATTAGAATAGCATCAGGGTCATGATTAATTGCTATTGTTACCGGTCGGCCTGCTGCGAGTTCAATGCCAGTTGAAGCTCCTCCCCCGCCGGCAAAGTTGTCAACTATTATTTCGTCCAATAAATTTGTTTGATACATTTTAACTCCTTTTTAAAGATCGTTCTCGATATCATCATTAAAAATATCTTCGTCCCAAGCGATATGATACTGCTCGGCAAGGCGTTTCAGCGTTTCAAGGTTGTATTCCGTATCGTAACGCTCATTGCCGTTTGCGGTTTCACACTTGTTCTTTACAAGGTGATCTGATAATTCGTTAACTTTAGCCATACACGCCTTTAATACCTTTGCCCGGCGCTGCTCTCCAAAATGCAACTCATCACCAAGTACCATAGCCAGCGTAAGATAATGCAGGAAAAACACCCTGCCGTTGACCTTTTGCTCATACTGCTGCTTATATCTTTCGAACTCTGATTTGACCGCCTTGTGCACCGTTTCCTGCTGCGCAACGGTCAATCTTCGCTTTCCGTATGCTTTCATTTCGTTACCTCCGTAATCGTCAGATCGGGATATTGATGCTCAAATAATTTACGTTTGAGCTTGTATATATCCGTTTTAAAGCCTTTTGTGTCCTCGACTATGTACTTTCCTGTTTTCTTATCAAAATACATGAAATCGGCTCTGTACACAGTTTTGCGGTAAGCCTTGCCGTTCTTTCTGAATGCCGGAATCAGTTCAAACTCAGGCTGCAAACGCAACTGTGAGATCTCCCCTGCTTTATAAAGCAGTATTAATTCGCCATATCGGTTCGCTTCCAGCCGGCTGTCAAACGTGATGCCGTCAATAGTGATCTTTTTGTTTTTGTATTTACTATATGTACGCATTAGATTTCCTCATCAATCTCCAATTTCTCCTGAGCGGCAATAGCTATCGGACAACCGAGATAAAAGCCTGTTGCGCAGAAGTTTTTGATATGCTCGTCTTTATCTTCAGATGTATTGAAAATGATCTTAGTGCTCTTTTGGTTTTCAAAAATCGGACAACAGTATAACGCCTTTTTCTCATTTTCTTTTTGCTTTAGAAAATAAGGGCATTTGATCCATGCGTCAGAAGTTATATTAGGCATACGAGCAGCCGCTCTCCTCTCATTAATTAATCGATCCAATGATCGTCCTGTTTTGCCCATGATATGATTGTTTCAAACTGTTTTGCTTTTCTGTATGAACCGATGCGATTGAGATAAGACATCAATATATCTTCACTTGAAATATGATGAATTAAACAATCGTATTCCGCCACGGAGAGCAAACAGCCCTGTGGTATCATATACGGGGGGCAAAGTTGGCGCTTTTCTTCGTCTGAGTAATCCAGAAGCAGATCGTGCGCGTACTGCTCTGCTTTACTATGATCTTGTTTAGTTTTATTTAATTTAGTCTTATTTAATTTACTTTGTGGATTATTGCCGTCATTAACTGCGTTTCTTCCGTCATTAATCGAGTTATTGACGGAAGAAACTGTATTTTTGGGTGCATTAATTAAAAGGTATTCATTTTCCAGATCAATACTTTTTCGCTTTGTAACAGCCTCAAAATATCTTTTCTGAATACCTTTGCTTGTCAATATTCCCCAACGCTCATACATTCCACAATCAAAAAGACCACGGCGTAAACAAGCGTTTATGACCTCAGACACAACGTTGCCACCCACTCCGTTATTACGGGCAAACAACAACGCAACATCCGCATCCCAACGGCAATAATAACCGTCTTCACTGTAAATCTTTTGATAAAGCCGAATCAGTATGCCAAGGCCTGTCATGCCGAACTCGGCAATTACTAATTCGACCTTATCATCAAAATGGCAATCCAAAGTAAAGTAATCAAGACCCTGTTTTATCGGTCTTGCCATATCATTGCTCCAAAAAATATCTTTTATAATTCGTGGGTTCGCCGTACCGATTTTTGCCTTTTTCGGGTTTGGCGATAAAACTATACCCTTGCTTTTTTAAATCGCTTATACGGGCTGAGAGACGCATACAGCCTAAATCATGAAGTGCCTCCAACTGTGTGATACTCCCGAAATCGGAAATATAATCAATAATGCGCTCACATTGCGTTTTCTTTTTCATTGCTGCACCTCCTTAAAACGCAGATCGTCATCATCGTCAACAATTTCCTCAAAATCGCTGTTGTCAGCTGAGGAATAACCGGGTGCGGGCTGGTTATAGACTTGATTACCCGTGCTGCTCTCATTCTTGGAACCGCAGAAAGAAACATTGTTTGCAACGACCTGAACGCTTTTGCTCTTATTACCGTCTTTGTCCGTATAACTATCAGTCTGAATAGAGCCCTCAACAGCGATCATTGAGCCCTTATGAAAATAGCGAGAAACAAATTCGGCAGTCTGGCGCCACGCAGTAACATCAATAAAATCGGCTTTTCTTTCCTCGCCGGATTTCTGATAATTTCTGTCGCACGCAACCTGAAAGCGAATAACCGATATGCCGCTCTGTGTTGATCTGAGTTCTGGCTCGTATGTCAATCTGCCCATTATTACAACTGAATTAATCATTTAAAACTCCTAAAGTTTCTTAATATAAATCCTGTACTGCGTGCTTGCAGGGACGGTATAGGCATTCTTTGTAAATGATTTACGCTGAATAAGGTACTGCCCTGTGATGACCTTATCCCGGTCGCCAACCTTGGATTTGATTTCCTTGTCTACTTTCTCATACTCGCTTTTCAGCGGGGCTAATTCCTGTTTTCTGTTAATAAGGGTATCGAGTTCGTCATCAATCATAATATCGGCAGGAACACGCCGTGTACCGCATATATGAGAAAGGGAGCAATTTTCGCAATACGATATATCAGAACAGGCCTCCGGCAAGGTTTCTTCTTCGATATGCTTATATATTCGCTCAGCCTTTTTCAGCAAAGAATCGGCATAATCCCAGTCAAAAGGCATTTCGATAAACTTGGTTTCACCTGTCAATTTATTTGTTAAGGCAAAAAATCCTTTTTCCTTGGCAAAATAATACATATATATCTGAAGCTGTGCCGGGTAGCCTTTGATATATGCCTTTTTGCTGTTGAGAAAATCTTGAATGGAATTGAGTTTACTCCATTCAAACGGTGAAAGCCCTTTGATCTCGACCGGCAATAATTCACCGTTTTCATCTTTGATGCGTATATCCTCACGCCCGGTTATCAAGGGCTTGTCTATCTTCCAAGCCCTGTTTACCGGGGTAAACACCTCATACCCTGCCTCTTTGATATTTTTAATCGTGTGCTCTTCGAGGGTATTACCGAGATCAAAGATATTCTGCAATCCTACATCTATTGGCTTCTGCTCTTCCCAATGGGTTATGAGCAGATAAAGATATCTCTCACATGGATGGCCAAGGTTTGAAGCCCTTAAGTGGTGGCAGGGATAAATCGTGATCTTTTCCTGTTTTGCCTTGAACAGGCGTTCATTGATCTGTTCGGCATCCATTTACTGCTGCACCTCCTTCTGACAGTCCATACAGTATATGTGATTATCAAATTTACTCTGACTGTATGAGGCTACTCTTTGCGTTACGGCTTTGCCGCACTTTTCACACAGCAGCTCAGAATCGGGTTCGGCTGTATTCTTGCCGCCCTGTTTGCCGGTCTTAAAGGTATATCCTCTGATCTTATTTGGATTCAGACCTGCTTTTTCAAGAACTTCCATATCAATATTACGAAGTCCGGGGATCAAACGTTTTATGCCGTTATTGACACAGTTTGTATAGGCAGCCATTTTAACATCTCGCTCTATGATCTCATCGGGTTTTTTCTTATGGTCTTTACCGCTGAAAAAGTCCTGTTTCATGGAACGACTGCCCTCACAGTCTATTGACTGACCGTTGAATGACATTCTCATGCGGTATGTGTATGTAACATAGCCGTCAATATCGGTCTCTTTGACCGGGTATTTCGGCAGTATCTCAATAGATATACCGAACAGCCTTGCGACCTTTGTCGCGCCGCTTTCCTGAAGATACGGTTTACCGCCAATATTTACCCAGTCATATTCACTGGTGATTTTTAATGCTGCCTCCATAATTCTGTTAGTGGCTTCAACATATTCATTGGCGCGCTTTGCCATAACGAGTATATTTTCATAACTCGTATCAAGCACAGCGTTATTGTTATTTGTTGAAAGATCCGTGATCTCATCATCTATGATCTCAACATCGTCAAAATTATTCATCCTGCAATCCTCCTGAAATTTTCTTTCATACAATCTTGGCAATAGTCATTGCCGTCTATTTCGTAATATTCATCACCGCAGTCACAGCCGCAGACGTCACATTCAACATACTTTTCACAGCCGCCGCTGCGGGTACAGTTATCACAGTCCTGATCCGGTCCGTTGCATCTTCTTGCCATTATTTGACCTC
>OCHA01000079.1_pt1 | contig 136287 bp, 109 predicted proteins | sample 1538591 | NCBI WGS metagenome assembly OCHA01 (sample SAMN04571710, study PRJEB22368) | human gut metagenome | biome: human gut; material: stool | host: Homo sapiens | place: Luxembourg | collected 2012-09-06 | reverse complement strand
AAACTACCAGTGCCACATACCGACGTACTCAAAACCCACTCGTCACAAAGTTTTTCTACTGAATTACGGAAAACAAAAAAAGATAACGCATCATATGGGGAAGGCAGGGTTGGAGTCAATTGATCCTCGCAGAATAGAGGGTCCACTGAAGCTTATGCAACCTAAATCTTTACAAAAAGCAAAAAGAGTTGCATCCGTTTTAAAATGAAGCGAAAAAAAACAACCAAAAAGAAAAAATTGGCAGAAAGGGTTGCATATAACCTGCGATTTTCCTTGATTAGGCTTAATTATAAGGCAAAAATGCAACTCTATGAGGCAAAACAAGCAAAAAGAGTTGTCATAGAACCAATAAACACACCTAGAACCAAAAAGATTATTGGCAGTTTCTTCGGTTTCTAGTAAAGCACTTATAAACAGTTTGAGTTGCGTGGGTACAAACACGTGGGTATGAGGCATGCGTGTTTGGCATGCCGATACCCTTACGCGTTTGTTTAGCGGGAGCGCCCACGTAATCCAAACTGTTTATAAGTGCTTTACTAGAAACCAAAAAAAGTACCATCCCCCCTTGTGAACCCCCTTCTTTTATGCTACAATAAATATATCAATAAAAGGAGGGGAATCATGGAACAGTTTTTGACGGATGATGATCTCCTTGGACTGTTAGAGGAACTCGATCAGGAGGACGCTGAGATTGAAGAATTAGAATTTGAGATGGAGATGGAAGCCTCTAACCGCAGATACGAGGAGATTATTCAGAAACACCGTACGGTTTAAAGAAGCACTTTCGATTATGAGAGTGCTTCTTTTTCAGCACAGATCAATTGTGTATTCATAAAATTTCTAAGAGTTTGTTTTGGGGAAAGAAAAAAGGAGGTTTTTTGATGATACGAGAGGCAAAGACTGAAAACGGATGGGTGCGCGGAATTGAAGCAGCGGATCCTAGAATTACTGTATTTAAGGGAATCCCATTTGCAGCACCACCAATTGGAGAAAATCGCTGGCGTGCACCGCAGCCGGCAGCTGACTGGGAGGGAGTCAGAGATGCATCTCGATTTGCACCGATTTCCATGCAGAGCATACCGGGACTTGGAACAGACGTGTATTGCAAAGAGTGGCATGTAGATCCGGAGATTCCTATGGACGAAGACTGTTTGTACCTGAATGTGTGGACAAGTGCAAAGACTGTAGATGAAAAACTGCCGGTTTTAGTATGGTATTTTGGCGGCGGGCTGCAGTGGGGTTATCCATCCGAAATGGAATTTGATGGAGAGCGGCTTGCTAAAAGAGGTGTTGTTGTTGTGACAGTAAATTACCGTATCAACTGTTTTGGATTTCTTGCTCATAAAGATTTGACCAAAGAGGCACCGGAAGCACCGACAAACTTTGGAAATCTTGACCAGCAGGCAGGGCTTCGCTGGGTTGTACGAAATATTGCGTCATTTGGCGGCGACCCGGAACAGATTACCATTGCCGGACAGTCGGCGGGGGCAGGGAGCGTACTGACTCAGATGACCTGTCCGGATAACTTTGGTTTGTTTCAGCGTGCAGTGATTATGAGCGGCATGATTCGAAGCCCATATGCTGAAGAGGGAATGGGAATTCCGCCATCGTTAGATGAGGCAGAGAAACTTGGTGAGAAATTTTTCGATTATCTTGGTGTGAAGACTTTGGCAGAGGCCAGGCAGCTGGATGCAAAATATATTCGTGATTGTTATGATAAATTTATGTATGAAAATGAAATTATGGTAACGTCAAGGGATAATAATATTTGTATCGGCGATCCGATTCGTTTGTTTGCGCAAGGGAAATATGCCGGTGTGCCTGTTCTTGCCGGAAATACGGAAGATGAGTTTCCATTTGTGATTGATGCGCAGAATGAAGAAGAACTTGAGAAGAAGGCAAGTGCTTGGTTTTGCAAAAAAGCGGAAGAGTTTCTTGCAATACCACAAGTGCATGAGCAAACGAAAGATGGTTATGCGCCCGTTAGCGGTATGGAACTTATGACAAAGGCCGCATTTCTTCTAAATGAAAAAAGTGTGAAGCCTGCAAACTGTTATTATTATCGTTTTGCGCCGGATATACCGGGAGAGGATCATCCGGGAACATTTCATTCCGTTGATTTGTGGTTTTTCTTTGAAACACTTGCCAAATGCTGGCGGCCATTTGTTGGCAGGCATTATGATTTAGCCAGACAAATGTGTAATTATTGGGCGAATTTTATCAAATACGGTGATCCAAATGGAACAGATGATGACGGAAAGGTTCTTCCAAAATGGAATCCGTATCAGGAAAATGACCGGGCAGAAATGGTGTTTACTGCACAAGGTGCAAAATCCGGAAATGAAAAAAATTCAAAGCTGATGGAGTTCCTTCTTAGTGACAGAATAGAACGAATGAAATAAAAAAAGGCTGTCTGCTCTGACGATTGTTATATCGCAGAACAGGCAGTCTTTTTTTGCATAAGCTACTTGATAAAATTTGAGTTTGAGAAACCTGTTTGCTATTATCGATGCTCAATATGATAAGCCCATGCTGTGATTGAACCGATAACAGCAATGCAAATAATTGTTTTAATTGCAAATATCATGGTTACGTCCTCCTTTCCTGACTTCTATGAAATCAGAAAAGGACCTGACGGTAGGTTTCTCCGTTTTGATTATGTATGTATCGTATCAAAAAATTTCTTAGATGATTGTCTTTTCTCTGCCGCTTGAGTCTTTGCAGAAAAACGAACTGCCAAAGGGCGAAACAAAGACCTAAAACGGAAAACCAAAGTTCCGGAATCGGCAGCCGGAAAGGAATCCGGTTTGATGCACGAATTCTGGAAAGAAAGGATAATGGTTGTCCCTCTTTGCCGGCAGAAAGAACCCATCCGGAAAATGGGATGGAATCATTTGTGCCAATCTGTGTCTGCACCGGCTGCAATGACTGGTCTAATTCGTGGCTGCATGAGAAAATATTTCTGTCAAAAAGTGCCTTTTGAGGCAAAGACGATAAAAAAATGGCAAGGCAAAGGCTAAGCCACAAAAAAGTGGCATGTTTATGTAGATATCTGCCTTTTATACCTTGCCTAAACATATCAAAATCCTCACTTATTTTTTAAACTTTTTCACGCCGGCATTTAATTAAACCAATCACTCCATCGACTGTAGGAAGAGCCTTCAACAAACGTAAATACTTCTGTTGGCATTACAGCATTGAAAAGCGCTGCGAATATGACAAACAAAATATATAATACAACATACGTGCTGCCGACAATCAGGAAAGCACGGTTTGCGTTCACTTCAAAATTCTTCTCTACGGCAAGGATGCTTAAGAAAGCAGCAATGATTTCACCGAGGAAGAAGAAAAACATACCAATCTGTACGCTTGCCATGCCAAGTAAAAGACCGATAAAAGTCAGTGGCAGGCATACGAAACAGCGAATGGATGCTGTTGCCAGTGCGGATTTAAAAGTAACGTTAGCTTTCACTGCTTTTCCGATACCAAGATACATTCCCATTGCTGCTGCGGAGAGAGCAATCGAGAAGAAGAAGGTAAAGAAAAAGGAAATCACAAGGCTTATTGCGGAATTATGTTCAAGTCCTACACCGTAGTTTGTCAAAGCAAATAATCCGCTGAAAAGTGCCTGTGCGGCAATTAAAATCAATGCGGCAAGCCAGCTCTCTTTTTTTGCAAGAGCAGAAGCGGCTTCTGCCGGATTTTTCCAAACAGTTTTCAACGCTGTAACCAAATTTTCAAAGCCCTGTTTAATTTCACGTGAACTCTGACTTGGTGCAGCCTGTACCGGTGCTGGTGTAGGAGCCGGAGCCGGTGTTGGTGCAGCCTGTGGCGGTGTTACCGGATTCGGCGCTGCCTGTGCAGTGCAGTTACAAACTTCGCCTTCCTGAAGCGGACGGCCACATTGTGTACAAAAGTTTCCCATATAAATATTTCCTCCAATTTTTAATTGATTAGGTAGGTGAGACCTATAAAATAAATCTAATATCAATATATCATTGAACATCGGGAGTTTCAAGTTTTTTCTTTGAGCCAGCCGTTAATCTGCCTCTCTAAAACGGGGAAGGACGTTGGTCCGATATCCAGTAGAAACGTGTGGAAGAGAAGCGGAGTGTATTTTTTTTTTGCTGCCTTTTGAAACGTATCATGAATCCGGCAGATTTCCAGGTAACCAATCGTGTAAGGCAGGTAACTGCCGGGTGAGTCAATAATCGTTTCATAAATGGCTCTGGCATTATCTGCTGTTACAATCCCATGATTCGCAAGAAAATCGGAAAGTTTTTTCTGACTCCAGTGTTTTGCGTGAATGCCAATGTCGCAGAGCGCATACAGGCAGTGGGTGGAAATGGCATTGTTCTGCAAAATATCGATTTCCTCTTTCGTGGCATCTAAAAATTGGTAAGAATAGATTTCTGCATAGGTGGCGTAGCCTTCTGTGTATGCCGGAAAATTAAGAACATAGCGCAGGGGATGCTTATTTTTTTCACGAAAATAACAGTTTTGAAATAAGTGTCCCGGATAGCCTTCATGTGCCAGCGTAGCATATAAATTCTGATGGCGGTACTTTGCGGCATGATTGATGTAAATCACATTGGCGGCGGGCTCATCGATGGGCGGGGTGAGGTAAAAGGCGGGACTTAAAAAGTTTTCTAACGAGGAATCAACGGCGCGTATGTGACAGGTCTGTTTTTTCAGTGCAGGAAAATCCGTGCGGATATTTCTCTTTAAATGAGTAAGAATCGATTTTGGCTCTTCATATTTTGAAGTGTGCTTTTCGCAGGTCAAAAAGGACGAAGGTGACGTGGCGGCAAGGGTGGCAAGTTTTTGTTCGGATTCGCTTAGTTTTTTTGTCAGCATTTGAAATAAGGAATTCGGTGAAGATATTGTGCCGGTTTTTTCTTTTACCAGATATTCGTAATAAGCACGGCCGCCTGTGCATGCGGCGAGGGCACCATCATTTGGAGCAAAGGGCAAAAGTTTACCCAATTCGGCAATTAGATTTTTATAGGCGGGAAAAAGCGAGTGTGAGAGAAGTTTCCTATGTTTTTTTAACCGCTCTTTCTTTTCGGAAGCAGAGAAAAAAGAGGCGGAATTTATGGATTTTTCAAAACTTTTCTTGATGGCATCTGTTCCCGATGAATCGATAAATTCCTGACACTGGCTTATTGTATGGCGGATGGTTGTGGCTGCTGGCAGTGTGCCTTTTTTTTGCTTGATTTTTTCCAGAGCAGTCAGAGAGTTAAAGTAGGCAGGAATGGACCTGAGTAAAGAAAAATACTGGTCATAATCCTGTTTGTCTGTAAGAATAAATTCACAGAGAAGAACCGGGAGCTGCGCCTGAATTCCACTCGAAGGGTCGAACGAATACGAATGAGCAAGCATGCGGATGTCCTCCTGTGACAGCGTAAGCGAGGCATCAAGTGTATCATAGAGAAGTCTGTCCTCGCGGGATAAATTATTTTTGGCAAAGTTATGGAGTCTTGCAAGTGTATTTTCCGTCGAAGTCTGCATCTGCTTCAAATCGTGAAGGGAAAACGAAGAAAACCCATCAGGCAAATCCGTAATTCCGTATTTTTTCGGGGACATCAGCGTGTAATTGAGTGTTAAGGAGTCACTTGCGGCATAGGAGCGAAATGTTTCCATGCAAAAGGTATTAAAGTCAGCGTTTGCTTCCTGCCCGGTCTGACAGCCTGCAATGAAGAGGGAAAAAAGGAGAAAGAGCGCAAAAAATCTTTTTTTCATGAGGGCGCCTCCAAGACGTTTGTTCCCAGTGTATGAAAGCGGAAAAACATTTATGATATGGCATATTTTTCATTCTGATACATAAAATTTAAGGCAGACAAACGGAGACTGAGGAGGGGATATTTTTGGAAGACAGACGGGAATTAATTGAGAAAAAATACGGGTTTCAGGTGAAAAATCAATATCGGGCAAGGGGTGCCATCCTATTTGATACGAAAGACGGTCCTCTGCTGCTTCGTGAAAAAATGAAACTTACCGGACATTTTGAATGGGAAAATGAAGTGAAGGAGCATTTGCGCAAAAACGGTATGACACTTTTAGATTTTGCCGTGAAAAATGTGGATGGAGAGTATTTGACAGAAGCGGAAGATGGGTCAAAATATGTTTTGTACCGATGGTTTTTTGGAGAGGAATGTGACTGCAAAAATGTGACCACGATTCGCTTGATGGCAGAAAATTTAGGACAGCTCCACAGTAGTCTGCAAAACTTTTATGAGGAACCGGTTTTACTTCAGCAGCCACTTTTATCCCGGTATGATAAACATAACAGGGAAATGAAACATGTGTATGGGTATATGCGTGGAAAGAAGAAAAAAACGGAATTTGAGCGGTATGCCATGCAGTGCTTTCCAAATTTCTATGAGCGTGCCATGCAGGTACGCAGCCAGCTATCCGAAAATCTCTATTACAAGGAACACAGTGGGCAGACCAAAGACGTCTGCCACGGGGAGTATAATTACCATAATCTGCTTTTAACCAAAAGCGGGCTCGCCACAACAAATTTTGAGCATGCAGCGCCGGGGGTGCAGCTTCTTGATATGGCGTATTTTATGAGAAAAGTCATGGAAAAGAATAAGTGGCAGGTGGAAAAAGGAGTAGTTTTGTGGAATGGTTACTGCGAGGGGGCAGGATGCAGTAAAAAAGAACTGGAATTTCTCATCACCATTTTGTCATATCCAATTAAATACTGGAAGCTTCTTAATCAGTACATCAACAGTAAAAAGACATGGATTTCTAACAAAAGCATGGAAAAATTAAAGGCTGTTTGTGAGCAGGAAGAGAGCAAAGATAAGTTTTTGCAGCAAATGCGAACATTTACGTTAGGGACTAGTCAGAAAGCCTAAAATGTGATACAATATAGTTCTTAATATACGGAAGCATTTTGTCACGCAAAAAGAGTGTCAGGAGATAAAAAATGAAACAAGCGAAAATACAGATTTGTCTTTTTATTGTTTTGCTGGCTGGTCTGACCGGCTGCGGGTCAACTGCCAAAAAGGCGGAGGTGACGAACTCTCCGGAGCCGAGTGTCAGCTATGAGCAGGGGGCTGATTTTGTCGGCGCAGTTGGCGCTGTTGATGAAGAGCAGGGTACGATGGAATTTTATAATACAACATTCCAGACGATGGAGACGTATCCTTATACCGGTGGTACACAGATTTTGACAAAGAACAACAAACAAATGACGGCATCTGAAATTGAGCCGGGTGAAGTTTATGATGTGTATACAAGTGAAGATGGAAAAAAGGTTGAGAAGATGATACAGAACGCATCGGTTACCGAGCACGAGGGAGCTTCGCTCGAAATCAACCAGGACGAAAAACGGCTTACGGTGCGTGGTGTGAATTATGCCTATAACGATGACCTGCTTGTATTTTCAGATGGCAGACAGATTGACCCATTGGAGATTACGCCGGAGGATGAAGTGACTCTCCGCGGGATGAATGGACAAGCATTTTCTGTTGTTGTCACAAGGGGACATGGATATATCAAGCCGAATAATTTTAAGGATTTTACCGGCGGTACGGTTACGGTGCAGGGCGAGGCAATTCTCCCGGTCGCAAAGGATATGCTTTTGGTTGTGCCGGAGGGGCAGCAGCTTGTTACAATGAAAAATGGTGATTTGATGGCTGAAGTCACGGTAGAAGTAAAACGCGGACAGGTTACGAAAGTCGATATGGCGAAGTACCAGAATCAAGTGCCGGATACGGCGCGGGTTACATTTGATGTGAATCCACAGGGTGCAGAACTTTATGTAAACGGATCGCTCACCGACCCGTCAAAACCTGTTTCTTTAAAATATGGTAATCATTCCGTGAAAGTTTCACTCGAGGGCTACGAAGATTACAGCGGTATTATTACCGTGAAGGATGCGAGTCTGACCGTTCATATTAATTTGGCAGAAGAAAGTGCGGATGTCGAGACCGACAGTTCCGATTCTTCCAGCTCGGTTTCCGATGATTCGTCCTCCTCTTCGAGTGAGAGCAATGTCACTTATGATAACGACCATAAGGTTACGGTAAGTGCGCCGGTTGGTGCCGCCGTTTATGTCAACGGAACTTATAAGGGAGAGGTACCCTGCAGCTTTACGAAAGTGATTGGAAATGTAACACTTTCTCTTACAAAAGATGGTTATGAGACAAAAACCTATGCCGTTGAAATATCGGATGACAGCAAGGATATTTCCTGGAGTTTTCCGGATTTGACAAAAAATAGTTAAGTAAATTTCCCGAAAGGGTGAATATCACTTTTTAGAAAGTGAAATAAATTAAAAAAGCAGGCCACACATGGATGTGGCAGCAAGGAGGAAATTATGGACTACAAGAAAACATACGAAGCTTGGTTATCAAATCCATATTTTGATGCCGACACAAAGAAAGAGCTTGAGAGTATTGCCGGGGATGAAAATGAAATCAAAGAGCGTTTTTATGCGGACCTTGAGTTTGGTACAGCCGGTCTCCGTGGTATTATCGGGGCAGGAACAAACCGTATGAATGTTTATACGGTACGCAAAGCGACACAGGGACTTGCCAACTACATCATCAAACAGAACGGACAGAAAAAGGGCGTGGCAATTGCTTTTGATTCCCGCCGGATGTCACCGGAATTTGCAGATGAAGCGGCTTGTTGTTTGGCAGCAAATGGAATTAAAGCTTATGTTTTTGAATCACTTCGACCGACACCGGAATTGTCCTTTGCCGTTCGTGAGTTAGGATGTATTTCCGGTATTAACATTACTGCCAGCCATAACCCGCCGGAATACAACGGCTACAAAGTATACTGGGAAGACGGTGCACAGATTACACCGCCTCATGATACCGGAATTATGGATGAGGTGAAAGCGGTAACCGATTATGCGGCCGTTAAGACAATGGACAAAGAAGAGGCAAAGAAAGCCGGTTTGTATGAGAATATCGGAAAAGCTGTTGATGACCGCTATATGGAGGAACTTAAGAAAAATGTTCTTCATCCGGATTGCATTAAGAAAGCGTCAGCAGATTTGAAAATTGTTTATACACCACTTCACGGAACCGGAAATCTGCCGGTACGCCGTATTTTGAAAGAACTTGGTTTTAAAAATGTATTTGTTGTACCGGAGCAGGAACTGCCGGATGGTGAATTCCCTACCGTCAGCTATCCGAATCCGGAAGCACCGGAAGCATTCGAGCTTGCTCTTAAACTGGCAAAAGAAAAGGATGCCGATTTAGTTTTGGCAACGGATCCGGATGCAGACCGCCTTGGTGTTTATGTTAAAGATACCAAATCCGGTGAGTATATCTGCTTAACCGGAAATATGTCGGGAAGTTTTCTTGCCGATTATGAAATCGGACAGAAACTTGCACTCGAAGGAAAACTTCCGGAAGATGGCGAGTTGATTAAGACGGTTGTTACTTCAAACCTCGTAGATGCGATGGCAAAATATTATGGTATCAAAGTGACCGAGTGCCTGACCGGATTTAAGTGGATTGGAAGAGAGATTCTCCGCATGGAGACAACAGGAAAAGGCCACTATCTGTTCGGCTTTGAGGAAAGTTATGGCTGCTTGATTGGAACGCATGCAAGAGATAAGGATGCGATTGTGGCATCGATGGCGCTTTGCGAGGCGGCTGCTTATTATAAACTGCGTGGTAAAACAATTTGGGATGCTATGTTAGATATGTATGAGAAATACGGCTACTATAAAGATAATGTAATTGCCATTACTCATAAAGGTATTGAGGGACTGCAGAAGATTCAGTCGATTATGGATAATCTCCGTAAAAATCCGCCGATGAAATTTGGTAATTACGATGTGACGGCAGTAAGAGATTATTTGAAAGATGAAATCGTAGATGTTAAGACCGGCGAGAAGAAACCAACCGGTATTCCAAAGTCCAACGTACTCTATTTTGAATTGACCGAGGATGCATGGCTTTGTGTTCGTCCATCCGGTACGGAGCCAAAGATTAAACTTTACTTTGGTGTTGTTGGTAAAGATTTGGCAGATGCCGATGAAAAATCAGAAAAACTGGCTGTAATTGTAAAGGACTTGCTGAATCAGTTAGGATAAAATAAATGCAGGGGGTGAACATGTGAGCAATCCATATTTGGAACAGTGGACGAGCAAAGAGATGCTGAAGGAATTGGAAGAGGGAATTTTGAATGCACCTCAGGATTTGCTTGGCTGCCACATTTTCAAAGAGGAGGATGTGCAGATTTTTACTGCATATCGTCCGTGTGCAAAACGTATGTGGGTGCTGGATTCAAAAGGGGAGACCACTTACGAGATGGAACCAATGGAGCCGGAAGGATTTTTTGGCTATGTCATTGAGAAGAAATCGGAGCGACTGAAAAAATATCGATTCCGGGTGGAATATGGACCGGACGATGTGATTGAAATTGACGACCCTTATGCATTTCCGGGGATGTTTGGTGAACTTGACCGGTATTTATTCTCGGAGGGAAACCATTATAAAATTTATGAAAAATTAGGAGCACATCCGATGAAGCGCGATGGCGTGGAGGGCGTTCAGTTTGCTGTCTGGGCGCCACACGCCTGTAGCGTGAGTGTAATCGGCGAGTTTAATATGTGGGATGCAAGACTTCATAAGATGATTATGAGGGGGAGCAGCGGTATTTTTGAACTGTTCGTGCCGGGCGCGTGGGAAGGCGCTGCCTATAAGTATGAGATTACGGCAAGGAGCGGGGATAAGCTGTATAAGACAGACCCTTATGGAAATTATGCGGAACTGCGTCCGGGAAATGCTTCCCGAATTACGTCGCTTGATGGCTACAAATGGCAGGATGGTTCTTATCAGAAGAAGGATCAGAAAAAGTCAAGAGATGTAAGAGACAAAGAGCCGATGAGTATTTATGAGGTTCATCTTGCTTCCTGGAAAAAACGGATTGAAGACGATGACAATGGCAATTTTTCATATCGTGAGTTAGCATCTATGCTTGGCGACTATGTGGTTGATATGGGTTATACTCATATTGAATTGATGGGAATTGCAGAGTATCCGTTTGATGGCTCATGGGGCTATCAGGTTGGCTGTTATTATGCGCCGACGAGCCGTTATGGTGAGCCAAAAGATTTTATGTATTTTGTGGATGAAATGCACAAGCGGGGGATTCAGGTAATTTTAGACTGGGTACCGGCGCATTTTCCAAAAGATGCTCACTGCCTTGGTCGTTTTGACGGACAGCCGTTGTATGAACATCCGGACAGCAGACGTGGCGAGCACCCGGACTGGGGAACATATATTTTTGATTACGGAAGAATGGAAGTGAAAAACTTCCTCGTTGCCAATGCACTGTTCTGGATAGAAAAGTTCCATATTGACGGACTTCGTGTGGATGCCGTTGCATCTATGCTGTATTTGGATTATGGAAAAAGCGATGGCGAGTGGCTTCCGAACAAAGATGGCGGAAATGAGCATTACGAGGCAATTCATTTCCTGCAGCATTTAAATTCCGAGGTGGAAAAGGAGCATCCGGGAGCTTATATCATTGCGGAAGAGTCGACGGCATGGCCGGGCGTTACGGCGCCGGTAGCAGATGGCGGACTTGGCTTTTCTTACAAATGGAATATGGGTTGGATGAATGACTTTTTGGAGTACATGAAATTAGACCCATATTTCAGAAAAGACCATCAGAGGCAGTTGTGTTTTAGTATTGATTATTACACCAGTGAGAAATACATTTTGGTTTTATCGCATGATGAGGTGGTTCATGGAAAATGTTCTCTGTTAAACAAGATGTCCGGTTTGGAAGGAGATAAGTTTGCTTCCCTTCGTGCCGCATTTGGATTTATGTATGGTCATCCGGGCAAAAAGCTTTTGTTTATGGGGCAGGAATTTGCTCAGAAACGAGAATGGGCAGAGTTTCGAAGTCTGGACTGGTTTTTATTGGAAGAAGATGACAGACATAAGAAAATGCAGGATTACGTACGTGAATTAAATCACTTGTACCAAAAGTACGATGCCTTGTATTATCACGATTTTAATATTATGGGCTTTGAGTGGATGGACTGCTGGCGTCCGGAATTAAGTACAGTAGCGTTCGTGCGCCGTGGCAGCTCAGTAAAAGACCAGTTGATGTTTATTGCAAACTTCACACCGATGGCATTGGAAGATTATCAGGTCAATGCACCTTGTGCCGGAACCTTTACGGAGATACTAAATTCCGACGAAGAGCGATTTGGCGGTGAAGGCCGTGTGAATAAAAAGCCGATTCAGGCAAAACCATGTAAGGCACCGGTAGTACCAAGACCGGGCGAAAAAATCAAGCCGGGAAAGAAATATTACGAACTGGAACTGTATGTTCCACCGTTGTCGGTCGTAGTATTGCGGTATGATTATAAAGCGGAGTAAGTTTTCTAATTTCATATATGACTAAAAAAGTTTGTGTTTCATGGGCGCTGTCGCTTAGACAAACACGCGGAGATATGTCATGTGCTGAAAATGTGCATATTGAATCCGCGCGTTTGTACCCATGAAACACAAATCTTTTTTAGTAATATATAAAGTTAGAAAGCCACTTCGGCTTAAGTCGAAACACAGCAGCCAGCATTTTGGCGAGAGTTAGTATAACTTGCAGCCCTATCGCCGGTTGTTAAAATAAAAAAGGAAAGCTATATTTGCGAAGCAAATATCCTGCTTTCCCTTTTTTATTTCTAACAACCTACATTAATAATGTATAAACACCATCTCACGGTATTTTGTCAAGTCATAAATCTTTTTCGAATCCGATGGAGATAAGTTTAAGCATCCGTGTGAACCACGGCTTCTATAAAGTGTTTTACTCCAGCGGCTCCATGGCTGCCAAGGGGCACCGTGGAATCCGGTTCCGGTCCACATGATACGAACCCAGTTATTTACCGGTGTTGCATAGTTTTCACCGCGGAGAATACGATGTGTCTGGTGTTCTTTGATGAAATAAGCACCGGTTCTTGTTTGACGGTCTTTCACTGGTTTTCCGCTGATTGTTCGACACTTAAAAGCAACTTTTCCGTTGCGCCATACATAAATCTTTTGAGCAGTAAGATCAATTTCAGTAAAGTTTTCTGTGTCCCAATCCTTTGCTTTGTCATCTATGTTCATTGCAAATGCTGTGTTGGCAAATTTTGTTTTCTTTTTGATCGTCAATGCTTTTTTCTGTGTGGCATCCGGATTTTCCATATAGGCTTTCTGCTTATTTGCATCCATTGTCTTTTTCAGAGCACTTGTCAATTGCTTCAGCATTGTATCGTAAACAAGCTGCCAACCGTAGTCCCCACCGGTTACGGAAACAGTTTTGCCGTTGTGGCTTTTAAATGAGCGTGTCACGCCAATAGTTTTGTACTTAAAGCAGGTTTTTTCAACCCATTTTTCAATTGCCTGATTATCAAAAGTAACTTTTCCGTTTTTATATTTGCACCATTTATAAATCTGTTTTGGACTGATGGTTTCTTTAATGTCCTTTTGAATTGTCCATGTTATCCAGCGCAGAATTACCGGATTGCAGGCATCTACTTTTTGCTGGAGCGAAGGGTCTGTGGAAAAAATACTTGGCTTTTCGTATACATCCGGGTATTTTTTTTCATCCGTTAAGTTTAACTTTTCATGTCCGGATTTCAGAGCTTTTCCAATCGCTTTTACGAATTCATCATGGTTTAATGTATTTCCTAAATATTCTTTTTCAATAACCAAATATTTTTTCGCAGATGAAAAAGCGACCTTTGCGTTTTGCGGCTGTGTAACCGGATATGACTCACTACCGGTTGAGAGATCGGACTGTCCCACGAGGGCATCCAGTTTTTTCTCATCATAAGAAGCCCCTAAGTTAATATCCACCTGATTTCTTTTCCCCAGGGAAAAGAAAGGAAGAGAATCATGCTGCTCATCATATTTTTTCTGAAGAGAATCTTTGATGTCGACTTGATAATCAATGTCATCTTTTCCGATTGTCAAAGTTCCATTATTTCTTCCTGTTATTTTCAGTTGATACGTGGAAAATACCCGATTAATCAATTCCGCAGATTCCTCATAGGTCATACCCGAAACTTCTCGGTCTCCAATCCATGTATTTGAGTACCAGCGGTTCATATAATAAATATGTATACCCAAAACAATGCCTATCACTACAACAAGTGTTGCAATTGTAGCAATAAGCATTGCCTTTCCCTTTTTTGTACGAATCCAAGATGGTTTTTGTGTTTCTCGATTATCCACCCTTACATCCCTCTTTCCTAAATAATATTGTCTCACAATGGGATTATAAAATTTTGCGGTGAAGTTGTCAACACAAACACACACTTTTTTTACAATTACCGCAACTTACCAAATTTTTGCCGCCTCTAAAAAGGCTGTGTATGACAATTTTGGATCATAAATACTGGTATCAAACAAAAGAGGAGCACACTGGGAACGCCAGGATGTCGCATCACATAGGCCCCAGAGAGTGATACCGGTAATTCCTTTTGGATTTACACTCTGATTACGATTTTTTTGCTTGGTAATGATGGTCTGCATCAGTTTTTTTACGAATTTTGCCTGATCCGCATCGGTTTCATGCTCCGGTGTGTAAGCGTAGGAAGCATTAGTTCCTTCCGTGTCAAAGTTTATAGTAAAGTCAAGTTCGGTTATCTGAATTTCGTAACCTGCTGCTAAAAACTGCTCTAATGCACTGCCGTATTCGGCAACCGTAGGAACTTTTACATCTACGTGGCTCTGCATGCCGATACCTCCGCAAATTTTAGCAGTTTCGCCTTTGTTGATAAATTCTACCAGATTTAATGTGTCTTTTACACCGAAATAGGTGTTGTAATCATTATAAAATAACGTGACTTTATCCGTTGCCTGATAACTCTTTAACATATCGTAGGCAATTTCAAATGCTTTCTTAACATAAGAAGGAGAATTTCCCATATCGCCATATACACTCGTCCATGTTTTGAAAAATGCAAAAGACGGACGGTGGAGATATTCGTTTACAACATCCCATGCGTAAACAATGCTTCCGGCAGAACCGGTTAAAGCTTTTTCTTTATCCATTACATGCCCCATTACATTGTGAATGTAAAAATCAAGACGGGCATCCATAACAGCAGGAGTAACAACTTTTGAGCCATCGTAATTTTTTGTAAAGAACCAGGACGGTGTCTGGCTGTGCCATACCAAAGTATGGGCACGCATTTTCAAACCGTTGTTTTTTGCGGCCTCTAAAGATTTGTCAACGGTTGTAAATGCTAATTCCGGAACGGTTGATTCGGCATATCCTGCAGGAATGTAATATCCCTTTTTCTTTGCGTCAGCAACGGAAATGAGCTTGGCGGATGAGCCGAGAATAGCATCTGGTTTCATTTCATTTTCCAAAGTAAAGCTGTTGTACTGTTTTTTTACAAATTTCATTGTGGACGCGTTTTGCAGTTCTCGTGGATTAGAAGCACTTCCGTAGTTTAGGCAGGTACCCATGTACGGTACAATTTTTGTATAGGTATCCTTTAAGCTGGAAGCAACGACGGTTTTTTTCGCTTTCACCTTTACTTTGCAGGTAAGTTTATATGTTTTTTTCTTTCTTTTTACCGTGCAGGTGATTTTTGCGGTTCCTTTCGCTTTTGCCTTTAATTTGCAGGAGGTACGTTTCTTTTTTGAAATTGAAACGACCTTTTTCTTGCTTGTTTTCCAGGTGACCTTGCATTTTTTTGTGTTTTTTACCTTAAGAGTTTTTGATTTTCCCTTTGTCAGAGTTATTGATTTTTGGGAAAGTTTTGGCTTTTTTGCCTTTGCTTCAGTGGACGTTGTGTTTGTCAGAAATGAAGACAGACAAAGAACGGCAACCAGGCTGTGGGCAATTACCTTTTTGATTTGTTTCATATAGCTACACTCCTTTCATTGTAACTGTATTTTAACAAAAGAAAAGGAATGCCACAATAAACTATTGTGACATTCCACTGTGTTATTCTCAAAGATAATTGTTTATAAATGTTGATAAAGTTCCTTAAGCAGAGAAACGGTGTGGATAATTGCCTGTTTTGCAAAAACCGGATAATCCATATGACCGGAATTATCTGCCTTATCAGAAATGGCGCGGATAATTAAAAATGGGACGTTGTTTAAGTAAGCGGTGTGCGCCATGGCAGCACCTTCCATTTCGGCACAGTCACCATGGAATGTTTCAATTAAATAATTCTTTTTCTCCGCACTGGCGATAAACTGGTCGCCGCTCACCACTTTTCCAATGTGGCAGTGAATGTCCGGATTCGCTTTTTCACAGGCGGATTTTGCCAAAGAAACCAGTGTCTCATCTGCTGTAAAAATTGACTGTTCCATGCGTGGAATGATGCCGACCGGGTCTCCGAGTGGTGAGACATCCATATCGTGTTCCTGCGCACAGCTCGATAAAACAATGTCGCCGATATCAAGGGTGTTGTTCAAGGAGCCGGCAACGCCGGTGTTGATAACCATGGTTACATGAAAGTCATCACAGAGAATCTGGGTGCAGACTGCCATATTAACCTTGCCAATGCCACTTACAACGGCAACGGTTTTGATTCCGTAAAAATCTCCTTCCACAAAAGTCATGCCTGCTTTTGTCACTTCGTTTGTATTTGTCATTTCTTCTTTTATGATAGCCACTTCTTCATCCATGGCTCCGATTAATCCAATTTTTTTCATAATGCCTCCTCATAGTAAAACAATCCGTTTCGTCCTTAAGTGTAGTTGATTTGTGTAGAAAAAGTCAAGGGTATCTTTATTTATAAATACGCACTTTGCAATAAGCCTTCTTTTTGGATTTATCTTTTGCCTTTGCATAAACCTTAACGGTATGGCCGATTCCCTTTTTCTTTGCACGGACAACACCTTTTTGCGTTACTTTGGCATATTTTTTATTGGAGACATACCATTTGACTTTTTTGTTTGTTGCATTTTTTGGTTTTACGGTGGCCTTTAATTTAAGTTTCTTTTTATAACGGAGTTTTGCTTTCTTTTTATTTAATGTTATTTTCGTCACCAGTTTGGTTGTTTTCTTTGTACTGCTTGTACCTTGTGCCGCAGTGGCAGTGGTGTTTGTTTGTGTTGTGGTCTGTAGACAGGCAGGGAGACTGGATGAGGCGGAACTGATTTTACTTAAATCCAAAATGCCGCCGGTCATGCAGTAGGAAGAAAGCCCTGAAACCTCACGCACACAGTTCAGCAGACGGTTGCGTCTTTGCACTGCGGAATCGTTTGGATATGCGGCGGCAAGAAGTGCTGTGGCAGCTGATACCTGAGGGGCAGCCATAGAAGTGCCGCTCATCGAATTGTACTTAATATAAAGAGCATTTGTCGGATTTGCTTTTGAAATGCCGATGTTATCAAAGTAAATTTTATGTACGGAAGTAAAGTTGCCTGTTAAGGAAACAATTTCTGCGTAGATGGTGTTGTTTCCCTTTATAAAATATAATTTACTGCTGTAGTGGGACCATGAAATTTCACCATTTCCTTCGATGCCCATATCATAAGATACCTGATATGTGCCATCGGCTAAGTTCATGCCGTCTATATCCATGTAAAGTGCCAAAGTTGCAGAACTTCGCGCAGCATCAATGGATATGCAGTAAGAGGCGCTGCCTGCCTGATTGTGCGAATCTTCTGCTGAGTAAGACTTTTCATTGTATAAAATGCTGCCATCTAATTTGCCGATTTCCGATGGGTGGTATAAAACGGCATCGTTTGAGTCAAAAGAGGTGAAATACGAACACCGTGAACTTCGCATACTGTCTGTGTAAACGGAAGGGTAAAAAACACCGGAATTTATTGTGGAAAAAATATTCCGGCCCGGTGCAAAAAGGTGGACCGTTTTATTTCCGTAATCGGAAAAAGATGCTTTTTTGTCTGATTGAGTGGTAGCACCTACGGTAATTACATAAGGGCTGTTAAGATCGTAGGGACAATCATTTTGCAATGTACCGGAATCGTGGTCTTCGCCATCGTTTCCGGCAGCAAAAAGAAACAGACTGCCATTTTGCCCAATCTGGTTAATCAGCGTTTTCATAGAGGTTGAACTACTTCCACCGCCACCCCAGGAACAGTTGATGGCAGCAATATTTGCGCCGAGAGTCTGCGCTTTATAGATGTAATTAAAAGCCGCGATGATAGCGGAATCGTATGATGTGCCGGCAGAATTAAAAACTTTCAACGCCATTAGTTTTGCATTGCTGATGCCGCAGATTCCTTTATTATTGTCCGATACGGCACTGATGACACCGGCGCAGTGAGTACCGTGTCCGTCCTCATCTTCGTCCATAGGATCACTGTCGTAATCTCCGAAATCATAGCCATATGTACCCGGAAGCTCTAACTGGTCGTAAGGATTTTTCCACATGTGAGCGGTTAAATCTTCGTGGGTGTAGTCAATACCGGTATCAACGACGGCAACAATGGTATCGCTGTCGTTACTTGTTTGAATCCGGTTTTTGTACTGAATACCGGAGGAAGTAGTCTGATAGGCTCCGGTGCCGTCTAAATACCACTGTTCATCGGCATAAGTATCGTTTGTCGTGGCTAATTTATAGCGGTAGTAATTTGGCTCGGCGGCAACTACATTATCCTGTCTTTTCAGTTTTTCAATAAGTTCTTTCGTTGAATAGGTATCGGAGCGAACCTCTGAAAGATAGAGATTTTTTCCCTTTTTCTTTTTGGCAGGACCAAAATCCCAGCTGTTTTTCACTTCAATATCGGAATCAAATGATGCGGTTCCCTCTTTGGCAAGTCCGGTTTTGGAAGAAGCGTTAAGTGTTACAATGGCTTCGCCCTCCACATAGTTATCAGAGATTTTAGCGGTCTTAGCCTGTTCAGTTACAGCCTGAATTTTATGCGGTATGATGCTGCTAAGCAAAAGAGATAAAATCAAAATCGAAATCAGTCCTCTTTTTCGCATAATTTCACGCTCCTTTCTCAAATAATCATTGCGTCAAATGGCAATAACTGCTATGATAGAAATAACGATTTATGATGATAAGTATACGAAAAAAATGTGAAAAAATTAAGTCGAGGAGGTAGCAGCATGTTATTTGTGAAAGTAGATGAACTCAAGCCCGGAATGCGCTTAGGAAAACCAATCTACAATAAAAATGGAGTTTTGTTGTATGACCGTGATACAAAACTTACGATGCAGGCGATTTACGGAATTAAAAATTTTAGGCTTTTAGGTCTGTACATACTTGAACCAGCAGAACCGGTTCCGCCGATGTCGGAGGATGATATTAACTTTGAGCGTTTCCAGACGATGGCAGTTTTTAGTATCCGCGAAGATTTGGATTTGATTGATTCCGGGAAAAAAGACAAAGGGCTTGACTGGCTGTGCAGTCTTATCATAAAGAATTATGGAGACTTAAACCATAAGATTAATTTTGTGCAGAATCTGCGAAGCAGTGAAGATTATATTTATAAACATGTTTTGAATGTTGCTATTTTGTCCGCCATTATTGCCGGTCAGATGGGCTTTTCGGTTGGACGGATTAATCTTCTTGTGAAGTCTGCTATTCTGCATGATATCGGTGCACTGAAATTACAGCAGTTACTGGATGCGGAAGATTTAGATGATGGCACGAAAGAAGTCGTTAAGAAAAACACACAGGAGACATTAGCCCGATATGGTGATTTGGATGAGGAAGTTCCGCGCCTCATTACCCAGATGCAGGAGCTTTATACAAGCGAGAGCGATGCAGAGATTCCGGCAGCGTTAAAAGAGAGCGTGAATGCAAATATCCTCTATGTGGCAGATGCGTATGACCGTATGACAGCAATGAAGTCTTTTGAGGAGCCGACTTCGGAAGTGAAAGCGGTGCGTGAACTTCTTGCGGATGAGGAGCGTTATAATAAGAAAATAGTAAATGCTTTGATTCATGGTATTTCTATTTTGTATCCGGGTGTATGTGTTGAATTGACAAATGGAGAAAAGGGATTGGTTGTCACTGAAAATGAAGATAATATTTTCGAGCCGATTGTCCTTGATTTCCGCAATAATAATTTGTATGATTTGTCGGATCCATCCGTGAAACAGACGGTTGAAATTGCCGATGTCATGAAAACGATGGATAACCGAATTAAACTTGATAAAAATCTGTTAGAAGAGTATCAGGCAAATTAGGAAGAGATACTAAAGATTTCCGCCGGATTGTCCGAGATATAAGTATAAGGATTTAGAAAGTGAGCGTGAAATCTATGGATATTTCGACCAATCGGATTTCCCTTACCTTTGATGACACGGAAAGAATGGAGAAAAAAAACGTGTCTGTACAAGACGCCAAGGATGGCGGCATCTCCCAGATTCAGGTGGGAGCGACAATGGATTGTTCCGTACAAGAGGCGGGGAAACACCACATTGTGTATACGGAAGCAGAAGCAAAACAATTACAGAAACAAAATATGGTGCCTTTAGACGATGCGCAGATGTCACCGGCGGATTTTATCAGCCGCTGTATGACCGGGAAAGATGCAAAAGCGGTTTCGGAAGATGGGACACCGTTAGAAGAATATACTTCATCTCAGCTTGAGCGGGCGGTCACAAGAATTAAGAAAGAACGTCATGAGAAGCAGGAGGCTGTCGAGCGTGAAGTGTCAAAACAGCGGGAAAAAGATGAGGCGGTAAGTAAAAATGCCGCTCAGTTAGCCGTGGACGGTAACGTCCCGGACGCTGTGATTGACCGGTTATTGGACAGTGACCTGCCGGTGACGGAAGAAAATGTGGCGAAGCTTTCGCATGCCGTAGATATGGCATCGGAAATCCGCTCTTTTTCGGACGCTGCGATGAAGTTTTTTATTGACAATGAAAATACAATTCTTACACCGGAAAGTGTTAATGCCGGTGTTCATGGGGCCGTGGAAGGTGAAGAGAATCCATCGTCCGAGGAAAATGATTTTTCACTTGTGGAGAATCAGGTTCGCAGCCGCTTAGAAGAGAGCGGGATGGAAGCAGATGACGAAAACATGGCAGCAGCGAAGTGGCTGTATGAAGAAGATTTACCGGTAACGGCAGAAAATGTGGCACTTTCTTCGCAGGTAAAAGAATTAAAAGAAACTAAAGATTCGGTTTTGGCGGCACGAATTGCTGACCAGATGGCGGAAGGTGTGCAGCCGGAAAAAGCGAATTTAGTGAAATTATCGGTGGCAGAGGCTGTTCGTTTTAAGAGAAGACTGGCGGAAACCCAGCTTACGATGACGGCGGATGCCATCCGCACGATGTCAGAAAAAGGAATTTCAATTGATGTCACGAAATTGGAAGATGTGGTTGAGAAACTTAGAGCAGCGGAAAAAGAGGCTTATCAGTCGGAACTTTTCAATGCGGATTTGCCGGTGACAGAAGAAAATATCAATACGCTGAAAGAAACTTCTCAGGCGGTAAAACAAGTGTTGTCTGCACCGGTTGAGTTTATGGGATATGCATTTACTCAGGGAGTAGAGGATACACTTTCTTCCCTGTCTTCTAAGGCAGAGGCGTTCACCGCTTCGTTTGATATGGTAGAAAATCGTTATGAGTCGGTGGGAACAGAAGTCCGCAGAGATTTAGGGGATTCGCTCACAAAAGCATTTTCCAATATCGATACGCTGCTTGAGGAAGCAGGTTTTGAGACAACAGCGAGAAATGAGCGGGCGGTTCGCGCTCTTGCTTATAATCAGATGCCTCTGACCGAGGAAAATCTGGTTTCTGTTAAAGAGTATGACGAGCGTGTTACGACGCTGATGAAAAGTATGAAACCGGAAGTTGTCTGTGAGCTCATACGCAAGGGCGAGAATCCGTTAGAAAAGACATTAGACGAATTGCAGAATGATGTGAATGAGATTTTAGCCCAAAATGATATAGAAGATATTTCTTTCCGGAAGTATTTGTGGAAGATGGACCACACGGATGGTCTTACGGAAGATGAGCGTGAAACGATGATTGGCGTTTACCGCCTTCTTCACCAGATTGAAAAAAGTGACGGAGCGGCAGCCGCTCAGGTATTAAATGAGGGAAAAGAATTATCGCTTTCTTCCCTTCTGTCGGCAGTCCGCACACGAAAAAAAGCCGGAATGGATGTCTCGGTGGATGATTCGTTTGGCATGGAAAAAGAAGTAATTGCTTCGAAAAATTCCATTTCCGAGCAGATTTATGCGGCATATGGACAAAATATTGCGGCAGATTTAACGGAAAAATTGTCACCACAGGTATTAAAAGAGGCAATGGGCGGAAATGAGGAAATTTCAGCAGAGGCATTATTGGAGCGGTGTGAAGAGGCAGCAATTGCAGAGGAAAATACCTTTTATGAGAATGAAGTGCGCTCTGTGCGTGAGGCGGCTGCAAAGAGTGAGTCAGAGGTGATAAATTTCTTAGAGGCGCTGGATTTACCGGCGACACTTTCCAATCTTTCACTGGTGCAGGAGTTTCGGCAGATGGGTGCCGGTAAATGGCGTGATTTGTGGAAAGAAGAGGATACCGATGCGGTTCTTGATGCGATGGAAGAGCCGGACTCTTTGGATGATGTATTTGCAGAAATTGAAGAAAACATGCAAAAAGAACTAGTGGAAAGACGGGAATCAGACGATATAACATATGATGAAATTACATGGCAGAATCAGATGTCCCGCTTGTTTACATTCCATGGCGCAATGCGCCGCTGTCAGGTTTATGAAGTGCCGATATTGACGGAATTTGGAATTACGACTTGTAATATTACAATTAGGGAAGGCGTGGAAAAAGAAAAGGGCAGTATTGAGATTGCTATGAATTCTAAGGAATTTGGCAGGTTGCAGGCTAGTTTTAAGGTAAAAGAGAAAAAGGTAAACGGCTTTGTTACCGTAGAGGATGAAACGAGTGTTTCCTCCTGCCAAGAGCGCATGGATGCATTTGAAAAGGAATTGGAAGAGATTGGTTTTACAATGGATGGTAATACCCTGATTACGGGGCAAAGGACGTCTCTTTCCGTAGGAAATAAAAAAGAAGGTGCAAAAAATCAGGATTTGTACCGGATTGCCAGATTATTTGTGGTAACCATGAACAGAAAGGACGATGACAATGAAAATTAATACAAATATTTCAGCGCTTCGCGCAAATTTTAACTTGAACAGTGTACAGTCACAGTTGACAGCAAGTACAAACAAATTATCTTCCGGCTACCGGATTACAAAAGCGGCAGATGATGCGGCAGGAATGGCAATTTCCCAGAAAATGCACGCACAGATTCGAGGACTTCAGAGAGCGTCCAAAAACGGTTCAGATGGTGTTTCTTTTATTCAGACGACAGAAGGTGTTCTCTCTGAGATTGAAAATATGTTACAGCGCTGCCGTGAACTTTCGGTACAGGCGGCAAACGGCAGTGTGACAACGATTGAAGATAAACAGGCACTGCAAAATGAGATTGATTCTTTGATGGCGGAAATCGACCGTTTGTCAAAAGATACTGAGTATAATACGATGAGTGTGTTAGATGGTTCCTGCTGCCGTCAGTCCTCATCCAACAATGTTGGTGTGAAATTGATTGATGCCAGTGATGATGTGGCATTAACCGGTTATAAATTTAAGATTGTATCAGAGGCAACACAGGCAACTGCAAAAACAGGTGCACTTGGATTTGCACCAACAGATGTAGTTGATAAGGCAACTGCAGGACAGATTCAGATTAATGGTGAAGTGATTGATATTAAGGAAGGTCAGACTTTTGAAGATGTTTATGCAAACATTCGTGATTACTGTGAAATGATGAATGTCGATGTGGTTCCGGTAAATGCCGCCGGTGTGGAGTGTGAACTGGCTGCGGCGACAAATCTTTCCTTTACTTCGGTTATTTACGGTGCATCCCAGAAGTTAAATATCACAACGGATAATGCAAATCTGGCGCAGAAACTTGGTATTAACGGTGTGCAGACTACAGAGGGTACCGATGCAAAAGTAACACTTGATACTACTTCCGGATTTTCAAATACGGCAACAGTATTTATCAATGGCGGACAGATGGAAGTGTCGGACCGCGACGGATTCCGCATGTTATTTGATATTTCAAATGCGAAAGCAGGTTCAGACGCTACCGTTACCATGTTGGATGCCGGTTATGTTGCAATCCAAATTGGAGCCAATGAGGGACAGAGCATTAACATTTCGATTCCTTGTGTGAATACAAAAACGCTGGATATTGAAAACTGTAACGTATGTACCGTGGCAGGAGCTTCTTCCTCAATTTCAGCTTTTGATGATGCGATTCAGCAGGTTTCTTCCATTCGTGCTAAACTTGGTGCCTACCAGAATCGCTTGGATTCTGCAATATCAAGTCTTGATGAGACTTCACAGAACTTGACGGAGGCATGCTCTCGTATTGAAGATGTGGATATGTCGGAAGAAATGACAAAATATACACAGTACAGCGTGTTGGTACAGGCAGGTACTTCGATGTTAGCACAGGCGAACAACCAGCCACAGACGATTTTACAGATTCTTCAGGGATAAAAAAATCCCGCGAATAGGAGGAAGATGGCATGGAAAAAGAACGGTTACAGGAATATGCAGCGCGTGTGACACAGGCAAACCGAAGTGAACTTGTTGTGATTATTTATGAGGCAACACTTGCCAGTATAGAAGAGGGAAAAAAATATTTAAAACAGGGAGAAATTGAAGCGGCGCGCCATGAAATTGAACGTGCGCGCAGTATGATTACGGAGTTGATGGCAAGTTTAGATTTGCATTATGAGATTTCCCATTATCTTCGCCAGTTATATGTGTTTGCGTACCGGGAACTTTGTCAGGGAATCGCAAACAGAGACCCGGAGCAGTTAAATCATGCAACGGATATTTTTGAAGCACTTCTTCCTTCTTTTAAAGAAGTTGCAAAACAGGATGACTCCGAAGCCGTTATGAAAAACGTGCAGACAATTTATGCCGGCCTCACATATGGGCGTGGAACGCTCAATGAGACGATTGATAGCGGGGCTGATGCAAATCGCGGATTTGAGGCGTAAATTCGGCGTTTGTCTGAATGCTCTGCACTTGGCGCAGTAAATATTTATAACGGAAGGACAGCGCATTGATTTCATAGATATAGCTGTCAATTAAATCCGGGTCACATACATTTTCAAAATTGGAATGGGCGGTTTCAAGCGCCTGTTGTAAGGACTCAATTTCCTGCATAAGCTCGGCTTTTGCCTGGCATGCAGGATTTTTTTTATTCTTCATTTCACACTCTCCTTTACGATGAAAAATCACAAATACTTAGTAACAGTATAGTCAAAAAATGGAAAGGTTATGCACATTATCTTGTGTCGTAAAACGCTTTCGAAAGTTGTTGACAAGGAGGTATGCGGCGTGTTAAATTTGTAGCACATCACAGATAGGAGGTGAGTGATGACCTTAGTTTACGAGTTGATTTTTCTTGTTCTCGTACCGGCATCCCTCTTCGATTTATGGCAGTACCGTGTGCCGAATGCACTTTGTTTTGCCGCTCTTGTGATAAGCCTTATCGGCCATCTGGACAGGATATCGGCAGGCGGGATTTCTTTCTGGCTTGCAGGGATAATCATTCCGTTTTCTGTCAGTTTTATATTTTACGTTTGCCACGTATTCGGGGCATCCGATAGTAAATTAATTTCTGTTATAGGAGCATTCCTTGGTTTTAGGGCTGCACTCCGTATCCTTGTTTATTCTATTTTTGTTGGTGCCATTATGGCGCTGTTTAAGATGATTTGGCGGAAGAATATGTTTCGCCGGTTTCGCTATTTATTTCAATTTATAAAAAGTGATAAAAAAACACGAAATAAAAATCCCTATTATGACATGAGACGAGATGGTGAAGATGGTGTCATTCCTTTTTGTATTGCCATATCCATCGCTGCCTTATGGGAGATATTTTAGGGAAAGTGCCCTTTTATGCAAATGGAAGGCAACGGAAAAAGGAGGATTCGGATGAAAGAAACAATAATACTTTTGTATTTTTTGCAGGCAGATTATGGAAGGCGGCTGCTCCGCTTTTTGACAAGGAAAAAGAATAAACAGATACGATTGGAGTTAATGACAGAGAGAGAACGAGTGATGTGGCGGACGGAGACAGAGAACCAGCGGATTGTTGTTTTGACCGATGATGAGGGACTTTATGCAGAGGCAAAAAAAGAGGTGATTCTGTTAGGAAAGGCAGATGACAGGCAGCAGAAGAAGATTTTGCAGTATCAGCGTGCCGAGGGCATTTACGAGGATTTATTGAAAATTCTTGGTTATAAGCCTTTGGAAGAACAGAAAAAAATACAAAAAGGTGTGATTATGTTTTTTTCGCCGGAGGGAATGATTGTTACGGAGCCTGCGGTGATGACGGCACAGTATCTGGGGACAAAAGGGCGGTGTCTGTTTGTCAGCTTAAGCGGATTTCCGGTATATTTTGACGGTGAATTTTCGAAAGATCCGCATTGGCAAAAAAGAGATATTGGCGAGCTTCTTTTGTGTCCATCGGAGAAGTTGTTTTCAGCGCAGTTACCGCAGTATGTTTATCCGTTTGGCAGTGCTGACATGCTGACTCCGTTTGCCCATTATAAGGACTTGTTAGACTGTGGAATCGAAGACTTGAAAAAGTTATTTGAGAGGCTCTTGACAATAGGTGAATATGATTCGCTGGTTGTCGAGATGGGGGCTTTGTCGGAGTCTTTGATGGAGTTTATGGTGTGTGCCGACAGGCTGTTTGTTGTAGATAAAAGAGATGGTTTCGGTGATGTGCGTAAGAAGGTTTTTTTGCATTATTGTGAGATGGAGAAAAAGAATGATTTATTAGCACTTGCTGAGTTTATTCCGGAATGGGAAGAGATACAAAACTGGCGAGAAAATCTTTGCACTCTGCCACTTGTCGAGTGGTCACAAAATAATCAGTTGATGTCACGTATGGAGCACTTACTGGAAAAAGAAGGAGGCCCGGAGGATGGATGTGTATGGGAAGATATGGAATGAAAGACGGATGGTAATTCGGGAACGGGTACTGGAGGAGGTTCCACCCGGTGCAGAACTTGAGGATGAAACCCTGCAGGCGATGATTGACCGGACGATAACGGAGCTTTTTCCGGATGAGTATATCCGGCTAGAAGAAAAGCGAAAACTGCGCCACATGGTCTTTAATTCAATTCGCCGCATGGATGTTTTGCAGGATGTGTTAGAGGATGAGACGATTACGGAAATTATGGTAAACGGACCGCATCACATTTTTGTTGAGCAGGCGGGGCGCTTGTATGAGACGGGACTTTCGTTTGAGCATCAAACGAGGCTGGAAAACATTGTTCAGCAGATTGCTTCCCGGGGAAACCGCATTGTGAATGAGTCAAACCCGATTTTGGATGCCCGCTTGGAAGATGGTTCCCGCGTAAATATTGTTGTGCCGCCGATTGCACTGGAAGGACCGGTGATTACCATTCGTAAGTTTCCAAAAGAAGCAATGACGATGGAGAAACTTCTTTCCCTTGGTGCGTTGACAAAGGAGGCATGTGAGTTTTTACAGAAGCTTGTGATTGCCAAATACAATATTTTTATTTCCGGAGGAACCGGTGCCGGAAAAACCACATTTTTAAATGTGCTGTCTAATTTCATTCCGAAAGAAGAGCGTGTGATTACGATTGAGGATTCTGCGGAATTGCAGATTCAAAACATCGCAAATCTGGTTCGACTGGAAGCTAGAAACCGCAATGTGGAGGGAAAGAATGAAGTTACTATCCGCGATTTGGTTAAGAGTGCACTGCGTATGCGTCCCGACCGGATTATTGTTGGGGAGATTCGGGATTCTGCAGCGATTGATTTATTGACAGCGATGAATACCGGACATGACGGAAGCTTGTCTACCGGTCATGCAAACAGTCCGAAAGATATGCTGAATCGTTTGGAGACGCTCTTTCTGATGGGTTTAGAAATTCCATTGGCAGCGATTCGACAGCAGATTGCTTCCGGGATTGATATTATGATTCATCTTGGGAGACTTAGAGATAAGTCGCGGCGTGTGCTGGAAATTAGTGAGGTAGGAAGTGTGGTGGACGGTAAGATAGAACTTCATCCGTTATTTGTTTTTGAGGAACAGGGAGAAATGAATGGCAGGGTGAAGGGGCATCTTGTGAGGACAAAGACGGTTTTTTCGACAACCGGAAAAGCGGAGAGAGCAGGGGTGATTTTGTGAAATGGATGAGAGAACGAAAGTGGTATTTGAAGACAATGGCAGTTGGGTTTATCGGAAGTTTTTTCCTGCTGTTTTTATTTTACCGGCAGGCAGCATTGTGTTTTTTGGGTGCGGTTTTAGGAAGCGTTTGTTATGTAAGATACCGGATAAAAGTTCAAAAGGAGCAGGAGAAGTGGCAGTTGATGGTGGAATTTAAGGAGGCAATGGATAGCATGGTTTCTGCACTAGCAGCAGGATACTCTATGGAAAACGCCATCACAGAAGCGTATCACGATATGAAGTTGCTGCATTCGGAGGATACGAGGATGATGAGAGAACTTTGGGACATACAGCAAAAAATTTCTCTGCATCAACCACTGGATGAAGTGTTGTCCGCATTCGCATCAAAAAGTGGTGTGGAAGATATTATCACTTTCGCACAAATTTATGCGACGGCAAGAAAAAGCGGAGGGAATTTGGTAAAAGTGATGAAGCGGACGGCACAGAATATCAGCGAGAAGATGGAGATACAGAGAGAAATTCAAACGATGATTGCCGGAAAAAAGATGGAAGCTAATTGTATGACAGCAATTCCCCTTTTTATTATCCTGTATTTGCAGATTTGTTCTCCCGGTTTTTTGGATCCCTTATATGAGGGATTTTTTGGACGGCTTTTTATGACCGGTGCACTTTTTGTGTATTTGGGTGCCGCAGCATGGAGCAGACACTTAATGAAAATTGAATGTTAGGAGGTAGAAAATCATGAAAATTAAAAAAGACTGGTTTGGCATGTTTTCGTCTACGAGGGAGTATGCCAGAAGTATTTATGTGAGAGAACCGACCGAAGAAGTTGAGAAGCGGATTTGGACAAAAAGGGTAAAAACAGCAGGGGTGTTAATGGCCGCTCTATTACTCAGTTTTTTGTATTGTTTATTTCAGTCGTCAGATACGCAGGAAATTTTGGATGGTTATGTGGTGAGACGGCAGGAACAAGAGCAGTCTTTGGCGGTTACGGTTGAGAGTAATGATGGACAGAAACTCTGGAAGAAGGAGTTAGAACTTGCTGTGTCAGACCGCGATTTTACGGAGAAGGAGAAGGAAAATCTGGATGGTAGGACAAAGAAGTATCTGGAGTCTGAACTTCTGGGAGAAAATCAATCGCTTCAGCATGTGGATAAACCGCTGCATTTGCCGGATTCCATGCCCTCTACGCAGATGGAGATTCACTGGACGGTAGAAGACACCTATTTAAGTGAAGATGGAAGTCTTTGTAAAGAGCAGATTCCAAAGTCTGGTGTCGACACGGAGGTGACGGCAGAGGCTTCATGGAAAAACTGGAAGAAGGTGTATTCATTTTCTATTCACATTGCGCCTGTCAAGTGGAGTGAAAAGAGTTTGTGGGAGAAAAATGTGGAACAAGCAGTGGCAAAGCAAATGGAAGAGCAGGCAGAAAAAGAAGTTGTAAAACTGCCGGAAACCATTGACGGTAAGAAGGTGCGCTATATTTTGAAGTCGGAAGAAAAAAGTTATGCACTTGTGTATCTGGTTCTTGCTCTGATAATTTGCCTGCCGGTATTTTGGAGAATGCAGCAAAAGAAGGAGCAGACGCTTCGCAGGGAGCAGCTCTTACTTGACCATCCGGCGGTGGTAAATCAGTTTATGCTGCTTTTAGGTGCCGGGTTAAGCGTGAGAAAAGTGATTGAACGACTGGTTAGCGAGTATGAGAAGAAGTGCCAAAGGGGAGATAAAAAAAGGTATGTGTATGAGGAACTTGGTGTTGCGATGCGTCAGATGCACGATGGCGTATCGGAGACGAAAGCAGTGGAGTGTTTTGGCAGACGCTGTCTGTTACAGCAGTATTTGCGATTTTGTTCTCTGATTACGCAGAATATGAAAAAGGGAGCGGAAGGAATGCTCGCAATTTTAGAGACGGAGGCGATGGATTCTTTAGAAAGGCGCAAAGAACACGCACTGCAGTTGGGGGAAAAGGCAGGAACAAGACTGCTTTTCCCAATGATGTTAATGTTATTGATTGTTATGGGAATTATTATGGTTCCGGCATTTATGACGATGTGAGTGCCGGCAGAAGGAAAGGAAGGTACAACTATGAGAAATGTAATAAAAAATTATTTTTTAGAAGAAGATGCGATTGGTGTTGTTGAAATTATTTTGATTCTGGTAATTCTGATTGCTTTAGTGCTGATATTCAAAACGAAAATTACCAGTGTTGTAACGAAAGCGTTTACAAATTTTACCAGAGATACGGGGAAAATTCTTGCGTAGGCTGACGGGCTCCATCACGGTGTTTCTCTCGTTGGTTTTTCTCTTGGTTTTTGCCTTGTTTGGCACACTGTTGGAAACGGCACGCTATACGGTATGTAAAAACCATGCGGCGAGAACACTGCGGACAGGAGCAGAAGGGCTTTTATCCGAGTACAATAGACCACTCTATGAGCATTACGGATTGTTTTTTATTGAGAAAGGCGGTACCCCATATGAGCAGGTGATTGGGCGTTATGCAGGAGATACAATTTCTGCGGCGGACAAAGGTGAAATGGATTTTTTAGATGGCGGAGTTGATGACATTCAGGTGAAAAACAAAGTGTATCTGGGGGATAATCACGCAGAGGCACTGCAAAAGCAGATTCGCTCTTACATGGGACGTGTTGTCACGAAGGAACAGTTACAAAAGGTGTTACATTCATCAAACGATTTGAAAAAAGTGGAAAAGTCCGCAAAAAATATTGAGACGACGGTGGAAAATCAAAAAAAGGCTGCAGAATGTTATACGGATTTACTTGAGTTGATGCGGTTGGTGGATGGCATTACGGTGACGGGCGGTACGATAATCTGCGAGCAGGAATTTGTAAAGATGTTCGTTACCGGAGAGTGCAAGGGGCAGAATTTTGGTGTCACTGAAGGCGCCGTGTGGAAACAGATGAAGAAAAATCTGGATCAATCAACGAAAGATTGGAATATAAAAAATAAGCTAAAGTTTTTGGCAAAGGTATCGAAGGTTAAAGGACGTATTAAACAGGCACAGAAAATTGGTGAGAAACTAAAAAATGGGTCAGCGTCAAAAGATGATACCATTTCGCGTGTGATTGTCGCTCTTCCGGTGCTTAAGACAAACCTGGATATTCTTACAAGAACGGAAGAAATACTGCAAAAGGATAGTGTTAAAAACTGTAAAAAACGGCTGGAAAAGCTGTGGCAGGATTATGATACTTCCTCCATTGTTTTTGATTATACCGGAGTGGAAGAAGATGGGGGAGGCGAAAATCCAAAAGATTCTTTGGAGGGTTCTTTTTCAAAAGGGATTCTTTCTCTTGTTGTAAAGTCGCCGTCCAAGTTGTCGAAAAAGTCCATTCAGTCGCCGGATTCTTTTGCTGAGTATTACAAAGAACAGGAAAAGGATAAGGAAGATTACGAAAAGAGAATATCGGATTTTATCTCGAGTGATACGGTGTCGCTTACAGGGATTCTTGGTGATATGGCAGATTATGGGATGGATGAATTTTGCCTCGATGAGTACATACAACATAAGTTTTTGGCATACGGAGAAAAAACGGACGCCAAGTGGAAACAGGCACTGGATTACGGACTTGAATATCTGGCTGCCGGAAAGGCATCGGATGAGGAAAATCTGGAATCTGTGCTAAATCGTATTTTGCTGATTCGGACAGTAACAAATTTTGTGGCGCTTGAGAGTGACTCCAAAAGACGAGGTGAGGCTCGAGCAGCCGCCATTGCGGCGGTTGGGTTTACCGGGCTTGCTCCGTTAATTACATTGACGCAGACGTTAATTCTTATTACGTGGAGTATATCGGAAAGCTTAACGGATGTTGCGGCTCTTTTGGATGGAAGAGATGTGCCACTTTGGAAAACGCCGAAAAGGTTTGTAACAAATTTTACGGAAATTGTTTTGATGAATCATGATTCGCTGCAAAAAAGAGCAAAAAGATTTCCGAAGAGTAAAAAAAGCAGTTTCGGTTATCGGCAGTATCTGATGTTGTTTGTGGCAATGACAAAACAGAGTACGAGAAGATACCGTGTGATGGATTTGATTCAGAATACAATGCAAAAAAACGGTTACAAGGGATTTAAACTGGGTAGCTGTGTTTACGAAATGAAAGTATGTGGCGGTTTTTTATTCCCCAGTCATTTCTTTCGTATGGCACCCCTTGAAAGCGTCCTTGGACGAGATGTGAAAAACTGCCGCATCAATGTTGAAATCCGCGCGGGGTATTAAAAAAGAATCGAGGCGAGAAAGGGTATTCTATGAAAAATTTAATTGAGGAATGAACCAAATTTTACCTAAAACAAAAATACAAAACATTATTATAATGAAAACCGTGTAACAATAGGATACCCTTTCTCGCCTCGAGTTTATGTATGGGGAGGATGGAATGTGAAGAAAAAAGAAAATGGCTCTATGACGGTAGAAGCGTCAATTTGTTTGCCGATATTTCTGTTTGCTATGATTTTAATTGGCTATCTGGGGCAGATGATTCGGTGTCAGGATGAGGTACAGTCTGCGCTTTCACGGGTGGCAAAAGAAGCCGCCGCAGAGTATGGCATGTCAAAAAGCAATACGATAAAAAGTCAGGCGTATTATTTAGCGAAAATGAGTTTATATTTAGAAGGTTCGGCGGGGAAAATTACTTTTTTTCAATCCCGTCTTTTAAAAGAAAATGACGAGATCGATTTGATTGCCGGTTTCCGGGTGAAAACACCATTTTCTGTTTTTTCTCTGGGCAGTTACCAATTTCGCCAGCGCGTACATACAAGGGCTTTTACCGGTGTGGAGCGGCGGGAAAAGGAAAATGAAAAAGACTGTGTTGTTTATCTAACGGAGACCGGAACAGTTTATCACCGCTCGCTGGATTGCAGTTATTTAAAACTTACGATTTCAAAGGTTTTATATCGTGATTTGGCAAATCTTAGAAACAGCAGTGGTGGAAAGTATAAGATATGCGAAAGATGCTGCCATGGCATAACGCCGCAGGATGGAGAGGAAGTTTACATCACGATTTATGGAGACCGTTACCATAAATCGCGAACATGCAATGGGCTTAAGCGGACAATTCGGGAAATTATGCTTTCGCAGGTGGGAAACCGTGCGCCGTGCAGCAAATGTGGCGGAAAGGAGAAGTGATAAGATGAATGTATTTATTTTTTTAATCACCGGTATTTATTTATCCGTGATGGCGGTAATTGACCATAGACTTCAAAAGATTCCGGTACTTCCCGGCGTGATTGGTATTCTGGTTATTGTACTGGCAAGAGTGGTGGATGGTGATTTTTGGAAGTGGATGCCGGGAGTGGCAGTGGGTGTTTTTTTATATTTGATGAGCAAAGCGACAAGGGGTGCCGTCGGAGAAGGAGATGCCCTTGTTTATCTGATGACAGGAGTAACGCTTGGCTTTTTTGGCAACATAGAACTTTTGACATTAAGTTTGTTTTTTTCTGCTATTGTTTCGGTGTTTCTCCTTGTTTTCCGTAAAGTAGGGAAAAAGAAACGGATTCCGTTTGTTCCTTTCACGGCAATCGCTTACGGGGTGGTGATGGTTTTATGAAAGAAGCAAGTTATACGGTAGAGGCGGTGTTTGTCGGCTGCATTACGATATGGGTCATACTGGCGCTTCTGTACAGCAGTTTTTATATCCATGACCGCATGATATTAGGCTCTGAAATTGGAAACCGGATAGAATGTGGCAGTGAGCGGGGAGAATTGTCCGTTTCTGAAAAAGAAGAAAATAATCTTTGTCGTCTGCTCAATGAGAAATTATTTTTAATGAAAATCAATCAGGTGTCACTTACCAAAAAGATAGCATCTGTGCGTGCGGATGTCCGGTATTCACTGCCGATTTCTTTATCCGAAATAAAGGCACTTTTTATGACAAAGGAAACCGGGCAGAATTTTGTGTTTACAAAGGAACTGATTCGTCCCATGGAAATGAAGTGGGATTATGATTTGCTGAAAGGAAAAGGAGGGGGAAAATGAAGCAGGAATTTGTTCAGGAGGGAATGAGAACCTATTTAAAAATTGAGGGAGATGATTTGGAAAATGTCGGGGATAAAATGTTTTCTTATCAGACGATTCCCGGTTTTGTGCCGATGGAGATTGAATGGGTGGATGAGAAAAAACAATATGTGTATGATGTGACCGGTAAGTTGAATTTGAAACAATATCTGGAAAAGGATGGTATAGGAAAACTTAAGGTGAAAAAGGTTATGGAATGTTTGTTATCCCTGCCGGAGCGGCTAGAGTCATATTTACTGGATGGAAATGATGTAAGGATACTGCCGGATTGTATTTTTGTGGATAAACATTCGGAAGAAGTGTATGGCATATATTATCCGGGGAATGATTGTTATGGAATGACTGCTTATGTGGCAGTTGCCGAGTTTATAATTGACCATATGAATCAAAAGGATACTGAACTGGCATTTTTCGTGTATGGACTGCACAAAAGGTTTCTTGAAGAAGGGATGACACTTGTTGCTTTGCGGGAATATATGGATTCGGATTCCCATGTGGAAACAGATTTTGCAAAAGAGGAAGAGAAAAAAGATTCTTTGATTTATCAGGCAAAGTCAACTCCGGGTAAAGAATTTTTACCGTTAAAAAAAGGGCAGATGGACACAGAAGTTTTGCGGCATGCGGTTCCGATTGGAGTTTTAATTTTAGGAGTTCTGGTACCGGTTGTTTTGTATGCAGGCGGATGGTTTCGACTGGCGGTTTCCGGTGGAACAGACTGGGTAAAAGCAGCCGGAGCATTTATATTTTTTCTTGGCGTTTCTGTATATGGGGCTTGGAAATTGTGGCCGCAAAAGGAGATTGTTGCTTCTTGGGATGAGACGGATTTGCCATCGGTTTGTTTGATTCCCTGTCAGGGAAAAGAAGAACCGGTTCCGCTTTCGCATTTTCCGTTTTTGATAGGAAGTGAGAGAGAACGGGTCGATGGCGTGCTGTGCGCCAAAGGAGTGAGTGCTATTCATGCACAGTTTGTCCGGGAAGGAGATGTGGTATATCTGCTGGATGAAGAGTCCGGGCAGGGAACTTTTTATAATGATACACGATTAGTTCCGTGGCAGAAAACAAAGGTAAAGGACGGAGATATCCTGCGGTTTGGGACTGGCGAGTATGTGGTGGAAATCACTTAAAATAACGACACAAAATTAGCAGATGTCCGGAAAAGTCATGTGGTGCAGATAGGTTTTCTGAAAATCCGGGTGTTCCCCTAAATTCAAAGGGACGCAGTCGCTTTGAATCGCCGGTGTCCGTTCATAGACAGCCCATTGATACAATCCCTGAAGACAAGTGTTTCCCATTACTTTTATTTCAGAAATGCAAAGGTCTGAAAACAAGCCGATGCACTGACAGTTTTCAATTGACAGATGGAATCCAAAACCGCCGCCAAGATATAGTGTGAACAATTCCTTTTTTGATACACCGGATTCCGCTAGGAGAATATCGATACCGGCAGCAATGGCAGCAATGGCGAGCTGGATACTGCGTAAATCTTCGGGAAGGAAGGTGATTGATTTTCCATCAGGACTTTTTGACAAAACAATACCGTCTGTCTTAAATTTTTCAGTTAGGACACCGTCACTTGTCACATAGTGTTTACGAAGTAATTCGGCGCACAGGCTGATGGCACCGGAACCGCAGATTCCGATTGGATGGGCATTGTTTATTGTCGTAAGGGAAGGGAAAAGAGTTCTCAAAACGACATGTGAGATAGCCCCCGAAATGCCGGGACATCCACAGGAGAGGCCGTTTCCCTCAAAGGCGGGACCTGCCGCAGTTGCGGCGGTATAGAGTTTTCCTTTGTGGTTAAGAACCATCTCACCGTTGGTTCCCAAATCAAGAAACAAAGCATTTTCACCGGATGACGGTAAATGGCAGGAAAGAAGCCCTGCGGTAATATCGCCGCCGACAAAGGCAGAAATCCAAGGGGCGGTGTAGACGGTGCAGTTTCCAATGGAAAGTGGTTCCGGGGAAGGTACCTTGATCGTAAAAGGGCTGTGACCAAGGCTTGTACAGTCATAGCCAAACAGCAAATGTATCATGGTGGTGTTTCCGCCGATATAACAGAAGCGAATGGCAGAAATGTCATTATGCGTCATCTGGCAGAGGAGGGCGGTTTCCTTTTTTATATGTTTACGGATGCAATCCGTTAAATCGGAAAGATTTCCATGCGTCGCAGCCTGAATTCGGGAAATGACATCCGAACCAAAATGAGCTTGTGGATTTGCGGAAGTTTTACACTGGCGCAGAGCACCGGACTCTTTGTCAATAAACGCCATGGCAATCGTTGTTGTACCAAGGTCAATTAAAAGGGTGTCGGCAGTGCCGTCGGATGTTTCCATTTTTTCTAAGGAGACACTTTGAATTTTGTCAGAAGTATTCGGAAGGGATACATCCATTGGCTTCTTTGGAATCAGGGAGCAGTCAAAGGAATACCGCACACCATTACAGCGATGGGAACCGTGGCAGTTACAGGGAAGTGAAAATCCCTGCTCCTCAATCAGAGTCAATATATTTTTAGTATTCTGCGCATCCGCATGAATGTGAATGTTCATAAGAAATCCTTTCCTCGGCAGATTGACCGACCTTTCATTCTGTGTTACAATTCATCATAGCATAAAGTTTAAAAAAGAGGAAGAACAGGGAGAAAAATATGGAGACTAAAAACCGCATTCCGGTGATGACGCTTTTGCTGATTTTGATTAATGTTGTGGTGTATCTGTATGTGGAAATTCATGGTTCCAGTTATGATGCCGAATATATGATAAAAATGGGCGCTGTGTATGAGCCGTATATTGTACAGAGACATGAATATTACCGGCTTATTACGCATTTTTTCCTTCATTTTGGATTTGATCACCTGTTTAACAATATGATTTCTCTTTTGATACTTGGTTATTCACTGGAGAAAGTAACAGGGAAAATAAGATTTTTAATTTTATATTTTTTGTCCGGAATATTGGCGGGAATTGTTTCCTTAGCGTACAATCTGTCAATGGCACAGGAAAGTGTATCTTGTGGTGCATCGGGTGCCATATATGGTTTGATGGGTGCGCTGCTTGTGATGTTAGTTGTGGGGAACCGGGGAAGGTTGTCTTCGGAAGTACCCCGATATATTTTGTATCTTGCCATTAGTTTGTATAGCGGGATGCAGGATCCGACGATAGATAATGCCGCCCATATTGGCGGTTTTGTGGCAGGTGCAGTCATTTGTTTATGCATGACGCGGTTTATCCGAATGGAGGTTTCTTATGAGAGTTAATATTTATTATGGTGGACGAGGTCTGATTGATGACCCGACGTTGTATGTGTTAGAGAAAATTACAAAAGTGCTGGATGAATTGCGGGTTACTGTGGAACGCTATAATCTATATGAAGATAAGCGTGCGATTACCGTACTTCCAAAGACGTTAAAAGAGGCAGACGGTGTGATTTTAGCGGCTTCTTTGGAGTGGTTTGGATTTGGCGGTTTTCTGCATCAGTTTTTGGATGCATGCTGGCTGTATGGCGACAAAGAAAAACTTTCCCATATGTATATGATGCCGGTTGTGATGGCGACAACGTATGGGGAGAGAGAAGCAGAGTATTCTCTGATCCGCGCATGGGAAATGCTTGGCGGTGTGCCGGGCGAAGGTATCTGTGCATATGTAGATAATCATGTGGAATTCGAAATGAATGCACAGTTTGGCCTAATGATTGAAAAGAAAACAGAGAATTTTTACCGCATGATTTCAAAAAAGGCGGTTGCTTTTCCGAACAGCAGCGTTGCCGTAAAGAGAAATGTATTAAGAACCAGCAATCTTTCCCTGACGCCACAGGAGAGCGAGCAGTTATCAGAGTATGTTTCCGATGATAACTATGTAAAAAAACAAAAAGAAGATATTGAGGAATTAGCAAGTTTGTTCAAAGGGATGCTTGGCGAGGAAAAAGATGAAGACGATTATGTAGAGCGTCTGAAAAGCCACTTTTTCCCGATGGAAGGACTAAAAGCAGTTTTTCGTATTGATTTAGTGGAAGAAAAATCTTCTCTTATTATTGATATTAATGATTCAAAACTGAATTGTTACCGAGGAACGGTGGAGCAGGCAGATGTTACAGCGAAAGTGAAGACCGCAGTCTTCAAGCAGGTGCTTGATGGCACAAAAACTTTCCAGAGTGCATTTATGTCCGGCGAGTTATCGGCACAGGGAAATTTCAAAATCCTGCGCAATTTTGACACCATTTTCCGGTTTCAGAATATATAACATGGAGGAAATGAAGGATGAGTGTGGATAATTGTATTTTTTGTAAGATTCTTGCGGATGAGATTCCATCATCGGTTGTGTATGAGGATGATATGTTTCGTGCCATATTAGATGTGAATCCGGCTGTGAAAGGTCATGTTATTATTTTGCCGAAGAAGCATGCGGCAAACATATTTGAACTGCCGGATGAAGAGGCATCGAAGATTTTGATTGTAGCCCGCAAAATTGCGAAAGCTTTGAAAGAGACTTATCACTGCGATGGAGTAAATATTTTGCAGAATAACGGTGAGGCAGCAGGACAGACCGTATTCCATCTGCATGTTCATGTGATTCCTCGTTTTGAGGGGGACACAGATCACATTAACATTGGCTGGAAACCGGGTGAAACACCGGCTGATTTACAGGAAATCGCAGAAGCAATTAAAGCAAATTTATAAGGAGAGGACTTTCCTATGAAACGAATTATTTTGACGGGCGGCGGCACCGCCGGACATGTAACGCCGAATATCGCGTTGATTCCGGAGCTTAAAAAAAGAGGATTTGAGATTCATTACATTGGTTCCAAAACAGGAATTGAAAAAGAATTGATTGGAAACTTTGATATTCCGTACTATGGAATTTCTTCCGGTAAACTGCGCCGTTATTTTGACGTAAAAAACTTTACGGACCCATTCCGTATTTTGAAGGGATATTCAGAGGCAAAGAAACTGATTAAGAAAATCAAACCGGATGTTATCTTTTCAAAGGGCGGTTTTGTAACGGTGCCGGTTGTAAAAGCAGCGAGCAGACAAAAAGTTCCATGTGTGCTGCATGAATCCGATATTTCATCGGGACTTGCCAATCGTCTCTGCATTCCATCGGCTACGGCAATTTGTGCAAACTTTCCGGAAACGATTGCCAATCTGCCGGAGGATAAAGCATATCTGACAGGAACGCCAATCCGAAGTGAGCTGTTTTCCGGAAACCGTCTCAAAGGACTGGATTTTTGTGGATTTACGGCAAACAAACCGGTTATTCTTGTAATTGGCGGAAGTCTTGGCTCCGTTCGTGTGAATGAGGCAGTCCGGGAGATTTTGCCAAAGTTATTAGAGAAATATCAGGTCATTCATCTGTGTGGAAAAGACAAAGTGGACGAATCACTGAAACAGACAGAAGGCTATGTGCAGTTTGAGTATATTCAGAAAGAATTGTGCGATTTGCTGGATGCAGCAGATTTGGTGATTTCGCGTGCCGGCGCAAATGCAATTTGTGAATTGCTGGCCCTTCATAAACCGAACATTCTGATTCCGCTGTCGTTGGAAGCAAGCCGCGGTGACCAGATTTTGAATGCGGCTTCTTTTGAAAAACAGGGCTTTAGCTATGTGATTAAAGAAGAAGAATTAACGAGCGAAAAATTGTTGGCAGCCATTACATCGGTTGATGAGAATAAGGAAACTTATAAACAGGCAATGAGCCAAAGCAACCAGCAGGATGCCGTTGTGAAAGTTGCAGATATTATTGAAAAAGCTTGTAAATAGTTGGATGATGCCGAAAATTGGCAGATAATCCAAAATAATGTCATACGGTTTTTGAATTTGATGGGATATCCTTCTAGGCAGAAGAATATCCCATTGTTATACTTGTCTTATCAAACAGGAAAGGAAGATGAATATGACAGAGTGGATTCAAAAACAGTATGTTGTGGCAGGTATTGCTGCTGTGTGTCTTGTATCAATGTTAGTTAAGTGCCTCATTCGCCACAAATACCGGGCGATGCTTAGGGAGGTACAGGATATGGGACATTCCAAACACAAACTTGTAAAATCGATGGTGATGAAATTCGATGCCTGCTATAAGTTAAAAATGGGAGTTCCCAATGTTTCTCTTTTTGTGAAGAAATATTTGTGGCACTACCGCATGATGGGGCTTTATATGAAAACGTGGGAAAATATCAATGGGTTCTGTCTTGTAATTGTAATGGCGGGAAGTATGGCAAGCGGTATTTTTGCCATGATGCAGGGAATGCCTGCGGCAATTGTTTTTTTACAGCTGTTAGCCGGTGTTTTTGCAGCCGGAGTTTTATTACTCACCGAATACATAGCAAATACATCGAATCTTTTTGATATGCTGCAGGTTGATATTACGGATTATCTGGAAAATATCTGCAAGCCCCGCCTTGAAAATGAGCTGTTTCATGCAGAGCATCTAAGTGAATATCAAAGAGAATATTTTGATAAGACACCGGAGCAGAAAGTTGTGGATTTGGATTTTTCGAAGAAAAAAACGGAACCTAAGAAATTAACATCAGAAGACCTTACGTTTACCAAAGAGGAAGAGAGTGTGATACGTGAAGTCATTCAAGAATATCTCGGTTAGTAGTTGACAGAGAGAAAATGGAAAGAGTATAATTTATGGTAAGTGGATTAATAGACTAATAACACAACAGGAGGAACAGTTTGATGGGAAAACATGTTACGTTTGATTATTCGTTAGCGGATAAATTTATCCGTGAAGATGAAGTGGAATTGATGATGGCTTCGATTCATGCGGCAAGAGAGACTTTGGAGTCAAAAAGCGGGGCAGGAAATGATTTCCTTGGCTGGATTGATTTGCCGGAAGATTATGACAAGGCTGAGTTTGAGCGGATTCAGGCAGCAGCGAAAAAGATTCAGTCAGATTCAGATGTATTGGTCGTAATTGGTATTGGTGGATCCTATCTTGGTGCTCGTGCAGCAATCGAATTTTTGAGACACTGCTTCTACAACAGTGTGGACAAGTCTGTACGCAAGACACCGGAAATTTATTATGCAGGTAATAATATCAGCGGTACATATCTGTCACAGCTGATTGAGACAATCGGCGACCGTGATTTCTCGGTAAATGTCATTAGTAAATCGGGAACCACAACGGAACCTGCGATTGCTTTCCGCGTGATGAAAGAGATTCTTGAAAATAAATATGGAAAAGAAGAGGCTGCAAAACGAATTTATGCAACGACGGATAAAGCAAAAGGTGCGTTGAAGAGTCTTGCAACTGAAGAAGGATATGAAACATTTGTAGTACCCGATGATGTAGGCGGAAGATTTTCCGTATTAACAGCTGTTGGTCTTCTTCCGATTGCAGCAAGCGGTGCTGATATCACAAAACTTATGGAAGGTGCACAGAGCATGCGTAAGCTTTGCTTAGAGACACCAATTGAGAAAAATGATGCCATTTTATATGCAGCAGTTCGTAACCTTTTGTACCGCAAAGGCAAATCCGTTGAGGTACTCGCAAATTATGAACCGATTTTCCATTATGTAGGTGAATGGTGGAAACAGCTTTATGGCGAGAGCGAAGGAAAAGACCAGAAAGGTATCTTCCCGGCTTCCGTTGATTTGACAACCGACCTTCACTCAATGGGGCAGTTTATTCAGGACGGTTCCCGTATTATGTATGAGACCGTAATGGAATTGGAAAAACCGGCACTTGACCTTACCGTGAAAAAAGAAGAAAATGATTTGGACGGCTTGAATTATCTGGCCGGAAAAACATTGGATTTTGTAAATAAGAGTGCGATGAAAGGAACACAGCTTGCTCATACGGATGGTAATGTTCCAAATCTGCAGATTCGTATTCCGGAGCAGAACGAGTTCTATCTTGGTGAGTTGTTCTACTTCTTTGAATATGCCTGCGGTATCAGTGGATATCTGCTTGGCGTGAATCCATTTAATCAGCCGGGCGTTGAGAGTTACAAGAAAAATATGTTTGCTCTGCTTGGTAAACCGGGTTATGAGGAATTAAGTAAAGAATTGCTTGCAAGATTATCGTAAGGAAAAAGACAAAACAAAAGGGACCGTCAAATGACAGTCCCTTTTTAATTTTAATAAAAATTATTCAGCTTCAATCGCACCGGTAGGACATGCTGCTGCGCAAGAACCGCAATCCAAGCAAGCTCCGCCGTCGATTTCGTAATGTGCATCGCCTTCTGAAATAGCGCCTACTGGACACTCAGATGCACATGAACCACAACTGATGCAAGAATCAGAAATTTTATAAGCCATTTTTAAATCCTCCTTTTCTCAAAAATATTTTGAACATACTCACATGATAATACAATTTGCTCAAAAATACAAGGGAAAATTTATCGATAAGCCCTTAGAAAAGAATGGAAAAGGAGCATGACTTACGTTACTGATAAAAAATATCATTACTGAGCGGCAAGCTGTTTGCCAAGTGCCTTACATTCAGCAATAGCATCGTCATTTGGGACTTCCTGACAAATCAGACCCTCGCCGTTTAATACACGTGCGCCGGCTGCTTCCATACGCTCTACCCAGTCACGCATCCACTGACCGTCACCCCAGCCATATGAGCCAAAGAGTGCAATGGTCTTTCCACCAACGCTTCCTTCCAACTCGGATACAAAAGGTTCCATTTCGCTTTCTTCCAAAACCTCTGCGCCCATTGCCGGACATCCGAGTGCAAATACTTTTTCTGTTTTCAAGGCATCCAGAGAAGCGTCCGTAACATCAATAATTTTAGCTTCTTTGCCTGCTTCTGTTACGCCTTCGCTAATCGCTTCTGCCATAGCCTGCGTGTTTCCTGTCTGTGACCAATAAACAATCGATATCATAGTTAAACCTCCTTTATGTAGTTAGTTAAATCTAACTCACGCTTATACTAGTTTACTTTATGAAATCTGTCAACCGGATTATTGATAGATTTAATCAGCATCCATTAATTGAGATTCTTTCTTAAAAATGGAAAAACTTTACAGACCCAAAATGCGAATAACATTCCTTGACAAAGAATACACTTGTGACTATAATCGAAATAGCATGATATGATAGTTATCGATGACGAAAGCCAAAAGGAGGATATATACTATGTTGAAGGAAGTAACAAAGGATATGCTGATTGGAGAAATTTTGCAGGCAGACGCAACGGTTGCACCGATTCTTATGGCGTCCGGTATGCACTGCATTGGCTGCCCGGCTTCTCAGGGAGAAAGTCTAGAGGAAGCAGCAATGGTTCACGGCATTGACAGCGATGAATTGGTTACGAAAATTAATGAGTATCTGGCAACAAAGAATGCATAAGATTGTATTAAAAAAGGACCGCTTTTGTGGTCCTTTTTTTCATGTTCTTAATTCATTGCAGCCTTAAATATCAGCAAGTTTAGTTAATGCGTTGTCTTTCAAAATCAGACAAAAATGCTCGTTATAATATGCCTGTGTGGCATAAGTAACATTTTCCTCTTTTGCGTATTCAGCCAAAGCAGAACACATCAGGCGGAAAGCATTTTTTCCTTTGCCGCGGTGGAGTAACAAGAAATACCGCTTAGTAGCAGGGTCTTTCCACAAACTGTTTTTGCCACGGTAATCGCAGTCAATCTGACCGGTAAGTGCTATCAGCGTATTTAAGGAATCAAAGGAGAATACTTTGATTCGGTCAGCAAGCGGTTCTGCCTCTTTTTTCTTAGCTTTACGTCTGTTTCCCTGCAAAGCCTCCTTTAATGGTACAAATTCACCTGATGATTCAGAAGAATCTTTTGTTTCATTATCTTCAGCTTCTTCCAATAATTCATGGAGCTGCTCGAAGCAGTTTATGAAATCCTCAGAATTCTCCGGTGCATCTTCTTCTAACAAATTATTGTCGTCGGAATCGGCATCATCCGATGGGCCAAACATGGAGAAACGCTCATCCAATTCATCCGGATTATCAACTTTATTAATAAGCAGAATGATGGAATCCCGTGAAGTCGGGATTGCCTCAATCATAAGTGGAATATCATCCGCATCAAAACCTAAGTCTATATTCGCTTGCTCCATTATATCACGAAAAAGTTCTTTAGCTTTATCGGAGCCGTAAGCCAATTCACTGATTTTGAGCTGACGTTCCATCAAATCATGTTTGTTTAAGGTACAACGGATTTGATTTTCACTCGTTCGTTCAATCTTCACAAGCACACATCCTTTCATATTTTCTATTGTAGAAAAGTATAAGTTATCTTATCTATAAAGTCAACACTAAGTGAAAAAAAACAAGGGGGAAAGTCGTTTAGTCGTTTGGGATGAGCTGAAACGGATAGACGACACTTGTTTTGGCAAAATCACCTCTTATATAATAGAAGCAGGTAAGTCAAAGCGATACGATGGGAGGTGCAGGAAAATAATCTATGACTTGCCGGGATGGAACGAAAAATGGCACTTTCATATGATAATATCACGGAAAAGTATTATGAGGGGGAAACTATGCAGCAGAATCAATGGATTGTAGACGAGATGAATCAGGTTTACAAACAAGGAATACGAGTCGATGTAAATGGGCTTTCGTATAATCCGAAAACCTCAGCAAATTTAATGCGTGTATTGGAAAATGGTTCCTATATGCTAGACTATGAAGGAGACATGTTGGGGCGTATTGTGGCTCTGCACGTGGATTCTGTCGGGCCATCGGAACAGCCATCCTATAAGACGCTGCGCTGTAAAAACACAAAAAACAGGCCGGAAAAAAAGAGGCGCAGCGAAAAAAATAAAAAAAAATAAATTTTTTGCAACTTTTCCTCTCTTTGAATCGTCTTATTGGTATAAAGGGGTAAGAAAAAGCCCAAAACAATAAACTTAGTAAAAGGGAGGTTTTTTTATGAAAAAACAAATTTTATTTGCGGCGACAGCATTGATGCTCACCGCAGGCGTAGTGGCAGGATCAAATGAGTCGGCAGCAAAAGCACCGAAAAAGATTGCGATTAACAAGAAGAATTTTCCGGATCAGGTCTTTCGTGAACTTGTAAAATCCAATTATGACAAGAACAAAGACAAAAAGCTCTCAAAGGGCGAGATTAAGAAAGCAAAGAAGTTTGGTACATCCAGTACCAAAAACTCGATTAAGATTAAGAAGTCCAAGTATGGAAAGTATACTAAAAAGTATATTAAGGACATTAAGAACTTTAAGGGAATCGAGAAACTGACAAATCTTCAGAAGTTTGTTGCGAACGAGACGTCAGTAAAAACCATTAACTTAAAGAAGAACAAGAACTTAACATATCTTGAGATGCAGGATGGCAATCTGCGCAAGATTGATTTGAATAGTAACAAAAAATTGAAATATGTCTATCTGGCGTATAACAAAATTTCTTCCCTCAAGATGAACAAATGTAAAAAATTACTGATTGTAAATATTCAGGGACATATGGTTAAGAAAGTAAAAATCAACCGTAACAAAGCAACGGTTGTATACGGTGAAGATTATTATGCACCATATGCTGTAACAAAAGTAAAAGAAAATTTCAGTAATTTGAATAAAGCAGGACAGATGGATGGTGATGGTACATTCTGTGTATATGAGTGGGCAGCAGACCATTCGAACTGTCTTCGTAAAACGGTAAGCGGCGCTGCTATGGCGAGTCAGCCGGTAGCCTTAGATGCAGATGCTGCAGCAAAGGCAAAGGGCATGCAGCAGATTACGGCACAGTGGAAAGATGCGAAAGGCAACTTCTACTTCTTAGCAGATAAAGATGGCGATATGGTTGCTAAGACGGCATATTATCTGGTGAAGGTGAATGCACAGGGTAAAATCGAGGCTGAACTTGCAGTCAACGACCAGTTGATTCCAAATATGACCGGTCTTCAGGAAAAATACAGTATGGAACTTTTGGCAGTTCAGAACAATACTGCCGTACTCAGTATTTTGACTACCGGAAATAATGGTGTTGTAACGGTTGACTTAGATAAATTGACGATTACAAAAGAGGCTGTTTGCAGTTTTATCCCGAAAACAGCAGAGGGGGATGTGATTGCCGGCGTTGAACAGGATGGATTTGAGTTTCATGATGTAGTAGTCAGCAAATTGGTTTCTTCCGGTGTGCAGAAAGCAGCGGATGGAAAAACAGACGTAGAAAAATGTCTGTTGTCAAACGGGCACGTTATGAGTATTCCGCTCCGTGAATCCTATGGTATGTACGGCAGTGCGGTACAGATTTACGGACAGAACATTTATGTGATTTCCGGTGAAGGATTTTTCAAAGCAAAACTGACCGCTAAGAAATTTACACAGCTTTATGGAATCAGTAACTTTGATGGCATACAGGAAAGTGAAGTAACCTTTAGTCTGGCTATGAAGAATGAAAAAGAGATTTATCTTATGAGCAAAAAGCAGGACGATGATGATAAGGTGACATACCAGTTGCAGGCTGGTAAAATCGGATAAAGAGACTCGGGAGTAGTAAGAAGTAATAAAGTAAGAGCCGCCAGTCGTTTATGTCCCCTCAAAACGGCTGGCGGCTTTGGTTGCAGAAATGGCGCAGATAGGCTATAATAAGGCAATATCAATAGATAATATTACGAAGACAGGAGTAAACGAATGAGAGAACAACGATGGAAGAGATTGCGAACCGGACTATTGATTATTGCCTTTTCGGCGATTGGAATGCTTGAATATGTGCAGTTAGTACAGGCATTTGATTTACCACAGATGATGTTAGTCGTTCCGGTGGTGTCCGTGATTGCCATGCTTTTACTTGGAAAATACAGTTTTTTTGTGCCGGTCTGCACGATTGTACTTGCGAGTGCATATCAGATTTTGGCGGGAAGTGAAAATGCGGTAGCAGAGCTTCAGACCAGTGCAAGAAGTATCGCAATTATTTTATTTGAATGTCTGCTTGTGCTTATGATCGCACAGTTTATCGGATTGGGACTTGGGGCAGCTGCCCGCACATTAGGAAAGAAGAATAAAAAAAGAGTGGTAAAGATTGTTATCGGCGTAGTCTTTGCGGTTGTTTCGCTTGTGCCGTATCTGCTTTTATTCCATAATCCGCTGTATCCCATGACAGCAAGACACCGTTTAAAATCATTTGCGGACAAGACTATTACCGACTATCCGATTGCGGATAAAAAAGTGTATTATTCTTTGAATGATTCGCGGTACATGTGCCGTGTTATTATGTCTGACGGACAGGTTCGCGTGCTGTATTTAGATGAGAACGGAGAAGCAAAGCGGCAGTAGTTTACAGGACTCCGAAACTTTTTAAAACAAAAATCCAAAGCGTCAGAGTCAGTGAGGACAAAAGTGTCGTCAGGACAATGATGCTGGATGTCAATATGCCATCGTTTCCAGTGTTTTTTGCCATAATGTAGCTGGAAACCGTAGTCGGTGAGCCAAGCATAACAAGCAGTGCCATGAGTTCCTGATTGCGGTAGCCAAAGAAGACGGCAAGCGGTAAAAACAGACTGGCAAGCAGAATCAGTTTGATAAAAGAAGCAAGAAGGGTTGGTTTCATTTTTTTCAATGCTTTTTTCCCTTCAAAGCTGGCACCGATGGAAATCAATGCGAGAGGGGTTGCAGTGTTTGCCACACTTCCAATGGCTTTATTGACAAAGGATGGAAAGTGCAGATTCAATAAAGCGAATGGAAGTGCGATCAGAATACTAAGTAAAATCGGATTCTTCATCACATTGATAAAAGTTTCTTTCATATTTGGCTTTTTACCGCCGTTGTCACCTTTTAACGTAAGGATGATGACGGCGAAAATATTATATAAAGGAACGCAGCCGATAATCATTAAAGGAGCCATGCCGACGCTGTCATACATATTATTGATGAAAGCAAGTCCTAAAATGGCGGCGCTGCTGCGGTAAGAGCCCTGAATAAAGGCACCTTTTTGCTCTTCATTTTTCATGAATTTCTCGGTAAGTCCCCACAAAACGGCGATGGAAAAAATAGTGACAGAAAAACAGAATAACACATATTTTCCGTCAAAGGCAGAACCTACATTATTTTCTGTTAAATCCGAAAATAAAAGAGCCGGCAGTGCGATGCGAAATACGTAGCGGTCCGCTGTTTTGGTAAATTCATCGCTGATAATTTTTGTTGTTTTTAAAACCTTTCCTAAGATGATAAGTAAAAAAATAGGAAGCGTGGCGTTAATACTGTAAATTAAGTTTGACATAATAATTTCCCTTCTTAGGCCATCTCTGGAGTAGACCTACAAAACTATTTTACCATGCCTGTCAAGAGTATCGTGACAAATGGCGGTCTTTGTGGTACGATAAAACTATCCATAATTTAAAAATTTTGATGGAGGTAATTAAGTATGTTAGAACAGTTAAAAAAAGAAGTATACGAAGCAAACATGGAGCTTCAGAAAAAAGGACTTGTCATCTACACTTGGGGAAATGTAAGCGGAATTGACCGCGAAAACAATTATGTTGTTATTAAGCCAAGTGGTGTTGAATACGATGAATTGACACCGGATGATATGGTTGTTGTTGATTTTGACCAGAATGTAATCGAAGGAAAATACCGTCCGTCTTCGGATACGGCAACACATATTGAATTGTACCGTGCATATCCTTCTTTAGCAGGTGTTGTCCACACGCATTCAACGTGGGCAGTAACATTTGCGCAGGCAGGAATGTCGATTCCGGCACTGGGAACGACACATGCGGATTATTTTTACGGAGATATTCCGTGCACAAGAGATTTGACCGCAGAGGAAATTAACTTGGATTATGAGAGAAATACGGGACTTGTCATTATCGAGACAATTGGGGATAAAGACCCAATGGAAGTTCCGGGAATCGTTGTAAAGAACCACGGACCATTTGCGTGGGGAACAAGCCCGGCAAATGCCGTTTACAATGCGGTTGTTTTGGACAAAGTAGCAGAAATGGCGCACCATACACTGACATTAAATCCTCGTGTAAAACGCGCGCCACAGTATTTGATGGATAAGCATTATTTCCGCAAACACGGAGCCAATGCTTATTATGGACAGGATAACTAATTTTCGTTATTTCTTCTCCGCGAGAGGGATAGGGCATCCTGTAAGACTTCCTGTTTGCCATCACGAAAACGAATAACAAGAGAATAGGTACCGCTGTACATTTCCGTTAGAGGAACGGTAAGTGTGTAGCGGTATTTTTCGTACAAAGATTCATCAAGCGGCGGATTCGTCAAATCAAGCTGATAAATGCGGTCCGGATGACTGAATACAATTTCCTGAATCAAGTCACCGGTTGTGTTTACTAATAAACTGTCGCCGTTTATGGAAAATGTAATGCCGTAAGTATTTTTCATAAATTCTAAATCAGTGGCAGAAGATGTCTCTACGGAGGCTGCCTTGTAAAAGACCGGTGCTTTGAGCCAGCCGACGACCGGAAATTCAATTTTTTCCAGACATTCTCCAAAATGCGAAAACTGCTCTAACGAGTCGCTGATGACGGACTCGAAAAATTCCTGCTTCAGATGTGTGGCAGGAGAAGTTACTTCTCTTTCATAAGGGGAGTAGATATGCTGGATTGCACCAGTTTCCCGGTTGATTTCCAATAATAACTTGTCTCCTTTTTTGGCATCTGAAGAAAGCACTAACAAGTTTTTGTTTTCCGCAGAAATTTCGCCATATACGTCAAAAATGCCATCACCCACATAGTAGGTGCGGTAACATCTGCCAAGCAAATCCACCTCATATATGTGTGTTGGTAAAAGCCCCTGTTCGTTTTTTACCAGATAGTCCGGATGGACAATCAGAAAGTGTCCGTCCGAGAGAGGAATTAAATTATCATCTTTTGCCGGAAGCGATAAGAAATAACGATACATTCCCTGTTTGTCCTGCACGCATGGATAATGGTTTGTTTCGCTCAATGTGCCGGTATGCAATGTGATTTCACGGCTTTTAATAGGCTGGTTTGACTCGTCATATAATGTCAAAGTAATGATATTATCCGTGTTCTCGCATAAGCCGAAAACAGGAAGCACGTGATTGGTTGTGTACGTCATGGAATCGTAGTGCCAGGGAATACAAAAATCGCTCACAACTGTGTAAGATAAACGGCATCTTGTGTCGGTGTGAAACATGCAAAGTGCAGTGAGCGGTGTGATGCCATAGGGATTTAACAAAAGTTCCATCGAATCAAATGAAGTCGAGGCATCGTGGCTTCTTGCCCATAAAAGATTTTCTGCCATCCTTGTTTTCTCAGTCAGAGAAATTGTCACCGGAATCTGGCCGGATACCGTTTGGTTTAAGCGCAGACGGTTAAGGCTCATAAAATCAATTTTATATTGTGTGACATGGCTTTTCAGCCATGAAGTGATTTTGTTTGACATAAGATAAAATCTCCTTTGTACTTTTTACCCATTTTACCTATATGGTGTAATTATAGCAAAAAAAATATGTAAAAAGTATGTTTTTTTGTATAAATCACTCTTTTTTTACATATTTGCGGCACCGGACGAGCAGGTAAATATTTGGAAGAAGGAGGAAAAGGTTAATAAAATCGGTCATTTCCCAGACAAGAGCAAGCGGCATAATGCCTCCGGAAAAAATCATAATGAGGTAAAGAGTCTGGTAAAAACGCTCATATTTTCCCTGAAACAAATAGTCAAATCCCTGCTTGCCAAGGTAACTCCAGCCAATTAAGGTGGCAAGAGCAAAACTGATAATGGCAATGGATAAAATTTCATCACCGAAAAATGGAAGTTTTCCAAATGCGGCGGTCGTTAAGGCGGAGGCGGGAAGCATCTGCCATTCGGACGGAAATTCCAACTGATAGCAGACAAGTACAAGTCCGGTGATGGCGCAGAGAACGACGGTGTCCCAAAAGGTAGCGGACATGGAAATGGCGGCCTGTTTGACGGAATCATCTTCCGAGCAGTGACCGGCAATCAGGCCGGTTGTGCCAAGCCCGGATTCGTTTGTAAAAAGCCCCCTTGCCACGCCATAGCGGATGGCTTTTCCCATCGTGTATCCGGCAAAACCGCCACCGATGGAAGGCGGTGCAAAAGCGGAGGAAAAAATTAATTTCAGAGAGGGCAGAAGATAATCTGCGTGCAGAATGAGATAGAGAAGACATCCGCCAAAGAAAAAAATAGCCATAGTCGGCACAATGGCGATGGAGACATTTTCAATCCATTTGCGTCCCTGCATTAAAATTAATCCCACAAAAAAAGCGGTTATAATCGCACAAGTGGCAGGCGGAAGCGAAAAGACCTGATGACAGGTTTCGGTTATTGCGTTGCTTTGTGTGGTGCATCCGATAAAAAATGCAGATAGCGTGAGGGCGGCACTGTAAAGAAGTGCAAGCGTTTTTTTGTGCAGTAAAAAATGAAGAATATACATGGGTCCACCGTGTCCCTGATAGCGGAAATGGTGGCACAAAAACGTTTCGGCGTAAGTGGTTGCCATGCCCAAAAGCCCGGTGAGCCAGCACCAAAACACAGCACCCGGTCCGCCTAAGAAAACGGCGGTGGAAATGCCTATAATATTTCCGGTTCCAAGCGTAGCAGCGAGCGTTGTTGTGAGCGAGCCAAAACGCCCAAATCCCTTTTTGTTTTTGCTGCCATCGGAAAGAGAAAGGGAGATGCCATATCCGATTTTTCGCTGCACAAGCCGTAAACGCAGGGTGAAGTAGACATGTGTGCCAAAAAGCATAACAAGAATAGGACCATTCCATAAAAGCTGATTTACATCAATTAAAAGTTTCAATCACAGACTCCTTTGGTTTCCTTTAGTTTATTGTATGAAAAATTTTGGCAAGTCATACTTTTGACAAGACCGTTTGCTAATCTCGTGGATAAATGAGATTTGGAGGAAGCTATGAAGAAACAATTCACATTCATCGAATCGATGATAAAGGTGGGAGTGATTGGTTTCGGCGGTGGGAATGCACTGATTCCGGTATTGGAGCAGGAAGTGGTAAACGAAAAAAAACTGGTAAGTAAAGATGAGTATGACAAGTCGGTTATTGCCGCAACGCTGACACCGGGGGCACTTCCGGTTGAAATTGCATCGGGGATTGGTCTGCATGTCGGCGGCATCGGTGGGATGCTCGCGGGCGGTGTATTGATGGCTCTTCCGGGAGTTGTGTTTACGGTATTGTATTTAATGCTGCTTAGCGGTGCGGATTCTAATATTTTACAGCAGATTCAGTATGCTTCCATCGGCATTACAGCGTTTATTTTGTGCCTTTTGACGCAATACATTGTGCAGACATTAAAGTCGTACCGCCACTCTAAATTCCGGGTGGCCGCATGGTTCGTAATTCTATTTGTGTTTATTGCAACGGGTGGAAATTATCTTTGCCGTATTTTTGGATTAGAAATCCGGCTTCCTAAATTTTCGACAATCCAGATACTTCTGCTTACACTTTTAGGAAGTGTTGTTGTAGGATTATTGTACCAGAAAAAGGTGAAAAAGAAGGATAAAAAGCCAAAACTTGCAGCCGGAAAACTGGGGGGCAGACTTTTGTTATGGGTTTTATTTCTGCTTTTATTTTGTCTGCCGGCACTTTTTATGATGTGGCGTGAGACGGCGGGCTTTGTAGGGCAGGGCGCTGTGTCTTCCTTTTTGTCATTTGGTGGCGGAGATGCCTATTTATCCATTGCCGACGGTCTTTTTGTGCCGGAATATATTTCAGAAAGTGACTTTTACAATCATCTGGTTGTAATCGTAAATGTGCTGCCAGGGTCTATTTTGTGCAAGACTTTGGCTGGGATCGGTTATTTGTACGGAAAGGCGGTCGTTGGAACGACAGCCGGTGGATTTGCCTTTGCGGTGGCAGGATTTGCCTGTAGTGTTGCCTGCTCCTGTTTTGTCTTTTATCTGGTTTACCACTTGTATGACAGACTGGAAGGATGTGCCGTTTTTAAGGTAATCAAAAAGGCAATTCGCGTTGTTGTTTCGGGACTTTTGCTTACCGTGATGACAGGGCTTTTGTTGTCCGAGATGGAGATTAATTCAAATCCTGAGATTCCGCGTTTGGCGGTTCCCACAATGATTGCTTTCTTTTATTTCGTAAATCTGATATTATATCATAGGAAATGGAAAAACATCGGACGCATTGTCGTATCGCTTGTGCTTGCTTTTTTACTGTGCAATGTGCTCGAAGTTTAGAAACAAAGGAAAGCAGGTTATACTTATGCATATCTGGAAACATTTTTCTACGATTACAAGGCACCGTCATAAAGTAATCGTGCATTGCTTTATGGCAGGAATTTTCTGGCAGGGGCTTAGACACGATTTGTCAAAATACAGTCCGGCGGAATTTATTCCGGGGGCAAAAAATTATCTCGGTGATAAAAGTCCAAATGAAAAAGAGAGGGAACGGTACGGCTTTTCGCGTGCGTGGCTTCATCATCAGGGACGCAATAAACACCATTTTGAATACTGGGTTGATTACAATCCGAAGTTAAACCGGAAAGAACCGGTGGAGATGCCAACCCGTTATTTGATTGAAATGTTTTGCGACCGCGTGGCGGCAAGTAAAATTTATTATGGGGATGACTATGATACAGAGAAGCCGTTTCTTTATTTTGACAAAGGGAGAAAACGACGCTGGATGCACCCGGTAACGTCGCAGAAATTAGAGGATTTGCTGATTATGCTGCGCGATAGGGGGGAAAAAGAGACGTTTTCATACATTAAACACGTGATGAAACCGGAAGGAAAAAAAGATAAAGCTCATTGGAAATAAAAATTAAAAAAGCCTTTTTTGTGACAAAAACCTATGATAGGATTTCTTCCAGAATATGGGTGGACATGCGATTTCATTAAAGGAGAAAAGGAAAATGACGGAAAATGTTATTTGGCAGCCGAATAAGGTTTCGGCGAAAGACCGTTATCGTGTGCTCGGACAAAAGGGGCTTGTTGTTTGGTTTACGGGACTTTCCGGTTCCGGAAAATCAACGATTGCGGTAGAACTGGAGAAAATGTTGAATGATGCAAAAAAAGCAGTTTATCTTTTAGACGGAGATAACATTCGACATGGAATCAATTCGGATTTGGAATTTACGGATAAGGACCGTGATGAAAACATACGGCGGATTGGAGAAATTTCTGCCCTGTTTTGCGATGCAGGAGTTATTACACTGGCTGCTTTTATTTCCCCGTTTCGTAAGATGCGCCGGTTTGCGAGAGGGCGCGTCGGGGAAAATCAATTTCTTGAGGTATATGTGAGTACGGATTTTGAGACCTGTTGTAAGAGGGATCCAAAAGGTTTGTACAAAAAGAATATTAAAAATTTTACGGGGAAAGATTCCGGTTATGAGAAGCCGGAGAATCCGGAAATTGTTTTGGATACCATACATTTCACACCACAGGAGTGTGCAAAAGTTGTATATCAGGAAATTTTAAAAAGAATCAATTAGCAAAACGTGCATGGAGGAACAAAAATGGATAATTATTTTGTGTCTTCGTGTAAGAGGGTGAAGGATTGGATTTGCAGGCAGTTTGGGCAAAAGGAAAAAAAGGCGGTTCACCACAAGAAATTTGCCGATGGCGGTGAGGTCATTGTGTGGGAAACCGGACGGGCAGGTGAAGAAGCGGCGTCGTATGAGAATTTATTTCTCCGCAAAGAAATCGCAGGATTTCGCACGAATATACGTCGTGAGCAGTCCTGTTCCATAAAGTCACTGACTAGAGACTATTTGTATAAGCAGCTTTTGAGCAGTGGTGAGTACACGTTTGACCATATGCTCGTTATAAAAGATCCATATGGAGAGGCACCGTTGACTGCACTTGCTTTGTTCATTTTAGAAGAGCCGGCATGTGTCCGTGTTACGACAAAAGGAAATTTAAAGGAGACGGATTTTGTTACAGAACTTCCTAAGAAAAAAGAGCATCGAGTGCCGATTTTAGGAATGTATGCCGAAAAAGCAAATGACATCGTCATAGAGATTCTCGATGATGAGGGAAACTGCGTAAAAAGCCATACTTTCACGATACGAACGAAAAGACTGCCGAAGTCACTGCGCAACGTGATTACGGTGAAAAAATGGACCGACAAACCGGCGTATTCCAATATTATGATAAATGGCGGTGTCAAAATTCATACCTGCGTGTTTGATATCGAAGGGAAAATACGTTATTATCTCAGCCGCAAACCGAGAGGATATGGTATTTTTCCATTATCGGATGGTCACTTTTTTTACATGGAAAAATATATTTCCGTGCCATCCTATTCCAATCCCCAGACAGTAGAGTCTTATGATATGGACTATTTCGGTCGTGTGTTTCGAACCTATCTGACGGAAAAAGGGGTTCACCACACGGCGGAAGAAAAGGCAGGCGGCAACATTCTCACCGGAAGTAATTCGATGCTTGAGCATACGGAGGACTGCGTTATTGAGATTGACAGACAGACCGGTGAAATTGTGTGGCAGTTAAATATGGCAGAGATTTTTGATGAAACCTATCAGAATATGATGGACTGGTGCCATGTAAATTCCGCTGCGTATTATGAAAAAGACCGCACGATTTTGATTTCCCTCAGAAATGTGCATGCGGTAATTTGTGTAGATTACGATACGAAAAAACTCCGCTGGATTTTATCCGACCCGAAATTCTGGGAGGGAACAAAGATGACACCATATCTTTTGCAGCCCGAAGGTGATGTCAAATGGTGTTACCAGCAGCATGCGGCATTTGAAATTGCACTCCCAGATGAATCGAATCCGCAGAAAAAACGGATTATTGTTTATGATAATCATTGGGCAAAGCGTCGTAAGGCGAAGTCTTTTGATAAAGATCCGCTCAGTTATGTGAGTTTTTATGATATTGATGAGGAAAAGAAAACCGTTTCGCTGCATAAACGATTTGCCGGACCAAAGACAAGAATCCGTGCAAATGGAATCTATGTTCCTGACAAAAAGCGTGTGTATAATATGGCAGGTTCTTATGCAGAACCGGTGGACGGGGATGGCGGTGGTATTTTCGAATACGATTATGAGACCGGCGAGGTGCTTTCCGAGTTTGGTGTAAAACCGGGATTTTTCCGCGCGTATCCGTTTGAGCCGAATGTGCAGGAACTCGCAGAGCCGATGCAGATGACCGGCGATTATCAGGTCGGTCAGATTAAACAGCCGCAAGAGATATCAAGCAGCAAATACTGCAAGTTAAAGTCGGAAAAGAAACACCATATCAAGAGTGCTGCTATCGAATATGAGATGCAGGAAGATTTACTCTTTGTAAATAACGTAGACCACGAAGTGGAAAAAGTTTATTTTATTGGTGACAAGGGTGGCTATCAGGTTGACTTTGATGACACATACCAGACAATGGATGTGTTCCGTACGATGGTTTATAAAGTTGCCATGCAGCTAACCAATCTGCCAAAAGATAAATATAAAATTTATTTGCAGGTGAAAGGTGAACTGCAGACAACAAAAAAATATATCGATATATCAGCCGTTAATTAACTTTTCATAAGCTGCATAATCGGCAGCGTAGTATTGTCTGCCGATGAGTACCATGAGTAAGTCGCCGGGCAGAATTTCGGTGTCGCCTTTTGGCGTAATCGTGTGCCCGTCGCGCTCAATGGATGCAACCAATGTATTTTTCTGCCAGTCAATCTGGCAGATTTTTTTATGGCAGACCGGACTGTCAAAAGGAATGACATAAGTAACCAAAACTTTTTCTGCCGACTCTTTAATTTCCAGTTCAGTCTGTTTGTTCAGAATATTTTCCAAAAGGGATGTATAAATTGGTTTGCTGCCAAGCAGGTTTGCGATGATATAAGCAATACTGCTCACGACAGCGATGTCTAACATCCGGTGCATATTGCCGGTCATTTCGGTAATCAATACAATACCGGTAATCGGTGCACGCACGATGCCCGCAAATAATCCCGCCATGCTGATAACGATAAACTGGGGAAGTAAATCGTTTGGCAGGGAGAGAGCGTGGATGGAAAGGTTTCCGAAAATTGCCCCGATGTAGGCGCCTAAAATCAGAAGTGGGAAAAAGATTCCACCGGGTGCGCCGCATCCGAAACTAACTGCCGAAAATAAAAATTTAACGACAAGTAAAATGCAAATCATGGAAAGTTCCGGTTTCCCATGCTCTAACAAAGCAATCATGCTGTGACCGCCGGCTAATACCTGCGGAAGGGTGAGACCAAGAATCCCGGAAATGACAAAAACAAAGGCAATCCGGATTTCTTTTGGTATTTTTTTCAAACGGTGGAAAAAAGCCTGCATTTTTAACATGACAAAATTATATCCGGCACCCGCAAGACCAAGCAAAATACCAAGCAATGCTAACAGCCAATAATAGCGGAGTGCAAGAGTCGATGTCGTAAACGAAAAAATAGCAGACTGTCCAAAAAATATTTTTGCGACGAAGTCGGCGCACACCGTGGCAATCAGACCGGCGACCAACATTGTGCGGTCAAAGGTGTGGTGGATTTCTTCAAGAACAAACATAATGCCGGCAAGCGGTGCATTAAAGGCGGCGGCAAGTCCGGCACCTGCGCCACACGATAACAGACCGATTTCTGTTGTTTTATCATAGTTTCTAAGGCGGGAATAACTTTTTGCCACCATCGCACCAAGCTGAATGGACGGGCCCTCTCTTCCAAGGGACAGACCGCCGAAGATACTAAGTGTACCACCGGTGAATTTGGCTAAAACGACACGCCAAAAACTTTGGTCCAAATAACCGCGGACCTCCCCTGAAACCTGCGGGATCCCGGAACCGGCAGCCATTGGCTCCCATTTCACAATCTTTGCGACAATACATCCCATCAAAATAAGAGCGGCAAACCAGAGGGCGGTAACACCTGCATTTCCGCGTATGAAATTCAGAACCGCATATAATCCGCTCTCTGCATAAGTTAGGCAGTATCGGTATAGAACGGCAGTCAAGCCGGCCAAGATACCGATTAAAGCACCTTCTATAACGAGTGCAATACTTCGCTTTGCCGTATTGTTTTCCAATTTTTCCAAAGTATGTTGATATTTATTCATAGGTAAACTCTCTCCTCGTTGTTTTCTTTATTCAATCAACCAGAGATATTTTACATCCAAATGCATTATTTTGCAAATACCCTCTTATTGCTCCTAAATGTAATGAAATTAAAAAATCTTTGCCGTTATAAAACCGTAATCGTACATTCCTTTGTTACACCGTCAATCGATGCCCGGATTTTTGTTGTGCCACGTTTTATTGCCGTGACTTTTCCGCGGCTGTTGACGGTGGCTACACTTTTTTTCTGAGACTTCCATGTTACTTTTTTCCCGGAGGACACTTTTGCTGTCAGAAGAAGTGTCTGATTGCGGGACAAAGATGCAGAAGTATAATTAAGTGTAACTTTAGGTTTTTTTACCGTGACATGACAGGTTTTTTTCGTACCGTCTGCCTTTGCGGTAATTGTAGTCTCTCCTGGTTTCTTTGCTGAAATTTTACCGTTTTCGTCAATTTCGGCAACGCTTGATTTTTGAGATTTCCATGAGATAGGTGACCTATTTGAGGTCTGCCCTTTCAGAGTAACCTGCGCTCCGTTTTCCATTGTAATGGAGGCAGTTGATAACGTAATGATAGTTTTTGTGACGGTAATTTTACAACTGGCTTCCCCACCTGCGACTTTTCCCGTAATCGTGCAGGTGCCCGCTTTTTTTGCGGTGACTCTGCCATATGTATTTACCGAGGCGACAGCACTTTTACTGCTTTTAAATCGAACCCACTTGCCGTTGCTTGCAATTCCCGCAAGAGTAAAAGAATCGCCAATTTTTAATGTGGCGCGATATCGGGAAAGAATTACAAGAGCCGGTGAGGCGGCATCTGCTGTCAAAGGTGCGGAAAAAACAGAGGCGGTAAACAGTACCGCTGTACATAAAAGGGCGATGCTCCGCCGGCAAGCCGCTTTCAAAAAAATAGACGTGTGTTTCATGATAAACCCTCCTTTTGTGGAGCAATAAGAGGGTAAATACAAGATAACACACGTCTAGTCATAAATCAAGTGTTATTTTTTATTCTTTATCTTCTTCTCGTCCGGGTAAAATGGCATTTAACAAAACGCCCATAATAGCAGCAATGGCAAGACCGGTTAAAGTGATGCTTGTTCCTGCAATCTGGAAGGTAAGTCCGGAAGAGAAACCAAGTCCGCATACTAAAATGGTAGCTGCAATAATTAAGTTTCTTGATTTGGTGAAATCAACTTTGTTTTCTACGACGTTGCGGACACCGATGGCGGCAATCATACCGTAGAGAATAAAGCTGACACCGCCGACGATAGCTGCCGGAAGGGTACTGATGATACCGGCAAATTTCGGGATGAAGCTTAAAACGACGGCGTAAATAGCAGCCAGACGGATTACTTTCGGATCATGTACGCGGCTTAGTTCCAGAACACCTGTATTTTCACCGTAAGTGGTGTTGGCAGGACCGCCGACCAAAGCGGAAAGGGAAGTTGCCAGACCATCACCGATTAATGTGCGGTGAAGACCGGGATCTTCTACATAATTTTCGCCAACGGTTGCGGAAATGGCGGAAATATCACCGATGTGCTCCATCATGGACGCAATGGCAATCGGAGCCATGGCAAGGATTGCAGTTAAGTCAAATTTACAAAACTCAAATGGTGGAACATTAACCCAGGAAGCTTTGGCAACTTCTGCAAAATTAAAGATGGCGGAACCATCCGGATTTGTGATACCGCAAAAGTGCAGAATCAAGGCAACAGCGTAAGCACCGGCGATGCCGAGAAGAATTGGGATGATTTTCCACATACCTTTTCCCCAGATGTTGAAAATCACAATGATGGCAAATGCGATAATGGCTAACAGCCAGTTTGTCTGAACATTATTAACTGCGGATGGTGCTAAACTTAAGCCGATGCAGATAATAATCGGACCGGTGACAACCGGTGGAAGAAAACGCATCGCGCGTTTCACACCGACTAGTTTGATAATCAGTGCAAGCACCAGATACAGAGCACCGGCTACTACGATACCACCGCAGGCGTAAGGCAGTTTTTCGCCCATGGACATATCTTTGAAAATTCCGGTGTCCAATTTGGAAACGGTTTCAAATCCGCCGAGAAAGGCGAACGAAGAACCAAGAAAAGCGGGAACTTTCAATTTCGTACACAAATGGAAGAAAAGTGTGCCGACACCGGCGCAGAATAATGTAACCTGAATGGAGAGCCCCTCTCCTTTAAAATAGTTGTTTACCAGAATCGGTACTAAGACTGTGGCACCAAACATGGCGAACATATGCTGTAGACCTAACAGCAGCATTTTGGGGATGCCAAGCGTTCTGGCATCGCGGATTGCATTGTTTTTTGTTTCCATAAGAAACCTCCTCATAATCGTTATTGGTTTAATTATAAAGAAAAAAAGTTCATCTGACAAGCATTGTTGCAATTGTGGCGTAAGAATAGTAAAATGAGGGAGGAAATAGAAAGGTGAACAAAGATGAAGAAGAGATTTACGGCGGGTGTTTTATTAGCCATTTTTACGTTTTTATTCTTAGAGACAGAATATTTGTTTGTGAACATAATGGGTACGCTTTCGAATTCGCGTCAGGCAGTGAGTGCGCAGGGAATTGTGCTGGGTGTCAGCGTCATTGGTTTTCTTTTATATGCTCTATTTCACAGGATAAAATCTGCTTTTGTAAAAAGAGTGGTGACAGTCATGTTTCCACTTATTATGGCGGTCTGCTTGTTCTTTTTATATGAAGCGGATAGTTACGCCATCTGTCTTTTTGTGGGCTGTGTCGTATTTGTGCTACTTGGATTGTTTGGCAGTGCTCTGCATTATCATGCACTTTTTTATGTTGGCAGAGATTCGCACCTGGCACTTTTGATTGGTGTGGCTTATGCACTGGGGTTACTTTTTCAGTTTATATGTAACAATCTTGTTCGCAGCCAGATGGTACAGTTGATTTTTGTATTTATTCTTTTTGCCGCCACGGTTTATTATCTGCTCATACGAAAGGAAGCAGTGGAGTTAGAGCCTGTGGACAAGGGGGAAAAACAGAAGAAAATAACAGGATATATATTGGTTTTATGTGTTTTGTGTATGACGATGATTTTTGCGGCATTGGATAATGCGGTTACGCTGCAGCATGCAAAGGGAAGCTTGGATGTTGGACAGTGGCCGAGGCTTCTATTGGCGGTAAGTGGAATTTTGGCAGGCTTTTTGTTTGATTTAAAAAAACACCGGTATATGTCGATTGTGATGTTCTGCGTCACGCTTTTATCTGTACTCTGTGTGCTTGTTATTGTGACAGGAGGCTCGGTGCTTGCCGGACTTGTTATTTTTTATTTATCATCCGGATTTTTCGTTGTCTATTTTACGACGAGATTTATGAATTATGCGGTACAGAGTTCCATTCCTGCACTCTGGGCAGGCATGGGAAGAGCGGTAAACAATGCGGGAGCGGCGGTCGTGACCGGAGGATCGATAGCCTTAGTAGAAGGTGGAAATGTGATTTTGATTTCTTCTGTGGTGCTGGTGCTTTTTGTGCTTATCAGCATTGCGATGTTTGCGACGGAGAGGCAGCAGGGAAAGAAAAAGACAGAAGATGCACAGGCACTTGACTTAGGAGCATTTGCGGAAAAATATTCCCTCACGAAAAGAGAAACGGAAGTTTTTGAGGCATTGTTAAATTCCGATGACAGTGCGAAAGATTTGGCAAAGCAATTATTTATTTCGAGAGCGGCTTTGTACCGGCATATTTCTTCCTTGAATGAGAAAACGGGTACAAAATCGAGAATTGGCTTGATTCAGTTCTATTATCAGCAAAAAAATGAAGAATGAGATAAATGTAAACTGTTGATATCCCCTTTTTTTTATTAAAATGTTTGTGTATTAACACGAAAATTAAAGAAAGGGGATGTTATTATGAAACATTTCAAATGGACATTGATTATGTCTATGCTGACATTGATTTTTTTGATTCCGGCTCATGGCGCAAAGGCGGCAAATGGACCGGCAGAGGGAGAGGGCAGTTATGCCTATATCGGATTCGCAGATTACGAGAATGAAATAAAATATGTTTACTGTGCTCCGCATGTGGGAACTGCAGAGAGCGTAGCAGGAGCTTCTTATGACAAGGCAAGTAATACGTTAACGCTGAATGAATATTCCGGTACAACATTCAGGATTGTTACAAATATGATGGGAGATGATTTCAAAATACGTTTGATTGGGAAAAATCATGTGCAGCAGCTGGCGGTCTGGGGAGATGGCTGGGGTGGCTGTGTTGAGTTTGTTGGAGATGGCAGTCTTTATGTAAACGAAAAGAAACTTTTTATGGATGCTGTTATATTAATGCCGGAATATTCTAAGGCATGCATAAAAACGAGTGGGAATGCCGTATTATATTGTTATGCACCGAATGGAGGCAGACCGTTGCGTGTTTCTGCAGCAATGACAAACCGTGCGGATGAAGTTGTAGTTGGAAAGGGGGCTCTTAGTGTGGATATAGAGGATGCTTACCATGCGGCAGAAAAGCAGGTGAGCGTGATCACCCAATTTAGTGATTTTAAAACCACCTACGCAGTATATAAAAAAGAAGGCTCTGAAAAAAAATATGCTGTGTCAACAGGTACGTTAAACGATAAAGAGGCTTATTTTATATCAGAAATATTAGAATGTGATGGACTGGAGACAAGCCCATTCATATATGAGATAAAATCGGTATATGGTGCATTTGACGCTGCAAAAGAAGGTCTCACGGAGACGGCCGAGACAGCGGAGGTATATGATGTCTGGCAGCGGGGACCGCAAAGTTTATATAAGGAACGTGCTACCGGAAAATCATGTATCTTTGCAGCAACATCGGAAAATGGCAAAACGGTCTATCAGAAGTATTATTTGTCGACACCATTTGAAGTGATGTATGATGATAACGAGCCGTCTAGCTCCTTTTGTGCGGGAATCAAGGATAAAGGGGCGACATATGCTAATCTTGGGGAAATCAACCAGGCAGGCTATGACGTGGTTGAAAGCCGAACAAAAATAGAGGGTTGTTACACGTTATTTGTGGATGGCACATTTTATACTCTGCAGTCAGAAGAAAAGACTTGCAATCATTTATTTACGACACAGGAAGTGCAGAAAAAAGCCGGTTTTGATACGGATGGCGTTTTGCTGAAAAAATGCAGAGACTGTGGTGTGATTACATCACGTATATCAATTCCGAAGTTTCCAATGTTTCCCTTTTGCAGACCGTATTTACCTATGATGGAAAGGCAAAAACGCCAAAAGTGACCGTCAAAGATTCGACGGGGCAGGTATTGCCACTGGGAAGTACGTATATGCTGTCTTATCCGAAGAACCGAAAAGATGTGAATCAGTATGCGGTGTCTCTTACATTGACCGGAGGCCGGTATGCGGGCACAAAACAGTTGTATTTCACGGTGAAACCACAGGTAACAGCATTTTCTAAGGTTAAGGCAGGAAAGAAGAAAATGACGCTGAAGTGGAAGAAGAAATCACAAATCAGTGGTTATGAGGTGTGGTATGGCACCAGTAAAAATATGAAAAAGGGAGTCAAAAAGATAGTAATTAAAAAAGCAAAAAAGACATCCACAGTATGTAAAAAATTAAAATCCGGCAAAAAATACTTTGTTAAAATCCGGACTTACAAGACGGTGAAGCAGAAGAATAAGAGTATAAAAATTGTATCGAAGTTTAGTAAAGTGAAACCGGTAAAGATTAAGTAGTGGTGGAATCCTTCTTTTTCAAAATGCGAGATTGTATTTTTTTACAAGAAAAGGTACAATAATAGAAAACGCGAAAGAAAATGGAGGAAAGAAAATGAAACAGATTACTATAATGGAACATCCGCTGATTCAGCATAAGATTTCGATTTTGCGAAATGAGGCAACAGGAACGAATGAGTTCCGCCGTCTGATTGAGGAGATTGCCATGCTTATGGGATATGAGGCACTCCGTGATCTGCCGGTTGAAGATGTGGAAATTAAGACACCAATTGAGACGTGCCGGACACCGATGATTGCCGGAAAGAAGTTAGCTATTGTGCCGATTCTTCGTGCCGGACTTGGTATGGTAAGCGGTATTTTATCACTGGTGCCATCGGCGAAAGTCGGTCATATCGGTTTGTACCGTGATGAGGAAACACATGAACCTCATGAGTATTACTGTAAGCTTCCGGAACCGATTGACCAGAGAACGATTGTGGTTGTGGATCCGATGTTGGCAACCGGTGGTTCGGCAGTAGCGGCAGTAGATTTTATCAAAGCGCATGGTGGAAAGAACATTAAATTTATGTCGATTATTGCTGCACCGGAAGGAATTGAGCGTCTGATGAAAGCACATCCGGATATTCAGCTTTATGTGGGCTGCAAAGACCGCTGTCTGAATGAAAATGCGTATATTTGTCCGGGACTTGGAGATGCCGGAGACCGAATCTTTGGAACCAAGTAAGAAATGTTAGAAAATAAAATGCTTAGAAAGCGAAATCTGATGTCAGGATTTTAGCCTTCTAAGCATTTTTTTATTTACTCCACAAGTAACAGTAAGATTGAGTTCTTGCGGCGAATAATTCCGTTTTCAGAAGTTTTTTGACTTCGTCTTTTGTGTACCAGCCGGCTTTTATTTCCTCAACAGTGGAACTGCTTTTGGAAAAGGTGCCGTCTGCAACACCGACGATACAGAGGTTGGTTTCATTGGCAAAGCCAATGGCACTGTAACTTAAAGGAAGAATATCGTTTACCGTCAGTAAATCAAGTCCGGTTTCTTCTTTTAATTCGCGCCTTGCGCTTTCGATTGGCGCTTCGCCTTCATCAATCAGGCCTGCCGGGAAATTATATACCCAGTCGCCTAAAGCAAGGCGGAATTCTTTATTTAACAGTATTTTTTCGTTCTTCTCATCATGCATGATTAAAACAACAGAGTCCGGTGTTTTTGCCTGAAGCTCCGAAAGTGTGGAAATGTCCGGATTTCGGCTAATCATTTCATAAACTTTTTCTTTTCCATCGACCGTTTCATATGTGATATCATAGCGGTGGATAAAGTGACCGTCATGAATTTTTTTTAAACTTTTAAACTCCATAAAAACCTCCGTAGGTTCTACGATTTATTCCTGATAAGTTTTGACAGATTCAAATTCTTCAACAATTTCTTTGGATGGTGCTTTTGTCAAAAGGCTGACAATGACAATGCACAAAAGGCTGACAAAGAATCCTAATAACAGGGAGTAAATTCCGGTTACGGCGTAAGGTGTCTGACCGCCAAGAATTGGAAGGTAATCCCAGATGATAACGAACAATCCACCGGATACGATGCCGGCAACGGCACCCGGAAGGTTGGTACGTTTCCAGAACAGGGAGCACACAACGAGTGGACCAAAGGCAGAACCAAGACCGGCCCATGCGTCAGAAACAAGTCCCATGATACTGCTGTCCGGGTTCCATGCGATAATGCAGGCAACGACAGCAATTACAAGAACCGTAATACGGCTTACATTTAATACTTTTTTGTCTTCTGCTTCCGGTTTCAGAATATTTTTGAAAATATCTTTAGATGCGGAGGAGGCGCAGACAAGAAGCTGGGAATCTGCTGTTGACATAATGGCAGCAAGGATTCCGCAAAGGAACAAGCCGCCAATAAAGATTAAAACGATGTTGCCATCGAAAATCTGCTGAATCATTTTGATAAATACATTTTCGGAACCGGTTTCTACGAGTGTTTCATTTAAGAATCCGCGTCCTAAGATTCCGATAAAGCATGCGGCAATCAGCGAAATGGCAACCCATACGATTGCGATTACACTGGATTTTTTCAATTCTTTTTCGCTCTTAACAGCCATAAAACGGACTAAGATATGTGGCATACCGCAGTAACCAAGTCCCCAGGCTAAGTCAGAAACGATGGAAATCAGCGGATATGGTTTTCCATCCATATAGAACAAACTTAAGAAGTCTGAATTTTCTGCTACACCGTGAGCGGTTAATGCGCCGGTGAAGTCGCCGCTGATAGCGGCATAAGCGATAATCGGCACCGTTAAAAGTGCAATAAGCATCATGGTTCCCTGCACAAAATCGGTGGTACATACGGCGAGGAATCCTCCCATAAATGTGTATGCCAGAATAACGGCTGCACCAATTAAAAGTGCGTAGTGGTAATCAAGACCAAATACGGTCTGGAAGAGTTTTCCACCGGATGCCAGTGCCGATGCGGTATACACTAAGAAGAAGATAACGATTACAACGGAAGAAATTCCAAGAAGAATCTTTTTCTTATCGCGAAAACGGTTCTGGAAAAATTCCGGGAGTGTTAAAGAGTTGTTTGCTACAATTGTGTAACGGCGCAGGCGTTTGGAAATGCAAATCCAGTTAAGCGCCGTTCCTATAAACAATCCGATGGCAATCCAGGCTTTTCCGGTTCCGGCAAGATAAATCGAACCCGGCAGTCCCATCAAGAGCCATCCGCTCATATCGGAAGCCTGTGCGGAAAGAGCGGCAACCCAGCTGTTTAAGCCTCTTCCGCCAAGAAAATAATCTTCGGTACTGTTTGTTTTTTTCATCGAAAAGATGCCGATGCCAATCATCATCGCTAAATAACACACGAAGGCAATTAACACCGCAATGGTAGTTGTGGACATAAAAAATCCCCTTTCATAAAGTGTAATAATCGTCAAAAGTATAACATATTTGAGGGGGTGTAGGCAAGTAATGGTTAGGACTTGTTTTTAGATTTCGGAAGCTCAGAGGAAAAATTTTTCTTCTGAGCTTCCGAAATCTAAATAAACTTATAACGAATATTTGCTACATCTTTTGTGGCTGAAATTTGAGGTTAGCACTTCTGGAACAACTCTTTTGCTTGATTCCTGCCTAGAGGGTTGCATTTTCACCTCATTATTCGGTTTTATTCGGGAAAATTGCACGACACATGCAACTCTTTGTATTAATTTCTTGCTTTTTGGTTGCTTTCGGCTGAATTTTCTCAAAATCTATGCAACTATTTTTGGTATATATGAAGGAAAGGGTTGCATGTGGTCCTTTTCGTCCAAATTGCGGAAAGCGAAAAAGTGTCAACGAACACTTGGCAATTGCATACTTTTTTGAAGTGGATTAACTGAAAGTAGGATGGACATCATATCGCAGTTGTAGTAAAATACGAAGTAATAGTTTTTGAAAGGGAGTGCGTTAATATGAAGTGGGTTCGGTGTTTTCTGATTTGTTGCTTGAGTCTGTTTGTTATTTCCTGCGATAAAGAAACTGCAATGCAACCGAGAGAGGAAGTTTCTCTAAAACCAGATAAGTCATACGTATATGAAAAGATACAAAAGCCGGAGCTTGCATTTTCAAAAGATATGAAACAAATGTATCTTATTGCAGGTGAAGAGGTGCCATATTTCATTTTTCGCATGCGGACTTCCGGAAAAGATTCTTATATGGAGTGTCGGTGGGAGGAAGATAAGAAATGGGTGACGAAAAAAACGTCATGGAGTGATTTTGTTGCAAAAAACTGCGGCAATGGTGAAATTCAGATTGCAGCCGATACAAAGCAGAATTTGTACGTGATGTATAGTGATAATAGTAAAACAAAATGCCAGCTGTATAAAATCAAGAAAAATAGGGAAATCAGGGAACTTCATATCCCTGATATTACGTCACGTGTAAAAGGACAAAAGATTGTATCGTTTAGTGTGATTAACGAATCACGTCTTGTGTTTATCTTTTCCTTAAAGGAAGATGCCACGGACGGACAGGCAATTGAGTACGACAGTGTAGAAGAAAAATTTCTTGCCAAAGATGGAAAAATTGATGATATATCAGCAGGGTTTGATACGGAAGGAAACTATTATGTGGTGGCACCGAGACAACAATTGATTTTGAAAAAGTCACTTTATGAGAGCGTGCCGAAAAAGGTTATAAAATGTGAGGGAATGACATCGGAAAGCAGCACTTCCGGTCTTGTGATTGATGACGATTTCGGATATCTGTTGACGGGGAATGGCATCTATGGTGGGAAATTGGATGCCAATGAATGGGAGAAGAAGATTGATGGGAAAGAACTCTATTACTGCAAGGACTTTCCGTCGCCGGTTCTTGGGATTGCCAACATGGCAAAGGTGCCGGGCCGGGATTTGGAATTTTATATGATGACATGGAAAAATGCGGAGTGTTCGGATTTTGAATGGGTTCATTATTTTGCGGGCAAAAAACCGTAAATTACTGGCAGGAATGGCTAGAATATGTTACATTATAACTAACGGAAATCGTTTCGATTGGGTTTATGGGAACGGTCGTATTACATAGGAGGTATTCCACATGGGAACAGAGAGATTTGTTGATTTAATCCAGAAAAAAAAGAGTGGAGAGACACTGACAAAAGAAGAAATTGATTTTATGATAACGGATTATGTGGCGGGGAAAATTCCGGATTATCAGATGTCTGCCATGCTCATGGCAATTTACTTTAATGGTATGGAAAATGAGGAACTGGCAGCGTTTACTTTGGCAATGCGGGATTCCGGAGATTTGGTCGATTTGTCACCGATTGAAGGAATTAAAGTGGACAAACACTCGACGGGCGGTGTTGGCGACAAGACAACACTGATTGTTGGACCGATTGTGGCGGCTTGTGGCGTGCCGGTGGCAAAAATGAGTGGGCGCGGACTTGGATTTACCGGGGGAACGCTAGATAAACTGGAGTCGATATCCGGTTTTCGCATTGACCTTTCGGCAGAGGAGTTTTTTGAAACGGTGAAAAAAACGGGAATCAGCGTGATTGGACAGACCGGAAATCTGGCGCCGGCGGACAAACTTTTGTATGCACTCCGCGATGTAACAGCTACAGTGGACAGTATTCCGTTGATTGCAGCGTCGGTTATGAGTAAGAAGCTGGCGGCAGGAAGTGATAAAATTGTTTTGGATGTCACGACGGGAAGCGGAGCATTTATGAAAAATACAAGAGATGCGAAAAAACTTGCGAAACATATGGTGGCAATTGGAAATCATGCGGGAAAAGAGACCGTGGCAATTTTAACCGGCATGGAGGAACCGCTCGGATTTGCAATCGGCAATAACATGGAAGTAAAAGAAGCGATTGAGGTGTTAAAAGGAGATGGTCCGGAAGATGTCAAAGAAGTCAGCGTGGCGTTAGCCGGTATGATGCTGTCACTTGGGCTGGAAAATGTAAGCCACAGTCAGGGAAAAAGGATGGCGAAAAAAGCTCTTTCGTCCGGACAGGCATTTGAAAAATTCAAAGAAATGGTACAGGCGCAGGGCGGCGATATCCGTTATGTAGAGCATCCGGAATTTTTTGAGAGAGACGCATTTGAGGGAGAAGTGCTTGCCGCAGAAGATGGATTTTTATCCGGGATGGATACCGAGAAGATTGGTGTGGCAGCAGGACTTTTGGGCGCCGGCAGGGAGACCAAAGACAGCGTCATTGATATGAGCGCAGGGATTTACCTGAAAAAGAAAATTGGAGATACCGTGAAAAAAGGCGAACCGATTGCCATCTGCTATGCAGGAACAAAAGAAAAATTGAACCGTGGAATGGCAATGTTTGAGAGCAGTATCCGGTATTCGAAAGAAGCCCCAAGGATTCCGAAATTAATAGTGGATATTATTCGCTAGGTTTGGTAAAATAGGAATAATAAGGAATAAATGAGGGAGGACAGATATGTTCGATAGTATTGTGATTGGCAGCGGCTTCGCCGGTGCTGTGGTAGCCAGAGAGCTGGCTGAGAAAAAAGGACAGCAGGTGTTAGTAATTGACGCCAGAGACCATGTCGGCGGCAACTGCTATGACAAAAAAGACGACTATGGCATTTTGATTCATCAGTATGGACCGCATATTTTCCATACCAATATTGATAGAGTGTATGAGTATTTGTCACGTTTTACCGACTGGTATGAGTACCGCCATGAAGTTGTTGGAAATGTATATGGCAGAGAATTGCCAATTCCGTTTAACTTAAATACGCTGGAGCTTGTGTACGGCGAGCGCGCGCCGCATTTGGAAAAGCTTTTAATTGATAATTTTGGTGAAGGTGCCAGAGTTCCGATTCTGGAGCTTATGAACCATGAAAATGAAGAGTTACAGGAGATTGCTCAGTATGTATATGAAAATGTTTTCTTGAAATATACGATGAAGCAGTGGGGCAAATCGCCGAAGGAAATCGATCCGGCTGTGTCTGGCCGTGTTCCGGTTCTTTTGTCTAGAGATAACCGTTATTTTCAGGATAAATATCAGGGACTTCCAAAGGAAGGATTTACGCCGATTTTTGAAAAAATGCTGAATTATCCGGGTATTGAAGTGCGCTTAAATTGCGAGGCTGCATCGGTTCTTACCATTGACCCGGAGGCAGAAAATAAGGTTCTTTTTGAGGGGCAGCCATTTACCGGCAATGTGATTTTTACCGGAGCTTTGGATGAGCTGTTTGGATGCCGCTTTGGCAGACTTCCGTATCGTTCACTGCGGTTTGATTTTGAGCACTATGACAAGAAATTTTATCAGAGCCACGGTGTAGTAAACTACACGGTGTCGGAAGATTTTACCCGTATAACAGAGTTTAAGTATTTGTCCGGCCAGTTGGATGCAAAGGATACGACGATTGTGAAAGAATACCCGATGCCTTATCAGGGAAAAGACGGGGAAATTCCTTATTATGCAATTAATAACGCTGAAAATGATGCTCTGTTTTTGAAGTACAAAGAACTTGTTAATAAGATTCCAAACTTCTATCTGTTAGGACGTTTGGCTGAATACAAGTATTATAATATTGATGCGATTGTGGACCGTGCACTGACGGTGGCAGAGGAAATTTAAGAAAGAAGGGTTTTGAGAATGAAACTATTGACGGTTGCGATACCTTGCTATAATTCGCAGGATTACATGGAGCATGCAGTAGAAACCGCATTAGTAGGTGGCGAAGATGTTGAAATTATTCTGGTAAATGATGGTTCTTCAGATAAAACGGCTGAAATTGCCGACCGTCTGCAAAAAGAACATCCGACGATTGTACGGGCGATTCACCAGGAAAACGGGGGCCACGGGGCAGCAGTAAATACCGGTCTTGCCAATGCAAGCGGTTTGTATTACAAGGTGCTCGACAGTGATGACTGGTTTGACAGAGGGGCATTCCTTAAGATTTTGGATGTGCTTCGCAGTTTTGTGGAAGATGGTTCTGGCGTGGATATGCTGCTTGCTAATTATGTTTACGAAAAGCCAAGCCTTCACAAACACAAAGTGATTCGCTATGATGGCGTTTTCCCGGAAAATCAGGTATTTACGTGGAATGATGTAAAACGCTTTAAGATTAGTCAGAACATTTTGATGCATTCGGTTATTTACCGGACGAAAATGCTTCGCGACTGCCAGCTTGAACTGCCAAGACATACGTTTTATGTAGATAACATTTTTGTTTATAATCCGCTTCCGTTTGTGAAAAAAATGTATTACGTGAATGCCGATTTGTATCGTTATTTTATCGGAAGAGATGACCAGTCGGTAAACGAAAAAGTAATGATTGGACGTATCGACCAGCAGATTAAAGTCAACAAATTGATGATTGATGCGTATGATTTGACAAAAATCAAGAACAAAAAACTGCGCGATTACATGGTAAAATATTTGACAATGATGATGACGGTTAGTTCTGTATTTCTCATTAAAGAAGGCTCGGAAGAAAGCCTGCTGAAACGCGAGGAATTATGGGAGTACCTGAAAAATAAAAATAAAATCATGTACCGTATGATAAATAAAATGGCACTGAGTAAGCCGATGCAGTTCCGCAGCAAAGCCGGCAGAAAGATTGTCGTGTGGGGTTATAGTTTGTCACAGAAGATTTACGGATTTAATTAAAAAGCGAAAATTCAAAAAGAGAAATCAGTGGACTGGTTTCTCTTTTTTGGGGGAAATTCTTTTACAGAGAACTTGTTACTCATTTTGTGCGCCGCCTAAAGAATTAATGATACGATTTACACCATCAATCATGTTATTATAATTAGTCATGACTTTTGCAAGATGTTCTTTTCCAGTTTCTTCTAGATGGTAGTATACTCTTGTCCTTTTTTTACCGACACGTTTTGAGTATTCACTAATCAAATTCTCTTTTTCCAATTTATAGGTGACTGTATAAATGGTATTAAGAGAAATGGATAGTAACTGTTCAGAATGATTGTTAATCATTTTTTGAATTTCATAAACATAACTATCTTGTTGTTCTAAAATTTTAAGTACTAATAATTCTGTAATTCCAGTAATAAGGTTGTTTTTGTATGCCATATTCTACCTCCACAGCACCCACCTTATGTCCTCATAGTATCATATTATATTTAAAAATACAATATTACGTAATAAAAAATATTATTAACAAACGTACTTAGATGTATTAGTATACATTTAAGGGTTCAACAAAATCATAAGTTGAACATTATGTAAAATGAAAGGGTGGTGAGAGAATGTACAAAAAATCTTTGTGCAGAGTAAAAATTGAAAAAAAGCATTCTTTTCATGTGAGATTGAGATGGTGAAAAGAGTGCGTGAATATTACAAAATAGTACCAAATCGTAAAGGGAAAAAAGGGACAAGTTCATTAACAACAACTAAGGGAACCACATACACGTATGAATTTTGGAAACCAACAGCGATTGGATATGTAGTAGGTTCTGCTAGCATTACATATTAATATAGAAGGAGTACATATGATTACATCACAATTTATTTTGTTTTTTTTCGCTTTTCTTGTAATTTGTTTTCTTGTTATTGGACTGATTAATTGGGATTTAAGAGATAAACGTTATTTATCAACAATGGGATGTCTTATGTCGGTTATGTTGATTGTTTGTGTTTGTTTCTTTCCGTTTCCATATCAGGATGAACTGTTAGAGACAATGATTGCGGATGGTGAAGGGCTTGCCAATAATTTTATTCCATTTCATACGATAATATCCATTTTTTCTGATGCAATAACATATCACGCTTATGGAACTTTGTGTTATCAGTTTTTTGGAAATATTCTTTTGTTTATGCCTCTTGGTTTTTCGCTTTATTGCTATTTTAAAGAGGATAAAAAGTTTGTTAGAATGTTATGTTCTGTTATTGCTATAACGGTATTTGTAGAAATTTGGCAATGGGTGTTTAATGCTATGCTGCAAGTGAATTATCGCTGTGTGGATGTTGACGATATCATATTTAATACGATTGGTGGGATACTTGGTTTTTGTATCGCATCCTTTGGAATTTCAATGTTAAAATCTTTTTTTGGGAAAAATAAATAGAGAGAAAAGTAGGACGCTTGTTTCAGCGTCCTACTTCATTTAATAATTCTTTTTTCATTTCATACAATTTATCGGACAAATCGACAAATACTTCCTGAGGATTAACCAGACGTCTTGATTCTTCCCACATCGTTTCCAATTGCTCCTTGCAGTGTTTTTGAATTTCCATAACGGATGGCGAGTTGTAAACACACTGTCCGTTTTTGAAAATAGGAACTAAAATTTCTTTCATCGTGTAGGTGCCACCTTCGAGTCTCGTTTTTTTCCAAGTGGCATTTGGATCAAAGAGAAGCAAATCTTTGGATTCGTCAAAGGTTTCATCCGCAAGTGTTATGTAATCGGCACGGATTTTTCCGGATTCTTTGTCATAAATGCGGTAAACGGTTTTATTGCCCGGATTCGTAATTTTTGCCGGGTTTTCGGATAATTTGATTTTTGGAATCATTTCTCCGTCAATTTCTACCGCAGCCAATTTGTATACACCGCCAAACGCAGGTGTGTTTTTGGATGTAATCAAGTTTGTGCCAACGCCCCAGGAATCAATGCAGGCACCCTGTGAGAGCAGAGAGTCAATCAGATATTCATCCAAATCACTTGAAGCACAGATTTCGGCATCCGGAAATCCCGCATCGTCTAACATTTTTCTTGCTTTCTTGGAAAGGTAAGCGAGGTCGCCGCTGTCGAGACGAATGCCATATTTTTTCGGCATGCGGTTCTGCTCACTCAATTCCTCAAATACACGGATGGCATTTGGTACGCCTGAACGAAGGGTGTCATAGGTGTCAACAAGAAGTGTCGTGTTATTCGGATACAATTCGGCATATTTGCGGAATGCAGTCAATTCATCCCCATAACTCATAATCCAGCTGTGTGCGTGCGTGCCAAGTGCGGGAACGTCATATTCTTTTGCGCAAATTACGTTACTTGTACCAATACATCCGCCAATGACAGCCGCACGTGCCCCGAATGTACCGGCATCCGGTCCCTGTGCGCGCCGCAGACCAAATTCCATAACGCCACCGCCCTTTGCTGCATAGCAGACACGGGAAGCTTTTGTTGCAATCAGGCTTTGGTGGTTAATCAGATTTAAGAGTGCTGTTTCCACTAACTGCGCCTCTAAAATCGGTGCGACAACTTTTAAAAGCGGCTCGCGCGGAAAGACTACAGTGCCTTCCGGAATCGCATAAATATCCCCTGTAAAATGAAAACTTGCAAGATAATCCAAAAAGTCTTCATCAAACACGCCAAGACCGCGTAAGTAATCAATATCCTCATAATCAAAGTGAAGGCTTTTGACATAGTCAATTACCTGAGCCAGTCCGGCACATACGGCATACGCACCATCATCCGGATTCTGACGGTAAAATAAATCAAAAACAACACAATTTGATGCATGATTTTTAAAGTAGCCCTGCATCATTGTGATTTCATAAAAATCAGTAAGCAGAGTAAAATTTCGATTATCCATACTAACCTCTCAATCTGCGCAAAACTCAAAAAGTGCGCGTTTGCTTTTCAATCTTAATTCTTATTTTAGTAGAAAAAGAGATATCTTTCAAGTTAAACTGATTTTTGGTTTGTGTTAGGGGGCGTTGGCGCCTTTTTGGTTTTCGTAATTTATCAAGAAAAGTTTGTGTTTCGTGGGTGCTCCCGCTTAACAAACGCGTATGGGCATGCAAAATACGCAAGCCTCATACCCACGTGTTTGTACCCACTCACCCCAAATCTTTTCTTGATAAATTACGGGGAATCCAAAAAGATTGCCAACGAACCCCTGATGCAAACTAATAACTTTGACCTCATATGCAACCTTTCTTCTCGGAAAAGACAAAAGAGTTGCATAGAACCATAAAGTCATCTTGACCATACATATAGTTCCCCTCGATTTTTTTAATACTATACTGGAATCCAATTGGCAGCAAATACTTAACATAGCTCAAATATCATTGAAATTTCTCAAAAAGAAAATGTCGATATAAATCACTTGCTTTTTAAATAATAGTAATACTTAGTTGTGTATATATCTATGAAATTTGTAATATCTTAATTGCCTGTAAATTGGGATTAAAGACTAATATAGATAATGACAATAGAATAACTAAGGAGTATAATAAGTAACTACAGGTGTTGTATTACGTGGAAATTGAAAGAGAGGGATAAATGATGAATATAAGTTGGAAACGTGTTTGGATTCTTGTAAAAAAATGGAGACTGTTTATTATTAGTTCTGCTATAACAGTTCTCTCATTAATATTTGTAATAAAGACATATGGCAAAGCAAATGAGAGTTGTAAATTGATTAATGATATTGCAGTGTCCTTTTTTTCTGGGGCTCTTTTTGCTGATGTAACTTTTTTTGTTGAAATAAGAATTGCAACGCAAAGAGAATGGCAACAATTTGCTAATGTTATTTCAAAATACATTTTTGAACTTGACCAAAAAATTTTCGAATTAGAGAAGGAAAACATTCTAACAGAGGATAGAAATAGAATAAGAGAATTGGAACACATTAATGAGTGCATTGGGGAAATGATTGATGAGATACGTCAATATAATATGATATATTTTCTGAAGGCATATCAAATGGAAGTTTTTTTAGGAAAATTATTATGTGTTATTGAAAGATATCTAGAGATTATTAAAAAAGAAGAGAAGATAGAAAAGCAGAAAAAACTTTTTTCTAGATTAATGAAGAAATTAATTATAGAGAAAGAGGTGCCCGTTGAAGAAGCGGCAGAGGTGTATCCTTATGATTCTTTTTGCAAAAATGATTTAGATGAAGTTGATAAATTGGTATTAAATGGTATGAGTGATTCTACAATGAATGATAAACTAAAAATTTGTGATGATTCTGACCTTTCTCATGGAACGGAGTATAGTTTTGCAGAGAAACTAAAAAAGAGATATAATATTGTTAATTATTATATTGTACATGTTTTGCCGAAGGAGCATTTTTTGTTTTCGTACTCCAAAACTGATTGTACGCAGTCTTAGAATAGGAGCGTTTCTTGTTAAGCATTTTTTATAAGAGAAAGAATCATACTAAGTTTGAAATGCGTAGTTTGTGACAGGGTGTTGCTTCCGATTTTTTGTTTTCTAATAAATCATCAAGAAAAGATTTGGGGTGAGTGGGTACAAACACGTGGGTATCAGGCATTGCGTATTTTGCATGCCGATACCCCTACGCGTTTGTTAAGCGGGAGCGCCCACGAAGCCCAAACTTTTCTTGATAATTTATGGAAACCTAAATAATCGACACCGCCCCCTGCCACAACCACCCCCCTGCATTGACAATAACTTTCCATCTATGGTAAAATTACTGTACTTGTGCATGACAGACAGTTTGGGAGGTGGATGGTTGTCATGAATAAAAATTACGACCCATACAAGAAGACGATTTTGTTCTTCTTTTCCTTAATAAGCGTGGCATTGATGGCGACAGTGTTTGCGTATTTCTGGTACCGCGTGTACTGGGATACGATGTACTTTTTCCATTTCTACCGCAAAGGTAACTGGGCATTGATTGGGCTTTACGCAATTTTAGTGTACTTTTTTTCGACGATGTATGGGGCACTCAGAATTGGACAGCTGCGGCGGATGGAAGTGGTGTTGTCGCAGTTTTTAGCTACATTTTTAGCAAATATTGTGATGTATTTCGTGATTTGTCTGCTGGCTTTTGGGCTTGTCAATCCGGGATACATGATTTTGATGCAGTTAATTGACTGTGTGATTGCGGTTGTTTGGACAGTTGTGACGAGACGATTGTATAACCGCATTTTCCAGCCGTGGAAAATTCTTCTGATTTATGGTGACAGACCGGCGTCGGAGTTAGTCGATAAATTGGAGACAAGACGTGATAAGTATGCGATTTACGGGGCAATTGATGCCCATGCCGGAATCGACCGCATTGCCGAGACGGTAAAAGATTATCAGGCGGTTTTGATTGGAGATATTGCGGCGGAAACAAGAAATGAAATTTTAAAATATTGTTATGGAAATGGAATTCGAGCGTATGTAATGCCGAAGATTTCCGATATTATTTTGATGGGTGGCGACGAAATTCATGTGTTTGACACCCCATTTTTGCTGTCTAAGGGATATTCTTTGAGTTTCGACCAGCGGTTTTGGAAGCGTACGGTAGATTTGCTCATTGCGGTGCCGCTTACGATTTTATTGTCGCCGATTATGCTTTTGGTGGCATTTGCGATAAAATGCTGTGACGGGGGGCCGGTTTTTTACAGGCAGGTGCGGTGCACGAAAGACAATCGGGAATTTTCTATTTTAAAATTCCGCAGCATGGTTGTGGATGCCGAAAAGTCGGGAGAAGCCGTTCTTGCCAAAGAGCATGATGAGCGGATTACGCCGGTGGGCCGTTTTTTGCGTGCTGTCCGGTTAGATGAACTGCCACAGCTTTTTAATGTGCTTTCCGGGGATATGTCGCTTGTCGGACCGAGACCGGAGCGGCCGGAAATTATTGCAGAATATCAGAAAGAAATGCCGGAGTTTGTTTTCCGTACTCGTGTAAAAGCCGGAGTGACCGGATTTGCACAGATTTACGGAAAATACAACACCGTTCCCTATGACAAACTGAAACTGGATTTGTTTTATATTGAAAATTACTCTCTGTGGATGGACTTGAAACTGATTCTTATGACAGTAAAAACCGTTTTGAAAAAGGACTCGACAGAGGGCGTGGATACCGACCAGACAACGGGATTGAAAGAACACACCGAGGGCAACGAAGAGGTCGAACGCAAGATTCAGGAATATACATCCAGGGAGGAATCGCATCATGAGTAAAAAAGCATTACTGGTAACAAGAGTCAGCGGCTTTGTACCACAGTTTGAAATGAACAACGTGAAAATATTACAGGAAATGGGATATGAAATTCATTATGCGGCAAACTTTGATGTTGTTGTGTATGGAAAAGACAATTCCCGGCTGATGGGCACGGGAATCCACCGACATCATATTCCGTTTGGACGCTCGCCATTTTCCAGGGATGTGCGGACGTGCTATCTGGCGTTGAAAAAACTGATGCTTGAGGAAAAATTTGATTTGATTCACTGCCATATGCCGATGACAGGAGTTCTCACACGCAAAGCGGCAGAGAAAGTATACAAAATGACAGGAAGAAAAGTTCCGGTTATTTATACCGCACATGGCTTTCATTTTTATGAGGGCGCACCGGTTTCTAATTGGAAATATTATGTGGCAGAAAAGCATTATGCGAGATATACGGATAAACTTTTGGTGATTAATCAGGAAGATTATGCGAGGGCAAAAAAATTCCCGATTCGCGGAAATGTGGAATATGTGCAGGGAGTTGGCTTGAAACCTGCACCTGAAAAAGACCCTGATTTTGATATGCGGAAAGCATACGGAATCCCAGCTGACCACAAAGTAGTTGTGAGTGTTGGCGAGTTGACCGAAGGGAAAAATAATGAAGTTATGCTCCGGGCGATGGATCGTTTCCGCAGAAAAAAACTAACGTATCTTATTTGTGGTACGGGTGCGATGGAGGAACATTTGCACACCGTGGTGCGGGAGATGCATCTTGATGAACAGGTGGTATTTGCCGGTTACTGCGAGAAAATTCCGGATGTTCTTTTGCAGGCAGACTGCTTTGCCTTTCCATCGAAGCGTGAAGGACTTCCGGTGGCAATGATGGAGGCAATGCGTGCCGGACTCCCGGTGCTTGCCTTAGATATCCGTGGAAACCATGATTTGATTTCCGATGGAGAAGGCGGATTCTTATTTGAAGAGGGAAATGCATCCGATTATGTAAAAGGTCTTTCCTTTTTCTTAGATTACCCGGAAGAGGCAAAGCGGATGGGTGAATGGAACAAAAAAAGAGTGCAGGATTTTTCGATTGATTTAGTGGAAGAGAAAATGCGGAGAATTTATACAGAGGCAGAAAGCGGGGAATTGAAATGAAACTTTTGACGGTGTCCATAGCCGCCTATCATGTGGAAGATTATCTTCGTGAAACATTGGATAGTTTTTTGATTCCGGAAGTGACGGACCAGTTAGAAGTGCTGATTGTAAATGATGGTTCCGGTGAAGGGGTCAATGAAATTGCCCGTGAATATCAGACTAATTATCCGGATGTATTCCGTTTGATTGATAAAGAAAATGGCGGTCATGGTTCGACGGTAAACCGCGGAATCGAAGAGGCAGCGGGGAAATATTTTAAGACCGTTGACGGGGACGATTACGTGTCTGCAGAAGGGTTAAAGGAACTGCTTATATATCTTCAGACGGCAGAGGTCGATTTGGTGGTGAATGACTACCATAGTTTTAACGATGCTTCCGGTGAAATGGTGAGTGAGATGCACCATGAATTTCCGGGAAAAGAGTATCGGAAAATATATGCATTTGAGGAAGTCTGCGGCAAAGTTTACATTAATATGCATGCTGCTACTTACCGCACGGAATTGCTGAAAAAAATGGGAAGACGTCTGGATGAACATTGTTTTTATGTGGACGCCGAGTATAATTTGTATCCGATTCCGTATGTGAAAACAATTGCGTTTTTGGAAAAGCAGGTGTACTGTTACAGACTTGGGATGGAGACGCAGAGTATGAACATCCGAAATATGCAGAAAAACTGCGCACACCATGAGATGGTGCTGACACATTTGCTGGAATTTTATAAGGAAGAAGCAGAGCGTCTGACGCCGGAGAAAAAAGCATATGTGGCGGAAGGCGTAGCGAAAATATTGACAAGCCAGTATAAAATTTATTTGAGTTATCCGGCAGAGGCGGTTCACAAAAATCAAATTGTGGCTTGGGATAAACGGATTAAAAAAGAATTTCCGGATATTTATCACAGTGTGGCAAACCGTGCCGTGAAAATGCTGCGGCATAGTGGGTATGGATTGTATCGTTTGGCGTCGTATTTATGCCGGAAGGCATACGGATGCGACTAGAGAATGGAGGTAGTGTATGTCATTATTTGTTGCCAGAATAAAGGGCTTTGTCCGATTCAAAGATTTGATGGGACAGCTTGTGAGCAGGGATTTGAAATTGAAATACCGCCGCAGTGTGCTGGGCTATTTGTGGAGTGTATTAAACCCGCTGTTTATTATGATTATCATGGCAATTGTATTTTCTAAAATGTTTACGAGAGCCAGTATTACTAACTTCCCGGTATATTTGATGAGCGGCCAGGTTATGTTTAACTTTATGAATCTGTCCACGAAATCGGCGATTCAGTCGATTAACGGAAGTGCATCACTTCTCAAAAAAACATATGTACCGAAATACGTTTTTACCGTTTCAAAAATTATCAGTGGTTTGATTGACTGTGTATTTTCAATGGGAGCACTTTTGATTGTTATGTTATTTACCGGGGGAGAATTTACGTGGCGGCTTTTTCTGTTCCCGCTTGTGCTCGCACAGAACTTTGTATTTACGATGGGGCTGGGACTTTTTTTGGCGGCAACCAATGTATTTTTCCGGGATATCCAGTATATTTACAATGCCATTACAACGGCATGGCTTTATCTGACACCGATGTTCTATCCGATTGAGGCACTGCCACAGAATCTTCAGTACATTGTATCGCATCTGAATCCGATGTACTCCTATGTTTCGCAGTTTCGTATGCTGACGCTGCCTGGATTTGTGCCGGCAGGAATCAGTATTATGTGGCTCATTATAATTGGAATTGTGTCGGCATTTCTGATGCTCATCATCGGACTGTGGGTATTTGTAAAGACACAGGACAAATTTATTTTGTATATTTAAGGAGGAGAATGGCATGAATGATATTGCAATCGATGTAAAAGATGTGACGATACGGTTTAATCTGGCATCGGAAAAAATCGATAATTTAAAAGAATATTTTGTAAAATTAATCAAACATGAACTTCTCTTTCAGGAGTTTCTTGCTGTCCGGGATGCTTCTTTTACAATTCGTAAAGGAGAGGCGTGGGCACTTGTGGGAAGCAATGGTTCCGGCAAGTCGACGCTTTTGAAGGCAATCAGTGGAATTTTGAAACCGTACAAAGGAGAGATTGTTGTAAATGGAACGATTTCTCCACTATTGGAGCTTGGCGCCGGTTTTGATATGAATCTGACGGCAAGGGAAAATATCTTTTTGAATGGAACAGTGCTTGGACATTCCAAGAAATATATGCAGGAGCATTTTGATGAAATTGTGGAGTTTTCAGAACTTCATAAGTTTTTGGATTCGCCGGTGAAAAACTTTTCATCCGGTATGCGTGCAAGGCTTGGCTTCTCGATTGCTACGATTGTGCGTCCGGACATTTTGATTGTGGATGAGATTCTGGCGGTTGGCGACTATTCGTTCCAGCAGAAGTGTTTGAAGCGAATGGATGAAATGATGGGCGGCGGAACAACGCTTTTGTTTGTATCACATTCGATTGATCAGGTGCGTAAACTCTGTGGCCATGCAGTGTGGATTAATAAGGGACAGATTATGCAGATTGGTGAAGTAAACGAAGTGTGTGATGCCTATATGGCAACTCAGAAGAAATAGAGGATAAAAATGATATTACAGAATTTGGTTTTTCCAAAAGAGAATATTTGCAATGAGCCGGAGCTTTATTTCCATGGCACAACAGACGGTAAGATACCGGCTGGAAATGAAGCGGATTTATTTACTTATTTTAATAGTTTTTCGGCTTATAAATGGAAAATGTATACGAAAATAAAAGAGGTTCGATTCCGCCTGCGCTGTAAGGGAAGCTGCATGGTTCGACTGTGGGATGCCGGAGTTACGGGTGGAACAATGGCATTGACTGAAAATTTTACCAGTGAGAGACATAGGCAGGCAGATCCGGATGAGGTTTCTCTTTCCTTTTCTCTGGCAGACGTAAAGGGAATTGTTTACGCAACGGTTAGGGCAGACAGTGATACGGAGATTCTCGGTGGATGTTTTGAGACAGTTTTTGAACCCATCCAGTTAGCGAAAATAGCGATTGGAATTTGTACATTCCGGCGCGAAGAATTTGTGAAGAAAACGCTGGAAACTTTAAAGCGTGAAACGATGGAAAATCCGGATTCACCGCTTTATCAGAATGTTTATGTTTATGTGTCGGATAACGGACAGACGCTTCCTTGCGAAGAGTTGTCAAACGACAGAATTTTTGTGATGCCAAATCGAAACACCGGCGGCTCCGGCGGTTTTGGACGCTGCATGAAAGAAGCATATGAGGACAGGGAAAAGTATGGCCTTACACATATTTTATTGATGGATGATGATATTGTGCTGGAACCGGAGTCACTTTTCAGAACGTATACACTTCTTAACTTCTTAAAAGAAGAGAGGAAAGGGGCTATGCTCGGCGGAGGACTTTTGCGTCTTGATATCCCTTACATTCAGCATGCAAATGGTGAACTCTGGCAGGGCGGTCGCATTGGTTTTACTAAGCGTGGCTATGATTTGCGGAAAATGACAGATGTTGTCCGCAATGAATATAATCTCCCGATGGACTATAATGGCTGGTGGTACTGCTGCGTGCCGTTAGCAGAACAATTTCGTGGTTTTCCGCTTCCGATTTTTATTCATGGCGACGATATTGAATATGGTCTGCGTTTCGATGGAAATATTATGACAATGAACGGAATTGGTGTGTGGCATGATGCGTTCGATAATAGAAAGGCATCTTCCATGGAATATTACGATATGAGAAACACATTGATTGCTTGTGCCATCCATCATCCGGAGTATTCTCGTCTGCACATGATAAAACGTGTTGCGAGACATCTTATTGGACAAATGCTTCATCTTCGCGTGAAAGATCAGGAATTGACGATGAAGGGCGTCGAAGATTTCTGTAAGGGAACGGAATTTTTGAAGGAATTAGACCCGACAAAACTTCATCCGGAAATCATGAAAATGGGTTATGCCATGCAGGATGTTTCCGATGGTTTACACAAGTTTGGCGTTGATGTGGAAAAGACAAAGCCGCAGCCTTCGCATTTATATGAGGACGGTGGTTTTGCAAAGAAACATTTGCTGTCTGTGAACGGATGGCTTCTTCCGGCGAAAAAAGAGACGGCGGTGCTTCCTATGGGTGTGCATCCGGATGCTTTGTATCGCAGAAAAACGGCTCTTTTATACGACCCGGACACAAGCCGTGGATTTTATGTCGAACGGAAAGCAAAAGACTTCTTTGCAACCATTGGCAGATGTTTCAAAATGGGCTGGCTGCTTGCCGGTAAGTATAAAAAGACCGTGAAAGATTTTCAGAAAAATGGTGCGGAATTAATTTCGTATGATTTTTGGAAAGGGTATTGATGGCGGAGAGAATAAAATTATGTACTGAAGGGGGATGCTTTGTGTGAAAGATTACTTGATTCCATGGATTAACATTGTTAAATTTCATAGAGAAATTGCAACAAGGAGTGAAGAATCATTCTTTTCTTTTCGTGTTAATGACCAAGGGAGCGAACATTTTTCATACATAAATAGTCACGCTATTACAAAAATGCAGATTGCTTCAAAGATTCAACTCAAAGATTTTTCAAATAAAGCATTGTTTTCGAGTATGGATGTTGATCAAAAAAATAGTGAATTTTACGTAGGGGGGATATTTTGGTATACAAATAAAAAAATTGATGGAGAATGGGTTAAAATAGTGCATCCTCTATTCTATAAACCATATAATGTTAAAAAGGATATTTCAGTTGAAAAAATTCAACTGCAACCAGAACAAGCAAAGTGGGATATTTCGCCCATGTTTTATAAACTTCTTGATAAAAAAGGAGTTATTCTTGATGGAAATTTAGAGGAGATAGCATTAAAATTGGTTGAAGAAATTAATCGTGATTCAAGATCAACTAATTTTGTGTTAGATTTTACAAATATGTTTGTAAAAAAATATCCCGAATTAAAAAAAGAGTTTATAGATAATGCACCACGAGATACTTCAAAGCAGTGGTTAATATTTGTAGCTCCAAAAGATTTTTCTGCGATACAAAGAAATCTTATATTGGATTATTCAAAATTGATTAATAAATTGCAGTGTAATCGCGATGTATTAGGTGGTTTTGAATTGTTTGAAAAACATGAAGGTGTAAAAAAATGTAATGACAAAATAGTTCCAATCATACCATTAAACAGGGCACAGATTAAGGTTGTTGAGAAAGTAATTTCTGGTAATGATATAACGGTGGTTAGTGGTCCGCCTGGTTGTGGGAAAAGTCAAGTAATAATTTCAATATTACTTAATGCATGGGAAAAAGGCCAATCAGTTCTATTTGCGAGTTCCAATAATCAGGCTGTTGATGTTGTAAGAGAAAGAATGCGTCAGTTTGAAAAAAATATTCCATTAGTTGTTCGATGCGGGGCGAAAAAGACTTCGGAATTAATGATTACATTGGACAAAATGATTACTGTTATCGACAATTATGATAACGAGAATATCGTGAAGAAGAAAAATCAGATTGGGAAATTTGAAAAGGATTTGAAGAATGTCACAAATTTACTAAATTCTAACTTGCCACAGCGTGTAGATGAACTTTCAAGAGCTGCATTGAGGGCTTATGGAAAAGCGGGAGAGTATAAACAAAATTGGAGAAATATATTGCTTTCTTATGCCAAGAGGTTACAAGAAAATCATATTACATTGTCGATTTATGATTTTGAAGAAAGCGTGTATATGCCATTCGAAAATTGGATGAATGAGCATGAAAAAATGATTCGTTCCATTCAATGTAATATAGAGGATAAAAGGAATTTACAAAGTAAAATTGATGATCTAAAAAAACAGGTTTCTTGTAAGTTGGAAGCCGATTATGAGAATAGTACTGGAGATAGAGTAATTAGGATGGACAAGGTTAATGAAATTGATCTTTGGTATACTCAATATAAGAACTTTATAATAAATTTTACAGAGACGGATTTGCAGGAGGTAGAATGGTTATCAGATTATAATGAGTGGAATACAGTTGAAGAAGCGAAAAAATGGATTGATGACGCAAATAAAGCAATTTATTCCATTAAATATATTAATGATAGATATTGCGATGATATTAAGGAAATAAATATTAAACAACAAAATTTAAGGAGAACACAAGAGATTCTTGCAAATAATGGTATTAAAAGTATTAATAAAAAACAAGAAGAAACGTTAAAAAAATGGGTTGTTTTAAATAATCAGTTTTTTATGATGCCACAGAGAAAACTTGATATTCTGCCATTTAGTAAGAGGAAAAAGCTTGATAAAAAATTAGTGGATTACGAAGCAGAGATAATTGACTTGTTTGATGTCGTTGCAATGGATGAGTTTATTCTTGATGCAATGAATAGAAGGAGATATATTGCATCGCATATTGATGAAGTGCTTGATGAATTTTATGCTAGACAGGAAGTTTTTGCAATTAAAGGGAAAATTGATACTATCCAAAGAGAACTGAAAGCATGCAATAAATTGCTTTCTGTTGTTGGAGTGCCAAATATTCAGAGTGTTTTTGAGGAGAATGTGTGCGATCGTGTAGTGAGCGAAATCAATAGAAAAATACAAGTTGCAAAGAATGCAAAGTATGCTCTGGAAAAACAAAGAAGAAGAAATGTGCTGATAAAACAAGAGAAGAATTTGAGATACAAAGGCGCACAATTACTATATCCATTGATGGATGGAGTGAAAGAAATTACGAAAATAAAGGATTTTCTTGAGTTAATAAATAGTTATGCGTATAAGGAACTATCGCTTGAGATGCTTCAATCAGCAAGGCAGATAATTTATAATCATGTAGTCGAATCGTATTTATTAAGATTGAAAGATGCCTGCAAGATATGGGATGATATTGATCAGGTGTATAGTGAAATACAAAAAATAAAGGAAGAGACAAAATATCAGTTTGAGTGGATGCAAAATTGTCCGAGTATATTGCAAACGATTTTCTCAAAAAAATCGTACCAAAGTATGTTTAAATTTGCAAAATTTTTAAAAAAAGAAATAGAGGATATATATAATGATTGGAATGAGAAAGGGCAAAAGACTGTTAATGAATTAAAACAAAAAGAGAAGCAGGAACGAGATTGGGCATGGAAAAGCATGCATAAGGCGCTAGAACTGTGTCCAGAAAAATTTCTTTCAGAAAGCAAGGAAAGAATTGTAGAATATATTAAGGAGGAGAACTGGGATATTTCTTACATAAGAAATATTTTTTCAAAAATAAATAGTGATGGCCTTCGTATTCGTCAAAGTAGAATAAAAATGGCGTTGGAAGATGCTATTCTTGCGCAGGCGTTGTGGAAAAGAATGGAAGAGTTGTATAATGATAGTCAAACAAAAGCTGCATTGACAAGATTATATATGGAGTATAAACGAACAAATGAGGTTATAACAGCGGAGGCGGAAGATGATTTTGTTATGTCGCTAAAGGCTTTGCCCTTATGGATTACAACTGGTCAATCTCCACAAGCAATTCCTATGAAACCTGGGATGTTTGATTTGCTAATAATTGATGAAGCGACTCAATGTACTATTACATCTGTTCTTCCACTAATATACCGTTGTAAAAGAATTGTTGTCATAGGAGATATGTATCAGCTTCCGGCAATTGATAATATAAGTAATTCAGCAGAAAAATATATAGCGGATAGATTCTCTGTAGATAATTATTTGTATTTGTTAGGCCATTGTGGATGTAATATCTATAAATCGGTACTGAATGTGATTCCGATAAAACAAGGAAATGTTATTTCACTTACTGATCATTACAGAAGTCATCCGCTTATAATAGGTTTTGCAAATTATTATGTATACAAGAATAGATTGATATTAAAAAAACCGATGAAAGAAATAAGACAAAATAAGACTTCGGGAATTTTTGGAATTAATATTACGGGATATGCTTACAGAGATAAAAAAACAGATAGTTGGTGCAATAGAAAAGAGGCAGATGAGGTGGTTCGCCTGATTCAAAGTTTTAATGATATTGAAGAGTATGGTAATTTTTCAATTGGAGTTATCACTCCGTTTAGAGGGCAGGTAAATCTCATTTATGAAAGGTTACAACAGGTTGGTAATGTGACAAATGTTTTAGTGGCAACTGTTCATAAATATCAGGGTGATGAAAAAGATATTATTATTTTCAGTCCTGTTGTTTCACAAGGCATAACGCCAGGAGCTGCAAAATGGGTAGAAAACCCCTTGAATTTGGTTAATGTAGCAGTGACGCGAGCTAAAGAAGCATTGTATATAGTGTCAGATTTTGAAGTTTGTAGAAGACAACCTGGCATTTTGGGAGATTTGGCGCGTTATACTGAAAAAATTGAGCTTTTAAGAAAAACAAGTCAATATGAGTTGCAGCTATTTGGTTTAATGATTTTGCAGGGGTGGCAAATTGAGATTCATCCAAGGGTTAAGGACATAGAGGTGGATTTTATAGTTGTGTATATGGAAAAAAAGGTTGTCATAGAGGTAGATGGTAGACAACATGAATTGCAACAAGTAATGGATGAAAATAGAGATGCAATGCTTGGCGGTTGTGGATATGATGTTGTTCGTATTCCAACTAGAGAAATTGTAGATACACCATTTGAAGTTATAGAAAGGATAAGGACAACTCTGAAAAATAATGTTGTCTAGGTGGATTATGAATGCAAAGGAAACGTTAAAGGTGTATTTTGGATACGATTCTTTTAGAGAAGGACAAGAAAGTATAATTAATACAATTATGTCTGGAAGAGATGCATTAGCGATTATGCCAACAGGGGCGGGTAAATCAATATGTTATCAGATTCCGGCTCTTATGTTGCCTGGAATTACAATAGTAATTTCGCCATTAATTTCACTGATGCAAGATCAAGTTAAAGCATTAAATGAAGCGGGAATACATGCTGCGTATATAAATTCGTCATTAACAGAAGAACAAATTTCAAGAGTTTTTGATTTAGCATCTAAAGGAAAGTATAAAATCATGTATGTTGCACCAGAACGACTGGAGAATTGGGAATTTGCTCAATTCGCAGATATAGCAGATATTTCAATGGTTACAGTCGATGAGGCACATTGCATTTCACAGTGGGGGCAGGATTTTAGACCAAGTTATTTAAATATTGCTAATTTTGTAAATAGATTGTCAACAAGACCTATTGTTTCAGCTTTTACAGCAACTGCAACAGAGGAAGTAAAGAAAGACATTATATGCATTTTAAAATTAAATACGCCTAATATAACTGTAACTGGGTTTGATAGAGAAAACTTATACTATTCTGTTGAAATGCCAAAAAGTAAAGCAGACTATGTGAGGAATTATGTCACAAAGCATTTAACTGAAAGTGGAATAATATATTGTGCAACGAGAAAAAATGTAGACAGAGTGTATGAAATGTTAATATCTAATAATGTGGCAGCAACAAGATATCATGCGGGGATTAGCAATATTGAAAGGGAAAAAAATCAAAATGATTTTATTTATGATAGAGCAATTGTAATAGTTGCAACAAATGCATTCGGAATGGGAATTGATAAATCGAATGTGAGGTATGTGCTTCATTATAATATGCCACAGAGTATGGAAAATTATTATCAAGAGGCAGGACGTGCAGGGCGAGACGGAGAGCCAGCACAGTGTGTTTTGCTTTTTTCGACTCAGGATATAATGATTAATAAGTTATTGTTAGAGCGAAAAGACTTTTCTAGCATTTCGCCTGAGAATATCCCACTTATTATGCAGCATGATATAAAACGGCTTCGAGAAATGGAAAATTATTGCAGAACAACGAGTTGTTTAAGAAACTTTATTCTTGAATATTTTGGAGAGAAAACAAGCACTCCTTGTAACGACTGTGGAAATTGTCATAGACAATATCAAAGCGTAGATATGACTTACCAAGCAAAATGGATTATTAATTGTATTGCTGAGGCTCATGGACGTTATGGTGTAAATATAATTTTGGGAACATTATTAGGAGCTAATCGTGCAAGGATTAAAGAAGTAGGAGCAAACAATTATAAGTCTTATGGTAAATTAAAAGACACAAATGAGAAAACTCTCAAAACTTTAGTATATCAAATGATTACGGAAGGCTATATTTATCAATCAGTAGATCAATATAGTGTGTTAAAAATAGGGAATATTGAATCATTGAGAAATGAAAACACTCGAGTAATGATAAAATTATATGAGGAAAAGGATTCGGGTAATGATAAAAAAATCAGCAAGAAAAAAATTACAGATTCTCTCACTCGAGCTGGGTATGAATTGTTTGAAAAATTACGTGAGTTACGTTTCGAAATTGCAAAAGAAGAGGCGATACCTCCTTATATCGTTTTTAGTGATAAAACCCTTATAGATATGTGTGTAAAACTGCCCCAAAATGGCTTGGAAATGTTGAATGTTAATGGAGTTGGAAATACTAAAAATGAAAAGTATGGCAGAAGATTTTTGGATGCAATTGAACTCTATCAAGGTGAACATCCAGATACAGTTTATGCTATTGGTGGTATACAAGAGGAAAAGGAAGTTATTCCAGCAAAAAAGGAAAAGAAAAAAAATAGAAAAGCAGAATTTTTCCTTGAAAGAGATGAAGCATTAAATTTTTCTTATCAGGATTTATATTATTTAACTGAGATTAAAGAAGAGTTAAATCGGATAAGATGTGAAAAAAAAGTTAAAAGAATAACAGGAGTGCAAATATGGGATTATTTGAGGCAGGAAAAGTTAGTTGAAGAAAAACAAATTAATGGAAGATATGAAAAGGTTCCTACTTTACGAGGAATAGAAATGGGAATTATTTCAACTGAGAGAGTAAGCAAAGCTGGAAACGCATATACAGTTTTGATGTATCCGTCTAATGTTCAAAGATTTATTGTTGAACATTATGTTATCGGAGAAAAAAACGATAATTTAGTAGATAAGGATAACGAGGCAGTCACAGATGATTCTGGGGAAAAAAAGAAATATGCTGAGTGGGTTAAAGAGTATTCTGAAACTGTTGTGGTGCGGAAAGAGGGTTTTTTTTATACAGTTAGAGGTGAAGGGGCTGTAATTGTTGGACAGATTAGTAATTATGATGTTTCCGATTCATCAAATCCTATTACGGGGACACCTGTTCTTGAACAGTTAACAGAGTTTTTGAAGGAAAAAAGAATCAATTATGTGGTTATTGTTGATAATCAGATTGTTGAGAAAAATTTATATGAGGACAATAAGTATAAGGAATATTTATAGATGGATTGTGGGGAACTTTTGATAAAATGTATAATATCTGTTATTAAATTGCAAAAAAAGTCGAAAAAAGCAAGTTTGTGCATTTGAGTGCACAAACTTGCTTTTTTTTGAAGTTTGTGCTATTGTCTTATTTACAAGGAGGTGTAATGGATGATAGATACACATTTACTAAAAAAAAGAGAACTTTATTTGAAAAAAATTATTGCATTTCAAGATACCGAACCTGTAAAAGTTGTCACTGGTATCCGCAGGTGTGGAAAATCAAGTCTGCTTAAGCTCATGACTCTTCATTTGAAAGAAAATGGTGTATCAGAGGAACAGATTCTTGAGATGAATTTTGAGTCCTATGCTTTTAAGGATATGAATAGTGATGATTTTTATAAATATGTAAAGGCACGCATAATTGAAGGAAAGAGAATGTATCTCTTTTTTGATGAGGTTCAGCGTGTCCCTAATTGGGAAGATGCAATCAATTCTTTTCGAGTTGATTTTAACTGTGATATCTATGTGACAGGTTCAAATGCGTATATGCTATCTTCCGAATATGCCACATACTTATCAGGCAGATGTGTAGAAATAAAGATGCTGCCATTGTCTTTTTCGGAGTTTTTGACTTTTTATGATTTTGAAATTAAAGAAACAAAGAGTGCATTAGGCGGCACTCGAAAACAAGTATTTGATTCTAATGGAGAACATTATGAAATTCGTGAAGTTTTTGATGCTTATGTGCGCTTTGGGGGGATGCCTGGTATTGCAGATGTTGGACTTGACCAAGAAAAAGCACTTATATTACTTGAAGGAATTTACTCAACAGTTATTATGAGAGATATCTTAGAACGTGAAAATTTGAGGGGGCAAAAGCGTATTACAGACCCCATTCTCTTAAAAAAGATTATTACATTTCTTGCCGATAATATTGGTAGCAATATATCCGTGTCCTCAATAGGTAATACTCTTGTAAATGAAGGATTACTTGAGGATGGCAAACGGAAAGGAACACCAAGTACACATACGGTACAGTCATATGTAGATGCCTTGCTGGAAGCGTATTTCTTTTATGATATTAAAAGATTTGATATTAAAGGAAAAGAATTTTTGCGGACACTTGGAAAATACTATATTGTTGATATTGGTCTTAGAAATTATCTTCTTGGTTTTAGAGACCGTGATAGTGGACATGTCTTAGAAAATATTGTTTATTTTGAATTGCTTCGGCGTGGTTTTGATGTATCAATTGGGAAAATAGATAATGCTGAAGTTGATTTTATTGCAACAAAAGTAGATGAAAAACAATATATTCAGGTAACCGAATCAATGGAAAATGAAGATGTTCGAAAAAGAGAATTGTTCCCGCTGCAAAAAATCGGAGATAATTATGAAAAGATAATTCTTTCATTGAATTCTGGAATGGATAATTCATATGATGGTATAAAATCAATTAATCTCATTGATTGGTTGATTTCAGAATGACAAAATTAATTTTTGTAAATAAAAACAGTTTACACAGAATGAGTACAAGAGAACGTACCCACTCTGCGTAAACGGTTTTAATATTTATTCTTAAATATTTTTCCCCTGATATTATCGCAGTAATAACAGTAACTCTTATAAATCCACCGATAAATAAATTTCGATTTTTTCATCGACATTTCAAACGATTTTGTATGGTATGACTTTCCATGCATCCAGTCGACAATTGTCTGGAAGGTTACCGGAGGGGCGTATTCCTCGGCACGCTCGCCAAGTGCCACGGCATCCTTGAGGCTTCCAAAGACATTCAGCAGAATCGGATCGTCAGTTGTCTGCTTGAAGTTTGCCATGCCAAAGTCATACAGGTAATGGCCGGTTGTAAATTCATCCTCTAAGTTGAGTGCACAGAAATCCTTTGCAAAGCGAACCAGATAAGTTTTCAATGCCTGATTCATTTCTTCGTCATTTTCACAGGAATTAAATACCGGTTCAATGCGTCCATTTTTTTCTTCGTAAGTTTCGATGGTACGATACGGAAGATTTGCAAAAATGGATTCTGCAAAAACAACGGAATGTGTGTTACAGGTGTAGTTGTAGCGGATGGATTTGCCGATGGTCGGGTAAATGCTTCGTACATAATACATCGGGTCATCTACTTCGTGACCGGCGGCATCGGCTAACAATCTTGTCAGGCAGTCCTGTGTATAGCCACGGCCCCAATACTCAACAAAAGCAAATGGTTCGTTGAAATCAATTTCCTGACGAAGATAGTCGGAAACGATGACACGCTGCTTTTTGGCAACGGCAAGCAAATGTTCTTTGTAAGCATCGGAACGTTTTAATTTCTGGCTCACATCAGAAATTAACTGGTCTGAATAACGCTTCGTTGTTTTTAAGTAACCAAGCTCCGGGAAGAACTTATCAAATGTTGCTTCGTCAATCAAAAGGGCGGAAAGCAATTTGTTAAAATTGCGGACACCACTGAAGTTCCCGTAAATTTCGAAAAATTCCTCATCGACTTTGTCGATAAACGATGGCACACGCCATGCTTTTCGTGAACCGTAAATATATTTTGTGCGCAACGGAAGTCCCTTACTCTCAATTACGGCATCAGCCATAAGTTTCAAGTAATAGCCATCACGGGAAATAAAGTAAAGGGTTTTGTAACCTCGTTTTAAGGCATCGTGTACTGCCCAGTGGACATAAGGAACGAAATAAAGGCTGGCATATTTGTAGGCAAAAGTCTCTTTGTCCGTGTGCTCCTCCAGACGGAAGTTGCGGAACAATTTCACAACACTGTGCATACCATATTCTTCAATGTAGGCTGCCATATGTTTTTCGTAGTCATCAAGTTCCGGAATCGATACCGGCTGTGTGTGAATGCCAAGACGGGATGGCTGGGTGTCATCGGCAAATTTGTTATCGCCAATGTGAATCCATTCCGAATAATGGTAGTCGAGAGAATTATATACTTCCAAAAACAATTTTCTTGTCGTTTTCTGATAGCCGATATCACTTGATAAAAACAGCGGAAGTGTGGCAAGAAGCGGGTCCGCTTTTGCTAACATTTTCTGAATCGTTTCTTTCGGCAAATACATATCACTGATTAATACAACATCGTTTCCTTCGGCAAGGTACGATTTGAGCATATCAATGTGGTCGGTTAAAGGAATGACGGAGCGGATTTCTTCCTCGCACTCCCATGTAATCAACTGCTGTTTCTGCTCATCGGTGAGAGGAAACAGTGTTGCCATGTGGTCATAAATTTCCGACAACTGGATTTCCAAATGGTCGTCATTTCGGATTAATACCGACTTTTTATAAAACTCACGCACATTGGATTCGCACCAGCGGCGAATCTGCGAAAATTTGCGGATGAAATAGCTGTCATAGCCACAGTCAGACTGCTCCAGTTTTTTGCGGACATTGTCGAAAACGCTGGAAGGATGACAGCACTGACGTGAAAACAGGGTATCAAAAATATCGAAACTGTAAAGTTTCGGAAATTCTCGTTTTTCCGGCGTGAAAGAAAGTGCGGTGTCGATAATCCGCTCGCAGTCATTTTCATCCGAATAAGACCAGAATAACTGATTGATTCGGTCGAGTTCTTTTTTCTCTGTCTCTTTGCAGGAAGCAAGGGCTGCAAGTAATTCATCAAAATCAGATGCTTCGGTTCCGCAGGTCATTTCTCGTACATCAAAAACAAAATCGCGGAAATTTTCTTTGTCATCAATATCATAAAAATACCTAATAAAAGTTTTTACTCCACGCGCTAATAAATCATAGAAAATGGAGGAGTAATCAACAATGGCAATGTCGATATCGGAAAAGATTTCGTACACATCATCTTCATTTTCCCAGAAATAAAAATTCGGATGTTCACGATATACTTCTTTCATTGCGAGATACTGAGTGTCTTTTTCCACTAAAGGATGCATTTTTAATATCAAAAGAATGTTGTTTTCATGAAGGACTTCTGCTAGACGTTTCATATCCGGAAGAGCGGACTTCATGAAATTAGCACCATTATTATCGCGGTAAGTCGGGCAGTAAATTGCCAGCTTGGTATTGGCAGACAGCCCTTTCTTTTTGCGAATATCATGGTCGTAACTTTGAATGTTATCGTTCACAACACAGCGTGGATAGCCTGCACGGATTACTTTGTCATCATCAATGCCGCACTGCTCTTTGAAATGTTTTTCCATAATTTCCGAGGTAACTAAAAAGAGCTGGTTGTTGCGAAGAATATCATTGTTTTGAATGTATTTTTTTGCAATGCGCTCCTGAAGAAATCCGTCGGTTACCTTTCTTTCGATACTCTTGCAGCCAACGCCGTGCCACAGATTCAAAACGGTAATACCGGAAAGTTCCGGTTGAAATACTTCTTTACACATTTCAACGACATAGACACCGGCTTTTGCCATAACACTTTTTCCTTTGGAAGAGTGGTAAAGTTCTGCCTCGTAACCAAGTTTATGCACGTAGTTCATCGTGTCTGCATTGTAGCACATCCAGACCGGTTTGATTTCTTTGTGATGTCTTATGATATATTCAAACATCCATTTTGGATTGCCGGCAAAGCTATTTCCGGCGTTAAAAATCCATAAATTTTTATCTCGTTGTTCGCTCATTTTATTACTCCTTACATTCTTAGTTCTCTAATATATGAAGAATTTGTTCACATGCTGTTCCTTTTTCAAAAGAACCCATGGTTTCAAAATGCTGTTTGTATAAAGTTGTGAAGTCTTCGTCCCGGTATTTGACTGCCATGTCGGGAAGTGCCGCAATGTCTTTGCATTTCAAATACGGCCATGTGTCATATGGAACAAAGAAACCGCGGTCCATTTGTTCGTATTCTTTCAGGCGGTTTTCCAATAAGAAAACCGGGCGCCCGGTCAAGGCAAAATCCCAGATGCAGGAAGAAAAATCGGTTACCAGTAAATCACTGGTGTAAAGTAAGTCCTGCATTTCATAATAGGCATTTCCGTCAAGAATCCGCTCATCAAGGGATTCGTTTGTTTCCTCTCGGAAATAATGTGAGCGGTAAAGGACAATCCAGTTGTTTTTTGTTGCTTCTTCCAAGCGGTCAATGGTTTCCGATAAATAACGTAAATCGTACTGCTCTTTTTCCGGCGCAGTCATCTGAAAACTTGGCGCAAAAAGCAAAATTTTTGTCTGCTCGCTTATATGATAAAAGTCCTGTACACGTTTTTTGATTTCCGGATGCTCCGAAAAGAAAATATCGTTTCTTGGTGTTCCGGTTTCCAGAAAGATTTTTCGGTCTAGCGAAAATGCTTCGGCGTACATGTCGGTGCATGCCTGACAGGAAGACACAAAGTAATCTAACCGTTTATACCATTTGTCAAAATTTGCGGCAAATGTTTTATCTTCGTTTATTGTTTCTTTGCCGACTTTTTTATAAGCGCCGCCACCATGCCAGGTTGTCAAAAAGATTTGTCCTCTTTTTTTGACAAGTGCTTCATCAATCATATCGTTAGTAATAAAAATACCACAGCGCAAAAATAATTTAAAATAGCTTAAGCTTCGCTGGCGCACGACTGTAATTCCGGTCCGCATCGTACAGGTTTCCGGAAAACGGGTGACCCAGATAAGTTCGTATTCTCCCGGATGTTTTAACCAAAACGACTCCATAAGAACACTTGGGTTGCACACATAGCCCTTGCGGTTATTCGCATAAAACATAATCCGGTTTTTTTTGACCGGAATAAAAAACAGCAGGTACTGAAGAAGTCGTGCTATTCGTATTTTTGCTTTCATATTAAAATGCTTCCTCTTTCCTTTTTCATAACCTCAATATTTTACTACAGAGCATAAATAGATGTCAAGTGTTGACAAATCAAGGGGTTGGCAGTTGTCAAGGATTCCATAAATCATCAAGAAAAGTTTGTGCTTCGCGGGCACTCTCGTTTGTTGAGCGGGAGCGCTCACGAACCACAAACTTTTCCTGCTAATTTACGGCAACCTAAAAATTTTAAAAGCAACAAACATTTGAAAAAGGATGACAAAAACAGAGGAGTTTCATATAATAAATGTGAAGATATTTCTTTGGGGATTTATATGTCAGAAAAGAATAATTTTTTGTATGATGTCAGTATGTCCTATGTAAATGCTGGATGGCAGGAGCGTTACTGTGCGCTGGTAAAGTATCTTGATGCATATCTGAAGGAGAATTGTGGTGAATTTTTTGCCGATTTGCAGCTTTACCAGACCGGGCCGATGAATTATGTAGTAGTGGCGGTGTATTATGATGTGCCGGGTGTTGGCGAGGCTCTTCCTAAGATTCTTGGATTTGTAAATGCAAAATATCGGGAAGTTGTTGGACATAATGTAAGACGAAAGCAGATTTTGAAGTTTGACTTAGCAAAAAAATTACACGGGCAGAGTGAAGTGTGTCTGCACGCTTCCTCGGAAGAGATGGAGGAATCAGAAGATGAACAACCGCGAGAGGATTATGCGTCTTCGACAGGAGAAGAAATTAGACAGGAACGAAATGATACAACTTCTTGAAACAGCAAATAGAGAGGACCGAGAGTATCTTGCCGCACAGGCGAGAGAGGTTCGGGAGAAGATTTATGGGAAGGACGTATTTGTTCGGGGGCTGATTGAATTTACAAATATCTGCCGCAATGATTGTTATTACTGCGGGATACGTAAAAGTAACGAAAAAGTGGAGCGATACCGCCTGACGCCGGAAGAAATTTTGTCCTGCGCCAAAGAAGGATATGAATTGGGATTTCGTACTTTTGTGCTGCAAGGCGGCGAAGATGGCTGGTTTACGAAAGAACGGGTGGCTTCGATTGTCTGGGAATTAAAGAAACAATTTCCGGATTGTGCAGTGACGCTATCCATCGGAGAGCGTACGAAAGAGGAATATGAATGTTTTCGTGAGGCGGGGGCAGACCGTTACCTTCTGCGCCACGAGACGGCGGACGACGCTCACTATAGAAAATTGCATCCGCAGGAAATGAAACTTAAAAACCGTAAAGAATGTTTATTTACCCTACGTGAACTTGGATATGAAGTAGGTGCCGGTTTTATGGTAGGATCGCCGGGACAGACGGTGGAGTGTCTTGTTGAAGATTTTGAATTTTTGCAGGAACTGAAGCCCCATATGATTGGAATCGGACCGTTTCTTGCCCATCAGGATACACCATTTGGTGCAGAAGAAAATGGTTCCTATGATCAGACACTTTTATTATTAAGTATTCTTCGTCTGATGTTTCCGGGGGTGTTGCTTCCTGCGACGACAGCACTTGGAACAATTGCACCGGATGGACGGGAGCAGGGATTATTGGCAGGAGCGAATGTATTAATGCCAAATTTATCACCGGTTTCTGTGCGGAAAAAGTACGAGCTGTATGATAATAAAATATGCACCGGGGAAGAGTCGGCGCAGTGCAAAGACTGTTTAAGCAGACGTGTGGAATCGGTTGGTTACCGGATTGTGACTGACCGGGGAGACAGCCGGATTGAAAAATAGGAGGAACGTATGATAGCGTATTTTTTGGCAGTATATTTGATTTTAAATGGAATTGTATTTTTAGTTTACGGAGTGGACAAGTATAAAGCAGTTCACAATAAGTGGAGAATCCCGGAAACTACCCTTCTTATTGCCGCTGTCTTTGGCGTGATAGGTGCGTTTTCCGGAATGCATGTTTTTCATCACAAAACACGCAAGGCTAAGTTTTATGTGGGGGTTCCCGTTATCTTTTTCTTGGAGATGCTTGCTGCTATTAGTGTTTTTTGGGAAAAGGCGTAATGCGCCAAAATTTCTGCATTTTATACAAAGTAGAAAAAGAAAATTTATGCATAACTGTGAATTGATATTTTTAAAATGCAGTGCTACAATGTGAGGCAATTTACAAAACTTTTTCTCAAACCTAATTCCCAATCCATTCCGTAGCAAAAACACACACCCCATTGACTGCATACAGCCACGCGGGTATGAGACATGCGTATTTAGCATGCCCATACCCTTGCGCGGCTGTTAAGCGAGAGCGTGCAGTCAATGGGGTGTATTTTTTTGCAAATTTTTACGCATTTTTTACATAGAAATGATTTCAGATTTTACATTCGCCCCCTAAACTAGGTCTTGTAAGAAAGAAAAAGAAAGATGAAAGATTGAAAGGAGAAAACAAAAATGAAGATGACAAAAAAAGTATTAGGAATGGTTTTATGCGGGGTTATGACAGTGGGGATGATTACCGGCTGTGGCGGCTCTGACAGCAGCACAACAAATGATGCAGGAAATACATCAGCAGATGCAGCACAGGAAATTTCCGTTGTATCACGTGAAGATGGTTCCGGTACACGAGGCGCTTTTGTAGAACTTTTTGGTGTTGAAGATGAGGAGAACGGAGAGAAAGTAGACAAGACGACAGAAGAAGCAACAATCGCAAACAGCACGGAAATCGTAATGACAACCGTAGCCGGTGATAAAAATGCAATTGGTTACTGCTCACTCGGTTCTTTAAATGACAGCGTGAAAGGACTTAAGATTGACGGTGCAGAGCCAACGGTTGATAACATTAACAATGGAAGTTATGCAATTGCCCGTCCGTTTAACATTGCAACAAAGGATAAGAAAAGTGAAGTAACAAAGGATTTCATCAACTACATCCTGAGTGAAGACGGACAGAAAGTAATTGAGTCTAACGGTTACATCAAAGCAAGTGATGCCGGTGCTTTCAAGAGTAACGGTGCCAAAGGTAAAATTGTAGTAGCTGGTTCCTCTTCGGTTACACCGGTTATGGAAAAACTTGCTGAAAGTTATAAGACAGTAAACAGTGGAGCTGAAATTGAAATTCAGGAAAGTGATTCCACAACAGGTATGAACTCAGCAGCAGAAGGAACTTGTGACATCGGTATGGCATCCCGTGACTTAAAAGACAGTGAAACAGGTGCAGGACTTACACCTACTGTAATTGCAAAAGACGGAATCGTAGTAATCGTAAATAACGAAAACAAAGTAGATAACATGACAAAAGCACAGGTAAATGATGTGTTCCGCGGAACAATCACAGACTGGAGTGCCATCAAATAAAGGAGGCAGCCATGAAAGAAAGGGCAATGAAAGTAGTGTTTCTGATTGCCGCTTGTGTTTCGATTCTCGCTGTAGCATTAATTTGTATCTTTCTCTTCGCAAATGGTATCCCGGCAATTAAGGAAATCGGCTTGTTCGATTTCCTGACGGGAACGGCGTGGAAACCGGGAAATCACAAATTTGGGATTTTGCCGATGATATTAGGAAGTATATATGTGACCGCCGGAGCTCTTATTGTAGGAGTTCCGATTGGCATTTTGACGGCAGTGTTTTTAGCAAAATATTGTCCGAAAAAATGGTATCGAATCTTAAAAGGTGGCGTCGATTTGCTTGCCGGAATCCCATCCGTTGTCTACGGATTTTTTGGACTTGTTGTTCTGGTTCCGATGGTACGTGACACCTTTGGTGGAAATGGAAACAGTATTTTAACGGCATCTCTTTTGCTTGGCATTATGATTCTGCCAACGATTATTGAAACATCAGAGGCAGCTATTCAGGCGGTGCCGGATAAATATTATGAGGGGGCACTGGCGCTTGGTGCCACGCATGAGAGAAGTGTTTACCGTACGGTTGTACCGGCAGCAAAATCCGGAATTTTAGCAGGAATCATTCTTGGTGTCGGACGTGCGATTGGTGAGACGATGGCAGTTATTATGATTGCCGGAAATCAGGCAAGAATGCCTGCCGGTTTGTTAAAGGGTGTTCGTACACTTACAGCAAACATAGTAATTGAAATGGGATATGCGGCAGATTTACACCGCGAAGCGTTAATTGCGACGGGCGTTGTCCTGTTTGTCTTTATCCTGATTATCAATTTATTGTTCTCACTCTTAAAGAGAAAGAAGGTGGACTAGATGGCAAATGGTTTGAAAAAACAAAAGCAGAAATGGAAAGCACTTGCAAAACATAAGTCCTCTCTGGTTCTTTACCTGATTACAATTTTGGCAGCAGCGATTACGGTATTTGTGTTAGGATACCTGATTGTTTATATTCTGGCAAATGGTATTCCACATTTGAAACCGTCACTGTTTGCTTTTACTTATACATCGGACAATGTTTCGATGATGCCGGCACTGATTAATACGGTGCTTATGACACTGGCAACCTTGATTGTTGCGGTTCCGCTTGGCATTTTCGCCGCCATTTATCTGGTGGAATATGCGAAGAAAGGGAACAAATTAGTAAGTGTAATTCGTGTAACGGCAGAAACACTGACCGGAATACCATCGATTGTTTATGGATTGTTTGGTATGTTGTTCTTCGTCGGTTACTGCAAATGGGGATTTTCCCTTTTGTCAGGAGCTCTCACCTTAGCAATTATGGTGCTTCCGGTTATTATGCGAACGACCGAAGAAGCACTTATGGCAGTGCCGGATTCTTACCGAGAAGGAAGCTTTGGGCTTGGTGCCGGAAAACTGCGAACTGTATTTCACGTAGTTTTGCCGAGCGCCGTTCCGGGGATTTTATCCGGTGTTATTTTGGCTACCGGGAGGATTGTTGGTGAGACCGCAGCATTGATTTATACGGCAGGAACGATTGCAAAAGTGCCAAGCAGCATTTTTGATTCGGCAAGAACGTTATCGGTTCATATGTATAATTTGTCAAAAGAAGGACTGCATACGGATGAATCGTATGCAACGGCAGTGGTTCTTTTGGTCCTTGTAATTGCAATCAATATGTTGTCGAATTTTGTCGCTCGAAAAGTTGGGAAAAACAAATATGGCAATTAGAATGGAGAATGAATATGGAAGATAAATTTTGCATACAAAACATGAATCTCTATTATGGAGATTTTCATGCACTGAAAGATGTCAGTATGAACATTCCGGCGAATGAGATTACCGCTTTTATCGGACCTTCCGGCTGCGGTAAATCTACATTTTTAAAATCGCTAAACCGGATGAATGATTTGGTAGAAGGGTGTCGGATTTCCGGTTCCCTTCAGTTAGATGGCGAAGATATTTACGGTGACATTGATGTCAATCATCTTCGCAAGCGGGTTGGAATGGTGTTCCAGAACCCGAACCCATTTCCAATGAGTGTGTACGATAATATTGCTTATGGTCCACGAACTCATGGAATTCACTCCAAGGCAAAATTAGATGAAATAGTTGAACGGTCGCTGAAACAGGCAGCAATTTGGGACGAACTCAAAGACCGTTTGAAAAAAAGTGCCCTTGGTTTATCCGGTGGACAGCAGCAGCGTTTGTGTATTGCCAGAGCACTTGCAATAGAGCCGGAAGTGATTTTGATGGATGAACCAACAAGTGCCTTAGACCCGATTTCCACTTCAAGAATTGAGGATTTGGTACTGGAATTAAAAGATAAATACACAATTGTAATGGTAACGCATAATATGCAGCAGGCAACACGTGTATCTGACCGCACGGTATTTTTCCTTCTTGGAGAAGTAGTTGAAATGGACAAAACGGAAAAATTATTTTCCATGCCAACGGATAAACGTACAGAAGATTATATTACGGGGAGGTTTGGATGATGAGAAATCGATTTGACAGACAGCTTACAGAATTAAATCAGGATATGATTCAGATGGGGCATATGATTGGCCAGGCAATCGGCATGGCAATCAGCGCACTGAATAACCGTGACAAAGAACAGGCGGAAAAAGTAATTGATTATGATGATGAAATTAATGAGGAAGAGCGGATTATAGAAAATCTCTGCTTGAAACTTTTGCTGCAGCAGCAGCCTGTGGCAAGGGATCTGCGCGTAATTTCATCGGCACTGAAAATGATTACAGACATGGAAAGAATTGGTGATCAGGCAGCAGATATTTCGGAAGTAACGCTGCATTTAATTGATACTAAGTATAAAAGAGATATGGAGCATATTCGGAAGATGGCAGCAGAAACGACTTGTATGGTTGTGCAGAGCGTGGAAGCATATGTAGAAAAAGACGAGGAAAAAGCAAAAGAAGTCATTGCGCATGATGACATCATTGATGATTTATTTATTAAGTCAAGAGAGGATGTAATTTCTCTTATTCGCAGTAATCCGGAAGAGGGGGCTTGTGCGACGGATTTACTTATGATTGCAAAGTACTTTGAGCGAATCGGAGACCATGCCTGCAACATTGCGGAATGGGTCATTTTTTCAATTACCGGAGAGCACAAGAAAAAATAAAAATAAAGTAAAAATATGTAAAGTTATAATTGCATTTTTTCCTTGTCAGCAGTAAAATAGATATAACATTGATTTTACTTATGAGATAGGAGGAGCGTGTGTATGAAATCAAAATCATTGCGATTTCGCATATTGTTACTATTGGTAGGGACAACGGCTATAGCTGCTTTAATTTGCGGAATTATAGGATATTATAATTCGAGAGCAGTTGCCAACAGTGATGCAAAAGAAAAATTGACGACAGTGAGTGAAGGGTATGGGAAAGATATCGATAACCTGCTTTCACAGGTAGAAGTTGCGGTGAATACTCTTGCAGATGTAACAAAAAATCAGATTCAGGATGTAGACAAGTTTAAAAGCAGCAGCAGCTACGTGGATTCCTGTACGGAGGCGTTAGAGACTACAGCTCTTCAGTGTGCGAATAACACGAAGGGCGCGATGACTTATTATATCCGCTATAATCCGGAATTTACAGAAGCAACATCCGGTATTTTTGCTTCGAAAGAGAGTGAGAATGCAGATTTTAAGTCATTGACACCGACAGATTTCAGCAGTTTTGACAAAGACGATGCAGAACATGTGGGCTGGTATTATATTCCGGTTAAAAATGGAAAGGCAACTTGGATGGATCCGTATTTAAATTCCAATGTGAATGTATATATGATTTCCTATGTTGTTCCGATTATGATTGACAATGAAGCAATTGGAGTTGTTGGCATGGATATCAACTTTAATCAGTTAAAACAACTTGCCGACAAAGCCAAATGTTTTGATTCCGGATATGTTTTCTTGGTTGATTCATCGAATAAAGTTTTGTCACATAAGGATATAAAACAGGGAACGGATTTGCAGAAAGTGGATGGCGAACTGGCCTCATTTGTGAAGGCCGGAAAGACGGGCGAAATAAAAGAGTACACTTATAATGGAAGCAGGAAAATGTTAAGTGCTGTTTCATTGAAGAATGGCATGAAATTGGTAATGGCTGTTTTAGATAAAGAAGTGCAGAGCAATTCCACCCGCTTGATGTATATGATGATTATTGCGATTGTTGCAGCAACTTTATATGCAGCAATTACAGGATTTTTCTTCAGTGGTTCGATGATTCGTCCAATTAAGGATTTGACAGGAATTATTGAGAATACGGCGAAACTTAATTTTGTAAAAAGTGAAAAGGGTGAGAAATTAGTCCGTATGAAGGACGAGACCGGTGCGATGGCGCGTGCCGTACAGCAGATGCGAAGTAAACTTCGTGCGATGGTAGCGTTAATTGACCAGGCAGGAATTAAAATGGGTGATAATGTTACCGGCTTGACTGTGAATATGTCAGAGGTCAATGATATCTGTAATAATAACTCGGCTACGACAGAAGAACTCGCAGCAGCGATGGAAGAAGCAGCCAGTGCAACGGATACAGTAAATCAGACGATTGCAACTGTAAAAGAAAATGCCAAAAGTATTGAAGCACTTTCGGGAAGAGGCGCTACACTGTCAACGGAAGTGATGGAACGTGCGAACCAGTTAAAGACAACGACGGAAAATGCCGGAAAACGTACAGATGAAATGTATGCAGAAGTGAAACAGCGTACGGAAGTTGCGATGAAACAGGCAGAAGCGGTAGAGAAGATTAATGAACTTACGCATGATATTATGGAAATTTCTTCTCAGACAAATCTCCTTGCCTTAAATGCTTCCATTGAAGCAGCAAGAGCAGGAGAGGCCGGTAAAGGATTTGCCGTTGTGGCGACCGAAATCGGTGCTTTGGCTACACAGACCCAGAATGCGGTTGGTGATATCGACAGCATTATTGGTGAGGTACATAACGCAGTAAGCGGTATGGTAGACTGTTTACAGAATGCAATGGACTTTTTGGAAAATACGGTTCTTGGCGATTACAAAGGATTTATGGAAGTTGGCGAGAAGTATTCCGAAGATGCTGCTACTTTTGAAGATGGCATGACCAAAATTAATCAGTCAATTGTTACGTTGGTACATGCGATTACCGATATTTCTCATTCAATCGAAGAGATTAATCTGACGGTAAATGAGTCGGCAACCGGTGTTTCAGACATTGCAGAGAAAACTTCTGAGATGGTTCAGAAGATTGAGGCAACCGGAACATTTATGCAGGATAGCGAAGAAAGTGCTAACAATTTAAATCAGATTGTCAGTGAATTTGATTTGGATGGCAAGAAATATCAAACTCTTGACAATTGCAAATAATCGTACTATTATGAAAATGCTCATAGAGAAAAGCGTTGACGGAGACAGTACCCTGTGTGGAAGTGTTTCAGTGAGCCGGCGATAGTGAGAATCCGGCACCAGTAAGCATAGGTGAATATCACTCCTTAGCTGCAAAGTCGAACGGTTTTTATCCAGTAGACTGCGCCGGTATTCCCCGTTAAAAGGATATATGTTCGGTTTGTGAAACACTCACAGTCCTGACGTAGAAGACAGGTGGTATAATGAAAGTTTAGGCTCTCATCCTAGTTGGATGGGAGCTTTTTTATTTTATTTTTATGGAGGTAACTATGTATAACAAAGTATCAACAGGCATGAATTTTGTCGAGAGAGAAAAAGAAGTAGAAAAATTTTGGAAAGACAAAGATATTTTCCGCAAAAGTATTAAACTGCGTGAGGGGGCACCAACGTATATGTTTTACGATGGACCGCCAACTGCGAACGGAAAACCGCATATTGGTCATGTGCTGACCCGTGTTATCAAAGATATGATTCCGCGTTACCGTACAATGAAAGGCTATCGTGTACCGCGTAAAGCCGGATGGGACACGCATGGTTTGCCGGTTGAGCTGGAAGTAGAAAAACTGTTAGGTCTGGATGGAAAAGAGCAGATTGAAGAATATGGTATGGAACCATTTATTAATCAGTGTAAAGAATCTGTCTGGAAATACAAAGGTATGTGGGAAGACTTTTCCGATACCGTAGGTTTTTGGGCTGACATGGATGACCCATATGTCACATATGATGATAATTATATTGAGTCTGAGTGGTGGGCATTGAAGGAAATCTGGAATAAAGACCTTTTGTATAAAGGATTTAAAATAGTGCCTTACTGCCCTCGCTGCGGTACACCGTTGTCCGCACAGGAAGTTGCACAGGGATACAAAACCGTAAAAGAGCGTTCTGCTATTGTCCGCTTTAAGGTGACAGGAGAGGATGCCTATTTCCTTGCATGGACGACGACACCTTGGACTCTGCCAAGTAATGTGGCTCTTTGTGTAAACCCGAATGATACTTACTGTAAAGTAAAAGCAGCAGATGGCTATACTTATTATATGGCGCAGGATCTTTTGGATACGGTACTTGGTAAACTGGCAAAAGATGATGAGCCGGCTTATGAAGTGTTGGAGAGTTTCCCGGGAACCGCATTAGAGCATAAAGAATATGAGCCATTGTTTGCCTGCGCGAAAGAGTGTGCTGATAAGCAGAACAAAAAAGGATTTTTCGTAACCTGCGATACTTACGTTACGATGACTGATGGTACCGGTATTGTTCATATCGCACCGGCATTTGGTGAAGATGATGCCAATGTGGGAAGAAACTATGACCTTCCTTTTGTGCAGTTTGTAAATGAAAAAGGCGAGTTGACAGAAGAGACTCCATTTGCAGGTATTTTCGTAAAGAAAGCGGACCCTGAGGTATTAAAAGACTTAGATGCCAGAGGACAGTTGTTTGATGCACCGAAGTTTGAGCATGAATATCCACATTGCTGGCGCTGTGATACACCGTTGATTTACTATGCAAGAGAATCCTGGTATATCCGTGAAACAGCAGTAAAAGACGATTTGATTAAAAATAATAACACTGTAAACTGGATTCCGGAGTCAATTGGAAAAGGACGTTTTGGAAACTGGTTAGAGAATATTCAGGACTGGGCAATTTCCCGTAACCGTTATTGGGGAACTCCATTAAACATCTGGGAGTGTGAAGGATGTGGACATCAGGAATGTATCGGCGGAAGAAAAGAACTGGCAGAGCGTGCCGGAGATCCAAAAGCCGCTGAGGTAGAACTCCACCGTCCATACATTGATGAAGTAACCTTTACCTGTCCGGATTGTGGAAAAGTTATGCACCGTGTACCGGAAGTAATCGACTGTTGGTTTGACTCCGGTGCGATGCCATTTGCACAGTATCACTATCCATTTGAAAATAAAGACGTGTTTGAGAAACAGTTTCCGGCTCAGTTTATCTCCGAGGCGGTTGACCAGACACGTGGATGGTTCCATTCGCTGATGGCAGAATCTACTTTACTTTTCAACAAAGCACCATATGAAAATGTAATCGTTCTTGGACATGTGCAGGATGAAAATGGACAGAAGATGAGTAAGAGTAAGGGAAATGCCGTAGATCCGTTTGATGCTCTGGAAAATTATGGAGCAGACGCAATCCGCTGGTATTTCTATGTAAACAGTGCGCCATGGCTGCCGAACCGTTTCCATGGAAAAGCAGTTACCGAAGGACAGCGTAAATTCATGGGTACACTGTGGAACACATATGCCTTTTATGTGTTGTATGCGGAGATTGACCAGTTTAATCCAACCGAGCATACATTAGAATATGATAAACTTTCGATTATGGACCGCTGGCTTTTGTCCCGTCTGTATTCGACGGTTAAAGAAGTTGATGAGGACCTTGACAACTACAAAATTCCGGAGACTGCAAAAGCACTGCAGAGTTTTGTGGAAGATATGAGTAACTGGTATGTGCGCCGCTGTCGTGACCGTTTCTGGGCAAAAGGCATGGAGCAGGATAAAATGAATGCCTACATGACTTTGTATACGGCACTTGTAACAATCAGTAAGGCAGCAGCTCCGATGATTCCATTTATGACCGAGAGCATTTATCAGAATCTCGTGTGCAATCTGGATTCAAAAGCACCGGAAAGTATTCATTTGTGTGATTTTCCGAAAGTTAAGGAAGAATGGATTGACAAAGAACTTGAGACACAGATGAAACAGCTTTTGGACATTGTTGTTCTTGGCCGTGCATGCCGTAATACAGCAAATATCAAAAACCGTCAGCCAATTGGAAAAATGTATGTAAAGGCAGAAGGCGAATTGTCCGATTTCTATAAAGAAATTATCGCAGATGAGCTAAACGTAAAAGAAGTTGTATTTACCAATGATACAAAAGAATTTACGACATATCAGTTTAAGCCACAGCTTCGTACTCTTGGACGCCGTTTCGGAAGCCGTTTGAACGAATTGAAAGAAGTGCTTGCCGGATTAGATGGCAATGCTACGATGGATGCGTTGAATGCTTCCGGTGAAGTGACTGTTACGGTTGGCGGCGTAGATGAAGTGCTGGCAACAGAGGATTTGCTGGTAGAAACGGCACAGATGGATGGCTATGTGAGCGAGGAAGATCACGGTATTACCGTTGTATTAGATACAAACCTGACACCGGAGTTGATCGAGGAAGGATTTGTGCGTGAGGTTATCAGTAAAATTCAGACCATGCGTAAAGATGCCGGTTTTGAAGTGGTTGACCATATCCGTGTTTACGAGCAGGGAAATGATAAGATTAAAGAAATCATCAAAACAAATGAATCTCAGATTAAAGCTGATGTTTTGGCCGATGAGGTTATTTTGGATAAAACAGAAGGTTACACCGCAGATTGGAAAATTAACGGTGAGGCTGTTACACTGGGTGTTGCAAAAGTGGAAGCGTAACGAAGAGTTTGTTACAGAAAGAGAGGTAATTTATGGTATTTGTAACGGAAAAGGAAAAGAAAAAGGAATTGAAGAATAACATTTCGAACTATATGAAATTGTTGTTCCGCCGTTCGGTTGAAGAGGCAACTCCACAGCAGTTGTTTCAGGCAGTTTCTTATGCAGTCAAAGATATCGTAGTTGATGACTGGATGGCAACGCACAAAGCCTATGAGAAAAAGGATGTGAAGACAGTTTACTATTTGTCCATGGAGTTTTTGATGGGTCGTGCACTTGGTAACATGATTATCAACCTCAAAGAGGACAAAGTTGTACGCGAGGTACTTGACGAGATGGGTGTAAACTTAGACTTGCTTGAGGATGAAGAGCCGGATGCAGCTCTTGGTAATGGTGGTCTTGGACGTCTGGCAGCCTGCTTTTTGGATTCCTTATCTACACTTGGTTATCCGGCTTATGGCTGTGGTATCCGCTACAAATATGGTATGTTCAAGCAGAAAATCGAAAATGGTTTCCAGATTGAAGCACCGGATGACTGGTTAAAAGATGGTAATCCATTTGAGATGAAGCGTCCGGAATATGCCGTTGAAGTACGTTTTGGCGGTTATGTAACGGTAAGAAAAGACGAAAAGACCGGAAGGGATCGTTTTGTACAGGAAAATTATCAGTCCGTAATGGCAGTGCCTTATGATTTGCCGGTTGTCGGTTACGGAAACCACATTGTAAACACACTTCGTATCTGGGATGCTGAGGCAATTGATACTTTCAATCTGGATTCTTTTGATAAAGGTGATTATCAGAAGGCAGTTGAGCAGCAGAACCTTGCCCGTACTATTTGTGAAGTACTGTATCCAAATGACAACCATATGGCAGGAAAAGAACTTCGCTTGAAACAGCAGTATTTCTTTGTATCGGCAAGCGTGCAGCGTGCGATTATGAAGTATATGGAAAACCACAATGACATTCATGGTCTTCCGGAAAAAGTATGTTTCCAGTTAAATGATACCCATCCAACGGTAGCAGTACCTGAATTGATGCGTATTTTGTTAGATGAATATGGTCTTGATTGGGATGATGCATGGGATATCACAACCCGTACCTGTGCTTATACAAACCATACAATTATGGCGGAAGCATTGGAGAAATGGCCGCTTGAGTTATTCTCCCGTCTGCTTCCTAGAATTTATCAGATTACCGAGGAAATTAACCGTCGTTTCCAGAATGAGATTCAGGCAAAGTATCCGGATAATCAGGATAAAGTAAAAAGTATGGCAATTATTTATGATGGTCAGGTCAAGATGGCACATCTTGCTATCGCTGCCGGATTTTCGGTAAATGGTGTGGCAAGGCTTCATACGGAAATTTTGAAACATCAGGAATTAAAAGATTTCTATGAAATGATGCCGGAGAAATTTAATAACAAGACAAATGGTATTACACAGCGTCGTTTCCTGCTTCATGGAAATCCGAAACTTGCTGCATGGGTAACAGACAAAATCGGTGATGAGTGGATTACAGACTTGTCTAAAATTGATAAACTTTCTGTTTTTGTGGATGATAAAAAAGCACAGCATGAATTTATGAATATCAAATTCCAGAATAAAGTTCGTCTTGCGAAGTATATTAAGGAGCACAATGGTGTTGAAGTAGACCCTCATTCGATATTCGATGTACAGGTAAAACGTCTGCATGAGTACAAACGCCAGCTGCTTAACATTTTGCATGTTATGTATTTGTATAATCAGTTGAAGAAAAATCCGGGTATGGATATGTATCCTCGTACTTTCATTTTTGGTGCGAAAGCTTCTGCCGGATACCGCCGAGCAAAGGCAATTATCAAACTGATTAACAGTGTTGCTGACGTAGTAAACAATGACGCTTCGATTGAAGGAAAAATCAAAGTTGTATTTATTGAAAACTACCGTGTGTCCAATGCAGAAATTATTTTTGCCGCTGCCGATGTATCAGAGCAGATTTCAACTGCAAGTAAAGAGGCATCCGGTACCGGTAATATGAAATTTATGTTAAATGGTGCACCGACCCTTGGAACAATGGATGGTGCCAATGTTGAAATCGTAGAAGAAGTGGGCGAGGAAAATGCTTTCATCTTCGGTCTTTCCTCACAGGAAGTAATTGATTTCGAGCATAATAACCAGTATGATCCGAAAGAAATTTACAACATGGATTCGGATATCCGTGCCGTGCTTACCCAGTTGATCGATGGAACATATTCCCCTGAAAATCTTGAATTGTTCCGCGAGATTTACAATTCTCTGCTTGAGACAAACGGCTATGAGCGTGCGGACCAGTACTTTATTTTGAAAGACTTCCGTTCTTATGAGGCGGCACAAAAGAAAGTAGAAGAAGCATACCGCGATGAGGAGCGATGGGCGAAGATGGCAATGCTCCAGACTGCTAAATGCGGTAAATTCTCTTCCGACCGCACCATCGAAGAATATGCGAAAGAGATTTGGCATTTGGAGAAAGTTACTTTGTAATAAAATTGAATAAATCATTTTAAAATCGAACATACTATCATCAAACAATTTTTGTGAGGTGATAGTATGTTTTTTAAACAAAAAGGATTCTATATATCATTAGCCTGTGGCATTGCTGCAATTGGCGCCTTTGCGGCGTTATGCATCAATATGAACCGCAGTGAACAAAAGGAGCCGGTGGCTTTGGCGAGTAATCCCCCGCAGGCGACCGCGGTGGCAACACCGGAGACAAAAGAAGCGTCCAGCAATCATGCAAATTCCGAGGTAAAAGAAAAGAAAACAAAAAAACGTAAGAAAAAATCTGTACAGACCAATGCAAAACCTGCGAAAAAGCAATTATCGTTTAATCAGGAAGAGGGCCTTTCCTGGCCAATAAAAGGCGATGTGCTGATGGAGTACAGTGCAGACAAAGTGGTATATTTTAAGACACTGGCACAGTACCGCACAAATCCGGCACTTCTTTTAGAAGCCAAAGAAGGAATGGATGTAAAAGCGAGTGCGGATGGTATCGTGGAATCGGTGGAAACTTCTGAAGAAACCGGTCGTACGGTTTCGATATCAATTGGTGATGGTTTTACAGTTGTTTATGGACAGTTAAAAGATATTTCTGTAAGTAAAGGTGATATGGTTTCGGAAGGACAGGTTCTCGGGAAAATTGCAGAGCCGACAAAGTATTATAAAGAAGAAGGAACAAACCTTTATTTTCAAGTGAAGGAGAATAAAACCACGGTGAATCCGATGTTGCTGCTTCAATGAGTGTGCCGAATATATCAAAAACGATACGTTTATCATCATGGCAGGGAACTTCTTTTTGTGCTACTATAAATGCAACATAATAACTATATAATGTAAAGGAGGAACTGCCATGAAACAATGGAAACGAGTTAGTGGGGTTGTTTTATCGGGGATTTTAGCTTTGTCAATGACACTTGGCGGGATGACAGCGCCGGATGCGGGGGCAAAAGCGAAAAAAGCAAAATTAAAGACAAAGAAAATTAGTGTTACAGTAGGAAAGAAGAAAACAATTAAAATTGTAAAAAAGAAAAAATCCTGCAAGTACACATTTAAGAGTAACAAGAAAAAGGTTGCTAAAGTATCGAAAAAGGGTGTTGTGACCGGTCAGAAGAAGGGGACAGCCAAGATTACGGTAAAAGAAGTTAAAAAGAACGGGAAAACGAGAAAACTTGGAACTGTTAAGGTAACGGTGACGAGGAAAAAAGGACCGGATAAAAACGTAGTAAACACGACAAAACCTACGGCAAAGGCTACTGCGAAAGCAACAGAAAAGCCAAATCCGGCACAAACAAATCCGGCACCGGTTGTAAAAGGCACATCGGTAAAAGTGTATACGGACGAAATTAAGGATTCTAATTTAATTGCTGAGGCTGATGGATTTGGACATATGCCAACACCGGAGCCGACCAAATCAGCAGATGCCACACCGGAACCAATGCCGGCAGTGCTTGTTAATGCGGACATGGAAAAGGGCGAATATGAGCCAATGGCTTCTCGTGGTTCAGCTTCTATTTCAGTTGTTGATGATGGAGCAAATAACACAAAGAAAAGCGCTAAGGTAACAGGACGTACAGATGACTGGCATGGTGCTTCAATTGATGTTTCTTCTTTGGTTGAAACAGACAATGAATATGCGATTTCTTTTTATGCAAAGCAGGAAACAGGCAAGGATCAGAAATTGGATCTTTCCATGCAGTATGTAGGGGATGATGAGTCCACTCATTACGATTCAATTACGTCCGTTGAACTTTTGGATTCTACATGGACAAAATGTGAGGCAACTATGAAGGTGCCGGAGCACACGGGAACGATCTTGATTTACTGGCAGTCTGTGTACCAATCCAATAATGATATGGACTTTTACCTGGATGAGGTAACCATGACAGGAGTTGCAAAAACAGCGGATAAAGATGCAGGCGTTCCGGATCTTAGTACAGGACTTGTTAAAGGGAAAATCGGTAATCCGATTATGACCTCCCGTTTGACAGCGGATCCGTGGGCTATGGAATACAACGGAAGAGTGTATGTTTATGGAACAAATGATTCTCAGCAGTACGAGGCAGCAGCTAATGCAGATAATAACTACAGCAAAATTAAATCATTGAACTGCTATTCTTCTGCCGATATGGTGAACTGGACAGATCATGGAACGATTGCAGTATCCGGAAACAAAGGAGCTGCGAAATGGTCAGCAAATTCATGGGCACCTGCAGTATGTCATAAGAAGATTAACGGCAAAGAGAAATTCTTCCTGTATTTTGCGAACAACGCAAGCAGTATTGGTGTATTGACGGCAGACAGCCCAACCGGTCCTTGGACGGATCCGATTGGCAAACCAATTATTGACCGCTCCATTACCGGCTGTGCAGAATCTGAAATTGGATGGCTCTTTGACCCGGCAGTTTTGGTTGACGATGACGGAACCGGCTACCTTTATTTTGGTGGTATTGGTAATACCGATGGAAAGAAAGAAGACTTTATCCGCAATCCTAAATGTGCACGAGTTGTAAAACTTAGTGACGATATGACTAGTGTAGATGGGGATGCAAAAATGATTGATGCACCATTCATGTTTGAAGATTCCGGTATTAACAAAATCGGAGATAAGTATTATTACAGTTACTGCACAAATTGGACCGGAAGCATTGACGGTGTTGCCATTGACCGTGCAGACTGCCCGGCGGCAAACATTGCGGTAATGGTAAGTGACAGCCCAATGGGTGACTTTAAATATGTTGGCTGTGTTTTGAAAAATCCGGGTACATATTTTGGAGTAACCGGTAATAACCATCACTGTTTTACACAGTTTAATGGTAAACTGTATGCATTTTATCATACGAAGAAAGACACAATAGCAGTCGGTACGAAACAGGATTACCGTACGACTTATGTAAATGAGTTAAATCTTGGTGACAATGGAGATTTTACAAATGCGGATGGAACGATTGCCGATACAAAGATGACAAAGACAGGTGTATCATCTGTTGGTACAATCAATCCTTATGAAACGGTTGAGGCAGAAACATTTGCGATGGCTGATTCGATTGGAACTGTGATTAATGCTGAAAAAGCGTCCAATGAAGACTGGAACGTAAATTATTCGGTATACAATGGAAAGATCGGTGCTTATATTGGTGTAGCGGATGTTGATTTTGGAGCAGATGGATCATCTGAAATTACCATGAAGCTTGGGGATTCCACATCGGATTCTTACCAGACGGTTACAAAGAAACTCGGTAAAAAGTTGACAGGAAAGCATACCATTTATTTTGAGTTTGATATGTTAGATGTTCGTATGGATTCTTGGAGCTTTAAAAAGTAATAGTATTGTTTTGTAGATGTATAAAAGGACAGCATACCATAAAAGATTGTGGTGTGCTGTTCCTTTTGTATTGCTATAATTCAAAAGGACATGTTATAATAGCACTAATAGTTGAGGAGGTGTTTAATACATGTTTCGAATTATATATGCAGTCGAACGTGAATGTATGCCGGAGGGGTTTGAGGATAATCTTGTATTTGCTGAAGGTGAGTATGAGATGATGTTGTTTGAAAACGATACGATGATAGAAGTGGATGGCGAGATGCGTCCATACCCGGCACATACCGGAATTATTTATAAGCCCGGTCAGAGAGTTCATTATCATGCGAAAGAAGGAAGATTAACATACACATGGATACGATTTGATTGTGATGAACCTTTGTTTGCGGAAGGCTATGTGCCGTTTGGAGTTCCTATTTTCTGTTTAAATTATGACTATTTTCTTGTTTATTGGCATATGGTTGCCTGTGAGAATTATTGGCATCGTAAAAGTGAAGAATATATTATTTCGGATTTAATGCATATTATTTTCCACTGGTTTCATGATTATGCATTTTCTAAGCATGGCTCCAGGTATCAGCCGCTCTTAGAAAAACTACGCGGGGATATTTATGCACATCCGGAATATGACTGGACGTTGGAAATGATGGCAGAGCGGATAAATCTAAGTCCACGCTCGCTTCAGAAAGTGTATAAAAATTTCGCAAATATTTCATGTATTTCAGAAGTGATTGAGAGTCGGATGATTCGGGCAAAGATGCTTTTGGCTCGAAGTGACTTTGATGTTGGTGAGATTAGTATGCAGTGTGGATATCGCAATGTAGAGCATTTTTGCCGCCAATTTAAAAAGCATGAAGGATGTTCTCCAAGCCATTATCGTAAAGAACATTTGGTTCGGCCGTAAAGTGTGCATGATAAGTCAATTTTTGTTCAAGATATATCATGGATTTGCTGTGGGAAGTGAGTTATACTAATGCTCAAGTAAATCAATATTTACTTTCCCTCAAAACAAACTCTTATAACTAAAAATACTGTCATTGTGAAAACAATGGCAGTATTTTGCTTTTTTGGGGTTTTGATGGAAAAGTCAAAAAGGAGGAATTGAAAATCATGAAAAGAAATGTAGCAAAAACTGCACATGCCAAAGGCCTTGCCTTATTGTTGGCGGCCGGTATGCTTGTGTCACAGATGTCGGGTGTATCTGCAGATGCAAAAGCAAAAAAACCAAAATTGAGTAGAACAAAGGTTTCCGTTACAGTGGGGAAAACCAAAAGGGTGACAGTAAAAAATGCAAAAAAAGTTACTTGGAAAGTAACAAAAAAAGCAGCCCAAATTGTTAAACTCACAAAGAAATCAAAAAAGGGAGCAACAATTAAAGGTTTAAAAAAAGGAACTGCAAAAATTTCCGTTCAAATGAAGAATGGAAAGAAAAAAGTGAAAAAGACGATTACGGTGAAAGTGAGCAGTGCAAAAAAAGTTGTTGTTCCCGCAGAACCGGCTAAGACCACAAACAAACCGACAAACGGTCCAACGAATGGTCCAACAAAAGAACCGGTAAAAGAGCCAACAGCAACACCGACTGCAACATCAACAACAGAACCGTCGGCAACGCCTGCTGCAACGCCGACAGAAGAACCGTCGGCAGAGCCAACAGCAACACCGACACCAACATCAACAACAGAACCGTCGGCAACGCCAACAGCAACATCGACACCAATGCCGCTTCCGGATCTTGGTGAAAACGATGTTAAAATTGACCTGACAAAAGAAAACGAATACGGTCAGAATTCAGTATTGGAAGATACCATTACTTATTATGAAGGAAATGGTGTAAGCTATACATCGACCGGAGAAGCAAGCGGTGGTGGTGTAGCATACTGGACCAATGCAGGCAAGTCCGGAATTGATTTATCCAAATACAAATCCATTCGTATTGTAGCGTCATCAGATGCAGCAAATACACCTGTTGTTTGTGAATTGCTTAAGAGCAATCCGGCAAATATATGGGGTGGTGGAATTGACGTATTTGATGGCTTCAGTGAGTACAATGCTATTACAGAAGCCGGTAAAGCACAAGTGTTTGAATTCCAGATTAGTGATGCTTTGGCAGCTGCTTTGGCAGAGGGAACACTTGCTTACGGTATTCGCTTGAAATACAATGCATATCATACGGATGGTGACGATTTACCAAATCGCAATTTTAATATTTATTCCATTATTCTTATGGGAAAAGATGATGTGCCGGAACCAACAGTTGCGCCATCAGAACCGTCGGCAGAGCCAACAGCAACACCGACTGCAACATCAACAACAGAACCGTCAGCAACGCCTGCTGCAACGCCGACAGAAGAACCATCGGCAACACCTGCTGCAACGCCGACAGAAGAACCGTCGGCAACGCCAACAGCAACATCAACAACGGAACCGTCGGCAACGCCTGCTGCAACGCCGACAGAAGAACCGTCAGCAACGCCTGCTGCAACACCAACAGAAGAACCATCGGCGGAGCCAACAGCAACACCAACAGCAACGCCAACAGCAACACCAACAGCAACACCAACAGAAGAACCCGCTTCTGACCTTGTTTTAGAAGGTGATGATTTAGGAGCAGGTGCATCTTATACGTATGTACCTAATGGATTTGCTCTGTATGCTTCTATGGGAATTTTTGAGATTGATAAGTCAAAATTGAGTAAAGAAGGAACAACTATTTCGATAAAGTACACAGCGATGGAAGGAGATACTGACGTAAAAGATACACAGAGATTTAACATTGGATTAAAGACCGGTGTCAAATGGGATTCCCCGGCAATTAAAGATTACTATGGCAAGACAGGCGGCGAGGTAAATCTAACATTGACTGCTGATGACATGAAGAAAATCGGTGCGGATGATAAGGTTTATGTTCATGTAGGCACAGGAACTGCCGGATTTAAAGGAACATTTACGTATCTGTCGGTAACAGCAGGAGAAGATAGTCTTGTGTCGGAACTTCCAAAGGCTGTAAGTTATGTGGAAAGCGGACTGGCACAGTGGGCTCCAACAGCAAAAGTTATGCTTCCGAGTGATATTGATTTCAATCAATATTCAAAATGCCAGATTGAATTTACAGCATCCGATCCGGCTTTCGAATTCCACGGAATTGTTGGTCATAAAGTGAATGGTAAAGATGTAACAGATCCTCAGTATGGTGTTACATCAGAAGGGCATTTTGATGTAAATCTTTCCAATGTAAAACAAAAAGAGGGTACAGAACCGTTTGTTGTAATCAATGCCGGAAAGGCAGGGTACGCAGGCTCTGTGACGATTACTAAGATAACATTTGTAAAATAGTATTTGCGATGAAAGAGACCTGCTCTTTTTGCAGGTCTTTTTCGTTATCAAAGGAAAGCGAGAGTATTAATGAAATTAAAAAAAATCATGAAATGGTCGGTGATTACGATGGCAATGATGGCGGGGATTTGTTTTGCACCGCAGTCGGGAAAAGCGGCGGAAAAATTGGAGGTTAAAATTCCTACCGAGCGCGCAATTTATCAAAGGAACAATAACAATTATGCCAACGTAAAGGTTTCTATTGAGTACAGTGGAACCGGGGAGGTGTCGGCAAAACTTTATGACGGAGATAAAGAATTAGGAGAAACGGCGGTTTTAACCAAAGGGGAAGGTAATACATATGAAGGAAGTATTGCAAATGTACCCGGAGGTGGCTGGTATACATTGATTGTAAATGCGGGAAGTGAGAGTAAAACAGTAGAAAAAGTCGGAGTCGGTGAAGTTTTTATTACCGGTGGACAGTCAAATTCCTGTAACTTTGGAGGCGAAAAAACAACTGCTCAATCAGATTTAGTATCAGCATATAATCCAAATACTAACACGTGGCAGCATTGTGAGGACAGTCAGCCGAGTGAAAGTGGATTTAATACCGGTAATGGCGGTGGCTCCGCATGGCCTTCCATGGGAGACGCCCTGACACAGAAGACTGGTGTTCCGGTTGGCTTTGTATCAACGGGTGTTGGTTCTGCTAAAATTGAGGAACTTCGTACAAAACATTATTTTGCAATTAAAAATGCAATTAATGATTTGAAGCCATATGGGTATCGTGCTTTTTTGCTTCACCAGGGAGAGGCTGATACGGATGGAACAAAGCGCGAAAAATATCTGGCTTCTTTACAGCAGTTAATTGCACAGACAAGAGAAGATGCCGGATATAATTTGAATTGGTGCATTGCGCAGGTTTCCTATGCATGGAGCAATTACAATAATACGAAGAAAATGGAATCCATGAAAGAGACCCAGCGTGCGGCCTGCAACGATGAAACTATTTTTGTGGGACCAACGACCGATGATTTACAGGGTGAGTATCGACACACGGATAATCTTCATCTGAGCAAACTTGGTTTGATTGAACACGGAAAACGCTGGGCAGATGTTGTGTATAATAAAATGATTACAGCATATGAAGTTTCCATGGATACAAATACGAAGCATGGTCAGATAAGTGGAGAAAAATCCACATATCATGCTGGTGACATTGTAAAGGTAAGTGTAAAGGCAGATGAAGGATACTATTTGAAAATAGGTTCCTTTACGGTAAATGGAAAGCAGGAAGCACTGGATGGTTCTTCATTTGTTATGCATGCGGAAAATGCCGTTATGACAGGAGAATTTGTGACAATAGACGAGCTGGTTGGTTTTCTAAAGGATGAATTAGAAAAGGCGAAAAAAATTGATGCAGCCAAGTATGAAGAGGTATCGGCAACTGCATTAGAAAATGCAATTTTGGCAGGTGAACAAGCGATAATTACGCCGGCGGTAACCGGGGAACAGGTTCAAAAATGTACGGTTGATCTTATAACAGCACAAACGTCACTTGTTGAAAAGTCAGTGCCGGATGCAACACCAACACCGCTTCCGACAGCAACACCAACCGCTGCCCCAACAGAAGCACCGAAACAGACAGAAGAACCAAAACAGACAGAAGAACCGGGTGTCAGTCAGCCGGTTGCCGGTACACTTGCTGCAAAGACAAAACTTCCGAAAAAAGGAACCATAATCAAAAAAGGTGGGGTGAAATATGTAATTACAACGTCTTCCGGAAAGGTAAAGACGGTATCCGTTCTCGGAGTGGCAAACAAGACAAAGAAAAGTATTACGATAGCCAAGACAGTTTCTTATAAAGGGTATCAATATGCCGTAACCGGAATTTGCAAAAAAGCGTTTTACAAAATGTCAAAATTAAAGAAAATAAAGGTTTTGTCAACAAAGATAACAAAGGTTGGTAAGCAGGCATTCAAAAAAACAAATGTTAAATTAAAAATTCAGGTTCCAAAGAAAAAACTGAAAAAATACCGGAAATTGTTTCAGGGAAAGGGACTTGGCAAAAAAGCAAATATCGTATAATATATGAAAAGAAAAAGACATCGTGGTCTGACACGGTGTCTTTTTCTGCTTTTGGACAAAAGGAGATTTTATTTGCATTTTGCAGAAAAATGATTTACAATGATAATGAATCATTAGACTTATGATTACACATAAGAGGAGAAATTTGAACAGCCACGGAAGGCGTGATGATTATGATAGCGGCATATAATTTATATCTTGGGGGCTTCCTGCCGGAAGTGTCACCCAAAAACAGTATTCACAACAAAAGAGAATTAAAAAATAAATATAAAAGCATTGTCAGCCTGAATAATGCGAATCCGCTTGTTATGGTGAAACTTTCTGCGGACACGCAGGCGTATGCGCTGAATGTGAAGGAAATGTCGATGGAACTTTCGGAAGCTTCGCAGGATGTGCTTAATGGGCGAAGTGAGGACGTGGAGGATAACATGAACCGCGTCTTGTCGTTGTACAATGGTCTGCTCAAACGCAGTGACGAGTATGGCGAGGAAAATCATAAGCCGTCGAGACCGGGTGGTGAGCTGCGCTATCTTGTGGAGGGACACACGGCAGAATTGTTTGAATCCGGAATTGCGATTGATTCCGATGGCTTTTTGTCATTTTCAGATGAGACAGAGATAAAAGTACCAGAGAAATTTATTACGGATTTGGCATCGAAAGCAGAACAGATGAGTATGAATCCGATGGAGTATGTGGATAAGAAAGTTTATAGTTATGCGCATTTATATCAGAGCGACATTGGAACTGCTTATCAGGCATCTGCATTTAGCGGTATGCTGTTTAATTCGTACTGCTAAAGAGTGGGATTCTTTGTCGGCAAAGCAGAACAAAGGCACCAATCAGACCGCCGGCAATTAAGCCGGAGAAATACAAAAAAGGAAAATAAGGAAGGATGGCAGAAGGACCCACAAGCCATGCGGCTACAGCAAATTGCCCGATGTTATGTGTAATTCCGCCTGCAACACTAACTCCGAAAGCGGAAATATGTAAGCGGTTTTTATTTTTCAACAAATTCATGATAATAAGACTAAGTACACTTCCGGCGAGGCTGTATAGAAATCCGAACAGACTGCCAAAGGTAAAAGCATTTAACAGTCCTCGTACAATGCTTACGGTAAGCGCCTGGCAGAAGCCATTTTTATACAAAACAAGTACAATAACCAGATTGGCAAGCCCCAGTTTGATTCCCGGAAATGGGATAGGAAGCGGAAAAAGACTTTCAATATAACTGAATATGAAAGCGATGGCGGTAAAAATAGCAAGTTCAGTGATTGTGTGGATGTGCGGTTTCATATAAGCCTCCTGTTTGATATTATCGTACAATAGCATCCGGTGCAGAATCCGAAGAAGAATCCGTAATGGTTATGACAAGACGGTGTGGCAGACAGACAATCGACTGTCCGGTTTCTTTGATTGAGCCGGTTTTAACACAGGTTTTGTCATCACAGTCTGCATCCGTCATAGTAACGGCGCCATCCTGAATAAGGAATTGATTGCTTCCTCCGTCTGTACAGCGAATCGTTTGTTTTGTGTTTTCTGACAGGGGTAAGGATAGAATTAATTTTCCATTTTCACGGACTTCAACGGTTGAGGCAGGTGTGGATTTTGGATAATAAATCCAGACGGTAATGCCGATGCCGATGAATAATAAAAATAAAATTAATATAAAATCGCTTTTGGTAAGATGTGAGCGTAAATTTGACATTGTTATCTCCTTGTCAACCGTAAAAACATTAAGCAACTACCTTACACGATAGCAGATTTTGTATAAAAAGTCAAAAAGAGAGGATGAACTACATGAGAAATCAAAAAGGAAAAAAGATAGGACTTCATATGCTGACGGCAGCACTTTTTTTTGTACTTGCCATGAGCGTCTGCGCAGTAAAAACGGAAGCGAAAGATTATAAACAGGGCAAGGTGTATAAAATCACAGCTAAAAGCAAGCCGTTGAAAGCATCGAAGTTTACAAAATCTTCCTTATATAATAAAAAAACAAGGATGTATTTTACCATTCGTTCCTATATGGAGAAATTCCAGAAAAAAGGAAAAGGAACGCTTATTTTGAAAAAGGGAACGTACACTATTACCAATACCATTCATGTGCCATCGAATGTTACGATTATTTTTGAAAAGGGCGTTAAAATTGTAAAAGGAACGAAGACGAATAAGAAAAAGATGCCGGCAGCGATTACGCTGTTCCAGTTGATTCGCCCATCAAATGCGAAAAAGAAAGGCGTTTACAGTGCTTATAATGGTGAGAAAAACATCCACTTTGTTGGCAAAGGCGGTGTTTCAATTGACATGAAATACATGAAATACGGCATTGCTTTTGATGTAGCACATAATGATGGCGTGACGATTGAAAAAATTAATTTTAAAAATGTAAATGTAGGACATTTTATTGAAATGGATGCATCTGCAAATGTTTCGGTTACCAGATGTACTTTTAAAAATGTGAAGAAAAATTCAGATTATGTAAAAGAGGCAATCAATCTAGATACGCCTGACCGAGAAACGCAGGGATTCCACAATGACTGGTCCACGTATGACAAGACACCGAATCAGAATGTGACAATTGCAAACTGCAAATTCTCGAATCTGGGACGTGCGATTGGAACTCATAAATATAGTGCGAATGGTGAAGAGCAGATTTATCATAAGAATATTGTTTTGCGAAATAACCGCATTGAAAATATGCTCTGGGATTCGCCGGTACGCGTGATGAACTGGTCAGATTCTGTGTTGGAGAACAATGTTATTTCCAATGTAAAACAAAAAGGAAAAAGTGATACCCGTGGTATTTTGGTGAGCGGCGGTGTCAATGTTTCGATTAAAAATAACACACTCAGCGGCATGGGACGCGCAATTCAGTGCATTGCATGGAAAAACAGCGGGCCTGGATCGGTTTACCCGATTACCTATAATAATCTGACAGATCAGAACAAGGAAGATTTAAAAACAAATATTGGAAAGAAACTGGGACTTTCGGAGTATTTTGTACGAATTAACCCGGTATATAATGTATTTACAAATGCGGAAACAGTTGCGATAAGAAAAGGATGAAACTAAGATGTTGACACAGTTTTCAAGAACGGAATTATTGTTGGGAAAAGAAGGTATGGAACGCTTGAAAAATGCCAGAGTGGCAGTTTTCGGAGTTGGCGGTGTCGGTGGCTATGTATGTGAAGCGCTTGTTCGCAGCGGCGTGTTTACATTTGATTTGATTGATGATGATAAAGTCTGTCTGACGAATCTGAACCGGCAGATTATTGCTACGAGGAAAACAGTTGGACAGTACAAGGTGGATGTCATGAAAGAACGAATTTTAGATATCAACCCGGATGCTGTCGTAAATGTTCATAAGTGCTTCTTTTTGCCGGAAAATGCAGCAGAATTTCCGTTTGAGGAATATGACTACGTGATTGATGCGGTTGATACGGTGACGGCAAAGATTGAGTTAATCCTGCGTGCGAAGGAGACAAATACACCGATTATCAGCAGTATGGGTGCCGGTAATAAGTTAGATGCGAGCGGTTTCCGTGTTGCGGATATTTATAAAACAAAAGTGTGTCCGCTGGCAAAAGTAATGCGGCGCGAGTTGAAGAAACGCGGTGTGAAGAAACTCAAGGTGGTGTATTCGGAAGAACAGCCAAAACGCCCGATTGAGGACATGGCAATCAGCTGCCGGACAAACTGCATCTGTCCGCCGGGGGCAAAGCATAAGTGCACGGAGCGCCGGGATATTCCGGGAAGTACAGCATTTGTACCTTCGGCTGCGGGGCTTATTATTGCCGGTGAGGTGGTTAAAGACTTGTGTCAGACGGAAAGTGAGCGGCGTTAATATGAGTATTACAGTAGATGAATTATTTGCAATGAACCCGGAAACTTATCAGATTGTTGATATTCGCGGTGAGCAGGAAGTGGCTAGAGGTGCCATAGATGGAGCGTTGCATTTAGATAAAGATGAAATTTCGGCAAGTCCTGAGGTGGATAAGACAAAAAAACTTGTTATTTGCTGCAGCAGAGGCGAGACCAGTGTAGGTGTTGCGGAAAAACTTTGTGAAGAAGGATTCGATGCCGTGAGCCTTCAGGGCGGTTACACTTCGTGGCTTTTGGCACGTTTTCGTCAAATGGAAGAACAAGATGCTGCCGTTGACAAGGCGAAAGAAGTGGAGCGGAGTCTTCATAAAAAATTCCGGAAAAATATCTGGTCGAAGTTTACGAAAGCGGTTACGCAGTATGAATTGGTAAAACCGGGAGATAAAATTGCGGTCTGCATTTCCGGCGGAAAAGATTCGATGTTGATGGCGAAATGCTTTCAGGACTTGAAACGTTTCAGCAAGTTTGAATTTGATGTAAAATTTCTTGTTATGGACCCCGGCTACAGCGAGGCAAACCGCAAGGTGATTGAGAACAATGCGAAAATTCTGCATGTGCCGATTACGATTTTTGAATCGAATATTTTTGATTCGGTTTACCATATTGAGAAATCGCCGTGTTATTTGTGTGCCCGTATGCGGAGAGGTCATTTGTATAATTTTGCGAGAGAACTTGGCTGCAATAAGATTGCACTTGGGCATCATTACGACGATGTAATCGAAACAATTTTGATGGGAATGCTCTATGGGGCGCAGGTGCAGACGATGATGCCGAAACTTCACAGCACAAATTTTGAGGGGATGGAGTTGATTCGTCCGCTTTATCTTGTTCGTGAAGATGACATTAAGGCGTGGCGCGACTACAATGATTTGAAGTTTATTCAGTGTGCGTGCAAATTTACGGACACTTGTACAACATGCGATAACGAGGAAACCCGATCGAAACGACTGGAAATTAAAAATCTTATTCATGACTTGAAGAAGACAAATCCTTTTATTGAGGGAAATATTTTTAAGAGTGTGGAAAATGTAAATCTAGATACGGTAATTGCTTATAAAAAAGATGGTGTAAAACATCATTTTCTGGAGCATTACGAGGATAAATAGGAGGAGAGAGTATGAAAAAATGGCTTGAAAAAGTGGATTGGATTTATGTCATTGTACCGCTTGCGTTACTTGGTACGTTTTGGGTGATTGCGGCATTTACCGGACAATGGCCTTGGCAGAGTAATCCATATAATTCATATGCCTTGCAGACGGATTCGTGGTTAAAGGGAAGACTTGATTTAGGACAGAATTATGAGTGGCTTGAACTTGCCATTTATCAGGGGAAATATTTTGTAAGTTTTCCGCCGTTTCCTTCCTATGTACTGATACCGTTTGTTGTCTTGTTTGGTACAAATACACCGGACCATTTTATTGCCCTTGTAGTTACGATAATCGGGTGTATTTATGCGGTCAAACTTTATCGAGAGACAAGTGCGGAGAAACAGCATTCACTGTTCTGGGTGCTTATGCTTTACTTTGCCTCCGGTTATTTGTTTGTCGGAATGAACGGCTATGTGTGGTTTATTGCACAGAGCATGAGTTTTACGCTCAGCTTGATGGCGTTGTATTATACGCTGCGAAATAAAGGCGGTCTGGCATTAACTTTCTGGGCGTGTGCTGTGGGATGCCGTCCGATGCTTGCACTCTATGGAATTCTTTTAGGTTATCTTTTGGTGAAAGGGTACAAAAAGGAAAATCCGAAAGGGACAGTATGGCAGCTTGTAAAAGATAAATGGTACTGGGCGATTGGCTGTGGTGCGATTGCAATTTCGTATATGGCGCTTAATTATGCCCGCTTCGGCAATATCACGGAATTTGGACATAATTATCTGCCGGAGTTTACGAGAACCACGACCGGTCAGTTTAATCTTTCTTATTTAAAAGAAAATTTAATGCATTATCTGCGTCTGCCGGCAGCAGGGGGAAACGGTGGTGCGCTTTCGTTTTTCTCATCGGATGGAATGGCGTTTTGGCTGATTGCGCCGATTTTTATTACCATGATTGGTGTTTGGATATATGCGCTGGTGAAAAAGAGAGAGGGAAATCTTACGCTGTTGATTATGCTTCCTCTTCTGGCGGTGGCGCATTTGTTGATTATCTGCTGTCATAAAACGCTTGGCGGCTGGCAGTTTGGCAACCGGTACCTGCTTGATATGATGCCGTATTTGTTCTTTGGTTTGGTGCTCTGGAAACCAAAGGGTGAAAAGTTTGAGCAGTGGAATACGGTGATTTTGGTGTTTGGGTTTGCGATTAATCTGATTGGAACCGTGGCAACGTATAATCATTGGATTTGACGCATTCGTGTTGTGTGGCGGCTAAGTTGCGTGGCGGCTGTGCTGTGTGTTGCTGTGTTGTGCGTTGCGTGTGGATAGGGACGAAAACGTGAAAAACAACGCAAATTGTCTGAAAAGCGGAAAAGCGTTGCATCGGAATGATGGAACTTGCTATCAAAAGCAACACTAATTTGAAATTACACCTAAAAGAGTTGTTTTTGTGGCGTAAAACATCGCGAAAGGGCGAGGAGCACTCCTAAAATTCAGAAAAAGGCAACCATTAAAGGGAAAAATGAGTTAAAGAGTTGCTTGGTAGAATTATATTGAAAAATTCCAAAGAAATTTCTTTTTTTTCTTGATATAATATCGAAATCAAGAATGTTTTAGGAGGTAGAAAAATGAGAAAGAAGATTATTGTAAAGTTATTGGTGTTATCCCTTTTGGTTGGAGGACTGTGTCAATGGAGCGGAGGAAGTAAGGCTAAAGCGGCAAGTTCGTATTGGCTTTATGGAACGGGGCTTACAAAAAGTCAGGGCGGCGAAGCTGGATGTCGTATTAAAATGTATTATCGGGGTGGAAAATTGATTATTAAGGGTGGCATGAGCAAGGTGAAGAAAAAGTTTGATTGGGATACAAGTAAAAAAATCAAGGCAAAGACACGAAAGTATAAGGTTGCATCTAATTGTAAAGTGGTAGAATGCGAGGGAAATGAAGAGTATTCTTATGCAATTAAAAAGTTCACAAAACAACGTGGAATTAAAAGTACGAAAAATTGGGCTGGTATTTCCACATGGGTTAAAATAGTGAAAGGAAAGGTTTCAAAAATTTATCTTTCTGCGTGATTTTGCAGCAGGGGCATATGTTTTGCCCCTGTTTGTTGTTAGGAGAGAATGTTGATAATAGTGAAGCTACAAGCCATGCCAACCTCGTGAGCAAAGCTCACTCGGTCGCGGGCTGTCGCCCTATAAAAAATAACTCATCCCCTATATTTGCTGTGAGCAAGCTCCCGCAAAATAGGTGCTGATTTATTTTTTTGCATGGCTTGTAGCTTTCGCGAAAAAAACTTATTGACGTGGACCTATGGCTTGTGGTATAGTGGATAGGCGATGAATTAGGTCTTTTTTTTATGCCAAAATTTTGACCAAGCCGCAGTTGCGGTGTAAGAGCTGAATAAGCGCAGGATTGCGTGGGTTCAGAAAAAATAATTTCACGGAGGTGACAAGATGCGTACTAAAATTACTTTGGAATGTACAGAATGCAAACAGCGTAATTACAACATGACCAAAGATAAGAAGAACCATCCGGACAGAATGGAAACAAAGAAATATTGTAGATTTTGCAAGAAACACACGTTACACAAGGAGACTAAGTAGTCCGTGTGATGTTTCGGAAAGGATGTGTGTCACATGAGCGAAGCAGAAAAGACTTCGAAACCTGGCTTCTTTAAAAGTGTAAAGAGTGAGTTCAAGAAGTGTACCTGGCCGAAGAAGGAAGATTTGGTGAAACAATCTGCACTTGTAATCGTAGTGTCCGTATTGCTCGGTGTACTGATTGCCGGTGTTGACTGGTTGATTCGTCTGGGATTGGCTGCACTTCACATTGTTTCATAGGAGGTTGCCATGGCAGAAGAAGCAAAATGGTATGTAGTTCATACTTATTCCGGTTATGAGAATAAGGTAAAAGCAGATATTGAGAAAACAATCGAGAATCGTAATCTGCAGGATCAGATTTTAGAAGTTCTGATTCCGCTGCAGACGGTCGTAGAAGAGAAAAACGGAGAAAAGAAACAGGTTCAGAAGAAAATGTTTCCGGCGTACGTTTTAATCAATATGATTATGAATGACCAGACTTGGTATGTTGTGCGAAACACACGTGGCGTAACAGGATTTGTTGGACCGGGATCCAAACCGGTACCGTTGACAGAAGAGGAAATTGCCAACATGGGATTTTTGGCAGAGGCAGAGGCTTCTCCATTTTCCATTGGAGATCATGTTATCGTTACAGAGGGAGTATGGCAGGATACTGACGGTGTTGTTCAGGAAGTTCACCCGGCAAAACAGATGGCAGTCATTGTCATTGATATGTTTGGTCGTGATACTCCGGTTGAGATTGACTTCTCAGAATTGAAACTGGTTTAATCGTTTAGGAGGAATTGAAAATGGCTAAGAAAGTCGAAGGATATATTAAATTACAGATTCCGGCAGGAAAGGCAACTCCGGCACCACCGGTTGGTCCTGCACTTGGACAGCACGGAATCAATATTGCTCAGTTTACAAAAGAGTTTAACGCTAAAACACAGGGACAGGATGGAATGATTATTCCTGTTGTAATTACTGTTTATGCAGATAGAAGTTTTAGTTTTGTAACAAAGACTCCGCCGGCTGCTGTTCTTTTGAAGAAAGCATGCAAGATTCAGTCTGGTTCCGGCGAGCCGAACAAAAAGAAAGTTGCTACAATTTCTAAGGAAGATATCCAGAAAATTGCAGAAACAAAAATGCCTGACTTAAATGCCGGCAGCTTAGAAGCAGCTATGAGCATGATTGCTGGTACAGCAAGAAGTATGGGTATCACAGTAGAAGAGTAGTCAAAATTTATCGCAGAAAAAAGAACTAATGTCATTTGGACGTTGTGGGAGACAATGTTCGTTAATACCACTAGGAGGTTTGAAAAATGAAAAGAGGTAAAAAATATACAGAGGCCGCAAAATTAGTAGATCGTGCAACACAGTATGATGTGGCTGAAGCAATTAGCCTTGTTAAGAAAACAGCAGTTGCAAAATTTGATGAAACCGTAGAAGCTCATATCCGTCTTGGTGTAGATGGCCGTCATGCTGACCAGCAGGTACGTGGTGCCGTTGTTCTGCCTCACGGTACTGGTAAAACAGTTCGTGTTCTTGTATTCGCTAAAGGTGATAAAGTGGCAGAAGCAGAAGCAGCAGGTGCAGATTTCGTTGGTGGCGAAGAGCTCATTCCAAGAATCCAGAATGAGGGATGGTTCGATTTTGACGTTGTAGTAGCAACACCTGACATGATGGGCGTAGTTGGTCGTTTGGGACGTGTCCTCGGACCAAAAGGCTTGATGCCAAACCCAAAAGCCGGTACGGTTACAATGGATGTTACAAAGGCTGTTAATGATATTAAAGCAGGTAAAATCGAGTATCGTTTGGATAAAGCAAATATTATCCATTGTCCGGTTGGTAAAGCTTCCTTCACAGAAGAGCAGCTTACCGAGAACTTTAACACATTGATGGATGCTATTGTTAAAGCAAAACCAGCAAGTGCAAAGGGAACCTATATGAAGAGTGTTACCGTAACTTCTACAATGGGTCCTGGAATCAAAGTAAATACTTTGAAAATTGGATAATTAAAAACTTGACAATTGTGTAGCGCTATGCTACACTGACTAAAGTTTATAACTGCCGTAGACAGCAAGTATAGCTTTGCTATGTAAGTGCGGATGCCGCTTGCCGAGGAAGATTGTGAATGCAATCATAGTGAGATTATATCCTCTGTCTGCGTGTGCAGGCAGAGGATTTTTTATAAATGTCAATGACATTTTTGATGAAATCTCCGGCAGATTATATGGCAGCATAAGCTGACAATAATAAGGAGGTAACAAATCATGGCTAAAGTCGAATTAAAAGCGCCTATCGTTGATGAAATCAAAGGCTATGTATCAGATGCTAAATCTGCAGTTATTGTTGATTATCGTGGACTGACAGTTGAGCAGGATACAAAACTTCGTAAACAGTTAAGAGAAGCTGGTGTTGTATACAAAGTATACAAAAATACAATGCTTCACTTGGCGTTTGATGGAACCGATTTTGCGCAGCTTGACAAAGACTTGGAAGGTCCTACAGCAATCGCATTTGGTATCGAAGATGAGACTGCTCCGGCAAGAATTATCAATAATTTTGCAAAAGAAGCAGAGGCTCTTGAGATTAAGAGTGGAGTTGTAGATGGTGAGTATTATGATGCCGCTGGCGTTAAAGTTCTTGCTACAATCCCGTCAAAAGACGAGCTTATTTCCAAGTTGCTTGGAAGCCTGCAGTCACCAATCACGAACTTTGCTCGTGTCGTAAAACAGATTGCAGAAGCTCAGGGCGAAACAGCAGCAGAATAAGTTATTATTATTTTTTAAAATTTGAATGGAGGAAAACAAAATGACAACACAGGAATTTATCGATGCTATCAAAGAGATGAGCGTTATGGAATTGAATGATTTAGTAAAAGCATGTGAGGAAGAGTTCGGCGTATCTGCAGCAGCAGGTGTAGTCGTTGCAGCAGCAGGCGGAGACGCAGCAGGCGGCGCAGCTGAGAAAGACGAGTTCGACGTAGAGTTGACAGAAGTTGGAGCAGCTAAGGTTAAAGTTATCAAAGTTGTTCGTGAAGTAACTGGTCTTGGATTGAAAGAAGCTAAAGAAGTTGTAGACGGAGCTCCTAAAGTAGTTAAAGAGGGCGCTACAAAAGAAGAAGCTGAAGAAATCAAAGAGAAACTCGAAGCTGAAGGCGCAAAAGTAACATTAAAATAATCGCGTTCACACTAAGCGGTGCAAAACCAGAAATAGACTTGAAAACTGCAAGCTTGCTTGCAAGTTTTCAAGTCTATTTCTGGTTTTATAGCGCGCGTGCGCGCGTAGTGACGCACGAAGTGCGGCACGCACCGCGAAAGAAGGGAGAGGGAGGCCGCACGAAGTGCGGCACGCACCGCGAAAGAAGGGAGAGGGAGGCCGCACGAAGTGCGGCACGGCACCGCCAAAAGTGGAGAGAGTGCCGGCGAAGTGCGGCACGGCGCCGCGAAAAGGGGAGCATAACCCGACTCGAAACAGGAAATTCGCTAACGCGAATAATGTTTCTCGCCGGTTTATGCTCCCCTTTTACTAGAATTTTTTTACGCTCTCCACAAACTCCTTCAATAATTTTGCTGTTCCTTCCACACCAATCCGGCTGCTATTGATACAAACATCATAATTACGCGAGTCACCCCATTTAAAATCCGAATAGTGATTATGGTATCGGCGGCGGTATGCGTCATGTTTAGTGATTTTAGCTGCGGCGGCAGTTTCGGAAAGTGAAAACTTCTCTATAACATGTTTTAATTTGCGGTCCTTGTTTCCGGTAACAAAAATTGAAACTAAGCTATCATATTCCTTTAGAATCGTTTCGGAACAACGGCCAAGCACGACAAAAGATTCGCCGGAGGTGGCCTTTTTACGAAGAAATTCGAACTGCATCTGCGCCAAATTGTCTTCGGTTGCATTAGAATACCCTTTTACTCGGCGCGAAAGCAGTTTGTTGCGCGGCTTTTCATCTACACCGGCAAAAACAGCCGGGTCAAAGCCCTTTTCTTTTGCGATTTCGTCAAGCATATTGCGGTCATAAAAAGGAAGCCCCAGATCTTTCGCAATTTGTTTCGCAATTGTGTGTCCCTCACTGCCGTATTCACGGCTGATTGAAATAATGATTTGATTCCCCATACATCGTCTCCTTAAAAATATTAAAAAAATAGAAAAAAGTGCCAAATAAACGCTTGACACCTTACTACATTTGTGGTACGATAGAAAATGCACTATTGTGGTATGGTAGGCGCAATATCCCTACCTAATTTGTAGTATATCACAGTTCTGTAGAAAAGACAAGGAGTGAAATCATCAATGGAGAAAAACAGAATACGCCCTGTCCATGTGGGCAAAGGTGTGAGAATGAGTTACTCGAAACAGAAAGAAGTATTGGAGATGCCAAACCTCATTGAGGTTCAGACAGATTCGTACAAATGGTTTCTGGAAGAGGGCTTGAATGAAGTATTCCGCGATATTTCGCCGATTGCGGATTACAACGGCAATTTAAGTCTGGAATTTGTTAGCTTTGAGCTGTGCCGGGATGATGTGAAATATTCCATCGAAGAGTGTAAGGAGCGGGATGCGACTTATGCGGCACCATTGAAAGTTAAAGTAAGACTCCATAATAATGAAACAGAGGAAATTAGTGAACATGATATTTTCATGGGAGACCTTCCTCTTATGACCGCGACAGGTACGTTTATTATTAACGGAGCAGAGCGTGTTATTGTAAGTCAGTTGGTTCGTTCCCCTGGCATTTATTATGGTATCGCCCATGATAAAATTGGTAAAGAGTTGTATTCTTCGACTGTTATTCCAAACCGTGGAGCGTGGTTGGAATATGAGACAGACTCCAATGATATATTTTACGTTCGTGTAGATAGAAATAGAAAAGTTCCGATTACGGTATTGATTCGAGCACTTGGTGTAGGGACAGATCAGGAAATTTTGAACATGTTTGGCGAGGAGCCGAAAATTTTGGCAAGTATTGAGAAGGACGTTTCCAAGAACTATCAGGATGGTTTGCTTGAATTGTATAAAAAACTTCGTCCGGGCGAACCACTTGCTGTTGACAGTGCGGAAAGCCTCATTAATAATATGTTCTTTGATGTAAGACGTTATGACTTGGCGAAGGTTGGACGTTATAAATTTAATAAGAAATTATCCTTCACAAATCGCATTGTCGGATTTGCACTTGCAGAAGATGCAGTCAGCCCGGAAACCGGTGAAGTGGTGGCAGAAGCCGGAACGATGGTTTCTGAAGAGCTTGCTCGTGAAATTCAGAATGCAGCCATTCCGTTTGTAATGATGCAGACAGAAGAAGGACATGTTGTAAAAGTATTGTCCAATATGATGGTTGATTTACATGCATTTTTGCCACAGGCGGATAAAAAAGCATTGGGAATTACAGAAGATGTTTATTATCCGGAATTGAAAAAGATTTTGGAAGAGAATGAGACGGATGAAGAGCGTTATGACGCAATCCGCCGCAATGTAGCATTGTTGATTCCAAAACATATTACAAAGGAAGATATTTTTGCTTCCATTAACTACAACATCCATTTGGAATATGGTCTGGGAAATGACGACGATATCGATCACTTGGGAAATCGTCGTATCCGTGCAGTAGGCGAGCTGCTTCAGAACCAGTACCGTATTGGTTTGTCCCGTATGGAGCGTGTGGTGCGTGAAAGAATGACAACGCAGGATATCGAAGGTATTTCTGCACAGTCGTTGATTAATATTAAACCGGTAACGGCAGCGGTTAAGGAATTCTTCGGAAGTTCCCAGTTGTCACAGTTTATGGATCAGAACAACCCGCTTTCTGAGTTGACACACAAACGTCGTCTGTCAGCCCTTGGACCTGGTGGTTTGTCCCGTGACCGTGCCGGATTTGAGGTGCGTGACGTACACTATTCCCATTATGGAAGAATGTGTCCGATTGAGACGCCTGAGGGACCGAACATCGGTTTGATCAACTCACTGGCATCTTACGCAAGAATTAACGAGTATGGATTTGTTGAGGCTCCATATCGTAAAGTAGACCACTCGGATGCGGAGAATCCACGTGTAACAGATGAAGTTGTTTATATGACAGCAGACGAAGAAGACCGTTACCACGTTGCACAGGCGAATGAGCGTCTGGACGAAGAAGGTCATTTCGTTCGTAAAAATGTATCCGGTCGTTTCCGTGAAGAGACATCGGAGTTTGAGAGAAATAAAATTGATTACATGGACGTATCGCCAAAGATGGTATTCTCTGTGGCAACAGCCATGATTCCATTCTTGGAAAATGATGATGCGAACCGTGCTCTGATGGGTTCCAACATGCAGCGTCAGGCAGTGCCGCTTCTGGTAACAGAGGCGCCGGTTGTCGGAACAGGTATGGAAATGAAAGCGGCTGTTGACTCTGGAAACTGTGTGGTAGCAAAAGAAGGCGGTGTGGTAGAACGTGCCGAAACAAACCGCATTTTGATTCGTAAAAAAGATGGAAATCTGGATGAGTATAAATTGTCTAAATTTGTACGAAGCAACCAGGGTACCTGCATGAACCAGAGACCGATTGTTACAAAAGGTGATGAAGTTGAGACTGGTCAGGTAATTGCTGATGGACCTTCTACTTCCGGCGGCGAAATCGCCCTTGGTAAAAACCCGTTGATTGGATTTATGACATGGGAAGGTTATAACTACGAGGATGCCGTACTGCTCAGTGAAAGACTGGTGCAGGAAGATGTGTATACTTCTGTTCATATTAATGAATATGAGACAGAAGCACGTGATACAAAACTCGGACCGGAAGAAATTACACGTGATGTACCGGGCGTCGGTGATGATGCTCTCAAAGATTTGGATGAGCGCGGTATTATCCGTATTGGTGCAGAAGTTCGTGCCGGAGACATCTTAGTTGGTAAAGTAACACCAAAAGGTGAGACAGAACTGACTGCAGAAGAAAGACTTCTTCGTGCTATTTTCGGAGAGAAAGCAAGAGAAGTAAGAGATACATCTCTTCGCGTTCCACATGGTGAATTTGGTATCGTTGTGGATGCGAAAGTATTTACCCGTGAAAATGGGGATGAATTGTCACCTGGTGTAAATCAGACCGTGCGCATTTATATTGCACAGAAGAGAAAAATTCAGGTCGGCGATAAGATGGCTGGTCGTCATGGTAACAAGGGTGTCGTTTCCCGTGTACTGCCGGTTGAAGATATGCCATTTTTGCCAAACGGACGTCCGCTTGACATCGTGTTGAATCCTTTGGGTGTGCCTTCCCGAATGAATATCGGACAGGTGCTTGAGATTCATTTGAGTCTGGCAGCGAAAGTCCTTGGTTTCAATGTTGCAACACCGGTATTTGATGGTGCAAACGAGATTGACATCATGGATACCTTGAAACTGGCAAACGATTATGTAAATACACCACTCGAGGATTTTGAGAAGAAATACAAAGATGTTCTTGATCCGGAAGTGATGGATTATCTCCTGACAAATCAGGACTATAGAAAAGAATGGGCAGGTGTGCCGATTAAGGAAGATGGAAAGGTTCAGCTTCGTGACGGACGTACCGGAGAGTATTTCGATGGTGAAGTTACGATTGGTTTCATGCATTATCTGAAACTCCATCACTTGGTTGATGATAAAATCCATGCTCGTTCCACTGGTCCTTACTCACTGGTTACCCAACAGCCACTTGGTGGTAAAGCGCAGTTTGGTGGTCAGCGATTCGGAGAGATGGAGGTATGGGCTCTTGAGGCGTATGGCGCAGCTTATACTCTTCAGGAAATTCTGACCGTGAAGTCGGATGACGTAGTAGGACGTGTTAAGACATACGAAGCAATTATCAAAGGCGACAATATTTCTGAGCCTGGCATACCTGAGTCCTTTAAGGTATTGCTGAAAGAGTTACAGGCTCTCGGATTGGATGTTGCAGTGCTGGATGAAGAAGGAAACGAAGTTCAGATGACTGAGTCCATAGAAGAAGGAACTCATGAAAATGTGAATGAATTAATCAATGACAAAAACTTTGAACTCAAAGAAGAATCCTTTGAAGATGCCGGTTTCCGTGAAACGGATGTACAGGGCATTGATGACGATAGCAGCATCAGCGCAGATTGATAGAAAGGACGGGTTATAAATATGCCACAGTATGGTAATGAAGAAGAAAAGACATTGACTTACGATAAAATTAAAATCAGACTGGCATCTCCGGAAAAAATCCGTGAGTGGTCCAGAGGTGAGGTAAAGAAGCCGGAGACCATCAATTATCGTACCCTGAAACCGGAAAAAGACGGTTTGTATTGCGAGCGTATTTTTGGACCGAGCAAAGACTGGGAATGTCATTGCGGTAAGTACAAAAAAGTACGTTATAAAGGTGTTGTCTGCGACCGATGTGGTGTGGAAGTCACAAAATCCAGCGTTCGTCGTGAGCGCATGGGTCACATTGAGTTGGCTGCTCCGGTATCCCATATTTGGTACTTCAAGGGAATTCCGAGCCGCATGGGCTTGATTTTGGATATTTCTCCAAAAGTATTGGAAAAAGTATTGTATTTGCTTCCTATATTGTATTGGAATCTGAGACACCGGAAATTCAGGTAAAACAGGTTCTTTCCGAGCAGGAATACCAGAAAGCAAGAGAAGATTTTGGTGATACGTTCCGTGTTGGTATGGGTGCAGAATCCATTCAGGAACTTTTGCAGAGAATTGATTTGGAAGAAGAGTCCAAAACATTGAAAGATGAATTGAAGGATGCCAGCGGACAGAAACGTGCCCGCATTATCAAGCGTCTGGAAGTTGTAGAAGCATTCCGTGAATCCGGAAACCATCCGGACTGGATGATTCTTACGGTGATTCCTGTTATTCCACCGGATCTTCGTCCGATGGTACAGTTGGATGGTGGACGTTTTGCAACTTCCGATTTGAACGATTTGTATCGTCGAATCATTAATCGTAACAACCGTTTGAAGAGACTTTTGGAACTTGGCGCTCCGGATATTATTGTACGAAACGAAAAACGTATGCTGCAGGAAGCAGTTGATGCGTTGATTGATAATGGACGCCGTGGCCGTCCGGTTACAGGACCTGGAAACCGTGCATTGAAATCATTGTCTGATATGCTTAAAGGTAAACAGGGACGTTTCCGTCAGAACCTTCTTGGTAAGCGTGTTGACTATT